>OJIY01000009.1_pt1 | contig 487140 bp, 411 predicted proteins | sample 1596061 | NCBI WGS metagenome assembly OJIY01 (sample SAMEA4350111, study PRJEB24818) | metagenome | biome: human; feature: gut; material: faeces | place: Denmark | collected 2013-09
TGAGCTCAACGCGGAACAAGAGCGTTTAGAGGTAGCACGTCAAGAAGCAGAGCGCGCAGAGCAAGCACGTTTAGAACAAGAACGTTTAGAACAAGAAGCTGAAGCTCAACGCCTTGCGCAAGAAGAAGCACAGCGTCAAGCTGAGCTCAACGCGGAACAAGAGCGTTTAGAGGTAGCACGTCAAGAAGCAGAGCGCGCAGAGCAAGCACGTTTAGAACAAGAACGTTTAGAACAAGAAGCTGAAGCTCAACGCCTTGCGCAAGAAGAAAACGAACGCCTTGCAATTGCACAAGCTGAAGCAGAAGATATTGAATCTTTACGCGAAGAAGTACTTGCAGATAAAGTTGTTGAGCAAGAAAAACCTAAAAAAGAAGGTTTCTTTAGCAGGTTGAAAAAAGGGTTGCTGAAAACCCGCCAGAACTTAGGTTCAGGATTCCTTAGTCTATTTCGTGGTAAGAAAATCGATGATGAGCTTTTTGAAGAGTTAGAAGAGCAACTCTTAATTGCTGATGTGGGAATGGAAACCACGACTAAAATCATCACCAGCCTGACCAAACACGCAACACATAAAGATCTTAAAGATGCTGAAGCCCTTTATGGCAAATTACGTGAAGAGATGGGCGAGATCTTAACGAAAGTTGATAAACCATTAAATATTGAAGGCAAAAAACCTTTTGTTATTTTAATGGTTGGCGTTAATGGTGTGGGTAAGACTACCACAATCGGAAAATTAGCTCGGCAATACCAAGCTGAAGGTAAGTCTGTCATGTTAGCTGCGGGGGATACCTTCCGTGCAGCTGCCGTTGAGCAGCTTCAAGTTTGGGGGGAGCGCAATAATATTCCTGTTGTAGCACAACATACTGGCGCTGATCCTGCATCGGTTATTTTCGATGCAATTCAATCAGCACAAGCAAAAGGTGTCGATGTTCTTATTGCTGATACTGCAGGACGATTGCAGAATAAATCCCATTTAATGGAAGAGCTGAAAAAAATCGTTCGTGTTATGAAGAAATTAGACGAAGAAGCACCACATGAGGTGATGCTGACGTTAGATGCAAGTACCGGACAAAATGCAGTAAGCCAGGCTAAACTCTTTAATGAAACAGTTGGGTTAACTGGATTAACATTGACTAAACTCGATGGTACAGCAAAAGGAGGCGTTATTTTCTCTATTGCTGATCAGTTTAGTATTCCTATTCGTTATATTGGGGTAGGTGAAGGTATTGAAGATCTACGTCCGTTTAAGGCCGACGATTTTATTGAGGCTCTGTTTGCCCGCGAGGAGTAGTTGTAATGATCCGCTTCGAACACGTCAGCAAGGCTTATTTAGGTGGAAGACAAGCATTACAAGGCGTTGATTTCCATCTTCGTCCTGGAGAGATGGCTTTTTTAACGGGTCACTCAGGTGCCGGTAAAAGTACATTGCTTAAGTTAATTTGTGGAATAGAACGCCCTAGTGATGGCGCTATTTGGTTCGCTGGACATGATATCAGCAGACTGAAAAATAGTGAGATCCCTTTTCTGCGTCGTCAAATTGGGATGATTTTTCAAGATCACCATCTATTGATGGACAGAACGGTTTATGACAATGTCTCTCTTCCACTGATTATTGCTGGCGCAAGTGAAGAGGATATTCGACGCAGAGTTTCCGCTGCTTTAGATAAAGTTGGGCTCTTGGATAAAGCTAAAAACTATCCAATCCAACTTTCTGGTGGTGAACAACAGCGTGTGGGGATTGCGCGTGCCGTTGTGAATAAACCAACAGTCTTACTTGCGGATGAACCAACGGGTAACCTTGATGGTGAGCTTTCAGAAGGCATAATGCGTCTTTTCGAGGAGTTTAATCGTGTTGGTGTCACCGTGTTAATGGCAACACATGATATGTCTTTGATAGAACGTAGAAATTATCGCATTCTTACATTAGGGCAAGGCAGAATGGTGGGAGGGCAAAATGGCTAAAGCAAAAAGTTCCCGTAAATCAATGCCAACGCCAGGTGCAAAAACTAAGGCGCTAAAAGGGGGAAGACGAGAACAATGGCGTTATGCATGGCGTAATACCATGGCTGACTTTTTGCGCCAACCGCTTTCTTCTTTTTTAACGGTAATGGTGGTCGCCATTTCATTAACATTACCTAGTATCTTTTATATTGTATGGAAAAATGTTTCAACGGCAGCAGAGCAGTGGTATCCCACCCCACAATTAACGGTTTATCTTGATAAATCCCTCGATGATTCATTAGCTGAAGCGACTATTAAAAAAATAGAAGCTCTAGAAAAAGTGGGTGAGGTGAACTACCTTTCACGACAAGACTCGCTGGTGGAATTCCGCTCTTGGTCTGGTTTTAGTAGTGCGTTGGATATGTTAGAAGAAAATCCATTACCAGCGGTGGCGATAGTGACACCTGTCATGGATCCGAGTGATCAACAATTGATGGTGAATTTACGTGACACAGTGACAAAAATACCCGGTGTTGATGAAGTCAGAATGGATGATAGTTGGTTTGCACGGCTCTCCACGTTAACTTCATTAGTAGGACAAATTGCCTTGGTGATTGGTACATTGATGGTTGTCGCTTTGTTACTGGTGATTGGTAACAGTGTACGCCTCAATATTTTCAGTCGTCGTGATACCATTAATGTGATGAAACTTATTGGTGCAACAGACGGTTTTATTATGCGACCTTTCCTCAATTGGGGATTGCTCCTAGGCTTTATTGGTGCTGTATTTGCACTGATTTTTTCTGCTCTATTAGTGTGGAAGCTTTCTGATGTAGTCACCCAAGCTGCAACGGTGTTTGGGACTTCTTTTTCTATTTCAGGATTAGGATTTGATGAGTCAATTATTCTTATACTCGTTGCAATGACAATTGGTTGGTTTGCAGCATGGTTGACGACAATGCAACATTTGCGTCAATTCACACCTGAATAATGGATTAGTCTCTTTATATTCTAAATAATTCAAGGTACAGCTAGGCGATAAATGTGAATAAATATTGTTAACAATGCTGTATCTTGATGTTTGACCAAAATATCTTTTTTTATTAGGCTGGGCTACGTTAATATCGTCACCCAGCCATTTTATCAACGTCTTGTCTCTGGCATAATAATGCACACAATCTTTTCTAAGACGAGCTAACGGTTGTATTTGCCTCTGCATGGAAAAGTACAAAGATATGTAAACATAGATGCGAGATGAACCTTTAATCTTTATGCTGGTCAAATAGTCGTTATGATAAAAACACATCGTAAAAAAACCTAACTGACTTCCTATTTAAGCTATATTTATAAGGCTCATCTGTTTTCCCTTACAGTAATTATCTTAATTATTTATTTGATTTTTATGAGGATTTGAATGACAAAAGAAATGCAATCCTTAGCATTGGTTCCGCAAGGCAGCATCGAAGCGTATATACGTGCAGCCAATTCCTATCCGATGTTAACCGCAGAGGAAGAAAAGGAACTCGCTGAACGGCTGCATTACGAGGGTGATCTGGATGCAGCAAGAACGCTTATCCTGTCACATCTGCGCTTCGTTATTCATGTTGCTCGCAGCTATTCTGGCTACGGTTTACCCCAAGCCGATCTTATCCAAGAAGGTAATATTGGTCTGATGAAAGCGGTGCGCCGTTTTAACCCAGAAGTGGGTGTCCGACTGGTCTCTTTTGCCGTACATTGGATCAAAGCAGAAATTCATGAATATGTGCTACGTAACTGGCGTATCGTGAAGGTCGCGACCACTAAATCTCAACGTAAACTGTTTTTTAATCTGCGAAAAAATAAAAAACGTTTAGGTTGGTTTAATCAAGATGAAGTGGAATTAGTCGCAAGAGAATTGGGTGTGTCAGAAAATGATGTCCGAGAAATGGAATCACGAATGTCAGCGCAAGACATGGCATTTGATATGACTGCTGATGATAATGATGACTCACATCCTATTGCTCCAGTACTCTTCTTAGAAGATAAGTCTTCAGACTTTGCCGACGGCATTGAGGAAGATAACTGGGATAATCATGCAACGGATAAACTGACGTCAGCAATTGAAACTCTTGATGAACGTAGCCAAGATATTATTCGTGCCCGTTGGCTAGATGATGATAACAAATCGACATTGCAAGATTTGGCGACAAAATATGGTGTATCTGCTGAACGTGTTCGCCAATTAGAAAAAAATGCGATGAAGAAATTGCGTTTAGCGATTGAAGATTAATCACATTTCAGACCATGTACACGCTCTCATAAAGTAGAGTATGTTATAAAAGCGATATGAAAATATCGCTTTTTTATTGCTTGGAGAATATAACGTGAAAATAGTTATCGCCCCTGATTCATTTAAAGAAAGTTTAAGTGCGAAAGAAGTTGCAACAGCAATAAAACAGGGGTTTTCACGCTATATACCAGATGCGCAATACAGTTGTATTCCTATGGCTGATGGGGGAGAAGGTACAGTCACATCATTGGTTGATGCAACGCAAGGGCGATTAATTACTACGCCAGTTTGCTCACCTTTAGGTAAACAAGTGATAGCAACGTGGGGTATCTTAGGCGACAACACCACCGCCGTAATTGAAATGGCGCAAGCTTCCGGTCTTCATCTTATTCCTTCATCTCAACGTGATCCCAATTTAACGACCAGTTATGGTACAGGGGAATTAATTAATGTCGCACTTGAAATGGGCGTTAAAAAAATTATTTTGGGGTTAGGGGGAAGTGCAACAAATGATGCTGGTGCGGGTATGATGCAAGCACTTGGTGTTAGACTTAAAGATAAACTTGGCTCTTCTTTACCTTTCGGTGGTCAGGCATTAGCACAGCTTCATTCTATTGATGTTACAAAACTTAACCCTAAGCTTAAGCACGTTGAGATTGAGATTGCTTGTGATGTAACAAATCCGTTGTGTGGAGAAAAAGGAGCATCAGCTATTTTTGGCCCGCAAAAAGGAGCGACCAAAGGCGATATTGCGCAACTTGATAACGCTTTACACCATTTTGGTACTTATCTTGAAAAAATGACGCAACGCAGTCTTATTAATATTGCGGGAAGTGGTGCTGCTGGTGGATTGGCATTGCCATTACTTGCTTTGACGCAAGCAACGCTTTCACCAGGTGTTGAATTGGTTGCTAAGGCGGTTGAATTAGAAAAATATTTTATTGATGCTGATTTAGTGATAACAGGAGAAGGCCGAATGGATAGCCAATCGGCACAAGGTAAAACGCCAATCGGGGTTGCCCTGCTCGCCAAAAAGTATCACCTTCCTGTTATTGCTTTGGTTGGTGGCTATTTACCTGATTATGATGTAGTTCATCAGCAGGGTATTGATGCTGTTTTCTCTATTGTACCGGGGGTTTCTACACTTTCTGATGCGCTTAATAATGCGCAATATAATCTTAGTGAGACAGCTTATAATGTGGCTAGGTTTTATGCTACTTGTCATACTTCAAGTGACTACGTTTACTCGCACTAGTCACATACTTATGTATGCTTCTAGCGATTTATTCACTTGTCGCCTAGCTACACTTTGAATTATTTAGAATAAGAACATTGTCAAATAGTTAGAACATAAAGATTAGGTTGTGGTGATGGACTAAATTGATGGTGTACTAAAAAAGCATGTGCAACATCATATCCATTTTCTTCTGCGGAGAAACTTATTGCCTGCCAATGGGAAATATTAGGATATGCAGATAAACATTGTGTCAGTAAATAATGTCCAACACCTCGACGACGAGTCACTTCTCTGACCATAAAATCAGTAATAACCGCTTTTTTATCCGATAATTTAACCCAGCAAGCAGCTAATAATCGCTCATTAAATCTTGCCACAAAGAGTATATTTTCGTTGCTGATCTCATTTGTTAGAGCTGATTGATAACGTGTATCTTGCCAAATTTTGCCTAAATCAATCCGGTCTTGTTCAGAGAGCTGTGCCAGTTTTTCAATGGTTAATTTCATTAAATATCCTGTTAGTTTGCAGTTTGTTTTTTTTCTTTTAATGAAGACATTAAGGTCTTAATAGTGAAACACAATGCCAAACTCGTTAAGATCACACAAGAATAAAAGACATATTTATAGTTATTGTCAGTCACAAAATAGACTGAAATCATAGGGCCAGCCGCCATTCCACAATAACGAATAAAGTTATAAATCCCCATTGCAGTTGCCCTCATCGAGCCAAAATGACTTGCTAATAATGTAGTGTGTGTGGGCATGGTTAAGCCTAAAGAAAGCCCATATACCACAGTTAAGGCAAGCATGACAGGTAATGATATTTGCCAAAAGAGTGCAAATAACGTCAACATAACTAGGTTGATACAAGAGGTAATAATCACACCATATTCAGCACTAAATAAATGGCAAATTCTACGGTAAAGATAGCTACCTAAGACAAGTGCAATCGACATAGGCATATATAATCCACCTATTTCAGTACTGTTAAGTTGATAGAGGTGAAAGGCAATTAAGGGTAAAAAAACCAGTAGACAAAAATAGTTATAAAACACCATAAAACTCATGACAAATACAGATTTACCTTCAGGCGCTATAAGCACTTGTTGCATTGCTGATAAGCTTTTAAAAGTTTCTTTCTGTTTCGGACGTGTTTCAGGTAAATAAAAGAGATGTGTGGTCAGTAATAGGATACCGATAACAGCCAAGAAAATAAAAATACCTTGATATTGATAATGTTGTGCTAAATATCCACCTAATAAAGGGCCACAAGCCGGTGCTAGTGCTAATAGCATTTGATACGACCCCATCGTTTTAGCGCGATCGTTTCCTTGATAAAGATCGCCAAGAATAGTAGCAGCTACCACGGGAATGGCTGCAATACCGATAGCTTGGATCACACGCCAAAAAATCAATAAGCCAATAGAGTCAGACCAAACACAACCTAATGCACCCACAATAGAAACGGCTAACCCACCGAGTAAAATTGGTTTTCTTCCCCATTTATCAATCAATGAACCATAAAATAGTTGCATAACAGCCATAGCAAAAGTAAATGCAGATACCGTCAGATTAACCAGTGATAACGTGGTATTAAATTGCTGTTGGATCAAGGGAAGTACGGGGGTATAAATATTTTGTGCTAAAGAGCCTAACAGTGCGCTAAAGCAAATGAGATAAAACAAACTGCGGATTGATAATTTCATTATATTGCCTCTTATTATCCATTTTGTTTCCATGGAAACAAAATGGATAATAGCGATATTTTGATTATTGTAAATACTTTTGGTACTATTTTTTAAATATTTTTTCCAAGGAAACAAAATGGCAAAAGAGAATATAACAACACAAGACTTGTTAAACGGGTTAAGTGATTTCTTGCATCTTAAAGATGAGTATGTTGATGAGGAGCATAAAAAAGTATTAGAAGAAAAGGAGTTAGAGAATTATTCACTCACTGAATTGCATGTTATTCATTGTATTGGTGAGGAGAGCATGAGAAATCTCACAACTATCAGTGAATATATGGCAATGACTCGAGGAGCTGTCTCAAAAATTTGTAGTCGGTTACAAAAGAAAGGTGCGATTGAAAAAATAAAATTGGCCGATAATCAAAAAGAGATCTTTTTTATCTTAACCTCGGAAGGAGAACGGCTTTTTCATGCGCATGAGGTGTTACATCAGCAATCTCAAGCAAGATGGTCTGCGTTATTTGAACAATATGATCAGCATGAAAAGCGGGCGATTAAACGCTTTTTTACTGATGTTGTGGCTCACTTTCGCCATTCGTAACCGATAAGCCTGAAAAGAAAACCCCCATACCGTGGGATATAGGGGCAAGATAATTATTTCTTATCTGTAGCGATACGATTACGGATATTATCCGCGCGCTCTTTTGATGGAGGGTGAGAGTCAAACATACTTGAATCACCACCACCTAATTTAGCGAGTTTCTCAAAGCCTGTCACTAAGCCCGCAGTATTAACACCACGTTTTTTCAGCAGATCGTAAGAGAAATTATCAGCTTCTGATTCTTGATGTTGTGAGAATTGGGCGTTAACTAATTTTTGACCCATTTCCGCTAATTGAGAGCTACTTAGTTGTGCTGCAACTCCACCTGCCGATGCTGCTGCTGTACGTGCTGCGACTGTTGCATGTGCAACTTGAATGGCTTTACGAGTATGACCTAAGGCAACATGGCCCATCTCGTGACCTAAAACACCTTCGACTTCATTATCTGTCATTAGATCCATTAAACCACTGTAAACACGAACACAGCCATTAGCCATTGCCCATGCGTTCACATCTTTAGTCATGTAAACTTTGTAATTTACAGGTGTACCGTTAACTTCATTACCTAATGCTTTAGCGATGTTATTTAAGCGTTTGGTGTAGTTACTGTTTGCAGGTGCAACTTTATTTTGAGCATCCATCTCTTTACAAGCGTCATTTGTTAGCGCTTTGATATCATCATCGCTTAATGTTGCTGCTTGAAAAAGTTGAGTACCCGATTGAGTCAGCATATCGGTATTGAGGTTTTGACAACCAGAGAGTAGTGCTGCTGATACCATCACTGTAGCAAGTAATTTAATTTTCATTTTTTAATTAAGTCCTTTTCTGCTTGGCAGTTTATATAATTGCAGATCAAATTCGAGCAGAAGAATAACAGTGCTTATCTATTGGTGCAATATAGGTATTTTATGAAAAGGATATTAGATTAATATCTATTTTTTTCTTTTTGTAGCAAAAATGTATTATTTTTTCCATGCTTAATATGAGAGAAAAAAAACGGATTAATAATTTTAACTTGTTTAAAATTAAGAGAATTAATTAATAGACTCAGCTTTAGAAGATAAGCTTTATTGGTTAAATATTATATAAATCATTTAATTGTACTCACATTAAGTGTCAGTAATCTTATTTTTTATTTATTTAGAGGAAGATCAAAGGAACACTGTATTTAGAGTGATTTTTTATTTGTTTAATTCTGACAAAATTTATATTTTTGACATTTATTGCTTTGGTTTAAATAAATAGCGATGCTCAACACATCGCTATTCAGATTAAACTGAAAGTGAATAAAATGATATCAATATCTTATGAAACCATTAATTCACTGATAAGCATAAAAGGGCGATTAATGCGTTTCCCCGTTTGCTCATCAAAGAAATGTAGGTTTTCAGGATGGATCGTAAGACCTATTTTATGACCAATATTAACACCATGATCGTTCGGTGCGCGAATAACGATAGATTGTTTTTGTTTGCCACAGGTAGTGGCATAAATTAAAACATCAGCACCTAATGCTTCAATAAATTCAACCTCAACATGAAAAAGAGCATGTTGATGGCTAATGAGTAAATGCTCAGGACGCAAACCTAATTTAATGGCTTGATAAGGAAGGTGCTGAGATGAAACAGGAATATGGCCATCCGCGACTTCAATCACACCATGATTAATCGGAGTGTCTAAAATATTCATTGCAGGAGAACCCATAAAAGTGGCAACAAATACAGAGGCTGGGCTTTCGTAAATATCTAACGGGGTACCCACTTGTTCTATATTGCCTTGATTTAGCACTACCAGCTTATCGGCTAATGTCATTGCTTCAACTTGATCATGTGTCACGTAAATTGAAGTTGTTGAGAGCTTTCGTTGTAGCTTTTTAATCTCTAGGCGCATTTGTACACGTAATTTTGCATCAAGGTTAGAGAGTGGCTCATCAAATAAAAAGACTTTAGGTTTACGGACAATCGCCCGGCCCATTGCCACTCGTTGTCGTTGTCCACCGGAGAGCTCTTTGGGTTTTCTATCAAGTAAATGGCTGATTTCCAGCATTTGAGCAGCATTTGCGACGAGTTCTTCAATCTTTGCTTTTGGTGTTTTTCGATTACGCAAGCCATATGCCATGTTGTTATAAACCGACATATGAGGGTAAAGGGCATAGTTTTGAAACACCATAGCGATATCACGCTCACTGGGTTCATGTTCATTAACACGCAAATGATCAATAAGTAAATCGCCTTGTGTAATGGTTTCTAACCCTGCAATCATTCGCAGTAATGTTGATTTGCCGCAGCCACTGGGGCCGACTAATACCACCATTTCACCTTGCTCAATAGAAAGATTTAATTTTGAAATGGCTTGATGCCCATTCGGATAACGTTTTTCTAAATTAGTGAGAGTGACGGTTGTCATGTTATTTCTCCGTATCAATAAAGCCTTTTACAAAGGCTCTTTGCATCAGAATGACGATAAAGACAGGAGGCAACATCGCAATTAACGTGGTTGCCATAATTTTGTTCCATTCAATAACACCATCAGAAACCGCAACCATCTGTTTTATCCCCATCACAATAGTGTAGTAGTGGGTATCTGTTGTGATCAGCATTGGCCAAAGATATTGATTCCAGCCATAAATAAATGTGATAACAAATAGGGCGGCAATATTGGTACGTGAAAGAGGAAGTAAGATGGTGAAAAAGAATCTTATTGGGCCTGCGCCATCGATTTTAGCTGCTTCAATGAGCTCAGGAGTGATAGTAAGAAAGAATTGGCGGAATAAAAAAGTAGCGGTAGCACTGGCAATTAATGGAACTGTTAGTCCCGCATAAGAGTTCAGCATATTAAGGTTAGTGACAACCTCAAATGTTGGCATAATACGGACTTCAACAGGCAACATTAGCGTAAAAAAGATAGTCCAAAAGGCAAGCATACGACCAGGAAAGCGAAAAAATACGACAGCATAAGCCGATAAAATCGAAATCACTAATTTCCCGATGGTGATCACTAATGCCATAATTAGTGAATTCAACAACATACTGTTAATGGAAATAGCACTATTTTGTGTTGTACCTACTTGTGACAATAGTGTTTTAAAAATGCTTAAGCCTTCCGTACCGAACCAAAGGGGCGATCCTGTGGCAAACTCGGTATTTTGATGTGTTGTTGCGACAAGTGCTATCCAAACAGGGAATGCTACAGAAAGAATGCCAACAATGAGAATAAAGTGGCAAAAAGCATGAAATAAAGGTCTGCGTTCAACCATCAGTAAGCCACCTTTTTCTCAACATAACGAAATTGGATCACGGTTAATATCGCGACAATAAACATCAAAATAACGGATTGTGCTGCGGAGGAGCCTAAATCTAATCCCACAAAACCGTCGTTATAAACTTTATACACTAAAGTTGATGTGCTACTGCCAGGGCCACCTTGTGTCATGGCATGGATAATGGCGAAAGTATCAAAAAAAGCGTAGGCAAAATTCACGACCAGTAAGAAAAAAGTGGTCGGTGAAATGAGCGGGAAACTTATCGTTATAAAACGTTTAATAGGCCCGCTACCATCAATAGCGGCCGCTTCTAACAATGATTTAGGAACAGATTGTAAGGCGGCGAGGAAAAACAAAAAGTTATAGCTCACTTGTTTCCAGGTTGCTGTTAAAATCACCATCCACATAGCGTGGTGTGTATTAAGTACGGGATCCCAATTAATTCCTATTTTCTTTAATTGTTGGCTTAATACACCAATTGTGGGATCAAGCATAAATAACCAAAGGAAGCCGGCGATAACCGGCGCAATGGCGTAGGGGGAAATTAATATCGTGCGATAAAACAGCTTACCTCGTAAAATTTGTTCGGCAATGCCGGCCAACACAAGTGCAGATAGCATAGAAAGAAAGACAACACTGGTGCTAAAAATTAATGTCGTGATTAAACTGTCAAAATAGTAACGATTGCTAAATAAACGCTGAAAATTTTCGAAGCCGACAAACTCACTACTTAGGCCAAACGCATCTTCTAATTGAAATGACTGAAAGAAAGCTTGTCCTGCTGGCCAAATAAAAAAGATAAGCGTAATAGCCAATTGAGGAAAAATTAGCGCTAGAGGTAACCATTTTTGTTTAAAATAAATGGATTGAGAAGCCATACAGTATCCAGTAAATCGATAAAAACAGAAGGCGAGTTGTTAAGCTCGCCTGATAAACGTGATTATTGAGTCCGTTCAAAACGGCGTAATTGTTCATTTCCACGCTTGACAGCATTATCCAATGCAACTTGAGCGCTCTGTTTTCCTGACCATACTTTTTCTAACTCTTCATCAACAATTTCTCGTGTTTGCAGGAAATTACCGAAGCGTAATCCTTTGGAGTTTGCGGTAGGCTCTGAAGTTGTCATTTGCAAGATCGCGGTATCTGCTCCAGGGTTTTTCTGATAAAAACCTTGTTGTTGTGTCAACGCGTAAGCCGCTTTAGTGACAGGAAGGTAGCCAGTTGCTTGGTGCCAATCGGCTTGTACTTCGGGACTTGAAAGATAGGTAAAGAATTTTGCTACGCCATCATATTCTGCATCAGGACGCCCTGACATAACCCATAACGATGCGCCCCCAATAATCGTATTGGCGGGTTTTTGTACAAGTGTATCGTCATAAGGTAATTGGCTAACACCAATATCAATTCCTTTCATATTCTCTTTAATACCCGCAAAACCGGCTGATGATTCCATCACCATGGCGCATTCTTGGGTATAAAATAGAGGCATAGAGTCGGACTGGCGTCCGCCATATTTGAAAATGCCCGATTTAGACCAATCTGCCATTTGTTGAATATGCGCAACGAAAGGGGCTTTATTAAATAGGAAAGTAGTATCAAAGCCATCAAAACCATTATTTTTGGTAGCAATAGGTAAATTATTACGCGCCCCAAAGTTTTCTATTTGTGTCCATGATTGCCATGTGGTGGTAAAACCACATTTCACACCTGAGTCGAGTAATTTTTGAGACACTGTCTCCATTTCTTTCCATGTTTTAGGAGGGTGATCTACACCTGCTTTTTTAAAGAGAGCCTTGTTGTAATAAAGGACGGGGGTTGAGCTATTAAAAGGCAGTGACATCATTTTGCCATCGCTGGTGGTGTAATAGCCCGTGACTGTAGATAAATAGCTATTAGGATCAAAAGGCTCGTTGGTTTTTTCCATTAATTGGTAAACAGGAAAAACCGCTTTTTTAGCGCCCATCATGCTGGCTGTACCAACTTCAAAAACTTGGACAATAGCGGGTTGGTTTTTAGCGCGAAACGAAGCAACTGCGCTAGTCATGGTTTCGGCATAAGTGCCTTTATAAACAGGCTTTATTTCATATTCAGATTGGCTCGCATTAAAGTCAGATGCGATTTGATTAACTTTCTGACCAAGCGCACCTCCCATTGCATGCCACCATTCAATTTGTGTTTTTGCGTGTGTAGGTGAAGCAAAGAGTGTCATCGCAACAGCAAGGCCCGTTATTGATTTTATCGACATGCAGTATTTCCTTTTAAATCGAGAGTTAAAGGTGCAATCTAGTTTGCGAATTACCCTAAATGTTATTTATGACAAAGGGGTGACAATTAAATGAAGACTTATTGATGGTGTGATTGTCAAATTGCTGTCATAAATGGTTGTCATGATGTCGGCACAAATGAAAAGGAGAGAGAAATGAAAATAGCTGCTCACCGAGGCTTTTCTGGAAAAGCCCCTGAAAATACGTTAGCTGCGTTTAAAATGGCGATTGATTTTGGGTGCGAATGGATTGAGACGGATGTGCAATTAACGGCAGATTATGTTCCTGTGCTTATTCATGATAAAACGGTTAATCGCTGTACTAATGGGCAAGGTGCTGTGCGTTTTCATACCTTGGATGATCTGCATCATCTTGATGCGGGGAGTTGGTTTAGTTCGCTTTATCAAGGTGAGAAAATTCCCTCTTTAAGACAAGGATTACAGTTAATTAAGCGTTCAGGAACAAAACTGAATATCGAGCTGAAAACATGGCCAGATGATGATATTGAACGCTTATGTTTAGCGGTCTCTGACATGATAAAAAGCGCAGATATTCCAAATGAGCAAATTTTGTTTTCTTCTTTTGATACACAAGCTTTAATCGTGATGAAGCGATATCTACCTTTTATTCGAAGAGGGCAATTATGGGATGAGATCCCCGCTAATGCGTTAGAAATATTAAAAGCCATTGATGGTTTTAGTGTGCATTGTAATTACAAATACCTCACACAAGAACAAGCGCAATGGTTAAAACAGGCCGGCTATGAAATTTATTGTTATACCCCGAATGATCCTGAAGAGGTAAAAGATTTTGAGCAATGGGGTGTTGATATGTTAATTACTGATATGCCTGATGTTTATCAACAGGATATTGATGATATAGCAAAATGAAAAGGCACTAACTATCCCGCTTATTTGTATTGAATAAGGCGTGATCTGTTGGATGACGCCTTTTATCTCCTTTCTTCCTCATTCTATTTACTGAAATTAAATAAGAGAAATATTGAGTAATAGATGTTTTATTTACATTCTCTGCTATTATCCTGCGCAATTAATGAATAGATATTGTTCAATACGATAATATTTATCTCATTAAAAGATAAAAATGGGGAGCGTGGTTAACGATATGGTGACCAGATTAATCCAACTTCTGAAAGTGGAGGTGAGTTATTTCTACTTTAATTGCCAATAATATGACTGAGAGTGAAATATGAAAGAACTCGTTGTTGTTGCCATTGGAGGCAACAGTATTATTAAAGACAATGCCAGCCAGTCTATCGCTCATCAAGAACAAGCAGTACAAGAGGTTGCGGCCCATATTAGTGATATGGTGGCTGAAGGGTATAATATTGTTCTTACTCATGGTAACGGGCCACAAGTCGGGCTTGATTTACGCCGTGCGGAAGTTGCCCATGTACAAGAAGGTTTACCATTAACACCATTAGCCAATTGTGTTGCAGACACACAAGGGGGTATTGGTTATTTAATACAACAAGCGTTAACCAATCAGCTTCGTGTTCAACAAAATAAACAAGCTATTACCATTATCTCGCAAGTTGAAGTGAATAAAAACGATCCTAATTTTGTTTCTCCGACAAAACCTATCGGTGCTTTTTTTTCTGAGAAAGAAATGGTGCAATTACAACAAGAAAACCCTCAATGGCATTTTGTTGAAGATTCTGGTCGAGGATATCGCCGTGTTGTTGCCTCTCCAATTCCACAACATGTGATTGAATCTAAGGCAATTAAGTCACTATCAGAATGTGGCTATGTCGTGATTGCTGTAGGGGGGGGCGGTATTCCAGTTATCAAGAATGAACATGGTAATTACCAAAGTGTTGATGCGGTTATTGATAAAGATCTGTCCTCAACATTACTAGCAAAAGAATTACATGCAGATATTCTTATCATCACAACAGGCGTTGAAAAAGTCTGCATTCATTTCGGAAAACCAGAACAAAAAGCATTAGGTGAAACCTCGGTTGAAGAAATGACCCAATATATGCATGAGGGGCATTTTCCACCAGGCAGTATGCTTCCTAAAATCGAAGCGAGTTTGTCATTTTTAGCAGCTGGCGGGAAACGTGTGATTATCACAACGCCAGAAAAATTGGCTTCAGCCTTAAAAGGTGAAACAGGAACGCATATTGTTGCTTAATCATCTCCATTAGTCGTGTTCAATTATATCTTTGATAAGCGCCTTATCTGTAAAAAGTTAGGCGCTTATTTTATTTTTAATGGATGATTTAAATAGTGTGATTGGCAGGATAAGCTTTCGCATAATGTCGTGGATTGAGTCGTAAAAATAATCCTATCGTAATAATGACTAAAATGGCATGAAATGCCCACGCATAAGTAAAGCTTCCATCAGGTTGGCGCAATAGTACAGCAACCAATGGCCCAAATGCGGCAATAATAAAACCGCCACCTTGCATTAATGCTGATAGTGCACCAGCTTGTGCCGGATCAGGGATGTGATCGAGTGCGACGATCATCATCATGGAAAAACATCCTCCTAAGCCACAGCCTAAGAAAATACTCCAAAGATAAGGGGCACTCATAGGGATCGTCATTATTGAGCCAAATCCGATAAATTGGCTTAGTAATGTTAGCATCAGCCAAAAACGCCGATCGTGATTTTTAGCCGCTAAGAATGGAATGATTAATGCTGCCGATGCTTGAAAAAGGGAAAGAATAGCAACAAGAGAGCCACTTTGGGCACTTGGCATTCCTAGCGATTGATAAAAAGGTGCTAGCCATGTCACCACCGAAGCATATCCCGCATTAACACAACCAAATCCTAAGATAAGTAACCCTGTTCTAGGTCGCCAGATCAAGGTATTTAGTGATATTTTATTGGCAGAGGTGTTGCTATTTTTAATAGAAAAAAGAATAGCAATAAATGCAAAGCTAGCAGGAAGGGCAAACCACGCCAAAGCACTTTGCCAATGACCATTGGGGGCTGTGAGAAGAGGAGAAAGTTGTGCACCTAGTGCACCTCCTCCCATTAGCATGGCGGAATATAGCCCCATCATGACAGGTGTTCTATTTCCAAACCATCCTTTAATAATGCCAGGAAATACTGCTTGAATATAGGCGACACTTAACCCACAAAAGAGTGCAGTCAGTAATAGTTGATGGCCATCAGACACAAAAGCACGAGAAAATGAGCCGATAAGCAACATTAACATTGCGACTAAAAGCCCTTTACGTACTTGAATATAAGGTTGTAAAAAAGGAACGATTAACGCGCCTATTCCCATTAACAGCATGGGCAATAGTGTGAGTAATGAGACTTGGCTATAACTCATACCTGTTGAGGCAATAATATTATCAATAACAGGGCCAGGGCCGGTTAAAAAAGGGCGTAAGTTTATCCCGACTAAAATAATCGTCAGGACAATCTGCCATGTTTTTTTTCGTGGTAAGGCAGTCATGGTAATTCTCTGATAAACATAAATATTGTCTATTGTATAGACAATATTTGTATAAACAAATGGCAACAGTAAAGATTTTATTGCCTGATAATTAAAAGAACATTAATACAATTGATAAAATGAGATTTTTTTAAGTTGAAATTGGCATTATCGGCAGAATATTGAACTAGGCTCTGAGTGATATATTTTCGAATACCAATTTTACCAGTTATTTCTTAAGTCGTTTTATCTAGAGGGTATTTAGTTTCTTTTATATTAAGATTAGCAGGAATGTGTAAATTGGTTTACTATTCTATATAGAAAAATATAAATAACCAAGGTAAATTAATGTTGAGTATGGACGAGATTAAACAACCCTATTGGCCTACATTAAAATTGATATTAAGCTCCCTTATTGTTTTTAGTTTTTATTTAAAACAAAGTCAGTTACATGATTTTTCATTATTGATTGATGTATTCGATTTAACATTAATTCCTATGTTTGTTTTTATTATCGCTTTTATTAGCAAAAAAGGAACATGGGAAAGTTGGCGTAATAATTTATTAGCTTCCTTAGTAATTTATGGTACTTTTCAAACTATTGATATGATCCCCCTCTATTATTCAGGGCAATTTGATCTTAATACTTACCTTATTTTTCCGCAAAATGGTGTCTGGTTTTTTCTAGCTACACCAATTTGGCAAGCTTTTTTTCTACTGTTACCTTCTTATATCAAAAATAATAAACTAATATTATTATCTCTTTTGTTTGTGAGTGTACTGTTATCTTATCTAACGAAAGGTTATGAAACAAAATTATCTACCTTTTTTGCTATAGTACAATATTTCCCATTTTTTATTATTGCTTATTTGGTAGACCAACGAACTATCGCTAAAATTAAAGATAAACCTCTATTCGTGATTGTTTTATTAAGCTTACTATCACTATATATAATTTATTATTCTTCTGACATTAATTCTTTTATTATAAAGTATTTAGAGTTAAATATATTTATAGAAAATTTAATAACATATATTATCTCTTTATTGATTAGTATTATTTTAAGTGCAGGGATTATTTACATTGCACCGACAACTCCAAAATACGCCTCTCTTGGCAATAATGCGTTAGGCGTTTATTTAATTCATCCCATCATTTGCTTTATCCTCTTACAAGGGATAATGTTTTCCCATTTATCACTTACATTTCCAATGGTATTAGCTCTCACTGTTATCACCATTAGCCTGGCACTATTATTGGCATCAATTAAGATGATTCATTGGTTTATTAGTCCAACTTTTAATGCTCGATAGCCAAATCAACAAAAGAGAAGAAAATTGAAGTAGAACAATAATATTGATACAAAATTGTTAGTTACTTTCTAAAAGAAACAATATTAATTTTAGCTAAGTTCTAATATAAAAATGATGTTCTATTCAGACTGAGCTATTTACCAGTTATAGTTATAACCAACTTGCCCACCTATTTGTTGGTAATCATGTGAACCTTTTTGAACATTAAAATGAATAAATAAGCTTGATGAGTCATTCACATTTCCTTGTAAGCCTATTTTTAATTCATCAATATTTTTACCGATATCACTACTTTCTTTGTCGCCATTTAAAACCACTTCATTATCCATTCCGTTGCATAACCAGTTAGCTTCAACAAATGGTAACAACCCTTTTGGTTACTGTTTATTACCATAAAAATTATAGATGATAACTATCTTTAATAATATAAAGTCGATGAAGTTCAGGGTGCTATTTGATTGATAGAGATAAACATTGCCTTTTATTAAAGAAATGTTTATCTAAATAGAATATTGATGCTGGAATTAAAAATAATTCAATTTATGATTGGTTCTCACCTATATAACTCAATTTCCATTGTTTTATTTGGCTTTTGGGGTTAATTAATGTGAATTTATAGTGTTCAAAATGAGAAAGTACTTTTTTAAATTCAACCGTCGCTTTATCTAAATCCCATGATTTAGGGAAGTAAAAACCATCAAAAGAAATATTTTCTAATCTTGCAATAAATTGATGGATGAACTCATCAAATCCCCCATAAGTTAGTGCGATTTTTCCACTCCAATTAATGTGATAAGTGTTATCTTGTTGACGTTGAAAGTGAATTTGATGATTTTTGCATTCATCATGCCCTAATAAATAAATACTAAATGCAGAGATTTCGGTTGGCTCATCATTGTCTTCATAATTATTTATTTGTGGTGCAGTATCAAGATTAAATTGGTATGTGATAAATTTGTCAAAATCAAAAGGAACTTCGCCTGTACTCAGTAAAATGCCTTTTTCATCTGACCAAAATGTTGAAGAGAGAGTGCAACGATGATAATTATCCCAGACGATCCTAGATTGCCAATCAACAAGGCTGGTATATTCTTCCTCATCCTCTAACTCATCTTCGTCTATATCATCAGGGTAATCCTTGCCTTCACTTAAATAGTAACTGGCACTTCTAAGATGCAGATCAAACCAAAGTTGACCATATTTATCTAATCGCCCTGACCAGACAAATTCTTCAATGTTATGAGGTTTAGGGTAAGCGCTATTAATAAAAGTAATAGTACGTAATGGTGTGGTCATGGTTTATATTCTTGTTAATGTAAGTTTGTTTACTAGGATCATAAAGTGATAAATAGTAACCTGATTATGATAAAAATAATGCTTACTCTAAAATACCATAAATTACATTGTGTAATAGACTTTAAATAAGTGAGAAAGTGATGTTAATGGCATTAAATCAACAATTACCTATTCCTTCTACAACGCATGAAAATGGGAAAGGAGAGAGATGCCATTAATTGATGGAAAATACGTTTTTCCACAAGACTATATCGCGTTAATTACGCAATATGGCTCAGGCTTGATAGCCGATTTCATAACGTTATTTAATCCCTTTAGTAAAAACGAATATATTGAATTTTTTCAACAAAAAGAGTGGATCCTTGAAGGTTTTAATTCATTAATCAATGATGATCCTGACGATTATACTTTTGTTCTGTATCCAAAACAGAATGGGCTTTTGCCTATTGGAGTGACAGATAATGGAGACACTCTTTTTTGGGTTGTTTCATCAGAAAATAGTGAGCTTTGGACAATAGCAATTATTCCATCCAGAGCCGCTGAGGTGGAATTTATTGCAGAAAATCTAACGGGATTTTTAGAAGGTGTGTTATCAAAACGAATACGTTGCCAATCATTTCCGGCGGTGTTTCCATCAGAGAATATAATGTTTATTTCGAGCAGTTGATTGGTTATTTCCCTATGGGTAACTGCGTGACAAGGTATGTTGTGGCAAGACCGATAAGGATGGAGATACTAAAGCTGATAAGCGTACCCAACATAACATATTCTGTGAGTTTTTTATCTTGATCATTTTGTAATTCGCCAAATCTAAATATAGATTTGGCTGCTAATAAAAAACCAATTGCTGCAAATTGGTTTAAAAGAATGAAGGTTAAAATAAGCATTCTTTCTAAGTAACCAATAGATTGGCCAGCAGAAACGAGAGTTGAGCCTTCTTCTGCGACAGGTGTCCATTTCTTGAGTAACATATAAATAAGGATAGAAATAGGTTTTAAAATAATGATGTAGGCAAGAATAACAATAAGATATTTATAGTTAATATTTTTAAAATTAAGGAGATGGAATATTTGCGTGTGCTGATCAACAAGTATTATCCATAAAAAGGTAATCACGAATAAATGAAGAGCTTGATCAATAATAAACCATCTTAAAGAGTTATTAGTATAAGATTTTCCAAGATCAAAAAGATAATGTGTTATTAATACAATCAAACTGTAAATGCAAATAAAGCTAAAACTTATCTCAGACATTAAAACTAGAATAATAAAAGTTATCCCACCTTGTAGTAGTGAGTGTAAGTAAAGCTCTTTAGATTTGTAATGTAGAATATTTCGCGCTTCTATCCATGCTTTCGGTTGTAAATAAAAATCAAAAGTAATATGAGCAATATAGAGAAAAATAAGAAGCGTGAAATTATACATATTAGTAAGCCTTGTTAATTAAATAATTAAAGTATTGAATATATTCATCTATTAACTGGTAGTGGCTAGCGTTTAATAATCTAGTAATATTACTTCTCGATTTTTTTAACTCATCAGCAATAGCATAGTGAGATTTATCTTTATTGACCATGTATTTAAGTAAAACTTGCGCCTGTGATCGAGTAATTTCTTTGAGTTGTATATTTAGATACTTAGTGACTAAAGTAATGTTTTGTTGGAAATCTGAGCTAGATGCCGATATTGTCAAAATTTCATTTTTCATTTTATCGAGTCCTTCACCAGACAAAATAAACGCCTCGCCAATTGAGGTTCTTACATCATTGCGCAATGAGTCAATTTTACCGATGCCAATACTTTGACGGGCACTGATTTCTATATTTGACGTTTTTAGTGCCAATTGGATAACAATAGCGACTTTGATAGCATCCGTCGCTTGCAAGCAAACAATCTGAAAAGAATCACCTCGGTATCGATCATATTTAATTGGTAACTGCGCTGAGAGTAGCTGAACTGTTTGCTCTAAAGTGTAGAGCATAAGATCATAGCTTTGGATGGGGATATTTTTAGAATCGATAATATCGCCTGTAATGACACTTACGATCTCTTTATTCATCTTTTGGCTCTTGTTATTTTGTGGGAATAGTATCATGTTACCATATTTGGTAACATGGCATTATGTTACCATATTTGGTAACACGAACATTAACGTTATAAATAAAGAGTGAAAAATTAGCAACAAAAAAGCCTTTTCTGAAAACCAGAAAAGGCTTTTTATAAAAATAGACCTAACTGACTAGGATCAGTTCATGCCGTATGAAATAAATTACTGTCTTCATGTGTTTGTGATTGATTCTATTTAATCTCTATTTTATTGATACTAAATGTTATTTTATATTTTATTGTTTCTGCTTGTATTTATGTATTTCCACTTTTACACTTATTTGTGTAGTCATCGGTGTAGTCATCGGTGTAGTCATCGGTGTAGTCATCGGTGTAGTCATTTCCCATTCATACTAACAAATAAGAGTTAATGATATGGCCAGTAATAAAGGTATTAATAAACTGGTGATAAAGCACTCAAAAATTTGATAGGAAAAGAAGGGGATAATGATAAGTTTTATGCTGATGGAAACGGATTAAACATCAAAGTCACTAAAAAGGGTGTTCTGACATGGTATTTCAATTTTCGTTTAGGTGGCCGGGAAGCTACCCCAATTAAATTAAAATTGGGTAATTACCCAGAGCTCTCTTTAAAAACAGCACGAGAAAAACGAGAACAATGTCGGTCTTGGTTGGCAGAAGGTAAAGATCCTCGCCACCAGCTATATGCAACAAGGCAAGAAACGCTAAAACCCGTAACAGTAAAAGATGCGCTTGAATATTGGATAAAAGAATATGCTCAAGAAAAAAGAGAGAATGTTGAAAAACACATTTCTCAATTAGATAAGCATATCTACCCTTTTATTGGTCATATACCGTTAGTTGAGTGCGAAACTCATTATTGGATTGAGTGTTTTGATCGTATCAGAAAAACGAGTCCTGTTGCTGCTGGGTATATTTTCCAGATGTGTAAACAAGCATTGAAGTTTTGCCGAGTTAGACGTTATGCCATAAGTAATGCTCTAGATGATCTAACAATTAATGATGTTGGAAAAAAACAAGAAAAAAGAGATAGAGTGCACACTAACGAAGAGTTAGGACAAATTTTTCGTTATTCAGAGAACAAAAAATTACCTGAATACTATCGAAATTTACTAAGATTGCTGATTATTTTTGGATGTCGAACACAGGAACTTAGATTATCGCAATGGGGAGAATGGGATTTAAAAAACTGGGTGTGGACTGTTCCGAGAGAACATAGCAAGTCAGATAATAAAATCATTAGACCTATTCCTAATGAGCTAAGATTACTGATTCAAAAACTTTATAATAGGAATTTAGAATCGGGCTATTTACTTGGAGAGTTAAAGAAATCAGCAACAGTTAGCCAATGGGGACGTAGTTTATGGAAAAGACTCGACCATAAAGAACCATGGACATTACATGATTTTCGACGTTCTTTAGCGACTAAACTGAATGATCTTGCTATCGCTCCTCATGTCGTTGAACAGTTATTAGGGCATACAATGCCAGGTGTTATGTCGATTTATAATCGAAGCCAATATTTACCCGAAAAGCTGGTGGCATTAAATATCTGGTATGAGCATTTGCAAGTTTTGAGTGGTGAGTTTGAGAATGTGGTTTTGATGAAGGCATTGAGTAATAATTAGTAATATATTAATTGCAATAATGACTAATGTTTTTTGAATATTACAATAAAGCAATCTATATTAGATTGCTTAAAAAATCTTCAATTATATTTGAATTACTACCATCTTTTATTAGTTGTTGTTGAGCGATTTTTTTATTTTCTGGCTACAAGGAACACTGTGCCATGTGATCACTGGATAAAATTCAACATGTAAGTGTGAAATTATGGTAGTTATCACAAATTATCCAAATATTAAAGATATAAGCCACAGACCAATAAGAACAGGTAAAGCCATTAATATTAGGTGGAACATACATCCAATCCCACCTACAAAACCACCGGCTGCACCTGCAGCTGCATCAGATAAGGCGTCATTATTAGATGAGCGATTATCTCTCGATAAGAAGCTAAATATAGCTCCAATTACAGCAAAAACAGCGAGTATTGTAAGTATTGTACCCATAACATATCCGACTAATTAAAGTTTAATAACATCCATATTCATTACAAATATAGCTAAAATCATCACCATTAGAATCGACACCTTCTAAAATAGATGTACCATACCCAAGATCTGTTCTTGTTGAATTCCACTCATTACCATTAGCTGCTACTCCAGTGGTATCAGTTATATTTCCATATTTGGTTGATTCTTGGCTCCATTCTGAACCTGTATATGTATTTCTACCATGAACTTCGGTTGTAGAACCGTAGCGGAATACCTCATATTCATTTCCGTTATTATCATAGCAATTACTGTATATGTCACCGCCAATACATTGTGCAAGTGCGTTTGTTGATAAAAGAATAGATATGGCGATAGATAATATAATTTTCATAAGCTAAGTATTCTCACTATATTTCTATAATTTAAAAATATTATAAATAATATATATTTAAAGTTTCGTTTTTTAAATGATATATATCACAATAAAAATATTATTCATAATTAATTATAAACTAAAGATGATTGTTTGGATGTTTACTAGTAGATTTACGTAATACTGAATACTTATTGAATTTAAATTTTTATATTCCTCTTGATTTTTAACGAAAAAACCAAATATTCTAAGAGATAAAGTTTGAATGAAGTTTATATTTATTGTCTTTTAATATACTAATTATAGAAGCTTAAATAATAATATTTTTACTAATAATAAAGTATTTACATAAAAATTAGTGTTAATTCATAGTTATATAAATTATAAACTTTAATTTTTTCATTTGTTAAAGTTAATATTTTTCTATTTATGACAATGATTCAGCATATTCAAAATTATGGTTGATTTACTTTCTAATTGTTATTTTAAATTTTTTAATTGAGTGTTCACATCTTTTGTTAACTCAGATTCCAATTATCTACCTGTACTGAATGAACCGATAAATGGAAATCTCAGCTTAAATTCATTATGTGTTTTTACTGCATCATTGAGTTCATCAGTAAAATCATATTTCTTCGATAAACTCGTTAGTTCAGGGATAAAGTCATTAACTAATTGTTTGAATTCCATATTCTTACCAAAATAATTATTGCGTTTTAGATTAATCGTAACACTAACTTCTTGTTCTTTCTTTACTACTTCTTATCTGTGGTAATTTCATTTATGAAAAAAACAGTGATAATTATTTCGATATTTTAGCTATTTTTACCTGCAATAACGTTGTTCTATCCATCAGTTTGGCAACAATTCATGAATATTAATTTCTGTGTTCTGAATCGTTTGCAATCATCTTCCCTAAAGGTATCATTTTGAGAATATGAACACTTCCCGTGGGCATTTGGGCTCTCGGCTGTAATATTTTTCAGGATATCTTATGACTGACACTAATTTCTCTCAAACGGCTGCTTTTATCTGGTCAGTCGCTGACCTCCTTCGCGGTGATTTTAAACAATCTCAGTATGGACGTGTGATCCTGCCTTTTACACTTTTGCGTCGTCTTGAATGTGTGTTAGCGGAAACTAAAGAAGCGGTTGTGGCAAAAGCGGAAGAATTAAAAAAAAGCCCACTACCAGAAGACGCTAAAGAGAAATTTTTACTGCGTGCCAGTGGCCTGACGTTCTTTAATACGTCACCGATGGATCTTGGCAAGATGGGGCAGAATGATATCAAAGCTAATTTAGAAAATTACGTTCAGTCATTTTCACCTGATGCACGTGAAATCTTTGAACACTTCAAATTCAGTGAGTTTGTCGGATTACTGGAAGATGCCAATCTGTTATTCAAAGTGGTTAAAAAGTTTGCCACCACAGATCTTAGTCCTAAAAAAATCACTAATCATGATATGGGGCTAGTATTTGAAGAGCTCATCCGTCGTTTTGCAGAAAGTTCTAATGAGACAGCCGGTGAGCATTTTACCCCTCGTGATATTGTCAATTTAACGACGTCGCTGGTATTCAGGGATGATGATGATGCTTTGTCGAAAGAAGGGGTTATCCGAACCATTTACGACCCAACTGCTGGCACTGGTGGTTTCCTTTCTGCGGGTATGGAATACGTCCATAAACAGAATCCGAACGCAGTAATGCGTGCTTTTGGTCAGGAGCTGAACCCAGAATCCTACGCCATTTGTAAAGGCGATATGTTGATTAAAGGTCAGGATGTCAGCCGTATCAAACTAGGTAACACGCTTTCTAACGATCAATTGCCACAGGATCAATTCGACTACATGCTCTCTAATCCTCCGTTTGGTGTGGATTGGAAAAAGATTGAAAGCGAGATTAATGACGAACATAAACAGAAAGGCACTAATGGCCGTTTTGGCGCGGGTTTACCGCGAGTTTCTGACGGTTCATTGCTGTTTTTAATGCACTTAATTAGCAAAATGCGTGATAGTCATAATGCAGATGGTAGCGAGAGTAATGGTGGACGTATTGGGATTATCCTGAATGGTTCTCCTTTGTTTACGGGAAGTGCAGGGAGTGGTGAAAGTGAAATTCGTCGTCATATTCTGGAATCTGATTTGCTAGAAGGTATTGTCGCATTACCGACAGATATGTTCTACAACACAGGGATTGCGACCTATGTTTGGATCCTCTCAAATAAGAAAACACCAGATCGTAAGGGGAAAGTACAACTGATTGATGGTACTCATTTGTACAGTAAGATGCGTAAATCATTAGGCTCTAAGCGTAACTTGATGGGTGAAGATGATATTAAATTGATTACTGAAACCTTTGGTGATTTTAAGGTGGTGAATGTCACGACGCTGGAAGAATTGGGTTTGGAAAAAGGGATAGAACAAAAATCCAACCGTGGACGTCAGTCAGTCTCAGCTAAAACTGAAACACCGAAAACCTTTGCGAGTAAAATTTTCAATAGTACTGATTTTGGCTATCGCCGGCTGACTATTGAGCGTCCATTGCGTTTATCTGCTCAAGTGACTGATGAGGCGATTGCCAGTCTGCGTTTTGCACCGAAGCCATTTAACGCACCTATGGAACGCCTATATGGCGAATTTGCATCACAGTGGCAGGAAGATAACTATGGTGATTTTTCTGAATTGGAAGTAGAAGCGCGCGCCATCATTAAAGCTGAATTTTCAGAACTGAAAGAGAAGCAAATAAAAGACTTGCTGGATAAAAAATTGTGGCAGGCACAACGTAGTTTAATGGAAAAAGCGCAACAAATTCAGATAGCGTTTGGTACACAAGCTGGTGGTAAAACGTTGGTCAGCAACGACTTTAACCAGTTTCAATTAACCCTGAAAAGCGCCATTAAAACAGTGGGTGTCAAGCTCGATACCAAAGAGAACAAACAATTTATCGATGCTATCACCTCCAAAAATCCGGAAGCCGAGCCGGTAGTGAAGAAAGTGCTGAAAGAAACTGCTCAACCGTTGTACGGTGCATTTGAATATAAAGGTAAAGTGGTTGAGTTTGAACAAGATGGTGAGTTGCGGGATAACGAAAATGTACCACTAAATCCAGAGATGTCCACTAGCGATTTGATTGAAAGCTACTTTAAAGCGAAAGTTTTACCCCATGTGGCTGATGCATGGATCAATGCCGATAAGCGTGATGCGAAAGATAAAGAAATTGGGATTGTTGGTTACGAAATTCCTTTTAACCGCCATTTTTATGTTTATCAGCCCCCACGTCTACTGGAAGAGATTGATGCAGATCTGGAAGCCGTCAGTGCTGAGATGATGAAGTTGCTTCAAGAGGTACGTTCCTGATGACTAAATATAAGGCGTATCCGGAATATAAGGATTCGGGAGTTGAGTGGTTGGGGGAGATTCCTGCAGATTGGGAAATGTTACGGCATAAATATGTTGCGTCTTTTACAAAGGGAAGAAATCCAATAAGTTTATTTGAGCAATCATTAAAAAATACTCTTCCTTACCTTTCAATGGAATGTTTAAGAAATAATATTACTGATAAGTATGCATTAATATCAAATGATATTCGGATAGCAGTGGAAGGACAACCTCTGATTATATGGGATGGCTCAAATGCAGGGGAGTTTGTTAAAGGAAAGTCAGGAATCCTATCCTCAACTATGGCTGCTGCGACATTAATTTTTCCTTTGAATCCACAATATTACTGGTATCTGTGTATTACTATCGAACCTGAAATGCGTAAGAGCGCAATAGGTATGGGTATTCCACATGTAAATGGTGATGAACTAAAAAATATTAGTTTCGGTATCCCCTCTATCCACGAACAAAAAAAAATCAGTAGTTTCCTCGATCATGAAACCGCAAAAATAGATAACCTAATCGAAACACAACAGCAACTAATTGAACTATTGAAAGAAAAACGTCAGGCAGTGATTAGCCATGCTGTGACTAAAGGGTTAAATCCTGATGTACCGATGAAGGATTCGGGTGTTGAGTGGTTGGGAGAAGTACCGGAGCATTGGAGTATAAAAAGCTACCGATATGCTTGCTTAATTTATAGAGGGAAGTTTGGCCATCGCCCTCGAAATGACCCTTCTTTATATGATGGTGATTATCCCTTTATTCAAACAGGGGATACGGCTATTCTTGGATTTGAAGCATACGCTCCAGACAGCGTTGTTGGATTCAAACCCTATCAAAACATTCATCTTGAATTCTTGCGTTATAGTTTTATGGCTGCGTTACCCGCGTTGGAACAAACATCGACACAAAGTACCCAAGCAAATTTGAATATTGATAGAATTGGTGCGGTTAAAGCAGTTTTTCCTCCTTTGGAAGAACAACTAGATATCATTGATTATTTAGATAATATGTTGTGTTCGTATGATTCAATTGAAGAGAATGCCAACCAGGCCATACTGTTCCTCCAAGAACGCCGCACTGCCCTAATCTCCGCTGCTGTCACAGGTAAAATCGATGTCCGTGATTGGGTTGCTCCAGATACTCAAGAAACAGAAAAAATTGAGGAGGTTGCCGTATGAGTATGGACAGCACTAACGAACTGATTTTTCAGGACGAAATAATTGCTCAGATGATGGATAAAGGCTGGGTTAAAGGAAAATCAGACGGCTACGATCGTGAGCGCGCGTTGTATTCACAGGATGCACTGACCTTTGTGCAAACCACTCAGCCGAAAGAGTGGGAAAAGTTTGCCAAAATCTACCCCACCGATACGGAGTGTCACTTTCTTGATACGCTAGTGGCACAACTAAAAAAAGCGGATATCAATGCGACAGATATGCTATCGCGTACCTACGGTACACTTGGCGTATTACGTCATGGTATCAAAAGCCATAACGCGCGGTTTTCCCTGTGCCAATTCAAACCAGAACATAATCTTAATCCAGAAACGCTTGCTCGCTATAAACAAAATATCTGCCGTATTGTGCCAGAGCTGGTATACAGCCCATATGCATCTAAAACGGCATTTGAAGAAACCGGTGTAAAGGCGAAAAAATGGCGTATCGACCTTGTATTGTTTGTTAATGGCCTGCCAATAGCAACCTTAGAGCTGAAGTCTGAATTTAAACAGACAGTACAAAATGCCATCACTCAATATAAAAAAACGCGTTTACCAAAGGATCCTGATACAAATAAGCCTGAACCATTACTGACTTTCAAACGTGGTGCATTGGTGCATTTTGCTGTTAGCCAGTACGAAGTCTTTATGGCAACCAGACTTGATGGTGATAACACTTTCTTCCTACCCTTTAACAAAGGTACTCATGATGGTGGTGCTGGAAACGATATTCCAGAAGATGCAAACGACTATGCGACTCGTTATCTGTGGAATGAGGTGTTACTGCCAGACAATCTGCTAAAAATTCTCGCGAGTTTTGTACATCTAAAAATTGAAGAAAAAGAAGAGTGGAACGGACTAAAAGGTAAGAAAGAGAGCTTAATTTTTCCACGTTATCATCAGTGGGATGTGGTGAATAAGTTGATCACTGCTGCTACTGTTGAAGGTACCGGAAATAAATACTTGGTTCAGCATAGTGCGGGGTCAGGTAAATCTAATTCTATTGCTTGGACTGCCCATCAGCTTTCTCGTTTGTATGATGAGAAAGGAGAAAAGCTGTTTCACTCAGTGATTGTGGTAACAGATCGTACTGTGTTAGATGATCAATTGCAGGATACTATCTATCAATTTGAACATCAGGATGGTGTGGTTGGGCGCATTAATAACAAAGAAGGAGATGGTTCTAAATCAGAGAAACTGGCTAGTGCGCTAGAAAACTCACAACCGATTATTATCGTCACCATTCAAACCTTCCCGTTTGTCTTAAAGGCAATTGAAAATAGCGTCAGTCTTAAACAACGTAAATATGCCGTTATTGCAGATGAAGCGCACTCATCTCAGAGTGGTTCTACGGCTCGCCAGTTAAAAGAAGTGCTGATGACCGAAGAAATGGATGACGATGTAGTAATGTCTTCAGAAGATATTCTTGATGCTACCGTTGCTGCACGTAGAGGCAGCAACAACCTCAACTACTACGCCTTTACTGCCACACCTAAAGCCAAAACACTAGAGCTATTTGGTCGTCGCCCTAACCCACTGGAACCCGCATCTAAAACGAATAAGCCAGAGGCGTTCCATGTTTATTCTATGCGTCAGGCCATTGAAGAAGGTTTTATCCTTGATGTGCTGAAAAATTATACCAATTACAAAGTAGCCTATAAGTTGCTACAAAAATTGGGTGATCCAGACCGAGAAGTGGATAGTAAAAAAGCCAAGATAAAACTAAATCAGTGGGTCACGTTACACGACTATAACGTGTCACAGAAAGTGAAGGTGGTTGTTGAGCACTTTCGTAAGCATGTGATGCATTTGCTTGGTGGGCAAGCCAAAGCGATGGTTGTAACTAGTTCACGTAAAGCAGCAGTACGCTACAAGATTGCGTTTGATAAATACATAACAGAGAAAAAGTACGACAAAATCAGCGCAATGGTAGCATTTTCTGGTGAAGTTGAATTTCATGAAGATGATCACCATAGTCCGGATTTACTTAACAAAAAGTTTACTGAGAGCAGTATGAATCCCGGGTTGAAAGGCCGGGATATGCGTAAAGCATTCGATACTGATGACTATCAAGTGATGCTGGTGGCCAATAAATTTCAGACTGGTTTCGATCAGCCCAAACTGTGTGCTATGTATGTCGATAAAGCATTAGGTGGCGTGGAGTGTGTACAAACGTTGTCACGACTGAACCGTATCTATCCAGGAAAAGCCCAGTCAGGTACTTTTGTCCTCGATTTCTATAATGAGCCAGATGATATTTTGCATGCTTTTCAACCATATTATCAGACTGCTGAATTGATGGATGTCAGCGATCCACAGCAGGTCTTTGATCTGTATGAAAAGCTACGCGCCAGTGGTATTTTTCAGTGGAGTGAAGTTGAGCAATTTTGTGAGGCATTTTTTACCAAAAATAAATCTAACGCGGTTATTAGCAATATTTGTAAACATGCAGTGGAACGTTGGAAAAAACGCTATACCTCGGCTGTAGATGCCTATACATCGGCAAAAGAGATGTTTGAACGTACTAAGAAAACTGGCGATATTGTACTTATCACTAACGCAGAAAACACCTTTAAAGACTGCGAAAAAGAAAAAAGTAAGTTAGATATCTTTAAAAAAGATCTTGGTAGTTTTGTTCGCTTTTACGAATTTATGTCGCAAATAGTGGATTACGATGACAAGGATTTAGAAAAATTAAGTTTGTTTGCCCGTCATTTACGTCCGTTACTGCATGAACAGCGTATTGAAGAAGATGAGATTGATTTAAGTAATGTTGAGATGAGTCATTACCGTTTGTCAAAACTTCATGAGCAAGATTTGAAGCTAAGAGAAGATACAGCGGAATACAAAATCAAACCAAGTAATGATATCGGTACGGCAAAACCTAAGGATCAGAAAGAAGAGTTTTTGTCTAATATATTGGCACGTTTGAACGATCTCTTTATCACTGACAATCTTACCGATAAAGATATGATTAATTATGCTTTCACAGTGCGTGATAAATTGTCAGAAAATCAGGCTGTAATGACGCAAATTGCAAACAACACCCGTGAACAAGCTATGCTGGGGGATTTCCCTAAAGCGATTGATGATGCTGTTATGGACAGTAACGAGGCTCAGCAAGAGATGATGGTACAGTACCTCTCTAATCCTGAACTGGCGAAAGGCTTTGCACGTGTGGTGTTTGATATGTTGAAAGGTGCGTGAGTTTTTATGAGCAACTGAGAGACAGAGTATTATCAGTTTAATTAAAGGACAATGTATGGACATAGTTTCAGATGAGCTGAGTGAATTTTTATATCACCGGATGAACGTTAAGCAAAATAATCAATGGGGAAATTCTTACCGAGCATTAATTGAACAAATTAAGAAGGAATCTCCTGATTTTTCTGATAATACGATTCGTGAACTTTGGTATACACGTGGAAATGGTGTTGCTAGCTTGAACCAAGGTGGGATGTCCAAAAAGGAATTTGATAATGCACAAAGTGAATTACGTGAGTTAACTAAAGTTATTGCTTCTGGATGTAATCAGGACGTACTTAAAAAGGTTTATCAGCAGATACGGGATTTAGTTAAGCGACAAGTTTTCCGTAAGCATTATTGGGCACTGTGTCACCGCGCTTTTGCTGCATTCTACCCAGATAAATTGAGCTCAGTGATTAATGAACACGCATTCTCAAGAGTCTATTTTTTCTTCAAAAACCGATTTCATCTGGATTTACCAGATGAAGGTAACTGGCTAGAACGTAATATTCAGTTAAAAACAATATTGAATCAAGCTTTGGGTGATAATACAGATAATATTAAACTAAATATGTCATTGTGGTATCTCTACGAGGATATTGAAGCAAATAACAGTAGCATTCGTGATACTACGACAGAAATAATCCCAGAAGAAATTGCCATCGAATATGAAGATGAAAATGATTCTAGTATCCCGAAAAACCAGATTTTATATGGTCCTCCTGGAACGGGTAAAACCTACAAAACTATTGAGCTTGCAGTTCAGGCTTGTGAACCTGAAAGATATTCAAAACTAACAGGATTTAAAGGAAATGCGTTCAGAGAGCCTCTGAAGAAATTATATGATGAACTTATTCTTCAGAAACGTATCCGTTTTGTAACATTTCATCAAAGTTTTGGGTATGAAGAATTTATTGAAGGTTTACGAGCTGAGACAAATAATGGAAGTGTTAGCTATGAAATAAAAGCAGGAATTTTCAAGCAAATTTGTGATGATGCAATATTAGGTGTTGGAGATGCTAGAAGTCGACTTGAATTAGAAAGTGCGATTGAGAAATTCAAAATAAAGTGCATGGATGAAGACGGCGTTAAATTAAAAACAACGACGGGAAAAGAGTTTACTGTTCGGTATGCAAATAATTCAACATTTGATGCCTATCCTGCTGAAAGTAAAAGAATAGGTGTTGCTAGTGCAGCATCAATTAAAAATATCATTAAATTGTATTATGGTGATGAAAGCAATATCTATAACCCTTCCTATGTTAGAGGTATTCTTAACTACTTAGTTAAAACATACAATATTTCTCCTGTTGGCATATCTATTCCAGATGGAAAAAAACAAAATTACGTGCTGATCATTGATGAAATCAATCGTGGGAATATTGCAAAAATATTCGGTGAACTGATTACATTGATTGAGTCATCAAAACGTCTTGGCGAGCGGGAAGCTTTGACTGTAAATCTACCCTATTCCTCTGAAAGTTTTGGAGTACCGAATAATGTGTATTTAATCGGAACTATGAATACAGCTGATCGTTCACTAACAACTCTTGATACTGCATTACGTCGTCGATTTGAGTTTACGCCATTATTACCCGATAGCTCAATGCTGGGGAATACAATTATTAAGGGGATAGATCTTACCATATTGCTAGAGACGCTAAACCGCCGTATTCAAGTGCTGTATGATAGTGAGCATACGCTGGGGCATGCTTATTTTATTCCAGTTGTTCAGTTGAAAGACACGGCTGATGAAGCATTTAAACTTCTTCAACGAGTGATGAAAAATAAGATCCTACCATTGTTAGAAGAGTATTTTTATAACGACTGGAGTAAAATTCGTCTGATACTTGGTGATAATCAGAAAAAGGTTGATCGCCTACGTTTTATTCGTCAGGTTAGTGATCAAAAGAATTTAACTGAACTGTTTGGTGATGATATTCCTGATGAGCTAGATGAAGCTGGGTTGAACTTTCAGTTATGTTCTGATGATGATGAGGTATGGGATAATCCATTGGCATATCGACAAATCTATGAACCAAATGCTTTTAGTAGTGAGAATAACTGATGTCAAAGGAAAAAGTGATTACGCTTTTTGAATATGGATATCTTGTTAGTGAAGAAGATAAAGAGAGAGCCAGATATGCCAAGCCTTTAACACACTCTGCTTTTCGTTGGCTTGAGCAGTGTTGTCTGAAAGATAAGGATGCAGTTGACCAGCGGCTACTGACACTTTGTACACGGTCAGGTGTTAAGGTTTTACAGGTAAAAAACTATGTGGGTATTTTAGCTTTACCAAAAGGTATCTTCATTGAAATCTTACCAAAAATTGGGAAAAGGGATAATGACACTTCCCAATCCCGTGATAAATTATTGATGATGCTACGTACGCTGAAAACATTCCGGTGTATTGCCAGTTCTGATGCCTCTTTATCCACATCAAAAATGACATTACCCGATATTTTTATTTATCAATTTATCCGTAGCCTTCAGATATTACTTCGGAAGGGAATAAAAAGTGACTATATCAGGCAGAGTAAAAACAATGCTTGGCTTAAAGGTAAATTGCGGGTCAGTGAACAGATAAAATTAAACAGTGTTCGCCGTGATCGTTTTTTCGTGGAATACGATGAATATCGAGTTGAGCGTATAGAAAATCGGATATTGAAAACGGCGGTTGAAAAAGTATACAACGAAGTTCACAACCCTCAGTTACGTATTGAATTACGTAAACTTTGTGAGTTATTTGAGTCTGTTCCTATGATCCGGGATCTGGAAACTGCATTTAGGAATGTCGTACCTGACCGGCATATGCATCATTATGTTCTCCCTCTTGAATGGGCAAAATTGATCCTGAGCGGAAACTCACCTCACTGTATGAGTGGTAATGCTGATGCAGTATCAATGTTATTTCCAGCAGAAGCTGTTTTTGAGGCATTTATTTCACAGTGGATGCGGCATCACATGAGTGATGATTGGACAATAAAATGTCAGGCGAGACAGCATTCACTTACTCATTATAATGACAAAAAATTTTTTCAGCTTAAACCGGATATATTACTGTTGCCGAAGTCTCACAAACAGAACTCATTACAGATATATGATGCCAAATGGAAAATCATTAATTCAGAGGATGGTGGAATAAAAAAGGCTGGATTATCACAGAGTGATTTCTATCAGATGTATGCTTATGGTATGAAATATCTAAACGGAAAAGGCGATATTTTTTTGATCTACCCCGCCCATGAAGGTTTTAAAAAACCGTATCAATCTCCGTTTAAATTTAATTCTGACTTGCGATTATGGGTGGTTCCTTTTGACCTGAATAGTAGTATTCGAGATTCAGGAAAGATTCTAAAACAACATTTTGAAGATATATGCCATGATTCAATTTGAAGCTTTAGTTACGTTGGTATTTTTTGCTTAACTGATAAGGTTTTTACTTCTTCCTTATGTTGACGGAGTAAATCTTATTAGTGTGAATAATAATTTGATGTTTAGTAAATCAGTGCGGAATAGATTAGTTGGTTGATATCTTCCTAAATCAATGGTTACTTTGATAAATCATTTATTGTTTACTCACATATCGTGATCACTGTGTTATTTACCGTTCCTATTAATGGCTGAAATATTTTTTCTAGCTACCTTTCTATGCTCATGTTATTTTTATTATTTAATAATCAACGAGTTATATTCAAATAAAATATAAAATTTATATAAGATAGTGATCAAGTGATCACAACCATGGTTTGATCACTTGAGGGCTAAAAAGCTTTTTAGGGAAATTGAAAAGATACTGTCTTGCTGTTGTGGCATTTAAACCATAAATTTTTGCATATTCGCTTACGTTATATCCTTGCACCCAAAAATTTTTATAGTAATTATCGAAGTGATATGACCAAAACTCACTCATTGGTTTTCGTTGTAATTGCCTCAACGATGTCTTTTTCTCCAGTTTGTGTTTCTCGATATATTCTTTTACATTTAATTTAGGTTTGTGCTGGTGGAAATTTCTTCTGTGATATACCCAATATAATATGCTAATACTACTACCGCCTATTTTTTTAAAGTTGGAATAACACCTTCTTAGGTTTAAATGATATCTATTGCTATATTCAAGTATGGAAATTCCTTCTTTAATAACTTCTTTTCGATAGTTAAAATAGTGAAATAACCAATCAGCTTTTTTATTGAAAGAATTATAAATATAATACTGATCGAGTTCAGTTAAGTTATGTGATAAATAAGCCTTAAAAATAGAATCTAACCTAAAGGATTTTATTTCATTGGTTATTTGTAAATATAGTAGTTTTGAGTTTTTTCTGGCAAATTTTTGTTGATAATCACATCTCATAATAAGTAACCTATTATTTAATATACTTAGAGAGAATCGAATGCAAAGGGTTACTTTCTTTTTTTCTTAATATTAAGCTACTTGAACCATAACGCTTTGTATGTGAGTTTTTTCTTTCTTTGGTGACATTTTTAGCTAAATAGCTTAAACGATATATGATATTGGCAAGCGTTGACATATCACTTTGGTGGCATAGATAATAACAGTTTTTAGGAATACTATGAGTACCATTATTGGTCTCTTTCCAGCAAGAGTCTACCATGTTCTGCAATGATGCTGAGTGGTGAATAACATTACCATCAACAAATAATGCACAATGATAGTGTTGCGATTGACTCTTATTTTGTTCTCTAACCCAAAATAATTTAATAAAAGATTTTTTATATTTACATTTAAATTCAGATAGTAATTTTCTAGAGAATTTTGTTATTGATTCATTTTTATCACTGTATTTTGGTAAATGAAGATCGAACCTTATTACAGTAATTCGCTTGGAAATAGAAAAGCTATCACCTAGTAATAATATAATTTTATTCATTATCTTATTATCTGGATATATATTATTCTCTCTACAGAAATAGGAAGGTAACCCATAATCGTTATATTTGTAATAATCTAAATTTATTTCTGAACGAAGATTTTTTGGAATATATTTTTTCATAAATACCACCGTAATATTATAAATATCCTGAGTTAATATAGTTAAGAAAGTGAGTGTTTCTCTGTATTTTCATGTGTTTTTATTAAGGAAATAAAGAAATTAATGGTCAAAATAGAGCAAGATATAGATATGTTTTTATTAAGCTAATTACCACCAGCTTTAATTTATCGAACCATATTTTTAATTTCCTCTGGTGACCAACCAATCGTAACAGAGCCCCAATTTGTTGGTGGTGGAATTTTATTAAGTCTTATCCATCGATTAAGTGTTGTTCGGCTAACACGAAAATGCCTGCATAAATCGTCTTTAGATAAATAGTGAGAAACAGGTAAGATTTTATGGTTGAATAATTTAGCATCAGTATTTTTCATGGCAGCGTCTTTATCTTTGATGACACCAAATTAGCAACTCAGATAACATCCAACCACAACTACAATTTCCAAGTTGTTTACGTTTAGGAAAGTTGTTCTCTTTTTCTAATTTCCATGCTTGTGACCGTGATATAGATGTGATTTCTTTGCGCTCTTTTTCTCTGACTAGACGATCAGTAGTGTAACCGTAAAGGTGTAAGATTGTTTTTTTATCGAGTTGAATATCAGACATGATTCTATCCCCACAAAGTTGTTTCGGTTTGCATGAGGATAGATTGGTTTGAAATCGTTGCGGTGTAAATAGGGGGCAGTTACTGGGTACCAGATAAAAAATTATAAAAATAGTTATTTTATAGCTAATTTATTTATTATGAATGCATATAACATATTGTTTTTTTGTTATTTTTATATGATTTATGTCATTGCTATTTTTTATTGATAGCAATAGTTAAATAGGCTAAATGAGACTTCATAATAATGGTCAAGTAACAACTTGATTAAGTATTAACGATTTCTCACATTCTTAGTGCGAGTTGAATTTGAGCCTTTAAACCAATTTTTATTTAACTCCCCATCCTTGATTAATTCACTAATGTAATTTTTTATTAGCTCATTACCAGAGTCTTTGTATTGAACAATTAGATCAGGATCGGATTTTATTAAATTAGTTATATTTTTTTCGATTCTATTAGCAATTTCTTTTCTAGTAAAAATAGTTTCAGAGCTATCAACCAGGATAGGACTAAGATAGTTTATCACTTCCTCTTTAATATAATTTTTTAACTTTATTTTTCTATTTTTTGAAGCTAGTCCGCCAATAGAACTATTAATATTTCTTTGTTTTTTATGCTCTTTTTGAATGTTTTTTACGACAACACCACTTGTTACCATTAGCTCCTTTTCAAATATTGCTTTAAATTCTTTGTGACAATATTCCATCGATAAGCAATAAAAAGCATCAAGTAATTGTGCGCCAATAAAATCTCTATTATCAGATCCATTCCACTCAGGGTTTTCTTTACTCATTCCAGCTAAGCTTCTATTTAACGTAGAATCTTGATGGTTCTTTTTTTCGTCTTCATAAAATGTTCTTAATTTTAATTCAGCGAAATTAAGATGTAAAAGTGCACTCTGAAGGCTCTTCAGATATTTTTTATCTTCATCATTTAGAACTTCAGGTTCCTTGATAGCCTGCTCTAAAGCTATAAGGGTATAGACTACGTTATGGTACATATCTTATCGCCTTACTATTAAACAATGGAAAATACGGTGTAGTCATTGGTGTAGTCATTTTAAACAAAAGGCACTATAGCCAATGACCATAGTGCCTTTTAAAACAGCTTGTTAACTGACTAGGATCAGTTCATGCCGTATTTTTTCAGTTTTTTACGCAGTGTGCCGCGGTTAATGCCCATCATTTGTGCCGCACGCGTTTGGTTGCCACGGGTGTATTGCATTACCATGTCCAACAATGGCTGTTCAACTTCAGCCAATACCAGCTCATATAAGTCATTAACATCTTGACCGTTTAATTGAGCAAAATAGTTCTTCAGTGCTTGTTTAACTGAGTCACGTAAAGGTTTTTGGGTCACCTGATCTTGTGAATTTACGGTGGCAACTGTTAGTACGTCTGAATTTACGCGTTGTTCGAACATAGTTCTGTCAGCTCTTTTATTTATTTACGCAAAAAATTTTCGAAATATGCTTCCAACGCCTCCAGCTGTTCGCTGGCATCCTCTATGGCGTTGAAGGAGCGCCGAAACTGGTCATCAGGGGCATGTTCCTTGAGATACCAAGAGACATGCTTGCGTGCAATGCGAGTTCCTTTGCCTTGACCGTAAAAGTCGTGCAACTCACGCACATGCTTTTGCATTATTTGTTGTACCTCTACAATCGGTAGAGGGGGCAACAGTTCACCTGTGTCCAGATAGTGCTGGATTTCCCGAAAGATCCAGGGTCTTCCCTGAGCAGCGCGACCGATCATCAAAGCATCGGCTCCAGTGTAGTCTAATACTGCTCTGGCTTTTAGCGGGTCTGTTATGTCTCCATTCGCAATAATGGGAATAGAAACATTCTGCTTAACTGTCCGAATACTGTCGTATTCGGCTTCACCTTTGAACAAACACTCGCGTGTACGTCCATGAATAGTGAGAGCCTGAATACCACAACGTTCAGCCAATTTGGCAATCTCTACACAGTTACGTTCATCAGGTGACCAGCCAGTACGGATCTTGAGAGTAACAGGTACATCTACCGCGTTAACCACAGCAGAGAGGATCTCTGCGACAAGGTCGGGATGACGAAGTAGTGCTGAACCCGCTAGCTTTTTATTCACCTTTTTTGCAGGGCAACCCATGTTAATGTCGATAATTTGAGCGCCACTGTCTGCGTTTATTTTCGCAGCTGCCGCCATATCAACGGGATCACTTCCTGCAATTTGTACGGAGCGGATCCCTAATTCATCACTATGTACCATTCGTAACCGAGACTTGTCTGTCTGCCAAACCTGAGGGTTGGAAGACAGCATTTCAGAAACTGTCATACCCGCACCCATGTCATAGCAAAGCGACCGAAAAGGTCGGTCTGTAACGCCAGCCATAGGCGCAGCGATAAGGCAATTTTTTAACTGATACTGTCCGATTCGCATAGATGAAAAAGAGGGCCAAACTGTGACTGCAAGGGCGCGTATATTACGCATTTTTTGCCAGATATGAAAGGACAAAGTTTAACCAAATTGCGAAAAAAAGTTACTTTTTTATACTTGATTTTTTATGAACTCACTATTTAGTTAATAAAAACAATGTATTACATATTTTTAATAATTTAAAATTTGATGATACAGAATTGATAAACAAGCGAAACTAAGTAAAGTTTATCAGGCAAAAATGTGATTAATGCCTGATAAACAATAATTAAGTGAAATTTTAACGTATTGAGATTATCTCGATTTGGTTAATATTTAAACACTGTTATTTTTTCATACCGGTAATACGACACCATTCTTCTTTTTCAGCCACTGGATCTAAATGAAATAATTCTTCATAGGCAGCAGCAACACCGTCGGCCTGTGTCGCTAATACGCCAGAAAGGCCAAGATGCCCTCCTTGGCGAGGCAGTGTACTGATAACTGGTGCGAGTTCACGCAGTGGACCCGCTAAAATATTTGCCACGACAACATCAGCACTGAGATTATCGGGCTGGTCTTTTGCAAGATACAGTGTGAGTGCGTCAGATACACCATTACGTTGTGCATTATCACGGCTTGCTTGGATGGCTTGCGGATCGATATCAATACCAATCGCTTTTGTTGCACCTAGCTTCAAGGCCGCAATCGCTAAAATCCCAGAGCCACAACCAAAGTCAATAACCGTTTTACCTTCTAAATCTAAGCCATCAAGCCACTGAAGGCATAATGAGGTTGTAGGGTGGGTACCTGTACCAAACGCAAGACCAGGGTCTAGCATGACGTTGACAGCGTTAGGATCAGGTACTTCTCGCCAGCTTGGGCAAATCCATAAACGTTCACCAAAGCGCATAGGGTGGAAATTATCCATCCATTCACGCTCCCAATCTTTGTCTTCAAGTTGTTCAATTTTGTGCAGGAAGCCTTGACCTAGCAGTGGCGTATTTTCTAGCATAGCCACAACGATTTTCATGTCAGTTTCTGCATCATATAAACCGATAACATCAGTATCACCCCATAGACGAGTTTCACCCGGCAAAGGTTCAAAGATAGGTGTATCGTGACTATCTTGGAATGTCACTGAAACGGCACCGCTTTCAACTAACTCATCACCAATAGCTTCTGCATTAGTGGCGGTTGCATTAAGTCTTAATTGTATCCAAGGCATAATTAATCTCTTTAAAAAACGAATTCACTGTAATGATGTTGATTGTGGCAGAGTATGCTCTCCAAATCGATTAGCAACAAGAAATGCCACTAAACTGAATAACAGTGACGGAACAATAGGGTGGAATCCTGCGATTTGAATATTAAATGTGGCGAGAGTTGCATAGAGTGTGGCACCTGTGATCATACCCGCAATCGCGCCATAACGATTCGCTTTATCCCAATAAAGACCAAGAACTAAAGGCCATAAGAACACTGCCTGTAAACCACCGAAAGCAAGTAAATTAAGCCAGATTATCATTGATGGTGGGTCCCATGCAGCAAACAGCAGTAATACACCTAAAATTAAGGTCGAAAGACTGGATAAACGGGCTATACGCTTTTCATTTGTGATCGCGTGAGGGGCAAGATTAAGATAAAGATCTTTGACCAAAGTTGCTGATGATTGTAAAAGCTGAGCGTTAATCGTTGACATAATGGCAGCCATAGGGGCCGCAAGGAAAATACCAGCAGCAAAAGGCGGTAATACATCAACCATTAATGTTGGGATCACCTGATCGGGAACGGTAAGATTAGGAATGAGCGCCCGACCCAATGCACCCGCAAAGTGCATACCAAACATTAAGAGAGACATCACGATAGTGCCAATGATGATCCCTTTGTGCATGGCTTTACTGTCTTTATAAGAGATGCAACGTACCGCAGTATGCGGCAAGCCTATTACACCAAAACAGACCAGCACCCAGAATGAAGCCATAAAAGGCCCCGTTAGAATGCCATCTGCACCTTGAGGTGAGGTTAATGCAGGATCGATGGCATTGAGTTTTTGTATCGCAACATCCAAGCCACCTGCTTTATAGATAATGGCAACCAGCAGGATAAAGGTGCCAAGTAGCATCACAAGGCCTTGTAAAGCATCGTTTAATACGCTGGCTCTAAATCCACCGATTGCGGTATACAGTGCAATGGAGATCCCAAAAATAAGCAAACCAAACTCATAAGGGATACCAGCTGCGGTTTCTAATAAACGTGCGCCTCCGATAAACTGTACTGTCATGGCACCAACAAAGGCAACTAATAGACTTAAGCTGGCAAACCAAACAAGAAAACGACTTTTGTAACGTGCATATAGCATGTCATTTAAGGTTACGGCATTATAACGGCGGGCTAAAATGGCAAACTTTTTCCCCAAGACCCCTAGAGAAAGCCAAATTGCAGGTAGCTGGATCATTGAGAGTAATACCCAACCGATACCGTATTTATAAGCAGCGCCAGGCCCACCAATAAAAGAACTCGCACTGACGTAAGTGGCGGTAATGGTCATGGCTAACACAAAGCCTCCCATTGACCGATTACCTAAAAAATATTCATTGAGAAACTCGCCTTTTTCGCGTTTACGATAGGCGTATGCTGAGAGGAGAAAAACCAGCAAAAGGTAGCCAACCAATGGCACAATAACCTCAATTTGCATCGTCATGCTTATCTCCTAATGGCATATCTTTGAAGAAGTAACGCACCATCAAATAGCACAGCAAAAAAAACAAAACAGGCAAAAATAAACATGAAAGCTCAAACCAAATAGGTAAACCTGTAATGCCAAGTGTGTTATCCGGTAAATAGGCGGTAACCAACCAACCCAACAAATAGATAAAAGTTAAAATAAGGGCTAAAAGGGCTTCTTTGTGGGCCTGAACAAAACGTTTGTCCATCTGTTCTCCCAATTTTAATAGGGTTAAAAATGAATGGATGGATTGTACGGGAAAGTGAGTATTGATTCAGTGAAAAATTAGTCATAAGGTCACTGATGAATTCTAAAAATAATTATCTTATTGTTTTTAAATGGATTATAACCTTGTCTCTGTTGAGTGTTATGAGAGAAATAAAACTCTCTAAAGGGTTTCCGATTAAATACTCATCAGAAGATCAGCAATAAAAAAGGCATAGTGATTAAACTATGCCTTTTCTGGTTAAGTGAGGAGGATTACTTCTCAGTTAAACCTAAACGCTTTTCAAGGTAGTGAATATTTGTACCACCTTTTTGGAATTGCTCATCATTCATAATGAACTGGTGCAGTTCAATATTGGTTTTGATACCGTCAATGATAAGTTCTGCCAGGGCATTTTTCATCCGAGAGATCGCGATTTCGCGTGTTTCACCGTAAGTGATCAATTTACCAATCATTGAATCATAGTGAGGCGGAACAGTATAACCTGCGTAAATATGCGATTCCCAACGTACGCCAAATCCACCCGGTGAGTGGAAGCGAGTGATCGTTCCAGGGCTCGGCATGAATGTTTTTGGATCTTCTGCGTTGATACGGCATTCTACAGCATGACCATGAACGTTAACTTGCTCTTGTGTTACTGATAAAGGTAAGCCAGATGCAATACGTAACTGTTCTTTAATTAAGTCGATGCCAGTGATCATCTCAGTTACTGGATGTTCTACCTGAATACGGGTGTTCATCTCAATAAAGTAGAATTCACCATTTTCATACAGGAATTCGAAGGTACCCGCACCGCGATAGCCGATTTCAATACAGGCGTTCGCACAGCGTTCACCAATATTTTTACGAATTTCAGGAGTGATACCTGGTGCTGGTGCTTCTTCAACCACTTTTTGGTGACGGCGTTGCATTGAACAATCACGTTCAGCCAAATAGATAGCATTACCTTGACCATCAGCCATGACTTGAATTTCGATATGGCGTGGGTTTTCAAGGTATTTTTCCATGTATACCATGTCGTTGCTAAATGCGGCTTTTGCTTCCGCACGCGTCATTGTAATGGATTGTTCCAGATCTTTTTCAGAACGAACAACCCGCATACCACGTCCACCACCGCCACCAGAGGCTTTGATGATAACTGGGTAGCCAATACGTTTAGCAATTTCGATATTTTTTGCCGAGTCGTTACCTAAAGGACCATCTGATCCTGGTACACAAGGAACACCTGCTTTTTTCATCGCTTCGATAGCCGAAACTTTGTCACCCATCAGGCGGATGGTTTCAGCTTTTGGACCGATAAAAATAAAGCCAGAGCGTTCAACTTGCTCTGCAAAATCAGCATTTTCAGATAGGAAGCCGTATCCTGGATGGATAGCTTGTGCGCCACTGATCTCTGCTGCTGCAATGATTGCAGGGATATTTAGGTAACTTTTTGCTGAAGCAGCGGGACCAATACAGATAGTCTCGTCTGCCAGCAGAACGTGTTTTAAATCACGGTCTGCCGTGGAGTGAACTGCAACTGCTTTGATCCCAAGCTCTTTACATGCTCTTAGGATACGCAGTGCTATCTCACCACGGTTGGCAATGAGGATTTTTTCTAGCATGGACCTGCCTCGTTATTCGATAACAAAGAGTGGAGCGTCAAACTCAACGTTGTCGCCATCTTGGCAAAGGATAGATTTAACAACACCCGCTTTGTCAGATTCAATCTGGTTCATCATTTTCATTGCTTCAACGATGCACAGAGTATCGCCGACATTGACTTGCTGACCGACTTCAACAAATTTCTTAGCTTCAGGGCTTGGTGAGCGATAGAACGTTCCGACCATTGGTGAATGAACAACGTGACCGCTAATTTCTTGCGTTGGTGTAGCTGCTGGTGTTTCTGGCGCTACAGGCGCAACTGCATTTGCTAATGCAGGTTGAGGTGCCGCTGGTGCCGCAAAATATTGCTGAGGAGCCATTTGACCTTGTAGGCCAGAGTTACGACTAATACGTACTGACTCTTCACCTTCAGAAATTTCCAGTTCAGAAATGCCAGACTCTTCGACTAGCTCGATCAGTTTTTTAATTTTACGAATATCCATGAGTTGATTCCGTACTCTTTTTGATGTTTTTTATTAAGACAAGCGGCTGACCGCTGCCTGTAAAGCAAACCGATAACCTTCTGCACCTAATCCACAGATTACGCCTGTTGCGATATCAGAGAGATATGAATGGTGGCGGAAAGGCTCTCGACTGTAGACATTGGATAGGTGAATTTCAATAAATGGAATATTCACCCCTAATAATGCATCACGCAGCGCAACACTGGTATGCGTGAAAGCGGCTGGGTTGATTAATATGTAATCGACATTTCCCCGAGCTGCATGAATTTTATTTATCAGCTCAAATTCAGCATTCGACTGAAAATGGCTGAGTTTCACATTTAATGCCTGAGCATCTGCTGACAAACTTTGAACGATATCATCCAGAGTTAAGTGTCCGTAGGTTTCCGGCTCTCTTGTTCCAAGCAGGTTTAAATTCGGACCATTCAGGAGCAAAATATGAAAATTTTCCGACATTATGCTTCTATCTCCGTCAATTCGTCAACGAAATGACAAAATAACCTGTGCTTTTCGTTTTGTCATCTTTTATTGTATCCAATGTTACGATACATATCACAAAGTCCGACATTATAGACATTTCACAGAAGATAACAGCAAAATACTGGTCTAATCAGGGAAGGAAGGGTTTATTTTGATGAAAAGTTAAAAGTTTTTACGGGATTGTAAACGTCTGAAAGTGAAATAAACAAGCGATTAAAAAATAATCATAACATCACGTTATTTATTGATGTCACTGGAAATCTGTGCTTCTTTGAGATAGATCCTCAATATATGTTGCAAATGTGATCTGCATCACAAATTAACATCCATTTCACACGAAAAGAAGTTTATTCTGGCATTAAATGAGGTGAATTAATGCCAGAAATAAGCAGATAAAATCTCTAAATTAGAGCTTTACTAAGGTTCTTCCTGTGACTTGATTATCCATAATCATTTGGGCATAACGTGGAACTTCATCAAGTGCGATTTCTGTCATCGCCTGTTGATAGAACGTTTCTGGCAGTAATTTCAGTAAACGTTGCCAAACTTGGGCACGTTTTTCTGCAGGGAAATAAACAGAATCGACACCCTGCAAGCGAACATTACGTAAAATAAAAGGCATCACGGTTGTTGGTAAAGAGAAACCTCCCGCTAACCCACAAGCCGCTACTGTGCCGTTATAGTTTGTTTGTGACAGAATATTGGCAAGAATTTGCCCACCTACGGTATCAATTGCACCTGCCCAGCGTTGCTTATCTAAAGCTCTTCCCGCGGGTTCAAATTCTTCACGAGTGATAATATTTTTGGCACCAAGTTTGCGTAAATAGTCATGATTACTTGCTCTGCCACTTAGTGCGGTAACTTGATAACCTAATGCTGTTAGTAAACTAATGGCGGTACTTCCGACACCACCGCTGGCTCCAGTGACTAAAATATCACCACTTTCAGGAGTGACACCGCCTTGCTCTAGTGCCATTACACAAAGCATCGCGGTAAAACCCGCAGTCCCAATTATCATGGCATTTTTTAAAGAAAGCCCTTCAGGTACAGCGGTGAGCCAATCACCTTTTACACCTGCTTTTTGAGCAAGGCCTCCCCAGTGATTTTCACCTACTCCCCAGCCGGTTAATAAAACATGTTGGCCAATATGAAAACGAGGATCTTCACTATGATGAACGACACCTGAAAAATCGATACCTGGAACCATTGGAAGTTGGCGCAATATTTTTCCTTTTCCAGTGATCGCTAATCCATCTTTATAATTGAGTGTAGAGTAATGGATATCGACAATAACTTCATGAATAGGCAGTTTTTTTTCATCGATATCTTGCACATTGGCATTGAGTTTATCGTCTTGCTGTTCAACTATTAATGCTTTCATCTTGACCCCTTATCGATTTCTATTTGTTTCATGATAAGTGATTTTTTAGATCTCGTCGTGATTGCGCACAATATCTATTGTAATAATGAGACAAATAATCCTTTTTTAGTGTATAAACGGGGATTCTACGTTTATTGGTACAGAGATTATTCTGAGTTTTATATCTTGGTTATTAGATAATACCGTTAATGTTTGATGATGGGATAAAATAAGCATTTCCCTTTGTGACTCGAAATAAAGATAATGCATTGTTTTTGAAGTATTCGAGGTGGGTACTTTGATTATTTTCTCCGTCAAGTTTTGTCGGTGAAACACTATTTAATATCAATAGAGACAGAGTGCTTATTTAAATGAATAAATTTTATTTGAACTTGCAGTGATGCTTTTGAGTCACAGTTTGGCAACGAAGTGAGATTTTTCTTTATTGATATAAGCGTTGTTTGTATTGTTACATAAGTTAAATATGAATAGCGTAGGATTGAAATTATGCGTTAATCGTTCTAATTAGCCCATTTTTATGCAGTTTTTTTCTGCTCCAATTGGGAAAAGTAACGTAGAATATTGTGCCTTTATGATTATTTACGTGTCCACTTTAATCTAAGTAGTGAATCGCGCCTTGTCGCTGCTTATTGTGGTTGATAGAGTAGACGGATTTTTCCGTCCCGGCTTGCAGGATTATCCTTTCGTATGTTTAAAAAATTTCGTGGCATGTTTTCCAACGATTTGTCTATTGACTTGGGTACCGCCAATACCCTTATTTATGTCAAAGGGCAGGGTATTGTTCTCGATGAACCCTCCGTTGTCGCTATTCGTCAAGATCGCGCTGGCACATCAAAAAGTGTTGCTGCTGTAGGGCATGAAGCCAAACAGATGTTAGGGCGTACACCTGGGAATATCGCTGCTATCCGTCCAATGAAGGACGGTGTGATTGCTGATTTTTATGTAACCGAAAAAATGCTTCAGCACTTCATAAAACAGGTTCATAACAATAGCTTTATGCGTCCAAGTCCTCGTGTATTGGTTTGTGTTCCTGTTGGGGCAACTCAAGTAGAACGTAGAGCTATTCGTGAATCTGCATTAAGCGCGGGTGCTCGCGAAGTATTTTTAATTGAAGAGCCTATGTCTGCGGCAATTGGTGCAGGTTTACCTGTTTCTGAAGCAACAGGCTCAATGGTGGTTGATATCGGTGGTGGTACAACAGAAGTTGCAGTTATTTCATTAAATGGTGTGGTTTACTCCTCTTCTGTCCGTATCGGAGGGGACCGTTTTGATGAAGCCATCATTAACTATGTGCGTCGTAACTATGGTTCACTGATTGGTGAAGCAACTGCTGAGCGTATTAAGCACGATATTGGTTCTGCTTATCCTTCCGATGAAGTTAATGAAATTGAAGTTCGTGGTCGTAACCTTGCAGAAGGTGTACCTCGTAGCTTTACATTAAACTCTAATGAAATCCTTGAGGCATTACAGGAGCCATTAACGGGTATCGTCAGCGCGGTTATGGTTGCATTAGAGCAATGTCCGCCAGAATTGGCGTCTGATATTTCAGAGCGAGGCATGGTATTAACGGGAGGCGGTGCGTTATTACGTAACCTTGACCGTTTGTTAATGGAAGAAACTGGTATTCCTGTAATTGTTGCTGAAGATCCATTGACTTGTGTTGCGCGTGGCGGTGGTAAAGCATTAGAAATGATCGATATGCACGGTGGCGATCTGTTTAGCGAAGATTGAGATTAATTCTAACAAGGGAGAATGGATTCCCCCTTGGTGAGAATATTAACACCTGTTCTTTTACTTCTCCGTGTGAGTGATCTTAGAGTTTATGAAGCCAATTTTTAGTCGGGGCCCTTCCCTGCAACTAAGATTAATAATCGCCGTGGTTATTGCTATCTCTTTATTGATTGCTGATAACCGTATTGGTGCATTTTCTAAAGTCCGCCAGTATCTTGATACTGCTGTTAGTCCCTTCTATTTTCTTGCAAATGGTCCACGTCGTTTTCTTGATCAAATTTCTGAAACGTTTGCAACACGTGAGCGTTTACAATTTGAAAATCAGGCTTTGAGAAAAGAGTTGTTAGTTCGCAGTGGCGAAAGCCAATTATTAGAGCAATTTAAGCAAGAGAATGCCCGTTTACGAGAATTACTTGGTTCACCTCTTCGTCAAAATGAACAAATGACAGTTACACAAGTTTTATCTGGTAATAGTACGCCTTATCGAGATCAAGTGGTTATTGATAAAGGAACCAATGATGGCGTCTATGAAGGACAACCTGTTATTAGTGATAAAGGCGTGGTAGGTCAAGTCATTGCCGTAAGTGAGCTCACGAGTCGAGTACTATTAATTTGTGATACTTCTCATGCATTACCAGTACAAGTTTTACGCAATGATATTCGTGTGATTGCTTCTGGTGCGGGGTGTGCTGATGATTTATTGCTAGAAGCTTTACCTGCTAATATTGATATTCGTGTAGGTGATGTTTTAGTAACATCGGGACTTGGTGGACGTTTTCCTGAAGGATATCCAGTTGGTGTTGTTGCTTCTGTTAAGGTTGATAATCAACGCGCTTACTCTGTGATTAATGTTCGTCCTTCTGCTGAATTACAACGTTTACGTTATTTACTTTTATTATGGAATGCATCAGATAAAACTGGAGAACCTCCGTTGCCTTCAGAGGTGTATCACGCGGCGAATGAGCGTTTAATGCAACTGATGCCACAAGTTCTTCCTAATTATGAACAAGCTGGGCCTCCGCTCCCTCGTTCTATGTCTCAAGAGCCATTAGAGAATACGCCTGAGGCAAGTAACAAGAATCCACCGCCGGTCTCAACACCTGCTACACCTAGTACAACAAGAAGTAGGTAACCTCGATGAATCCTTATCAAAGTCGTGGACGTTGGATTGTTTGGCTCTCTTTTCTTATCGCATTAGTTTTACAAATTATGCCATGGCCAGAACAATTAGAAGTGTATCGACCTATTTGGCCAATGTTGTTTCTAATTTATTGGATAACGGCTATTCCTCATCGTGTCAGTGTCGGAACTGCATTTGTATTAGGTATGATTATGGACCTAGTCCAAGGAACGACCTTGGGTGTTAATGCGTTGGCCTATACGTTAGTGAGTTATGTGATTGCTTTCAAATATCAGCTTTTTTGTAATTTAGCTTTGTGGCAACAAGCACTGGTGGTGATGTTAAGTGTTGTCGTTGTCGATCTCGCTGTATTTTGGGCAGAATTTTTACTTTCACCCGTGACTTTTCACCCTCAAGTATTCTGGAATAGCCCAGTCAGTGGTATTCTTTGGCCATGGCTTTATTTTTTACTTCGCAAAGTCCGTCACCAGTTTTCAGTTCACTAAGTTAATTGGCTCATGGCGGCTTTTTGCGTTACCGTCATGAGGATATTATCTGTGACCACGCTTTATCTTGCATCCAGCTCACCAAGAAGACGTGAACTTCTCGCGTTATTAGATGTTGAATTTAGTATTATCACACCGGCTATTGATGAAATTTGGCAACAAGGTGAAACACCAGAAGATTATGTCCTTCGTTTGGCGAAAGAAAAATCACAAGAAGGTGTGCGACAAGCACCCTATGATTATCCTGTTTTAGGCTCTGATACCATTGTGGTTTATGATGGTCATATTCTTGAAAAACCGCGTGATAAAGCCCATGCAGCACAAATCTTACGCTCGCTTTCAGGTGCAACTCATCAAGTGATGACGGCAATTGCGGTCTCTGATAGCACACATACATTGAGTCAATTAGTTGTCACGCACGTCACTTTTAGAAAGATGACAGAGGGTGAGATTAGCGCGTATATTGAGTCAGGAGAGCCAATGGATAAAGCTGGTGCTTACGGTATTCAAGGAAAAGGAGGCCGTTTCGTTCAACGGATTGAGGGGAGTTATCATGCTGTTGTCGGATTGCCACTTGTTGAAACCGAAGCATTGATAGCTCAATTTTCGTCTCTAGCTAATGAGAAGGATATTTCATGACAGCAGAGTTATTAGTGAATGTGACGCCATCTGAAACTCGTGTTGCTTATATTCGCGGAGGCATACTTCAAGAAATTCATGTCGAAAGAGAAGCGAAACGAGGTATCGTCGGAAACATCTACAAAGGTCGGGTAAGTCGCGTATTACCCGGGATGCAAGCTGCATTTATTGACATCGGGCTAGATAAAGCCGCTTTTCTACATGCTTCTGATATTATGCCTCACACTGAATGTATTGCAGGTGAAGAGCAGAAGAAATTTAATGTTCGTGATATTGCGCAATTAGTCCATCAAGGCCAAGATTTAATTGTACAAGTGGTTAAGGATCCTCTCGGAACCAAAGGTGCCCGACTGACCACCGATATTACGTTACCTTCTCGTTACTTAGTTTTTATGCCTGGAGCCTCTCATGTGGGAGTTTCTCAACGAATTGATAGTGAAGAAGAACGTGAACGCTTAAAACAATTGGTTGAAGAATATTGCGATGAAAATGGTGGTTTTATTATTCGTACTGCCGCTGAAGGAGTAGGTGAGCACGAAATTAAACAAGATGCCGCTTTTCTTAAACGCTTATGGAATAAAATTATTGAGCGCAAGAAAAGAAATAAAACCCGCATTCAAATTTATGGTGAGTTGGCTTTAGCACAACGTATTTTACGTGACTTTGCTGGTTCTGAATTAGATAGCATACGTGTTGATTCTAAATTAACGTATCATCAACTACAGGAATTTATTGGTGAATATATTCCTGAGTTAACTGCTAAGCTTGAATTGCATCAAGGGAACCAACCTATTTTTGATCTCTATGGTGTTGAAAATGAAATTCAACGAGCTTTAGAGCGTAAAGTGGAATTGAAGTCAGGCGGTTATCTGATTATTGATCAAACTGAGGCAATGACCACTATTGATATCAATACGGGAGCATTTGTTGGTCATCGAAATTTAGAAGAAACCATTTTTAATACTAATATTGAAGCAAGCCAAGCTATTGCTCGACAATTACGGTTACGTAATTTAGGTGGCATCATTATTATTGACTTTATTGATATGAATAATGATGAACATAAACGCAGGGTGTTGGCATCGCTTGAACAAGCACTAAGTAAAGATAGGGTGAAAACAACAATTAACGGTTTTTCTCAACTCGGCTTAGTGGAAATGACACGTAAAAGAACACGAGAAAGCCTTGAACATGTGCTTTGTGATGATTGCCCAACTTGTCAAGGACGAGGTACGGTAAAATCAGTCGAAACAGTCTGCTATGAAATTTTGCGTGAAATAGTGCGTGTACATAAAACAATTGATGCGGATAGATTCCTAGTTTATGCCTCTACAGCAGTTGCTGAAGCCTTAAAAGGTGATGAATCTCATGCATTAGCTGAGGTTGAAATTTTCGTGGGTAAACAAGTAAAAGTGCAAACTGAGCTACTTTATAGTCAGGAGCAATTTGATGTGGTGATGATGTAATGGATTCGCCTTCCTAATGAATATGATGGCAGAAAGGAGACAAGAATGAAGCGGCTGCCTAACTACCTGTTAGTTATAACAGTTTTTTGCCTCATCGTTTTTGCCTTGGTGTTAAGCGGGTTTCGCTATTTTCTGCCTCGTTTAGATAATTATCGCCCTGAAATAGAAACGTATTTAACAAAGCAACTCAATAGCCCTGTCTCAATGACGAAAATCAGAGGGACGTGGCAGAATTTTGGCCCAGATATTCAAGTCGATGGGCTGAATATTACTAACAAAGATGTGAACGTTACGGTAGAAAAAGTGACTTTTTCTTTTGATGTATGGCGTTCATTATTCACTCTTCGTCCTCATTTTCGTGAACTCACCTTTAAACGGTTATATGTTGATTATCAACGTCCCATTTTTACAGGGCAAAGTGGTGATATTACGTTAACTGAACCTGATGATATCTCTTCACTTTTCCTTGAACAGTTTGACCGTTTTAAACTGGTTGAAAGCCGTTTTGTTTTTTTAACGCCATCGGGGGATACCAGTACACTGCATGTACCTGAATTGATGTGGTTAAACAAAAAAAATCGTCACCGTGCTCAAGGTGAGATCACGCTTGATACACCAATAAATCACTATGGCGGTTTAAAGGTACGTCTTGACCTGTATACCACAAATAAAGGCTTAATTGATAACGGCAAGGTATTTCTTACCGCAGATGAAATTGATATCTCACCCTGGCTTAGCCAGTGGGTAAAAAAGAATAGTGGATTAGGTGAAGCGAAAGCCAGCTTATCTAACTGGATTGATATTACCCACGGACGGATTACGGGAAGCCAATTACAAATTCATCAAGGTGAGATGGATTGGAGTAGCGATGGAACTTCGCACATATTAAATGTTGAAGATTTAATATTACGTATGAGAAGGCAAGAGAATGGTTGGCTTGCTGATATCCCTTATACCCGAAAAATCACAATGGATGGTGAGGAATGGCCTGATGGCTATTTAGCTGTGCTTTATCAACCTAAAGAAAAACAGCATGATGAAGCATGGCGTATTCGTGCCAAAAATATTGAGTTAGATAGGCTGTATGCCGTATTACCGTTATTCTCATTTTTAACACCAGATTTTGTGCGTCAATGGCAGTATCGACAATTTTCAGGCATGGTTAATGATTTTGCCTTAGATCTTACTCCTGAAAACTTTGAGAAAAGTTTGATTAAACTCTCCTGGGAAAATGTCGGCTGGAAACGTTGGCAAGAGATCCCATCAGTACAACATTTCAGTGGGCAATTAAAAGGAAGTGTGCAAAATGGCGAACTTAGCTTTGCCTTAGCGGACAGTCAAATAGATACCGGTGATTTATTTAAAGCCCCACTGAATATAGAAAAAGGGAAAGGCACGGTTTATTGGCAACATTCTGGAGACAGCTTATCTCTTTGGAGTAAAGGGGTCGATATTCAAGCAACATCTGCATGGGTAGCGGGTGATTTTCGTTATGAGAAACAAGGTGAAGATCAGCAACTTTCCATATTGTCTGGTGTAAGAGTCACAAATGCCGGCGATACATGGCGTTATCTGCCTGAGAAGTATGTAGGTAAAGAACTGACTCAGTATCTTTCAGATGCGATTATTGCGGGTAATATCGATAATGGAACATTTATTTTTCATGGTGATCCAGCCGATTTTCCTTTTGATAATCATAAAGGTTGGTTTCAAGTTTATGCGCCAGTGAAACAGGCTACGTTCAAATTTGATAGTGAATGGCCAGCATTATTTGATCTCGATATTAATTTAGATTTTAAAAATGATGGTTTATGGATGTCATCGTCAAAAGCCAAAGTAGGGAACGCGGTCGCTACAAATTTAAGTGCGGTGATTGAACGTTATCAACAGGAAAAAATCTTAATTAACGCAGATATTCAAGCAACAGGTGATGAACTGAAAGCGTATTTCTTAGATTCTCAAATGGCGAGTATTGGGCATACGCTTGAAGAGCTTAACGTTGCCGGAAAAATTAATGGCACATTGAAGCTCGATATTCCTTTTGATGGTGATGATGTCGTTGCGTCAGGTGAGATTAATTTAAAAAATAATGATGTCACTTTAAATTTTATGGATACCACATTAAAGGGGGTTAGCGGGCAATTCCGTTACCATAATGACAAACTTGAAAGTGATATATTAACGGCCAATTGGTTTGGTCAGCCACTCGTATTTTCATTTAAAAGCCACAATACTGCGGATAATTATCAAGTGGATGTCGGCTTAAAAGGTCAGTGGGATATTCAAAAAATTCAGGGGTTACCTAGCGATATTCAGCAGAAATTGAGTGGAGTATTTCCTTGGAATGGTAACGTTAATGTTAAAATCCCCGAACAAGGGGATGTCGATTATCAAGTCGACTTAACGGGGAATATTAATTCATTAAAAAGTAAATTAACAGTACCTGAAACTCAGGATCTAAAAAACTCACCGCCTATTGTGATTTCAGCAAGCGGTAATAGTGAAACTTTAACTGTGAATGCTAACGCTGAAAAACAGTGGAAACTCAATAGCCAATGGGGGTTAGGTAAACAACTTCGTTTATTACAAGGTAACCTTGTTTCTTCTACCCTCAAATTACCTGAGTTAAGCCCACAACAGCGTTTAACCATTGCTCTTAAAGGACTCGATGGTGATAAATGGTTACCGACATTAATCGCATTTTCATCATTAACACCTTCTGAAAATGCAGTGAGTTTCCCTGATAATGTACATATCAGCTTACCTGATTTAAATTTTGCAGGGCAAAAATGGAATAACCCACAAACTGAAATTATGCGAGTTAATGATGGCGTAAAATTGGCATTCTCAGGAAGTGAATTACGAGGCGATGTGTTTATTCCTGAAACCTCGGCACCTTGGCTAGTTAATATTAATTATCTCTATTTTAATGGTGCTTCCTCTTCTCAAGAAGAAAAACCGTTAAAAATGGCCAATATTCCTGATCCTAATGGATTGAAGTTTTCAGTGAAAAATATCCCTTCTATTGATTTTGAGTGCCGAGAGTGTTGGATCAATGGCTTACTCCTAGGGAAAATTAAAGGCTCGTTAAAACAAAACAAGGGCGCTTTATTTTTAACTGACGGTAAATTAGAAAATAGCAGTGGTGAACTTAATGTTAATGGCGAGTGGTCTGAAGATCTGGACGGAAATAACACCACAAAATTAACAGGTAAGCTTAAAGCTGATGAAATTGATGAAATGGCAGCTTATTTGGGGTATATCGTTCCTATTTTGCAATCTCCTCTTTCCGCCGATTTTTCATTACAGTGGCATGATACACCATGGAATTTTAATATCGTGAGATTAAATGGTGATATCAAATCGGTTTTAGGCAAAGGGCGCATAGAGAAAGTGGATGTAGGACAAGCGGGTAAATTACTGCGACTAGTGAGTTTTGATGCGCTTTTACGTAAATTGCAGTTTGATTTTAGAGATACTTTCAGTGAGCATTTTGAATATGATTCGATTAAAAGTGAAATTACGATTAATCAAGGTATTATGAATGCAGAGAGTGTTCGTGTTGATGGTGTTATTGCTGATATTGCGATAAGTGGGAAAGTGGATTTACTCGAACGTAAAATGGATCTACAAGTTGTCGTCACCCCAGAAATTTCAGCTACAGTTGGTGTTGCCACAGCTTTCGCAATAAACCCAATTGCAGGCGCCGCAGTATTTGCGGCATCAAAGGTGCTGGGGCCACTTTGGAGTAAGATTTCAGTTATCCGTTATCATGTGACCGGCACTATGGAACAACCCAAAATTGACGAAGTACTGCGTCAGCTTAAGGAGAATCAGGCGTTATGAAAAAAGTTAATGTCGCACTTTTGCAACTTTGTAGCGGAAAAAACACAAAAAATAATCTGGCGCAAATCGAGCAACAGATTAAGCAATTACCCGATTCAGTGAAGCTGGTATTAACACCTGAAAATGCGTTACTTTTTTCGAACGCTAAAGATTACCATAAACACGCTGAAATTCAGGGCGATGGGCCGTTACAAAATGCCATTGCTAAAATGGCCCAGCGTTACAAAGTGTGGATCTTAGTGGGCTCTATGCCTTTGGTTAGTCGTGACTCTCCTGATCAAATTACCAGCAGTAGTTTGGTCTTTGATGATGAAGGTGTTATCCGTGCTCGTTATGACAAAATTCATATGTTTGATGTGAGTATTGACGATGAGCAAGGGGAATATAATGAATCTTCTATTTATCAACGTGGTGAACGTCTAACCGTGGTTGATACTCCTGTCGGAAAGCTAGGCTTAACTATCTGTTATGACCTCCGTTTCCCTGGTATTTTCCAAGCATTAAGAGAGAAAGGTGCCGAGATTATCTCTGTACCAGCAGCTTTTACTCGTTTAACGGGAAAAGCACACTGGGAGCCGTTGTTACGTGCTCGTGCGATTGAGAATCAGTGTATTATTTTAGCGCCTGCACAAGTGGGTACACATGATACGCGCCGGACTTGGGGTCATACCATAGCTATTGATGGTTGGGGAAAGGTCTTGAAAAAGAACCCTGATGCCGTTAGTGCGCTAACACTCAATATTGGTGTCGAGAGTTTACATGGTATGCGTGAACAGATACGGGTCGTGAAACATAACCGCTTTCGCCCGAAACTGACCCACTTAATCAAAAAAATTAAGGATAAAGAAGAATTATGAGTTTAGCTGTTGTCAGCGAAAGTCTGTTGGAAGCAAACAAACTTAGTTTAGATGATTTAGCATCAACACTAGAGCAGCTTGCACAGCGTCAAATTGATTATGGTGATCTTTATTTTCAATCAAGTTACCACGAAGCTTGGGTACTTGATGATCAGATTATTAAAGATGGCTCTTATAATATTGACCAAGGGGTTGGTGTCAGAGCAATTTATGGCGAAAAAACCGGTTTTGCTTATGCTGACCAATTAACGCTTAATGCACTTAATCAAAGTGCGCATGCTGCGCGAAGCATTGTTCAGGCTAAGGGGAATGGTCGTATCCATACTTTAGGTGCTATTCAACATTCTCCGCTGTACAGCTTAAATGATCCGTTACAAAGCCTTTCTCGTGAAGAGAAAATTGCACTATTACATGAAGTAGATAAAGTCGCACGTGCTGAAGATAAGCGTGTTAAACAGGTTAATGCCTCATTAACGGGTGTTTATGAACATGTGCTTGTGGCCGCAACCGATGGCACGTTAGCGGCCGATGTACGCCCTTTAGTTCGCCTTTCTGTTAGCGTGCTGGTGGAAGAAGACGGCAAACGTGAACGCGGTGCCAGTGGTGGTGGCGGTCGTTTTGGTTATGACTACTTCTTAACGAACGTTGGTGGTGAAAGCCATGCCGTAACTTATGCGCGTGAAGCTGTGCGTATGGCATTAGTGAACTTATCTGCAATAGCCGCACCTGCGGGAACAATGCCTGTGGTATTAGGCGCGGGATGGCCGGGGGTATTATTGCATGAGGCTGTGGGGCATGGTTTAGAAGGTGATTTTAACCGTCGTGAAACCTCTGTATTTTCAGGACGTCTTGGTGAAAAGGTCACTTCTGAGCTTTGTACTATTGTTGATGATGGCACAATTGAAGGGCGTCGTGGCTCTATTGCCATTGACGATGAAGGTGTTCCAGGTCAATACAATGTCTTAATCGAAAACGGTATCTTAAAAGGTTATATGCAAGACAAGATGAACGCTCGTTTAATGGGCGTTGCACCGACGGGAAATGGTCGTCGTGAGTCTTATGCACATCTTCCTATGCCTCGTATGACCAATACTTACATGCTAGCGGGTAAATCGTCACCAGAAGAAATTATTGCAAGTGTTGATCGCGGTATTTATGCACCTAACTTTGGTGGCGGTCAGGTGGATATCACATCAGGTAAATTTGTTTTCTCAACCTCAGAAGCTTATTTAATCGAGAATGGCAAAATAACAAAACCAATTAAAGGGGCCACGCTGATTGGCTCAGGTATTGAAGCCATGCAGCAAGTCTCAATGGTGGGTAACGATCTCGCATTAGATAAAGGCGTCGGTGTTTGTGGTAAAGAGGGGCAAAGCTTGCCTGTTGGTGTAGGGCAGCCAACCTTAAAGCTTGATAAAATTACTGTAGGTGGTACGGCTTAATTATTGCTATCGTTATCTATACGTATTTATTAAACTCCATCTCTTGATGGAGTTTTTTTATTCTAGCGACAATGAAGGTGCAAATTTATGGGCAAGCGTTTATTACCAGTTATTATTGTTATTGCGGTTTTATTTGGTGTTCTTTATAAGGGGTTACTGCCTGAAAATAAAACATCAGTATCTTCATCTTCTACCTCTATTTCATCATTACCTCATAATAGCACCGATAAGCCGGCACAAATCCCACTGTCTATTGATGAAAAAACACAAGCTAACGCAGTGGCTAACTATTTACAACGTCATCAGCAACTACCTGATTTTTATCTCACTAAAAAAGAAGCCAGAGAAAAAGGTTGGAATGCAAAAGCGGGTAATTTATGTGATGTATTACCAGGAAAGGCGATCGGTGGCGATCGCTTTATGAACCGTGAAAAACAGCTACCTGAAGAAGCAGGACGCCTGTGGTATGAAGCTGATGTAAATTATCAATGTGGTCATCGAGGTAGTGACAGATTACTCTATTCGAATGATGGGCTGATTTATATCACCACCGATCATTACCGTACAATGACAAAGGTGGCTCCTTAATGAAACAGGTTATTTTTGATTTTAAGATGCTGGCAGATAGAGACGCTTTTTATCGGGATTTTGCACTGCAATTTCAGTTAGATGAGCATTTTGGCAATAACTTAGATGCATTATGGGATGCGTTAGTGGGGGACATTGAATTACCAGTAAAAATTATTTTCAAGCATTTACCTTACCATTCTAGCGATTTTCAACCTTTAGTGGCGTTAATGCAAGAAGCTCAAAACGAGCTAGGTAAAGCATTATTGAGCTTTAGTTGTGAGCATAACAATCAAAAATAGCAAAATATAGAAACAGGCACCTGAAAATCGCAGTGGTGGTGTCGTTTTACACTGCGTTTTCAGGGGGATCAGGTATTATGCTGATTCTGATAAATCTTTGAGGTATTGAAACAATAAGCGGAATGATTTTGGTGGTTTATTCGTTTCTTTTTCTTTTTTAGCATTACGGATAAGTGTACGTAATTGCTGGCGATCAGCCATTGGGTAAAGAGCGACCACTTCTTCAATGACTTCATTACCCCCTTCGACAAGACGAATTCGCAGATCTTCAAGTTTATGTAGCACTAAGATCTGTTGGTTGTGGCGGTTTTTTAGTTTATCAAGTGCTTGGCGTATCGGCTCTTCGTCCACATTACGTAATAATTTTCCAATATATTGAATTTGGCGGCGACGTGCTTCACGCTGTACTTTTTGTGCTAATTGAATAGAGGCTAATAATTTCTCATCTAATGGTATACGCTCTAATTCTTGCGCACTTAATTCAACTAATTCAGTACCCAATTTTTTGAGTGCTTCAGCATCACGTTTAATTTCGCTTTTGCTGACCCAGATAATTTCTTCCTCTTCTTCCTCTTCTGACGAGGTATCGTCAAATTCAGGGTTGAGGTAATGCCACTCTTCAGGCTGCTTTGCCATAATAAAAATTCCTGTTGCAGAGTAAGCCGGGAGTGTGATTTGGTGAATGACCAAAAGCCCGACGGGTGATAACATTCATATATCTTCTATTGTAACTGGGAAAATCGCTTGTTGACCACCTGTCAATTGATTTACTTTGCTAAAAATAAGTAAAAAGTGATGTTCTCCTTAGGAAAAATGGTTCTCAATGAATAATTCAGATCAGGTAAAACAGCTTGAAGACGCCGTCTCGCTTGCATTAGAGCTGGCAGCAAAACAGTGTGATGGGGCTGAAGTCGCTATTAATAAATCAACGGGTATTAGTGTTAGTACCCGCTATGGTGAAGTTGAAAATGTTGAATTTAACAGTGATGGTGCGCTAGGCATTACGGTTTATCAACAACAACGTAAAGGTAGCGCATCTTCAACAGACTTGAGTGCTGATGCGATTAAACGCGCAGTACAAGCTGCGGTAGATATTGCGCGTTATACCTCTGTTGATCCTTGTGCAGGCCCTGCTGATAAAGAGTTATTAGCATTTGATGCTCCTTTTCTTGATCTTTACCATCCTACTGATGTGACTGCGGATAAGGCAATAGAGTTAGCCTCAAGAGCAGAAAAAGCTGCTTTAGACAGTGATAGTCGTATTATTAATACAGAAGGCGGTAGCTTTAATAGTCACAGTGGAACCCGTGTATTTGGTAATAGTCTTGGTTTATTAAAAAGTTATTCATCTTCACGTTATTCTATGTCGAGTTGTGTCATTGCTCGTGATGGTGAGGATATGGAGCGTGATTATGCGTACACCATTAGTCGCCGCTTTGAAGGTCTAGAATCACCTGAATGGGTAGGAAAAGAGTGTGCTCGCCGTACGTTATCTCGACTTGCACCACGTAAACTCTCTACGATGAAAGCCCCAGTTATTTTTGCCGCTGATGTTGCAACGGGGATTTTTGGCCATTTAGTCGCTGCAATCAGCGGTAGCATGATTTATCGTGGATCTTCTTGTCTATTAGATAGTTTAGGTAAACAAATTTTCCCTCAATGGCTCAATATTCAAGAGCGCCCTCATATGATGAGTGGTTTAGCATCAACACCTTTTGATAGTGAAGGTGTGCGTACAATAGATGCTGAAATTATTAAAGATGGTGTATTACAAGAGTGGCTGTTAACAACCTATTCAGCAAGAAAATTAGGGTTAAAAAGTAATGGGCATGCAGGTGGGATCCATAACTGGTATATCCCAGGACAAGGTTTATCGTTTGATGCTCTGTTAAAAGAGATGGGAACAGGCCTTGTTGTTACAGAATTGATGGGACAAGGTGTCAGTACAGTAACCGGTGACTATTCTCGCGGTGCTAGCGGTTTTTGGGTTGAAAATGGTGAAATTCAGTACCCTGTCAGTGAAGTGACTATTGCAGGTAATTTAAAAGAGATGTGGGCGAACATTGCCACTATGGGGGACGATATTGAGAAACGCAGTAATATTCAGTGTGGCTCTTTATTGTTACCAGAAATGAGTATTGCGGGCGAGTAAATTTTAGATACCTTCTCTACCTTTAATCTCAGCCCGTGATGGGCTGAGATATCGCGTTTATCGGTGTGCTTTTCAAATTGAGAAGATAAAAAATAAGACGCGAACCTTCAGCTCTGCTTAACGGTGTAATTCACCAGCAGCTTCAGGTTGGTATAGAATTTCTAGTACTTTAACTTTCGTTTCAAGGCCATTAGGCAACTTCCAACTGATCTCGTCATTAATTGCCAAACCCAGTAACGCAGCACCCATTGGTGCCATAACTGAAAGTTCAGTAGTGCTGTCTTTTAATGAAGCGGGGTACACTAAAGTACGAGTACGCTCTTCATTATTTTTTAAGTCCATAAAGCGGACTTTACTGTTCATTGTGACAATGTTAGCAGGGATATCAGCTGGTGTAACAATGTCAGCACGATCTAATTCTTCATTCAAGGCTTCAGCAATGGGGCTATCTGCAAAGGCCGGTTGCTCTAGCAATGAATCTAAACGTTCAGCATCAAGTTCGTTGATGATAATTGTTGGCTTTGTCATACCACACTCCAATTTATTCCAATGCAAAACAACACCCCCACGGGTGAGGTGGGGGTGTTGTTAAACTCATATAAGAGATAATAGGCGGTTCTGTATAAAAAAGAAAGAGACCATGATCACAGTCTCTTTCGGGTTATTTAGTTAAGAAACGCTAATCTATTGTTTTCTATTACGATTATTCTTCATCAAACCCTGATTCAAATAATGCAATAATCGCATCAATAGCTTCATTTTCGTCGCTACCTGTCACTTCTATATCAATTTGACTGCCTTGCTCTGAATCTAACATCAGCATAGCAATCACACTATCTGCTTGCGCTTCAACACCTTCGTTATTGCGTAAAATCACTGTTGATTGAAATGTTTTCACTAAATCAAACAACTTCATTGCAGGCCGTGCATGTATGCCAAGTCGATTTTTTATCGCAACTTGTCGGTGTTGGGTCATTTGCGTTTTTCTAGTGTTCTGTGTCGTGATTGTACGTTTTTCCCTCTAGAGCGGAAATAGTCGGCGAGTTGCTCTGCAACATAAACAGAACGGTGTTTGCCTCCTGTACAACCAATCGCGACTGTTAGATAGCTACGGTTATTGGTTTCTAACATCGGCAACCAGAGTTCAAGATAGCTTCTGGTTTGATAAATAAAGTTATGAACTTCAGTGTGTCTATCTAAAAATGCCGCAACAGGGCGATCAAGGCCCGTCATCGGGCGCAGTTTAGGATCCCAATGTGGATTCGGTAAGAAACGCACATCAAAAACATAATCTGCATCAATAGGAATACCATGTTTAAATCCAAAGGATTCAAAGACCATCGTTAATTCACGCTCGCGCTTACCTAATAAGCGAGTACGTAACATTTCTGCGAGCTCATGAACGGACATTTCTGACGTATCAATGATAAGATCTGCTCGTGATCGCAATGGCTCAAGCAGATCACTTTCGGTATCAATAGCCATTTCTAATGAAAGGTTTTTGGTCGAAAGTGGGTGTAAACGTCGTGTATCACTATAACGACGAATTAAGGTATTTCTATCTGCGTCTAAAAATAAGAGTTGTGGAGAATATTCAGCGGGTAAACTTTCCAGCGCTTTCTCGAAGATCTCCGGCGACTCTGGCATATTTCGGACGTCAATACTGACAGCGGCAGCAGAAGCATCACGTTCAGCCAGTGTTTTTGCGAGCTCAGGTAAAAGATCAACAGGCAAGTTATCAACACAATAAAATCCCATGTCTTCAAGCGCACGCAAAGCAACTGACTTACCTGAACCAGAGCGTCCGCTGACTATCATCAGCACCATGAGGTAGCTCCCTATAATTTCCCAGTGATGAATATCATTCCACTGTATGCTATTCGCGTCCCAACAAACCCGTAGGGGTTATTCTGTGATAATCTGATAAAGCTCTTCATCACTTTGTGCGGAGCGTAGTCGGCGACATAAATTTTTGTCTGCCAACTGTTTTGCAATCAAAGACAGTGTGTGTAAATGTTCCTTACATTGTGTTGCAGGAACGAGTAATGCGAACAACAAATCGACAGGTTGATTATCAATAGCGTCGAAGGCAATAGGTTCGCTTAAGTGAAGAAACACACCAACTACTTTTTCTGTTTCATCACTTTCAATACGTCCATGAGGGATAGCTAACCCCCCCCCAATCCCTGTTGTACCGACTTTTTCGCGCGTCAATAAGGCTTCAAATATCAGTGTTTCGGGTAAATTAAGTGCTTTTGCTGCGTTTTCACTGATAATTTCTAACGCGCGCTTTTTACTCGTGCAGTGTACATCATTATGCGTACATGCCAGAGAAAGTACGTCGCTAATATTCATCTTTGTATCGTTGTTCATTGTCTTATTCACTTAGACCAGCAAACCAGATGTCACAAGGTGGCATCTGGTTTTTTGTTACTGATATTGATTAGGCGTTGGCTTGAACCGAGTCATAAACAACGCAGTAACTTCGCCGATTGTATCCCCATTTCACAATGGGAAATGAATTAATGTTGTCTCAGTTTATCTTTGTGTTTGGTTAATTGACGAGCCAGTTTATCCATCAATCCATCAATTGCTGCGTACATATCTTCTGCTTCAGCAGAGGCATGTAATTCACCGCCATTAACTTGAATGGTCGCTTCAGCGATTTTATTCACTTTTTCGACTTTCAGGATAACCTGAACGTTATTAATTTTGTCAAAGAACTGAGGTAATTTCGCGCTTTTTGCTTTGACGGTCTCACGCAGAGCATCAGTTAATTCAATGTTATGACCAGTGATTTGAAGTTCCATAGTGTCTTCCTTCTCAATTATGCTCAAACCAACTCTTTGCGTTGGTTTGAAGGCGGGATGGATAATGACTCTCTATATTTCGCAACAGTACGTCGAGCAACTTGTATGCCAAGCTCTGCGAGCATATCAGCCAGTTTACTATCACTCAGTGGTTTCGCTGGGTTTTCTGCTGCGATTAGTTTCTTCACTAAAGCCCTGATTGCTGTTGAAGAGGCTTCGCCTCCGCTATCAGTATTCACATGGCTAGAGAAAAAATACTTCAATTCGAAAATTCCTCTCGGGCAATGCAAAAATTTTTGCGTTGTCACTCGAGAAATGGTGGATTCGTGCATTTCAACCTGTTCAGCGATATCCGCTAACACAAGGGGTTTCATATGCTCTTCACCCAATTCGAAAAACGCCTGCTGTGTGTCAACAATGCAATGAGCGACTTTTAATAATGTCTCATTACGGCTTTCTAAACTTTTTATCAGCCATTTAGCTTCTTGTAAATTGTCACGAATAAATTTTCCATCGCTCTCATTTTGGGTCGATTGACCCAATGCAGCATAGGTTTCATTTATGCGTAGGCGAGGAATGCTATCTGTATTTAACTCAACTTGCCAGCGTTCACCTGATTTTTTTACCAGTATATCTGGGATAACATACTCTGACTCGCCAGCATCAATACTTAATCCAGGTTTAGGATCAAGTGATTGAATTATCTCAATAACCGATTTTAATGTTTCTTCACGTAACTTTGTTTGACGCATCAATTGGCGGAAGTCGCGATTGCCTAATAATTCTAAATGTTGGCTAATGACCAACTGCGTTTCTTTAAGATAAGGCGTATCTGTTGAAAAAGCCGAAAGTTGGATCAAAAGACACTCTTTTAAATCGCGTGCAGCAACACCAATAGGATCAAAGCGTTGAATACGTTTTAATACGGCTTCAACTTCATCAAGCTCTATCTCATCATCGCCCATTCCAAGTAGGATGTCATCTGTTGTAACAGTTAAATATCCTGTTTCATCAACCGCATCGATAATACTTATAGCAATGGCCCTATCAGTTTCTGTAAACGGAGTGAGATCCGCCTGCCAAGTCAGATAATCTTGCAAGGAAACAGTTGTTTCACCTTGATACAGTGGAAGTTCATCATCTCTATAATCATTACTGGTGCCAGAAGGTGTGCCTGCGGTGTAGATCTCTTCCCATTGTGTGTCTAAAGGGAGATCGTCGGGCATCTCTTTTTGCTCTAAAGCATCCAGCGTATCAAACTCTTCAACCTGGTTATCGTTAGTTTTTTCTGTTATTGAGTCAGATTGATTATCGGTATGAGAAGTTTCATCTGAAAGGGGATCGGATTGCTCGTCGTCTTGTTCTAGAAGAGGATTGGATTCAAGCGCTTGCTGAATTTCTTGTTGTAATTCAAGCGTCGAAAGTTGCAACAAACGAATAGCCTGTTGTAGCTGAGGCGTCATAGCCAATTGCTGACTGAGACGAAGTTGCAGACTTTGTTTCATAATAATGCGATGAGTCCTTGGCTGTTGTCATCCATGACAGAGTAAAAGTGAATCTAGGATTACAGGCGGAAGCCTTCACCTAAGTAAACACGTTTAACTTGCTCATTTTCAAGAATTTCTTCTGGTGAACCATGAGCGATAAGGTGACCTTGGCTGACAATATAGGCGCGTTCACACACATCTAATGTTTCACGAACATTATGGTCAGTAATCAGTACACCTAATCCATAATCACGTAGATGTTGGATTATCTTTTTAATGTCTAAGACTGAAATTGGATCAACACCCGCAAAAGGTTCATCTAATAAAATAAATTTAGGATTTGCTGCTAATGCGCGTGCAATTTCAACTCGACGGCGTTCGCCCCCTGATAATGATTGCCCTAGGCTGTTACGCAAATGGCTGACATTGAACTCTTCTAAAAGCTCTTCTGCACGATCTTTTCGTTGCTCTGGTGTTAAATCATGGCGAATTTCTAAAATTCCCATAATGTTGTCATAAACACTTAACCGTCTAAAAATAGAGGCCTCTTGGGGCAGATAGCCTATGCCTTTACGCGCACGTTCATGTAACGGTAACAGAGTGATGTCTTCATCATCAATAGTAATACTACCTGCATCACGAGCGACAATGCCGACAACCATATAGAATGTGGTTGTTTTACCGGCACCATTTGGGCCAAGTAAACCAACAATTTCACCTGAATTAACATTCAGACTAACATTACCGACGACGGTGCGCCCTTTGTATGCTTTTGCTAAATTTTCAGCTTTTAACAGCGCCATAAAGTGTTACTTACCTTTGTTGTTAACACCAGGACCTTTCTCTTGCAACTGTGAAGGCAGTAAAACAGTGGTAACTTGTTTACCTTTACCACTAAATGCTTCCATTTGCTGAGTTGGGACGAGATAAGTGATTTTATCACCAGTGATATTACTGTCTAATTGTTCAAGATAGGCTTTACCCGTTAAGGTCATTAATTCTTTATCCATTTCATAGGTCATTTTTTCGCCACGACCTTTGATTGGTTTGCCATCATCTTGTAACTGATAAAAAGTCACAGGATTACCAAATGCTTCTATGACGATTTTTTTTGAGTCACCACCTGGGCGTGTGACTATGACTTTATCAGCACGGATATCGATAGAACCTTGTTTAATCACAACATTTTGTGTGAATGTCGTGACGTTTTTTTCCAGGTCAAGTGACTGCTTTTCTGAATTGACAACAATAGGTTGTTGCGTGTCATCTTTAAGCGCCATCGCAGGTACACTTATTGCTAATAATGTACCGATAATCAGTGTATTACGGATTTTTTGATTCATTAGGGATCTCATAATAGGTGTTTACCTTTTCAATCAGCTCTGCGCGTTTCTCACGCAGATTGCCTCGCATTTTTAAGCCGACTGATTTCAGTCCGACGCCGATAATAGTCACTTCATCATCAGAGGAAACATCCTGTGTGTCCAAATTTGCGACAGCATTATCAGTGCTTATTCTCTGTAATTGAGAATCGTCACTTAAACTATCAATCTGAACATCGCCATAAAGGTAGAGCATTTTACTGTTCGTAAGCTTGGCTTTATTGGCGCGTACGGTCCATGTTGCATCCCCTGTCGGCGAATAAGTGGTTAAGACAGGATTAGTAAACCATGTAAACTTCTGCTGAGCATAGTTTTTGACATCATCAGCAACGAGTTTATATCCAAGTATACCTGTTGGCTCATAAACAAAAGATATCGATGATTTGGATTGATAAGTTGGTTGACCATCATCAACAATCTCACCATCACCGAATTCAGTGTTGTTAGTATAGTTCCAGCCAATTAGCCCAAGGGCGATAATTGCAAGAATTAAGGTAAACCAGGATTTTAATTTATTCATTCTGTGTCGTTATATGTTAAATCGAAAGACCTTTAGCTTCATCAAGCCGACCTTGAGCTAAAAGGATTAAATCACATAATTCTCGTACTGCGCCACGCCCTCCCGCAATGCGAGTGACGTAATTAGCACGAGGTGTAAGTAATGGATGCGCATCAGCCACAGCGACAGAAAGTCCCACTTTTTCCATTACAGGTAAATCAATCAGGTCGTCGCCAATATAGGCTGTTTGTTCAGGTTTAAGGTTTAGTGTATCTAACAGTTGTTGATACGCCAAAAGCTTATTATGCTGACCTTGGTAAAGATATGTAATGCCAAGGGTTTTAGCACGATCTTCTAACAGTTTAGACTGACGGCCTGTAATGATAGCAACCTCAATGCCTGATGTAAGCAAACAACGAAGGCCATATCCATCACGCACATTAAAGGCTTTTAGCTCTTCGCCATTATTGCCCATGTAAATGAGTCCGTCTGACATCACACCATCTACGTCACAAATCAGCAATTGGATTTTTTCTGCTTTTTTGATGACATGTTCGCTTACTGCACCATAACAAGTTTCTATCATTATATTCATTTTTATCCTTCAAACGTTATGACTAGCTTATACAACACCGGCTTGTAATAGATCATGCATATGTAAAACACCTAACAGGATATCACTATCTTGTTCTGTGACTAACAGTGAGGTGATATGTTTTGCTTGCATTAAATTTAGCGCTTCAACGGCTAGACAATCAGGACGAATACGAATGCCTCCTTTTGTCATAACATCCGAAATTTTGGCATTGTTAAGGTCAATTCCTAAATCAAATATGCGTCGTAAGTCACCGTCAGTGAAGATACCGTTAATCAACATACTATCATCGCAGATCACCGTCATACCTAATTTTTTACGGGTAATCTCGACAAGTGCTTCACGTAAAGTCGCCTCTTTAGTGACACGAGGAATATCCGTATCTCTGTTCATTAGATCACTCACATGAAGGAGTAATTTACGACCTAATGCACCTCCTGGATGGGAAAGCGCAAAATCTTCTGCAGTAAAACCGCGAGCACGTAAAAGTGCGATAGCCAGTGCATCACCCATCACTAATGTTGCTGTTGTACTGGTTGTGGGTGCAAGCCCTAGAGGGCAAGCTTCTTTGGGAACTTTAATACAAAGATGAATATCAGACGCTTTCCCCATTGTACTTTGAGGAGTGCGTGTCATACAAATCAGTGTTATCTGTTTGCGTTTCAGAACCGGAATAAGGGCGAGGATCTCACTGGCTTCACCAGAGTTTGAAATCGCCAGAACAATATCTTTTTCTGTTACCATGCCTAAATCGCCATGACTAGCTTCACCAGGATGAACAAAAAAAGAAGGTGTGCCGGTGCTGGCAAAAGTCGCAGCAATTTTATGCCCAATATGGCCAGATTTACCCATACCCATCACAATCACTCGACCTTGGCAGTGAAAAATTTTTTCACAGGCAAGAGTGAAGTCATCATTGATATATTGTTCTAGTTCAGCTAACCCATCACGTTCAATATGAAGGACTTTTTTACCTGCTTGCTGAAAATCAAACTCGGTCATTTTTTTGTACCATTTATTTTAGGTTAAGAGAGAATGTGCAACGCACAACACCGTAATATAAACAATAAAGCAAACTAATAAGAATACCCCTTTTCCTCGATTAAGGCGTTGTTTTCGCCCTAAGGAAAAGACAGAAAACAGTAAACTCGCGACACCAAGAACAGCAAAGCTAAAATAAAATGCGTTGATATTAAAGGTGCTTGGCGAGAGTAATGCAGGCATACCTAACACAAAGGTTAGATTGAAAATATTAGCACCTATAATATTTCCTAATGCTAATTCATTCTCACGCCTTAGAGCAGCCACAATGGTTGTAGCGAGTTCTGGTAGGCTTGTTCCAATAGATAGCAAGGTTAAGCCAACAAAAAAGCCACTAAGATGATACTGTTGCATTAGAATAAAGACATTATCTAATATCATTTGAGTGGCAACTGGAATAATCAGTAAAGCGATGACAACCCAAAAAAGAGCAACGGAATTACGAGGATTTGTCTGTAATTCAAAGCGGGTTAAGGTTTCTAAAGGTAATATATGACGCTCTTGCGTGAGTGTTCCATGCATGGTTTTTATCATGAGGAAAATAGATGCAAAACCAATAAAAAACAGTAACGTACCTTCTCTAAGTCCGAGGTTTCCACGTGATAAAATAATTCCCACAAGCATGATGACGATAATCATCAATGGAAGCTCTTTTTTCAGTACCGCAGATTGTATGTTCATGGGATATATCATCGCCCCAATGCCTGCGATAAGAAGAAGATTGGTGAGCGTAGAACCAATTGCTGTACCAATAGCAATGTCTGGTAAATTATGGATAGAGGCATCAGTAGAAACAAAAAGCTCGGGTAATGATGTACCAGTGCCTACAATTAAAATACCGATAACGGCGGGTGGAATTTTTAACGATTGCGCAAAAACGCTCGCACCATAGACTAACCGGTCTGATGCATAAACAAGTAGCATCAATCCAAAAATTAAAAGAGACAAAGTAATCAACATGCCATCAGTTTTCCGACAATGAGCAAGTAAAGAAAGAAAAAACCAATAAGACAGGGCTGATAAAAAAACATATTGTCAAAAGGTTTTGCTAATTCACCGTATTTTGACTAGCCAAGCACGAAAAGTAAAATTAACCGTGCAATAAATTGCTAAATAGTGGTGATTTCTTTGTAACATAACGAATGACCTGCCAAAATAGCGTAAAAATTTGTTTATGCAGACAGGCTTGAGGATGTTTTATTCATGAACGCACAATCTGACAATCTTATTGAAGTGCGCAATATGAACTTCACTCGTGGTAACAGGAAGATCTTTTCTGAGATTAACCTTGTTGTACCTAGAGGGAAAGTGACGGCAATTATGGGGCCTTCTGGGATTGGTAAAACAACCTTGTTACGCCTGATGGGAGGACAAATCCTTCCAGATAGTGGTGAAATTTGGTTTGATGGCGATAATATCCCAGCGCTATCACGTTCTGCGTTGTATCACGCAAGAAAGAAAATGAGTATGCTTTTTCAATCAGGGGCTCTTTTCACTGATATGAATGTATTTGAAAATGTGGCCTTTCCGCTAAGAGAGCATACAAATTTACCTGAAGCGCTTATACGTACAACAGTGATGATGAAGCTCGAAGCAGTCGGTTTACGTGGTGCAGCAAGTTTAATGCCTTCTGAATTATCAGGCGGTATGGCTCGAAGAGCTGCATTAGCGAGAGCGATTGCGCTTGATCCTGAATTAATCATGTTTGATGAACCTTTTGTTGGGCAAGATCCTATCACAATGGGTGTACTTGTTAAGTTAATTGATGAGTTAAATCATGCTTTGGGGGTGACGTGTGTTGTGGTTTCCCACGATGTGCCTGAGGTGCTAAGCATTGCTGATTACGCCTATATTGTTGCAGAACAGAAAGTAATTGCTCAAGGCAGTGCAAAAGAACTCCAGGACAACCCAGATAGGCAAGTCAGGCAGTTTTTAGATGGAATTGCTGATGGTCCTGTCCCTTTCCGTTTTCCTGCGGGAGATTATCAGGACGACCTATTAGGACGAGGAAATTAGTACGTGGTAAATTTATTAGCTCGTATTGGCGCTAGATCGTTAGCAATTTTTGCGACATTCGGTAGAGCAGGCATTATGCTCTTTCGAGCATTAGTCGGCAAACCAGAATTCCGTAAACAGTGGCCTCTTTTGATGAAGCAACTGTATAACGTTGGCGTTCAATCCTTATTAATTATCATGGTGTCTGGTCTATTTATTGGCATGGTGTTGGGATTACAAGGTTATCTTGTTTTAACAACCTTTAGTGCTGAAGCGAGCCTTGGCATGATGGTGGCTCTCTCATTGTTACGAGAATTGGGCCCTGTGGTAACAGCATTATTATTTGCAGGTAGAGCAGGTTCTGCATTAACAGCGGAAATCGGTTTAATGAAAGCCACAGAACAAATTTCCAGTTTAGAAATGATGGCAGTCGATCCTTTACGGCGCGTAGTTGCCCCCCGTTTTTGGGCCGGTTTAATTAGTATGCCATTACTTTCACTTATTTTTGTTGCCATCGGTATTTGGGGTGGTGCCATTGTTGGTGTGGATTGGAAAGGGATCGATGAAGGCTTTTTCTGGGCATCTATGCAAGGTGCCGTTGAATGGCGATTAGATTTAGTGAATTGCTTTATTAAGAGTGTCGTTTTTGCCATTACCGTCACTTGGATAGCGCTCTTTAACGGGTATGACGCAATCCCAACATCAGAAGGGATTAGCAGAGCAACAACACGTACTGTTGTTCATTCATCGTTAGCCGTATTGGGTTTAGATTTTGTGCTAACAGCACTGATGTTTGGGAACTAAGTCATGCAAAGTAAAAAAATTGAAGTTTGGGTTGGTCTATTTGTTCTGATTTCGTTAGCTGCCGTGATTTTCTTATGCCTGAAAGTGGCAGATATTAAAGAAATGGGCAATCAACCAACTTATCGTATTTATGCTAGTTTCGGTAATATTGGTGGATTAAAAGAGCGTTCCCCGATTAAGATTGGTGGTGTGGTGATTGGTCGCGTTGCTTCTATTACCTTAAAAGAAGAAGAGGAAGGAAATTATCGTCCTGAAGTTGCGCTCGATATTTTGAAAATTTATGACCATATTCCAGAAAGCAGTTCCTTGTCTATCCGTACATCAGGCTTATTAGGCGAGCAGTTCCTCGCATTGAATTTAGGATTCTATGATGAAGAGTTAGGTTCTACGCTGTTAAAAGAGGGCGGAAGGATCACAAACACGAATTCAGCTATGGTGTTAGAGGATCTTATCGGTCAATTCCTTTATAAAACAGGGGATGGTGATGGTTCAGCAAAATCTGAATCTGAACCTACGGAAGAACATCCAGTATTACCTTAATCATTAATTCTTATAGGATGTATTCATATATTTAATTAGGTAATTCATCCTATTATTAAAACCCTATTGAGGAGAAGCGAAAGTATGTTTAAACGCTTATTAATGGTCGCACTGTTAGTCATCACACCTTTTGCGATGGCTGTAGATAAAACCAATCCATACACACTGATGGAAGATGCTGCACAAAAAACGTTTACTAAATTAAAAAATGAACAGCCTGAAATTCGTAAAAATCCTGAAGTTTTACGTCAAATTGTTCAACAAGAATTGTTGCCTTATGTACAAATTAAATATGCAGGTGCATTAGTCTTAGGCCCTCATTACCGTACTGCAACACCTGCTCAACGCGATGCGTATTTTACGGCATTTGAAGCGTATCTTGCTCAAGTGTATGGTCAAGCATTAGCAATGTATGAAGGGCAAGAATACCGTATTGAACCGGCAAAACCGTTCGCAGATAAAACAAACCTCACCATTCGCGTTACCATTATTGATAAAAATGGTCGTCCACCTGTTCGCCTTGACTTCCAATGGCGTAAAAATAGTAAAACAGGTGAATGGCAAGCTTATGACATGATTGCAGAAGGCGTTAGCATGATCACGACAAAACAAAATGAGTGGTCAGATATTTTAAATTCTAAAGGTGTTGATGGTTTAACAAAACAGTTAGAAATCAGTGCAAAAACACCAATCACACTGGATGAGAAAAAATAGGATGTCATCCCCGTTAAATTGGGAAAAAAAGGACGATATCCTTTTTTTCCAAGGAACGTTAGATCGCGAAACGTTATTACCTGCTTGGCAACAACGTAAAGCATTATTAGCCGATATCAATATTATTGATATTTCGGCATTGAGTCATATTGATTCAACAGGATTGGCTCTTTTTGTTCACCTAAAAGCTGAGATGGAAGCACAACATCGTCAATTTATTATTCAAGGGGTGAGTGAGCGTTTTCAAACGCTGATCACTCTCTATGATCTTGATGAAATTATGAATATTGCCTAAGACTGGTTTTAAGTAAAAGTAATTAAAAAGCCCCCTTCGTGATACTTTTATCATTAAGGGGGTTTTTGATGGTTTAAGAGTAGGGCGGATTCCATTAGGATAGACGACTGATTATTATTTTTAACGTTGAGATTGAGCAATTATGGATACAAATGAAATCAAACAAGTATTAATGGACAGCCTGTCTTTAGATGAAGTCATCGTTAACGGTGATGGCAGTCATTTTCAAGTTGTCGTTGTTGGCGCCATGTTTGAGGGAATGAGCAGAGTAAAACAACAACAAACCATTTATGCCCCTTTGATGGAATATATTGCAGATAACCGTATTCACGCTTTGTCTATTAAAGCCTACACACCTGAAGAGTGGAAGAGGGATCGTAAACTTAACGGGCTTTGATTCAGTAGGTATACAGCGTACAGCAAAATAAAAAGAGAGTTCTACAGATGGATAAATTTAGAGTACAAGGACCAACCTGTTTATCAGGTGAGGTCACTATTTCAGGCGCGAAAAACGCTGCATTACCAATCCTGTTCGCTGCGATCCTTGCCGAAGAGCCAGTAGAATTAACCAATGTTCCTAAGTTAAAAGATATTGATACGACGATTAAATTACTTAATCGCTTAGGAACGCATGTTGAACGTAATGGCTCTGTTTTCGTTGATGCTCGTAATATCAATGAGTTTTGCGCACCTTACGAGCTAGTCAAAACTATGCGTGCTTCTATTTGGGCATTAGGCCCATTAGTGGCACGTTTTGGTCAAGGCCAGGTTTCTTTACCCGGCGGTTGTGCCATTGGCGCTCGCCCTGTTGATCTTCATATTACAGGTTTAGAGCAATTAGGTGCTGAAATCACGCTTGATGAAGGTTATGTAAAAGCTCGCGTTGATGGGCGACTAAAAGGCGCGCATATTGTTATGGATAAAGTGAGCGTGGGTGCCACCATCACTATTATGACAGCGGCAGTGTTAGCTGAAGGTAAAACCATTATTGAGAACGCGGCAAGAGAGCCTGAAATTGAAGATACCGCAAACTTCCTCAATACATTAGGCGCTAAAATCAGTGGTGCGGGTACAGATAGTATTACTATCGAAGGCGTAGAGCGCCTCGGCGGTGGTACTTATCAAATTCTACCTGATCGTATTGAAACGGGGACTTTCTTAGTTGCCGCAGCTGTTTCTCGTGGTCGCGTTGTTTGTCGTAATGCAAAGCCAGATACATTAGATGCTGTGCTGGCGAAATTACGTGAAGCAGGGGCAGATATTGAGGTTGGCGAAGATTGGATCAGTCTTGATATGCATGGTCAACGCCCTAAAGCGGTAACTTTGCGCACAGCACCACATCCAGGGTTCCCGACTGATATGCAAGCGCAGTTTAGTCTTTTAAACTTAGTCGCTGAAGGCGCAGGAATGATAACCGAAACGATTTTTGAAAACCGTTTTATGCACATTCCTGAGTTAATTCGTATGGGGGCTCATGCTGAAATCGAAAGTAACACCGTGTTATGCCATGGTGTTGAAAAACTGTCGGGTGCACAAGTGATGGCAACGGATTTACGTGCTTCTGCAAGCTTAGTCCTTGCTGGGTGTATCGCTGAAGGCACAACCATTGTTGATCGTATTTATCATATCGATCGTGGTTATGAAAATATAGAAGCTAAATTACAAGGATTAGGGGCAAAAATAGAACGTTTGCGCGCTAATGACTAATTTATTTTAGTTAGCCCTTTTTAGTTATTTTAAACCATAGTGCTTTTGGGGTGCTATGGTTTTTTATTAGTTTAAATTAATTATAGGTTTTTAACTAAATTAACAGCATCGTTATTACTAATATTCTCACGAACATAATTTTTTATCATAACTCTATTTGATACAATAAGAGATGGCCATTTATTTTCCCATGCACGATAAGCATGCCAAGAATATCCTATGGAATAATCTTTAGCCATGTGATCCATTGAATGAGATACCGCTTTAAGATATATATCTTCTAATGGAGTACTTTTTATTTCAATGATGGTTGCAAGATAGATTAGCCAATTTGCTAAATGAACATATTGTTCCCAAGCACTATTTTCACTCGTTAGTTTTATTTTTTCCTGTATTATTTTCTCTATCATGTTCATGGTTTTTTTATCTGTCACTTTAGCACCAAAGGCAGCTAATGATATTATTATTTCATAAAAACTATTTTCTACTCTTAAGAATTTCTCAGAGAAGCTATGATTTCCATGTAATACTTTCTTTATATTTTTTATTGAACTTTCAACAGTTTTTTCTACTTCTATTATTTTTGAATTTAAATTTTCAAAAAAATCATGAATATTTAAATCATCAATAACTCTAATACCATAGCAATGAAAATAGTATTCTTTTAAGTAGGGTTCTATTTTCTTTCTAGATACTAAAAACATGGAAGAACCAATAACATTTTCTCGTGAGAAATTTTTGTACTCATTAATAATTGCTTTTAGGTTAGTATCTCCAAGAGAATAGCCTAATATAACAATTGTATTTTCATAAATCATAGAGCTTATTTTTTTAGAAAAATAAGAGTTGTAGTTTATAAATTTAAAATAATCATCAGAAGTAACAACCATATTACTCGGTGAATCAATAGAACCATGTACGTGATAAATTTTTATTTTTGAAGACGATTTTGGAATTGGTAATCCAGGAGCAAGGGATTGGCAATGATCAATTGAAAGCATATTTTCAATCAATTTATCATAGTTTGTTGTTATTATTCTCAGAGAATTATTTTCCAAGAATTCTTCTATAGGTTCGTTATTTTTAGATAATTTGATATCTTTTATAATTTCTGCAATTTTCTCATGTAAATTTTTATCTCTTTTTTGATATTCAATATAAATAACTTGAGCCGCTTCCTCTAAACTTAATGGATTTTTACCATTATCAGGGAATAAAGATTGTTTTATCTTTTCTAAACCACTCAATTCATCACAGACTTTCTCAAGTAATTCTTGCCAACTAGGTACTTTATTTTTTGTTAATGCCTTTGAAAATCCAGTACCTGTAAACAAACATAGTCGATTAGTCACTGCTGAATAGGCTATTTCATATATTTCATTCATTTTTCTTGCCCCATTTTTTGTAATATAGGTAAGTTAAATCATCTAACTTGAAATTAATAAAATCACTACTATTCATTTTTACTGGTGGTAATTCACTGAATATAAATAAGTAGAGGGGTTGTGCTGGTTTAGAAAAAGCGATCTTATCTAGTTCTTGTCGAGATGTTCTCTTATATTCCGAACTATCGACAAGTCTCTCAGTAATAAAAAATGTTGGCTTACATTTTAAATTACCTGCTCGCATTTCATTATTAAAACGAACAAGGTAATAATTATCTATCCGTTTAATCCATGCCTTACCGAAGTACACTCGAGGCTCATCGACATACTCACTGAGATCTTTTTTATCATTAACATGAATGAAGAAGTCTCTTAAATGAATTTTTCCTTCAGCAGTATTTAGAAAGAAATTTTCTTTATTAATGAAAGCCTTAACTAGTCCAGATAAACGCTTTCTTGCATGGCGTGTTTTATTTATATTTTCTTCATCAACATCCTTTCTTTTTAAGCGTTTTTTTATACTATTCTCTTCTTCTGTGACAGGTATATCATGAATTTTAGTTTTATAAGGAGATGAGAGATCAAGTTCAACAGTATCATCTAGAATAAAAGGGAGTGCTTCAGGATCTTCATGTGTTTTCTTTATTTTACGAAATTCACTTTCTTCACTAATTCCTATTTTGCAGGCATCACTGTGTTCAGAAACAAATTTAAAATAAGGGATCCTTTTTCGTAATCGACTAGGTTTATCAAGATTGGCACATGTTACTTGGGCGTGACAATCAGGTTCAGTACATTCAAAAAGATGTTTTGATGTTATTCTGTTTTCTGAGAATAATTTATCGGCTTCTTCTGCTGTGATATCTCTATTTAATTCAAGACTTTTAGCTAATTCTATTTTCATTGAATGCCTCTTTTATACTTTCTTAAATAATACATATCACAGGGTTTCTAAAATTTCTTCTGGGGAGTTTAGATTTGTGCTCTATGTGATAATAAATAACTATTTAGGACTATTAACCTATAAGATAGACAAGAGAAATATAATAATTATCTATTATTTCTTTCATTATAATGTGACGTGTTTATTATTTTTAATGGTAGCAATCAGATGATTCATAAGGTATTTCTTTCGTAGCAAGATACAGTAAGAAAAATAAACTTGTGCTGGATAAATCCCTATGAGCTAAAAGAAAGGAACAAGTATGCAAGTAACAAGGAAACAAGAGCGTCTTATTCGCCAAGCATTGAATGAGTGGCAACAATCTGGTGAGATTTCAGAACAAGCACATCGACAGCTCGAAAGTACATTACAATGTATCCCATTTGATTGGAAAAGAGTGAGCCGTTACGCGTTTTGGATAGCAATTGTGTGCTTGATGATTGCTGTTGGCAGTGTCTTTAGTGATAGTGCATTAGTTTATTATCTTATTGAGCTTTTTAGTATTTCTGAAATTATGAGAGTCATATCGCCAGCGCTTATTGCTTCAGTACTCTATTTTTGGGGATTTAAGCGCCAACGTAAAGAAACACAATGGCATTACAGTACTGAATTTATTCTTTTTTTAGGTGTGATGTTTACTGCTATTTTTCTTTGGCAACTTGGTGAATTACTGGATACAGGAAGTGGCCACATTGCACCTCTTTTCTTAATAGGTTGTGTGATTTATGGTGTGATTGGTTTTATAAGCCGTTCATCGTTGGTGTGGTTATTTTTCTTATTGATGTTAGGGAATTGGTTTGGCGCTGAAACGGGGTATATGTCAGGATGGGGCGCTTATTGGTTAGGGATGAACTATCCTATCCGCTTTGTCTTTTTTGGTGCTGTATTACTAGCAGGATGCTATTTTCTGCAAAATGTATTGGTGTATCGTCGCTTGTTTACGATGACAAAAATAATGGGACTTACTTATCTCTTTATTGCGTTATGGATAATGTCTATTTTCGGCAATTACGATCCTGATACTTGGTATCGTACTTCAAGTGTGAATTTGTTACCTTGGGCACTGTTATTTGGTGTTGTTTCCGTTATTTGTATCTATATCAGTCTTAAAACCGATGATGGCATGTTAAGAGGTTTTGGCCTGACATTCCTTGGTATTAACCTTTATACACGTTTTTTTGAATATTTCTGGGATAGCTTACACAGTGCGATTTTCTTCTTTATTTTAGCTATTTCACTGATTTTAATTGGACGAAAAGCTGAAAAAATTTGGCATACTGTTGAAAATAATTTGCTCACGAGCAAATCGAATAAAAGCGAATAAAACGCCGCTTTATTTGTTGTTGCTATAGGAGATTACTTTGATAGAGAAACGCAGTTGTCACCTTCCACTCGAAGTGAGTTGTGTTGCTTGTCATTATTTTGTCTTTAAAGATAAAGATGAGGCATTTTTTGAGATCTGCCCTGTTTGTGGTTGGCAAAATGATGGTACTAAAGAAGGAGAATATAGCGGTTGTAATCACAGCACGTTAGATGATTATCGTAAGACAGAAAGCTTTCAAGAAAGTTGCTTACAAAGTGCGACGTTTTATATGAAATCTCCCTATTAGCGGGTTATAGGGAGATTATGTGTGAGTTACGATTCTGGTTGATATTCAGAAATAGTCACATCAACATTGAGTTCATTACCCTCACGTAATAACGTAACAGGTAATACTGTGCCGGGACGAGTTTCTGCAATATAGTCCATCATTTCCATGGCAGAAGTGGCGGGAGCATGGTTGATGCTAAGAATAATATCACCTGTTTTTATACCCGCTTTATCTGCTGGACTATTGGGGGAAATCCGAAAAATACGTAGCCCTTGGATTTGTTTAATGTCTGTATTTGATGAGCGAATTCTGGGTAATTCTTTTGCTGTTATACCAATAAAACCTCGAATAACACGACCATCACGAATAAGTTTATTCATGATTTTTACAGCCAATTCGGTTGGAATAGCAAAGCCTAAGCCTTCAGCACTTGGGCGATATCCATTGTAGGTTCCTGAGTCAAACGTCATGGTATTAATACCCACAAGTTCGCCCTCTGTATTAATAAGTGCTCCACCTGAGTTGCCTTCATTAATTGAGGCGTCTGTTTGTAGAAAGTTTTGGTAACGTGTTGGGCTTAACCCCACTCGGCCTGTTGCACTAATTATCCCTTGGGTAATTGTTTGTCCAATATTAAATGGATTACCAATTGCGAGTACAACATCACCAACATGAGAAATTCGTTTACTGTTAATAGGGATTGTTGGGAGTTTATCAGCATCAATTTTTAATACGGCCAGATCAGTTAAAGGATCGGAGCCAACTAGAGAACCTTCATAAAGATCACCATTTTGTAATGCGACAATAATCTGATCAGCATTATTAATAACATGTTGATTTGTCAGAATATAGCCTCGCCCATCCATGATAACGCCTGCGCCTAAAGAGGTCAGTTCACGGCCTTCTTGAGAAAAGCTTCCCATCGTACTGCTATAAACATTGACGACCGCAGGTGCTGCACGTCGTACTGCTGTGTTGTAGCTAAAAGGAGCATTAAGAAAATCACCATTGAGTAGGTGTTCAATAAAAATAGGGCGAATCGAAGGGACTGCAATCAAAAGAATTGCTGCTGTTAAGAGGCCAATCAATGTCGATCGCAGTAACTTAGTTAACATAAAAATCCTGTATTTATGTCTGACCATGAGATTATTTGCGTAAGGAAGATGAGAATAGCATAGTTTAACTTATGAAAGCATTGCTTAGCGCATAAAATCCTCTTTTAAGCCAATGGCTCTTATTGAAAATGCACATAAAAAAAAGCCCTATAATCAAAAATATAGGGCTAAGGAAATCAATAAATTAGATAGGTGAAAAGCTTACTTCTTAACGCGGTGTATTACGTAACAGCAGATAAATTTCATCATTACCACGCTGAATGTTTAATGCCAGAACGGGAGGTTTAGCATCAATGGCTTTACGTAAATCGCCTAATGATGCAATTGGGGTGTTATTGATACCAATAATCAGGTCGCCTTTCTGTAAACCAGATGCAGCCGCTGCTGAATCTTTTTCTACCGAATCGACGGAAACTGCTTTCACTTTTTTGTTTAAGTAATTACTTAATGTGGCACCTTGTAGTGCAGGAGAAAAGTTGTCTGCGCGTGTTGCATCAGCAGATTGTTTCTCTAATGTCACTTTAACATCCATTGGTTTACCTTGACGGATTAAGCCAATCAGGATTTCCTTACCCGGAGGGGTTGTACCGACTTTAGCTCTTAACTCAGCGAAGCTATTGATTCGTTTTCCATCAACAGAAATTAAAACGTCACCGGGTTTAATACCTGCTTTTGCTGCGGAGGAGTCAGGTAAAACTTCACTAACGAAAGCACCACGTTGTGCATCAATATTAAAGGATTTCGCTAAATCAGAATTCATTTCTGTACCGCGAATACCTAAGATGCCACGTTTAACTTCGCCATGAGAAATAAGCTGTTGGCTAAGATCACGAGCCATATTACTAGGGATAGCAAAGCCAATACCAATATTACCGCCTCCAGGTGCAAGAATGGCTGTATTAATTCCGATTAATTCACCATTTAAGTTAACTAACGCACCACCAGAGTTACCTCGGTTGATAGAAGCATCTGTTTGAATAAAGTTCTCTAAACCTTCAAGGTTTAAGCCACTACGGCCTAAGGCGGAAATAATACCAGATGTTGCTGTTTGACCTAAACCGAATGGGTTACCGACGGCAACAGCAAAGTCACCAACACGCAATTGGTCTGAGTCTGCCATTTTGATCGCCGTTAAATTGGTCGGTTTTTCAATTTGCAGTAAGGCGATATCTGTTTGTGGATCGCTCCCAATTAATTTTGCGTTAAATTCGCGACCATCATTAATTTGCAGTTGAATTTTATCTGCACCCTCAACAACATGATTATTCGTTAAGACATAACCTTTTTGTGCATCAATAATGACGCCTGAGCCTAGGCCTTCAAAAGGGCGAATGCTCTGTTGTTGTGATGGAAAATTAGGGCCAAAGAAGAATTTAAACTCTTCTGGCACTTGTTGGTTTTGTACCCGTGTCCCTGAAACATGCACACTGACAACGGCTGGTAGCACTTTTTCTAACATAGGTGCAAGGCTTGGGAGTTGCTCTCCTGATGGCATTACAGCCGGTAATGCCGCCATGCTGGTGGCTGGGATGGTTGAGAGTGAAAGTCCGACACTCATTGCTAATGCACTAAGTAATAATTTTCTTTTTTTAGTCAACATGAATTAGAGTCTCTTGATACAGTTATCAAAATAAAATTTATTGCCCAAAATGAGCGCGATGTCACTAAGACCTGTACTGACAAAGGAAAGTTCATTAAGACATGATGTGCTTTGCTTCCTTTTACATGGATTTACAAGACAAAAGCTATCTTTAAAACCATAGCAAATAATCGCCTTTTTATGATGTTTAATCGAAAGAGAAACGCCACAAGAAATGTGGCGTTTTAATATTAATTATCTTTTTTGTCTGTAGGTCTGAACAATCCGGATGCTCCTTCGGAGTAATCACGAGGTGGCATTTTTATTGGGGATTGATCATTAGCTGCTTCAGATTCACTTAATCGGTAATTAAATGGGTTATCTTGAGCGGGCATATCTGGCATAAGCTCATTAGAACTTTTTGCCATATGTTGGTAAAGCTGACGGTAATCTCTCGCCATATTATCTAATAGTTCAGCGCTTCTAGCAAAGTGGCTGACAAGCTCATTGCGATAAGTGTCCAATTCTTCTTTTTTTGTATCTAACTCTGCTTTGATAGCATCTTGTTGGCGAAGGGTACTGTTACCGTAACGCATTGCGAGTGCGCCGATAATAAGACCTACAACTAATCCAATCAGTGCATAAACCCAAACCATGGCAACTCCTTTTCATCTAATAGTGAGGACGATGGATTCTTATAACATCATAACCGCTAAAAGGCATGGGTGGAATAATATCCTTAAGCTTAATATGAAATTCCTGTGTTACGTTGATGTTAAAACAATTCTTAATGCTTATAATAGGGGCATTCGACAGACACAAATCAGTATGTCAGAAAATTAAGGATAAGAGGGCATTCATGACAGTTAGTACGCCATTATCACTTTATGAAGCCGCATTGATGCAAGGTGATTATCAACCTGATGATGTTCAGCGAAAAACGGTTCTTCATCTTCAACAGATATACCATGCATTATTAAAAGAGACCCCACCAGAAAAAAATTCGTTAGCACAGCGATTATTCGGGCGAATTCGTACAAAAAAACAGGTTACTGCACCAGAACGTGGTTTATATATGTGGGGCGGTGTGGGGCGAGGTAAAACATGGCTGATGGATATGTTTTATCAAAGTTTACCGACAGAGCGAAAACTACGACTCCATTTTCATCGCTTTATGCTACGCGTTCAAGATGAGTTAAAACGCTTACAAGGACAGGAAAATCCGTTAGAAATTATTGCTGATGGTTTTAAAGCACAAACGGATGTGCTTTGTTTTGATGAGTTTTTTGTTTCTGATATTACCGACGCCATGATCTTAGGCACGTTGCTGGAGGCCTTATTTGCTAGAGGCATCACACTGGTAGCAACATCGAATATTCCTCCTGATGAGCTTTATCGCAACGGGTTACAGCGTTCTCGTTTTTTACCCGCAATAGAACAAATTAAACATCATTGCGATATTTTAAATGTTGATGCGGGTATCGATTATCGCTTAAGAACGTTAACGCAAGCACATCTTTTTTTATTCCCACTAAGTGATAAAAACCGCCAAGAGATGGAGAGGATTTTTTCGCATTTAGCAACCAATGAACCACAAACTGATTGTATTTTAACAATTAATCATCGGCCAATGAAGGTCAGAAAAGTCGCTAACGGTGTATTGGCAGTTAATTTCGCAACTTTATGTATGGAGGCGCGAAGTCAGCTTGATTACATCGAACTTTCTCAGCATTATCACACCGTTTTATTACATGAAATGACGCAAATGAATGCATTAAATGAAGATGTTGCTCGCCGATTTTTAGCTTTAGTTGATGAATTTTATGAACGTAAAGTGAAACTGATTATTAATGCTGATGTGGAAATGAATGCAATTTACCAAGGTGATTTTTTACGATTTGAATATCAGCGTTGCCTCTCTCGTTTGCAGGAAATGCAAAGTGAAGCGTATTTAGTGCAACCTCATCTCGCTTAATATTTAATTCTTGAAGAAAGTCATCTTTCATTATGATAGGATGGCGCAGGTTAAGTTGCTTGATATTTTTTCTATGAAAATAGAGAACATTAGGCTGCTTACAAACGCTCTGGAAAGGAACAATTCTTCTCTTCAGGTAGCAAGAATTTATCAGTCAAATCAGAAAAAAGTGCCAGATTTGTTTTTTTCGCTGAAATATTGAAAAAGAATTCAATTGTTTTTCAATTATGACTCGATTTTTTTTTCTGACTTCTCTATAATCTTGCGACCCCACGTTGCAGCAAGTTTTTTATTTCCCAAAAAACTCGCATTTTAGAGTCAGCAGTGCTACTCGAAGGGGTAGGTTTGCTGGACACAAGAGTCGTGTGAACCTCAATAGTATTTGAACCGAGCGTTCACCAACGTGTAACTAAACATTGGGTAATTTTCAATAATGAAAACTTTTACAGCTAAACCAGAAACCGTAAAACGCGACTGGTATGTTGTTGATGCAGACGGCAAAACTTTAGGCCGTTTAGCAACTGAAATTGCTAGCCGTTTACGCGGTAAGCACAAAGCGGAATACACTCCGCACGTTGATACTGGTGACTACATCATCGTTTTAAACGCTGAGAAAGTAGCCGTAACAGGTCACAAACGTACTGACAAAGTTTATTACCGTCATACGGGTCACGTAGGTGGTATCAAACAAGCGACTTTCGAAGAGATGATCGCCCGTAGTCCTGAGCGTGTAATCGAAATCGCGGTAAAAGGCATGCTGCCAAAAGGGCCACTGGGTCGTGCGATGTATCGTAAACTGAAAGTTTACGCAGGATCTGAGCACAACCACGCGGCACAACAACCGCAAGTTCTGGACATTTAATCGGGATAATAGGCAATGGCTGATAATCAATACTACGGCACAGGTCGCCGCAAAAGTTCTTCCGCACGTGTCTTCATTAAGCCAGGTAGCGGTAATATCGTAATCAACAAACGTAGCCTAGAAGTTTACTTCGGCCGCGAAACAGCACGTATGGTTGTTCGTCAACCGCTGGAATTAGTTGATATGCTGGGTAAATTAGATTTATACATCACTGTTAAAGGTGGTGGTATTTCTGGTCAAGCTGGCGCGATCCGTCACGGTATCACTCGTGCACTGATGGAATATGATGAGACTCTACGTTCTGATCTGCGTAAAGCTGGTTTCGTTACCCGTGATGCGCGTTCTGTTGAACGTAAGAAAGTGGGTCTGCGTAAAGCACGTCGTCGTCCACAGTTCTCTAAACGTTAATTTGTTATCTTTTAGATATCAATTTGATGTTGAAAACCCGTCTTCACAGGCGGGTTTTTTATTTTTGGCTGATTTATGTTTATTAATAGTAAAAACATAATGTTATTAATGCATGATGCAAATACTCATAAAACAGGTTTTATATAAGATACTGACAGTATTAAAAAATCTATTTTTTAGATATTATCGCTAAATTATTTTATTTTTTGATATTATAATCTTACTTTTAAGGTATCATGGCATATTGTTTTGAATTATTTGCATTAGCCCCCCTAAGTAACATGAATTCTGATAGAATAGCGAGCTTTGGTGTCTTTCTTTCTATTATTTCATTATGTTGTCAATGGGTGTATTGATAGTAATGCCCGTGATTAATTTGAAAGCCATACCAAAATTATTATGACAATGATGATTGTTGAATGATTATTTTGGTATTACTTGATAATGATATGTGCCGCAAAGACAGGTGAGTTTTTAACCCTGTAAAATATGATTATCCCACGATAACACTGTTATACAGGTAGTTGCCCAATGCAGTTAATAACTTAAATGTTTATTTAGGTTTACTGCGTTTGTGTGCTTGTCTTTTAGGAATGGGGAAATGGAAAAGGCATTGTGCCAATTCATTTCTTTAATTGATTAACTTGGAGGTTTTCATGGCTGTCGCTGCCAACAAACGTTCGGTAATGACTTTGTTTTCCGGTCCGACTGATATTTTCAGCCATCAGGTCAGAATTGTCCTAGCGGAGAAAGGTGTCAGTGTTGAAATTGAACAGGTTGAAGCTGGTAATCTTCCACAGGATCTTATCGATCTGAATCCTTACCAAAGTGTGCCGACTTTGGTCGATCGTGAGCTGACTCTGTATGATTCACGCATCATCATGGAATATCTTGATGAACGCTTCCCTCATCCTCCTTTAATGCCTGTTTATCCTGTTGCTCGTGGTAGCAGCCGTTTAATGATGCATCGCATCGAGCATGATTGGTATTCTTTAATGAACACCATCGAGAAAGGAACAGAACAACAAGCCAATGCTGCTCGTAAACAGTTGGCTGAAGAGCTACTGGCTGTATCGCCTGTATTTAAAGAGTATCCTTACTTTATGAGTGAAGAATTCAGCTTAGTAGATTGCTACCTTGCTCCGCTCCTATGGCGTTTACCTGTATTAGGCGTGGATTTAAGTGGTGCAGGCGCTAAAGACGTACAAATTTATATGCAACGTGTTTTTGAGCGCGATTCTTTTCTTGCCTCATTAACCGAAGCAGAGCGTGAGATGCGCTTACCTTCAAGAGGGTAATAAAGTATGGAGATTATGGACATGTCTCCGCGTCGTCCGCATTTATTACGTGCGCATTATGACTGGATCATTGAAAACGAATTAACACCACATTTAGTTGTTGATGTGAATATTGAAGGTGTTCAAGTTCCAATGGAATATGCGCATGATGGTCAAATTGTACTAAATATTTCATCTCGTGCAGTAGATAACTTAGAGTTAACGCCGTATCAGGTTTTATTTAGTGCAAGTTTTGGTGGCATACCTCGTAAAGTGCGAGTGCCAATGGCTGCTGTTATGGCTATTTATGCGAGAGAAAACGGCGCGGGAATGATGTTTGAGCCAGAGCCAGCTTATGAATCTGGTGCATCATTGCAATTTGCTGAAGATGAAAGTGAAGAACGTACTTTAACGCCAGTTAATGAAGGCTTATCACTCGTCACTGATGAAACAGTAGAAACTGATATATCTTCACCGGATGATGATCCTGAGCCACCTCGCCCAACAGGCCGTCCAGCATTGCGTGTTGTGAAATAAGCGATTATTTTATCAATAACAATAAAAAGCTCAGTTCAAGTAAACTGAGCTTTTTTTATGTATAAAAAAACGCCCTATATTACTATAGGGCGTTTGAATATCTCATTGAATAAACGTTATTTCAGTAGTTCTTCTAAACAACCAGTATAAAGATTAACGGCAGTCATTAATTGTTTTTCATCGAAATCAAAGCCTGCTTGGTGGTGACCTGCCGTTCTATCAGCACCAACAACGAAGTATAGTGATTTACCACCACAACGTTGCACGCGTTTTGCTAATACAGTCGCATCTTCACTTCCCCCAAACGGGCGAGTGGCAACAGCTGTTAATTCAGGATGTTTACCAACGACTTTAGTCATGACATCAATCAGTTCTTGGTCATTTGTTAGGTCAACGGCTTCACCCATAATTTCGCTTTCCATTTCTAACTGGAAGCTATGCGCTGCACCTTCAGCCATACGTACTGCATTGGCAGCCATAAAGCTGTTGATCTCTTCATTTTCACCACGAACTTCGATTTGCATTTCGGCATTAGCCGGGGTGACGTTACGGCCTTCACCGGCTTTTAATACACCGATGTTGATACGTGACATCCCTTTCCCATGGCGAGAAATCCCCAGCATTTGTGTTGCTGCATGGCAAGCACCCGCTAATGCATTACGACCAAGTTCAGGCTCTGCCCCTGCGTGAGATGGCGCACCTTTAAAACGGAAGTCATATTTTGTGGTACACAAGAAATGTGTAGGGTTAATCACGATTTCGCCACTGTTTGCAATAAAGCCTAAGTGGGCACCTAAGAAGTAATCCGCATCATCAGCGATACCACTTTCCGCCATCGCACGAGCACCACGAACACCTTCTTCTGCTGGTTGGAATAAGATTTTAACTTTACCAACGACTTTATCTTTATTCTCAACAAGCCAGTGAGCTACACCTAAACCGATAGAAATGTGTCCGTCATGGCCACAAGCGTGCATTTCACCCGCGTGACAAGAAGCAAAGTTCTCAGCATGAGGGCGGTGTTTAGTTTCTGTTGCTTCGTTAACACCCACACAGTCAATATCAAAACGAAGTGCTACGGTTGGGCCTGCTTTACCACTGTCAAAGATAGCGACACAACCTGTTAGTTCTTTCATTTCATCAAGCAGAGCTTCATCAACTTTATGCTCTCTTGCAACGGCTAAACCTTTCTCAACGACTTGGCGACGACGACCAAACGCGAACTCTTGGTTGATAACATCAGGGCCAACTTTAACATCTAAACCTAAACTACGTAATTCTTTGACGATTTTTGCTGTAGTTAAAAATTCTGACCAACCAATTTCTGGGTATTGATGAAACTCACGACGCCATTTTATTAATTTTTCAAGTGTAATTGCTGACATATTCATTTCTCCACTTATAACATGAATAACGCAACAGCGATGACTGCGATAATCATGCCTGGTGCAGTACGTTTTGCGATTTCCATAGGGTTAATGTTTGCAAGGCCAGCACAAACAATCGCTGCACCTGCCAGTGGTGACATAGTACGACCTAACGCGCCAGATAATGCCGCTGCCATACCCATATCAGGGATTTCATAACCGAATTGTGCAGCATGAGGTGTTACTGTTTCGTTGAATGCGAATGCTGCTGCGTCACCAGAGCCTGTGATAATACCCATTAAGAATGGCCCTAAAGTACCACCCCAGCGAGCAAATTCAGGAGAATGAGTTAAGAAGTTGATGAACGCGTCGATTAAACCAGATGCTTTCAGACCAGCTGCGAATACTGCAGCTGCAATGATGATACCTAATACATCACCATAAGCATTACCCATACCTTTAAAGAACTCTTTTGTAATTTGAGCCGGGTTAGTTAATGTGATGAACAGGGCATAGATAGAACCGATTAACATTGCTGCAGGTACTGACAATTTGAAAGTGCTAAATGTTTCAAAGAATGGCAGAACTAACAGGATTAATGGAATAAAAGGTGCTGTTGCGTATAAATAGTTAGGGCGAATAGCTTCTGGTGTTGCTTGTGCTGATGAAGAAGACGTATCACTGGCAACAGAAGCCATTTTGAACTCTTTTTTCACTAAAGCAACAACCGCGAGTGAAACCGCAGCAATACCACCAGCCATTAAGCTGTATGGGCTATGGCGAGCGATTAAATCAACCACTTCCATATTTGCCATGTTAGCAACGAAGGCATTATGCGACATACCTGGGCTTAACATTGAACCGATAGTACCACATAACACTGCACCACCAGCGATAGCCGGGTGAATACGTGCTGCGATTAATAATGGAATGAGTGTTGCACCTACCGCAGCCGCACAACCTGCTGCTGATGGGATTGCGATATTAATAAAGTATGTTACGACAACAGTGGCTGGAATAAGGAAGAAGCCCAGACGAGTCATTACTTTTGATAAAACATGAACCAGATGCATATCGCATTTGGTATATTTCATAACATAAGCAAAACCCATACTCGAACAGATTGCTTGAATTAATGATGAAGACACCATGCGCTCGCTAAATGCGGTAAGCGCATCTAATGGGCTCAGACTTAAAATACAGAGTAATAAGCCGGCACCAATTAGCACCATTCGGGTTTCATATTTTTTTATTAGCAAATAGACAGTTACAATAATAACGGCTACTGCTATCAGTTGCATCACCATAGTGATCCCCTAGTTAATTATGACAATATTATTAATTGTGAAAACGAACCTAACATCAATAAATTATATTTTTCTGTAAAGTTATTAGGTGACTCCATTATGAAGTTGGTAGATTGACAATATTTGATTGTTATCAAATTTAATAGTCGAAATAAAATCTATTTTTTTAGACTGTGATGTTATTAACAAATGCTGTAAAACCATTCCCATGAAAAGATGACGTAAAAGTTAAATAAAAAGAGATAAAGTAAAAAATACGAAAACAAATTATATTTACTATAGGTTAAGAGTGTTATTTTGATACAAAAAGAATATTTCTTTTCATCAAAATATTATTCAATCATTTTATATTAAATGGTAATGAGAATGATTTTTTAATGAGATATCTTGATGATCATTAAATGTTATTTATGGAAATAAAATATTAAGAAAATTATCCCACTTAAATTAAATGGGATAATTAACAAGAGAAATTGTTATTTTAATTATCAAAAACAAATGATATTTAACAGGATAAATACTGCAAAATACCTTCTGCCGCCTCTCTTCCTTCGGCTATTGCTGTTACAACAAGATCAGAGCCTCGAACAATGTCTCCTCCTGCAAATACTTTAGGATTTGTTGTTTGATTTGGTATTTCTTGATTATCTGAAATAATAATTCTGCCTGAAGATGTATATTTAATATTATTTTCATCTAACCACGGATAATGCGCAGGTTTAAAGCCAAATGCGAGGATCACAGCATCGGCAGGCAATTCATGCTCACTGCCTTCAATAGGAATTAATGTTTTATCATTTTGGGTTTTAATAACGCGAATACCGACCACTTTATTTTGATTATCGACGGTAATATCGAGAGGTTGAAGGTTAAATAAAAATTCCCCCCCTTCTTCTTTGGCATTTTTTACTTCACGTTTTGAACCCGGCATATTGCTTTCATCACGGCGATACACACACGTTACTTTATTTGCTCCTTGTCGAATGGCCGTGCGGGCACAATCCATTGCGGTATCACCTCCTCCTAATATCACCACATTTTTATTTTTAAGGTCGATATAAGGTGTTTGAGGATCTTCATCATAACCCATTAAATAACGTGTATTCCCAATTAAATAAGGTAGTGCGCTATAAACACCATTAGCATTTTCATTAGGAAAATGACCACTTAAACTGTGATATGTGCCCAATCCAAGAAATACCGCGTCATATTGTGTTATTAGGGTATTTAGGGAGACATCTTTGCCTATTTCCGTATTGAGGCAAAACTCGATACCCATTTCACTAAATAATTCGCGGCGTCGGATCATCAGTGATTTTTCGAGTTTAAAAGAAGGGATCCCAAAAGTAAGTAACCCTCCAATTTCTGGATGCTTATCATAAACAACGGGTTTCACACCTTGTCGAATAAGAACATCTGCACAAGCAAGACCAGCAGGACCCGCACCAATAATTGCGACTTTTTTATCGGTCATTGTGACCTGAGAGAGGTCGGGGCGCCATCCTTGGGCTAATGCAGTGTCATTGATGTAACGTTCAAGGTTGCCGATCGTCACCGCACCAAAATCATCATTAAGTGTACAGGCGCCTTCACAAAGTCTATCTTGAGGGCACACTCGACCACAAATTTCAGGCAAACTATTCGTTTGGTGAGAAAGTTCAGCCGCTTCAATTATGCGCCCTTCATTTGCTAGCTTTAGCCAGTTAGGGATGTAATTATGAACTGGGCATTTCCATTCACAATAAGGATTGCCACACCCTAAACAGCGATCAGCTTGTGCGGAGGCTTGTTGCGGTGAAAAGGCCTCATAGATTTCAACAAATTCGATTTTGCGAATAGCTAATGGTTTTTTGGTCGGCTCAACACGATTTAAGTCGATAAACTGATACACATTCTGACTCATAATATTCTCCTATTGTGCCTGAACGCGTAATTCAGCGGATGAACGACGAGGGTGACCGAGTAACGCATTGACATCACTGGATTTTGGCTTAACTAATTTAAAGTGTTGTGACCAATATTCCCATTGTGAAAGTAATCGTTCACCTTGCTGTGATCCTGTGAGTCTGACATGTTCTGCAATCATGCCACGTAGATGTTCAGCGAGAATGGCAAAGGATGCAACAGGAAGTAGCTCAATCGATGACGTGTTGATCCGTTGGGATAACGTGAGATCTTCATCTAATAGATAAGCAAATCCTCCAGTCATTCCTGCACCAAAGTTAATCCCTGTTTTACCCAGAACGCAGACAATACCGCCAGTCATATATTCGCAACCGTTATCACCAACACCTTCAACAACAGCAATCGCGCCTGAGTTTCTCACCGCAAAACGCTCTCCTGCCAAGCCCGATGCATAAAGTTTTCCACCAGTTGCGCCATAAAGGCAGGTATTTCCCATAATGGTTGCGTGATGATTTTTAAATGCAGAACCAACCGGAGGTGAAATTACAATACGGCCTCCAGCCATGCCTTTGCCCACATAATCGTTAGCATCACCCACTAAGTTTAATTCAATGCCTTGAGCATTCCAGACACCAAAGCTTTGCCCTGCTGTACCTGTAAAATTAAGTTTTATAGGTGTTGCAGATAAACCGCTTTCACCATATTTTTTTGCGATAATTCCTGATAATGTTGCTCCCACAGAGCGGTCTGTATTGCGAATATCAAAATAGTATGTTTGGCTTTTTTGCTGTTCAATAGCATCGTTGGCTTGAGCAACAATTTGCTGATTTAGCTCACCTTTATCATAAGTATTATTATTTTCCTGACAATAAAGTGCGTGACCTGATGGCGACATTACCGTTTCTAACAATCTACCTAAAGCGAGTTTTTGCTGTTTACTCGTCACCCCGTCTAAGCAAGCAAGTAAATCAGTGCGACCGATTAAATCAGTTATTTTTCGGACGCCGAGTAGCGCCATTAATTCACGGGTTTCTTGCGCAATAAAACGGAAGTAGTTAATAACACGTTCTGGTAATCCGTGATAATGATTACGACGCAACGTTTCGTCTTGGGTTGCAACACCCATTGCACAATTATTTAAATGGCAAATACGCAGATATTTACAACCTAATGCCACCATTGGACCTGTACCAAATCCAAAACTCTCTGCGCCTAAAATCGCTGCTTTAATAATATCTAAACCCGTTTTTAATCCACCATCGATTTGTAAACGAATTTTATGGCGCAGATTGTTTGATACTAGCGCTTGTTGAGTTTCAACTAAGCCTAATTCCCATGGGCTACCGGCATATTTTACGGAAGTTAAAGGGCTTGCACCTGTTCCGCCGTCATAACCCGCAATAGTGATCAAATCAGCGTAGGCTTTAGCTACACCTGTGGCAATAGTGCCGACACCCGGTTCTGAAACTAATTTTACAGAAATCAGTGCGGTTGGATTGATCTGTTTTAAGTCGAAAATAAGCTGCGCTAAATCTTCAATAGAGTAGATATCGTGATGAGGTGGCGGTGATATTAGGGTGACACCGGGTACAGCATAACGCAGTTGCGCAATATAAGGTGTGACTTTATCGCCAGGAAGTTGTCCGCCTTCGCCGGGTTTTGCTCCTTGTGCCACTTTGATTTGTAAAACATCAGCACTCATTAAATAAGAGGGGGTCACACCAAAGCGACCAGAAGCAATTTGTTTGATCCGTGAGACTTTATTGGTGCCGTAACGTGCCGGATCTTCACCACCTTCCCCTGAATTTGAAAAACCACCTAAGGTATTCATAGCTTGTGCAAGGGCTTCATGAGCTTCTTGACTTAATGCGCCAATTGACATCGCCGCAGTATCAAAGCGTTTAAATAATTCGGTTTCAGATTCAACTTCTTCAATTGAGATTGCTGTTGTCTTGTTATTGAGTACTAACATATCGCGCAATGTTGTTATTGGGCGTTGTTGCACGAGGCTTGCATAATGCTGATAGTCTGCATATTCCCCGCTATTTACTGCTTTTTGTAAAGCTTGAACGACATCAGGATTATAGGCATGGTATTCACCTTTATGTGCATATTTCAATAGCCCGCCAGTTTCTAAAGGATAGCGGGTTAGCCAAGCTCGTTTTGATAGATTAAATAAGTCATGCTCAAAATCACTAAAGTCAGCACCATTGATCCGATTATCAACACCTGAAAAACACAAATCGACAACGTTATCGTTTAATCCGACGGCTTCAAAAAGCTGAGAACAACGATAAGAGGCAATGGTTGAAATACCCATTTTAGACATGATTTTATACAGGCCTTTATTTATACCGTTGCGATAGTTCAGCATCATTTGAGCATAAGTGCCTTGGAGGATTTTTTTATCAACACGTTGTGCTAAAGATTCATAAGCAAGGTAAGGATAAATGGCCGTCGCACCAAATCCGAGTAGGACGGCGAAATGGTGAGGATCACGGGCACTGGCTGTTTCAACAATAATATTGGCATCACAACGTAAATTATTATCTACCAACGCTTTTTGTACGGCACCGACAGCCATAGGTGCAGGAATAGGTAATCGCTCTTTAGTAATATTTCTGTCTGATAAAATTAGTAAAACAGCACCGTTGCGGACTTCCTGTTGTGCTTTTACACATAATTGATGTAAGGCTGTTTCTAGGTTAGATCCTGTTGGTTGATATGTGATATCAAGATGAATAGCTTGGTAATAAAGGCTTTCTTGATTAATAAGTTGTTGAAAATCGCTATAAAGCAAAATAGGCGATTTAAAACTGAGTCGATGAGCCTGGCCTTCAGCTTCGCAAAACACATTCATTTCACGCCCAATGCAGGTTGCTAAAGACATGACATGTGCTTCTCTTAATGGGTCTATTGGTGGATTGGTAACTTGTGCAAATTTTTGTCTAAAATAGTCGTAAATAAGGCGTGGGCGTTGAGATAATACTGCAAATGGGGTGTCATCGCCCATTGATCCAGTGGCTTCCTGTCCATTTTCTGCAAGGACATGCAAAATACTTTCAAGTTCTTCTTGGCTATAGGCAAATTGTTTTTGATAAGTTGCTAATAATGTGTCATCAAAGGCACGTTGTCCTGTAGCTTGTTGTTCTGGTAACTCTTCAAATGGCGTTAAACGTTTCACGTTACGTTCAAGCCACAATTTATAAGGATGGCGTCTTTTTAAATCTTCATCGGTTTCAGCTGAGTGTAAAATACGCCCCTGATGAGTATCAATTACCATTAATTCGCCGGGGCCAACACGTCCTTTTTCTAACACTTCATCAGCTTGATAATCCCAAATACCAATTTCAGAAGCACAGGTGATAATGTTATCCGTAGTGATAACATAGCGAGCAGGGCGTAATCCGTTTCTATCAAGAGTACAAGCCGCATAGCGACCGTCCGATAACACAATACCTGCTGGGCCATCCCAAGGCTCCATGTGCATTGAGTTAAAATCAAAAAATGCCCGCAAATCATCATCCATTTGAGGATTATTTTGCCATGCTGGTGGGACTAATAAGCGCATGGCACGAACAATATCCATACCGCCATTAAGAAATAGCTCCAGCATATTATCGAGTGAGCTTGAATCAGAGCCACTCTCATTCACAAAAGGGGCCGCGTCTTGTAAATCAGGAATAAGCGGAGTATGGAATTTATAGGCGCGAGCTTTGGCCCATTGGCGATTTCCTGTAATGGTATTAATTTCACCATTATGTGCTAAATAACGAAAAGGTTGGGCGAGTGGCCATCTTGGTGTAGTGTTGGTGGAAAAACGCTGGTGGAATAAACAAATTGAAGATTCCATGCGTAGATCAGCAAGGTCGGTAAAAAAGCGCGGTAAATCGATGGCCATACAGAGGCCTTTATAAACAGTAACTAAATTAGAAAGACTACAAATATAAAAATCACTGTCAGTAATACGTTTTTCAATTCGTCTACGGGCAACAAAAAGCCGTCTTTCAATATCACTTATTCGCCAACCTGCAGGGGCATTAACAAAGACTTGTTCAATTAAAGGAAGAGAAGAAAAGGCAATACTTCCTAAAATATCGGTATTAATAGGGACTTTACGCCAGCCGACAATGGAAAGTGTCTCGCGTTGTAGCTCTTCTTCAACGATGAGACGACATTGCGTGGCAATATTGGTGTCTTGGCTTAAGAATAGCATCCCCACAGCGTAGTTTTTTGCTAAATGCCAGCCTTTTTCTTGTGCAATTAATTGAAAAAAACGCTCTGGTTTTTGTAAGAGTAAACCGCAACCATCGCCCGTCTTACCATCAGACAGAATAGCCCCCCGATGTTGCATTCTGGCGAGACCATGAATGGCATTTCTGACAATCTTATGGCTGGCTTGCCCTTCAATATGTGCGATTAATCCAAACCCACAATTATCTTTTTCCTGAGTCTTTTGATAGAGCATTTTTTGCTTCCTACTTAGTTTGCTGGGCACCTCAAAAAAGAGCGCAAAAGGAACGTTTCGGCTCAAAGTATGTAGATAAATTTATGGGTACTCAGTCGGGTGATGTTGTGTTTGCCTAGCTTGGTGTGTTTTTTATATTGCTACGCAATGCCTTTTCAACTTATCGATAAATAAAAATCAGGTCAATGTGTGAGGATATTTGGCTAAGATAAGAGGGATAAGAAAAATTTTATTTTAAAATATTGATTAATAACTAAATTATTCTATTTTAAAATAGTGTGAGAGTGATTTTTTAATGTGAGCTATATCACTTTATTTGAGTGATTTAGCTTTATCTCATCCTTTAATGATAAAAACGAGTAGTGAGTTATTCTGATGAATGTATTAATTTTAGATTTTTATTGTTTTTATACATTTTGTATAAAAAAAGACAAATTGAATTTTTTCTAATAAGGTCTATTTATCGTTGATCTCGCTATCGTTTATATGACTTAGTTTGGCATTATTTTTATGTATGCATATATCTCGGATAGACTCGTTGAGAGAAAATAAGCAGTTAAATCAAACAAAATAATGAAAAATAACCTCTCTTAATTAGATTTCTGAATGTTCGCCACTGCGCCAATCATTTTTGGGTTATCATTCCATGGATTCAATATATTGGAGTTTTCAATGAAATTGCTCAAAGGGCTTGCCCAATACTACGTTGACTTAATGATGAGGCTGGGGCTTATCCGCTTCTCATTGTTGTTAGCTTCTGCATTAGTTGTTTTAGCGATGGTTGTTCAAATGGCGGTAACATTCTTGCTTGCAGGTGATGTTACCAGTATTGATCTTGTTCGCTCTATTTTCTTTGGGCTGATTATTACGCCTTGGGCTGTCTATTTTCTTTCTGTTGTGGTTGAACAACTGGAAGAATCACGGCGTCGCTTATCTCGTATGGTGGATAAACTCGGTGTAATGCGACAGCGTGATTTAGAGCTTAATTCTCAATTAAAAGAGAACATTGAGCAATTAAACTTGGAAATTCAAGAGCGTGAAAAAGTTGAAAAAGCACACCTTGAACTCTTAGAAAAACTTAAAAGTGAAATGAAACGTCGTGAATTGACGCAAATAGAACTTGAACAACAATCTTCACTTTTACGTTCATTCCTTGATGCCTCACCTGATTTAGTTTATTACCGTAATGAAGATAACGAATTTTCAGGATGCAACCGTGCAACGGAATTACTCACAGGAAAAAGTGAGAAGCAGCTGATTGGTTTAACACCATTAGATGTGTATGACGAAGATATTGCGATAAAAGTGATGGAAACTGATGAGAAAGTCTTTCGTCATAATGTCTCACTGACTTATGAGCAATGGCTAGTTTATCCTGATGGGCGAAAAGCGTGTTTTGAATTACGTAAAGTGCCGTTTTATGATCGCATAGGTAAGCGTCATGGTTTAATGGGCTTTGGACGTGACATTACAGAGCGTAAGCGCTATCAAGACGCGTTAGAAAACGCTAGCCGCGATAAGACTACCTTTATCTCAACAATCAGCCATGAATTGCGTACACCGCTGAATGGCATCGTTGGATTAAGCCGTATTTTATTGGATACCGAGCTTTCTCCAGAACAACTCAATTACTTAAAAACGATCCATGTGAGTGCGATTACGTTAGGTAATATTTTTAATGACGTGATTGAAATGGATAAGATTGAGCGTAGAAAAATCCAGCTAGATAATCAGCCAATCGACTTCACAGAGTTTATTTCTGATTTAGAAAATCTTTCAGGATTGTTAGTTCAGCCGAAAGGATTGAAATTCACACTCGAAGCGGAAGAAACCTTACCGCATAAAATAACCTCTGACGGAACTCGATTACGCCAGATCTTGTGGAATCTCATTGGTAATGCTGTGAAATTTACGCAAGAAGGTGAAATCAAAGTTCGCATTTGGCAAGAAGCTCCTGATAAGTTGTTCTTCGAAGTCAAAGACAGTGGCATTGGTATCCCTAAAAGTGAGCTTGAGAAGATTTTCGCAATGTACTATCAAGTCAATGATAGCCAAGGTGGACGCTCTGCAACGGGGACCGGTATTGGACTTGCCGTTTCAAAACGCCTAGCACAGCATATGGGCGGAGATATTCATGTAGAGAGTGAGTTAGGTAAGGGATCTGTCTTCACGCTCTCTATTGTCGCTCCTGCGATTGAGGAGCATCTTGATATTGAGAATGATGATGAATTCTTATTGCCAGCGTTAAATATTCTGCTTGTTGAAGATATTGAGCTTAACGTCATTGTTGCCTGCTCGGTTTTAGAAAAACTAGGTAATACCGTTGATGTGGCGATGACAGGGCAAGAAGCATTATCGATGTTTAAGCCTGATGAGTACGACTTAGTGCTATTAGATATTCAATTGCCTGATATGACAGGGTTTGATATTTCAAGGAAACTGCGCCAAGAATTCGACAGTAATGAACTTCCGCCATTGATTGCATTAACGGCCAATGTGTTAAAAGATAAAAAAGAGTACTTAGATGCGGGAATGAATGACGTGCTGAGTAAACCACTTTCTGTGGATGCGCTTACCGCAATTATCAACAAATTCTGGGGGGATGGGGCGGTTTCTGTGCCATGTAATGAGTCATCGGAATTGTTGAATAAAAATGAAGAGTTATTAGATATAGATATGCTGAATCAATACATCGAACTTGTCGGACCTCAATTAATCACTGATGGTTTAGATGTTTTTGAAAAGATGATGCCAAGTTATATGTCTGTCCTTGAATCTAACATGACTGCACGTGATCAGAAGGGCATCACTGAGGAAGGACATAAAATCAAGGGCGCTGCAGGTTCTATTGGTTTAAAACATTTACAGCAACTTGCCAAACAGATCCAATCACCTGAATTACCTGCTTGGTGGGACAATGTGCAAGAATGGGTAGATGAGCTAGGGAAGGATTGGAGAAAGGATGTGGAAAGTTTAAGAAACTGGTTGGCAGACGCTAGAAAAAAATAACCCCAACCGAAGGTTGGGGTGCGCGAATACTGCGCCAACACCAGGGAAACTTTTCTATCCGCTTTTTTTGATTCTCATTACATAGGCGAATAGGATGAAACTATTCCATACATCATACAAGCAACAAAATAGCAAAGATAAGTTTTTTTGTTACAAGAAACATTTAAATATGTGATGGCGATTGGTGTTTACACCTATAAATGGGTAACTAGTAATCTACTACAAATGGAGAAAGATATGAAATCAATTGCGGTAATTTTAAGTGGCTGTGGCATGTTCGATGGGAGTGAAATCCATGAATCAGTGCTCACAATGCTCACTTTAAGCCAAAATAATGCTGAAGTTCATTATTTCTCACCTAATGATTTTCAACCAACTGTAATTAATCATATTACAGGTGAAGAAAAATCAGAAAAAAGAAATATGATGGAAGAATCTTCACGTATTTCTCGTGGAAAAATATCCCCTTTATCAGAAGCAAGGGCCGAAAACTTCGATGCAGTCATTATTCCTGGTGGTTTTGGTGCAGCGAAGAATTTGTGTAATTTTGCAACAAAAGGAACTGAGTGTGAAATTAACAAAGATCTCTTAAGATTTGTTCAAGCGATGCATCAACAGAAAAAACCATTAGGGTTAATATGCATTGCTCCCGTTATGTTACCAAAAATGTTAAATGCTCCAATTAAATTAACAATTGGAAATGACGTAGAAACGGCAAGTGCCATTGAAAAGATGGGCGGAGTTCATATAGATTGCCCTGTTGATGACATTGTTGTTGATGAAGAATATCGAGTAGTAACCACTCCTGCATATATGCTTGCACAATCTATCGCACAAGCGCAGATAGGTATTGATAAATTAGTTAAGAAAGTCCTTGAAATGGCATAATTGGTAGGTGAAAACAGCAGATGGTACTGGTGAGAAAGTTAAAGAAACTATTAATTATCCTAATTGCTTTATGGCTGTTAATAGTTGTGCTGTTTTCTTTTTTACCCGTACCTTTTTCTGCTGTTATGGTTCAAAGACAATTTTCTGCTTGGAGTGAGTTTGATTTCTCTTATGTGTCTCATTCCACTTGGGTGGGAGAAAAAGAGATAGCGCCCGCGATGTACTTGGCAGTTATTGCTTCTGAAGATCAAAATTTCCCCAAACATTGGGGCTTCGATTTTGATGCCATTGAGAAAGTTTTCAAAAGAAGCCATAACAGTGGAAAAACATTACGAGGTGCATCGACAATTTCGCAACAAACAGTCAAAAATCTCTTTTTATGGGATGGTCGTAGTTGGATAAGAAAAGGGTTTGAAACAGGTATGACGCCAGTTGTCGAACTTATCTGGTCAAAAAAACGTATTTTAACGGTATATCTAAATATTGTTGAGTTTGGAGATGGGATTTTCGGTGTAGAACAGGCCTCTCAACATTATTTTAGAAAGCCAGCCAAACAACTTACCCAACAAGAAGCGGCACTATTAGCCGCCGTTTTACCTAATCCACACATCTATCACGTTAATAAACCTTCAGCTTATGTTTTAAAACGGCAACAGTGGATCTTAAATCAAATGCGATTATTAGGCGGTGTCACCTTTTTAAAGAAAAATGATTTGTCATAACTTTATAAAGTTTGAAATATTTTTTTATCGGGCTCTGCAATTTTTTCTGACAGTTTTGTTATCGCAGAAGGATCATTAGCTTGACGAGACTGAATACGAAATTGTGATGGCGTGATACCGTATTTACGTTTAAACGCATCGCAAAAATAGGCGTTACTACCAAAACCACAACGATGACTGATTTGAAAGACAGAATAGTTAGAAAATGTCAGATAATTTAAGGCAATCCCCATTCGGACATCTAATAATAATTGGCAAAATGAAACCCCTTCTTTATTTAAGTGCCGACGCAGTGTTGATGGGGTGGTAAAGAGCGTTTTTGCTACATCGTCTAAATGCCATTTTCGTTGTGGATCTTGTGTGATTAAATGTGTAATTGCCTGATTTTTAGGTTCATCATAATTAAATCGGAAGATGTTTAAAATATCGACACCTTCTTGATACACCGCCATCAAAATAAAAAATAGGCACTGTTGCATAAACATGGTTTCTTGGGATGGGGAGCCGTGTGGTAATGGTAGACACTGTTTGAGTATGCTGAAGTTACTCTTTATCACTTCGGGCGTAGATAAATGATAAGCCGGAAGATGGCTTGTTAGCGGAGAGCTAGATTTAATTAAAGGCTTTAGTAAAGAAAAGACAGATTGAAGTTCTGTTTCGCATAAAACGAGCGTATGTAGCTCAATCGATTTATGCGTGAATTGGTTAACAATATCACAAGAAACCTGGCTATATTTGGGAATAATAAGTGTTAAGTGGGTTGATACATCAATAGTTTGACCATTGATGCAAATTGTCCCTTTTGCGCCACTAACCATCGCTATCATCGGGTTTTCGATGTAAAACGTTTTTAAAGACATTTGGTTAGAGGATAGAATGTGTTTGTATTCCATAATCTCCAATATACCGCAGGCAAGCTAAGTATCAATGTTGCTTAAATAAACACTGTTTACAGTGAACTCAATTGTTGTATAAACATAGAAGTCACCTCTAGAATAAATAGAGAGGTTATTCTAGTTAACAATGAGAGCCGTCATGTGAAATGCATGAGAGTGGCACAGAATATAATCCCGTTGGTGAAAGATGACAATATAGATATATGCTCATTTTTTACATTTATTTTAATCAGTGTCATTTTTTCTAAATAAATTGCTATTTATTTAAAACGCATTTTTTGTAATAAGGTGTAGAATCGCGCGTCACAGACGAAGGGGATTATCCTGTTCTTAGGGTATCACGGTTTGTCTTTTTACCCACACCCTATCCAACATTCATTAGCTTATTTTCTATTTGATTTTGAATGACTCAATCTTATGGATAGTGCTGTATGTATTCACGTATTTTCCTGATTTTTTGATAATTTTGCCAAGTTGGCAGGAGTGAGTATGTCTAACTTTTCAGGGAAAGGTTGGCTTGCTGAAATCGTTTTACGTTATGAAGTAAAGCGCGGAATGACACGTCTTACAGAAAAACGCCATATCGGCCCATTAATGGTTCAGCGACCTTTTTATCCTGAGCAAGGTATTGCACACACTTATTTACTCCATCCTCCTGGTGGTGTAGTAGGTGGTGATAATTTATTGATTAATATTGATGTTCAAACGGAAGCTCATGCATTACTTACCACGCCTGGCGCAACCAAGTTTTACCGTAGTGCTGGTGGCGTGGCTCGTCAAATTCAAACATTAAATGTCGCATCACATGGTTTTTTAGAGTGGCTTCCACAGGAAAATATCTTTTTCCCTGATGCCCAAGTACACCTAGAAACACATATTCATATTGCATCTACTGCCAAATTTATTGGGTGGGAAATTCAATGTTTTGGTCGCCCTGTTTTAAATGAGTGGTTTGAAAATGGCAATGTTAAAGGGCGTTTTAACTTTTATATTGATGAAAAGCTGACATTAACAGAATCGCTTTTTGTTAATGGTTTACAAAATAAAGCCGCTGCAATGCGTGAATTTCCTATGTTGGGTTCGCTTTATATTTATCCTGCAAGCGATGAATTAAAAAATCTTATTCAACAATGTGTTGAGGCTTTCTCAGCTTCTTACAATCATGTTATCGAATATGGTTTAACGGATGTAGACGGTATTTTAGTTTTACGGTTATTAGGCTCACAAACAGAGCCGATGATGGCGTGTTTTGCTCAAGTTTGGCAAACCGTCAGACAACACTGGTTAGGGTATTGCCCTGAGCCGCCTCGTATATGGGCGACATAATCGTTAATTTTAGGAGCAGAAATGGAATTAACACCAAGAGAAAAAGATAAATTACTGCTTTTCACTGCGGGTCTTGTTGCTGAAAGACGTTTAGCGAGAGGGCTTAAGCTTAATTATCCTGAAGCAGTAGCATTGATTAGCTGTGCCATTATGGAAGGTGCTCGTGATGGCAAAACCGTTGCTCAATTAATGAGTGAAGGGCGTACTGTTCTAACGGCAGAGCAGGTGATGGAAGGGGTGCCAGAAATGATAAAAGACATTCAAGTTGAATGTACATTTCCTGATGGCACTAAGCTTGTTTCTATTCACGATCCTATTGTGTAGGTAATAACATGATACCCGGTGAAATTAGCGTTAACCAGGCATTAGGGGATATTGAACTTAATGCAGGTAGAGAGACAAAAATAATACAGGTTGCCAATCATGGTGATAGACCCGTACAAGTGGGCTCTCATTATCATTTTTATGAGGTGAATGAGGCACTGAATTTTGAGCGAGAAAGCACATTGGGCTTTCGTTTGAATATTCCAGCAGGTATGGCGGTTCGTTTTGAACCCGGTCAAAGCCGTACCGTTGAATTAGTGGCTTTTGCCGGAAAACGTGAAATTTACGGCTTTCATGGCAAAGTGATGGGTAAATTGGAGAGTGAGAAAAAATGAAAACTATCTCACGCCAAGCTTATGCAGATATGTTTGGCCCAACAACAGGCGATCGTCTGCGATTAGCAGATACTGAGCTTTTCCTCGAAATAGAAAAAGACTTCACCACTTATGGTGAAGAGGTCAAATTTGGTGGTGGTAAAGTTATTCGTGATGGCATGGGGCAGAGTCAAGTTGTGAATGCGGCGTGTGTCGATGTCCTTATCACTAATGCCATTATTTTAGACCATTGGGGTATAGTCAAAGCGGATATCGGTATTAAGGATGGCCGTATTGTCGGTATTGGCAAAGCGGGTAATCCGGATGTGCAACCCAATGTGGATATTATTGTTGGGCCTGCTACAGAAGTAGTTGCGGGTGAAGGTAAGATTGTTACCGCAGGTGGTGTTGATACGCATATTCACTTTATCTGTCCGCAACAAGCACAAGAAGGTTTAGTGTCTGGTGTCACCACGTTTATTGGTGGTGGGACAGGGCCTGTTGCTGGAACTAATGCAACCACAGTAACCCCAGGTATTTGGAACATGCACCGCATGTTAGAAGCCGTTGATGAATTGCCTATTAATGTGGGGTTATTCGGTAAAGGCTGTGTGAGTCAACCAGAAGCCGTTCGCGAACAAATTGAAGCGGGTGCTATTGGCTTAAAAATCCATGAAGACTGGGGGGCAACACCAATGGCAATTCATAACTGCCTTAATGTTGCCGATGAAATGGATGTGCAAGTTGCTATTCACTCCGACACCTTAAATGAAGGTGGTTTTTATGAAGAAACCGTAAAAGCAATTGCAGGTCGCGTGATCCATGTTTTCCACACAGAAGGCGCTGGCGGTGGACATGCTCCGGATGTGATTAAATCGGTGGGAGAGCCCAATATTCTACCTGCCTCAACAAATCCAACGATGCCTTATACCATTAACACGGTAGATGAACATCTCGATATGTTGATGGTTTGCCATCACCTTGATCCTTCTATTCCTGAAGATGTCGCTTTTGCGGAGTCACGTATTCGTCGTGAAACTATCGCAGCAGAAGATATCTTACATGATATGGGGGCTATTTCTGTTATGTCGTCAGACTCACAGGCAATGGGGCGTGTAGGTGAAGTGATCCTTCGTACTTGGCAATGTGCGCACAAAATGAAATTACAGCGTGGCACATTAGAGGGTGATACCGCTGAAAGTGATAACCATCGTATTAAGCGTTATGTGGCGAAGTACACTATTAATCCTGCTCTAGCGCATGGTATTGCGCATGAAGTTGGCTCTGTTGAAAAAGGAAAATTGGCTGATTTAGTTTTATGGGATCCGGCTTTCTTTGGCGTGAAACCTGCACTGATTATGAAAGGTGGCATGGTGGCTTATGCGCCAATGGGAGACATTAACGCCGCTATTCCAACACCTCAACCTGTGCACTATCGTCCAATGTATGCCTGTTTAGGAAAAGCAAAATATCAAACGTCGATGATCTTTATGTCTAAAGCGGGCATTGAAGCGCGTGTCCCTGAAAAACTCGGCTTAAAAAGCTTAATTGGTCGTGTTCAAGGTTGTCGTAGCGTGACAAAAGCATCGATGATCCACAATAGCTATGTGCCACATATCGAGCTTGATCCGCAAACCTATATTGTGAAAGCGGATGGTGTGCCATTAGTGTGTGAACCTGCGACGCAATTACCGATGGCACAACGTTATTTCCTCTTTTGATAACGGTTTATCGAGAAGATAGAGAATGAAAAGATTTACTCAAATTATAGATAAAGAGAAAGCGCTTGAAATGGCAACATCGGAAAAGCACGTCCTTACGTTGTGTTTAACGATGGATGAAAGAACCAAAAGTCGCTTAAAAGTCACTTTAAGTGATGGACAAGAAGCTGGGCTCTTTTTACCCCGTGGCACAGTGCTAAAAGAGGGCGATGTTTTACGATCAGAAGATAATATGCTAGTCACCATTGAAGCAGCTAAAGAACAAGTTTCCACGGTGTATAGCGAAGATCCACTGTTACTAGCACGAGTTTGTTACCACTTAGGCAATCGCCATGTCCCATTACAAATTGAAACTGGTTGGTGTCGTTATTTTCACGATCATGTTTTAGATGATATGGCGAGAGGTTTAGGGGCAAGTGTTGTTGTCGGCTTGGAAAAATATCAACCAGAGCCGGGCGCTTATGGTGGATCGTCTAGTGGTGGCCATCATCACCATCATCATGATCATGACGATCAGCACCACCACTAATTATTTGAATAAGGGAGCCTATTGATGCTTGCAGATCTGCGCTTATATCAATTAGTCAGTCCTTCTTTACCCGTAGGATCGTTTACATATTCTCAAGGGTTAGAGTGGGCAATTGAAAAGGGGTGGGTTTGTTCTCCTGAAACATTAACGGATTGGCTAAGTACCCAAATGATAGGCACTTTAGCAACGTTAGAACTCCCTATATTACGGCGACTACAAGAAAGTTTGGCACAAGCTAAAATGAGTGAAGTGAAGTATTGGTGTGATTTTATTATCGCAAGTCGTGAAACGAAAGAGTTGCGACAAGAAGAGCGCCAACGTGGTATCGCTTTCGCTCGCCTACTGCCTCAATTAGAGATTGAGTTAGATGAAAACTTACAAGCGTGTGTAAAACAGACACAGCTTATGGCATTTGCGTTAGCAGCGGTGAAATGGAATATTTCAGCTGAAAAGTTATGTTGTGCTTACGCTTGGGGGTGGCTTGAAAATACAGTGATGTCAGGTGTAAAACTTATTCCATTGGGACAAAGTGCGGGACAGAAAATATTATTTACATTAGCAGCGCAGATCCCTGCGATTGTTGAGCAATCCGCACTCTGGCCAACGGAGGATATTGGGAGTTTTACACCAGCGCAAATCATCGCCAGTAGTCGTCATGAAACACAATACACTCGACTTTTTCGTTCATGAGAAACCTATATGCAAGAATATAATCAACCACTGCGTATCGGTGTTGGTGGCCCTGTTGGATCAGGAAAAACGGCACTGTTAGAAGTTCTTTGTAAAGCAATGCGAGATACTTATGAAATCGCGGTTGTCACTAATGATATTTATACCCAAGAAGATGCCAAAATCTTAACACGTGCTGAAGCATTAGATGCCGATCGTATTATTGGTGTAGAAACAGGAGGATGTCCTCATACCGCCATTCGTGAAGATGCATCGATGAATCTTGCCGCTGTTGAAGAATTGGCAATGCGTCACAAAAATCTTGATATTGTTTTTGTAGAAAGTGGTGGCGATAATTTGAGTGCAACGTTTAGTCCAGAACTGGCGGATTTAACCATTTATGTGATTGATGTAGCTGAAGGGGAAAAAATCCCACGTAAAGGTGGTCCTGGTATTACACATTCGGATTTATTAGTAATTAATAAAATCGATCTGGCACCTTATGTTGGCGCATCATTAGAAGTAATGGAAGCGGATACGGCTAGAATGCGTCCTGTGAAACCTTATGTTTTCACCAACTTAAAAGAAAAAGTAGGCTTGAAAACCATTATCGATTTTATTATTGATAAAGGGATGTTAAGACGCTAACGACATGTTTTAATGCAGCCCGATTTAGTTAAGCGAGACACTGTCAGTATCGGCCGTTATTCACAAGGGCCGATACTGACAGGATAATACAGAAACAATATCAAAATGTGGGGTTAATTAAGGTAAGTAAATGCGGTTGTTACTTTCACAACCCCTTTGGTTTCACTGGCGATTTTCGCAACAGCCGCGCCTTCTTGGCGGGTTAAAATGCCAAATAAGAACACTTCACCATTTTCAGTGATCACTTTGACTGAAGACGATTTGACTGAATCACTGCCTAAAATTTGAGAGCGAACTTTAGTTGTTAACCAGGTATCTGAGGAGGCTGTGCCTAATGTCACTGGTTCGCCTTGGCGGACTTCGTTATAGACGTTATTTACACCTTCAACTTTACTTGCGACTTGTTTTGCCGTATTAGCCACAGACATATCAGGACTTTGACCTGTTAATAATATATTGCCTTGATAAGCTGTAGCCACAATACGTGAATTACTTTTCTTGATCTGTTCGTTTTTATTTAGAGCACCAGAAACACGGGCTTCCAATGTACCATCATCAACTTGTTGCCCTAATGAGCGAGGATCGGTTGCGGTTTTGCCTGCAACTGCAGCCGTGCCGACAACAGCGGCACCGATACAGCCTTGTAGTAACAGTGCAGAGCACAGCACTGCGGTGATAGGAAGCAATTTCATAGTAACTCCTTAGTCATCCTGATGTGGGAATAATGTATTATCAATTAAATCACAGAGACAATTGACTGTTAGCATCTGAACTTCCTGTATTCTGACGGTGCGTTGAGAAGGAATGCGAATTTCAACGTCTTGCGGGCCTAATAACCCAGCAAGTTCTCCGCCATCATAGCCTGTTAATGCAACAATGGTCATATCTCGTGTGACTGCGGCTTCAACGGCTTTAATAATGCTTCGACTGTTACCGTGTGTCGAAATAGCAAGTAGTACATCACCAGCTTGTCCTAATGCGCGTACTTGTTTAGCGTAGATCTCATCATGTTGCTGATTCCCCATAATGGCAGTCATCACCACGCTATCTGTATTTAACGATAATGCAGGCAAGCTTGGGCGTTCTGTTTCAAAACGATGGATCATGCTTGCGGCAAATCGTTGTGCTGTTGCTGCCGAGCTACCGTTTCCACAGCTTAATATTTTATGGCCGTTTAACAATGATTGAACCATCATCATGGCGGCTCTGGAAATGGCATCAGGTAATGCTTCTGCTGCTGCAATTTGAGTTTGAATACTCTCTGTAAAGCAGACTTTGATTCTATCAAGCACGTTAAGACCTATATAATCTAATTTAACGAATAAATTCCGTATAATCGAGAATGTTTTTTAACCATATTAACTGGCGTTGATTAAATGCACAAACATCAAAGCGACAGTCTGATGTCTCGATACTTTCTTGGCGCTGTGCTAACCAACACTTTGCTGTACGCCATAAGCGACGACGTTTAGGGTAGGTAATGGAGCTTATCGCATCACCTAATAAGGTGTTGTATCTAAAACGAACCTCAACAAATACCCATGTCCTGTTGTCCTGCATAATAAGATCAATTTCTCCGCAGGGATATCGGACATTGCGTGCAATGAATCTTAATCCTTGTTGGCGTAAGTATTTTAGCGCTTTTTGCTCATAGTACAGCCCTAAAAAGTAAGGGCTTTTAGAAAAATCATCCATGATTTTCTTCCTTTATAATTCATAAAACAAACCGCCATAAAGGCGGTTTGTTTTTATAATAACAGCATGCATCTATTACTGTGTAACAGGTTCAATTTTACCTTGTTTAAATTGCATCCAAGGAAGTTGTCTATAAACAGTACAGTTATCTTCAACACGTAATGAGCCTGAAATACCATTAAAACGCAGGGTACCTTTTGTTAGATCATTGTAATTGTTTGCTAATGACCATGCATCAATTCCCATAGCATAAAGGCGCATTAATGAGTAATCGTTCGCAAATTTACTTGACGCTTTTTGCATTAACGGCAAATTAGCACCCGCCATCAATGGAATATCACTAAATTGAATACCGTCCATTTCCATACGGAAATCAGGTCCTGTTCCACCTTGATTGCTACGTGAACTGACATAGATCGGCGGGCGTTTTTTCGTACTGATCGCCATATCGATCATAGGTTTAATTAAGGTTAATTCATCACTAGTGGCAATGATATAAACCGAATCAATCGAACCACCAGCAGATGGAATAGATTGAGTGTCTAATGGTAAAGGTGCATTTTCTGTTGGTAACACAGGTGTTCCTGTCATACGAATACCCACACCACGATTAATCGATGCTTTTAAGCTTTCAACAGAACTGAAGGTTTGTTGTAAAACAGTCCCCCCACCTGTGCGTTGCCATTCATCAGCAAAAGTTTGTGCCATTCTTTGACCAAATTTATTATCTGGAACAATAATTAATGGGGTCAATTTTTGTTGCTGACGTAAATGCTGTGCAGCATTACGGGTTTCATCTTCAGGTGAAAGTGAGAAGAAACAGACGGTTGTTGCAGAAGGGATCGCATCTAACTCATTTAATGCTAATACTGGCAAGCCACTTTGAAGTTCAATGGTTTTCATGACTTCAGGTTTTAACAGTGGACCGACAATTAAGTTAGCGCCATCTTGTTGTACTTTTTTCAGTAAGATATCAAGAGGTTGGCTATTGGTATCATAAACGATCACTTGACGTGCATTTTGAGCAACAGGATCTAAACGTAGAGTGGGATCACCTGAAAATGCAACGCTCTCTTTTTCTTTATCTTGAGTCGCTTCAGTCTTTTCAGTTGGTTCTTGTGCGGTATCTGTTATTGGTGTTTCAGTATTGCTGATACCTAATTCTTCTAAAATGGAAGCAAGACTGTCATCATTTTTAGGTGCTTCTGGTTCGGGTATTGCTTGGGGTTGTGGTAAACCACTTTGCGCATCAAGAAAACCTTGGCGAATAGCTTCACCGAACACTTTAGCCTGCCCTGTTAAAGGTAATAATAAGGCAATTTGACTACTTGCACTGACAGAAGGCTGTGAAAGGCGTAATAATGATACAGGAAGCGTTAACGCGGCTGGGTTACGAGGATAGCGAGTTTGCCATTCTCTAATGGCCATTGATAACTTATCAGCATCATCTTTGTTGTATTCATATGTGTTGAGTAAGTCTAACCAACCTTGCAGAGTATTTTCATCTGCTTTGATAACCACACTACGGCGTTGTTCAGGTGTGAGTTTGGTCAGTGTGAGCCATGTATCATCAATATTTTTCTGATGTAGCTCAGGATCGGTAATTAATGTTTCTAGTCCAATATAGGCTCTAATAACATCTAAAGATGCTTGCCCTTGAGCATCATCAATTACTTTTTGAAATTGTTTCATCTCCATTTCTGCTTTTGCAGCGGGAGTGAGAGGTGGTTCTTGTTGCCCCGTCAGGGTACAACCTGACATAATCAGCGCAGAGAGTATCGCAGTATAGGATAAACCTGTTTTAAAACGCACAAAAATTGAGGAAAGCATACTGTACCCAGTGATGTTTTATAATTATGCTCAATTTTAAATCGGTCATTCGGAATAAACAATGAATCAACCTAATCGAGCAGCGGTAACGACATCCACACTGTACATAGTACCCACACCTATTGGTAATCTGGGCGATATCACCCAGCGGGCACTTGATGTGCTGTCTCATGTCGATTTAATTGCTGCAGAAGATACCCGTCATACAGGGCTTCTATTACAGCACTTTGCCATTAACGCACGTTTGTATGCGTTACATGATCATAATGAACAGCAAAAAGCAGATCAATTAATTAGCAAATTACAACAGGGGCTAAGTATCGCATTAGTCTCTGATGCAGGTACACCATTAATTAACGATCCTGGCTATCATTTAGTCAATCAATGTCGTAAAAATGGCATAAATGTAGTGCCACTGCCTGGCGCTTGTGCTGCTATTACGGCACTTTCTGCTGCAGGGCTTCCTTCTGATCGTTTTTGTTATGAAGGTTTTTTACCAGCAAAAACAAAAAGTCGCCAAGATTGCCTACGTGAATTGTCAGAAGAACCTCGTACATTGATTTTTTATGAATCAACACATCGGTTGTTAGATAGTTTAGCTGATATGGTGACAGTTTGGGGTGAAAATCGCTATGTAGTATTAGCGAGAGAGCTCACAAAAACGTGGGAAACTATTCAAGGTATGCCAGTAGGTGAATTACTCAAATGGGTACTTGAAGATGAAAACCGCCGTAAAGGTGAGATGGTTCTCATTGTTGAGGGATATGAAAAACCGGTCGATAATGATTTTCCCCCTGAGGTATTACGAACACTCGCGATTTTACAAAAAGAATTACCGCTGAAAAAAGCAGCCGCAGTGACAGCTGAAATTTATGGCGTGAAGAAAAATGCACTTTATAAACACGTTATTGAGCAAAATAGTGAAGCTCAAGACGAGTAAAGTGATTTTTTAGCTTCTTTTGCTATACATTTTCTATCAGAATCCCTATAATCCGCACCCTGAGTTGACTAGACAACCGCTGCTTTATCGTTGTCCCTTCGGGGAGACGGATAGAGGGGAGGAAAGTCCGGGCTCCACAGGGCAGGGTGCCAGATAACGTCTGGGAGGCGCGAGCCTACGACAAGTGCAGCAGAGAGTAAACCGCCGATGGCCTGTTTACAGGATCAGGTAAGGGTGAAAGGGTGCGGTAAGAGCGCACCGCGCAACTGGTAACAGTTTGTGGCATGGTAAACTCCACCCGGAGCAAGACCAAATAGGGGTTCTTATGGTGCGGCCCGCATTGAACCCGGGTAGGTTGCTGGAGCCAGCGCGCAAGTTCTGGCCTAGATGAATGGTTGTCCACGACAGAACCCGGCTTAACGGTCAACTCACCTCATAAAAAACCCTCGATTCACATTGTGTGTCGAGGGTTTTCTGCTTTTAAGCCCATCTAAATTAATTATCATGAGATAATATCAATAAATAAACCACGAAATTCAGCCGAGCTTTTCAATGTAATACTATGGCTATCTTGAATAAAAGCGCCATCGCCACACTGGATTTGTCCATTTTCTTGTGTTGATGTTTGCAAATAGGTGCCGCCTTTTATGGATTGCAAAAAGCCTTTCTGTCCTTTTATTGGCAGTGTAATTTCATCGCCTGCTTGCAAATGAATATGATAAAGCCAAATAGTTTGCCTTAACATTAATGAACCATCATCACCCGTAGGCGAAGCTAATAATTGATATTTTAAATTTTCATCTAATATCAATTTTTGTGAAGCTAAACTTTCTTGTTGTGGACAAGCATTTAGCCACAACTGGATACGGGTTAATGGCGTGTCTGGACTGCTATTTTTCTCAATATAAGTTTCTGTATTATGGGGTGAAATAAGTAAGCACTCATTTTCTTTTGCTGTGACTGTCCGTCCCATATTATCAAGGTATGTCGCTTCTCCTTGAAGAATAAGATTAACCACATCAACATGAGGATAAGTCTTTGCTTTAAATTCTGAATTTGGTGCAAGCACTTCTTGGTTAAGAACTCTTAGCGTGCCATAGTCTAAAAAATGAGGGTCAAAATAGTGGCCAAAGGAAAATGTGTAGCGAGCTTGTAGCCATCCATAATCCGCTTTACCACACTGTTGTGCTGTTCTGTATTTTATCATAGCGGTATTTTTCGAGTAGATTATCAATATATTTATCATAGAGGTATGGACTGTCTATTGTTAGCAAGTTAATCTGGTGCCTATAATCAAATTATTTGATAGAGATAAGTATAATGAGTAAAGACAAAGCCATTACATTGGAATCTTTACGAGTCATGGATGCCATTGATCGTAGAGGGAGTTTTGCAGCAGCTGCTGATGAACTAAATCGAGTTCCATCGGCACTCAGTTATACCATGCAAAAATTAGAAGAAGATTTAGACGTTGTCCTTTTTGACCGTTCTGGACATCGAACTAAATTTACCAATGTCGGTAGAATGTTGCTTGATAGAGGGCGCATACTGCTTGAGGCGGCTGATAAATTAACGTCAGATGCAGAAGCCTTAGCAAGAGGTTGGGAGCCACATATCACCATCGTTTGTGAAGCGCTTACACCGGCTTCTCGACTCTTTCCTTTAGTTGATAAATTAGCTGAAAAATCTAATACGCAACTTTCGTTAGTCACTGAAGTCTTAGCAGGGGCATGGGAAAGCTTAGAAAGCGGTAAATGTGATATTGTGATTTCACCCGATATGCATTTTCGCACTTCATCTGAAATCAACTTTCGCCCTTTATACAATACCACCAGTGTTTACGTTGCCAGTCCAGATCACCCTATCCATAACGAGCCTGAACCATTAGCAGAAGAAACTCGCTTAAAATATCGGGGTATTGCAATTGCAGATACCGCAAGAGAACGCCCTGTTTTAACGGTCTTATTATTAGATAAACAACGTCGTTTAACGGTCAGTTCTATTGAAGATAAGCGCCGAGCGTTAATTGCAGGTTTAGGTGTGGCGACAATGCCGATTGATTTAATTGAAGATGATATTAAAGAAGGGCGATTACGTGTTGTTGGCCCAGAATATCATCATGAAAATAATATTATTATGGCATGGCGAAGAGACAGCATGGGTGAAGCTAAATCGTGGTGTTTACGTGAAATACCTAAACTCTTTGCGAGCGATAAAAAATAGTTTTTGTACTTAAGTATTTTTATATTTTAGATATCGATAAAAATAGAGATGCGAATATTAGGCGGAAGTCTCCGCCTAATTAAAAATAGATCACTCCGCTGCCATTAAGACACAACCCTTTAAACAACCGCATTGCACTTTATGCCCTTCTAACGCGACGGGAATATTGTTTATTTTCATCATGGTATCTCCCTCAATAATTTTGCCTTTTTGCTGACAAGCAGGGCAATAGACTTCATCGCCTAAACAGGCAATTTCATGTGTTTGTTTTGCTAATAAAGAACCGCTTAATACGGTTCCTTTAGTATCAGTTGTATCATTTTTTAAAATGATTTTTCTTCCTTGAATTGTGCTACGCATGTTTAACGTTCTCTTTATTATTAATTAATTCCCTGAGATTATTCCAAACTGCCAAGGAATAAGTTCTGGAAAATCTAATTTTCCATACCACTTTGGCCGTAATATATCTTGAAAACAACCTAACTCATCAATATATTGAGCTATTATACAGAGATAAGTAATAGCACTTTTATTTATAGACAAAGGTTGAATATTTTTAATAGCATTATTAATAAATAGTTTTTTTCCTTTTGCGATTCTTTAAATCGACAAAGAGGATCTTTAAAAACAAACTTATCAATCTCTTTTTCTAATGTTGATTGTCCAGTACTGATATAAAAGTAACTGTTTTTAACATCCTTAATAAAATAATCAGTATTTTCTTTTACTATTAAATCTTTTTTAAGTCTGATTTTTTCTTGTAACCAAGATTGACTTTCTTTATTTTTATAAGTGATAACATTGTTCATGTGTATTTCTAATTCTTTATGAAAAAAAGATTTTTTATAAAACTGACCAAAATAAATCATTAATATAGTTTGAAAAACGCATAAATATTGGCTTGTACGATGTTGTTTATCAAAATAGTGATAATTGTTTTTCAAAATTTCCAATAGTGCTTTTTGTTTAATATTATAATAATCCAACACTAATTTATGCTCATCTTCAAGGAATTCTATTGCTTCCATATAAAATTACTGAAGAATGTTGTCCTTAATTATCTGTTTGCTTTTTGCTGTCAGTATCATTTTAGAACAAAAACCTTAGTTTAATTTTAATCAAGACTAAAATAATGTATGAATGACTTTTAGCTCTGGGGTTATTTTAATTAAATCATCTATAATTTAATGATAAATTTCAGGCATAGTCTCTAACCAACCCACCATATCAGGACGATGATCATCGATAGCCATCGGTGTTTTTAATAATGGATGATCGATTATGGGGGTACTTAAGCCATGACGAGCACGAAAATTTTTCACGGCTTGATATTCAAAAGGCCAAGCAATGAGTATTTCCATATCAACTTCATAACCTGTTGCACTTTGCTCATTTTCATTATTTCGAAATAATGCTGACCACTGAATATGCTTATCGCATAATTCTATTAACCATGGGATTAAAATTTCATCATTTTCACAATAAAGAGCTTCTTGGCAGAAGCGCTGATAGAAAGGATCAATCGGAATACCTGCACTTTCCCAATCAATAGTTTCCTTTTTTTCACTGGCTAACATTTCAATCGCTAGTACGCCTAATTTTTGAGGGCGCGTATACATGGGGAGCGAGTTTGCCATTTTACCTGATTGAATATTTTCTATTATTTTATCGTAACAAATTTCACTGAACTTAAAATAATTACAAGCAAAATTCATTAATAAGATTTCACCTTGTTCTGCAAGATTTAAAAAAATTCTTTTTCTATTAAAACAATTAAAATAATCCAAAATAAAATATATATTTTTATGATAAAAAAATCGCTCAAAAGAATATGGTACTTTATTTGTATTTTTATATATTTGATATATATCTATATAATAGAAATAGCACCGGACTCAATTTTTAAAATTGACATATATCTTATATATTTATCCTTGCGAGAATTATTATCATTTTGAATTTCAAAAACATTCTCAATAATATCTTCATTAATTAACTTTTCAATATCAGAGACATCTCTAATTGTTTTATTAACTACTTCTTTTTCAATGTATTTTAAAATTTTATTGAGTCTAGTCATTTTTAAGATTCTCTATTATATAAAATTGATTATATTTATTGTTATTAGAAACATTAAATTTATTATCTATACCTACTGTTAATTTAAATCCAACCAAATTTTTCTCTTCGCAGGATTCAAGTATATTTAATAAAATTTTCCTTTCTTTTTTTCCTAAACTATATTCATTACTTCCTTGATAAAAAGATTCCTTAGCTAATAATGAATGTTTATTTATATTTTCAAAATAACTTTTTTGTATTTCACTAGCTTTTCCTCCTGTGGGCGTTGTGTTAGCACCAAATTTATCTTTCATCACTGTTTTTATTTCAAAAGTCACCCAATCTGGCGGAGGTGGAGTCGGCTCTATCTTACAAATCAAATCTATTCCTTGTCCTTTTTTATTTTGCAATGCTATCATTTTTTCAGGATCAAAGCTTTTACCATATAAAGGGTTTAATATATCTGTATTGCCATTTTTAATCCTAGATTCTTTGTTAGCAAGTGGTGCCTTTCCACTTCTTGTTTTTAAAAATAACTTATCAAATAAGGTTCCCTTTTTAATTTCATTAATAACGTGGCTTTCACCCACATACCCAACAAAGTGAGCCAACTTTAATGATGTGACGCCATCATAAAAAAGATTGGACTGTAATATCTTATTAAGATCATGATGTGATTTTAAATTAATCTCTATGTGTCCAGTCACTCGATGCGTACTTCCCTTGGGTTTACCTTGGATACGTAAAATACATGAGCCATCCGCTTTGGGACCAAAACAAGTGACAATTGTATCATCAAAATGCGTTTGAAATGTTTTTCCTACCATTTTAAATTGAGTAATATTAACATCACCTAATTTTTTATTTCATCTTTATTTGTGACGCTGACATTAATAGAGTGAGTCTCATCATATTTGATAGGTCTTGGCTTATTAGCCATAAATATAATCCTTTATATTTTTATTTATTAATATCCATAATTTGAGGTTCCCCCGTAATTGAACTTACAGAAATCGCAGTTCCTAAACTCGTGCTTATTCCACTTGTTATTACTTGGGTTTTAACTTTCTTACCAAAACACATAAACATATTCATGGCATGATAGGTTGTGACAAAACCTTTAGTCTCACCTGTTTTCGAATCAAGATATTTCATTGAGTTTAATAAAACATTATATCCTTTATCATTATTATACCCCCATAAGGCAGAGGTATCTTCTATTAACTCATTTGTTGTATAGATTATATTAAATCCTTCCGCAATTAATGGTAAAGCTCTAGCACCATTTTTAGCTAACGTTAATACACCACCAATACCTGTTAATAAAAAGGCTATATCAACAACAATTGACTTTCCTAATTCTATTTTTTCTTTAACTTCTTGTTCTTTAATTTCAGAAATAATAAAAGAGACTAAATCACTGGCTAATTCATCGTAATCCTTTTCAGTTACCTTATCTTTTTTTCCTTTTCCTAACTCTAACCCTTGTATTATTAATTTAGGGGTAATTGTAATCGTTCGTTTTTTACTTTTATAATCAACATGAGATAACATAACATTTTTATAGCCAAGCAACATTTTGATTTCATCTTGTTGATCTATTGCACCATCAATACTGTCGAAGTCTTGTATTCCATGAACTTGAGTTCTTGTTAATTGAAAATCAATTTTATAATGATATTTATTATATTTCGATTTCATTCCTTTATAGGTTAATCCGGCATCTTCTGGCCTTTCATTTGCAGGTATAAATGCAAGCATGAAATTAAGAAAATCTTCAGTATTTTCGCCACCATCAGGATCAAAATGATTACGAATAGCTTCTTGTAATTTATCGTGACCTTTAATTTCTTCTGCTATTAACCGTATTTTAGGATCGAAGGAATCATCTTGGCTAACTTGGTCAACATAGGCCATTAAAGCATCAAGTGGGATACCTGTCGGCATAGTTTCATGCGCTAATTCTCCTGGAAATTGTTCACTTTCTACTTCTTCCCAATCTTCATCAAAAGGGCTACGAGAAAACTTATCTAATGCGTCAATAATGTTTTTATCGTCAGATAAAAAAACACCTTCTTTAATGTTATTTTCGCATGGCTGTGTTTCTATATTATTATTCACAGCTTCATCTTTAAATTTATCATCTAATGCCATTACATATCCTTATTGTAATATTAAAATTTGGTTGGCTTTGATATCATCCGCTAAAATAAATAGGATATTATCCATAAATTGGATATAGTCCTTAACCGGTAGGTAAGGTAATAATTTTTTTACTGTTAAGGGATCATAATATCTAAACATTAACCAGCTATTTGTTTCCTCATCAAAAACCTGATTAAACTTACGTAATTGATGTGATAATTCTTTTAAAGGAAATCGTGAAAATAAATAGATCCCGATGGGGTTTTCAATGCTATTATCAAATAGCCAATTGGTGAAAGGATGCTCTAAGTTTAACTTAACTAAATAAGGAGCATAGTAAGAATAATTTTCAGCACTCTTTCCATTCCAAAGGCAACAGTATTCTGTTTCAAATATATCAAGTAAAATAGCAATATCTGGTCGTTTTATTGCATCAATAATAGTCCAAACATGGCTATCAATAACTTCACTTCCTTTTATAATATGTTTATCGCCATAACGAGAAAAAGGAATGCCATTAAATAAATACGATGTTATTTTTTTTAATTTATTTTCTTTATCAATATTTAATTCATAAAAAATAGAAGCTAAACGAGATACTTTACTCATTATCTTTTGCTTCCTTTTTTATTTTTGCACAAACTTCACAAAAAGGGACACCTTCTTCTGTTGCAGCTGTTAATGCATTTATTTGATCAACACCTCCGCCATCAATATTAACCGATGAAGCATTAATTTTTAGTTGTTTGGCCTTTATTGTGATCCCTATATCGTCAATAATAATACTTCCACCAGAACCCGCTAATGTCAGTTTTTTCTCGGCATGAATAATATAAAGTGGTGACTGTGATAATAATTTAGTTTTAATTTTCTCATGCATATTGCCTTCAACTATTACTTTTTCTAACCACCAATTTGAACAAGTTGATCAGCAAAAATAATTGATTTCTTACTGCTATTAATAACTTCTGTCTTATTTTGGTCGATCTGAATTTCTTGATCTTGAGAAATATGAATAACAGAATTACGACCTATTTTTTCGTAATGATCTCTACCTACTTCTGTTCTTTTATCATTACCAATCTTTTCTTGTTGATCGACACCCACCTTTTTCTGACGACTATGATTAATGGTATGAAATTCATCATTTAATACATGAGTGCGGTGATCCCTCTGCGCCACCGTTATCCGCAGAGGGTTGTACACCATGATGTGAAACGCTGATCACTTGCCAACGTGAATTCATACGTGCACTTGGATGATGGGTTAAGGTAAACACTTTGCCCGGCATTAACGCAAAACAGTTGGTACTTGCCGAGCCTGTTTGACGATAATTTTGAGATTGCTCATAACGCAATTGATTCAATGGCTGAGCTTCTGCCTCTTCTTGAAAACGGCCATAGCTTTCAAAAACAGGATGTTGCTGATGAACGTCACCCGTTGTGTTTTGCGATAACGGATAAGAAGGTCGTATTGGGTTATAGTCTTTATCAATACGCACATCACTGCATAAACGTTCGGTATAGCGCCATGTGGTAGCGGTGGTATCCGTAATATCCGTTTCCACTTGTGGGTTATACGTCAGCGTGATCCCCGCCGTCATACCTAAATGATTGTCGCTATAAAACAGTTTTGGCCCTTCTTCAAACCAAAAGTTGATCCCTTCTTCAAACGCTAAACGACACCAGAAAGCATAAGCAGATTCACGCTTTTGCGTGATATAGCGACGAGTTTGATGCAGTTCGGGTTGATAGAACTGGTTGTCATATTTGATATGCGCTTCATCTAGCAATTGCTGAAGAATTTGAGGCACCGTTTTATGTTGGAATATACGGCTGTCTTGATTAAGCGTCATCACCCACATTTCAGGGCGAATAATAAATTGATACCACGTTTTAACGCCGTCGGTGTTGCCTTGTTCGGCACTCGCCAGTAAGCCTTGAACCGTGCGGATTGTTTTACCGTCACGACTGACGGTTAATGATGAAGCCACACCTAATTGGTTGGCAAAATCAATATCACGCTACTCACTCACCGCGTGTATTGAAAGCGTGAAAAGCGCTGATAATCCTTCGTTTAAATCAAACTGAGTGACTTGAAAAGTGCTTTTAGGTAAATCGCCAATTTGGCAAGTAAACACTAACCCCGTATGAAGTAACCCCTTTACCTAGGGTTTCAAGTAATTCGCTGTATTTTTTAATGCGGGCTTGTTGTTCAGAGAATGTCATCCCTATTTTGAAAGAGGGTGATGATGTTGGATCATCTAATACCAAACGGGGTTTAGGGGTATTGTTAGCGTCATTCGTTGACATAAAAGCTCCCATTTAAATGTGACAAACACGCAATAAAAAAGACAAAAAATGCAGAGAACAATGGGCCCATGACAGAGCCCATAAATAAAGTGTGAAGAATTAACCTTCGAGTGGCTCACGCCAGTCGTCAGAGCTTGATGTCCCTGCAACGGTGTGTTCCCAATCAATTTTGCGATAAGAAAGAGACACTTCGATCAGTTGAGTGAAGTCAGACTTAGTCGGATCTTGGCAGTGTGGCATTTGGCAATCGATATTGACGATAGTGGCATCAGTTAATGTGGTGGTGAAGAAATGCTCTTGCTTCCCTTCAACCGAGGTGCGATACCATTTTAATGTGATTTTTGGCAACATTTCGCCCGAGGCTAATGCGTTATACAGCAGAGGAACCGCTTTGTTTAACGCCACCGTAAAACGGAAAGGTTTATGTGCACGTTGACCTGAAGGCTGACCTGATTGTGGATCAGTGGGCACAGTCACTACATGAGAGAATGCTTGCACCAGCATTTCATCTTCGTGGCCTTGAACATAAATATTTCCTACTGATTCAGCCGTAAATGCACCCGCAGTAATATTACCTTGGGTTTTTCCTTCAATGGAGATATAGCAGGGAGTTGGCATGGCAAGTCCTTAATTAACTATCAGTTATTGTTTCTCAACAAAACTATTATTGTTGATGTCCTTTTCAAAAAATCAGCCAGTGTGCACCGCGATTTGATTAGAGTAGCTTAAGTAATTTTAAGGGGAAGTAAAGGGAGTGACGGAAAAGAAGGACGTTGTATCCTCGTAGGATAAGTGACTTAGCGTAAAATAATTGTTCACACGTTATTTACTGCTTTCGTTTCTTAAAATAAGTGTATTTACTTATATCATTCTCTTTCGTAAATATCCGAAATCTCGCTAAAGCCAGTCAGTTCTAATGTACATGGATTTTTAATATGTAACAAAATGTGTATTTTTTTTCAAATTGTAATAGCGTTGATTTGTAAGGAAAAAATAGTCCTATTTTCAAAATAATACGCAAACTACGATTTTTATTCTCAAAGGACAAAAAATGCGCACCTAAAATTTAGTGTATCGCAGAAGATCCCTTTAAATAGAGGCAAAAATATCACCCATAGAGTGATTGTTAGATAATTAAAAAATCTTTATCAACAAAAAAAAGATCCCCTAAGGGATCTTTTTTGTTTCTAAACTTGTTATTACCAGTTTTTATTGAAAATACGATCTAAACTCCATTTACCAGGGCCTGTCACAACGAGTAATAAATATCCGCCTGCAATTGTCATGTTTTTCATAAACATTAATTGGTTCATGCCTTCAGCAAAATTACTGTGGAACAGTAACGCGGTTAAGAGAGTAAAGATCGCAGTAAAGATTGCTGTGGTGCGGGTTAAGAAACCAAATAAGATTGCTAATCCACCACCTAATTCTAATAAAATAGTCAGTGGTAATAAGAAACCGGGAACGCCCATTGCTTGCATATATTGCTGTGTACCTTCGTAACCACCAATTTTTCCATAGCCTGCGTTGATAAATAAAATTGGCATTAAAATACGGGCAATTAATAATGCAATGTCTTCAAATTTTTTCATGATGTTTATTCCTAATCAAACTCTATTATCTGCAATTTATATCTGTTTATATTTGTATTTTCGTTGGTTAATTTTCTTTTTTCAGAATTAATAACCACGGCTACAGTGTGAGAGATACAATAATGGGAAATTGAAAAAGAGGATATTAAGAAGAATTAACATTCATAGACAAAAAAATTGATGTTTAATCTGAGGTTTTTTTGAATGACTTCTGTATTGCTCTAATTAAGCCAAATGCACCGATAGCGCGTTGCCCTAACCGTATGATTTTTTTAGGGTGTTTAATACTATAAAGCGACATAAAACTGGCGCCTACTAAAAGGGCCGGTTTTAAAGAGACTAAAATGCGCCATGCTTTATCATAAGGCTCTGTTACATCAAGCCAAATTTGTGTACTTTGCCCTAAATCAGAGCGCTGTTGCTGAATTTTATTCAACAACAGCTTTTTACGTCTTGAGAGGATCGCCTGTTTATTTTGTCTGTTCATCATGATATTGCTCCAAAAGACGTTTATCTAATTCTAATTGCTGGCGAGTATCGCCTAACAGGGTAGAATTTCGCACTTTTCTTAATGTCATGATGGCGCCAATAAGCGCACAGATAAGTAAAACAGCCGTTGTGATAGCTAAAGCATAAATTCGATATTCAGGAGAAATAGCCCAAAAAACCAGTATAAGTAAGCTCATTAAACCAAATGCAGTGAGTAACAAGGTGACCCCAGTCATGAGAATAAGCTGGATCAACGTTGTTTTTTCTTCTTCTAGTTCAATGGCAATTAATCGTAGGCGAGTTTCAATCATGCCTATAACGATTGCACCAATTCTACTGAGAGAATTCAGAACCCCGGAAGCGGGGCCCTGTGGTCTTTGCGTGTCACTCATTATCAATTATCGTTTGGCAAGTAGAACACCAAGAACAACACCGACAGCAGCACCGATACCAATACCTGTCCATGGATTTTCACGAACGTAGTTATCTGCTTTTCCTGCCATTTCTTTAGTGTTATCAACAATTTCTCGGCCTGCATCGCTGAGTTTTGCTCGAGAACCTTTTATGGCAGATTCTGCTTTGGCTCGTAGGCTTTGGAGCTCTTCTTTGGATTTATCTGCAGAGGAGTTCAGCACTTCTTCTAGAGTATCAGCAAGAGATTTCAATTCACTACGCAGATCTTCGTTTGAACGTTGATGAGACATAAGTAACTCCTTTAATAGAGATAGAATGTGATACTTATAACAATAGACTAATTTGACAGCTTAATGAAATTAAATAATGACTTGATGGTAAAAAAAAGAGATAAATCTTAATTAAGTAGGGGGATTAAAAGAATGAAACAGGGATTAAGGAGTGAGCATTTGAAGAAAAAAGGCCTGTTTAATAAGATGAAACAGGCTTTTTTTACTGTGTAATGACAGTCAGAAAATCTTGATATTATTTGATAGGGATTAAGCCTTTGCTTTTTTTTTCTTTTTAATTACAACCCAGATACTACCAATTAAACCGATTACTAATAGGCAAACAGGTAATAGCATCAGGAAGTTCATTAAATGGTGTTCATATTGACGAAATAGTGGGCTATTACCTAATACATAACCCAATGTGGTCAGTATACCAACCCATAAAAGTCCACTTAGCCAATTGAAAATTTGAAAGCGAGTATTATTCAAGCCAGCAAGGCCTGCAATCGTTGGCAACAATGTTCTGACGAAAGCTAAAAAGCGACCGATAAGTAATGCGGCTAAGCCATGACGATGAAAAAGCCCATGTGCACGTTGGTGGTAATGTTCTGGTAGATGCGATAGCCAACTACGTACTAACTTTGTATTACCAAGCCATCGTCCTTGAAGATAGCCCAACCAACAGCCTAGGCTCGCACCTGCGGTTAAAATAAGTAAGGTTAATGGAAAGTCCATTGTGTCTTTAGCAATTAACACACCCACTAAAATTAATAAGCTATCTCCTGGTAAGAAAGCCGCGGGTAATACTCCGTTTTCTAGGAATAGTATGGTGAATAACAAAATGTAGATAATCCATATTAATGAGGGATTAGCTAAGGTTTCGTAATCTTGATGCCATAGCGCCAAGAAGAGCTCTCTTACGATTTCCATATAAAAGGCTTCCTAAAACTGAGTCATTTGGGGGTAAATATAAATTCAATAAGTGTTGTAATAAATTTACCCGTTTTCCACTTCATAGGGTCTATTTTTCATTGTTTAAAACAGCAACACTCTAACAAAATCAGGAAAAACTAGACAGAAAATTTTTCAACTCTATTACGATACAACTTACCCATAGATATGGGATCTTGAAAAATAGACATTTAATCTCTTTTTGAGTTCAGAGTAGGTGATTTTTTAAAAGAAAACCTTGAGAGAAAAGATATTAAAAAGAGAAATATCACATTTTATTTTTATCAAAAAAGATAAATTTTCAATATCAATTGAAAGAAAATAAAAGGTTATCTTATTTAAATCATTCATCTTTTTTGTTTATTATTTATACAAATTGTGCTTGGAGAGAGTGCGTGATTGTTAGTGATTATGTTAATAAAAAAACTATCAGTTGATTAAGATAACAAAAAAGAAGAGAAGAAAAATAAAAAACAAGGTATTTGGGTAAGTATAACTTACTGATAATAATAATTTCTTTCATTTTTGGTTGGTATACTAAAAAGAACAAAATCCTATTATGATCACAGATATGTTATTTATTTGTTAACAATGATGATTAATGCTGTATATTTTGCATAATCAGCTTTTCAGCGCGATTCAATTCCTTATACTGGCATTGCAAACACTCAAAAATGCCTTTTTTAAATATTATTTTAAGTAATGGAATAGCTATGGATAAACAACAATCCAGAGTCTTCAGCCTGTTCTTTAGGGGAAGCCTCGTCAAACAAATACTCATTGGTTTAGTTGCAGGGATCTTACTCGCTTGGTTAGCACCAGAAGTTGCCAAGATGATGAGCTTGTTAGGTACTCTGTTTATTAGTGCGCTGAAAGCCGTGGCGCCAGTGTTAGTCTGGGTTCTGGTAATGGCTTCGATTGCAAATCATCGCCAAGGGCAAAAATCGAATATTCGCCCTGTATTAATTTTATATCTATTAGCAACGTTCTTTGCTTCTTTAACGGCAGTTTTTGCAAGTTTTATGTTCCCATCTGTTTTAACACTAGTGGTCAACGAATCGCAATTAACTCCACCTGAAAATATCGCGGAGGTACTCAAAGGGGTGTTAATTAATGTGGTTGCTAACCCTGTTGATGCACTTATCAATGGTAACTATATGGGGATCTTAGCATGGTCTATTGGTTTAGGTTTGGCATTACGCCATGCAAGTGATACTACAAAAGCATTAACGCAAGATTTAGCTGACGCTGTAACAAATGTTGTACGTGTTGTTATTCGTCTAGCGCCTATTGGTATTTTTGGGTTGGTATCATCAACGATAGCAACAACAGGTTTTGAAGTTTTAGCCGGTTATTTACATGTTCTGGTGGTGTTGATTGGCAGTATGCTATTTGTTGCTTTAGTCGTGAATCCACTGATTGTATTTTGGAAAATCCGCAGTAACCCATATCCATTAGTATGGGCATGTTTGCGTGAAAGTGGCGTCACCGCCTTCTTTACACGTAGCTCAGCGGCAAATATTCCTGTGAATATGGCGATGTGCCGTCGCATGAATTTAAACGAAGATACTTATTCTGTTTCAATTCCATTAGGTGCGACAATCAATATGGGCGGAGCCGCAATCACCATTACTATTTTGACATTAGCCGCGGTAAATACATTGGGTATGTCTGTTGATGTGCCTACGGCATTGTTATTAAGTCTTGTTGCTGCTGTTTGTGCTTGTGGTGCATCAGGTGTTGCAGGGGGATCTTTACTGTTAATTCCATTGGCTTGTAGCATGTTTGGTATTAGCAATGATATCGCGATGCAAGTGGTTGCTGTGGGTGTGATGATTGGTGTATTACAAGATTCAGCAGAAACAGCACTTAACTCATCAACCGATGTTCTTTTTACGGCAACCGTCTGTATTGCTGAAGATAACCGTATTTCAGATAATCCATTAACTGAAAAAAATAATGGGTAAAATGGGTAAGTAGTAAGACAGGAAGAGTAGTAAAAAATAATAATTAATAATAAAAAAAGAACCCCACATTTTTATGTGGGGTTTCTTTTTACTCAGACATTGAAAAAGATATTAAATATCGAGCGCTAATTCTGTTCCTTGCCTAATAGCACGTTTTGCATCTAATGCACTGGCATCTTTGGCACCACCAATAAGATGAACTTTTTTATTGTCACTTTCTAAAGGAGCAAGTAATGGATGGTAAGCGCGTTGCCCTGTACACAAGATAATATTATCTGCGGGAATAAGTTGTTGTTTTCCCTCTTGTTCAATATAAAGCCCTTCAGAGGTGATTTTTTGATAAGCACAATGAGTTAAGAAGTTAACACCTTTATTTTCAAGTGTTAAACGATGTATCCACCCCGTTGTTTTACCTAAATTTAGCCCTATTTTGCCTGCTTTACGTTGTGTCATAATAATTTGTTTATTATCATCTTTTTTGGGGGTTGCAGGTTTTATACCACCACGATAAGAAAGTGTCGGATCAATACCCCATTCTTTATTAAAAGCACACGGGCTTAGGCTACTGCATTGGCCTTTTTGCGTAAGATAAAGGCCGGTATCAAAACCAATACCTCCGCTACCAATGATCACCACATTTTTACCTACAGCTTGATGGTGCTTTAACACATCAAGGTAAGTTTTAACAATCTCATTCTCTTGGCCGGTAATGTTAGGGCTGTGTGGAGTTACACCACTGGCTAAAATAACTTCATCAAAGTTTACCAGGTGATGAGGAGTGGCTTCGGTATTATTTTTAACAATCACCCCAGTGAGTTGTAGTTGTCGTTTAAAGTAGCGCAAGGTTTCTTGAAATTCTTCTTTGCCAGGAATTTGTCTGGCAATATTGAGTTGCCCACCAATTGTATCTTCTTTTTCAAAAAGTGTGACATGATGACCTCGTTTTGCCGCTGTTATAGCAAAAGATAATCCGGCAGGCCCTGCACCGACAACAGCTAACTTTTTAGGTTGTTGAGTTGGGATAATTAAGAGCTCGGTTTCTCGACAAGCAAAAGGATTGACTAAGCAAGTGGCTGGTTGGCCTGAAAATATTTCATCAAGGCAGGCTTGATTACAGGCAATACAGGTATTTATCTCATCTTCACGCCCTTGTTGGGCTTTAAGGACAAATTCTGGATCTGCGAGGAAAGGGCGTGCCATTGAAACCATATCGGCACAGCCTTCAGCCAAAATAGCTTCTGCCGTTTGTGGGGTGTTAATACGGTTTGAGGTGATGAGAGGAATATTCACTTTTCCCATTAGTTCACGTGTTACATTGGCAAATTGACCTCTTGGCACCATGGTAGCAATTGTTGGGATACGTGCCTCGTGCCAGCCGATCCCCGTATTGATCATGGTTGCACCCGCTTTTTCAATGGCGTTGGCTAGATAGAGTACCTCTGATGCATCTGAACCATCTTTAATTAAATCCAACATAGAAAGGCGGTAAATAATAATAAATTTTTCACCCACCGCTTTTTTTATACCTTTAAGAATACGTAAGGGGAAACGACAACGATTTTCAATATTTCCCCCCCATTGATCGTCTCGCTGGTTGGTATGATTAACTAAAAACTGATTAATTAAATAGCCTTCAGAACCCATAATTTCAACACCGTCATAACCTGCTTTTTGAGCTAATTGCGCACAACGAATGTAATCATCAATAGTTTGTTCTATTTGTTCATGACTCATTGCTCTCGGCATAAACGGGGTGATCGGGGATTGAATTGCACTTGGTGCAACTAAATCAGGTTGATAGCTATAGCGACCAGTATGCAATATCTGTAATGCAATTTTACCACCTTGCTGATGAACAGCATCAGTCACCAATTGATGTGGTGCAAGCTGGCATTCAGACATCAATGTTGCTGCGTGGGGTAATAATACACCCTGCTTATTAGGTGATATTCCACCTGTAACAATGAGTGCAACACCAGCCGCCGCCCTTTGTGCATAAAACTGTGCAAGTTTTGGAGCATCTTTAGGATCTTCTTCGAGTCCGGTATGCATAGAGCCCATTAAAATACGGTTTTTAAGTACAGTAAAGCCTAAATCAAGGGGCGAAAATAAGTGAGAATAATGTGCCATCAGATACCCTTTTTATACTGGTCAGATGAGATATCTATAGCATAACGAGAAGTGAGAGGTTAAGAGTTCATTATGTTAATAAGTTGTGATCTTAATCATGGAAAAGGTGATTAGGGTGTTATAAATCGATAATAATCTAAGTAATCGATTAATGAGAACAAATAATGATAATAAAAACTACACTCATTCATAATTATTCATCATATAATGGTTAATACCTATTAATACGTATTAAAAACACACATCATTATTTTGAATTTGGAGACGTTATGATTAATAAATTTAATCAACTTGTTGACTGTTCTGACTTGGGTAAGCTTGTACTACGTGTTTCTCTTGGTGTTTTAATGTTGTTGCATGGTCTTCATAAAATGGAACCAGGTGGATTAGCAGGTATTCAGGGAATGTTAGCTAACTTTAATCTACCTGCTTTTATTGCTTATGGTACGCTGGTTGGTGAAGTTGTTGCGCCTATTTTATTGATTATTGGTCTATTTACACGAGTATCTGCTTTGGTTTTAGCAGGTACCATGTTTGTTGCTGTACTCATGGTTCATTCTGGTGATTTGTTTGCATTAAACCCTAAAACAGGGGGATGGGCACCAGAAAGTGCTGGTTTCTATCTATTTGCTGCGATTGCAGTGATGTTTTTAGGTAGTGGCCGTTTTGCTGTTAAAAAAGATTAATAAATTTTATAGTCAGTATTCTTGAATGTGTTTATGGTGACTTGATTAAATTTGATGAATAAGCGCCCAGTTTAATAACAAACTGGGCGTTTTCTTTTTCACGCTTCAAGGCTTATTTTTTATTGGGTGGTGTTAATTTAAAGACTTTTTCATTTTCTCCTAACCATTGGCGGGCGACTTGGTTGATATCATTCACTCTTAATGTTTTTATAATGGCTGGATTGGTGAGTAAACGCTGATATTGTTTGTCATCGGTTGCGACTTGTGCAAGGGCCTCTGTCCAATAACTTGCACTGTCATTGACCTGTGAATTTTCAGTTAGCCAGATATTTTTAGCCTCTTGTAACTCTTTCTCTGTAATACCTGATCGCTTAACTTCGTTGACGACTTTACGAGCTAAAGTGATAAGTTCATCAGCACGTTCTGGTGATGCGGTAAAATTTAAACGACCTGCGTAGTAACTTGTCGGTAATTTTGTGAGTATTTCAGAAAAACCCAGTGAGTAAATTCCACCTGCTTGTTCGCGTAAGTTAAGTCTTAAGCGTTGACTAACGACGGTATCTAGTAAATTCAGTGCCAGCACCTGTTGTTGTGACCATTGAGCAGGCGCTGCATATTGAATACTTACCATACTCTTATCACTGCTTGCGATAGGATATGTTTTGCTAAAGGAAGTCAGCTTTGGATTAATGGCTGGATCTGCCCAGAATAGACGTTGTTCAGAGCGTGTTGGCAGGCTGGCAACCCAGCGCTCAATCAGCGGTTTTATCTGATTAATATTGACAGAGCCACTGATAACTAATGTCATATCAGCAGGTTGCCCTAAAATCATTTGGTTGGTTTGTTTTAATTGTTGAGCTGTAAACTGTTTCCAAGCTCCTTGAGGCGAAACGATTAGACGCTCACCATTTTGATAACTTTCTTTATTGATATTATCTAAGAATGTGCGTTCAACAGGTGTTTTTGAAATACCTAATGCCATGGCTTGCTTCTGTTGCTCTAACTTCTCACCATTAAACTGTGGAGAAGTTATTTTTAGATGCATTAATGTGAGTAAGGTTTCTAATTCGTCAATCGGGGCTTCGCCACGGAAACCATGGAATAACAGTTCACTGTAAGGACGTAAACTAATTTGGTGTTGTTTGGTAAATAACGCTAATTCACGTGCATTATAATGACCGTATCCACTTACTTCAGGTAATTTTAATGCCCACTGCACCATACCTAAGCTTTGATTCGTTTCAAGTGATGAGCCTCCTGGAATACGCAGAGAAACCTGAATATTATCTTTAAGATAATTGTCATTTTTTACAATCACTTTTACGTTATTGCTCAGTGTCCATTCTTGTGTTTTTTCAATCGGCAATGATTGTGTTGAAATAATTGAACCTGTGAGTTCAGGTTTAATATCTAACACAACAGCTTGCGTTTTTAACGTAAATGCCCCTAGGTTTGATTGTCTAATTTCTTGCCAGCGTTGTGCGACTTTGGTTGCATTAAACAAATTAGCATCACTATCAGGACCAATGACGGCAACTCGTGGTGATGATTGTTTTAGGTATTGAGCAAAATAAGCTGATAATGTTTCAGGTGTGACTTTATTGATTAATTGATAACTTAAATTTAGCGCCTGTTTTTTAGTTTGAATTGGCATCTCCAATTCAATTGCCGTTGTGATTTGGTTGGCTAAATAATTGTGCTCATAATGCTCTTCACCCGTGGCTTGTTGGCTTAGACGTTTTAGCATTGCGTTACGGGCATTATCTAACTCTTCTTGAGTTACTGGAACAGAGGCTAGGCGTTGAACTTCTGTAAATAAGATATCTAATGCACCTTGATAATCATTGCCTTTAGGGTGCGCAATCATCAATTGTTGTGAACGACGAGAGTTCAGCATTGCGCCTTGCGTATTCGCACTAATAGAGGTAATTAAGCCATTATCAACGATAGTAGAGAAGCGTTGATTTAAAATTGATAACCATAATGAATCCATTAAATCTTCATATTGGCCCTGGCGACTGTTTAAAGGGGCGGACAAAGTACGTTGCAAGGTGAACTGTAAGATACGTGAACCTTGCTCTTTGTCGAAAATCGTTTTAACCAGTAGATCTTTATGGTCAATAAAATTGTGCCAAGATGGTGAGTCAATGCCTTTATTCTCGCTATTTTTAGCATTAAATAGTTGTTTAATATCCGCAATAGCGTCACCTTGATTAAAGTTACCGACCAGCACTAATGCCATTCTTTCTGGTTGATACCAAGTATCATAATAGCGTTTGGCATCTTTGACATCGCCGTGCTTAACGATTTCCAAATCACCAATAGGATCACGTTCCAAATAACGACTACCGTAATAACGCAATTCTTCTAACTGACGGTTAATACGAAAACCGATACCTTGGCGTAAACGCCACTCTTCAACAATAACAGGGCGCTCTTTATCAAATTCAATAGGGTCAAATGTCATTTCAAATGCCCAGTCTGATAAGATCCTTAACCCTGTTTTAATCTGGATCGGGTTTGCATTCGGCAATGACAGTTTATAGGTCGTCGCATTTAAGCTTGTCGCGGCATTAACATGACTACCTAATTTCATGCCTAGGCTTTCAAGCTGTTTAAAGCCCGTAGTTCCCGGAAAATGAGTTGTCCCTTTAAATGCCATATGTTCAGTAAAGTGTGAAAAACCAAGCTGTTTTTCATCTTCTTGAACAGAACCACTTTTTACCAAAAGACGCATTTCAACACCTGTTTGTGGGCGTTGCAGTAAGTAGACCTCTAAACCATTATCTAGGGTAAAATGGCGAATATCAGGACGCAGCAATAGCGTGCTTTTGTCATTTTGATTCGAGGTGCTTGTCGCACAACCTAAAAGTGAAAGACTGACTGAAATAATCAGTAATTTACGATACATATTCGGTAACTCCAGCAGGTTGAGAGGAGGACTCGGTAGGGGCTTTGAGTGAAATCACATTATCTGCAATCACATGTGTAAAGCGTTGGTGGCTCACTAAGGCAATACCTGTAGTTGGCAGATGTTGTTTTAGCAACTGCAACATATTCAATGCATTTTGTTCATCAAGTGCAGAGGTGGTTTCATCTAATAAAATAAGATCAGGTTTATTGAGCAATAAACGGGCAAAAATAAGACGTTGTTGCTCACCGCCTGATAGACGTGTTGTCCAATCCGTTTCCAGTGAAAGTTGGTTTTTTATTTTGTCTAAGCCCACCAAATGAAGTACTTCTTCATACTCTTTAGTGGAGAATTGATTAGGCTGACAAGGATAAGCGAGCAAACTGTCTAAACGAGCAAAAGGCAGATACATACGTTGTGGGATCCAACACACATTTGGTGAACGTTGAATTTCCCCTTTGAAATAAGGCCAATGCCCACTTAATGCTCTAAGCAGTGTTGATTTACCTAAACCAGAGCAACCTTCAATAACGGTTAACTCACCTGCTTTTACAGAGAAGTTAATATCTTGGATTAACAGGCTGTCATCTTGCATAAACAGAGAAAGGTTGGCTTTCAATTTAGTCTGTTTATCATTTAAATCGGTGATTTCTGGCTCATGATCATGCTCTAAAAGTACCACGAAGTTATAAAGACGAGTCACCGTTGCCTGCCATGCGGCAATCTCTTTATAAGAGAAAATAAACCAGCTTAATGCACCTGCAACACTAGAGAATGCTTGTCTTAATTGCATTAATCCCCCTAGCATTAATTCGCCAGCAAGGAATTTAGGTAAGGCAAAAATAATCGGTGCCATTGCAGTCGCTTGTTGATAGCCCACAGTAAAGAATGCAAGATTTCTTTCGTAGCGAATGAGGTTGTTCCAGTTACGAATAACCCCTAAAAAACGACCCATTAATTCATTACGATCGCTCATTTCACCCCTCTGACCTGCAATTGCATCACCATGTTGTTTACGGGTGATGAGAGCAGTACGGTAATCAGCCTCTTTGCGCTGTTTATCCATATTAATCTTACGCAAGGGTGAGCCAATAAACTGCGTAATGGTGATCCCGATAATGGTATAGATAATGCAAGCCCAAAACATATACCCAGGAATAGTCCACTCACTCTTCCCTAATGTGAAAGAAATGGCACCAGACAATGACCAAAGAATGGTAGCAAAAGAGATAAGTGTGAGTAACGAGTGTAAGAACGTGACCGTTAAGCGCATTGTTGATTCAATTAGTAAACGAATATCTTCTGCAATACGCTGATCCGGGTTATCAGGCTCTTGAGACGTCAGTCTTAACATGTAGTGTTTACTGTTTTTTGATAACCAGCGACCGAGGACTTGTTCAGTCATGCCTTCTCGCCAGCGAATAACCATTTTTTGGCGTAAGAAATCACCCATTACCACGACAGTCATTAATCCCGCAATAATAACGACAAATTGTTGAAGAAGCGTGTAGAGCGCTTGTCCATCAAGTTGCTGTAATGCGTTATAGAAACTGCCATTCCATTCATTCATTTTGACGTTAAACCAGACGGATGACAGGGTTAAGGTCAAAGAGACAATCAATAGACACCAGCAGTAAAGGGCTGCACGCTGCCCCCAAAAAGGTGAAACTAAATAGAAAAATTGTTTTATTGTTTTCATTGCTTATTGGTCATATTTTTTATTGTGTATCGACTTGGTTGCTCACATTAACTTCAACTTCGGCAATTTATTAATAGTCGTAGCTGACTTGTAACCAGAACTGACGACCTGGTTCATACGATTTGTATTCTTTATCTTTGTAAGTAAAGTGATCAGCAACGTTTCGAGTATTTAATACGTTGTTAACTTCAATTGACATACCAACACCATGAGCAAACTCAGGTTGCCAGCTTAGTTTGGTATCCCAAGTAAAGCGGCTACTGTAGTTCTGTTTTTTATAGGCATAAATATAACCCGCTTCAGGTGTTTTAATTGGGTTGCCGTTATTGGTTTTTTCTGCTTGAGAGCGCCAGCTATTCCATTGTAATTGGTTAAACCAAGTCACATTCCATTCATCCCAAACACTCGTAAGATCTGCTGTGATTTTTAATGGAGAGTTGAAGTTACCAGAGGGTAAGTCTTTGGCATCAATGATTTTTCCGTCATATAGCACTTTGTTTCGGTTAACGTTTTGAGTATTTGGACTAAAGTCAGCATAACCTGAATCTTTAGGGGTATTGGTTTTGCTTTGTTGCCAACTTATTGAAGCATTAAAAATATGATCAGCTTGTGCTAATTCCCAAGGCTGGCTATTTTTCACCGATAAAGTCACAGTATCGTGTGAACTACGACCCTTGTTATTGAATGCACGAATATTCATTTTTTCGTAATTAGTGCTACCTGGATATTTTGTATCACTACGCACTTCATCACGACCATTACGATGAACGTATTGTAAACGCCAAGTGGTTGAGGCGATTTCTTGTTGCAAGCCTAATGTGAATTCGTCGTTGTAAGGCGTTTTTAAAGAATCTAGACCGTCAAAGTCTGTACGGTTATTCCAATTGGCATTAGGTGATTCGCAATTGAAGTAACAGTGTTGCAAGCCTGCATTTTGTGCCCCATACAATGCATAAGTTAACATGGAGCGGCCGTAGTAACGGTTTACACCACCGATTAAGAGCGTATTGCCTGTGCCCCAAATATCATAAGTACCACTTAAACGAGGTGAAATATTGTTTCTTTGAACAAAATCATCTCTATCTAAACGAATACCAGGACGCAGTGTTAAGCGTTTATATTGAATATTATCATCAAGATAGATTGCATAGTTTGTATAGGTTGCACTATGGCTTCCTGATCGGAAGCGTGTTGTATTTGAACGTCCGCCACTCCACTCGTTTGTATCGGGATTAGTTATTCCTGTATAGAAATAACTATAAAAATCTTTATCTCTGATATAAGAGCCTTTAGTTCGAGCAACTTCAAAACCCGTTGTGGGCTGGTGTATGGTTGAGCCTAAGTCGAACGCGTTAAAGCGCATTATCGCTTTAGTGCTTACGGTTTCTTGATTACTCTTTAGATCACCCTGACCCCCACTGTTATAACTTGTTGGTGTTGACCAACCAGTAATTGCATCATCTAAACGAATAAAGTAATTTTGATCATTCGTTCGTTTATCTTCTAGTTTTTGATAACCCGTTGTTAATTCTAATGTACCGAGATCTAATTTATGTTTATAAAGCGCAGTGAAACTTAAACCATTATGCTCATTATCATAGCCTGAGTTATAGACTGAACCTGAGAATAAATAGCTTTTATAACGCGCGATATTACTTGATAAATCAAGAGATTGGGTCTCTGAAATATCCCAAGAATATTTAATAAAATAGTTATCTGAAGTACGAGTTTGGTCGCGATAACCTGCGTTTTGTTCAACTTGTTCTAATTGATAGTCAGGTGTGTGAATAAAACCACCCGCACTACTCATCATCATCGGAATGGTTGATTCACGGCGAGAAGCAGAGAATATTAAACCTGTATGCTCAGTTAACCCTGTTTCAAACCAACCACCAAAGTTTTGTTTGTCGTATTTTTTCTGGAAACGGGCAGGATTACTAAAATCATTATTGGCTGTATCAAAATTTAGTTTTGGATCAGTAAAAATATTATTCCAACTTGAGCGCGTTGTGCGGTAATAAGCATTAGCATGAGTTTCACCAGACCAGCGACGACTTTGCACATCAACGGTGCCTCCTGTAAACCCGCCAAATTCAACAGGAATATTGTTATCGTAAACCGTGACGCTATCAATTAAACGACTATCAAGGTACATCCCTTGTTCATCACTGGTCACTCGAGTATTGGTTTCACCATTACCTGAATTAGCCGGATCAAAGTCATTGTTAAAACTGACACCATCAAGTTTATAAGAGTTTTGATAACTGCTAGAACCATGAATAGAAATACGTGAAGGTTTAATTTCACCCTGATTCATTGACGTGCTGTCATTATTGGAGAATTGAACTGCGGGGTTACTTTTTAGTAAGTCAGTGATGTTGCCATCACCGGTATTACGCTGTTTTATCTCTTCTGACGTGAGGTATTGAGGTGCTGAAACAACATCGGTAGCAGGATGATAAGTACTACCGACACCCGTGACTTTTACTTCAGGAATAATAATCGCGTTAGTAGTTACGAGAGGGCGAATAACAAATCCACTTCCTTGTGGAATAATGTCTAACCCACTACCTATTAAAACTTTTTGTAATGCAGTTTGAGTGTCAAATTGACCAGAAAGTGCTGGAGCACGTAGATTTTTGACCGAATTTGCATCAAATAAAATTTGGACTTGTCCTTGTTTTGCAATAGTGCTCAATGAGTCAGCCAAAGACTGTTCTGGTAAGGCCACAGAAATGGTAGATGCATAAGCACAAGGTACAGCAATAGTGGTACTTATAAGTAACGCTAGCAGAGACCTCTTAAGGGTCTCTTTTTTGTTATTCATTTTCATTTCACCAATCCCATTCACTAACTTAATAATTGTTGTTACTAAAGAAGAGGTGGAAATGAGAATTATCCTCACGTGCAAAAAAGAATATTTTTCATATTTATTTTTACTTATTGATAATTAACGCATTATTTTTATCGGTGAAAACGACATTAACCGGCAATATAAGTGGGATTGCAGTAATAAAGCCTTTTGCATCGCTAATATTGGCAATACCAGAGACTTTCATTTTGGCAATATCGGGTGAGGCAATTTGAATATTAATATCAAGGTAAGGTTTGAGTTTAGTTATCACTTCATTCAATGGTTGTTCAAAGAAATGCAGTTGACCAAAACGCCAACTTCCTACGGCATCAATATTAACCGAAGAGATAACAAAACTATCGTTGTCTAATTTGCTGGTGGCCTGAGAACCGGCATACAAAAAAGCTGGAGAAGATTTAGGAGTTGCTTTTACTTCAACGATCCCTTCATGTACTGCAACATTAATTTGGTTGTTATTATAGCGATTGACTTCGAATTCAGTACCAACAACTTTGATTAATCGTGAGTCTGCTTGTACATAGAATGGACGATAAGGATTTGATTTTACTTTGAAATAAGCTTGACCTTTATCTAGCCATAATCGTCTTTCTTCTTGTACATAAGCGACTCTGACTTGTGTATTTCTGTCTAAGTAGACTTGAGAGCCATCAGCTAAAGTTATTTCTTTTGGTAAGTCGCTGGTTGCAAGCGTCATATTATCCATTAGTAATGCGGGTAAATGACTATAAGGGAGATATAAAACAGTGAGTAGGCAAAAAGTTGCGGTAGTGTGGATGACGGGGCGCCAAAGAGAACGTTTTTTCTTTTCAACAGTAGTTATTGTTGGTCGTGATAATGCATCACATTGACGCCAAATACCCGCAATATCTTGATACGCTTGCTGATTGACATCATTTTCTATCCAGTCTTTAAATTCTTGGCGTTGTTTGGGGGTCATCCTTTGGCTGTGTTGTCGGGTGAACCAAAGGGCTGCTTGCTCGTCAATAGAATCATTGAGTAATTCATCATCAGCTCCTAAGAAAAGAGGAGCGGTTTCCTCATTTGTATGAGGTTTAGTTTCCGGTATGTTTTTTTCCGGCTTACTCATCATTCGTGCATTTCTCCTGTCCTGCATCGACGTATCTTTTGCAATGTAATAGCGCAGCTGCAATATGTTTTTCCACCATACTGATTGAGATTTCCATTTGTTCTGCAATTTCGCTTTGTGATAAACCATCAAAACGATAAAGAATAAACGCTTCTCGTCGGCGTGGGGGCAATGTTGCAATTGCTTCACTAAGTAGATCTAAACGTTGTTGATGCTCTAGGACATACCCAGGATCGAGCTCAGTTGTATAATTTTGAGCAACATCATCTAATTGATAATCATCCTGATAGATATCTTTTTGCTTTTGATTTTTTCTCCAATGGTCAATCAAAACATGGTTCGCTATTTTAAACAGAAAAGCACGCTGTTGTTGCACCGGTGTTTGTTCTTTTCTGTTTAACCATAGTGTAAACACATCTTGAGACAAATCATCCGCATCATGGTAATTCCCCGTACGTTTGTGGAAAAAACGCACAAGTTGTCCATAGGTTGATTGATAGGCACAACTAATTTTTTGTGCCAATGATTTATCGCTAGCCATATTCTCTGGTGTCTAAAAAAGAGTGAAATAATAAGCTCTTACTGCTTCTCAAGCGAACAAGTTATAATAATTATCAAGCTAATTTTTTATTGTATTATTAATAATAAGCAATATCATTTGTGTTTGTATTATGCCTATAATTCATCAGAAAGAAAATCAGAGGCAAGAATTATGAGTAGTATGTCGGCGACTTTTCAACGCCGTTGGTCGTTTTCTCTTGGTGGATTAACTGCCAGTATTTTATTTCATACAACGCTAGTCGTTATCGCCATTGGCTGGATAACCTCTAAAGATGAACGTCATGGCGTTTTACCTCCCGCAATGACAATGGATCTTGGTATCTATCAATTAGCTCAGACAGAAACAAAAGATGTTCCTGTTGGGCCTGAAAAAGTGATGTCTGTTCCTGAGCCCGCAGAAACAGAACCTGAGCCAATTAAAGAAGTATTGGATTTACCAAAAATGCCGGTGGTTGAACAAGGTACTTATGAACATATTCCCGAAAAGCCAAAAGTAAAGCCAGTGGTTAAGCCAAAACCCGTTGCAGTAAAAGTCCCTGATGATCTCCCTATCTCAGAAGCCCCCTCTGAAGTAACGAGTGCACCGATTTCTGGGACGAGTACAGCCAGTAGTGCGCAATTTAATAGTTTCTCATCTTCTTCCGTAAGTGGGCAAATGGGGTGGGAAAGTTTGGTACATAGTCATATTGAGATGTATAAACGCTATCCAAGAACAGCGATACGTTTTAAAGCGACAGGTGTGACACAGGTTTCTATTGTGTTAAATGCCAAAGGTGAATTATTAGAGGCCAAAGTGGAAACATCATCAGGTAATCGCATTCTTGATCGAGAAGCGTTAAATACTATTAAACGGGCTTCGCCATTTCCTGCACCAGAAAGTTATCGTTTAGACAATGGGAGTATTTCATTTACAGCGCCTTTAAGCTTTGATTATAGGCAAGAGAGTTAATTAATACTGATTTACAAGTATTTATTAAATAAAAGATAATAAAAGAATTATTTAAATATAATCTAAATACAAAAAAGCAGAGAATAATCTCTGCTTTTTTGTTATCGCATAGAGTCAATAAATTCGATTATTTACTCATACGTTTGTACTTCATGCGACGAGGCTGAATAGCATCGTTACCTAATGTACGTTTTTTGTACTCTTCATATTCAGTAAAGTTACCTTCGAAGAATTCCACTTTACCTTCATCTTGGTAATCGATGATATGTGTGGCAATACGGTCAAGGAACCAACGGTCATGGGAAATAACCATGGCGCAACCAGGGAACTCTAACAGCGCATTTTCTAATGCACGTAAGGTTTCAACGTCGAGGTCGTTGGTTGGTTCATCGAGCAGTAACATGTTACCGCCAACTTGTAGCAGTTTAGCAAGGTGTAAACGACCACGTTCACCACCAGAAAGTTCGCCAACACGTTTACCTTGGTCAACGCCTTTAAAGTTAAAGCGGCCAACATAAGCACGACTTGGAATTTCAAAGTTACCAATACGCATAATGTCTTGGCCACCTGAGACTTCTTCCCAAACAGTTTTACTATCATCCATGCTGTCGCGGAACTGATCAACAGATGCTAACTTAACAGTATCACCTAGCACTAAAGTACCTGAGTCTGGTTGTTCTTGACCTGAGATCATACGAAATAGCGTTGATTTACCCGCACCGTTAGGGCCGATAATACCAACAATAGCACCTTTAGGGATAGAGAAGCTGAGATCATCAATCAGAACACGATCACCATAAGATTTTGTTAGATTATTAATTTCTAACACTTTATCCCCTAAACGTGGCCCAGGTGGAATAAAGAGTTCACTGGTTTCATTACGTTTTTGATAATCAACGCTATTCAGTTCTTCAAAGCGAGCCAGACGTGCTTTGCCTTTTGCTTGACGACCTTTAGGATTTTGACGGATCCACTCAAGCTCTTTTTGAATTGATTTATGGCGAGCAGCTTCTGTTGCGGCTTCTTGCTCTAGACGCGCATCTTTTTGCTCTAACCATGAAGAGTAGTTTCCTTCCCATGGAATACCTTCACCACGGTCAAGTTCTAAGATCCAACCCGCGACGTTATCAAGGAAGTAACGGTCGTGCGTGATTGCAACAACAGTACCTTCATAATCGTGTAAGAAGCGTTCTAACCAAGCCACCGATTCAGCATCTAAGTGGTTAGTTGGTTCATCTAATAACAGCATATCTGGTTTTTCTAACAGAAGACGGCAGATAGCAACACGACGGCGTTCACCTCCTGAAAGTTTCTCAATTTTTGCGTCCCATTCAGGTAAACGCAACGCTTCTGCTGCACGCTCTAGTTGATTTTCAAGGTTATGGCCATCATGAGATTGGATAATTGCTTCTAATTGACCTTGTTCTTTAGCTAATTTATCGAAATCAGCATCAGGATCAGCATAAGCAGCATAAACTTCATCGAGGCGGTTTAATGCGTTTTTCAGTTCGCTAACGGCTTCTTCAACGGCTTCACGTACTGTATGTTCGGGGTTTAATTTTGGTTCTTGTGGTAAATAACCAATTTTGATACCAGGTTGTGGGCGTGCTTCACCTTCAATATCGGTATCGATACCCGCCATAATGCGAAGTAATGTTGATTTACCGGCACCATTTAGACCCAGTACACCAATTTTCGCACCCGGGAAGAAGCTGAGTGAAATGTTTTTAAGGATATGTCGTTTGGGTGGGACAATTTTCCCGACACGCAACATACTATAAACGTATTGAGCCACTATAATTACCCTTTGATTATAAAAGAGATTTTCTCTGAGGCGCCGTTTTTCGCGATAAAAACAAATTTTTTGTAATTAAGTCGCGTTTTTAAGGCACCTAAATGAACAATAGCAAAGTCAATGCCAGTAATTTGCCAAAGACCCGAAAAAGATGAAAGTCGCCAGTATACCCGATTTATAAAAGAAAACCTTAGTCAAAAGCGAGGTTTTTATCTACCTTTCGTGCTTCCTCTGAAAGTAATGAAAATTTCTCTTAAAGAGGGGAACTTACATTGTTAATGATTATCATATTAGCTAATGTATTCAGTATTTGGTGGTTTATTCGAGGTGGGAGATATTACGTGGTTAAGCAAAAGTGGTCATTAGCAGTCGCAATAGGAGCTTTGTGTTTTTCAACATGGGCACAAGCAGATTCATTAAGTGAACAACGTGTTCGCTACCAAGAGATTAAGGCTGCATGGGATCTTAAAAAAACAGATGAAGTAGAAAAATTACTCCCGACATTAGAAAACTATCCACTTTACCCTTATCTGGAATATCGCCAAATTACCGATAATCTTGATGTTATTGCACCGGCTGTGGTGACTGAGTTTGTGGCCAAATACCCAACATTACCACCAGCAAAAGCACTTCCTTCGCTATTTGTAAATGAATTGGCTAAACGTCAAGAGTGGCAAAATCTACTGACCTTTAGTCCTAATCCACCAAATCCTAAAGCGGCTAGATGTAACTATTATTATGCTAAGTGGGCAACCGGTGATATTCAAACGGCATGGATAGGGGCTAAAGAAGCATGGCTAAATGGCACATCAATGCCATCAAGTTGTGATCCTCTTTTTGATGAATGGGAAAAAGCTAATCAATTAACACCAGAACTAGTATTAGAACGGATTAACTTAGCAATTAAAAATGGTAATACAGGGCTTGCGGCATATTTAGCAAGACGTCTTCCAGAAAATTATCAAACGATGAGTGATGCGTTGGTTGAATTACAAGACTTTCCAAACTTAGTGGGGCGTTATGCAACCGTGCTTTCACCGACTGATTTCTCTCGTTCCATCATACAATCTGCATTTTCACGTTGGGCGAGAAAAGATGCAGATGCAGCTCGAGCTCAACTGGATAATATTGCGCATGCACAAAAAATGACGGCAAGTGAACGTCAGTTAATGCGTGATACCGTGGCATGGCAATATATGCCTTATGCGACACCTGAGCAGGTAAAATGGCGCGATAGTGTGATCCAAGATACTGCATCTGATACCTTGCGTGAACGTCGTGTACGTTTAGCATTAAGCCAAAATCAACCTGCTGAATTGTCATTGTGGTTAGAAAGGCTCTCTCCTGAAAGTAAAAATAAGGAAGAGTGGCGTTATTGGCGTGCAATGGTGTTGCAATCACAAGGTAAAAATAGTGAAGCACAAGCGATTTTAGAAGCACTAACACAAAATCGTGGCTTTTACCCAATGGTTGCTGCTTCTAAGCTCGGTAAGCCTTATGTAATGGTGATAGATAAAGCACCGAGTGTTTCATCAAGCATCCCTAATCAGCCAGAAGTACAACGTGTTCGTGAATTAATGTATTGGCAAATGGACAACTTGGCGCGCTCAGAGTGGGCAAACTACGTTGTCTCACAACCAGCACAAATGCAATCTCAATTAGCACGTTATGCATTTGAACAAAAATGGGCTGATTTAGCAGTACAAGCCACTATTACAGGAAAAATGTGGGATCATTTAGAAGAGCGTTTTCCACTTGCTTGGAAAAATGAGTTTGAGCAATACACAAAAGATAAATCTATAGATCGTAATTATGCGATGGCAATTGCTCGCCAAGAAAGTGCATGGAACCCACAAGCACGCTCTTCAGCTGGTGCAACAGGGTTAATGCAGGTAATGCCAAAAACTGCTGAGTTTACAGTAAAACAAGCGGGTATTACCGGCTATGTCAGTAGCGCGCAGTTAACAAACCCGGTGAAAAATATTGAGATTGGTACTGCTTATCTGGATTCTGTCTATCAAAGGTTTAACCAAAACCGTATTTTAGCTAGTGCTGCATATAATGCAGGCCCCGCGCGTGTTGATCGTTGGTTATCTGATGCAAATGGCCAATTAGATGCTATTGCGTTTGTAGAAAGTATTCCTTTTGCAGAAACCCGTGGTTATGTAAAAAATGTACTCTCTTTTGCTGTTTTTTATAGTTATTTTGCGGGCGAACAGCAACCGATATTAACTGAGAATGAATGGAATAGCCGTTATTAAGGGATAAAACAGCGATTTATCGTGAGAGCCTCTTTGTCCATTAGCAAAGTATGATATAGTTTGTACTAGTTAATGAGTGTGGCAAAAAGAGGCTTCCACGATGCAAGATCCTGCATTATCACCTGAAGAGAATGAGCACTGGCTAAGATTTGTTGAGTTATTACAACATGCATTTGAGCAAGATGTGCAATTTCCTATTTTACAGCTTTTAATGACACCTGATGAACGTAGTGCTTTAGCGACACGAGTACGCATTGTGCAAGAGTTAATGCGGGGAGACTTAAGTCAGCGTGAGCTAAAAGAAGAGTTAGGCGTTGGTATTGCTACTATCACTAGAGGCTCTAATAGTTTAAAAACTGCGCCACATGAAGTGAAGTTATGGCTTGAAAAAGAGCTAATGACAAAAAAATAGTTGCATTATGACTATGTAAATTAGAATAATAAAAAGCCATTTAATCACATGATTAAATGGCTTTTTGCTTTCTTTTTATCTAAAAAAACCGATCAGGTTAGTTGTTAATCTTCTTTTTGATTGAGTTCTTTATAGATAGCATGAGTTACAGGCACTAATGCCAGAACTAATGCTTGCTGATAAACAGACGTACGACTGAGTAGGCCATCGGTAAAATAACCAATTGCACCACCGCGCTGTTTAATGTTATCAATTTTGGTTAAGAAGGCCATTTCATCACCAAGCTCTCTGCCTTCACGGATCCCTTTTAAGATCTGTTCTGGTAGCATAAGACTTGCAGAGCGTGATTCACCTCGAATTTGTCCATGCTCGACAACAATCCAAGCAAAAGTCATATCATCTTCAATACCGGCTTCAACACCAACCCAAAAATCTGCTTCTGGACGAACTTGTCGGGCTGCCATCACGCGTTGACGTGCGCCAGTTCTCGTTTCTGTATTTCCGATAGGTTGTTGTGGAACACGGCTATCGACATTAATATCTTCAATATCAAAGGTATCTTTACCGAACACTTGCTCAAAAGCGAGTTTTATCGCGTTGATTTTTGCTGGATTCGTAGTGGCTGCAATGACATGATACATAATGAATTAATCATCCTTTGAAAAATTAGAGCAGTATAACGGAAAAAATGTATGTTACAGGTCTATCTTGTTCGCCACGGTGAAACTGAATGGAACGTGGCGAGACGTATTCAAGGGCAATCTGATAGCCCACTGACAGCAAATGGTGTGCGTCAAGCACAGCAAGTTGCTGAAAAAGTAAAATCAGCAGGCATTACCCATATTATCTCAAGCGATCTTGGCCGTACTCGTCAAACGGCAGAAATCATTGCACAAGCTTGTGGCTGTGAAGTAATCACTGACTCACGTTTACGTGAACTCAATATGGGCGTTCTTGAACAGCGAGAGATCGCAACATTAAAGACACAAGAAGAGGCTTGGCGCAAGAGTTTGATTGATGGTACACCTGATGGGCGAATTCCCCAAGGAGAATCAATGGCAGAATTAGCGACCCGAATGAAGGCTGCGTTAAATCAATGTCTTGATTTACCCCAAAATAGCCGTCCACTTTTAGTGAGCCATGGTATTGCATTAGGGTGTTTATTGAGTACAGTTTTGGGATTACCTGCATATGCAGAACGTCGTTTAAGACTGCGTAATTGTTCAATATCACGTGTCGATTATCAAAATAGTCCTTGGCTTGCCAATGGTTGGGTGATTGAAACGGCAGGTGATGTAAGTCATCTTACTGATACTGCATTAGATGAAGTTCAACGTTAAAAAATAAAAGCTCTCTTTGAAATGATTATCAAGAGAGCTTTTTCTTATGCGGTTACATCTTCACGTTTAATGGGGATGTAATATTCAAAGCGTTCGATATGATCTTGTGGTTCAGTTACCATCTCATTACTGTAACGCACATTTTTAAGATAGTATTTTTCGACGTCATAACCTTTACGGCGAGTTAGCCCCATAGTGGGTAAACAAACACCATAAATCAGGAATAAAAACTCCTGCATTGCACCTCGTTTCGCCTCACCTTCGAAATCAAAGCGAATATAATCGCCACCGGCTAATGAGACCTCATTGGCTGCATCATCCTCAATAAATGTTGCATAGTCAGGTTCAACTGCAGTGGTGTAAAGTACACGTTGTTCATCTTCATGTTCATCACTATGTTGTGCATGATGAAGACCATAAACTTGGTGAGGAACCGCATTTATTTTGCTCATATAGTAACGCCAAAATGTTTGGCGCATATCAGAACAGGCATCAGCCCATTGTTCAAGTGTATGGCTACATGTTTGCTCAATACCAATGAGTTTTTTCTCAGATAACTGCACAAATTCCCATTTAGGTAAATGTTGAGGATCTAAGGTAATTGGTGGGCAAATTCCTACCGCACACCATTCATCAGTGCGACGATAAAGAGCTGGAGTTCTATTAAATTGCTTTTTAAAAGCACGGGTAAATGTTTGTTGGGAATCAAAACGATATTGCAAAGCAATGTCTAAAATAGGGCGGCTCGTTAAACGTAATGCAACGGCAGCGCGAGATAGACGCCTTGAACGAATATAAGAACCAATCGCTTGTCCTGTAACTTCTTTAAACATGCGTTGTAGATGCCACTTGGAGTAGCCTGCTTTGGTTGCGACATTATCGAGGGATAATGGCTTATCGAGGTTACTATCAAGCCAAGCGAGCAAATCACGTATGATGTTGGTTTGATCCATACATCTCCCTTAGTCATATTCGTTTATTTATTGTTGTAGATGGTAAATAGGCTAAACACCTATAACAAGTTATATTGTTAGGTAATCGTAAAATATAGTCTTTTTCGGTGATAGATGTACACAAATTCTTCTATCAGTTAGCAAAAGATTGTTTTATTCTAGGTTTAATTATTTTCTCATCTTTTCAATGGAACAAAGTAAATATGTTAAATTTCAAAAAGATGCTAGCTGTGTCTATCTTACTCCCTTTTTCTTTGATGGCAAAAGCGGAAGAAATTGGCTATGTCGATACTGTGTTTAAGTTTTTTGGTGCTAACCATAAAATTGTGATTGAAGCGTTTGATGATCCTGAAGTTAAAAATGTGACTTGCTATTTAAGCCGAGCAAAAACGGGAGGGATCTCAGGAAGTTTAGGTCTTGCTGAGGATACGGCAGATGCGGCAATTTCTTGCCAGCAAGTGGGGCCTATTGAGTTAAGTGAAAAGGTGATAAAAGGAAAAAATCGAGGTGATGTTGTTTTCCAAAAAAGAACGTCTTTAGTCTTTAAAAAGCTTCAAGTTGTCCGTTTTTACGATAAAGAGCGTCATGCGCTGATTTACCTAACCTATTCCGATAAAGTCATTGATGGATCGCCAAAAAACGCGATTAGTGCAGTGCCTATTATGCCGTGGAAAGAGTGATTTTGAATTATTAGATAACTCAATGGTTAATAAAATTAATCTGAATAAGGTTTAAAATTTTTTTTAACAAGTCGCTCTATTTTTTTTCAAAATAGTTGCTGAGATCAATTTTCACCTTTTGTGATTTTATTAAGACGATTTTAGATAAAAGAAAACCCCCGAATAAAAATCGGGGGTTTTTTTATAAATTAACTATTTGATATAGAATCAAATTACTCGTCTAAATCACCACAGAAACGATAACCTTCACCATGGATTGTGGCAATGATTTCAGGAGTATCTGGTGTAGATTCGAAATGCTTACGAATACGACGAATTGTAACGTCGACAGTACGATCATGCGGTTTCAATTCACGACCTGTCATTTTCTTCAGTAATTCTGCTCGAGTTTGGATTTTTCCAGGATTCTCGCAGAAATGTAGCATCGCACGAAATTCACTGCGTGGTAATTTGTATTGTTCACCAGCAGGACTGATCAGTGAGCGACTATTAATATCAAGCTCCCAACCATTGAATTTATAGCTCTCGACTAAACGGCGTTCTTCTGTGCCATTAACTAAATTCATGGTACGTGACAACAAGTTACGAGCACGAATCGTTAATTCACGAGGATTAAAAGGTTTAGTTATGTAATCATCAGCACCAATTTCAAGGCCTAAGATTTTATCAACTTCATTATCACGACCCGTTAGGAACATTAATGCAACACTTGCCTGTTCTCGTAATTCACGAGCCAGTAACAGCCCATTTTTACCAGGAAGGTTAATGTCCATAATGACCAGATTAATATCGTGATCAGAGAGAACATTGTGCATTTCGTTGCCATCAGTGGCTTCGTGTACGATATACCCTTCAGCTTCGAATATGCTTTTCAGGGTATTACGAGTAACTACTTCGTCTTCAACAATCAGAATGTGCGGGGTTTGCATATTTGCTACCTAAAATTACCAAAAATAGAAAAAGGAAATCTGTGTTTAACTTCTGTGTGTGCACTTGTGTGGTTATTCATTTTTGTTATTAGCACGCAAAAACTAGACCCAGATTGAAATTCGATAAATAACCATCACGTTATTACAAAAAAATTACGATTTTAATCGACAATGAACGCTAAAATCAGAATGCAAAACGCCCATAGTCTATTAACAGCAATATAACACCAGTTGTATTAAATACCATCTAAAAAGCTAACTTTTGTTGACACATATCAAAATCAAGATAACAGCTTAACCCTGATTTCAATAGTTAACTATATAATTTGATTTATGTAATGTAAAAGAAAAATATATGTTAAATATAGTGGGGATTATTTTTTTTACCAGTTTTGTTACACAAATTAAAGGAGCCTAAAATACCTTATTCCTTATAAAAGTACAAATCCCCAAATAACACCAAAATAGTAGCTTTATTTTCTTTATTTATCCCTTTGTGATAGCAATATCTATACTACAATAGGAGTAACGATCGAATATATTTCATTTAGGTGAAATTTATTTTTTGAGTAAAAAAAAGAAAAAAATTGACATCTCTCTCGCTTTGCTTTAACCAGTATATAGTCAAACTAAATTTGAGACAGACAGGATAGTTATGCGTAGTTACAGCCCAGTTAAAATGACAATTATTACCACCACCACCGGAATTTTATATTGCGGGACGGGCTGTCGCATATAAAAAACGAAAATCGAAAAAGCCCGCATTGAGAAATGCGGGTTTTTTTTTGGGTGAAAAATCAGGAGAGTTGTATGCGAGTGTTAAAATTTGGAGGAACTTCAGTTGCCAATGCCGAGCGTGTGCTGAATGTTGCTGATATCGCTGAGAAAAAAAGAGAGCAAGGACAAGTCGCTCTTGTATTATCAGCACCAGCTAAAATAACAAATTATTTGGTTGCAATGATTGAAAAAACGGCAGAAGGCGAAGATCCCCTCACTCAAGTACGAGAAGCCGAACAAATTTTTGCCAATTTATTACAAGGTTTAAGAGAAAAACAGCCTGGTTTCGATTATGAACGTTTAAAAGATAAAGTTGAGCGTGAATTTGCTGAAATTAAACATATCCTTCATGGAATTTCGTTATTAGGACAATGTCCTGATAGCATCAATGCGGCAATGATTTGTCGTGGTGAAAAGCTCTCGATCGCCATTATGGAATCGGTTTTACAAGCTCGTGGCTATAATGTCACTGTTATTGATCCTGTAAAAAACTTACTCGCACAAGGTCACTATCTAGAATCTACCGTTGATATCCCTGAATCGACTCGTCGCATTTTGGAACTTAATATCGCGAAAGACGATATGATTTTAATGGCAGGTTTTACCGCCGGTAATGAAAAAGGTGAACTGGTTGTATTAGGTCGCAATGGTTCAGACTACTCAGCTGCAGTATTAGCAGCCTGTTTACGTGCTAAATGCTGTGAAATTTGGACTGATGTTGACGGTGTTTATACTTGTGATCCACGTTTAGTGCCTGATGCACGTTTGTTAAAAGGCATGTCATATCAAGAGGCAATGGAACTGTCTTACTTTGGTGCCAAGGTACTTCATCCTCGTACAATTGCGCCTATTGCCCAATTCCAAATACCTTGTTTAATTAAAAATACGGGCAATCCAGATGCGCCGGGTACCTTGATTGGTGATGGTCAAAAAGATGAGAGCACACCTGTTAAAGGAATAACTAACCTTAATAATATGGCAATGATCAACGTATCTGGGCCTGGAATGAAAGGAATGGTAGGAATGGCGGCTCGCGTGTTCTCGGTAATGTCGAGAGCGGGGATTTCAGTTGTTCTAATCACACAGTCTTCTTCTGAATACAGCATTAGTTTTTGTGTGCCACAAAAAGAGCTGATAAGAGCGCAAAAAGCATTATCAGATGAATTCTATTTAGAATTAAAAGATGGCGTACTTGATCCATTAGATATTATGGAAAATGTAGCGATTATCTCTGTGGTGGGTGATGGTATGCGTACCCTGAAAGGGATTTCAGCACGATTCTTCTCTGCATTAACACGTGGCAATATCAATATTGTTGCTATTGCTCAAGGGTCCTCTGAACGTTCTATTTCTGCGGTTATTGCTAATGATTCAGCAACCAATGCGGTACGTTTATGCCATCAAATGTTATTCAATACAAATCAAATTGTTGAAGTTTTTGTGATTGGTGTGGGGGGAGTAGGTAATGCATTAATCGAACAAATTCATCGTCAACAGGCATGGTTGAAAAATAAGCACATTGATCTTCGTGTATGTGGTATTGCTAATTCGCGCGCGATGTTAACGAATATGCAGGGTATTGATTTAGATAATTGGCAACAAGCATTAAAAGAAGCCAAAGCGCCTTTTAGCTTTAGTCAACTTATTCGTTTAGAAAAAGAGTACCACTTCTTAAATCCAGTGATTGTTGATTGCACATCAAATGAGGAAATTGCGCAACAGTATGCAAATTTCTTACAAAATGGCTTTAATGTGGTTACACCAAACAAAAAAGCGAATACGCTGTCGATGGATTATTACTATCAAATCCGAAAAGCCGCGGAAGCTTCACGTCGCAAATTTTTGTATGACACTAACGTGGGTGCCGGTTTACCAGTTATTGAAAACTTACAAAACTTGCTTAATGCAGGTGATGAACTAGTTCAATTTAATGGTATTCTCTCTGGCTCGCTCTCTTACATTTTTGGCCAGTTAGATGAAGGTAAGAGCTTGTCAGAAGCAACACTTTCAGCGAAAGAAAAAGGCTTTACAGAACCGGATCCTCGAGATGATCTTTCTGGTATGGATGTCGCACGTAAATTACTGATTTTAGCTCGTGAAGCGGGTTATAAATTAGAGTTAAGTGATATCGATGTAGAGCCTGTATTACCGGCTTCATTTGACAGCACGGGTGATGTTGCTAATTTCTTAAGCCGTTTACCTCAAGTTGATGTTGAGTTTGATGCTAAAGTCGAAGAAGCGCAGAAAGAAGGTAAAGTATTACGTTATGTTGGTATTATTAATGAGGGGCAGTGCCAAGTTAAAATGATGGCTGTTGATGCTAATGATCCTCTGTTTAAAGTAAAAAATGGTGAAAATGCTTTAGCCTTTTACACTCGCTACTATCAGCCAATCCCATTAGTGCTACGTGGGTATGGTGCGGGTAATGATGTTACTGCTGCTGGAGTGTTTGCAGATGTATTACGTACCTTATCATGGAAATTGGGAGTTTAAGCGTGGTTAAAGTTTACGCACCGGCATCAATAGGTAACGTGAGCGTCGGATTTGATGTTCTCGGCGCCGCAGTTTCACCTATTGATGGGCAATTACTTGGCGACTGTGTCGCAATTGAAGCAGCATCATCATTTACACTGGAAAGTAAAGGGCATTTTGTTAGCAAATTGCCTGCTGATCCTAAACAAAATATTGTGTATCAATGTTGGCAATTATTCTGTGAAAAACTAGGCAAAGAACTTCCAGTTGCAATGACACTTGAGAAGAATATGCCAATTGGTTCAGGTTTAGGATCAAGTGCTTGTTCTGTTGTTGCCGCATTAGTTGCACTTAACGAATTTGCTAAAAAACCCTTCAACGAAAGACAATTATTATTAATGATGGGTGAATTAGAAGGGCGTATTTCGGGGAGTGTACATTTTGATAATGTTGCGCCTTGTTATTTAGGTGGATTACAACTCATTCTTGAGCAAAATGATATTATTTGCCAATCAGTGCCTGCATTTGATGACTGGTACTGGGTAATGGCCTACCCAGGAATTAAAGTCTCTACGGCACAAGCTAGAGCGATTTTGCCAAAACAGTATTCAAAAGAAGATATTATTAATCATGGCCGTTATTTATCTGGATTTATTCATGCTTGCCATACACAGCAATCCGAGCTGGCAGCCAATTTAATGAAAGATGTGATAGCAGAGCCTTATCGTACTCAATTGCTTCCGGGATTTGAAAAGGCCAGAGAAGCTTCTCAAAAAAAAGGGGCATTGGCTTGTGGCATTTCCGGCTCAGGTCCTACTCTTTTTACCATCACCGATTCATTAGAAATTGCACAAGATATGGCCGAATGGTTAAAACAACACTATGTACAAAACAGTGAAGGTTTTGTGCATATCTGCCGTTTAGATACGCGTGGCGCAAGACAGATAGGGTAAGTCATGAAATTATACAATTTAAAAGATAATCAAGAGCAAGTGAGCTTTGCTCAAGCAGTAAAGCAAGGTTTAGGTAAACACCAAGGCCTCTTTTTCCCACAGGACTTACCATCGTTTTCTAAAGATGAAATTGATGAATTATTAGCGCTTGATTTTGCAACGCGCAGTAGCCGTATTTTAACGGCATTTATAGGTGATGAAATTCCAGCTGATGTATTAGCAAAACGAATTAAAACTGCATTTGCATTTCCTGCCCCAGTGACTCAGGTTGAAGATGATATTAGCTGTTTAGAGCTTTTCCATGGCCCCACACTGGCATTTAAAGACTTTGGTGGCCGCTTTATGGCGCAAATGTTGTCAGAAGTAGCAGGCAATCAACCGGTTACTATTTTAACTGCAACATCCGGTGATACGGGGGCTGCTGTTGCTCATGCATTTTACAAATTAGAAAATGTACAAGTGGTTATTCTTTATCCTGAAGGCAAAATTAGCCCATTACAGGAAAAACTGTTCTGTACATTAGGTGAAAATATTCACACTGTTGCAATTAAGGATGACTTCGATGCTTGCCAAACATTAGTAAAACAAGCTTTTGATGATGAGTTTTTAAAGAAAACAATGTATTTGAATTCAGCAAACTCTATCAATATTAGTCGATTACTTGCTCAAATTTGTTATTACTTTGAAGCGGTTGCTCAAATTCCTACTGAAAAGCATGAACAGCTCGTGATTTCTGTACCAAGTGGTAACTTTGGTGATTTAACGGCAGGTTTGTTAGCAAAATCTTTAGGTTTACCTGTTAAGCGTTTTATTGCGGCAACAAACGTCAATGATACAGTTCCTCGTTATTTAGATAATGGAAAATGGGAACCCCATCGTACTGTTGCAACATTGTCTAATGCAATGGATGTTAGTCAACCTAATAACTGGCCTCGTATTGAAGAATTGTACCGTCGTAAAGGGTGGGATCTTTCTGATCTTTCTCATGGTGCTGTCACGGATAAAACAACCGAAGAAACTGTACGGGAATTAGCAAAAAAAGGTTATATTTCAGAACCTCATGCGGCAGTTGCTTACCGTTTACTGCGCGATGAACTTCAAGAGGGAGAATACGGACTATTTTTAGGTACTGCACATCCAGCAAAATTCAAAGAAAGTGTAGAACGTATTTTAGGTGGTGAGTTGCCACTTCCTAGAGAGCTAGCAGAACGTGCGGATAAAGAATTGTTATCACACTTCTTACCCGCCGATTTTGCTCAATTACGTGCATTCCTACTTGAAAGAGCACCTAAGTAATAATTACTTTAAATAATTAAATTTATATTTAATTAAATAGCCCAATAAAGTATTGGGCTATTTTTTTTATTAAAAATAAGAAAATAAGCATTTAAAATAAATAAAAATTAATTTATATAGTTTATTTCTAATAGCTTAATTTTATAAAATAAGGAAATTAAATATGAATGGATTCAAAAAAATTGCATTTAATGATGATATAAATAAAATTGTATTAAAAATAGAATGTCATATAAAAGAAAATAATAAAGAGTTATTCTTTTCTCTTAATTCAGTAAAAAGAGTTTTAATTGAAAACTATATATCCATTTTTATTTCTCAAAATGAGTATGCGGCAAATGAATTTATAGAAAATATAAATAATAATTTTTTACTCTATAATAAAAATGAATTTACTAAAGGTCTTGATTTTATTAAAAAAGAAATTAATTCAAGTATAGAAAATTTGTTTTTTAATAGTGCAAAATTAGCAGGGAGAGAACCTAATAAAATACAAAAAGAAAAACTAAATTTATTAATGCGCCATAATTTATCTGGTGATTATTACCTTACGTTAGAAAATGGAAAATTATTTATACAAATAGATAATGAAAGTCATAATTTTAGTATTATTGATTTTGATGGGAATGTTGAGTTCTTTTATGATAAAAATAACCTCATTAATAAAATTAATGAGGTTATAAAAAATAAAGATAATAATAGTTTCTTACATTATCGATTTTATAATAAGAGAGAATATATTGGTTATTTTAATCTAACTCAAAGTTGGAAAGTAAGTAATAAAGATATTATTAGAGAAATTATCAATGATATTAAAATAAAAAAACAGATAACTATTAATAAAGATATCAGCATCGAACTTAATGAGAGTTATTCTTATAAAAATATCTTTATTATTAGGGATAAACTAAATAAGACAGAAAAGGTACTGCATATTTATGTCGATGATATAGAAGAAGCATTTACAATTGCAAAATCTAAATATGCTCAGATAACAGACAGTGGAGAACATTTACTTTATAAAGTTGGTACAGGTTGGTTTATTACTAAAATGAAAAATAATAGTATAAAAATTTTTTCACAATATATTGATCTATTAAAACCACTAGAAAGAGTAATGAGTCGAGTTAATCTAATTACTTCCACAGAAACTAATTATGATTTTAGTCATATTCATACTCTTGCTGGGTTATGTTATGGCCTGAGTTTGAATTATTTAGTTGAAGTTAGAAATAATGGTCTAGAAGGAGGAAACAAATATTTATTCTGGTTAAAAGAAAATATACGTTCTTATCAAGATAAAATTGAAGTCATAGCTGATAAATTTGATTCTATTATATTTAGTGGTATACAAGAATATGAAATATTAAATCTAATCAAAGAAATTAAGAATATTATATTGTCTCAACATTTTCAAATGGAGAGATTAAGTGAAAAAGCACAATATTTTATTTTTGACTCATTAAATTCGACTGAATTTAGCAAAATATTAGAGGATAGAGGACTAAAAAAATCACATATAAAAAAAATAGTGTTTGATAAAGATAAAATAAATGAACACTTAGAATATGTTATGAAAAATTATGATGATTATTATGCTATTATTGCTTTTAAAGATCATGCGATTGCTATTTCGTACAAAAAATATTCTGAAAGTAATCATAAATTTTCCTTGTTTGATTCTAATAGTGAATTACTAGAGCATTCTAGTATTTCATCTATAAATGAAGTTTTGGCGAGTAAAATGGATTTTTATGGATCTCATGAAGTTGATAATAAAAAATATATTATTTTTGATGAATATAAAAGAAGAGAAACTTCAAATTACCGAAGTGCATGGGACTATAATAATATAGAGATAAATAAGGGAGTTGCTGAAAATATAAAGAAGATAGGTTTTGCATTACCTTTCAATGATAATATTGTTGGGCGTGTTATTCATTATAGTGAACAAGTGGGGCTTGTTGTCGAGCTTAAAATAGAGAGTAAAATAGTAGAAGTCATTGTGAAAAATTCAAATGTTGATGACGGTGTTTATTTAATAAAAAATCATCTTGAGCAAATAATAGAAAATAGTGAAGCAAGTAAGATTATTTTAAATAAATATGATAATGACGATTTTGATATCGAAGAAGTTGAATTTGGTTCTTTTCAAGAAATAAGGAAAGGTAAGGGATATATAGAGTTTAGTGATACATACTATCCTGAATTAATTAAGATTAATAGCTACCTATTAAAAGGAAATAAAATAGTTTTATTAAATGAGATAATTTCTTTAATAAATGGGTTAAATGGGAATATATATTTTGATAAACTAGTTTCAAGCTTTTCTCTTATTAATAAAATTGGTATTTTTAATCAGAATAATAAAAATATCTCACTTAAAAGTATATTGAGTAAAGTAAAAGATAAACTAGAGAATAAATTATTTTATGATGAGTTTATTTATGGAAAAAATAATTTGATAGCACTAGCTGAAAAAAATAGTTTAGTTGCTGCAAAACTTTATCAATTAATGCTTAATGAAATTAATGAAGGTACAAGGGGTATTAGTAACTTTATTTATGATAATATCATTGAAAGCCCTTATTTATTATCGGATAAAAATAGAAATATGGGCGTTTATGGATATGATTATACTATTGAATTTAAAGAAAACTACCAATATTTAAATGAGATAATTAAAGGAATAGATATTCCTGAATTAAAAAATACATTATTGATAGAAGATCACAACAAACTACATCTAAAAGATAATTATAAAAATCTATTAGAGTATAAAAACAACAAATATGTAAATAAGTTACTTGATTTAATTAAGAATGAAATAGATTTAAAAAGAAATAATAGGTTAGGATCTTATCATGATTTATTTTTTGATTTTTTTATAAACCAGCAATTTAATAATAAAATGATTATTCATGAAATAGGTCAGTTAGAAAATTATTTTCTTAATCATTATAGAGAAAAAAATTATGGATACCATCTAAAGGATTTCTATATTCATGAAGATAATCCATATGTTCTTTTAGAAAAATCATTATGGCAAAATAAAAATAAAATAGATTGTAGCTATTTATTATTTGATGATGATGATGAAAATTTTAAATTCTTATTTTCTGAAAATTCGACTCTGACGGGTAAAATAATAGACAATATTATTGTTGATAATATAGATTATTGTTATCAAGATGATATTATAATATACTTTTATAATGGAGTTAAAAGTGAAGAGTTAGCACTCTACTTAGATAATAAGCCAGAAATAAGTCAGTTTTTAGATTATTGCTTAAAAAATAGAATACGTGTTACTGTAACAGGAAATCAAAAGCAAAATCTTTTTAATCAATCGTTTATTAGACAAAAAAATGAGGTTGAATCCTTATATAATATTATTATAGAAAATCAGTTTTTTAATGAAAGAACAATAATTTTTGCTAAAAAAGAGAAGTTGTTAAGTTATCAATACGGTGATTTTTTTATTGAAGGCATTGCTCAACGATTAAATATGCCTATTTATAAAATTAGTAATAATACGATATCGCTCTCAAAAGAGCATGTTATTATTAAGCCCGTTACGGAAAGAAATTATATTGATAAGCCGTTGTTAACGAATGTAACATTGTCTAATTTTATTACGCCTGAAGCGGAATATAAAGATATTACATCTATTTCATCAGAGGAAAAATTAAAAATAGAAAATAAATATTTAACTAAAGATGTTTATCAATTTGTTTCTGAGTTATATCCTAGTTATCGTGATAATATTGAATTTAAAAAAGGCTATCGAAAAGATATTAAAACCTTAATATATGATTATTCAGATAATATAACTATAGCAGATATTTTTAACTATATTCAAATAAATCGTTATGATCTTACAATTGAAGAAATTGGAACGTTAATTAAGAAAGTAGATATTATTAATAATGAACAGCATAGAGAGGTATTAAGAGATCTAAGTGATAAAATTATTAATAATAATATTTCTATACATGATGCCTATTTAATATATCCAGAATCGTTATCAGCTATTTTTAGAGTCGCTGATGAAAATATGATCAAAAGTCAGTTTATACAAGTAATATATGATCCATTAATTAATAGAGAATTTAATAAATATTTAATGGGTGAAATTTCTTTTGACCATGTATTTTTAAATCATCAATATGAAGCTGATAATTCAACATTAACTGAAAAAGCAAATAGAGCAATTGAACTGATTCATGCAATATATGACAATCCAAGTTTAATAAAAAATTTAAGTTTATTATCAGAAAAATTACTTTCTTCATTTTTTGATGAAAAGAGAAAGGGTATTTTATATAGAGTATTATTAGATGGAATTTCTACATTTGAAAACTATAAATATTTAATTACTAAGCTTCAATGTATGATTTATACAGATAGTGATAAAAACGTATTTGAGGGATTGTCGCCTGCCAAAGCAATTGACAAGATAAGTCATTTAAATATTTTAGATTATCTAAATAATAGTAATAATATTTTATCTAATAAAAATAAAGAAATAGTAAAAATAAATAATCTTTCTTTTGATAAAATGCTATTAATTCATCTAGGAGCAAAAATAGATGGTAAAAAAATAGATTTAATTTCATTAAGTACTATCGATAAATGGGAAGAAAAATTAACATTTGATCCATCTTGTTTTAATGATTATTTTTTGTCACTTTCTGGAACTGAAGAAGATAAGAAAGTCATTTCTATTTTAAAGTTTCTATTAAATAATAAAAAAGATAAAATTAAATATCTTCTTTCTAGCGATACAAATAGAATTGATTATCTAGTAGCCTCTGAAAGATTGTCTGAAATTATTAATCTAGATAATAAAAAATATGATCATAATGATTGGGATACTTTGAGGCAGTTCTCATTAAATATTCCTCGCCATATGCGAATAATTAGTAAAATTGGTTACTCAAATATTACTTTTAGCACGTGGCAATCTATTAATGCTACATTTATGCTTGCTGAACAGCTTAATAATCCACTATTAGTAGCAAAAGAACGTAAAGAAATTATTCATAATCTTGCTATTATGTGGTCTGAAATGGCTTACAATGGTCTTTCTGAAATAATTGAAATAGCTTTGGCTAAAGGATTATTAAAATATCGTCATAATCCATTAGAATATATCAATAAAATAAGTACTAGAGTTGGTGTCGGTCTTAATATGCTTTCTATTGGATTTGATATTTATAATGTTTACGATAATTTTAGTCGAATTTCAGATGCGCCTAATGAAAAACAACGTATTGATTATATTGTCAATGGCTCTTTGGCTGTAGTATCTGGATTGGTAACATTGGGGGTTTCTATTGCTATGCTCGCAGGCTCTACTATTGCAGGCCCCATTGGTATTGTTGCTGGTGCTGTTATTGCTTTAGCAACCTCAATTTATACAGCAGTAAGACTAATTGAAGAATCAAAAACAAAAGTGCATTTTACGCCATTTGAAGAACTCAATAATGGCTTTTATGCATTTTTGATGGGAGATCTTATTCCGGATAAAAAAAATGAAATTATTTATTTGGAAACGGAAGCGCAATTAGAATTAATGATTGATAAAAATGCGATTAATTATCTTGATGAAATAAAAAAACAATCTGATTCTGCTCGTTATTTTTATACTAATGAAAAACAAATATATCAAGAATATTATTATTATAAAGTTATTCCTAATTTAATGGGAAAAACATTAGATTCAATTTTAAATCCGCTTGGTGAGTATGTTGCTCAGCGAATATCATTAAACATGAGCCAAAAAGAAGCAGAGAAAATAGCTGCACTCTCTTATCATTTTCGTTTGGAAAAAACAGAATATAAATATTATCTTCCTAAAGAAGCTATAGCTACAAATGAAATACTTATTTTTGATATGGATTTTTATATTAATGAATTGAAGCGTTATTCTATAGATATTATTTCTGATAATGATTCACCTATTTTTGATGATATCGTTGAGAGTGACTTTTTTAGAAAAATAAAAACAACACGAGAAAATAGTATTCTTCTACTGGGTGAAGAAAGGATTGCTGAAAATTTAATAAAAGTTAACCAATATAAAAAATATTATAAATCAGATTGGAGTGAATACGACGCTTTCTATTTTAATACTTATAATGGTGATGATATTATTGCTGCCCCTTCAAATACTCAAAATAACTTCGATATTTATAATGGAACGAAAAGAATAAGTGGAGGAAATAAAAGTGATATATTCAATTTATTTACTTCAGATTCACCTCTTTATGCCAGTCGTTTTTATGGACGAGAGGGATGTGACACACTTCGTATTATTAAAACAACAAATAAATATACTGGTTATGAAGTGAGTTTATTAGATAATTATGTTAAATTTAAAAAATCAGCAGAAGAAACAAATAGCCAAAATTTTCATTCTAAGCTTTTTCTCTATCAAGAGAACGGGCGCCTTTACTCTAAGCAATTAGTTGATTCTATGCCTAACATCGTATTACAAACTCAAAAAGTTATTGCTTACTTAGACAGTATTGAAAATGTCATAGGAAGTGAAATAGGCAATGACACTATTTATGGTAATCAAGAAGATAATTATTTAGATGGAGGTGGTGGTACTGATTTATTATATGGGTTAGAAGGAAATGATACTTTAGTATTACAGGAGGGATATGCTGAAGGTGGCGAAGGAAATGATAGTTATATTATTTTAAGATCATCGTTAGAAAAAAATTACAATGTTCAGTTTGAAACTATTATTAATGAAAAAAGTGAATTGCAATCTAGTATTGTAAGGTTAAATTATAATTTTGATGAAATATACTCTATTCGACGTTATGGGAAAGATATTGTTTTTTATATTAAAGTTAATGATGGAAATAGAAATAATGAGACTATTTTTCATTTAATAACACTAAAAAATGTTTATAATGAAAAGGAAAATAATTTATTAGCTCATCGATATACTTTAACTACAATGGATGGTTTTATCTTGACAGCGAATGAAAATAAAACCATTGAAAATAATATATTATATAAATTTAGTTATATAGATAAATATAGTAATAATAAAGAAGAGCTTCAATCTTTATATATAGATGATGAAACTCATTCCTTGCTAATTTCATACCCTAATAAGACTAAAAAAATTAATTTATTGCCACAATTACAATATAGTGGATTTTCTTCAGGTGAAAATTTACAATTTACTATTCTGGGAAATAATCAAGATAATCAATATGTTGGTATTACAAAGAATTCGTTTATTACGTTAAGTGCAGGCAATGATAGTTATCAAATTAGAACATTTTTAGTTTCGGATAAAAATGACACTATCAGTCTTTCATTTTCTAAACAGATAGACATATTATCTCAGCACGATACTAGTAATTTCTTTTTATCCGATATTAGTGGTTTTGATTTGATATTTAGTGACGGTATTTTATCACATCGTTATCATCCAGACTCACACTTAAAACTGTTTTTTGAGCCGTCGAGTATTAACGCTATTTTTGGATCGGGTATGAATCTTCGTTTTATTGATAAAGATAATATTATTTTTACTCTTCCAACCAAAGAAAGTATGCAACGTTTGCTTATACCTATTACTGATTTAAATTTAGCGATGAATACAGAAGATAATGTACTGATGATCCCTGAATCACTAGCCTTAAATAAAGAGGCATTATCTGCCTATTCTCTTTATCCTTTTGACTCTCAATTAATGCCTATTCCAGTCACCTTGCAAGAGGAGCAAAGTCAAGCGATAGACTTATTGTCAGTTCTCTATCTTATGGATGGGAATGATATCGTTGTTAATCATAATAAAAATAGTTCTGTCATAGATGCGGGGGCAGGAGATGATCATATTGTAGTGAATCATGGACATCATATTTTAATTGCAAGAGAAGGTAATGATAATCTCAGTGCTGGGAGCGGGAATGATTTATTAATCTCTGAATTTGGTAATGACTATTTAAGTGGTGGGGCTGGCAATAATGTTTATATTGTGAAAAAACGTCATGGTGAAGTTATTGTTTATGATGAGGGAAATCACAGTCACCTTTTTATTTCCGGATTATCTGAACATGAGAGACTTACTGCTTTTCAAGTAGGGGATGATATACAGTATAAAACTCAGGATAATCAGTTTGTTTTAACTGTAAAAAAGAAGCCAAATGAGATTAATCGATCCGTAACGGTTATTGAAAAGCAAAGTATACTGTCTGAGGCGTCTCTTGCGGTTATTATTCAAGAAATGGCTCAATTTAATGAGCAACAACTGACAATAATGCAAGGCAGTGAATTTGTTCCATCACCTACATGGTCACCTTTACCGTTAGTAACAAAACATTTGTGATCCTTAATATAAAAAACAGCACTTATTTTAGTGCTGCTTTTATTGTTGATAACTAAAGATAAATATTTTTATTTGACGAGTGATTCAGCGCGTTTAAATACTAAGGTGTTGCCTTCTGATGCGGCTGCATTAAACTGATAACCCTCTAAATCAAATTCTTTAAGTTGTGTTTTATTAGTGAGCTTTTCTTGAATAATAAAACGGCTCATTAATCCGCGAGCTTTTTTAGCATAAAAGCTAATAACTTTAAATTTGCCATTTTTTTCATCAAGAAAAACGGGTTTAATAATCTCTGCATTGAGTTTTTGTGGGTTAACTGATTTAAAATATTCATCAGACGCTAAATTAATTAAAATGTTATCACCTTGTTCTTCAAGAGCTTTATTTAGCGTTTCTGTAATGGTGTTTCCCCAAAACTGGTATAAATCCCTACCTTTTTTATTTTTTAGTTTTACTCCCATTTCAAGGCGATAAGGTTGCATTAAATCAAGAGGCCGCAATACACCATATAAACCTGAAAGTATGCGCAAATGTTGTTGAGCAAATTGAAAATTATCTTCAGAAAAAAGCTCAGCTTGCATTCCCGTATAAACATCACCTTTAAATGCTAAAATGGCTTGGCGTGCATTTTCTGGTGTGAAATTAGGTTGCCACTCACCGAAACGAGCTGCATTTAATCCGGCGAGTTTATCGCTTATTTTCATCAAGCTTGCAATATCACTTGAAGATAACTTTCGACACTCTTCGATAAGTTGCTGGGAATATTTTAGCAATTCAGGTTGGGTGAAATGCGTTGTTGCTAAAGGCGATTCGAAGTCCAGTGTTTTCGCTGGTGAAATAGTAATTAGCATAATTCCCTCAATTGGCTATTTTAATATTGATCGAATATAACAAATTCTGTCGATAATAGGCTAAATTATAGTGATAGGAAAAAACAATGGTTTCTCTTATTTGAGGTAAAAACCGATAATTTAAACGATTCAGCTTGCGGTATTCTTCTGTTTTTTTCCGTTTTTGTTTCGCGAAAACGTTTGGCATTCAAATAATTGCTTTGTATGAATTTAAGCGTCTTGTAGTGTGAGCAGTCCATGTTATTATCAATAGATATCCGCAGGTGACTGCAAACAGATTTACCTAGTAGATGAGATAAACAAAATGACCAACAAATTGACTTCTTTGCGTAAACTGACAACCGTTGTTGCTGACACTGGCGACATTGCAGCAATGAAACTGTATCAGCCTCAAGACGCAACTACCAACCCATCTTTAATTTTAAATGCAGCTCAAATTCCTGAATATCGTAAATTAATTGATGAAGCGATTGAATGGGCTCGCTCACAAAGCAATTCACGTGAACAACAAATCGTTGATGCTTGTGACAAGCTGGCAGTAAATATTGGCTTAGAAATTTTAAAACTGATCCCTGGCCGTATCTCGACAGAAGTGGATGCACGTCTGTCTTATGATACTCAAGCATGTATCGAAAAAGCGCGTCATTTAATGAAGCTGTATAACGATGCAGGTATTAGTAACGACCGTATTCTTATCAAATTAGCATCTACTTGGCAGGGAATTCGTGCCGCAGAGCAATTAGAAAAAGAAGGTATCAACTGTAATCTGACTTTACTGTTCTCTTTCGCTCAAGCGCGTGCATGTGCTGAAGCAGGTGTTTACCTGATTTCTCCATTTGTTGGTCGTATCATGGATTGGTATAAAGCCAATACAGATAAAAAAGAATTTGCCCCTGCTGAAGATCCGGGTGTGATTTCTGTTACTGAAATCTATAACTATTACAAACAACACGGTTATAACACAGTAGTTATGGGCGCAAGCTTCCGTAATATAGGTGAGATTTTAGAATTAGCCGGTTGTGACCGCTTAACTATCGCGCCAGCACTGCTAAAAGAATTATCAGAAGCTGAAGGCGAAGTTGAACATAAATTATCTTATAAAGGTGAAGTGAAAGCACGTCCAGAGGCTATCACTGAAGCTCAATTCTATTGGGAACATAATGCAGACCCAATGGCAGTAGATAAATTATCTGATGGTATTCGTAAATTTGCTGTCGATCAGGAAAAATTAGAGAAAATGATTGCGGATTTATTATAATTCGTCGTTAAATTCTTATAAAAATCTTAAATACCCATCTTTTATAGGTGGGTATTTTCATTTTTTTCTTCTCAAAATAACATTTAAGAAAATTTTAAGATTAAATTGATTGGAATATATTATTTATCCAGTAATAATTATAAAAATATATTATTAAAATACTCTATTTATTATTGGTGAATTATGAAAAAGATTGTCTTGGCAACGGTACTTGCATCGTTATTTCTTAGTGGCGCTGCAATGGCAGAGAGTAAAACCGCGTTCTCTTTACCTGCAATTGAAAAAAGTGCTGAAAGTGGAAACTCAGCATCTCAATATCAATTGGGCGTAAAATATGAGAATGGTGAAGGTGTTGAACAAGATGCACAAAAAGCGTTGGAATGGTATACCAAAGCTGCTGAACAAGGCCATGCTGAAGCACAGTTAAACTTAGCGCTTATGTATGATATGAGCGATGAGATTGAGCGTGATGCAGAAAAAGCGGTTTACTGGTATAACAAAGCTGCGGTTCAAGGCGTTTCTTTAGCACAATATAACCTAGCTGTTTCTTATGATGATGGTGATGGTGTAGAGCAAGATCATGAGAAAGCAGTATATTGGTACACTAAAGCCGGTGAGCAAGGTGATAGTGATGCACAATACAACCTCGGTATCTCTTATGATGAAGGTATTGGTGTAGCACAAGATCATGAAAAAGCGGTTGTTTGGTATACAAAAGCAGCAGAACAAGGCCACTCTGATGCACAATACAATCTTGCTGTCTCTTATGATGATGGTGAAGGAGTTGAACGTAACGGCACTAAAGCTGTTTTTTGGTACACCAAGGCTGCAAACCAAGGTAATCGTGACGCACAAAATAACTTAGGTGTGATGTACGATGAAGGCGATGGTGTGGCTAAAGATGCACGTAAAGCTGTTGAGTGGTACAGAAAATCAGCTATTCAAGGTAATGGTCTTGCGCAAAATAACCTTGCGTTAAATTATTACTATGGCAAAGGCGTTAAACGTGATCTGAAAGAAGCTTATGCATGGTTCTCTGTTGCCGTTGAAAATGGTGATGGTGATGAAGCGATGCTAAAACGCACCGCTCGTGCATTAAATGCAGCACAATTAGCTGAAGCAAAAAGTTTAGCTGCGTCTTATATTGCTAAATATATTGATGAGTAATATTAATTAGTATTATTCAAGATTAAAGAGGGGGAGCTTATGCTCCCTTTTTCTATATTTAGCTAACGATAAATAAATATAGATCTTTATCATTTTTTATTATCCATTCTCAATAATCAAATATTAAACATCAGTAATATATTGAGATTGTTTTTAATTCTCTTGTGTTCTCATGGTAATATCTGCGCGTAAGTTAGATGGTCATTGATTAATTGAGGTTGATATGAATGAATTACGCATAGGGTTAGTTTCTGTTTCTGATCGCGCATCAAGTGGGGTTTATGAAGATAAAGGTCTACCCGCTTTAGAGGCTTGGCTAAAAGCTGCGTTAACAACGCCTTTTCATATCGAATCTCGGTTGATCCCGGATGAGCAATTAATGATTGAGCAAACACTTTGTGAACTTGTTGATGAATCGGGTTGCCATTTAGTCCTTACAACCGGTGGAACGGGCCCTGCTCGCCGTGATGTTACGCCTGATGCGACTTTGGCTATTGCAGATAGAGAGATGCCTGGTTTTGGCGAACAAATGCGTCAAATTAGTCTGAAATTTGTACCAACAGCGATTTTGTCTCGGCAAGTTGGTGTTATACGTAACCAAGCATTAATTTTAAACTTACCTGGACAACCTAAAGCGATTGCAGAAACGCTGGAAGGGTTAAAAGACAGTGACGGTAAAGTCATTGTGAGTGGCATTTTTGCAAGCGTGCCTTATTGTATCCAATTGTTAGATGGTCCTTACATTGAAACAAACGAAAATATTGTTACCGCATTTAGACCAAAATCAGCCCGTCGTTCTACTTCTGCCTAAATAATTTAAGAGGTTATTCTAACTGTTTGTTTGTATGAGTGGATAGAATTCATACTATATTCAAGTAGTACAAAAATAACCTCATTTCTATTTAATCCCTTTTTCCTAGTGCTTTTTTTAAAAAATACTTTGTTATCAATGTATTGTGGTTCTATTTTGAGTCTAATCTTCAGTCAATTGTATTAATTCGTTATGACATTATTTATTTTTGAAGTAATGTATTGATAAATAAACCGTTTTTGTTTATTGAGGCTTGTTTAACCTATTTTTTTCGCATTTTTTGCATTTTTTTTCATGATTCCCCTTGATGAATGTATTTATGACCCCATCTTCTTTTCAACTGCAATTACCACTCTTGAGTTGCGTTGATTTTATATCCGCTTTGAGATGATGTTGTAATAAGTCTATTAATTTGTGACTTGAAAAATGAATATTCATCCTCATATAGATTGGTAGTCAAATTGATAAAGAATTCTCTTTGGAGGCGTTTAAATGGGTAAAATTATTGGTATTGACCTGGGTACAACTAACTCTTGTGTTGCTGTAATGGATGGCAAAAATGCCCGGGTTATTGAAAACGCTGAAGGTGACCGCACAACACCTTCAATCGTTGCATATGCACAAGATGGTGAAATCTTAGTTGGTCAACCAGCAAAACGTCAGGCTGTGACTAACCCACAAAATACTTTATTTGCCATCAAACGTTTAATTGGTCGTCGCTTCGAAGATAGTGAAGTTCAGCGTGACGTTGCTATCATGCCTTACAAAATTGTAAAAGCTGATAACGGTGATGCGTGGATTGAAGCACGTAACGATAAAATGGCTCCACCACAAGTATCTGCTGAAGTCCTGAAGAAAATGAAGAAAACAGCAGAAGACTATTTAGGTGAAACAATTACAGAAGCCGTTATTACTGTTCCTGCTTACTTTAACGATGCTCAACGTCAAGCAACTAAAGATGCGGGGCGTATCGCCGGTCTTGAAGTTAAACGTATTATCAACGAACCAACTGCGGCAGCTCTGGCTTACGGCTTAGATCGTGAAGTAGGCAACCGCACTATCGCTGTTTACGACTTAGGTGGTGGTACATTCGATATCTCTATCATTGAAATTGATGAAGTAGATGGCGAAAAAACCTATGAAGTTCTGTCAACTAATGGTGATACTCATTTAGGTGGTGAAGACTTCGATAGCCGTTTAATCAACTACTTAGTTGATGAATTTAAAAAAGAACAAGGCATTGATCTGCGTAACGATCCATTAGCAATGCAACGTCTGAAAGAATCTGCTGAAAAAGCGAAAATTGAATTATCTTCAGCACAACAAACAGATGTTAACTTGCCGTATGTTACTGCTGATGCAACAGGCCCTAAACACTTAAATATCAAAGTAACTCGTGCAAAACTAGAATCTTTAGTTGAAGATTTAGTGAAACGCTCAATGGAGCCAGTACGTGTTGCTTTAGAAGATGCAGGCTTGAAAGTTAGCGAAATTAACGACGTTATCCTGGTTGGTGGTCAAACTCGTATGCCAATGGTTCAAAAAACCGTTGCTGATTTCTTTGGTAAAGAGCCACGTAAGGATGTTAACCCAGATGAAGCGGTTGCAATGGGGGCGGCTGTTCAAGGTGGTGTATTAGCCGGTGATGTTAAAGACGTTCTGTTACTTGACGTAACTCCACTGTCTTTAGGTATCGAAACAATGGGGGGAGTAATGACTTCTCTGATTGCGAAAAATACCACAATCCCAACTAAACATAGCCAAGTGTTCTCTACCGCAGAAGATAATCAATCTGCAGTAACTATTCATGTATTACAAGGTGAACGTAAACGTGCGAGCGATAACAAATCGCTGGGTCAGTTTAACTTAGATGGTATTCAAGCAGCACCACGCGGTATGCCACAAATTGAAGTAACTTTTGATATTGATGCTGATGGTATTTTGCATGTATCAGCTAAAGATAAAAACAGTGGACGTGAGCAAAACATCACCATTAAAGCTTCTTCTGGTTTAAATGAAGAAGAAATCCAAAAAATGGTACGTGATGCAGAAGCGAACGCAGAAGCTGACCGTAAGTTTGAAGAATTAGTGCAAACTCGTAACCAAGCTGACCAATTAGTTCACGGTACTCGTAAACAAATTGAAGAAGCCGGTGATAAATTACCAGCGAACGATAAAGAAGCTATCGAAAAAGCGGTAAGCGAGTTAGAAATAGCTTCTAAAGGCGAAGATAAAGACGCTATCGAAGCAAAAATTAAAGCATTAGTTGAAGCTTCTGAAAAGCTGTTAGAAATTGCACAACAACAAGCACAAGCGGGTGCTGCAGGTAATGCTGCTGACGCAGAGGCGAGTGCGAAGAAAGATGATGATGTTGTCGATGCAGAGTTTGAAGAAGTTGACGGTAAAGACAAGAAATAATGCCCTTAACGGGCCACGGTAACTCACCTGTGAATAGTTACTGATACCGAACACGGGCGTCGAGGAAACTCAACGCCCGTGTGCTTATGTCAAGGGTAATCTAGAATGGCGAAAAGAGATTTTTACGAAGTACTCGGTTTGAGTAAAAGTGCCGACGAAAAAGAAATTAAACGTGCATATAAGCGTTTAGCAATGAAATATCACCCAGACCGTAATCAGGGTGATAAAGAGTCAGAATCAAAATTTAAAGAAATCAAAGAAGCCTACGAAATTTTAAGTGATGCACAGAAACGTGCTGCTTACGATCAATATGGCCATGCAGCCTTTGAGCAAGGCGGGTTTGGTGGCCAAGGTGGTGGTGGTTTCGGTGGTGGCGCTGACTTTGGTGATATTTTCGGTGATGTTTTTGGTGATATTTTTGGTGGTGGTCGCCGTCAACAACGTGCATCACGAGGGTCTGACTTACAATACAACATGGACTTAACGCTTGAAGAAGCTGTTCGTGGTATTACCAAAGAAATTCGTATACCTACACTAGAAACATGTGACAAATGCCATGGTAGCGGTGCTAAAGAAGGTACATCAGCTGAAACATGCTCTACCTGTCATGGTGCGGGTCAGGTTCATTTACGTCAAGGCTTCTTCACTGTACAACAAGCATGTCCAACGTGTCATGGTCGAGGTAAAGTGATTAAAGAGCCTTGCTCTAAATGTCATGGTGATGGTCGTGTCGAGCGTTATAAAACCCTGTCTGTTAAAATTCCAGCTGGCGTTGATACGGGTGATCGCATTCGCTTAAGTGGTGAAGGTGAAGCAGGTGAAAATGGTGCACCAGCAGGCGATTTATATGTACAGGTTCATGTTCGCCAACATCATATTTTTGAGCGTGATGGCAATAACCTGTATTGTGAAGTTCCGATTAACTTTGCGATTGCGGCTTTGGGAGGCGAAATTGAAGTTCCTACACTGGATGGCCGTGTAAAACTTAAAATCCCAGCAGAAACTCAAACGGGCAAAATGTTCCGTATGAAAGGTAAAGGCGTCAAGTCAGTACGTAGTAGCACTGTCGGTGATTTGATGTGCCGTGTTGTTGTTGAAACACCGGTTAAACTCAATGAGAAACAAAAAGAGTTAATGGAACAACTTGGTGAATCATTTGGTGGTAAAAGTGGTGAGAAAAATACACCGCGCTCTAAAAGCTTCCTAGATGGTGTGAAAAAATTCTTTGATGATTTAACCAAATAATTTTTATTCCCCCTTTCAAAAAGGCCTGATGATAGTATTTATCATCGGGCCTTTTTATTTTAATATGGCTCAATATTATCCCATCTTGATGGCGACAATCCCCGTTAAAATGACTAAGCACGCTAAGAGTTGTTTACGGTTAAATTGCTCTTTTAGCAAATAAACAGATAAGACCATGGCAAATAGTACACTGGTTTCTCTTAATGCCGCGACAAGCACAATAGAGGCATGACTCATTGCCCAAATTACAATGCCATAACTGACTAATTGCATGACACCACCTAAAAACGCGGGCTTCCAATAATCTTTTATTTTGGTTTTTAAGTACTGGCGATAACGAAGCCATGCCAGTAAATACATCGCAATACCATTTAAAAAGAAGAGCCACAAAATATAAGCAAAAGGTGTTTCACCCACACGGGATCCATTACCATCAGATAGAGTATAACTTGCGGTAAATAATGCAGTAAGGAGCGCAAAAAAGAGCGCATCTTTACGCAAATTCAGTGTTGCTATTTTTCGGCTACGTGAAATAAGGATAATACCTAAAATAATCAATAGAATACCGATTAATCCAGTAATGGGGAGTGTTTCATGAAAAAGAAAAAAACCAAGAACTGCGGTCATTAATGGTGCACTACCACGAGAAATTGGGTAGATCTGGTTAAAGTCTGCCAAGGTATAACATCGGCTTAAAGAGAGTGTGTAACCAATATGAAATAGGACGGAAAGAATAAGCCATTTCCATGCACCTATATCAGGTAATCCAACCAAAAACAGCGCGGGGATTGTTACAATACCTGAAAAAAAGGTCAGTAACGAGATCCCTAGAAATCGATCACTGCCGACTTTGACTAATGCATTCCAACATGCATGGAAGACAGCGGCAAATAGTACGGCAACAAAAATGGTAATCGACATATTGATAGAAGCCTTAGTACAAAAGCGAAAATTATTTTTATAAAACCATAGCACAATGGTTAAATAGTGAAATATATAACATTTTCTTTTTTCTTATAATCTTAGGATGCTGTAAATAAAAAAGAGAGAAAGGGTATTGTTTGGTGTGGTTGAAAATTAGTCTATTTGCTCTATTTTATCAGTTGGGAGTATTTATTCAATTAGATGCCTATTTTTACTTATTTGTTAAAATATTAGCTATTTATCAATAGATTAAATTTAATTAATTTAATTATTTTTTATTTTCTCTATTGGGAAATAATATTGATTAATTTCGACTACCTATCTTGTTTCTCTTAATATTTCCTATTTAATTCGAATAATCCGAGCTGTTATCCATAAATAAACTGTTTTTTACGAATTCATGGTTAGCATATTATTAACAAGATTAGTAATCTTGAGGTTAATATTATGACGGCAATTATTAGACAATTTTTGAGATTAGAGGCATCAGGCGGTATTCTTCTGATTATTGCTGCTATTATCGCATTGATTATGGCGAATACACCTCTAAGTGCTTTGTATAATGAGTTTTTATCTATTCCTATCATGATCAAGTTTGGTGCATTCGAACTTGATAAGCCACTCTTGCTTTGGGTAAATGATGCCTTAATGGCTATTTTCTTTTTAGTGGTTGGATTAGAAGTTAAACGCGAGTTAAAAGAAGGTTCTTTAGCTCAACGTGATAGAGCTATTTTTCCTGCAATTGCTGCTGTGGGAGGGATGTTAGCGCCTGCATTAGTTTATCTCATGTTCAATCATGCAGATGCTGTTGGGCAACAAGGTTGGGCTATTCCGGCGGCAACGGATATTGCATTTGCATTGGGCGTTATGGCGCTATTAGGTAAACGTGTCCCTGTTGAGTTAAAAGTTTTCTTATTAGCTTTGGCGATTATCGATGACCTAGGCGTTATTGTGATTATTGCACTCTTTTATTCAAAGAGTATTGCATTGATGCCGTTGGCTTTGGCTGGGGTGATTGTTATTACTCTAGGCCTAATGAATTGGCGTAAAGTTGGTAATACCGCAGCTTATTTGGTTCTTGGATTTATTTTGTGGGTGTGTATTTTAAAATCAGGCATTCATGCCACCATTGCGGGTGTCATCGTCGGGTTCCTTATCCCATTAAGAAATAATGAAGGTGATTCACCTTCTGAGGAATTAGAGCATGTGCTACACCCTTGGGTTGCTTATTTAATTTTGCCACTGTTTGCATTTAGTAATGCAGGGGTATCCTTAAATGGAGTGACATTGGATGGTATGTTATCAGCATTACCATTAGGTATCGCATTAGGCCTATTTTTAGGTAAGCCGATCGGAATTTTCCTCTTTAGTTGGGTTTCGGTAAAACTAGGCATTGCAAAATTACCAGATGCGATTAATCTTAAACAAATATTTGCAGTATCTGTGCTCTGTGGTATCGGTTTTACTATGTCTATCTTTATCGCAGGATTAGCTTTTGATGGTGCAGATGAAGCTTATAATACCTACTCTAAGCTTGGTATTTTAGTAGGTTCAACGATAGCTGCTATTGTGGGATATTTGTTGCTTCGTTCTGTTTTACCGAAGTTAAAAACGAAGTCAATATAAGGAAATTTATTACGGATTTGAGTTTCTCAACACAATAAATACCGAGCAATATATTTAAACCTACGGTGCAATACAGTGTATTGTGCCGTAGGTGTTTTTATGAGGATTGGATGCAAGGAAAGCCAATCGCAAACTAATGCGTTATTACATAGTCTGTGTCTAGATCACAGAAGTTGAAAGGAAGATAACTATGCGGGTGTCACATCTCAATTTTAACCATCTTTATTATTTTTGGCATGTGTGTAAAGAAGGCTCTGTTGTAGGTGCAGCAGAAGCCCTGTATCTGACACCTCAGACAATTACAGGGCAGATTAAAGCATTAGAAGAAAGATTAGGTGGTAAGTTGTTTAAACGCCAAGGAAGGGGACTGGTTCCTTCAGAATTGGGGCAACTTATTTTCCGTTATGCTGATAAAATGTTTATGCTAAGTCAAGAAATGCTGGATATCGTCAACTATAGTCGTGAATCGAGCTTATTATTTGATGTCGGTGTCGCAGATGCATTATCTAAACAACTAGTTAGCCGCATATTGGAAACAGCTGTGATTGATCATGAGCAAATCCACCTGCGCTGTTTTGAATCAACGCATGAATTATTATTAGAACAATTAAGTCAGCATAAACTGGATATGATTTTATCAGATTGCCCGGTCGATTCTTCTCAGCAAGAAGGTTTATTTTCTGTAAAACTCGGTGAATGTAATATGAGCTTTTTTTGCAGTCACCCACTTCCTGAAAAACCATTTCCTGAATGCTTAGAAGAGCGAAAACTACTCATTCCAGGTCGTCGATATATGTTAGGTCGCCATTTATTAACGTGGATACGCAATAAAAATCTGCAAGTGGAAATATTGGGAGAGTTTGATGATGCGGCATTAATGAAAGCATTTGGATTAAATTATAATGCTATTTTTGTTGCACCTTCACTGTATACCGATGAAACTTTCGCTCATAGTAATATTGAAGAGATTGGGATGCTCGACACTGTAAAAGAAGAGTACTACGCGATTTTTGCAGAACGAATGATCCAACATCCAGCGGTTCAACGTGTTTGTAATACTGATTTTTCGGCACTTTTTAATGGAGATAAAAAGAGTGTTGTAAGCCCATAAGTGGGTTGCAGTTCAAAGGGAGAAAATAAAAAACCGGCTTAAGCCGGTTTTTTATAACACAAGAAAGCAATATTACATTGCTTTGATTTGTGCTTGCAGATTAGCTTTATGACGTGCAGCTTTATTCTTATGAATTAAGCCTTTAGTTGCCTGACGGTCAACAATTGGTTGCATGTCATTAAATGCTTTTTGTGCTGCTTCTTTATCACCTGAAGCAACTGCTGCGTATACTTTTTTAATGTAAGTACGCATCATAGAACGACGGCTTGCGTTGTGCTGACGACGCTTTTCAGACTGAACCGCACGTTTCTTAGCTGATTTGATATTAGCCAAGTTCCAACTCCCAAATATATTCTAGCGAGGACAAATACAAAGGTGAAGGAATATGCCTTTTCAACCTAAGTTTGTCAATGGATTTATACAAAATTAGCGTCGTTGTACGCGACACTTGTTTCGTTGTGATGGCGCAAGATTTTATCAGTTAAGACGGGTAGAATACAGTCCTTTGAGTGAAAAAATCATCAAAATCGTGTATATGAGTAATAAATAATAGATTCTAATAGGATCTACGATTGATTTTATGCGATTTTATAACCAAGAAGTGAGTGATAGTCCATTTTTGTTTGATGTGAGTAGTCACATTTAAGAATAACAGTGAATCGACTCGTTGAGATATTACTCATCAATAAACATTGATATATTGGGTTACTCTCAAGCCTTTGACAAGGTATAATCCAATAATTTCCACGGTATTGAGCCAGTTATGGAGCTAATTCGCGGTATACAGAATATTAGAGCGCTACATCATGGTTGCGTTCTGACGATTGGGAATTTTGATGGTGTCCATCGAGGCCATCAGGCATTATTGAAACATTTGAAGCAAGAAGCTTCACAACGAGGGTTACCCACGGTTGTGATGACATTTGAGCCTCAGCCACTTGAGTTCTTTTTACCAGAAAAGGCGCCAGCACGTCTGACTCGTTTGCGAGACAAGATAAAGTATTTGGCTGAATGTGGTATTGACTACCTTTTGTGTGTCAAATTTGATAAACAGTTTGCTGCACAAACACCTGAAGAGTTTGTTTCATCCCTGCTGGTCAATAAATTAGGGGTGAAGTTTCTTGCTATTGGTGATGACTTTCGCTTTGGCAAACATCGTGAAGGTGATTTCCACTTTTTGCAACAAGCGGGCGTTCGGTATGGATTTGACGTCGCGAATACAGAAAGTTATTGCGATAAAGGATTACGTATCAGTAGCACCGCGGTACGAGAAGCGTTACTCAATGATGATTTAGTGCTTGCTGAATCACTCCTTGGACACCCTTACAGTGTTTGTGGACGAGTTGTTCATGGTAATGAATTGGGTAGAACTATTGGTTTTCCGACAGCCAATATTCCAATGAAGCGCTTGGTTGCACCAGTGAAAGGTGTTTATGCCGTTGATGTCTATTTATCAGATAATCAATTGCCTTTGCCTGGTGTGGCAAATATCGGAAGTCGCCCAACTGTAAAAGGGAAGGGCGTACAATTAGAAGTTCATTTAATCGACGTTAATATGGATTTATATGGACGTTGTATTGATGTTGTGTTACGAAAGAAATTACGTAATGAACAGCGATTTGCATCATTGGATGCATTGAAGCAGCAAATCGCAGATGATGTGGCTACTGCTAGGGATTTTTTATCACAGCGGTCGGAGTCATAAACTAGCGGAAAATTGGAACTGAGAATCGAATGAGTGACTATAAAAATACCCTGAACTTACCAGAAACAGGGTTCCCTATGCGCGGGGATTTAGCAAAGCGCGAACCAGAGATGTTATCACGTTGGTACAAAGAAGGTTTGTATCAAGCTATTCGTCAGGCTAAAAGTGGTAAAAAAACATTTATTTTGCATGATGGCCCTCCATACGCCAACGGCAATATTCATATTGGTCACTCAGTAAACAAAATTCTCAAAGATATTATTATTAAATCCAAAGGGCTGTCAGGCTTTGACTCTCCGTACATTCCAGGATGGGATTGTCACGGATTACCTATCGAACTAAAAGTTGAACAAATCGTAGGTAAACCAGGAGAAAAAATATCGGCAGCACAATTCCGCGAGGAATGTCGTAAATACGCTTACGAGCAAATCGAAGCACAGAAAAAAGATTTTATTCGTTTAGGTGTTCTAGGGGATTGGGAAAAACCTTATCTTACAATGGATTATAAAACCGAAGCGAATACTATCCGTGCATTAGCGCGTATTATCGCAAATGGTCACTTGTTAAAAGGGGCGAAACCTGTTCACTGGTGTACGGCGTGTGGTTCATCACTGGCAGAAGCCGAAGTTGAATATTACGACAAAACATCCCCTTCTATCGATGTGCGTTTCACCGCCGTAGATTCAAAAGCCGTTGCTGCTAAATTTGGTTCAGCAACAGATAAACCAATTTCTTTGGTTATCTGGACAACAACGCCTTGGACATTACCTGCTAACCGCGCTATCGCATTAAATGCAGAGTTTAATTATGCCTTAGTCTCTTTTAATGATGAATGCGTGATTTTGGCGGCTGATCTTGTTGAAGGCGTAATGAAGCGTATTGGCGTAACTGGCTGGACTGTTTTAGGTGAATGTAAAGGTACAGATCTAGAACTGTTGCGCTTTAATCATCCATTTATGGGCTTTGATGTACCTGCTATTTTAGGTGATCACGTTACTTTAGAAGCGGGTACTGGTGCGGTACATACTGCACCAGGCCATGGTCCTGATGACTTTGTGGTTGGCCAAAAATACGGTTTAGAAGTTGCAAACCCAGTTGGGCCAAATGGTTGCTATTTACCTGGCACTTATCCAACATTAGATGGCGTTTTTGTTTTTAAAGCAAATGATGTCATTGTTGAATTGCTAAAAGAAAAAGGCGCTCTGTTACATCATGAAGCGTTGCAGCACAGTTATCCTTGCTGTTGGAGACATAAAACTCCAGTTATTTTCCGTGCAACACCACAATGGTTTATTGGTATGGATAAAAACGGGTTACGTCAACAGTCATTAAAAGAGATCAAAGGTGTTAAATGGATCCCTGATTGGGGCCAAGCACGTATTGAATCAATGGTTGAGAACCGTCCAGACTGGTGTATTTCTCGTCAACGGACTTGGGGGACGCCAATGTCTCTGTTTGTCCACAAAGAGACTCAAGAGCCACATCCACGTACTTTAGAGTTGATGGAAGAAGTTGCAAAACGTGTTGAAGTGAGTGGGATTCAAGCATGGTGGGATTTAGATATCCGCGAAGTGCTGGGTGATGAAGCTGACGATTACATGAAAACACCAGACACACTGGATGTTTGGTTTGATTCAGGATCAACACACTCAACTGTTGTCGATGATCGCCCTGAATTCCATGGTAATTCTGCTGACATGTATTTAGAAGGCTCTGACCAGCATCGTGGCTGGTTTATGTCTTCACTGATGATATCAACCGCAATTAAAGGTAAAGCGCCTTACCGTGAAGTGTTAACACACGGTTTTACCGTAGATGGACAAGGCCGTAAAATGTCCAAATCTATTGGTAATACTGTTAGTCCACAAGATGTGATGGATAAACTAGGTGCTGATATCTTACGTTTATGGGTTGCATCAACAGATTATACGGGTGAAATTGCCGTTTCAGATGAAATCTTAAAACGTGCGGCGGATACTTATCGTCGTATTCGTAATACAGCACGTTTCTTCTTAGCGAACTTAAACGGTTTTGATCCTGCAAAACACCAAGTTAAGCCAGAAGAGATGGTGACACTTGATCGATGGGCTGTAGGTCGTGCGAAAGCAGCACAAGCGGATATCCTAAAACATTATGAAAATTACGATTTCCATAATGTTATTCAGCGCTTAATGCAGTTCTGTTCAGTGGAAATGGGCTCTTTCTACTTAGATATCATCAAAGACAGGCAATACACCGCGAAAAGCGATAGCGTTGCGCGTCGTAGTTGCCAAACAGCATTATTCCACATCATTGAAGCATTAGTCCGTTGGATGGCGCCAGTTATGTCATTCACTGCTGATGAGATCTGGAATGAACTGCCAGGTGAACGTGCAAAATACGTTTTAACTGAAGAGTGGTATACCGATTTATTTGGTTTAGATGCATCCGAAACCTTAAATGATGATTACTGGGCTGAATTACTGGCCGTTCGTGGTGAAGTCAATAAGGTATTAGAGCAAGCGCGTACAGATAAACAACTGCGTGGCTCTTTAGAAGCATCCGTCACACTGTATGCAGATAAAGAATTGGCAGACAAATTAAATGCATTAGGTAATGAACTGCGTTTTGTTTTATTAACATCTCAAGCGACAGTCGCAGATATTAATGATGCACCAGCAACAGCATTAGTGTCTGATATGGCGGGTTTAAAAATCGCCTTTAACAAAGCCGATGGTGAAAAATGTCCTCGTTGCTGGCACTATGCAACAGATATCGGTCAAGTAGCGGAACACGCTGAGTTATGTGGACGCTGTGTTACTAACGTAGCCGGTAACGGTGAAGAACGTAAGTTTGCTTAATTAATGAAGAAAACACTTTGCTCTACAGGTTTACGCTGGTTATGGCTAGCGATCGCTGTAGTGGTGTTGGATTTAGGTACGAAACAGTATTTCATGCAGACATTTCGTCTGTATGAATCTGTTGCCGTAATGCCTTTTTTCAACTTCACTTACGCACATAATTATGGTGCTGCCTTTAGCTTTTTAGCGGATAAAGGGGGATGGCAACGTTGGTTTTTTGCACTGATTGCATTAGCAATCTGCATTACTTTATTAGTGATGATGTATAAAAATAAAGCGAGTGCCAGACTAAGTAACATTGCTTATGCGCTTATTATTGGCGGAGCATTGGGTAATCTTTCTGATCGTCTGATCCACGGGTTTGTTATCGATTTCCTTGATGTTTATGTCGGAGATTGGCATTGGCCCACTTTTAATATTGCTGATATGGGGATTTGTATTGGTGCTGGGCTTATTATCATTGAAAGCTTTTTCCCTGATAAAAATGTCAGCCCGCAAGATACAAAAAAGCAAAAGTAATCAGACAATGAGTTAACTAAAATAACCCCTGCCTTATGGCGGGGGTTACGCTTAATAGAAGGTATTAGTATGGTTATGCAGGTACTCAACAACAGCGCAGTATTGTTGAATTTCACTTTAAAATTAGCCGATGGCTCTGTTGCTGAATCTACACAAGCACATGGTAAACCCGCTCTTTTTCGTTTAGGTGATGAAAGTTTATCGCCAGCCTTAGAAGCTGAATTATTGGGGTTATCAACGGGAGATAAAAAAACCTTTACGCTTGCAGGTGAACATCTTTTTGGTAAATATAATCCTGACTTGATCCAATACTTTATGCCTTCTGACTTTGCAGAATCTGGTGTGCCTGAGGCGGGCACTATCATGCTATTTACAGCAATGAATGGCAGTGAAATGCCGGGCATTGTAAGAGATGTCACTGAAGATTCCGTCACTGTCGATTTTAATCATCCGTTAGCGTCAGAAGAAGTGACATTTGATATTGAAGTGGTCAGTATCGATCCTGAGGAGGAAACAACACATGCAAATATTGCTGGCTAACCCACGAGGCTTTTGTGCGGGAGTTGACCGAGCTATCAGCATTGTTGACCGTGCTCTGGAAATCTATGGCGCACCTATTTATGTTCGTCACGAAGTAGTTCATAACCGTTATGTGGTTAACGATTTACGTGAACGTGGCGCTATTTTTATTGAAGAAATTTCAGAAGTGCCTGATAACGCGATTTTAATTTTTTCAGCTCATGGTGTTTCTCAAGCCATTCGCCAAGAAGCTCGCTCGCGTAATTTAACGATGCTTTTTGATGCCACTTGCCCACTCGTGACTAAAGTTCATATGGAAGTGGCAAGAGCGAGTCGTAAAGGTAAAGAGGCGATTTTAATCGGTCATGCTGGACATCCTGAAGTTGAAGGTACAATGGGGCAATATAGTAACCCTGAAGGGGGGATGTATTTAGTTGAATCGCCTGCGGATGTCTGGAAATTAGAAGTCAAAGATGAAGACAATCTTTGCTTTATGACACAAACAACACTTTCTGTAGATGATACATCTGAAGTGATTGATGCTTTAAATACGCGTTTTCCCAAAATTATTGGACCTCGTAAAGACGATATTTGTTATGCAACAACGAATCGCCAAGAAGCGGCAAGAGAACTTGCTGAAAAAGCCGATGTTGTTTTTGTTGTTGGTTCTAAGAACTCATCGAATTCAAACCGCTTAGCAGAATTGGCACAGCGTGCAGGGAAACCGTCTTATCTTATCGATAGTTTTGAAGATATTGATGAGTCATGGGTGACTGATGTTAATATTGTCGGAGTGACCGCGGGGGCTTCTGCGCCTGATATTTTAGTACAGCAGGTGTTAGAGCGTTTAAAAAGCTTTGGTGCTGATGAAGTCATCGAATTATCAGGACGAGAAGAAAACATTGTTTTTGAAGTGCCTAAAGAGCTTCGACTCGATTATAAAGTTATTGAATAAGGCATATAAAAAGAGAGTTTTTTAAAAGCAGAGTTGAAATCTCTGCTTTTTTTATACCTAAAGTTAAATGAATAATCATGCTACTCATCTCTTTTACTGATAATTAGTACGATTTGGTGTGTTTTTCTTATCTGGAACGTTAAATGCTGGCATCAAACGGATGACATCGCTAATCTGTAAACAATAAATAGAGATCATAAGTATTGTTAAGGAGAAATTTAGTTATGTCTGCAAAAGAACTTCGTCTTGCTGTTGTGGGTGCAGGTGGACGCATGGGACGCCAATTAATTCAGGCAATTTCTCAACAAGAAGGAACCGTGCTAGGTGCTGCTTTTGAGCGTACAAATTCTTCATTGATTGGCTCGGATGCGGGTGAATTGGCTGGCATTGGTCATATTGGTGTCACAGTATCCGATAACCTATTAGCACAAGCGCATGCATTTGATGTATTAATTGATTTTACACGCCCAGAAGGCACTCTTTCACATATTGAGTTTTGTGTGGAACAACAAAAAGGCATGATTATTGGCACGACAGGCTTTGATGATGAAGGTAAAAAAGCCATAGATGATGCAGCAAAAATTATCCCCATCGTGTTTGCTGCCAACTTTAGTGTTGGTGTTAATTTAGTGCTTAAATTACTTGAAAAGGCGGCTAAAGTGATGGGAACCTACAGTGATATTGAAATTGTAGAAGCACATCATCGCCATAAGGTTGATGCTCCATCAGGCACTGCATTAGCAATGGGTGAATCTATTGCCGATGCATTAGGCCGTGATCTTAAAAAATGCGCTGTCTATGAGCGAGTAGGGTATACAGGAGAGCGTGATCCCCAAAGTATTGGTTTTGCTACCATTCGTGCGGGGGATATTGTGGGTGAACACACCGCGATTTTTGCTGATATTGGCGAACGCGTCGAGATAAGCCATAAGGCTTCTAGTCGAATGACATTTGCAAATGGCGCAGTAAAGGCGGCTATTTGGCTAAGTTCTAAAAAATCAGGTCTTTATAATATGAAAGATGTGCTTTCTTTAGAGGATTTATGATTTATTGTTATTTGTAATATATTGAAAGCTCATGGTTATTTTTTTAACTATGAGTTTTTTTTCTTTTGTTGATTATTTTTTTCTCTTCTTTCTTGTTTTTCTTGTTTATCCCTTGCTTTTTCCTGTTTTTTTTCTAAAAGTAGACAGTATTCTGCTGTATTTCCTTTTAAAGTCTCATTTTTAAATTATCTTAGTAAGCAAACGGTTAAATTCGTAAGATTTGTTATATTAATTGTCACTTGGTTGATTAGATTGCTAATGGTTGATGTTTTTTTAATTAAAAAGGTGTTTTTTCTAGACATCTGCCTAAGGGATCTTTAGAATGCGCCCAATTTGCCAAAAATTTGCCCAATTTTATGTTTTTGGCATTGATTTAGAGGCTTAAATCTGAATTAATATGCATGAAATGTGATTTATTATTCTCTGGAGGGCGTTTTGATTAAATCAGCTATACTGGTTCTAGAAGATGGGACCGAATTCCACGGCAAGTCGATTGGCGCAGAAGGCGCCGCCATCGGTGAAGTCGTTTTTAATACTTCAATGACTGGTTATCAAGAAATATTAACCGACCCGTCTTACTCCCAACAAATTGTTACTCTCACCTATCCCCACATTGGCAACACCGGCGTTAATCATTCAGATGAAGAATCAGAAACCATCCATGCTCAAGGCTTAATTATTCGTGATTTACCATTAGTGATGAGCAATTATCGTGCACAAGAAACATTATCTGATTATCTTAAACGCCATAATATCGTTGCAATTGCAGATATTGATACACGTAAGCTAACGCGCTTATTGAGAGAAAAAGGCGCACAAAATGGCTGTATTATCGCAGGGGATTGCCTAGATACCCATGTTGCGCTCGAAAAGGCTAAATCATTTCCGGGTTTAAAAGGAATGGATTTAGCCAAAACAGTAACCGTTAAACAGCCTTATCAGTGGACTCAAGGAAGTTGGACACTAGAGAGTGAATTACCCAAAGCTAAATCAGCGAATGAATTGCCATTGCACATTGTGGCATATGATTTTGGTGTGAAACGTAATATTTTACGTATGCTGGTGGATAGGGGGTGCCGAGTCACCGTTGTACCAGCACAGACATCAGCACACGATATTTTAGCGCTTTCACCTGATGGTATTTTTCTTTCAAATGGCCCCGGGGATCCAGAGCCCTGTGAATATGCCATTAACGCCATTCAAACGTTTTTAACAACCGATATTCCTCTCTTTGGTATCTGTTTAGGTCATCAGCTTTTAGCGTTAGCTAGCGGTGCAAAAACCATCAAAATGAAATTTGGGCATCATGGTGGTAACCATCCTGTAAAAGATTTAGATAAAAATACCGTGATGATCACAGCACAGAATCATGGATTTGCCGTTGATGAAACTTCACTTCCTGCCAATTTACGTGTGACACATAAGTCTCTATTTGATGGTTCTTTGCAAGGTATTCATCGTACAGATAAACCTGCGTTCAGTTTCCAAGGCCATCCAGAAGCCAGCCCTGGGCCACATGATGCCGCACCTCTTTTTGATCACTTTATCGAGCTAATCGCGCAATATCGTCAAAACCTGCAATCAGTAACAACAAAATAAATCAGGAGCGAAAGAAAATGGCTAAAAGAACAGATATCAAAACAATCCTGATTTTAGGTGCTGGACCGATTGTTATCGGACAAGCGTGTGAATTTGACTATTCAGGCGCTCAAGCATGTAAAGCTTTACGTGAAGAGGGATATCGAGTTGTTTTGGTAAATTCAAACCCTGCAACCATTATGACCGATCCTGAGATGGCTGATGCAACGTACATCGAGCCTATTCACTGGCAAGTTGTGAGAAAAATTATCGAAAAAGAACGTCCCGATGCGGTACTACCGACAATGGGCGGGCAAACAGCACTGAACTGTGCTTTAGAATTAGAGCGCCAAGGCGTTTTAGCTGAATTTGGTGTCACCATGATTGGGGCAACAGCCGATGCAATTGATAAAGCAGAAGATAGACAACGCTTTGATAAAGCGATGAAGAAAATAGGCTTAGATACAGCGCGTTCAGGTATTGCACATAACCTTGATGAAGCGTTTGCGGTCGCACAACAGGTTGGTTTTCCTTGTATCATTCGTCCTTCATTCACGATGGGAGGAACCGGTGGTGGTATTGCCTATAATCGCGAAGAATTTGAAGAAATCTGTATTCGCGGTTTAGATTTATCACCAACCAATGAACTATTAATTGATGAATCACTGATTGGTTGGAAAGAGTACGAAATGGAAGTCGTGCGTGATAAAAACGACAACTGCATTATCGTCTGTTCTATCGAAAACTTCGATGCAATGGGAATTCATACGGGCGACTCCATTACTGTTGCACCAGCACAAACACTTACCGACAAAGAATATCAAATTATGCGTAACGCCTCGATGGCAGTATTACGTGAGATAGGTGTTGAAACTGGTGGCTCTAACGTTCAGTTTGCTGTTGATCCTAAAACAGGGCGTTTGATTGTTATTGAAATGAATCCTCGTGTCTCACGCTCTTCTGCCTTGGCATCCAAAGCAACAGGCTTTCCGATTGCTAAAGTTGCCGCAAAATTAGCGGTAGGTTATACCCTTGATGAGCTGATGAATGATATCACAGGAGGAAGAACACCTGCCTCTTTCGAGCCTTCAATCGACTATGTTGTGACAAAAATCCCTCGCTTTAACTTTGAAAAATTTGCAGGAACAAATGACAGACTAACAACGCAAATGAAATCTGTTGGCGAAGTGATGGCAATTGGTAGAACGCTACAAGAATCTATGCAAAAAGCGTTACGAGGTCTTGAAGTTGGTGCTACTGGTTTTGATCCCAAAGTCGATTTAGACGACCCTGAAGCATTAACCAAAATTCGTCGAGAGTTAAAAGAAGCAGGTTCAGACAGAATTTGGTATATCGCAGATGCTTTCCGCGCTGGATTATCTGTTGATGGTGTCTTTAATCTCACCAATATTGATCGCTGGTTCTTAGTTCAAATTGAAGAAATCGTTCGTCTGGAAGAAAAAGTCAGTGAAGTTGGTATAAAAGGATTAAGTGCTGATTTTTTACGTCAATTAAAGCGTAAAGGTTTTGCCGATGCGCGTTTAGCTAAAATACTTAACGTAAAAGAATATGCTATTCGCCAATTACGTGAGCAATATCAGCTACATCCAGTCTATAAACGTGTTGATACTTGTGCGGCAGAATTTGCAACTGATACGGCTTATATGTACTCGACTTATGAAGAAGAGTGCGAGGCAAATCCACATCAAAATAAACCCAAAGTGATGATCTTAGGCGGTGGGCCCAATCGTATAGGTCAAGGGATTGAATTTGATTATTGTTGTGTTCATGCGGCGCTTGCACTACGTGAAGACGGTTACGAAACCATTATGGTGAACTGTAATCCTGAAACGGTTTCAACGGATTATGACACCTCTGACAGACTCTATTTCGAACCTGTCACATTAGAAGATGTGCTTGAAATTGTGCGTATCGAAAAACCGAAAGGGGTTATCGTGCAATATGGTGGTCAAACACCGTTAAAATTAGCAAGAGCGTTAGAAGCTGAAGGTGTGCCAGTCATTGGCACAACGCCTGATGCAATCGATAAAGCCGAAGATCGTGAGCGTTTCCAAAAAGCGGTTGATAAATTAGGGCTAAAACAGCCTGAAAATACCACTGTGACCGCTTTAGAAGAGGCGGTAGAAAAAGCGCAATTAATTGGCTATCCGCTGGTGGTTCGTCCTTCTTATGTGCTTGGTGGACGTGCCATGGAAATTGTTTATGATGAAGTTGATTTACGTCGTTATTTCCAAACTGCCGTCAGTGTGTCAAACGATGCCCCTGTATTATTAGACCGTTTTCTAGATGATGCGATTGAAGTTGATATTGATGCAATTTGTGACGGTAAACAAGTCGTGATTGGCGGTATTATGGAACATATCGAACAAGCAGGTGTTCACTCCGGTGATTCAGCTTGTTCATTACCTGCGTATACCTTAAGCAAAGAAATTCAAGATGTGATGCGTAAACAAGTTCGTGAGCTTGCTTTTGAATTAGGTGTAAAAGGGCTGATGAATGCACAATTTGCGGTAAAAGGTGATGATGTTTATCTTATCGAAGTTAATCCTCGAGCGGCTCGCACAGTGCCTTTTGTGTCAAAAGCCACTGGTGTGCCATTAGCCAAAGTCGCTGCACGTGTCATGATAGGACAAAGCCTTGAAGAGCAAGGGATAACAAAAGAAGTTATTCCCCCTTATTACTCTGTAAAAGAAGTGGTTTTACCTTTCAATAAGTTTGCAGGTGTTGATCCTATTTTAGGGCCGGAAATGCGTTCAACTGGCGAAGTAATGGGAGTCGGAGCAACCTTTGCTCAAGCTTTTGCTAAAGCGATGTTAGGCAGTAGCTCTACGATGAAGAAAAAAGGTAGAGCACTTCTCTCTGTGCGCGAAGGTGATAAAAAGCGTGTTGTTGATTTAGCCACTAAATTGCTAAAAAGTGGGTTCGAATTAGATGCGACACACGGTACAGCCATTGTATTAGGTGAAGCGGGAATAAATCCACGTTTAGTGAATAAAGTTCATGAAGGGCGACCGCATATTGAAGATAGAATTAAAAATGGTGAATATGACTATATTGTTAATACAACTTCGGGTCGCCAAGCTATTGAAGATTCTAAGATTATTCGTCGTAGTGCATTAAGATATAAAGTCCATTATGACACAACGTTAAATGGTGGATTTGCGACTACGCTGTCATTAACGGCGGATCCGACGGCGAGTGTTATTTCCGTTCAAGAAATGCATAAAAAGATAAGCAACGCTTAAGTTTGTTTGTCGTTTTAATTATGATCCTGAATAGAAGGAAACGTCTATTCAGGATTTTTTATTTTGTCATTTAAAAATGGCTGATAATAAAAAGAAAACACCCATAATATTTAATTTTTATGGGTGTTAATAAAAGCCTATTTTTTTAATAAGTTAACTGTCTAACGTATTGATTTATTATAAATTACATGGACATTATTGCCTTGTGCGCTACCTGAACCTTCCCAAGTAACAGCTTGTTGGAATTCTTTTTTCACACCATAGATCTCCATTTCGGTGATTAATGTTGCTGAGCCTGAATCAGGGGCGCCTATGGGACGTTGATAACAATTTTCTTTCATTGCGAGTGAAGGATAGGTGTCAGCTTTGGAATCATTATGAATAGAAGAAGAATAACTAGTGCTATCTTTATAATCTACTTCATTTCGACTGGAATCACCTTGAATATTAACAAGCCTATGAGAAATATGTACAGGATATAAGAGTTTATTCGTTCCGAATCCGATTGACGTTACTGGAACAGCCATAACATGAGTCATGGGCTCTGTGGCTAATGTCCGACATGAACTCGTCAACTTACCGTTATTACTTGTTTCAACAAAATTGATGTGTCCATCAAAACTATATTCCATAAATTGTGGAGTAACAGGTTCTACTTTTAATGGATAAAACTCAGGGTACTCTTTATTACTATTTCCCCAATCGAATGCAATCGCTTTGATCTCTATTTTTGCACCTTTATCGAAGAAGCTTTTTTCAGCGTGAAACGTGGTTGTTTTTTCTAAATTAGAAGTATCAGGAATATTCTCATTTTTACTATATGTTTTTCCATTAATCATTAATTCAATATTTACCGCTGTTTGACTAGCAGTGTCATCATCTTTTAGTTTCCAAGTTATTTGAATGGTGTCGTTATCATAGATAGGTGTCCAGCGAATAGTTTTTTGTGTTGAAACAGAAAGCTCTTTATCAAGGAATTGATTATCAACTCGACGGGCTATTGAGAGTATTTTTACACTAGGAATAGCTCTTACTTCAATTTCATAGCTTCCTTGAGAGGCTAAGAAATATTGGTTTTCCAAGACCTGTAATGAAATAACGCTTTTACCTTTACTTAGTGCTGTTATTTCTCCTGTATCTTTAATGGCGACAACATTAGGGTTCGATGAAAGCCATATTGCTTTTATTTCAGGAGGAATTTGTTTGTCAGGTTGTTGTACTTTTACACCTAATTGATCATCTGATAATACGACGCTTTTATTAGCAAAATTAATAACGAAAGTTCCTTTTTTTTGTTCATAATCAATAGTATGAGTATCTGCTAAGAATTGTTCAGTTGCCTCACTTTGTACTTTTATTTTTGTTTTCCCCGGCATTATGGCATTTAATACCCCTTTATCATCTACAGTGGTAATAGAAGGATTGTCGCTGGAAAAACTGACAGTGATATTTTTTGCATCTGTATTATCAAATCGGGTAAGTATTTTTTGAGTTATACCATCATTCCACGTTGATTGTATGTTGAGTGGAGACATGATTTTCAGATGTGGTTTCGCTTTTTCAATGACCAAAGGATAACTACTTTGAGCTGGTTGATATTGCTCGTTTCCTGACGTTTGCAGTGTAATGATTACTGTGCCTGCTTTTTTCATCGAGATTTTGCCACTATTGGTGTCAATCGAGGCAATAGTCGGCTCTGAGCTAGACCACATCACATTAATATTATTAGGTAATCCCGTATAACTTAATGCATTGATTGGCGCAGAAGCATAGGTTTCTTGTTGGATCTGCTTAGCAAATATAATGGTTGGTTTAGGAATAGTGACTTTAATGGTTAATGATTTTGCAATGGTGATCCCATCGGCTTCAGCCGTTAAAATAATATCTGTTTTAACATTCGAAGTAAGTGTGGTCTGGTAATTACCATTTCCTAATGGATTTAATGGGTTATGACTAAAGTTAGCTTTACCATTGATTGCTTTAATTGAAACGGTTTTACCATCAATAGTATTACTGTATTTATCCATTAAATTTACAGTAATTAAGGCGTTATCTTTATTATCACCACCAATTGATTGACGATTACTACTGAAGATTGATTTATTCGCATCGATATTAGCAGGAGTGACAGTGACATCTTGTATCGCTTTGTGATTGCTTAAATCAAGATACGCACTCATTTTTAAAATACCCGCAACATGGCTGGTCACTTTGGTTCTTGCGATACCGTGAGCATCTGTATAGGTACTAAAGTCATAGTCATCAGCTAAACCTTGTAATTTCCATGACACAATGACGTTAGGTAATATATTGTCATTAGCATCGACAATAGTTGCTTGATAATTAACGCCTTTATCACCAGCAATCATGGTCGTTCTATCTACATTAGTGGCTTTTATTTTCCATGTTGTTGCATCAGCACGAAGTTGCAAGGTTTTTTGTTTTTTGAAATCAACACCATTCACTTTGACACTTAATTGTGCTGTGCCGGATTTAGTCCCCGTTGCTTCAATTTCATAATGGCCCGGAGAGACTTGTTTAGCCGCGCTAAATTGTATCGTTGGGTTATTAGAGATCCCTTCAACTTGCTGATCAGGTAAAATATTACCGCCTTTATCTTTAATCGTTAAAGTGAGTAATGTCTTATCCGTACCATTGGCAATGATTGATGCAGGTATTAAGTTGATTTCTGAACGATTTTCATCCACATCATCGGCCACAAAATTGACATCAGGAGCGGGGTAACGACCTGAAATTAATATGGCGTTAACTTTAGCAATACCCGCAGGGTTACGAGTTAACTTAACCTCTGCAATACCTTTGCTGTCTGTAAATGTGAGTGGTTTGGCAAGTAGACTCTCTTTGTCCGTTGTCCATGTTACGTTGACGCCACTATTGACAGGATTATCATTTTTATCGCTGATATAAGCACTATAAGTGATGGTGTCGCCCGCATGAGGTTTTGTATCACTAATCACAAACTTATCAACTTTTGCCGTTTGACTATTAGGCAGAACCGTTAATAATGCAGTGTGTGTGAGTGTTACACGATCTATTTTTGCACTGATTGTTGTTTGGCCGGCTTTTAATGCGCTAACTTGTGCTTGATAAACCCCCGTTGAGATTTCTTTAAATGCTGTCGTTGTTGCCGTTAAATCAGTGCTGTAGCTAACGCTAATTTTATTCTCTAATCCTGTTAATAAATTATCGTATTTATCTTTTAGCGTTAAAGTAATGTGAGATTGTTCGACCTCAGAAATAATGGTGTTAGGAATAAGTGATAGCTGAGATTTATCAGCAGAAATGGTATCAGTATTAAAATTAATCAAATGATCAGCATCGAGAGATTGTTGGCTGTCTAACATTGCGGTCACTTGTGCTGAACCTGCTTGTGTGCTGATTAACGTAATTTCCGCTATCCCATTTTTATTGGTTTTACTGATAGGTTGTGAGAGTCGACCTAGTGAGGTTATCCAACCCACAGCAATTCCTTCCATGCCAGGGTTACCTTGCTTATCAACAATTTTTGCGCGAATAACCACTTTATCCGTACCATTTGCGATGACATCAAAAGGTGCGACCACATTAACTGCATTAATTGTGGCGTTTTGCTTATCAGCAATAAAACCAAGAGGTTGTGCTAAAGTAAATGTATTACTTATATTGGTATATTTAGCGTTAATGGTGCTAATACCTTCTTGTTTACCCTTGATTGAGGTTTGGTAAACACCGTTATCTATTTCTTTTATGGCGCTAAATTGAATAGTGGGGTTATCACCCGTTAGCGTTATCAATTTCTCTTGTTTTGGCACAGGATTACCGAATGTATCTTTTAGGGTAATAGTACCTGTGGCGAGTGATTGGCCATTGGCAATAATAGATTGCGGTTCAATCAAAAATGTACTTTGTGATGACTTGACCTGGCCTGCGATGAAGTGAATGTTTTGTGTTGCACTTTGGTTATTTTCTAATATTGCTGTGACAGTTGTTGGTAGGGCTTTAGTGCCTTTTATCTCTATTTTTACATCACCATTATCATCTGTTTTTGTCATGTTAGTGCTAAGCGTATTATGAGTTGAATGCCAAAATACAGATTGTTTGATTAATGGATTATTTTCAGCATCAGTAACATGCGCTGATAAGGTAATGGTATCGTGATTATCTGCTATCGCTTCTGTTTTATTATTTTCAGTCGTTAGGACAATATTAGCACTATTAGGATTCGCAATAGCAGTTAGGGCGAGTTGTGCTTTTTCTTTATTTTCAAGTGTAACGATAATTTCGGTTACACCTGCTTTTTTAGTGCGTATTTGATTGGTTGTTTGTCCTTGATTGTCAGTCACACTCTTTTGCTTATCGAGAGTTGCAGAGGCGTTGGATTGCCATTTAACGGTTACATTAGGTAATTTATTCCCGAATTTATCTTTTACTACAGCAGTTAATATCGCTTGCTCTGTATTATCTGCAACTAATTGAGTTTTATTACTTGTTAAGGTAATTAAACCGTGTTGATTATTAGCAATAAAGGAAATCGGTTTTGCATCAAATGATTCATTACTGAGTCTAGCGGTTACAATGACATCAAAAGCGTGAGTACTGGTTACTGTTGTTTTAGCAATACCTTGGTTATCTGTCGTTGATACCTCATTAATACCCACGATACTTTGATCTCGATTAGTAGACCAAATCACCTTGGCATTAGGTATTACATTGTGATTTTTATCTTTAACGATAGCAGTAAAAATTACGGGGGTATTGCCATCAGCAATATAAGGTGGGGTTGATGGTGTTACCGAAATAATTTTACCGTTGGAGAGATCAGCAATAAATTGGGTTGTTTTTTTTGTGGTTACTTTATTAACCAGCGCAGTGACCGTTACCGCACCTGATATTTTGCTGGTCATGGTTGTTGATGCATTACCGTGACTGTCTGTCAGTAGTTCAGTCTCTTTGAGTTGTGCTTGGTTGTCAGCTGATAGTTGTATTTGTGTATTGGAAACAGGATTATTATTTTTATCAATGATATTAAAAGTAATTAGCTTTTCATCAGTCCCATTGGCGAATGAGCTATTGGGATTAATAGTAAAGGTATTTATTTTTGCTGAGTTAGCATCGGCAATAAAATCAACATCAGTTGAATAGGTAATATTATTAACATTTACGCCTATCTCACTCTTACCAATATGAATATTGGTAATTGGAACAATAATTTTACCTTCAGAGTCTGTATTCTTCTGCCCAATAATCGTTGCGCCATTATCTGCAGTAAAAGAGACCGGATAGTTAGGAATTCTATTGGTATTAATATCGGTTACGATGACTTGAATTTTATTTTGGCTTTTACCATCAGCGGGTGCATGGTTTTTAATTACGGTTAACCCACCTTGAGCAATAATGGCTGAATGAGTATCAGCGACAAAAGTCACCTGTGCCTGATTAAAGATATTATCCCTGAATTTTGGGGTTAACGTTACAATTTCAGGTGTGCTTCCTGCGGTTATTGTTGCTTGATATTTTCCTGTATCAATTCGACTGAAATTTGAGACTCGACTATTGCCAATAGGATTATCGGATTGGATCTTTAGTGATAGTTCTTTTATATCGATATCAACGGGAAGCTTATCATTATCGAAAATTGATAAGGTGAGATTTTGTACAGAATGATTGTCTGCAGGAAGTTGTGTTGATTTAGGCGTAAATTGGCTATTTTGTGTATTGATAGCGGATTGATCAACCGTAATGTGACTTTGTACAGGATCAGAACGGTTGCCCTGTTCATCAATCGCAACGGCGTTTATTGTGTAGCTATTTTCTTCCGTTAAACCAGATAGATGACGCGGAAGGATTATGGAGTAATTAAGATTATTATTGTGATTAATTTTACCTCCGTTAGCGATTAAACGACTGGCAGACCATTCAATTTGTTTAACTGGATATTTAGAGTGAACTTGTACTCCCAAATCTTTTTCTTCTTTGGCATAACCATTGATTGTTGGTGTGAGGGAAAGGAAGACTAAGGTTTTCTTTTTATATTCCAAAACAATTTCATTATTTCTATTTACGAAATCATAGCGATTTCCTGACATTAAACGTGTTGATCGAACATTATTAGGATTGAGTTGTGAAGAGAGTGATTCACCGAGTCGATATTGGATACTGACGTCAAATTTATTATCACTATTATCATTTAATCCAAAACGACGTTCAGCACCAAATGTAATTAATGGCACTGGGGTATAGGTTAATCCAGCAGTATAAGCATGCGGATTTTCTTGGCGATTATCTTTACTAAATAAGCCAACTTCTTTTCCGTAATATTGCTCAAAAATAAGCTTAGCACCTAATTGCGGATAAGCAGGTAGATACCCTTCCGTTCTAATATCCCAACCATTTGCTGGGCGTTCATTATAATCCATCACATCGTCAGAAGTACGCCAGTTGGATAAGCGATGATAGTGATTTATGTTTAATTTAAAGTAATCTCGCCATACCTCAGCACCAATACCGAATCGACTATGATAGCGACTCAAATCGTAGTCATAAAAAGCATTTAAACCGACCATAAATTTATCGGTAAAATGACGATAGCCAATCCCTTGATTTAATTGACTACGAGCATTTTTGCGGTGATAACTGGTTTGAGTAAAAACTAAGTTTTTCTCACTATCATAGACAGGAATAAGAAGATCAGCAGAACTCCCTTCTAAAGTGAAATGTTTATCCGTGGAAAGTGATACTCGAGCATGGCCAAATTGATTAAGCCATTGTTCTATTTGTTGATTTGCTTTATTGGATATTCTGCTTATTGCATATTGTGTTGCATCGGCGTCTCTATTTAATAGAGAAGAATTATCGACAATAATTTGAGCCAGTTCTTGTCCGTTAGTGGTAGGAATAGAAGTATCTTGGTCATTGTTATTATTAAGCCATTTTTTTGTTGGTAAAGACTCATCGGGAATATTGAGTGTAATCCCTGCTTTTACTTTTAATTTTCCAACTAAAGAAACATAATCAGGATTAGCTTCAATAAGTTTAAACAACTTTATATTGAATTTTTTTGCAATTGATTCTGGCGTGTCATTTGCTTGAACCTGATAAGTGCTCTTTTTTTTTAACAAATTAATTGTCTGTTTTTCTTGGTTATTCTCTCTTGCAAATACATTGGCTGGAATTGTTGCTGAAATAGGAAATGCTAGTTGAATAAAGATATTAAACCAAGCAACTTTCTTTGTAATGGAAGAGAGTTGAGGTGTTAGTCCACTTTTAAATTTTGTCATTTTTAAACTCACCGTAACAAATAATGATGAGATTTTCGTATTTATATATGTTTTAGATATCAGAAAGTGAACTTGAATTAATTGATTTCTAAATATATAAAAATTAATGATCAAAAAAATAAAATAGATATAAAGATAAAAAGCCAATAGAAAATAATCTCTATTGGCTTGGTAATTGTAAATTAAAAATTAGATATCAACAAAAATATCAGGATCAGGACCTAAGCGTTTTTTCTTCTCAAGTGTCGTTATTTCAGCAACTTCTTCTTTTTCTAATTTAAAATCAAAAATACGGAAATTCTCTTCAATACGAGATGGTGTAATTGATTTAGGTATCGCCACAAGCCCACTATCTAAATGCCAGCGTAAAACAATTTGTGCTGGTGTTTTATGATATTTCTCAGCAAGTTTTTGAATCATCGGTTGATCAAAGACACCTTCACCACCTTGTGCTAATGGGCTCCAAGATTCAGTCACAATATTATGAGTTGTGTTCCATGCTCTTAATGACGCTTGTTGCATTAAAGGATGAATTTCAATTTGGTTAATTACGGGGGTTACACCCGTTTCAGTAATGATCCGTTCAAGGTGTTCTTCTTTAAAATTACAGACACCAATGCTTTTTACTAAGCCTTCTTTTTGCAAAATAATCATTTGTTTCCACGCATCAACATAAAGCTCACGCGATGGTACTGGCCAATGCATTAAGTAGAGGTCAATATAATCAAGTTGCAAACGCTGGAGGCTTTCTAATAAGGCACCACGGGCATGGGATTGATCGTTATTCCATAATTTTGTGGTGATAAAAAGTTCATCACGGGGAATTGATGTCTGTTTGAGTGCTTTACCGACGCCTTCTTCATTGTGGTAAATCGCAGCCGTATCAAAAAGACGATAGCCTGTATCAAGAGCGTGATGAATTGCGTTAACAACTTGATGATTATCTGCTTGCCAAACACCAAGCCCAAGTTGTGGGATAGCATTTCCATCAGATAACTTGATTAGTTTAGGTTTATCCATTTTTGTCTCCAAAGTCGCATTAAAGCACTTAGAGTGCTGCTGTATAAATACGTTGACTGACTTCTAATGTGATATCTTGATGCTCGCCTAGTGCGGTTTGTCCATGCTCTTCCAATTTATGCACTAAAGCAGGAATGTCTTCTTCAGTGATTTTGAAATCAGCCAGTCGAGTTCTAAGTCCCATTAATTCAAAGAATTTTCGAGTTTCATTAATCGCAGTTTCAATTTTAAAAGCGTCAGAACCTTGGTTTATACCCCAAACTTTTTGTGCATATTGGATTAACTTCTCATATTTAGCCTGTCGTTTTTCATTTAATAGGGCCGGTAAAACGATGGCGAGAGTTTGTGCATGATCTAGCCCATGTAAAGCCGTAAGTTCATGACCTAATGCATGCGTAGCCCAATCTTGAGGAACACCAACACCAAGGATGCCATTAAGGGCTTGTGATGCTGTCCACATTATATTAGCACGGATATCATAATCTGTAGGCGATGTCAGCGCTTTTGGTCCTTGATCTATCAAGATACGTAAAAGACCTTCTGCATACTCATCTTGTACACGAGCATTCACAGGATAAGTGAGGTATTGCTCTAATATATGAATAAAAGCATCAACCACACCGTTAGCGGTTTGTCTTGGCGGTAAAGAATAAGTTGTTGTTGGATCTAAAATCGCGCAATGAGGATAAACATGAGGACTGGCAAAGCTTTGCTTATCCATCGTCTGTTTTCTACTAATAACAGAGAAGCTGTTAGTTTCCGTACCGGTCGCAGGCAGTGTCAATACACAACTCAAAGGTATCGCTTTTTCGATTACTTTACCGCGACTTGTCACGATTTCCCAAGGTTCACCTTTATAAGGTATAGCCGCAGCAATAAATTTTGTACCATCAATAACTGAGCCACCGCCGACTGCTAGTAAGTGTGTAATACCGTGGTATCTTGCATAAGAAACAGCTTTCATTAGCGTTTCATAAGAAGGGTTGGGTTCAATCCCACTAAATTCATGAATTTGATAGCCTGGAAGAGCGGTATAAATCTGATCTAATACGCCATTGCGCTTAATACTACCACCACCGTAAGTAAGTAGAATTCTTTCATTTTTCCCAATTTCAGAACGAAGTTTATCTATTTGTCCTTGACCAAAATGAAGGCGAGTTGGCGAGTAATAAGTAAAGTTTTGCATTTTGTTTCCACCTTAATTCGATGTTCTGAAGCATGACAATTAATCAGGGAAAAGTTTTCCACTGTGTCTAGACAGGATAGCCCGATATAACTATAACCTCTAAGGTTGTAGAAATAAGAGATGAATTATTTTTCTTAATGGCTACAACAATTCAATTGTAGTTAATTTATAAGGAGTAATATGGAAAGTCATTATTTAACATTAAACCAAGAACACTGGGATAAACAAGCTGTAATGGAAAATCAGTGGTCTAAGCCTGTGAGTGATGAAGAAATTATGGCGGCAAAGCAAGGCAACTGGAAAGTACATTTAACACCTAGTCCTGTTAAGAATGAGTGGTTAGCGGACATTAAAGGTAAAAAAATACTCTGTTTAGCGTCTGCTGGTGGACAACAAGCACCTATTTTGGCCGCCGCTGGTGGTATCGTAACCGTATTTGATTTATCAGAAGGGCAATTAAGTAAAGATCGCCAATTGGCACAAGAACATCAGTTAAATTTGGTAACAGTACAAGGTGATATGGCTGATTTAACTGCATTTACTGATGAAAGCTTTGATATTATTTTTCACCCTATCTCAAACTTATATGTGCCAGATGTGAATCCAGTGTGGCAAGAATGCTACCGTGTTTTGAAAAAAGGCGGTGTGCTGATGGCGAGTTTTTATAATCCAGTTGTATTTGTTGATGATAGAGATCCGCAATTGCGCTCACAGGGATTAATAAGACCAATTTATCGCTTACCATATAGCGATCAAGGTTCACTGCCTTTGGATATTCTGCAAGAAAAAGTTGCCAAAGGTGATGGGCTCGTATTTGGCCACTCTCTGACTGATCTTATTGGTGGACAGTTAACGGCAGGTTTTTTATTGCAAGATTTTGTTGAAGAATTTGCTCCTCATGCTCGTTTTCTCATTGACAGTTATATTCCAACATTTCTTGCTTCAAAAGCGATTAAGCTTTAAAAAAATAGAGTAGGAAGAATATGATTGTGATTTATATAAATGGATTTTTAGTCAGATATTAATAGGTGTGGAGATAAGACAATGAGCAACTGAACTCTTGAAATATTAGATGGTTAAAACACGCCATTATGATGATTAAAATAATGGCGTGTTTTTTTATTATTTATTGTTGGTGCTATTTTTGCGATGGCGAATATACATCACAATCGAACCAATTAAGCCAGCGCTTAAAAGCAATACGGGTAATGTCATCAGAATATTCATCACTAATGTTTCATGCTTTTGAATGAAGGGAATTAAATTCAATACATAACCTAGTGAAACAATAATACCTACCCATAAAAAGCCACTTAACCAGTTAAATATTTGGAAGCGACGTTGTTGCAATTCCGATAAGCCCGCTAATGTTGGTAATAATGTTCGTACAAAACCGATGAAACGACCAATTAATAGTGCATACAACCCTTGTCGATGGAAAAGATCATTGGCTTTATGGTGATATTGCTCTGGTAATTGAGCCATCCAGCGTTTAACGATTTTTGTATCACTTAGCCAGCGACCTTGTAAAAAGCCAAGCCAACTCCCAAAACTGGCGGCAGTACCTAATATGATGATTGTTGGAAAGAAGTGTAAAACATCTTTTGCAATTAAGGCACCGCAAAGAATAAGCAGTGTATCTCCAGGTAAAAATGCGGCGGGTAATACCCCGTTTTCCAGCATAATAATAACAAAAAGAACAATATAGATAACCCATAACACATTAGGATTAGCCAACACCATATAATCGTGTTGCATTAATGCGTGAATTATCTCTTTTAATGTACTCATTAGCGAACTCGTATTAAAAAGACTTTATGTTCGTTATTCTAACGCAAAATAAAGATAACAGTTTGATTTAATCCCTGTGGTTCCACAGGGATAGATTTTTTTTAATAAAAAATTCATTATTTATTAGGAAATACGTAAAAACGCGCACTCTAGATCTTCAATAAGATCATCTACATTTTCTAATCCGATATGGATGCGAAATAACGTTCCTGTAAATGTGGATTGAGTTTCATATTGGCGCATCGATTTAATATCATTGGGGTGATAACCTAAAATTAAAGATTCAAATCCTCCCCATGAAAATGCCATTTTAAATAATGAAAAGTTATCTAAGAAAAGTGAAAATTCTTCAGGCGTTAAAATTCTCTTTAAACTAAAAGAGAACAAACCGTTGCTACCGGAGAAATCACGTTGAAAATATTCATGCCCTGGGCAAGAGGCTAGTGCAGGGTGATAAACATTATCAACTAATGGGTGTTGTTTTAGCCAACGAGCAACTTCCAATGCACTTTGCTCATGTTGCTTCATTCTCACTGGTAATGTTCTTAATCCTCTCGCTGTCATATAAGCAGTATCAGGATCAACACATTGACCTAATAAATAGGTATTTTCTCGTAACTGCTCCCAACAACGTTCATTCGCTACAGCAAAACCTAACATGCCATCGGAGTGGCCATTAATATATTTTGTGGCAGATTGGATTGAAATATCGACATCGAAAGTAAGTGGTTTAAGCAGGTATCCTGCCGCCCAAGTGTTATCAATCATTATAATGATTTCAGGATTATATTGGCGAATCGAGCTGACTATTCCTTGTAGATCTTGAATTTCCATCGTGATTGAACCGGGGGATTCAAGAAAAACAATTTTTGTTTCAGGTCGTAGTAGTTGACTGATGTTTTTACCGATTAGAGGATCAAAATAGGTTGTTGTGACGGAAAATTTGCGCAAGATCTGATCACAAAAATTTTGTGTTGGATCGTAAGCTGATCCTGTCACAAGAATATGCGAGCCTTGCTCAACAAACGCGAGTATTGACTGTGTAATAGCTGCCGCACCCGAAGGGAAAAGTGCACAACCTGCACCTTGTTCTAATTCAGTTAGGGCTTCTTGTAAGGCAAAGTGAGTAGTTGTGCCTCGACGTCCATAAAAAAGTGTACCTTCAGCACGTTTTTTCGTTGCTTCACGTTTTTGTGCAACCGAATCAAAAATAACGGATGAAGTTCGTTGTATAATTGGGTTTACTGCGCTTTGGGCATATTTTTTATCTCGACCAGAAAGGAGGAGTGAGGTTTCTTGTTTTTTTAGCGTCATCCTTAATACCTTCTTTTTAATTGATGGTGTGTTTACTTCACGGTAATTCATTTTTTGGATAAGTACAAAAGACGATCGACATAGTTGATAAAATTTCACGTTACGTGAAATAACGATAATTTGTCTTAAAAATCGACAAATGAAAAAAAAATAGCCAAATAGTAATGATAATTACTATCAAAATGCTTCATGTTTGATATCATTTGAGCGTTTTCTCTTTCCTGATGGCAAACAGGATGATTGTAAGCGAACGATTTTGGGTAAGTAGTGACTGAAAAGCGTCATTACTGAATAAATAAATAGATAAAAAAGAGAGTAAAAGGCCAACTGATGCGTAATTTGACAGCTTCTATTCTATTGGCAATAGGTCTGACAGGCTCTGCTTTTGCGGATACGACTCCTGCCACACCAACCGAACAGCCAACTACTGCTGCCGTTTCTTCAACAGCTTCTACACAGGGAACTGCTACAACCGCAACACCGACAACAGACTCATCTGCTAATACAGGCAATGAAGTTAAAACGCCGGGATCTGAACCGGCTAAGCTTGAGGGTGAAAATACATCACTTACAACGGCTGAAAACGCAGAAAATACTCCGCCAGCGACAGAAAATATGTCATCACAAGTAGAGCCAGAAATGGTGACAGGGGGAGGATTTGCAGAAGATCTGTCCGTTATGGGCATGTATCGTAATGCCGATTTAGTCGTTAAGAGCGTTATGATTGGCTTACTGTTAGCGTCTATTGTGACGTGGGCATTATTTTTCGCCAAAGGAAGCTACTTACTTTCATTGCGTCGTCGATTAAGAAATGAAACAGCGCAATTAGTTGATGCTAAATCACTTAATGATGCTTTAGCTATTAGCAAAAAATTCGGTAATAAGAGCGCGACGGCTGATTTCTTTAATGATGCTGAATTAGAGCGTACTTACTCTCAAGAAAGTAAAGTGGCATCAGGCATTAAAGAACGTGTTGAAATGCGTATGGAACGTCGAGTTGCTGCTATTGTTCGTGAGTTAGGCCGTGGTAATGGCTACTTAGCTACTATTGGCGCAATTTCTCCATTTATTGGTCTTTTTGGTACGGTTTGGGGAATTATGAACAGCTTTATTGGTATTGCACATTCTCAAACGACTAACTTGGCGGTTGTTGCTCCAGGGATTGCTGAAGCCTTATTAGCGACTGCGATTGGTCTGATTGCTGCAATTCCGGCCGTTATCATTTATAACATTTTTGCTCGTATGATCGCAGGCTATCGTGGTGAAATTGGTGATATTGCAACAGGTGTGGTGACATTAGTTAGCCGTGACTTAGATATCGAAAACAGCAAAGCAAGGTAATGAATTATGGCAATGCGTCTTGGTGATGATTCAGGTGATGATAATGAATTACATGATATCAATGTGACGCCTTTTATTGATGTCATGTTGGTTCTGCTCATTATCTTTATGGTAGCCGCGCCTTTAGCTACCGTTGATATAAAAGTAAATTTACCCGCTTCAAGTGCAAAACCACAGCCTCGCCCTGAAAAGCCTGTTTATTTGACCATAAAGTCTGATAAGCAAATTTTCATTGGTGAAGAGAGGGTCACACATGAAACGATGGCTAATGTGTTAGATACCATGACACAAGCAAACAAGGAGACCACCATCTTTTTCCAGGCAGATAAAACGGTTGATTATGAAACGTTAATGGCTGCAATGGATTCGTTAAGAAAGGCGGGGTATCTTAAAGTTGGATTAGTAGGAATGGAAACTGTCTCTACAGGCAATTAACATTTAAAAATATGCTCTTCAACTAAGTATTATTACGCTATTTAAAAAGTACTTTATTTGTCGTTGTGAAATGATGAATAAAGTGCTTTTTTATTATACAAAAAATAACGGTTATATTTTTACTGCTTTTAGTTATTAACAAGGTTATTAATAAAATTGAGTTAGAATCAAATTTAGCTTTAGTCTTAAATAATGTTAATAATAGGTAGATTAATTTTAAGAATAAACAATTAATTTAGTTTGCTCGGTAAAAATAAGCTGAATCAATTAATGCTAAGTAGATATTATTATTTCAACTTACTTTACATTAATATTCATTAACTCTTCATTTTTTTTCACTTTTAGATTTGTTGATATTTGCTTTTTTAAGTTAAATTTTTCTATAACCATATGATTAGTGGTGTTTTTGTTTTAATTTGATTTAAGTGTAAAAATGCTTGCGCAAAAAATCTTATTGGATATAATGCATTCACATTACAAATTGAAACATTTTGTAATGTGCCAGAACGCCTAATTTATTTATTATCTAAGTTATCCGTATTTGGATACTTATTTTTTTATTGCACCAGGTAGACCGTTGTTTTCAGTCATTCCAATTTCTGGTAAGTAGATTTTATTTACTTATTCAAACCACTTCTTGTCTTTGATAAGCGGTGAGTACAATAAAACGTGAAAGGCAGAGAACTACACATAGCATTTTATTATTTTAATAAATTTAAAGGCCATAACATTTCGGTGTTATGGCCTTTTATTTTGTTGATGGGATCTATTTTTATCACTCCAGTCATTCCAAGGTGTTAATCTAAAGCACATAGACCTTACTTTTATCTCCTTATTCTTGGTTTTTCTCCCACTCTCACAAGGTTTTGTCAGACTGAATAGTACAAACAGTTAACAAAGTGTTTTTCTATTTTTCAGATTTATGAGCACTTCTTTCATCTATTCTTACAAAAATAAGAAATATGCTTTATTTGGGGATTTTTTATCGATAATTTGTATTTTTTTATCTATAAAAACAACAAAAATTTAACATAAAAATTTAGCTAGGTTAATTTCGTTATAAATTCGATAGGTTATAAAATAACTTTATGTAATTATCCCCATGGTTTACTAGTTAGTAATTATTAATGATCAGATCTTTTGAATATCAGTTCTCATTATTATGTATTTAATTATATAACGATTTCATAGTAGGGGATTATCTTATTCCAAAAACGAATATACATATAACTATATGAAAAATGATAAGAAAAATAGGTTGGTTTTTGGTTAAAAAATAAGCAGAGTTATGATGGTTAAAAATGAATAACAAAAGAAAATGGACTAAATTAGTCATTAAAATAAGCTGAAATTAAATATATTAATGTAATCATTTATTGTTTATGAAATGCAATTTTTAACATTATTTATGATGTAATGTAAAGGTTGATAATATGAAAACAAGAGTCGTCATTATAATTAAAGAATATATTTAAATTAATTTTTAATAACTTTTATTAGAAAGTTAAAATAATTAATTATTAATTTTGTATTATTTTAAATATATTGTCTTATAAATTGATTGTTTTTTGACTTACTTGTATCTTTATGATTATTAACAATTTAAATATTTATAACTCTTCATCTATCGAGTTAATGAGAATTATTTCTATTTCTTTTATCATTTCTAAATAAAGTCGTAATAAATTTAAAATGACGAAATATATAAAAAATAGATATTAAACCTTATATTGCTGAAACGTTTTTACTCACATAAAAGAATAATTTATTTTTTAATGAATTATCGCTTGATAATGATCAAGTCATTATTGTGTCGTAGTGTTAAAAAGGCGGTGTTTTAAAATTATTCCAATTAAAAATCATCATATCAGGAGAGATATATGGCCTTGGGGAATAATGTTTTTTCCCATCATGGTATTAACCGACGCGATTTTATGAAATTGTGTGCTGCGTTGTCAGCTACCATGGGATTAAGCGGCAAAGCTGCCGCAGAAATGTCAGAAGCAATGGTGTCAACTGAACGCCCACCGGTTATTTGGATTGGTGCTCAGGAGTGTACAGGGTGTACGGAGTCTTTATTACGTGCGACTCACCCGACTCTGGAAAATCTTGTGCTTGATGTTATTGCACTCGAATATCACGAAGTGCTTTCTTCGGCTTTTGGTGATCAAGCTGAAGAAAATAAACACAATGCGATGGAGAAATATAAAGGTAAGTACGTTCTCGTTGTCGATGGTTCAATCCCAGACAAAGATGGCGGTGTTTACTGTATGGTTGCAGGAAAACCTATTATTGAGCATATCAAAGAAGCCGCTGAAGGGGCCGCTGCGATTATTGCGATTGGTTCATGTTCTGCATGGGGGGGAGTGCCTGCTACTGGAGGTAACCCAACAGGTGCTAAATCACTGGAAGCGATTTTACCAGGTAAAACTGTTATCAATATTCCAGGATGCCCACCAAACCCACATAACTTCTTAGCGACGGTTGCACATATTATTACTTTCAATAAATTGCCTAAGTTAGATAGCAAGAACAGACCGCTTTTTGCTTATGAGCGTTTAATTCACGAAAACTGTGAACGTCGCCCTCATTTTGACGCGGGTCGTTTTGCTAAAGAGTTTGGTGATGAAGGTCATCGTCAAGGTTGGTGTTTATACCATTTAGGCTGTAAAGGGCCTGAAACCTATGGTAACTGCCCGACATTGGAATTCTGCGATGTTGGTGGTGGAATTTGGCCTGTAGGTATTGGTCACCCTTGTTACGGATGTAATGAAGAAGGGATTGGCTTTACTAAAGGTATTTTCCAATTAGCGAATGTTTATCAGCCAACACCAAAAGCGCAAGTACCTGATGTTAATGCGAAAGAAGGTGGTGGCGTGTCTTATGGTGCTGCGGGCTTGCTCGGTGCTGTTGTCGGTGCGGTTGCCGGTGTCAGTGTGATGGCTGTGCGTCAATTAGGCCGTGACAAGAATGCCACAGGAGCCTCACAGGAGGATAAACGGTGAATAGGCGTCATTTCTTTAAGCTGGCATCAGGTGGGGTTCTCCTTGCGGGAATGGCTCCCACTGCGAGTCATGCTGCGGCGCAGAACCGTCCCCCGATTCCTGGGTCTCTCGGTATGCTCTACGACTCTACATTATGTGTAGGCTGTCAAGCATGTGTCACTAAATGTCAGGAAATCAATCATCCGGAGCCAATGGAGCGTGGTGATACTTACGCTAATGGCGATCCGATTTGGTCAAACAACGATAAATTAAGTCCTTACACAAATAATATTATTCAAATTTGGCGTGATGGTACGGGTGAAAATAAAGACCAACTGGAAAACGGTTATGCTTTCATTAAGAAACAATGTATGCATTGTGTTGATGCGAACTGCGTTTCCGTTTGCCCTGTTTCTGCGTTAACCAAAGATCCAAAAACCGGTATTGTCCATTATCACGCGGATATCTGTACAGGTTGTCGTTACTGTATGGTGGGATGCCCTTATAACATTCCAAAATACGATTATGATGATCCATTTGGTAAGCTCTATAAATGCGAGCTTTGTAACCAAAAAGGTGTTGAGCGTTTAGATAAAGGCTTATTACCAGGCTGTGTTGAAGTTTGTCCTACTGGTGCAGTTATTTTCGGTACACGCGAAGAATTGCTAGAAGAAGCAAAACGTCGTTTAGCGAAAAAAGCGGGTGAAGAATATCATTACCCACGTCAAACCATTAGTGGTGGCGATACTTATCTACATAAAATTCCTGAATATCAAGATCATATCTATGGTGAGTTTGAAGGTGGCGGTACGCAAGTCATGGTACTTTCTGCGGTTCCTTTCGACAATTTAGGAATGCCAGAAGTGGCACCATTATCAACGGGTGCGCGTTCTGAACATATTCAACATACGCTTTATAAAGGCATGGTATTACCAATAGCAGCCCTTGCAGGGATCACCTATTTGGTTAACCGTAATAGTAAAAAACAAGAGCAGGAACACCACAAGGAGGATAACGATGTCGAGTCATGATCCTCGTCCACTTGGCGGTAAGTTATTTACTCTAGCAGTAAGAGTATTTTTACCGCTTGCTGTGCTCGGTTTTATTCTTATTGGTAAGCGTTTGGTATTAGGTCTGGGCGATGTCTCTGACCTGAATGGGGGATACCCTTGGGGTATTTGGATTGCCTTTGACTTATTGATAGGAACAGGCTTTGCATGTGGCGGTTGGGCACTTGCATGGGCTGTTTATGTCTTTAATAAAGGGGAGTTTCACCCATTAGTGCGTCCTGCATTACTCGCGAGCTTGTTTGGCTATTCATTAGGTGGTTTATCCATCGCTATTGATATTGGTCGTTATTGGAACATGCCTCACTTCTTTATGCCGCAATACTTTAACGTTAACTCAGTGTTGTTTGAAACAGCGACCTGTATGACCATCTATATTATGGTGATGGCATTAGAATTCTTACCTGCGTTATTAGAACGTTTAGGTTGGAAAGTGTCGTTGAAACGTCTTAATAAAGCGATGTTCTTTATTATTGGTCTTGGTGCTTTACTGCCAACCATGCACCAATCCTCAATGGGATCATTAATGATTTCAGCGGGTTGGAAAGTACATCCACTGTGGCAATCTTATGAGATGTTACCGCTGTTTTCTTTACTAACAGCCTTTATTCTCGGTTTCACTATCGTTATTTTTGAAGGTTCGCTGTTAAAAGCAAGCCGTACCATGAATGATGACGAAACACCATTGTTTACCAAGCTAACACGAGTGATCGAAGTGTTATTGATTACTTTCTTGGTACTACGTTGGGGCGAGGTAATTTGGAACGGTAAACTCAGTTATATCGCAAATGGGGATATGTTCTCTTGGTTATTCATTGCTGAAAGTGCATTGTTGCTTATCCCACTTGTGCTTATGCATCTGAATGATAATCGTCGTAACCCAAGAATGTTGTTTGTATGCGCATTATTTATGCTTATTGGCGCAGCAATGTGGCGTATGAATTACTCTTTAGTTGCTTATAATCCAGGCAATGGTTACCACTATTTCCCAACAGCAAGTGAATTATTGATTTCTATTGGCTTCGTTGCATTTGAAGTAACTGCTTACATTCTTATTATCCGTTTATTGCCGGTTTTACCTGCACAAACAGATTCAAATATACAATTAAAAAAGGCTGAGGTTAAATCATGAGCCAACGCATTACTATTGATCCTATTACCCGTATTGAAGGGCATTTACGCGTCGATTGTGAAATTGATAACGGAAAAGTTGTTAAGGCTTGGTCTTCCGGTACCATGTGGCGCGGAATGGAGGAGATCCTAAAAGGAAGCGATCCTCGTGATGCATGGATTATCGTGCAACGTATTTGTGGTGTTTGTACGACAGTTCACGCGATTGCCTCAGTACGTGCAGTTGAAGATGCCTTAGGTATGGATATTCCTGTCAATGCGCAATATATCCGTAACATTATTTTGGCTTCTCATATTCTTCATGACCATATCGTTCACTTCTATCAGCTTTCTGCGATGGACTGGGTTGATATTACTTCTGCATTACAAGCCGATCCTGAAAAAGCATCAGCGATGCTGAAAGGCGTTTCTAAGTGGCAATTAAATTCTGCTGAAGAATTTAGAAAAGTACAGAAAAAAATCCAAGGTTTAGTAGATAGCGGTCAGTTAGGTATTTTCGCTAATGGTTATTGGGGTCACTCAGCCATGAAATTACCACCAGAAGTTAACTTGATTGCCGTTGCTCACTATCTGCAAGCTCTTGAATGTCAGCGTGATGCAAACCGTATCGTTGCTGTTCTTGGTGGTAAAACACCTCATATCCAAAACTTGGCTGTGGGGGGGGTTGCTAACCCAATTAATCTTGATGCACCAAGTGTTCTTAACTTAGAACGTTTAATGTATGTGAAGCACTTTATCGATAATCTTGGTGATTTTATTGAACAAGTTTATAAAGTCGATACCGCTATTTTTGCTGCTTATTATCCAGAGTGGCTAAAAATTGGTAAAGGAGCTAACTACTATTTATCTGTACCTGAGTTACCAATCAATGGTAATAACACCGAGTTTTTACTGTCTGGTGGTTATATGGAAGGCGTTGATTTCTCAACGTATCGTCCAATTAAAAACTGGAAAGATGAAAACCTGAAAGACGGTATAGAAGAAAGTGGTAAACACGCATGGTATGAAGATGATGAACCATTAAAACCATGGGAAGGCTTAACTCGTCCTAAATACACAGGCTGGGATGAAAACAATAAATACTCATGGGTTAAATCACCAACATTCTATGGCAAACCTGTAGAAGTCGGCACATTAGCGTGGTTAGTGTGTGGTTTAGCAGGTAAGCACGAAGGTACTGTTAAGCACTATAACGAAGTTAATGAGATATATACTAAATTAACAGGTGAAACACTGGTTAATGAGCAGTTAGAGTCAACTTGGGGACGTATTATTGGACGTACTGTTCATGCTTGCGTATTACAAGATTCTCTGAACTTCTTATGGCAATCACTGGTTGATAATATTGGTCGTGGTGACACAACTGCCTTTATTAAACCAGAGTTTGAACCAGGTAAAGAGTATCGTGGGGTGGGTTTTGAAGAAGCCTCTCGCGGTATGTTATCTCACTGGATCGTGTTTAAAGACGGTAAAATTACTAACTATCAGGCCGTTGTTCCATCAACATGGAATGCGGGTCCTCGTAACTTTAATGATGAACCGGGTCCTTATGAGTTATCACTTGTTGGTACACCTGTTGCTGATCCTAAAAAACCATTAGAAGTGGTAAGAACGATCCACTCCTTTGACCCATGTATGGCATGTGCTGTACATATGGTTGATTTAACAGGTAAAGAACTGAGTAAGGTGAAGGTATTATAATGCGTACACTTGTCTTAGGTATTGGTAATTTATTACTAAGCGATGAAGGCATTGGTGTTCGTATCGTAGAGGCGCTCGAAGAGCGCTTCTCTTTACCAGAGAACGTCGATGTTATTGATGGTGGCACATCAGGAATGGAAATTTTGCAAGATATCGCTGCAAGAGACCTCCTGATTGTTGCCGATGCGGTAAGAAGTAATCATGAACCAGGCAGTATTTTTGTTTTACATGATGATGATGTTCCTGCGCTTTTTACACAGAAGATCTCGCCTCATCAACTAGGTTTATCTGATGTGTTAATGGCTTTACGTATGACGGATGAATTTCCACGTAAGCTTATTTTAGTGGGTATTGAGCCAGCATCATTAGAGCCGAGTATGTCATTGTCTGACATTGGTGAAAAATCAATGGAGATTGCGCTAGAACATGTGGTGAATATTTTGCGTGAATACGGCATTCCTGTCACACCTAAAGAGGTAACAGCATGAGTGAATTAAGCTGGGATATCCTAGGATATGATGAACCGCCTGTTGAGCAACTTGAAGCACGTTTTAGTGAAATTGCTGAAAAAGAGATGAAAAGTCTTCCTTTTTATCGCGAGGGTATTCCTGTAAAAGCAGGAGGCTTTACCTTATTTGAAAATCAATGGATTGGTGCTGTTTTAACGCCTTGGATGTTAGAACTTGTCGTTTTTCCAGGACCGTCACAAGAATGGCCACATCGTAAAGTGGGTGATCGCATAGGGTTAGAGCTACCTTGTGGTCAGATTAAATTCGTTGTGGGTGAACTTGCGGGTGGAATGCAATACCTTGCTTGTTCATTAATGTCGCCACTTGATAGACATTTAGTAGCGGAACATGCTGTGGAGTTGGTTGAAAATAGTGTGAAAATGGCTCTTTCTCTTCCTGTTCAGACACAATCCGTAGCAGAAGTTGATTTAAGTCGTCGTTCTCTCTTCCGAGGTCAGTTAAGATCATAGTGTAGAAATTTTACGCGACACAGAGTCACATTCTTCTTATTGAATAGTACAGGAGTCAGAATATGTGTAGCACTTGCGGTTGTGGCGAAGGCAATGTCAGAATTGAAGGCGTAGAGCCTCATTCACATGAGCACCATCATCATCACTCTCACTCTCATGATCATCACGACCATGGTCATCATCATGATCACGGCCACCATGGACATGATCATCATCATGAACACACTGCTACTCCAGCGAATACTGTTCATAAATATATTGATAAGTCTGAGCAAAAGCATAAGCATAACTACGAAACCAATGGTCAGCCTATCATTGTTCATCACCACTATTATCATAACAGTGGTGATGTTCATCTTCATTTTCATAACGATGCACAGCTAAACGAAACGCCTGTTTTCCATGAACATCATCATGGACATAACGCTCATCATGAGCACGATCATGCACATGATCATTCTCATCAGCACGACCATGAGCACGAGAGCGAAGAACAATTCAGTCCAGTGATTGAAAATCAGAATATGCATTATGGCCAAGGTGAAGCAGGAACACATGCACCTGGGATTAGCCAAAAGCGTATGCTGAAGATTGAAATGGATGTACTGGATAAAAATAATCGTATTGCGATTCATAACCGTGAACATTTTGAACAGCAAAATGTGTTGGCATTAAATCTAGTTTCAAGCCCTGGTTCTGGTAAAACAACACTGTTAACACAAACATTAAAACAGTTAGCCCAACGTGTACCTTGTGCTGTGATCGAAGGCGATCAACAAACGACGAATGATGCGGATCGTATTCGTGAAACGGGTGTTCCAGCTATTCAAGTGAATACAGGTAAAGGTTGTCACCTTGATGCGCAAATGGTGCATGATGCAACGCACCAATTAGGCGTGCAGGATAACAGCATTCTCTTTATTGAGAATGTGGGGAATTTAGTGTGCCCAGCCAGCTTTGATTTGGGTGAAAAACATAAAGTGGCTATTCTTTCTGTCACTGAAGGTGAAGATAAGCCACTGAAATATCCGCATATGTTTGCCGCTGCTGATTTAATGATTATCAATAAGATTGATTTAGTGCCACATCTTAATATTGATGTTCAAACCTGTATCGAATCCGCTCGTCGTGTGAATCCTAATATCGAAATCATTGCGTTATCAGCAACAACGGGTGAAGGCATGGAAGCGTGGTTAGCTTGGTTGGAGAGTCGTTTATGTGCTTAGGTGTCCCTGCTAAGATTGTTGAGGTGGGCGAAGATGTCCACCAACTCGCTTATGCCGAAGTCAGTGGCGTCAAACGTGCGGTTAATATTTCAATGGTATGTGAAGGCGAACCTAGTGAATTATTAGGCAAATGGGTACTTATTCATGTGGGATTTGCCATGAGTATTCTTGATGAGCAAGAAGCACAAGATACTCTTGATGCATTACAGCATGTCTATGGTGTGACCCTCGAAGAGGCTGATGATGCAGTACGTTGATGAATTTCGTGATCCCGAACTTGCGAAAGCTTTACTAGCCCAAATTCGTGAAACTATTTCACAATGGCCTCACCCTATTAAACGTCCATTACAAATCATGGAAGTGTGCGGTGGGCATACACATGCCATTTTCAAATTTGGTTTAGACCGCTTATTACCAGAAGAAATTGAATTTGTTCACGGGCCGGGTTGTCCTGTTTGTGTATTACCGATGGGGCGGATTGATGCATGTTTAGAAATTGCAGCCCGTCCTGATGTGATTTTCTGCACATTTGGTGATGCAATGCGAGTACCGGGTCGTAATGGCTCAATGCTTGATGCACGTCGTCGTGGTAGTGATATTCGTATTGTCTATTCACCACTCGATTCACTCAAAATCGCACAAGATAATCCAGACAAACAAGTGGTTTTCTTTGGTTTAGGTTTTGAAACAACCATGCCAAGTACGGCAATGACGCTACAACAAGCAAAATTGCGTGGACTTAAAAACTTTTCTCTATTTTGTCAGCACATTACCATCGTACCGACTTTGCGTTGTCTACTAGAGCAAGACGATGTTCGCATTGATGGCTTTATTGCACCGGGGCATGTGAGTATGGTGATTGGATGTACACCATATCAACCGTTATGTGATGCATTTGAAAAGCCTTTTGTGGTGACAGGATTTGAACCATTAGATTTATTGCAAGCTATACTGATGGTCATTAAACAACTTAAAGCAAAAGCAGAAAATGCAGATTATGTTTTAAGTATTGAAAACCAATATAGTCGCATTGTACCGAATGAAGGTAATAAGTTAGCCCAAAAAGCACTTAACGAAGTGTTTATGTTAAAAGAAACCAGTGAATGGCGTGGATTGGGTGAGATCCCAATGTCAGGTATTCAATTAACACCCGCTTATTCTGAGTTTGATGCAGAATTACGTTTTACACCAGCACCACAAAAAGTGGCCGATAATCCACAATCTCGCTGTGGTGATGTATTAACAGGACGATGCAAACCTTCGGATTGCCCGCTCTTTGGCAAAAGTTGTACACCAGAAACCGCATTGGGTGCTTTAATGGTGTCATCAGAAGGGGCGTGTGCGGCTTATTATCAGTATCGCCGTGAAGGTAATATATGAAACAACCTGATGAAATCACTTTAGCCCAAGGAAATGGTGGGCAAGGTATGCAACAATTGATCGAAGGCTTATTTTTAAAAGCATTCGATAATCCATTATTAAATGAAAAAGAAGATCAAGCACGGATCGCATTAAATGAGTTAACGACGCTTGGCGATCGTCTTGCTTTTAGCACAGATAGTTATGTGATTGATCCGATCATTTTTCCTGGCGGGAATATTGGTAAATTATCTGTTTGTGGTACGGCTAATGATCTTTCTGTTGGTGGTGCTGTGCCTCGTTATCTTTCATGTGGTTTTATTCTCGAAGAAGGGCTTCCATTTGAAACCCTTGAAGTGCTTGTATTCGCGATGGCAAAAGCTGCTTCACAAGCGGGAATACAAATTGTCACGGGAGATACTAAAGTAGTTCCTCGTGGTGCGGCGGATAAGATTTTTATCAATACTGCGGGTATTGGCGTTATTCCAACAGCAGTTAATTGGGCTGCAAGCAATATCAAAGCGGGCGATAAGATCTTAGTGAGCGGTACTATTGGCGATCACGGCGCAACAATCCTAAATCTGCGTGAAAATTTAGGACTAGAAGCGGATCTACAAAGTGATTGTGCTGTTCTTGAGCCAATGATTGCGCCTTTACGCCAAATTACAGGTATTCGTGCCTTACGTGATGCAACCCGAGGTGGCGTGACTGCTATTTTGCATGAATTTGCTCAAGCTAGCGGTTGTGGCATGAATGTGCATGAAAGTAAATTACCAATGAAACAAGCTGTTCGTGGTGTGTGTGAATTATTAGGGCTTGAAGCACTGAATTTTGCTAATGAAGGTAAAATTGTTTTAGTGGTATCGCCTGACGCTGAAGCACAAGTCCTTGAGGCTTTACATCAACATACTTTAGGGAAAGAGGCTTGTACTATTGGTGAAGTTACCGAGGATAATTATATTCGGTTAACGGGAATTTTCGGGACTAGCCGTATCCTTGACTTACCATATAACGAGCCATTACCACGTATTTGCTAATTACTTACTTCCCACTTATAAATTGAAATGACCATAAGATTTATAAGTGGGATAAGTTGCCAGCCTGTTACAAAAAATTTGTTATAGCGCAAATTTCTCTCATTTATCTGAATACTGACCCTTTGATAAAAAAATTATTGGAGTAACATGTTCGGCCAATCCTACTGCGTGGAGAGGGTCTCTCGTAGAGGTAAGTTCTAGGAAAAAACATGTCTTGGTCAGAATTTAAATCTCAATACCTGATCCGTTTTTGGAAGCCTCTTCCAGCGGTGATTGCGGCAGGTATCTTATCAACTTACTACTTTGGTTTAACCGGCACGTTCTGGGCTGTCACGGGAGAATTTACTCGTTGGGGCGGTCACGTAATGCAATGGTTTGGTGCTCACCCTGAAGAATGGGGTTATTTTAAAATTATCGGTCTTGAAGGTACGCCATTAACGCGTATTGACGGTGTGATGATTATTGGCATGTTTGGAGGTTGTATTATGGCTGCGCTTTGGGCCAACAACGTCAAACTTCGCCATCCTCAGCATAAAATTCGTATTATTCAGGCAGTGCTTGGGGGGATTATTGCGGGTTTTGGTGCACGTTTAGCGATGGGCTGTAACCTCGCTGCTTTCTTTACGGGGATCCCCCAGTTTTCTTTACATGCTTGGTTTTTTGCGGTTGCAACAGCGATTGGCTCTTATTTTGGTGCCAAACTTTCACTGATGCCTCTGTTTCGTATTCCTGTAAAACTACAAAAAGTCAGTCAAGCTTCACCGATTACTCAAGATAAACAGCGTGCAAAACGTCGCTTTAGATTGGGAATGGTTATCTTTTTTGCCATGATTGCGTGGTCTTTCATTATTCTCTTTGATTCACCCAAACTGGGCTTTGCGATGTTAGGCGGTATTGGTTTTGGTATTTTAATCGAACGAGCGCAAATCTGTTTTACCTCTGCCTTTCGTGATTTATGGATAACAGGCAGAACTCATATGGCAAAAGCGATTATCATTGGTATGGCGGTGAGTGCGGTTGGGATCTTCAGCTATGTCCAATTAGGTGCTGCGCCTAAAATTATGTGGGCAGGGCCGAATGCTGTCATTGGCGGTTTACTCTTTGGTTTCGGTATTGTACTTGCGGGTGGGTGTGAAACAGGCTGGATGTATCGCGCTGTAGAAGGTCAAATTCACTTTTGGTGGGTTGGATTGGGTAACGTTATCGGCTCGACATTATTGGCTTACTACTGGGATGATTTTGCCTCAGTGATCGCGACTGATTATGACAAGATTAACTTACTCGACACCTTTGGTCCAGTGGGAGGATTAGGTGTGACATATCTGATGCTTGGTGTGTCATTTATATTATTACTTTGGTGGGAAAAACACTTTTTCCGTAAAAAGGCGCAACAAGCACAATCTATTTCAACACAAGTTAATAAGGAAATCGCATGAGTCAGAAAGACACCATTATTCCTGATTATCGTCTAGATATGGTTGGTGAACCTTGTCCTTATCCTGCGGTAGCAACGCTTGAAGCTATGCCATCACTGAAAAAAGGCGAAATTTTAGAGGTAGTAAGTGATTGCCCTCAATCCATTAACAATATTCCGCTTGATGCGAAAAATTATGGTTATACCGTGTTAGATATCCAACAAGATGGCCCGACAATTCGGTATTTAATTCAAAAATAAATTTTACTAAATAAAAAACAGCCTATTTAGATAAAATGATAGGCTGTTATTCTTTAATAAGATGGTGTTATTCTGCTTCGCCACCGAGCACTTCTGTCACGCGTTCAATGAGTGCGCTTAACTCCCCCGTCATTAAAACAAAGTCGGCATCAAAACGTTGAGCAAAATCAGCTTTATCAATATCATCATTTTGTTCTCGTAATGTTTCACTGAATTTGATCCGTTTTATTGAGCCATCATCACAAAGCATAAATTGTAGGCGATCTTCCCAGTCCACGGAAAGCTTGGTGACAACTTTACCTGCTTCAATATGAGTCGCAATTTCATCAGAGACTAATTCTTGTTTTTTACAACGGATCACACCACCTTCTTCCAGCACGGCTTTTAGCTCCGCTTCATCCATTAAGGTAAAGCCAGCCGGGAGTTCTCCGGAGCGTACCCACTCTGTCATTTTTAATTCAACGGATTCATTAAAGTTCAGTGGAACAACAGGTAATGAACCTAACGTTTTGCGCAACAAAGCTAAGTTATCTTCAGCGCGTTTTGCACTGCCAGAATCAACAATGACTAATTGTTTTTCTAAATCTAGCCAAATAAAAGTTTGTGAGAATTTACTAAATGCACGAGGAAGCAGGGTATGTACCACTTCATCTTTTAAGGTGGCTTTCTCTGTTTTTTTCAGCTTACGGCCTTGTTCACCTTCAAGCTTTTCAACTTTCTCTTGTAAGGCGTTTTTAATCACTGTTGCAGGTAAGATTTTATCTTCTTTTCGCGCGCATATCATCACGTGCTTGCCAGCTACATGAATAAGCGCTTCACCACGATCCCCCATAGGTGAAACCCAACCTGTTTTGGTCATGTCTTGGCTACTGCAAGGTGTGAATGCCAATGAAGCAAGCTGTTGTTCTAACTCATCCATTGACAGTGCTATCTCTTTATTTAAGCGATAGACCAAAATATTTTTAAACCACAGCATCTGACATTCCCCTTAATCATTATTTACCGCATTATGATACTGAATGTTTAGGGTATCTAAAAGGTAATATCCCTTAAAAGAAAATATCTATAATGTTATTTAATAAAAAAGAAAACAGCTGAAACGAATAATTAGTAAATTTACTGAGTGATAATGAGTTTCATTCTTATTTTTATTGGATTAATTAAGGATAATAATAATAAAATAACGTGATTTTTAGCATAATCTCTAATGTGATGATGATCACTTAATTTCATTTTTATGCTATTTTTTATTTACAACATGAAATCATTTTCAGATTTATCTCTGCATTAATTTACAAAACAAAAATCTTCTTGACGATTGAATGTGATAATTGTCACAAAAATAGGAAAATATAAAGAGTGACATTTCACAAGTAACAAAGTGATTAGGATCACAAATTTGGATATTTATTTTTTAAATATCGTTAAAATAACACGATAGGGCTTTTTATATTAACCAAGGTTATAGTTTAGATTTTGTAATGTTTTTTGGGAGTTCTTTATTACATGTACGTATTGATTAGATATTGTGATTGAATGGTATTCTTGTGCTTCTCTTTTTGGTATTTGTAGTTAATTATTCTTTTTTTGAGGGAGCGTTACTCGTTACCACTAGTTAAATTGTATTTAAATATGATTTCGTTTTTATTTAAATAAGAAATAAATATAAAGATAAAAAATTATTAATTAGGAATAACAATATTCAAATCTTTAGTGTTATTTATTTAGTGGTTAAAATTAATACTTCCTTTTAAATATATTAAATAGGGGGATAAATTTTTTATTAGCAAAAAAAAGAGTCTTGTAACAAAATGAAATCTAAAAGAAAAATCTAAAAGTGTTATTTTTAAAAAGTTGATTTAGTTCAAAAAACACGTATCTTTACCTTTAATTGTGACGCTTATCACTTCGGTATGTAACTGTGAAATCGCATGTTGGTGTAATTGTGGGCTACATCACGAAAGAAGGGCTTTTTTTTGAGTAACATGCCAACGAAAATTCAATGACCAATTTCTTTTTCTAACAGAAATAAAAGCAATGCCCTTATTTAAAATATAATGAGGATATTATTTTTGTGTCTTATTGGTGATTACGTCTGTGTCAAGGAAATTAAAACCTTTAAGAAAATTTTGTAGAGTCATCATTAGTAGCTATAAAAATTATCAATTGTGAGAGCGATTTTCTTTTTCGAAATTCGTGGCAGAGATCTTTTGTCTGAATATCAGGTCAACTATATACGGCGGTATTATTTTTGACCTTAAAGAAAATCATAAAACTATAGAAAATAGATGGGTATTTTAATCATGAAAAGCTTGAAGCCTCTAGCAGCACTGGTTGGTTTGTTGGTTCTTTCTGGATCGGCAAACGCAGTAAACGTGTATAACGATAAAGGTACACGTTTTGATGTAAACGGTCAGTTCCGTTTAAAAACACAAGTGACTAGCCAAAATCATGAAATGAAAATGAATGATGACGGTAGCCGTATCGGTTTCTTTGGTTCACACGAACTGACTAACGATATCAAAGTATTTGGTAAATTAGAGTGGGGGTCAGACACTCAAAAAACGAACAGTGACAACCCTAAATCAAACTTTGAAATGTACAACCGTGTAGGTTATGTGGGTTTCTCTCACCGTGATTATGGACAAATCCAATTTGGTCGTACATATATTCCGATCGATTGGGTGAAAAAATCAAGCTACGGCTATGGTAACACAGGTGTGTTCTATTTTAGTGATGTATTAGGTCGTGCTGTAGGTTATAGCAATGGTTATGCTGATGGTAAAGGTGTTGGTAAAAACAACTTTATGACCCGTTTACCACAAACTATCTTTATTGAAACTAACCGTTACGAAGGTTTCAAATTAGCGGGTACCGTTACAGGTAAAACGGGTGATGATAATACTCGTACTACTGGTGATATCACTCGTGCTTACTCATTAGTTGGTTTCTATAAATCAACCTTCGGTTTAGAATTTGATGCGGGTTACTCTGCGGCTAAAGGTGAAGCGACTCATAGCAGTAAGAGCACAGTTCAAGGAAAAACACCTGAAAACAGTATATTAGCATTTGGCGCTGAATACTTCTTCCCAGGCCGTGAGTTCTCTATTGGTTTAGACTATGGTCAATCTCGTGGTAAAAATTCAGGTTTAACTTTAGCAAGTAATGCAACTTCAAAAGATTATAAATGGAACTCTGTTAAAGGCGATTGGAAAGCTGATTTGTACGGTGTTGGTGTGAAATGGCACTGGGATCGTATCGAAAGTGGTATGTATGCGGGTTACTATTTGCGTGATGGTGATGCTAACACGTTCAACTACAAAAAAGAAACCTATACTGTGGGTGTAGATAAACGTTTTGCGGTATCTAAATACAACAACTTACGTTTATTCGCTGAAATGGCATATGATGATGCACGCAGTGACAATGAAGCATATAAAGACACTAAACAATATATCTTCGAAACGGGTATGCGTCTGTATTTCTAGTCTTTTCAACGAGGCTGTTTGACAGAAGTAACGAAAGGAGAGCCATTTTGCTCTCCTGTTAACCAATATATAAGGGGTGTGTAATGGTTAAGAATGTGTTGAAAATTTCAACATTAGCAATGTTTGTTGCATTCAACGTGAATGCTGCGACAGTCGATCTTCGTATTATGGAGACGTCTGATGTTCACAGTAACTTAATCGACTTTGATTACTTCAAAGACAAACCAACAGAACAGTTTGGTTATGTCCGTACAGCTAATTTAATTAAAGCAGCAAAAGCTGAAGCAACCAATGCGATTTTAGTTGATAACGGCGACTTGATCCAAGGTAGCCCGCTGGCTGACTACCAAGCAGCTAAAGGTTTAGAAAAAGGCGAATCTCATCCAGCCCATCAGCTGATGAACACCATGGGCTACACCGTAGGTAACTTTGGTAACCATGAATTTAACTATGGTTTAGATTACCTGAAAAAAGCCATTGCGGGTGCTAAATTCCCTTACATCAACGCCAACGTGATGGATGCGAAAACAGGCAAAAACTATTTCACACCTTATATCATTGTTGATACACCAGTAAAAGATCGTGATGGTAAAGAACACACTATCAAGATTGGTTATATCGGCTTCGTACCACCACAGATCTTAATCTGGGATAAAGCCAATCTGGATGGTAAGGTCGTTGTAAATGATATTACAGAAACAGCGAAAAAATTCGTCCCTCAAATGAAAAAAGAGGGTGCTGACCTGATTGTGGCTATTCCTCACTCTGGTTTCGCGTCAGAGCCGTACAAAGCAATGGCTGAGAACTCAGTTTATTATTTAAGTGAAGTTGAAGGCATTAATGCAATCATGTTTGGTCACGCTCATGGCGTATTTCCAAGCAAAGAATTTGAAGGCATTAAAGGTGTTGATGTTGCTAAAGGCACTGTAAACGGCGTTCCTGCGGTTATGCCAGGCCAATGGGGTGATCACTTAGGTGTCGTTGATATGGTTATCAACAACGACAGCGGTAAGTGGGTGATGACACAAGCAACAGGTGAAGCACGTCCTATCTTTGATAAAGCAAATAAAAAAGCCTTAGTTGAACGTGATGCTGAATTAGCGCAAATCATCGAAAAAGCACACCAAGGTACCCGTGATTTCGTGGGTAAACACATTGGTAAAGCTTCTGCCAATATGTACAGCTTCTTAGCATTAGTACAAAGCGATCCAACGGTACAAATCGTTAATGATGCACAAGTTGATTACACCAAACACTTTATTCAAGGTGATCCGAACTTAGACGGTTTACCTGTATTAGGTGCAGCCGCGCCGTTTAAAGCGGGTGGTCGTAAAAATGCACCAGCAGACTTCGTAGAAGTTGAAAAAGGTGATTTAACATTCCGTAACGCTGCAGATTTATATCTGTATCCAAACACATTAGTGGTTGTTAAAGCGACCGGTGCGGATGTTGTTGAGTGGTTAGAATGTTCAGCGGGTATGTGGAATCAAGTTGATCCTAATTCAACTAAACCACAATATTTAATCAACTGGGATGGTTTCCGTACTTATAACTTCGACACTATCAGCGGTGTGAACTATAAAGTTGACTTAACTCAACCGGCGAAATATGACGTTGATTGTCAAGTTGTTAATAAAGATGCGAATCGTATTAAAGAAGTGACTTACGAAGGCAAACCAATCGATCCTAAAGCAACATTCCTGATCGCAACAAATAACTACCGTGGATACGGTGGTAAATTTGCGGGTACAGGTGAAGCGAATATTGCGTTTGCATCCCCAGATGAAAACCGTGCAATCTTAGCGTCTTATATTGCTAAGCAAACAAAAGAGAATGGCGAAGTGGCAACAAAAGCCGCTAATAATTGGTCTTTCTTACCGATTAAGACAGATAAACAATTAGATGTTCGCTTTGAAACGTCACCTAGTGAAAAAGCGGCTAACTTTATTAAAGATTTTGCTCAGTATCCAATGACCTTTGTGGGAAATGATGACATCGGTTTTGCTATTTACAAAATTGATTTAACTGAGAAGAAATAAGCAATTAAACCTGCCCATTCTGGGCAGGCTTTTCTTACCTTTTTGAACCAAGAGAGTAAAATTTATTGCTCTTTAAGGGGATTTTATGCGCTTTATGAAGCTATTACCTGCTGCTTTTGCTTTAGTATTAGCAGGATGTGCAACGCAAGCACCTGAAATTACAGAACCATTAAAACCTCAAGCTAAATTAGTTGAAGGCGTATCTTGTATTCTACCTGATGCTCCAACAGCACCTTACGACTACATTGCTTCTCATGATCGCTATGGTCAAAACAGCACAGCATCAACAGATTACTTTAAGTTAGCAATTAACTACTCACCGGCTTTTTGTGATTATAAAAGTAATAATATTAAGCGTTTAAATAACGACAATGAAAAAGATCGTGCAAAACGTGAGTACGATAAATTTGAAATCCAATGTTTCTCAGATAATAAATTTGGTTGGATTGTTCATGGGCTGTGGGCTGAAACCTGTGATGGTAAATCGTGGGAAGACTGCCGTGATTGGAAAGACATACGCAAGCATCCTCGTTTATGTAAAGGCGATTTACCACCTTTAGAATACTCTGCTATCAAACCTTATCTGTGCGATTCTCCGGGTATCGATCTGTTACAAGGTGAATGGGAAAAACATGGTGTTTGTGCGTTTGATACACCAGATGCATTCTTTGGTAAACAAAAAGAGTTGTATGAAGCGTTAGTATTACCAGAGGGCCGTCCTTCAAATAGTGCATTGATTAAGTTCTTAAAAGAAAACAATCCATCACTGAAGGATAAAGAAATTCAAATTAATCGAGATGAATTCTATATCTGTTATAGCAAAGATTTCGAAGTCATTGATTGTCCGAAACGTGAATTTTGATCTTAGGGATAAATTGTAAATGAAGCATAAATATAAACTCGTTGCACTTGCAGTAAGCTCTGTCTTATTAGCTGGTTGTGCAAAGAACTACGACGAAGCTAATGTTGTTGATGTGCGTGTTATCGCAATGAACGACTTCCATGGTGCGCTAAAAGCGCCAGGTCCAAACAAACCTGGTGGCATTGAGCACATGGCTACGTTAATTAAAGAAATGAAGAAAGATAACCCGAACAACATCGTTGTTGCGGCTGGTGATATGGTTGGTGCAAGCCCACTGTTATCTTCAATGTTCCATGATGAGCCTTCAATCGAAGCATTATCATTAGCAGGCTTAGAAGCAACTTCAGTGGGTAACCACGAATTTGATAAAGGCATGGGCGAGTTACTGCGTAAACAAAACGGTGGTTGTCACCCAGTAACGGGTTGCCAAGGCCCAACTGAGTTTAAAGGCGCAGATTTCCAATACTTAGCGGCTAACGTTATTGTTAACGAAACGGGCAAAACATTATTCCCAGAATACGTTATTAAAGAATTCAACGGTATTCCTGTTGCCTTCATCGGTTTAACTTTAGAAGGTACTGCAGCTATCGTAACCCCTAAAGGAACCGAAGGCTTAAGCTTCCACAATGAAGCAAAAACAATTAACGCACTAGTACCTCAGTTAAAAGCCAAAGGCGTTCAAGCAATTGGTGTTCTGATCCACGAAGGTGCAGCACAGCGTCGTGATGGTGGTCCAGTTAATATCAACGCATGTAATGGTATTACAGGTAAAGTACTGGGTGTTGTTGAACAATTAGATCCAGCTATCGACTTCGTTGTTACTGGTCATACTCACCAAGCTTATAACTGTACTATCAACGGTAAATCAGTGACATCGGCACAGTCTAATGGTGCAATGTTAACGCGTATCGACTTGAAATTAGATAAAACAACGAAAGATGTTGTTGATATCGAAGCTCGTAACATTTGGGTTGATAACCGTAAATATGAAAAAGATCCTGCAGTGACTAAACTGTTAGAAGCTTACGAAAAAATTGCTACCCCATTAGCTAACCGTATTATCGGTAAGTTAGAAGGTAACCTGAACAAGCAAACGAATGACGCGGGTGAATCTGCACTGGGTCAAGTGATTGCGGATGCGCATTTATATACTGCAAAACCAAAAGATATGGGTGGCGCACAAATCGCATTTATGAACAGCGGTGGTATTCGTGCTGATATGACTGGTGGTGACGTTTCTTATAACGCAATCTACACTGTACAGCCATTCTCTAACGTACTGTTAACTCAAACGTTAACGGGTGAACAAATCAAACGCCTATTAGAACAACAATGGGATCGTTCACGTCCACAAGTGTTAGCTGTTTCAGGCAACTTCCAATATACATGGGATAGCAAAGCCTCTAATGGTAACCGTGTTATCGTCGAATCCATGAAAATTGATGGCAAACCAGTGGATATGAAAGCCTCTTACCGTGTTGTGGCTAACGAATACTTAGCAACAGGTGGTAGTAATTTCTCTGTACTGAAAGAAGGTAAAGATCCAGTTTACAGCGTGCCAGATGTTGATGCAGTCGTGAAATACTTTGCTGAGCAGTCTCCAATTGCTCAACCAAAAGCAAACAACATCACACGTAAATAACGTATTTTCATACGCCTTGTGAAAATCGCACCTTTTACTTCGGTAAGGGGTGCGTAAATAAATAAAGAGAGCAAAGTGTTGAACACAAAGGGTCCATCCCTACCTTTGTATTCATTGCGCACTTTGCTCTTTTTTATAGGATTTTTATAGTGAAGGCATAATACCACCTCTCTTTTTCTGTGGGCATGTAATAAAAAAAAGCCCACAGTGGCTGTGGGCAAGGAATGAAAGTAAAAAAAGAGGGTATTATTTAGGGTCTTTTGTCAGATGTCTGTTCTAACTCTTATTTGAAGATTTTAAAGCGAGCGTCATCTTCAATATAATTCTTCTCGCCGGCCTCTTGTTCGATTGAACCAAAGACCATTTGCGCTCTTAATTTCCATGTTTTTGGCAGATCCCAAGTTGCATGAACTTCGTCATCAATAATTGGGTTGTAGTGTTGTAATGAAGCACCTACGTTCTCTGCTGCTAATGCAGTCCAAACAGAAAGTTGTGCCATACCACTTGCTTGTTCTGACCATACAGGGAAGTTATCCGCATACAGTGGGAATTGCTCTTGAAGACCTTTTACGATATCGGTGTCTTCAAAATACAGAATTGAACCCGCACCTGCAGCGAAGCTATTAATTTTTGCTTCAGTAGCACTAAATGCTTCTGCTGGAACTAATTTTTTCAGTGTGTTTTTAACGATATCCCACAGTTTTTGATGTTGTTCACCAAACAGAACAACAACACGCGATGTTTGTGAGTTAAATGCTGTTGGGCTTTCTTTAACCGCTTCTTTGATAATCGCAGTGACTCTGTCTTCGCTAATTGGAAGTTGATTACCTAAATGATAAATTGTTCTACGTTTTTTCATTAAATCAGTAAATGCGTTAGACATAGTGTCTCCTTGATAAATTTAGGCGCTTAAAGCGTGTCTTAGCTTGAGCTAATCTATGAACATACTATAGGGCTTAGCAGTGATTTATTGATATATAAAAAATTTAATCAGTTACGTCAAAATATTCGACCTAGTTTTTAACTGATTGATTTGTAATTTTTTTATCTATATATCTAAATTCAGGTGCCAGTTGGCTTATCCCTAATCCCCCAGCTTTCTTCACTTTAATCTGAACTGGAATGCGTTCTTTCATTGCTTCTACGTGACTAATCACACCAATAATTTTGCCCGATGCATTTAGACTATCGAGCGCATCAAGTGCGATATCTAACGTATCAGGATCGAGTGTGCCAAAGCCCTCATCTAGAAACAGCGATTCAATCTGTGTCTTATTACTTACTAAATCTGAAAGCGCGAGAGCGAGTGATAAACTGACTAAAAAACTTTCACCACCAGAGAGAGTTCGTGTATCTCGCAGTGCATCTGCTTGCCATGTGTCTGCAATTTGTAGTTCAAGGCTTGCAGGTGTTTTACGTTGTAAGAAATAACGCCCATGCAGTTTTTCTAAACGACGATTGGCTAAATAAATCAAATGATCTAGCGTTAATCCTTGAGCAAAACGACTGAATTTATCTCCTGAGGCAGATCCCACTAATTCATTTAAATAACTCCAATCATCAAAATGAGCCTGCTGATTAGCTATATGAGTCAGTAGGTTTTGTTGCTCTTTACGCTTTTCTTCATCCGTTCGCAGTTGCTCTTGAATGCGATATTTTGTCTCTTGTAATTGCGTAAATTGTGTTTCTAACAGCAATAATTGAGCGTTGATTTGTTCAAGATTTTGCTGGGTTGCCAATAATGGTTGTTGTGATAAATGTTGTTGATAGGCATTTTCTTGTGTATCTAAGCGTGTTTTTTCTTGTAGTAGCTTGTCTAGTCGCTGTTTTTGCTGTTCTTGTAAGCGATTTCTTTCCTCGACGGATAGCAAAGAGGCTAAAAATGCATTTTCATCAGCAAAAGGACTGTTTTTTAATTTATTTTGATATTGTTCAACAGTGTTCTGTGAGTGAATTTGAAGTCGTTGTAGTGATTTTTTATTTTCCTGATATTGGCCAATAAGCTGATTTAAACGAATTTCAAGTTGGTTCTTGTCTTCGCTATATTGCTCAATATCTTTTTGTAATAACTGACTTTTTTGTTCTAATTCATTCCGTGCATCTTCGGTGGATTGTGTCCCGAATAAAGCTTGACGTTGTGCTTTTAACTGTTCTTGTTGTTGATGTAATTGGTGTAAATGAGCTAAGCCTGTATCAAGTTCTTTTTGGGTTTCCGCTAAATAACGTTTTCTTTCTTCTTGTGTTAATGACAATTCACGAATTGTTTGCAGTAATTCCTGATATTTTTTTAATGTTGATTGATATTGTTGACTCTCTTTTTTACGCGCATTAAGCCATTGTGTTTTTTCTTCAAATCGGCATAACTGATAGCCTTGCTGTTCAACACGAGATTGAATATCTTGCGCTAATTGTGTCTTCTGTTGAAGATATTGAGCCGTTTGTTGTTGTTGATTGGTGACTTCTTTTTGTTGTTGAGTCAATTCACTTTGTTGATAAAGAATAGCTTGCTGTTGTTGGTTAAACTGCTCTTTGTTATCAGATAACAGCTTGTATTCTTGCTGAATTCGGGCTTCTAATGCTTGGTAATTTATTTGCGTTTGAGTGAGTAGACTAGCTTCTTTTTCAAACTCGGCATCTAATTTAGTCAAAGCTTCTTCTTCACAGTCAGCATCAGGCAATGTGTGCGTTTGTGCTAAGATTTGCCATTGTTGTTTTAATGTCGCGATATCTTGGGTGAGTTGTTCACTATCTTCATTGAGTTTTTTGTTTTGAGCTTGATAGTTAGCGCATTGTGTTTTTTGTTCCACTAACTCTATTGTTAATGCATGAATTTGTTGTGTTAAAAGATCTAATCGTGTTTTTGTTTCATCTGGTTTAATTTCTTTATATTTTTCAACATAAGGATGTTCAGTTGAACCACAAACAGGGCAGGGGTTATCTTTAACTAAACGTTGTCTCTCTTCTTCATATTCTGCCAATTTTCGTATTAAGAGATAATTGGCATTTAAATCTTTAAGATGTTGTTCTTTCTCTTTTAAAATAATGTCATTTTTGTGAATGCTTTCAGTCAGCATGACTATTTTTTGCTGATTTTCTGACTGGATTTTTTTGTGTTGGTGTTCAGTTTTTATCGCTCGTTGTAATTGAGCTTGTAATCCCATCAGCTTAGCGAGTGCATTCCTTTGTTGTGATATTTGCTGTAAACGAGGGGGGATATCTGTAATAGCGTTAGCTTTATTTTGTTGCTCAAGCTGTGTCTGTAATTTATTTAATTGTTGTTGCTGTAAGTTCAAGTTGTGTTGCTGATCTTCTAGTGCTTTAGTCGCTTTTTCTAGCGTATGTTTGAGAGATTTTTCTTTTTCTTGTGCTGTTTTTTCACTCTTTTGGCTAATAAGATATTTTTCTGTGACTTCATCATATTGTTCAAAATAGCGTTGCCATAACGGTAAATTTTCAGCAAGTTGAGCATAAACCGTATGATGAGTTAAATAATCATTTAATTCATTGGCTTGTTTTTGTGATGTAGTTAGCTGGTGTGCCGTTGATTGAATTTTTTCCAGATATTCAGATTGTGTTTTTTCGAGTGTGTTTTTTTGCTGTGTTTTTGCTGAAATGTCTTGTTGTAGTAAGACTAATTGACTATCTAATGGCGCTACTTTCTCACGAATAAGGTGTAATATTTGCTGTTTTTTTTCATTGTGTTGTTTAAGTGTGTCACGAGCTTTGACTAAATGCTGATTAATAGGCTGGCTTTGTTGTTCAATAAGCTGTTTTTCTGTTTTTAATGTTGAGCGTTGTGACTCAATATAGGCTTGTTCTTTTAATAGGCGATTTTTTTCATCATAAATAGGGCGAATTTTTTCCGCGGGTTCGCTCTTTTCAAGACGTTGAATATCGGGGGTTGCAGCAACTAATGCCTCTTGTGCTAAGTTAACCGCGGTTTGTGCTAATATTTTGTTTTTATTGAGCTCGATTTCTTTTTCTTGCCACTGCTTTGCTGCTTGATATTCTTGTTGTTCCTTTTGTAATAGGCTCTCTTTTGCAAAAAGGGTGGTTTGTTCTGTTAATAAAGCTTGGCGATCATGTTCATCTAATAACGCCATCATTTCAGCTTGCTGTTTTAGCGTTTTTAAGGTTTGTTCTTCTTCTCGCCAATGTTTAAAGATAGATTGGGAAATATGACGATAAATATCTGTACCAGTGAGTTCTTCGAGTAACTCTGCACGAGATTTGTCATCAGCATTAAGAAATGCTGCAAATTGTCCTTGTGAAAGCAACATAGACTTAGTAAATCGGTCAAAATCTAGCCCCGTAATATTAATGATCATCTCTTTTACTTGGCTTATTTTGCTCGCTAATATTTTGTCTTCACCTCCTGTGATATTTATTTTGACGAGTTCAGCCTGTGGTGCTTGAAGATTACCATCTTCTTTATAATTGGCTCGGCGTTGTTCCCAAAAAGCACGATAAGCAATACCTTTAACTTCAAATTCAACTTCCGCCAAACACTCTGCAGTATGACGAGTCATTAATTCATTTTGAGATTGTGTGACTTTATCTAATCGTGGGGTTCTATGATAAAGCGCTAAACTAATAGCATCTAAAAGGGTTGTTTTTCCCGCACCGGTAGGGCCTGTTATCGCAAATAATCCGTTGCTAATAAAAGGTTCTTGGTTGAAGTTAATTTTCCATTCGCCTTTTAAGGAGTTAATATTTTTAAATCGCAGACTTAAGATTTTCATTTTGTTTCGTTATCCTCTTGTTCTGCCTTTTCAACTGCTTGTTTAAATAATGTGGTTAATCGCGTTTTAGTCTCTTCTGAATCAAACTGATGTTGTTCTAAGCGTCTTTCAAAAACATCATAAACCGTTAATTCTGTCAGTGTTTCTTTCTCATTTTGGGTGAGTGCCTGGCGCTGTTTTCTAGCTCTTCTTAATAAAACCACATCAAAAAGTGGGTCGTTAGTCAGTTCTTGAATTCGAGTTTGTATATCACTGAGATAATCTTGTGTAGAAACTTCAATATCCAACCAGATAGTCGTATCTGTTTCAGTATATTGTTTCTTTAAATTTTCAAGCTGTGTGGCTATCTCTTTTAAGGAGCCAGTAATTGTGCGCAATAGCTGAAATTCGGGGATAGGGAGTAGCGTAAGCTCGGTTAATTTATCTTGCTCAAAATCGATAAGGCAGACGCTTTTTTGTTGCCCACTCTCATCAAAACTTAAAGGAATTGGAGAACCACTATAACGAATATGTCCTGATTTATTCACCACTTGAGGGCGATGAATGTGGCCAAGAGCAATATAATCAAATTCAGGAAACAGGGTCGCAGAGAAGGCTTCTAAAGTACCGATATATATTTCACGTACAGAATCGGTCATACTTGCACCAATCGTTGTTAGGTGACCTGTCGCAATAATAGGGATGTTTATATTTAATTGATTACGCAAATCGAGAGCGGCTTGATATTGAGCTTGATAATAATCAGCAATCGCTTCTTTTAGGGCATTTTGTTTCTCAGCACCGGATTGTCCACTTCGACTAGTTATCATATCTCTAGGACGTAGATAAGGGATCGCACAAAGTAACGCACCTGGCGTGTTATCTTTTTGACGAAGAATTAGTGGTACTTGTGGTGCTTCAGTATGCACATTGGCAATAACAGTAGTATTTAAACACGCCAATAGTGATTTAGATTCATTGAGTGTTGCGACAGAATCGTGATTGCCACCTAAAATAATCAATTGGCATTGTGTTTCTCTCATGGCAACAACAAAGCGGTTATAAAGTTCTCGGGCATAACTTGGGGGAGAGCCTGTATCAAATATATCGCCAGCAACAATCAGGGCATCGACTTGATTATCCTTAATTTGGACTAATAACCAATCAAGAAATTGTTGATGTTCTTGTACGCGGGTTTTCGTAAAAAAGTATTGCCCTAAATGCCAGTCTGATGTGTGAATAATCCGCATTGCTATCCCTCTTTTTTATTTGATGAAGAGTATAGCGCACCTTGCTTTTTTAGTGAAAACTCAACAATAAACCCCATTTTTGAGTGATATTTCACCAAAAAATGATTTATTGACCTTAACAACAGGGATCTATTTCAGTAATGTTAAGGTTAGTCATAAATCTGTCATAAAACTGCATCATAATCATTTTGACCCTCTATATACATTACACAGGATAGAGTATGGCAAGGCGTATTCTTGTTGTTGAAGATGAAACCGCAATTCGAGAAATGATCTGTTTTGTTTTAGAACAAAATGGTTTTCAACCAATTGAAGCAGAAGATTATGATTCTGCATTGAGTTTTCTTATTGATCCTTACCCTGATCTGGTTTTATTAGATTGGATGATCCCCGGTGGCTCAGGTTTACAGGTAATAAAACAGATGAAGCGAGAAAGTAATACTCGTGACATTCCTATTATTATGTTAACAGCAAAAGGGGAAGAAGAAGATAAAGTCCAAGGCTTAGAAACAGGTGCAGATGATTATGTTATTAAACCTTTTTCACCTAAAGAGCTTGTTGCCCGTGTGAAGGCGATTTTACGGCGTTTGTCACCAATGTCAGCGGAAGATATTATCGAGTTCAATGGGTTAGCACTTGATCCTGTTTCTCATCGCGTCACCAGTCAAGATAAACCTATTGATATGGGGCCTACTGAATTTAAACTCCTGCACTTTTTTATGACACATCCTGAACGTGTGTATAGTAGAGAACAACTGCTAAACTATGTTTGGGGAACGAATGTTTATGTCGAAGACCGTACCGTGGATGTGCATATTCGTCGTTTACGTAAAGCCATTGAAGAAGATGGTCATGACCGAATGATACAGACAGTACGTGGAACGGGATATCGTTTCTCTGCCCGTTTCTAAGTCAATATGGGAGTAATCGTCAGGTGTTAGAACGACTATCGTGGAAAGCCCTCGTTTGGGGGCTATGTCTATTTTGCTTACCTGCTTTTGTATTATCGCTTTTTATTGGTCATCTTCCTTGGTTGCTGGTGGTATCACTCCTCAGTGCTTTGGTCTGGCATGCTTATAATTTGATGAAATTGTCTAAATGGTTATGGCTAGATCGCTCTGTCTTACCACCAGAAGGCAGAGGAGGATGGGAACCTATTTTTTATGGCATTCGACAAACACAACAACGCAATCGTAAACGGCGTCGAGAATTAGGAGACTTAATAAAACGCTTTAGAAGTGGCGCTGAAAGTTTACCTGATGCGGTTGTGATGATGACAAATGAAGGTAACATTTTTTGGTGTAACAGCCTTGCTCAACACTTGTTAGGTTTTCGGTGGCCGGAAGACAATGGGCAAACTATTTTTAACTTATTACGTTACCCGGATTTTTTGCACTATTTTACTGCGAATGATTTTAGCCGACCTTTAACCATTTCGCTCAACAATGGTTCTATTGTGGAGTTTCGTGTGATGCCGTATAGCGAAGATCAGCGCTTGATGGTAGCTCGCGATGTAACAGAAAAAAATAAATTGGAAAATTCGCGACGAGATTTTTTTGCTAATGTCAGTCATGAGCTAAGAACACCATTAACCGTTATTCAAGGCTATCTTGAAATGATGGAAGAAACTTGTGTCGCGAAACCCGCAGAGCATAAGGCAATAGTCACAATGCAAGAGCAAGCTAAACGTATGGATACACTTGTTCAGCAACTCTTACAACTTTCACGTATTGAATCTGCTCCTCATATTGATTTAAACAAGATTGTTGATATTCCTGCTATTTTGGTTTTATTAGAACAAGAAGCGAACGCATTGAGCCAAGGTCAGCATCACATTATTTTTGATATTGATGGGAATTGGGCTGTTCGTGGTAATGAAGAGCAACTACGTAGTGCGGTTTCTAATTTAGTCTATAACGCCATTAATCACACTGAGAAAGGTACGACAATTAAAGTCTGTTGGAAGAAAATTCCACAAGGTATGTTATTTAGTGTGTCTGATAATGGTGCGGGGATCAGTGCTGAGCACTTAACGCGTTTAACCGAACGTTTCTATCGTGTTGATAAAGCCCGTTCCCGCCATGCAGGGGGCACAGGGTTAGGTTTGGCGATTGTGAAAAAATCGCTTATTCATCACCACTCTCAATTGAATATTGAAAGTAAAGTAGGAAGTGGAAGTACTTTCTCATTTATCTTGCCTCAAACATTGTTATCCACTAAAAAAGCACACTAATAACACTTCTTTTCTTAAAGCCTTTATCACTTATTTTTTAATCAATGATAAAGGCTTTTTGTCACTTTTTTATTTTATTGATATCAAAAAAAATTAATATCGTAGTGTTAAATTTTAATATTATTAATTAATAATAACTTTAAATGTTGTTAATGCCCCATTTTATTGGTGATAAAATGCACAAATCATATCGTGTATATTCGATGATATATGATAGTTATAACTAGTGCTTAAAAATAGTTTAGATGATTATTCTGGTTTTTAGATTGGCTATTGCCTTTTTCCATTATAAAAGTTTTACTTGTGACCAGTTATCGGCAATTTTTTCTATTTGATACCTAATTGCTCTGCATTAAATGATTATATATGGATATTATCCTGAATAATGATGATATGAGCTTGAATAGATATTGTTGATTTTATGTTACGTCATTTTGATGTAATTAACCGTTATCGTAACTACATATTAACAAAACTTATGGCACATAGATTAACTTCTAGAGATATTCTGGCATTAGGGTTTATGACATTCGCCCTATTTGTTGGCGCTGGCAATATTATTTTTCCTCCAATGGTGGGTTTACAATCCGGTGAATTTGTCTGGACAGCAGCAATAGGATTTCTTGTTACAGGCGTCGGTTTACCGGTATTAACCATTGTTGCATTAGCAAAAGTAGGTGGAGGAATTGAGGCATTAAGTACACCTATTGGTAAATCAATGGGGCTATTATTAGCCATTGTTGCTTATCTTGCTGTTGGCCCTCTTTTCGCTACACCGCGTACTGCAACCGTCTCCTTTAAGGTGGGTATTGCTCCTTTAGTGGGTGATACTGAATTATCATTGCTGATTTACAGCATTGTCTATTTTTTAATTGTTATTGGGATTTCGCTTTATCCTGGAAAATTGTTAGATAGTGTTGGTCATATTTTGGCACCAATTAAAATTTTGGCATTGGGGGTATTAGGTGTTGCAGCAGTATTTTGGCCTGCGGGAGGCGCTATTCCGGCCACTGATGCTTATCGTGATATGGCATTGACTCAAGGCTTTATTAACGGTTACCTCACTATGGATACCTTAGGCGCAATGGTTTTTGGTATCGTGATTGTTAATGCGGCACGTTCTCGGGGCATTGATAATTCCTCACTGTTAACACGTTATACCATGTGGGCTGGTATTATTGCGGGGATATTGTTAACTGCGATTTATTTAAGTTTATTTAAATTAGGTTCTAGCAGTGGCAGCATTATTCCGGGTGCACAAGATGGTGCAGATATTTTACATGCCTATGTTCAGTATACTTTCGGTAATTTTGGCAGCTTTTTCTTAGCGGTGCTGATTTTCTTAGCCTGTATGGTGACAGCTGTTGGTTTAACGTGTGCATGTGCTGAGTTCTTTAGTCGCTATTTACCTATCTCTTATCGTACATTGGTATTGATCTTAGCGATATTCTCTGCTGTTGTTTCAAACTTAGGGTTAAGTAAACTGATCGCGTTTTCTATTCCTGTGCTGATCATGATTTATCCACCTTGTATTGTGATTATTTTAATGAGTTTCACATTACGATTGTGGAATAATCCAAGCCGTATTATTGCCCCTGCAATGGCGATTAGCTTATTTTTCGGTATTTTTGATGCCATAAAAGCGTCTGATTATCTGAAACATTTATTACCAGAGTGGGCGACAAAATTACCATTAAGTGAGCAAGGTTTAGCGTGGTTGATCCCAGTATTAGTGACGATTGTTGTATGTGGTATTTACGATAAAATTGCAGGCTCACAGAGTAAAAAAGTGATCCATACTGAAATGCTTAATAAGCAATAAAGTACATTGATTTGAAAAGTAAAAAGGGAAACGAAAGTTTCCCTTTTTTAATGGTATATGTTTGAGGTATTAATTAATAAAAGTAGAGCCCTGTTTTATATCCGCAATAGGATGCTGATCTTCATCTAAATAGTAATGAACTCCGGCGACGATACCCTCTTCACCTTCATAGAAGATCTTAAAGCGAGTACGATTGCCGTCGTGATATGCAATTACGGCACTACCGCCTTTTCCTAAGCAGAACTGATGAAGATTACCTGTTGAGATACAAATACTGTCGTCACCAGATACTGTGACTTTACAGTTATCTCCAGTATTAATCGCAACGGCGTTGTGTCCTGTGACATTGATTTGCGCTAAATCACCCGTATTCGCAATTTTAGCGCGAGGTTGAGAGGCCGTAATAAAATTACGCATACCACTGTTTGCAATATGAACACCATTGCCTGAGGCATAAATTTTGACATCATTACCACTATTACAAATGCGAGAACGGCCACCTAAACTACCAATACGGCACTGATTTCCTGTATTACACATTTTTCCTGCAAAACCGGAATTCATGAGTTGATTACTATAGCCTGTATTGGCAATGCTATTTTCATCACCAGAAAAAGCCACAATGTTATTACTACCACATAAAGCAAGATCAGTGCTGAGTTGCTGACTTTGTAAAATTAGCTGATGCCATTCGGTAGAAAATTGAATATTTTCAGAGGTAGGTAAAGTATTGTGATAGGGCAGACGTTGTAATGTGATGCCTTGCGGTTGTTTATTACCGAGCAGGAACAAGATGTTTTCCATGACTTCTTGTTCCTGTTTGGCAAAGGAGGCTTCGCTAAAATGACGCAAATAAATATATTGAATCAAGCTTTCTATCCATTGTGTACGGCGCTGTTTTATTAACTCACTATGGATAGCTCTGTAAGTGCCTCCATCCGGAAAATAACGTAAAAACCAACGATAAAGCGAAGTGGAAACATGCAGTTGTCGTAAGTCTTCTTTTGTTAATGTGATATTTTCCTTTGAAGGGACTGACATATAAGCTCCTTAATAAATCTCTTTATTAGTGTCTGTGATAGCCATCAACCATACTGCGAAATGTTTGAAACGGTGTTCTTCCTGTTGTACACAGATAAAGGTGGCCAATGATAAAAAAGACACTACATACTGCTAATATCTGGTGTGCGATTAATAACCATGCTTTAAACATTACTGCATCAGCAGGAATAAACGTTGGGTTTTGAAGTAAAACACCTGTTATCAAAAGCAGTGGAACTAATGCATACATCACACCTAAATAGGCCATTTGTTGCAGTGGATTAAACTTCACATTAGGGGTTGCAGGGAAGGGGTGATCTTCTCCTTTAATAATCCCATAAAGATAAAAACGAGTTTGCATAAAGGCACGTTGAAACCAGTTTTTACTATCAATGCGGTAAAACTTACCATTACCGCCGACAAGATTAATAAATACAAAGGATAACCAGCATACTAAGAGTAGATAACCACAGATCTCATGCACACTGACCAATAACGCCGTATCGTGAGTAGAAAGGAGAGCGAAATGGTTAATGCCACCACTAACGAGCAATAAAATAAATAAAGAGGCGTTACTCCAATGCCATAAACGTACAGCTTTAGAGTAAAGATAGAGTTTCTCTTCTTGGTGTGATTGACCATGTGGTGTGGCAAAGCGATAACGTAAAAAACCATGAAGTGCGAGCACGAGTAGCATGCCAACAAACAATACACCTGCAATAATTAACCAAAGTGGTAAATAGTCTGGTGTATAAATTAAGACATACTCTTTTAGTGTGGCTTGGAACTGCGCACTGTCTGGCATAGTATTGACGATACTCATACTTTACCCTCCTCTTGAGCATGAGGCCCTACACGGCGATAAAGATGGGGTTTTCCTACACCATCAAGTTGATAAATATAATACTCGTGTGTTTTAAGCCATTCTCGAATTTGAGGGCTGTCCTCTCTACCAAATAACAAGGCATTTTGTGGACAAGCACTCACACAAATTGGTGGGAAGCCTTTTTGTAATCGAGACTCAAGACAAAAATCACATTTATCAGCAACATGTGTCACAGGGTTAAGATAACGTACTTGATATGGACATGCTGATATACAGTAGCTACAGCCGATACATTTCTCTTTATTTACACGTACAATGCCATTAGTTTCATCACGCCAAGAGGCACCTGTAGGGCATACAGGAATACAAGGTGCATCCTCACATTGCTGGCAAGAGTGTCTAAAGAAATGGTACTTGTCGTTATCTTCTTTTAGGCTCAATGGAATATGAGCAATATCCATTCTTGCCATTCCAGTTGGAACTTTATTTAATCGACGGCATGCAGTGGCACAAATATTACAGCCATTACAAAGTGTCTCATCATGGATCATGGCATAACGGATTGGTTTCTTTTCAGCGGTTGCCGCAAGCGCATTTCCTAATGGCGCACTGAAAAAAATGACCGATCCCATGCCTGCTACAAATTTACGGCGAGAAACACGCATTATTTTTGCTCCTCAGTCTGATGATGTTGTAATACCCATATGACATTTCGTGGATAAGATAGAACGTTAAGGATTTTCATGTTGTTCTACCTCTATCCATTCAGTTAAGCCGCGTGCTTTGCCATAACTCATTAACGTATTGCTAAAGAGATAAGGGGCATCGTTAGACGCTAAAATTTGCTGAATATCTTGAAAGTCAGGGTGGTCTTTCATCAGGGTCAGTGCATCTTCAATCTCTGAAGCCGTGTAATGAAAGGGGTCAGACATCAACATGCTTTGTTTCAATGGGCGAGGATAGGTTTCGCACTCAAATCGAACCACTCCCGCAATTGCGGTACAAATATCCGCATGGTGGTTTAATAATTGCAATTGTGCGAAGTTATCTGACATAAATTCATCAGAGTAAAAATAATCCTCACCATTGAGACTTAAATGGGCGATATCAATAAACTCGTCACTTTTTAACGCGGTTTCTAACTGCACAATATCCTCTTGAGTCAAAGAATAAGGCGCATCATACAGCGTTGAAATAGCTAGTAGTTCACCTTCTTTTGAACATTGACGTATTGCATTCGCGAGATGTTGTTCAGCAGATAATTCTGCGATTTCTTCAACCTGTTCTTCTTCAAGTCCCATTGTGGTGTTAGCACTGCGTCCAACACCTGTTTCTGATAATGGTAGTAGCCAACGGCGACGAGAAATATCAGGTTGCTCTAACGCAATATCTGCATCATCAGCAATATCCGGTGGTATAGAAGCTGATGCATTTTGTTCTATCATCATGATCTCCTTCTTTTACCGATTAACTTGGTAATAAACCACGAGATGCTAAATCGTCAGCAATATCTTGCAATCCAAGGCGAACCAACGTTTCTTTTGTTGGGCAACCTAATTGCGGATCCCAACCCATTTCTTCATAGAACATGGTGAGAGAAAGTTGCATATCATCTCTGTCCATTTTGTCTGTACCTTCAGTAAAGACAGGAATATCAGGATCTTTATCGAATACCCATGAGCAAATTTGGTCATGCTCATTACGCATATCCATGGTATTCATTAATTTAACGGTATAAGCACGGTGTAAAGTAAAGATACGCTCTGAAGCTAAATCCAGATCTTTAGAGGTTGTCGGTTCACCCGTGATAGCGGTAAAGAATTTGGCTTCCATTTCTAAGTCGCCACGATAATTACGGCTCTTATGAGGTGAAACTGTCATTGGCCAAACCCAATTACATAAAGTGACAGCATCGTGTAAGCAACTACGTAAAATTGTCCATTTGGTGTAAGCAATTTTGGCTTTATTGATTGGTGTGTAGTTTTTGGTTTCATCAAAGGCATCACCAGAACCAAATAGCTCACCCGCAATCTCTTTTTGTAGTTTCAGAGGCAAACCACTGCCAATATAGTTAATATGAGTATGTGTCATCGCATCGCGGTTAAACATACAGTTAACGATAGAACCGACTTGGGCAGAGGCTTCATTGGCGTGGTGAATAGGGAAGCCCATTGGTGACCAGAGCTTATTTTTCTTGTTCGCCCAATACTCTTCACCTAAATTCCAGCGTTGTGCTATTAGGTAAGAGCCATCAGCAAGGTGACTAAATTCACCTTTACGGTGCGCTAAGCGATAATAGAAATCTTTGATAAATTCAGGATCACCTTCTTCAAGCTTATCCCAAGGGATATCATTATATTCTTTTTCAGAAAGCACACGCTTAAATACGCCGTGGGTATAACAATAGGTAAAGTCACGATGAAGTTGGCCGTAGTTACACCAAAGTCCCATATCATCAAAAATATTCAGACCGACTAAGTTACCTACAACGTTACCATCTCCTTTTTTCTCTATATCTTTAGGGCCATTAGGGAAAATGGTTGTGTGAACGAAGTTTGCAACACAAGTATTACCACCTGTTTGTGGTACACCGAACTTTTTCGCTTGTGGAACATTGAGTTGAGCCATACAACGGATAGGGCAAGAGTGGCAACCTCCCATTTTTACGGTGTATTCTTCAGCTTCAGGACCTAAGTCAAAGGTTGATTTCATCGTTCTGAAACCAACAGTATTGATATCACCTGGAGGGATTTCACCAGTCTCAATAGGGCCACCTTCTGCTGCTCCCCAATAAAGCCCTTTACGTGCAGTCCAACGAGAGCCTGGGTGAGAATATTCAGCCCAAGATTGTGGTGTGCTTGGTACAACGTGATTGTTATTAGAGCCAATCAGTTGTGTCATCATGTAGTCGTTAAGCTCTTTTAATGCTTTACGATCAGCAACGTTAACGCCACGACTGCCTTCTACCACAATGGCTTTTAATTTTTTAGAACCTAATATGGCACCTACACCCGCACCGCCACTGTGGTTACGGCTATTAATGATGCCAGATAAAGGTACGAGATTCTCACCTGCCGGGCCAATGGTTGCGACACAAGCCTCAGGGCTTGTTTGCGCACACAATTCTTCTGTGGTTTGACGAACACCTTTTCCCCATAAGAAAGAGGCATCTTCAATTGAAACTTGGTCATCATCAATATGGATCCAAACAGGCTTATCTGATTTACCTTCAATAATCAGTGAGTCATAGCCAGCAAATTTCATCCATGCGGCAAAAAAACCCCCCATATGGGCATCAACAACGAGATTGCCACGTGTAAATGTGGAAAGAGAAGTGATATTAACGCGAGAGCTACAAGGTGCACCTGATCCAGTTAAAGGTCCTACCGCGAAGACAACTTTGTTTTCTTCATCAAAGGGTTTAACACCAGGACCAACTTCGTCATACATTATTTTATAACCAAAGCCCATACCACCAATTAAGGATTTAAATTTGCTTGAGCTTTCGCGAGTGATGGCACCGGTAGTTAAATTAATTCTTAGAATATTTCCAGTCCAGCCGTTAATCATAATATTGCTTCCTAATCTAAATGTGGTTCAGTGATGTGATTGTATGGATTTTATTAAACAGTAATTTCTTTCCATTCAATGATTTGCAACGCACCTGTTGGGCACGCTGATGCACACTCGCCACATAAATTACATTTGCCGGATTTTTTAGTTTGTGGATTGACCGTCGCCATCATCCACGGGCAAGCCGTTGTACAGGCCGCACAACCGATACAACGACGCGTATCAACGACAATACAGCCGAATTCTTCTTGATAGCGGATCGCTTTTACAGGACAAACTTTCATACATTCTGGATCTTTACATTGACGACAAGTATCCGTTGTAAAGTTTAAATCACCATAAAGCCCACCACCGGAGCCAATGCCTTTATCACCAAAATAGAAATGACGATGAATTTTAGTTCGAGAGAAGAAAGAACCAACACTTCCATCGTTCCAGGTTGTACATGCTGTTTCACAACGGTGACAGCCAGTACAACGTGCTCGATTAGTGACTAAAACACCTTTAGGTGTCGTGGTTAATTGAATGATGCCGCTGTCTATTTCTTCTTGCTTACAACCTAAAAGAGAAAGCAATGCGGGTGCTATAGTGATCCCTGCAAGCCCTTTACCGGATATTCGCAGAAACTCTAGTCTTGATAGCCCAATATCTAATATTGGACGATGATGTGTATCAGACATTAATATTTATCTCCGCTTAACTAATTTAATAAGAAATAAGTTGTGATGATAAATTCTTTATTTATCCGCTTGCTTTACCGCTATATAAAAAATATAATAACGATATCGTTAGAAGATATATTATAAATTTAAACTTTTTTATGATTAAAAAACACGTTGTAGTAAAATGTTAAATATTTGTATTTACAATGTGTTATCTCCATTTTTTCACGTATTTTTATTATCCTTTCTGATAGTGTGGTTATTAAAAAATTTATTCTGTGATTACTATCATAGAAATAAAAATAATTCGTGATATTTAATTTTTTTAATTAAATGATTATTGTTTTTATCTGTAGTTACGAAAGAGAATAAATACCATTTATATATATTCTATTATTGAAGTTAAATTAAAGGTGATTTGCTCTTATATTATTTCTAATATTATTATTTTAATAATAAATTGATATTTGATGTTAATTAATTATTTAATCAAAAACGGGTATTGATTATTATTAATAGAATAAAATATGAATGAATTGTAAAACCATGACTAGATCATTTTTATAAAAAAAGAAACCTTTTCTAATCAAGAGAAGGTTTCTTATATTACTATTATTCTGTGGTTTAGTGATCAGTAACCCACAGCCTTACCTGCAGGGCGACGAACATCATTTGAGCCATAAAGATAACCTTCACGTACTGCGCCAGAAACAGCAGAATCATTACCTGATGATGCAGGGATCACACCTTCCTCTCCAGGGAGTCCGACCATAATGAGTTCAGCTGCTCCCCATGGCGTTTGCTCTACCATTTTATATCCCATAGCCGTGAGTTTTTCTAACGTATCTTTTGATAGCCCGCGTTGTTCATAATAAACCTCATCAGGTAACCATTGATGATGAATACGAGGGCTATTAACCGCTTCTTGTGGTGGCATACCAAACTCAATGATATTAAGTGCAGTTTGTAAGGTGATTGAGATAATACGAGAGCCTCCTGGTGATCCTAAAATCAGGAAAGGTTTGCCTTCTTTAGTGACAATAGTTGGGCTCATTGACGATAGTGGGCGTTTTAATGGTGCAATGCTATTACGTTCACCTTGCACTAAACCATAGAGGTTTTTTTCACCGACTTTGGTTGTAAAATCATCCATCTCATTATTAAGGAAAAAGCCTGTGCCTGGGGCAATAACAACAGCACCAAAACGACCATTAATGGTGTAAGTGGTCGAAACTGCATTGCCGTCTTTATCCATTACAGAATAGTGTGTTGTTTCAGGACTTTCATGAGGCGCTATGCCAGGTTGTACATTTTCTGATGGCGTTGCTTTATTCGGTTTAATTTGTTGGCGGAGTTCGGTGGCATAAGTTTTACTTAATAACTTTTCTGTTGGATTTTTAATAAATTGAGGATCACCAAGGAACGTGTTTCTGTCCATATAAGCATGGCGCATTGCTTCTGTCAGAGTATGAACATATTCAGCAGAGTTAAAGCCCATCGATTTAAGATCGTAACCTTCTAAAATATTCAACGTTTGACAGATAGTGATGCCACCCGAACTTGGCGGTGGTGCAGAAATAAACTCATAACCTCGATAAGTACAGGTGATAGGTTTGGTTTCTGTAATCGTGAAGTTAGCAAAATCTTCTTGGGTTAACAGACCATTATGTTGTTTCGACGCCTCTTCAACTTTTTTAGGGATTTCACCTTGATAAAATGCATCAGCACCTTGGTTTGCAATCAGTTCAAGTGTATTGGCTAAGTCAGTTTGAATTAGACGATCACCCGGTTGCCATGGAGTTCCATCTGGCTTTAAGAAAATTTTTGCCGATTCAGGATCTTGTTTAAAGCGCTCTGTTGTTGTTTCTAATACATCCGTATCAGCACGCGTTAAAATATAGCCTTCTCTTGCAAGCTTAATAGCAGGTGCCATGACATCTTTACGTGAAAGTGTACCGTATTTTTCTAACGCAGAATCAAGACCTTTGACTGTACCGGGGACGCCTGACGCAAGATAACCGTATAAACTGGCATCTTTAATTAAATTACCTTCTTTATCTAAATACATATTTTTAGAAGCCGCTGTGGGTGCTGTTTCCCTAAAATTAATAAAGGTATTTGTGCCATCAGCAAGGTGTATGGTCATAAAACCACCACCACCAATATTACCACAGCAAGCATTTACGACAGCTTGCGCATAACCAACAGCAACGGCTGCATCAATGGCATTCCCTCCTTTTTGTAAAATATCATTCCCTACTTGGGATGCTAAATGTTGAGAAGAGACAACCATACCATGTTGTGCTTCAACAGCAGGCTCATAGGCTGCATAAAGTGAATGTGAAAAAAGGGCAGTGAGTAACAGCAGGTGAGTTCTTTTTATAATAATCATTATTATCTCCATTAATAACAGTGAGTTATCTTAAATAAAGACAAGCAAAATAGGAGTGGTATACGCTGTTATTAATATTAATTAACAATTGCGTAACAATAAGTATAGAGAGAGGTTATTGTTGAGGTGAATTTTTTTTGATGTGATGATCACAAAATTCTCTTTAAGCTGGCAAATAATAAGATTATGGATAATTAATAATGGTAATAAGGGGATGATTTAAGAATAGATAAGTGAGGCGATAAACAATAAAAAAGCCTGTTTTCACAGGCTTTTAGAAATACTTTAGCTTACTGTTAAATTACAGTTTGCCAGAGTTTGCTTTCAGGTATTTAGCAACGCCGTCTGGAGATGCGCCCATACCTTCTTGACCTTTTTCCCACTGTGCTGGGCAAACATCGCCGTGCTCTTCGTGGAATTGCAGTGCGTCAACCATACGGATCATTTCATCAATGTTACGACCTAATGGCAGATCGTTAACGACTTGGTGACGAACAACACCTTCTTTGTCAATTAAGAATGAACCACGTAGTGCAACGCCCGCTTCTGGGTGTTCGATGCCGTAAGCTTTGATGATGTCATGTTTGATATCAGCAACCATTGGGTATCTAACTTCACCAATACCACCATCATCAATTGGGGTTTTACGCCATGCGTTATGAACAAATTCTGAGTCCATAGAAACACCGATGATTTCCACACCACGTTTTTTGAACTCTTCAAAACGGTGATCAAATGCAATCAGCTCTGAAGGGCAAACAAAAGTAAAATCCATTGGCCAGAAGAAAATAACGGCAGGTTTGCCTTTGATAAATGAATGCAGGTTGAAATCATTAACAATCTCACCATTACCTAAAACGGCAGCAGCTGTGAAATCAGGGGCTTTGCGAGTAACCAGAACCATAATGTACTCCTGTAAATTGAAAGAGTTTAGAGGGGTTATATTCGTCATATTTCAAGTTGTAGCGTTGTTGACTGCATTGACTCGCACTAGCCTCATACTATTGTATGCTTCTAGTGACTCATTTACTTGTCGCCTAGCTACACTTCGAACTATTTAGAGTATGTACCCTGTTTTTAAATAATAACTACAGCATAAATAATCAATCGCTATTGATAAAGTTAAACAGAACAATCTATTTGATAGATTATAACTATTAACTGAATACAACAAAGTAGGATTATTTATGACTCCTTGTATGACGGCTTATTCTAATCAACTTTGAAAATGAATACTATGCTTGTTAACAAATCGTTACGAATAATATGATACGTTGACTTAGAATCTCTTTGGTTTATCAAATGTGATCTCAAAATATGACAAAAAGATGAACGTCAAAAGGGCTTTAAATGTATCAGTCATCGAGTTGATGATGCTGTGCTCTTTCTAGCAATTGTGGATAAAACTGCCAAAAAATCTCACTTAATTCATCATAATGAGTTTCAAGTACAATATAAGAGCCGGCTAGCGCACTTAATCGTGGCCTTCTTCTCGCCATTCCTTTCAATGTTTGAGCAATATAAGACTTATCAGCGTAACGAATTAACCAAGCTTGTGACCACAAATACTCGTTGAGCTCTTGAAATTTTTCAGGCGTTTGCCATAAATCAGGTTCAATAATATTTCGAGTTTGGATGACAAATTCAGTTAACGGTATATTTGGTTCGAATTTTAACCAATTTAAAGAAAGGAAATGATCCCAAAAAACATCTAAGGTAATCGGTGAAACGCGACGATATTCATCAGGAAAGAAAAGGCGAGCTTGTTTAACTAATGGATGAGTGTCAGTGAGTACATCGATACGCCTATGCATACGAATGCCCTCAATAACAGCTTGGCTGTAATCAGAGCTAGGTGTGCCTTTGACGTAATCTGCCATCATATTGCCTAATAGAGAGCTTTTTGCTCTAAAGGCCAGATGTAAGTGAGCAAGATAATTCATCTCATCATCATAACGCTTTTTGAATAAAAAAGGGCTTCTTTGTTGCACTGACAAGCGGGCAGCACTAGACTAGTCCGCCTGTTTTTTATGAAAGTAGTCGTTTAATTATGCGTGTATCAGACTTTACATTTAAGTTGCCAGAAGCTTTGATTGCTCACTATCCACAACCTCAACGCAGTGGTTGTCGATTGCTCTCTTTAGAAGGAGAGACAGGTGCTTTATCACACGGTATTTTTACTGATGTATTAGATAAAATAAATGCCGGTGACCTGTTGGTTTTTAATAACACTCGCGTGATCCCTGCGCGTATTTATGGTCGTAAGGCGTCAGGCGGTAAAATCGAAGTGTTAGTTGAGCGTATGCTTGATGAACATCGTGTTCTTGCTCATGTTAGAGCCTCTAAGTCACCGAAAGAAGGCGCTACGCTGGTGCTAGGTGAAGATGAAAGTGTACAAGCAACTATGGTTGCGCGTCATGATACACTTTTTGAAATTCGTTTTGATGATGAAAGAGATGTTCTGACCCTTCTTAATAGCATTGGGCATATGCCTTTACCTCCTTACATTGATCGCCCTGATGAAGAATCGGATAAAGAGCTTTATCAAACGGTTTATAATGAGCGTCCCGGCGCCGTTGCAGCACCAACAGCAGGGCTACATTTTGATGAGCCATTACTTCAAGCCTTAAAAGAAAAAGGCGTTGAGATGGCGTTTGTTACACTGCATGTTGGTGCAGGAACTTTCCAACCTGTACGTGTTGATAATATCGAAGAGCACACGATGCATTCAGAATACGCAGAAGTGCCACAAGAGGTGGTTGATGCAGTATTAGCGTGTAAAGCACGTGGTAATCGCGTGATTGCTGTCGGTACAACGTCGGTTCGTTCGTTAGAAAGTGCTGCGAAAGCAACAAACGATGCGTTAATCGCCCCTTTCTTTGATGATACCCAAATCTTTATTTATCCAGGTTACCAATACCAAGTTATTGATGCGTTGATTACTAATTTCCATCTACCTGAATCAACATTAATCATGCTGGTTTCTGCTTTTGCTGGGTATAAAAACACCATGAATGCTTATAAAGAAGCGGTTGAGCAAGCGTATCGTTTTTTCAGCTATGGTGATGCGATGTTTATTACGCGTAATCCTTTAGCTATCAATGAAAAAATCGGACAAGAATAAAGATTTATTATTTTTTTAACGGTTTTCTTCATTTTATGAAGTGTTATTTCAATTTTATGATTTAATCCCATTGACTAAGTATAGGTTTTTGTTGAAGTAACATATACAGCCGTCTAACAAATGATTAGAATGTGCTGTTTTTTATTGCGCATTGGACTGTTTTTCTGATGCTTGGAGGATGAGTGAAATACGAATTAGATAAAATCGACGGCAATGCTCGCCGTGGGCGCCTTATTTTTGAGCGTGGTGTTGTTGAAACACCCGCATTTATGCCTGTGGGGACTTACGGCACCGTGAAAGGAATGACACCTGAAGAAGTAAAAGCAACAGGTGCGCAAATTCTTTTAGGTAACACTTTCCACTTATGGTTACGCCCTGGTCAAGAAATCATGAAATTACACGGTGATTTACATGACTTTATGCAATGGCAAGGCCCTATTTTAACGGATTCAGGTGGTTTCCAAGTCTTTAGTTTAGGCGCAATGCGTAAAATTAAAGAAGAGGGAGTTCACTTCCGTAACCCTATTAATGGCGAAAAGATTTTTTTAAGCCCAGAAAAATCAATGGAAATCCAATACGATTTGGGTTCTGACATTGTGATGATTTTTGATGAGTGTACACCATACCCTTCAGACTGGGATTATGCGAAAAATTCAATGGAAATGTCATTACGCTGGGCTAAACGTAGTCGTGAACGTTTTGATGAACTTAATAACAAAAATTCATTATTCGGTATTATCCAAGGTGGTGTTTACGAAGATTTACGTGATATCTCTGTAAAAGGACTAGTCGAAATTGGTTTTGACGGTTACGCTGTCGGCGGCCTTGCAGTAGGCGAACCTAAAGAAGATATGCATCGTATTTTAGAGCACGTTTGCCCGCAAATCCCTGCGGATAAACCGCGTTATTTAATGGGTGTTGGTAAGCCAGAAGATTTAGTTGAAGGTGTTCGTCGTGGTATCGATATGTTTGACTGCGTGATGCCAACACGAAATGCACGCAATGGTCATCTGTTTGTGACTGATGGTGTGATTAAAATTCGTAATGCAAAACATCGTTCAGATACATCAACATTAGATGAACATTGTGACTGCTATACTTGTAAAAATTATAGCCGTGCCTATTTACATCATCTTGATCGCTGTAACGAAATTTTAGGCGCAAGGCTGAACACTATCCACAACTTGCGGTATTATCAGCGTCTCATGGCTGAAATTCGTCAGTCTATTGAAGACTCACGTTTTGAAGAGTTCGTACATGAATTCTACGAACGTATTGGAAAACCCGTACCACCGCTAAATGGCAGTGCGAGTAAGTGTGATTAATGTATACGAGAAAGCCCAATTCTGTGTATGATATTGGGCTTATAACTTGAATATCGTCGATATCGACAACAATGAGGAAAAGTGAATGAGTTTTTTCATTTCTGATGCTGTTGCTTCTGCTGGACAAGCAGCGCCTGAAGCTAGCTTTATGTCTATTCTACCGATGTTAGTGATCTTTATTTTGATTTTCTATTTTATGATCCTACGTCCACAGCAAAAACGTACTAAAGAACATCGTAAACTGATGGATTCTATCGGTAAAGGTGATGAAGTTTTAACAACGGGTGGTTTAATCGGTCGTGTTGTTAAGGTTTCAGATAACGGCTATATCGTTGTTGCCCTGAATGAAACAACTGAAGTAACTATTAAACGTGACTTTGTTGCCGCTGTATTACCTAAAGGCACAATGAAAGCTATTTAATTACATTTCCCCAAAGGGAAAAGGGAACTGCCGTGCTAAACCGTTATCCTTTGTGGAAGTACCTGATGTTGATAGCCGCTATCCTCATCGGTCTGCTTTACGCACTTCCTAACCTATATGGTGAGGATCCGGCTGTTCAAATCACTGGCGCGCGGGGAACCGCCGCCAATGAGCAAACACTGGATCAAGTTCGATCTTTACTAGATAAAGAAAAAATTGAAGCGAAATCTATTGCACTTGAAAATGGTGCGATTTTGGCTCGCTTCAGTAACCCTGATATTCAGTTACGTGCCCGTGAAGTGTTGTTGCCTGCATTAGGCGACCAATTCGTTGTTGCACTTAATCTTGCACCTGCGACACCAAAATGGTTAGAAGCCATTGGCGGTGAGCCGATGAAGCTGGGGTTAGACTTACGTGGTGGTGTTCACTTCCTGATGGAAGTTGATATGGAAACTGCGTTAGGTAAACTTCAAGAACAAAATGTTGAGAGTCTACGTACCTTATTACGTGACGAAGGCATTCCGTATTCTTCTATCCGTAAAACGGATAATTATGGTGTTGAAATCCGTTTCCGTAACTCGGATGATCGCGCTAAAGCATCAGATTACCTGACTCGTCGTAACCAAGATCTTATTTTTAGAGATGGTGCAAATAACTCATTAAGAGCTATTTTTACTGACGAACGTTTACGTGATGCGCGTACTTATGCTGTACAGCAAAATATTACTATCCTACGTAATCGTGTTAACCAGTTAGGTGTTGCTGAGCCATTAGTTCAACGCCAAGGCGCTGACCGAATTGTTGTTGAATTGCCTGGTATCCAAGATACCGCTCGCGCTAAAGAAATCTTAGGCGCGACAGCAACATTAGAATTCCGTTTAGTCAATACTACTATTGATCCTTCCGCTTTAGAGACTGGCCGTATTCCGGGTGACTCAGAAGTGAAATATACTCGTGAAGGTATGCCAACTATCCTCTATAAACGCGTTATTTTAACGGGTGACCACATTACTGACTCAACCTCTCAGGCTGATGAATATGGTCAACCACAAGTGAGCATTTCACTTGATAGCGCAGGTGGATCTATTATGTCTAACTTTACGAAAGATAACGTCGGTAAACCGATGGCCACACTATTCGTAGAGTATAAAGACAGTGGTAAACGTGATGAGAACGATCGCGCAGTATTGGTGAAAAGTGAAGAAGTTATTAACGTTGCGAATATTCAAAGTCGTTTAGGAAATAGCTTCCGTATCACAGGCATTTCAAATGCGAATGAAGCACGTCAGTTATCACTGTTGTTACGTGCTGGTGCGTTGATTGCACCGATTCAAATTGTTGAAGAAAGAACGATTGGACCCACTTTAGGCCTGCAAAATATTACGCAAGGTCTAGAAGCGTGTTTATGGGGGCTGATTGCGTCTATAACCTTTATGATTATTTATTATCGTAAATTTGGTGTGATTGCGAGTACCGCATTAATGGCAAACTTAGTGTTAATCGTTGGGGTAATGTCATTATTACCAGGCGCAACACTGACTATGCCTGGTATTGCCGGTATCGTACTAACACTTGCCGTTGCCGTTGATGCTAACGTACTGATAAACGAACGTATCAAAGAAGAGTTACGTAATGGTCGATCAGTACAACAAGCAATCCATGAAGGTTATAAAGGTGCCTTCTCCAGTATTATTGATGCGAACTTAACCACATTGATTACAGCTGTGATCCTTTATGCAGTCGGTACCGGCTCGATTAAAGGTTTTGCTATCACAACTGCAATCGGGGTTGCAACCTCTATGTTTACCGCTATTGTTGGTACGCGTGCGATTGTAAACCTGTTGTATGGTGGTAAACGCGTTAAGAAACTGTCTATTTAAGGAGCACGTTGTGGCACAGGATTATACTGTTGAACAATTAAACCATGGTCGTAGAGTCATTGACTTTATGCGTTGGGACAACGTCGCCTTTAGTATTTCGTTTCTGCTTTTGGTAGCATCAATTGCTATCATTTCCGTGAAAGGATTTAACTGGGGACTGGATTTTACAGGTGGTACAGTAATTGAGATCAATCTCAGTCAACCAGCCGACCTTGATAAAATGCGTGATAGCCTAGATGCATCAGGCTTTAAAGATCCTCTGTTACAAAACTTTGGTAGCAGTCGCGATATTATGGTGCGTTTGCCTCCTGTTGAAGGACAGGCTGGTCAAGAATTAGGTAAAAAAGTTATTGATGTTATCAATGCTAAGGTTGATAACGACGCAGTGGTAAAACGTATTGAATTTGTTGGGCCAAGTGTGGGTAGCGAATTGGCTCAAACAGGTGCAATGGCGTTATTATCAGCACTTATCTGTATTCTTATCTATGTTGGATTCCGTTTTGAATGGCGTTTGGCGTTAGGTGCTGTTATTGCACTTGCGCATGACGTGATTATTACGCTGGGTGTGCTTTCACTGTTCCATATAGAGGTTGACTTAACCATTGTGGCGTCATTGATGTCTGTTATCGGTTACTCACTAAACGATAGTATTGTTGTATCAGACCGTATTCGTGAGAATTTCCGTAAAATTCGTCGAGGAACATCATATGAAATTATGAACGTTTCTCTGACACAGACATTAAGCCGTACCATCATGACATCAGCAACAACATTATTGGTTGTCTTAATGCTGTATATCTTCGGTGGTTCAATGCTTCAAGGCTTCTCTTTAGTCATGTTAATCGGTGTTTCAATTGGTACTATTTCTTCTATTTATGTGGCTTCAGCATTAGCACTGAAAATGGGAATGAAACGTGAACACTTGATTATACAAAAAGTGGAAAAAGAGGGTGCAGATCAGACAACACTCTTACCATAATAGAGCGTTTTTCTGATAAAACATCGCAAACACCCTGCCAGTGTATACTGACAGGGTGTTTTTTGTTCACTGAACAGGTACACTGTTTATGAGTATTGTCAAAAGTAGGAATAACTATGCATTGCCCATTTTGTGGAGCCGTAGATACCAAGGTAATTGATTCCAGACTTGTTGGTGATGGTTCACAAGTGCGCCGTCGTCGCCAATGTCTTGTTTGTCATGAACGTTTTACGACCTTTGAAGTAGCAGAACTTGTGATACCTCGTGTTGTGAAAAGTGATGAAATACGTGAGCCTTTTGATGAAGAGAAACTCCGTCGAGGCATGCTTAAAGCATTAGAAAAACGTCCAGTCAGCTCGGATGATGTTGAGGCTGCGATAAGCCATATCAAATCACAATTAAGAGCAACCGGTGAAAGGGAAATACCTTCAAAAGAAATTGGCAATTTTGTTATGGAACAACTTAAGAAACTAGATAAAGTTGCATATATCCGTTTTGCTTCTGTGTATCGTAGTTTTGAAGATATTCGAGATTTCGGTGAAGAAATCGCAAAATTACAAGATTGATACTGCGCTTTATTGAATGATTTGAAAAATAACGATAAATAATAAAATTACATGTAATTATTATGACAAACAACAACAGCAACAATCTAAGTGAAAATGAAAGTCTGCATGATGAACACTATATGCGCCGAGCCATTGAGCTTGCAGCATTAGGTCGCTTTACAACATCACCTAATCCGAATGTAGGTTGTGTAATTGTAAAAGAAGGCGAAATTATCGGTGAAGGTTATCATCATCATGCTGGCGGTCCACATGCAGAAGTGAATGCGTTGAAAATGGCCGGTGATAAGGCAAAAGGGGCAACAGCCTATGTTACGCTTGAGCCTTGTAGTCATTTCGGTAAAACACCACCTTGCGCTGATGCTTTGATTAATGCGGGTATAAAGCGCGTTGTTGCTGCGATGCAAGATCCTAATCCTCAAGTTGCAGGACGAGGATTACACAAATTATTATCAGCCGGAATTGATGTTTCACACGGTGTTTTAATGCAAGAAGCTGAAAAACTTAACATCGGTTTTTTTAAACGAATGAGAACGGGCTTCCCTTATATCCAGCTAAAATTAGGTACATCTTTAGATGGTAAAACGGCATTAGCATCAGGTGAAAGTCAATGGATAACCTCTAAAGCATCTCGTCGAGATGTACAAAATTTCCGGGCTCAAGCTAGCGCTATTCTAACGACAAGTGCAACCGTAGTTGCTGATAATCCTTCTATGAATGTACGTTGGGATGAGCTTTCAGATGAAATCAAAGCGATTTATCCAGAAGAAACGCTACGCCAACCTATTCGTATTGTCGCCGATAGTCAAAATAGAGTGACTGAAAACCATAAAATCACTCAAATTGAAGGCGAATGTTGGTTAGCACGCACGCGATCTCATCCAAATGATTGGCAAGGCAATGTTTCAGAAATTCTATTACCAACGAATGGTAAAAATAGTGGCGTAGATTTAGTATTACTAATGATGCAATTAGGGCGCCGCAATATTAACACCGTATGGGTTGAAAGTGGGGCGCATTTTGCAGGAGCCTTATTGGAAGCTGGGCTTGTTGATGAACTTATTATTTATATCGCACCTAAAATTTTAGGGAGTGATGCGCGAGATTTATTTGTACTTTCTCCTCTTTCCTCATTATCTGAAGCGCCTGAATTTAAAGTAGATTCTCTTCAACAAATTGGCTCTGATATCAGAGTTTGTTTAAAACCTCGTTATTAATAGACGCAAATAAGTGTGTCTACGGCGCTATTTGTAGTAAAATGGCGCCGTGTGTGTTATTTCCTGTCGTTACGACATCGTTATCAGCCAACTAAATACCTTGATTTATCAAGGATTTTTGGCACCCTTGCTGTGTAATAATAAAACAGAGCGCAGTAAGGGAAAGAATATGATAAAATCCGCGCCCCGCGGATAGGAGAAAAAGGTAACCTATGAACGTAATCAAAGGTGTTGTCGCGGCGCCAAATGCACGCGTAGCAATTGCAATTGCCCGTTTTAATAACTTCATCAATGACAGCCTACTTGACGGCGCGGTTGATGCATTAGAACGTATTGGACAAGTTTCTTCTGAAAATATTACCGTCGTTTGGGTTCCAGGTGCTTACGAGCTACCGTTAACAGTTAAAGCTTTAGCTGAAAGCGACAAATACGATGCAGTTATCGCGTTAGGTACTGTTATCCGTGGTGGAACCGCACATTTTGAATACGTTGCTGGCGAATGTAGCTCTGGTTTATCTCAAGTTGCAATGCAAAGTGAGATCCCTGTGACTTTTGGTGTTTTAACCACTGAAAATATTGAGCAGGCTATTGAACGCGCTGGAACCAAAGCGGGCAACAAAGGTGCTGAAGCTGCAATGACAGCACTTGAAATGATCAATGTACTTAAAGCCATAAAAGGCTAATCATCTGTTTTAACTAAAGGGGAATTTTGTGAAACCTGCTGCTCGTCGTCGTGCTCGTGAGTGTGCTGTTCAGGCTATCTACTCATGGCAATTATCCGGAAATGACATCGCGGATGTGGAATTGGAGTTTTTATCCGAGCAGGATACCCAAGGTGTAGATATTGCTTATTTTCGTGAGCTTTTAGTGGGTGTTGCCATTAATGCAACACGTTTAGATAAGGCAATGGCGCCTTATTTATCCCGCCAACTTGAAGAACTTGGTCAAGTTGAAAAAGCAATTTTACGTTTAGCAATGTTTGAACTAAGCTTCCGCGAAGATGTTCCTTACAAAGTTGCGATTAACGAAGCGATTGAACTGGCTAAGGTATTTGGTGCTGACGATAGCCATAAGTTTGTTAATGGCGTGCTTGATAAAGCAGCACCAACAGTACGACGTAAAAAATAACGTTTTTTCACGTTTCCTCTATGGTAAATAATTCAAGGCCGGTATTTCCGGCCTTTTGTTTAATAAAACGAGTTTAGTAGGCACAGCTAAATAGGAAATTGATAATGCCTTGTGGTGAATTCTCCCTTATCAAACAATATTTCACGTCACAGCCTGTAAAACGAAAAGACGTAAGTACAGGTATTGGTGATGATTGCGCAATATTGACAGTACCTGAAAAGCAGCAAGTGGCGATTAGCACCGACACTTTAGTCAGTGGCATTCACTTCCTTCCTTCTATCTCACCTGAAGATTTAGCGTATAAAGCATTGGCTGTAAATATTAGTGATTTAGCCGCTGTGGGGGCTGATCCTTCTTGGGCATCTCTGGCATTAACATTACCTGATACAAACAGTGAATGGCTTGAGGCTTTTAGTCGTTCTTTCTTTGCATTAGCAGATTATTATGCAATCCAGTTAATTGGCGGTGATACGACTCGTGGACCTTTAAGTTTAACAATCACAATACAAGGACTAGTTCCTCAAGGAACGGCATTATTGCGTTCTGGTGCAAAAATAGGTGATTGGATCTACGTTACGGGCTTTTTAGGGGATAGTGCCGCAGGGCTTGCCGTATTACAAAATAGATTACAGCCAACAGAAAAAGAACATAGTGATTATTTTGTTGCAAGGCATTTACGCCCTCAGCCACGTTTATTGCAAGGCCAAGCATTGCGTCATTTAGCGACATCTGCAATTGATATTTCTGATGGGTTGATTTCGGATTTGAATCATATTCTCACAGCTAGTGGCTGTGGTGCGCGTTTAAATTTAGACTCATTACCTTATTCACCTGCGATGAAAGCCGAAGTCAGTGAAGAACAAGCGGAGATTTGGGCATTAAGTGGTGGTGAGGATTATGAATTATGTTTTACAGTACCAGAGATCAATCGAGGTGCGTTAGAGATCGCATTGGCGCATACAGGGGCTGACTTTCATTGTATAGGGCAAATTATGCCGATTGCTGAAGGGATCCGTTACTTACGTGATGGTAAAGATGTACACCCTAATCTTAAAGGGTTTGATCACTTTAGTGATGCTAATGAGTAACCTTACTTTAATCAAAAGGCGCTTTATTCGCGCCTTTAAGAATATTGGTAATATCTAACTTTATGTTTAAATAGATTATTAATAATCTTCTATCTTAGCTTTTCTTCACAAATTCAGATTTTAATTTCATTGAGCCAAAGCCATCAATTTTACAATCAATGTTATGGTCGCCTTCGACTAAACGGATACCTTTTACTTTAGTACCAATTTTTAGCATGGTTGAACTGCCCTTGACTTTCAGATCTTTGATCACGGTGACGGAGTCGCCATCTGCCAATAAGTTACCGTTGGCATCTTTAACTACTAACTCATCATTATCAACCACAGATTCAGCATCGTTCCACTCATGAGCACACTCAGGGCAAACATACATTGCACCATCTTCATAGGTGTATTCTGAATTGCACTTAGGACAAGAAGGTAATGACATAATAATACTCTCAAATTTTATCAAAATGGGAAGTGATTAATCGTCACAATGAGGATAACACTTGCCCCATAAATTAAAGGACACATTATCGTTTAAGAGTGAAAATTCTAAGCAATTCCCTTAATGGTATTGCCTCTGATAATGCGAAAGGGCGATAGTATAATAGATTTGATGTAAATTTGCATCTTTCACAGGTTGTGACATAAAGAATTAGGAAAAGTTGGTTAGATATAGCGAGTTAAATAGAAAATAATGATAAATAAAAGTAGTTTTAAATATTATCTAACTTAATGATATTAAGGTTATAAATTTATAAATATAACTAAAAATAAATGCTCTCATCTTAAAAGAGAGCATCATCAATAATAGTATTAATCTTCTTGTCGTGATTTTACAAAATTACTCACTGAGCCACGCTCTATCAGTTTAGGTGTAAGCACCAAAACATTGTCATCAGCATCGATATTTTCCATACGATGCAATAATTGGCTGACAGCGAGTTTACCCAATTCGTCTTTGGGTTGGTGAATGGTTGAAAGAGGGGGGATCATATAAGAGGCTAGATCGATATCGTCATAACCTATGATGGAAATATCATACGGTACGCGCAAGCCTTTTTGATAAATAGCTTGGTAAGCACCAACAGCCATTGCATCATTACAGGTAAAAACTGCTTGTGGTCGTACAGGAAGTGAGAGCAGTTTTTGCATTGAACTAAATCCACCTGCGAACTCAAAATCGCTTGTTAATACAAACTCTTCTCGAATGGTTAATCCTGCTTTTTGCATGGCATTGTAATAGCCTTGCAAACGATGTTTTGCCGGGAGTTTATCTTGAGGGCCTGCAATACAGGCAATTTCGGTAAAGCCTTTTTCAACCAGATAATTGGTGGCAATTTCTCCCCCGAGTAAGGAGTTGTCTTGAATAATATCTCCGCCGTATTCAAACGGAGACCAATCCATCATCACCATAGGTAAACGAGGATAACGATTTAGTACTTCATGAGAGGGTGCTCGGGCTTCTGTTGACATCAATAATAAACCGTCAACACGTTTTTGCAGTAACGTTTCAAGGCTACTATCCATGCGCTCATAATCCCCTTCCGTGTTGCATAAAATTAAGCTATAGCCTTTTTCGTAGCAACTACGTTCAACACCGCGTACAACCTCGGCATAAAAGGGATTACTACTGGCTGTTACTAACATACCAATAGTATGAGTACAGTTCATTTTTAAACTACGTGCTAACGCTGAAGGGGCGTAATTCAAGGTTTCAATAGCTTCATTCACCTTTTTACGGATGCCTTCGCTAACATAACGATTGTTATTGATAACGTGAGAAACCGTTGATGTCGAAACGCCCGCCAAACGGGCGACATCTTTCATTGTTGCCAAAGTTTTATGCTCGCTCTGCTAAAAATGATTCAATTTCATGACGCCAAGGAACGGAAGATTGTGCACCATGACGTGTAACTGCAATGGCAGCCGCTGCATGGGCAAAACGAATAGCCTCAACAGAAGGTTTGCCTTCTAATATTGCTGTGACAAATGCACCATTAAATGTATCACCTGCGGCAATGGTATCAACAGCTTCGACACGAAATCCTGGAATTATCATGCCTTTCTCTTGCTCACTAAACCATACACCACGACGACCTAAAGTGATAAGCACTTGTTTGATACCTTTGCGATGTAAAATATTGGCCGCTTTTGCGGCACCGGCTTCATCATGTACAGAAACACCTGTTAATATTTCAGCTTCTGTTTCATTTGGAGTGATAACATCAATAAAACTCAGAAATTCGTCGGATAATGGTTGTGCGGGAGCTGGATTTAAAATGACTTTAGTTTGATGTGATTTTGCCCGTTTTGCAGCCTCAAAAACAGTCTCTAATGGTGACTCCAATTGCATTAACAAAGCATCAGCGTGTTCAATAACGTGATGATATTGCTGAAAATGTACTGGCGTTAGTGCGCCATTGGCACCAGCGACTATGCTAATTACGTTTTCACCTTGATCATTTACAAGGATCATGGCTACGCCTGTCGGTGTTTGCGGAATAATACTAATTGCATCGATATGAATATTGTCTGTTTTAAGTTGTGAGATTATCTCACTACCAATCGCATCATCACCGACACAGGCAATAAAGGTAATATCGGCACCACTACGACCACAAGCAACGGCTTGATTCGCACCTTTGCCACCAAAGGCTATTTTGTATTGATGACCAATAATGGTTTCACCTGGTTTGGGGAATTGTGAAATGTTCATAATGTGGTCAACATTGATGCTGCCTAGCACAGCAAGGCGAGGTGTTGTCATAGCCTTTAATCCTTGTAAAACGTGTTGTGATCATTAAAGCCACCACGGAGCATTATCACTCCGTGGTATTTATTGTTGTTATTTTTTAATAACTAACTCAAGTTCGACAGGGATTGTTGGATCCACTTTTTCGCCTTTGAGAATTTTATCAGCTGTTTGGATGCCGATAATACCAATTTGATCTGGGCGCTGAGCAATGGTTGCACCTAACATGCCACGGTTTACTGCTTTGATACCATCATCTGTGCCATCAAAACCTACAACTAATACATCAGTACGACCTGCGGTTTGTAACGCACGTAATGCGCCTAATGCCATTTCATCATTTTGTGCAAAAACAGCTTGAACAGCAGGATAAGCTGTTAATAGGTTTTGCATCACGTTAAGGCCTTTTGTACGGTCAAAATCAGCGGGTTGGCTTGCAAGTACATTCAATTTATGAGCATCAACAGCTTGTTTAAAGCCTTCACCACGTTCACGAGATGCAGAGGTTCCTGTGATCCCTTCTAATTGGATCACTTTGGCATCATTAGCCACTTTCTCTGCAATGTAATCACCCGCCATTTTTCCTCCAAGACGGTTATCAGAAGCGACGTGGCTGACGACTTCACCTTTGTTTGCAACACGGTCTAAGGTGATCACTGGGATCTTAGCTTTATTCGCTAAAATAACCGCATTCCCCACCGCATCTGAGTCTGTCGGGTTGATTAACATTAATCGTGTGCCTTTTACGGTTAAATCTTGCACATTAGCAAGCTCTTTAGCTGGGTTATCCATGGAATCGAGCACAACTAAGTCATAACCTAAACGATTGGCTTCTTTCTGTGCACTGTCTTTCATGGTGACAAAGAAAGGATTATTAAGCGTAGAGATAACAAGCGCGATAGATTCTTTGGCCAATGCATTGGCGCTAATTGTGGCGCTTAATGCAACAACAGAAAGTAGTGTCGCCATTTTTTTGAGTTTCATAATATAAGTTCCTGTCGGGGTTCGGATTAAGAGAATAGAGAGTTATTTTTTGTTATCTACCAAAACAGCAAGTAAGATGACCACCGCTTTTACTATCATTTGATAGTTTGATGATATTCCTAATAAATTCAGTGCATTATTTAAGAAACCTAAAATAAGTGCACCAATTAGCGTGCCGATAATACGACCTTTACCACCAGCAAGACTGGTGCCCCCCAGAACAACGGCAGCAATGGCATCCAATTCATAACCATTACCAGCCATCGGTTGTGCTGATGAAAGGCGAGCAACTTCAATCACGCTAGCAAGAGCGGCTAATAAACCACAAAGTGCATAAACAATGATTTTGATTTTATCGACACTAATACCGGATAAACGTGTTGCTGATTCATTTCCCCCAAGCGCATAAATATAACGACCTAAACGGGTATGATGTAATAAATACCACGCGCTCAAAAAGACAATCATCATGAGCCAGATTGGGGTTGGAATACCAAACGGACGACCAATACCAAACCAGCTAAAGAGATCAGCATTATCGCTAAAGCCAGTATTAATAGGGCTACCGTCGGTATAAACACGGGTAACACCGCGCAGTAATAGCATCATGACTAAGGTGGCGATAAAAGCTTGAACTTTACCTTTTGCCACGATAATCCCGGTGACACCACCAATGGCAGCGCCGAGTGCTAATGCACCGACAACAGCAACAAGGGCATTGACATCAGCGCCAACCATAGAGGCCGCGACAGCTCCCGTTAACGCAAGTAATGATCCTACCGATAAGTCGATACCAGAGGTTAAAATAACAAGAGTCATGCCAACCGCCATAATGGCGTTAACCGATGTTTGTTGGAGAATGTTGAAGATATTATTTAAGGTAAAAAAGTTAGGACTGAGTGTGGAAACGACAACAATCAGAAGTAACAGTGCAATCAGAGATTTCTGTTCTAATAACCATGCTTTTGAGAACCAACGTTTTGACGCTGGAATTGAATTCGTGCTCATATCAAACTCCTATTTTAGCGTCATATTGTTTACCAACAGCGGCTGCCATTAGCATTTCTTGTGTGACATTGTGAGCTGAAAACTCACCGCTAATACGACCTTCATGCATCACCAAAATACGGTCACTCATTCCCATTACCTCAGGCATTTCAGAAGAAATTAAGATAATGCTTAATCCTTCTTGTTTAAATTTATTGATTAGCTGATAAATTTCTTTTTTAGCGCCTACGTCTACACCTCGAGTGGGTTCATCAAGAATAAGCACTTTGGGGCGAGTCATTAGGCCTCTTGCGATAGCGACTTTTTGCTGATTCCCCCCGGATAAAAAGCCAATGGTTTGATCCATTGAAGGGGTTTTTATATTGAATAACTTAATAAAATCGCCGACGGTCAGTTGTTCTTCTTTATGATTGAGTACGCCCATGCCTCGGCTAAAATAGCGAAGTGCAGTTAGCGACATATTTTCTTTCACTGACATGCCTAGTACTAAACCATCACGTTTTCTGTCTTCAGAGATATAAACAATACCGTGCTCAAGCCCTTCTACCGGCTTTCTGATTTGACAAGGTTTACCATCTAGCGCTATGGTTCCACTCGTTTTAGGTAATGCACCATAGATAATTTTCATTAATTCTGTACGTCCAGCACCCATTAAGCCTGAAATACCCAGAATTTCACTTTCATGTAATGAGAAACTGACATCGTGAACATCTTCACCACTAAGATTAATAACGTTGAGTTTGGTCTTGCCTTGAGGAATATTGATACGAGGGTATTGATCTTCTAGTTTACGGCCAACCATCATTTCAATGAGCGTATCTTCTTTTAACGAAGCGACAGGTTTCTCTCCAATAAACTGGCCATCCCGAAGTACCGTCACATCATCACAAATCTCAAAGATTTCTTTTAAACGATGCGAGATATAGACAATGCCACAACCTTGCTCTCTCAATTCGCGAATAACACTAAACAGTGATTCAGTTTCTGTATCGGTTAATGCATCGGTTGGTTCGTCCATAATAATCACTTTAGAACCAAAGCTGAGTACTTTGGCGATTTCCACCATTTGCTGATCACCAATTGATAATTCAGACACTAAACGGTGGCTACTGTAAGCGAGGTTTAATCGTGCTAATAACTTATCAGCCTCAGCATACATTCTCTTCCAATCGATAGCCCCAAAAGCACGCGTAAACTCACGACCTAAGAAGATATTTTCTGCAATGGTTAATTCTGGGATAAGGTTAAGTTCTTGGTGAATAATGCCTATTCCTGCTTCTTGTGATGATTTAGGATCATTGAAGGAGCAATGTTCACCTTGATAAATGACTTCCCCCGCATCTTTTTTATAGATACCGGTGAGTACTTTCATTAATGTTGATTTGCCTGCCCCATTCTCACCGACCAAAGCCATTACTCGACCAGGGTAAATTCGTAGAGTAGCGCCTGATAGTGCTTTTACACCAGGAAATGACTTATCAATATCTTTAAGTTCGAGTAAAGGTTCCATATTGTCCTCAGAAAGTCACACCAGAAAACAACACAATATTGGCATAAGGTGTACATTCACCCGTTCTAATAACCGCTTTATTTTCAGGAAGTTGTTTTTTGAATACTTCATGAAGAACATACGTTATTTGAATAGGTTTCTTCTGCTCTTGCTCTAATAAATTGAGGTAAGAGAGTATTTCATTAAAAAGGGAGGGATTAATGGTCTTAATTTCTTCTGCCAGCATCACGGCTTCTATTTGCATTTCATGAGTGACAGTTTGTAATACTGACATAAAGTCAGGTATTCCCTGTGTTAGAGCGAGGTCAATACGTTCGACAGAAGAGGGAATAGGTAATCCGGCATCTGCAATGGTGATTTTATCAGTGTGTCCTAAACGTGAAATTACGCTAGAAATAGGACTATTTAGTAATACGCCTTTTTTCATATTTTCTCCTCAGCGAAACGTTTCGCTGTGTATATAGTAGAAAAGAAAAGAGGGAAAACAAGTTTGATTTATTCATATTGTGAGCATGATCGAAACGTTTCGTTGGTAAGTAAAAAGAAAGAAAAATCTAACTGGTTGAATAAATTAAAGCTGAATGGATTCAATAAGGAGAACTATTGTTTGCAGTGATTTTCATGAAAATGTGATTTACTACAAAGGTTATAAAAAGCAAAAACAGAGAATCAAAAATGACTATTTTTATATGAACAGGTGAGTACAAATGATGGCTCTCTCCCACTTATAAAGCAGGAGAGGTTTTTAAAGGCGAAAAGTACTCACTATTTAGTTTGATAATCCATAATGGATTTTTCGATACCAATAGCATCAAGTCCTAAATCAGCTCTGATCTCTTCTTGTCCACCTTGTGGTACAAACAGGTCAGGGATACCTAGGTTTAAGACCGGCACTAAGCAACGCTCTTGCATGAGTAACTCATTTACACCACTACCAGCGCCACCCATGATGGCATTCTCTTCTAGCGTTACCAACATATCATGTTGCTCTGCCAGCAAAAGAATAAGTGATTTATCTAATGGTTTGATAAAGCGCATATCCGCAACAGTAGCATCTAGTTTTTCTGCGACTTCTAATGCTTCTGGCAGTAATGTACCAAAGTTTAAAATAGCAATGCCTTTACCTTGACGACGAATAATTCCTTTCCCCATAGGTAGTGCATTAAGTGGTTGTAATGGTGCGCCAACACTTGAACCTCTTGGATAACGTACGGCAACAGGGCCATCTTGATAGTGGTAACCCGTATGAAGCATTTGGCGACATTCATTTTCATCACTCGGCGCCATAATGACCATATTAGGAATACAACGTAAGAACGAAAGGTCAAATGCACCTTGGTGAGTTTGTCCATCTGCTCCCACAATACCGCCACGATCAATGGCAAATAAAACAGGCAGTTTTTGAATGGCAATATCGTGGATCACTTGGTCATAAGCACGTTGTAAGAATGTTGAGTAGATAGCAACAATCGGTTTATATCCCCCAATCGCTAAACCTGCGGCAAAGGTAACGGCGTGTTGTTCAGCAATCGCAACATCAAAATATTGTGAAGGGTATTCTTTTGAGAAACGGACCATGCCAGAGCCTTCGCGCATAGCAGGGGTAATTGCCATCAGTTTTGGATCAGTTGAGGCTTCTTCACATAACCAGTCACCAAAGATCTTGGAAAATGTAGGTCGTGCATTAGGGCTTTTAGGTAATGTACCTGTTTGTGGATCAAACTTAGGTACCGCGTGCCAGCTAATAGGATCACGTTCAGCAGGTGCATATCCACGACCTTTCTTAGTCATAATATGCAGAAGTTGAGGACCTTTTAAATCACGCATATTAGCGAGTGTTTGCACTAACGCAATAACATCATGACCATCAACTGGGCCGATATAATTAAAACCCAACTCTTCAAACATGGTGCCGGGAACAACCATGCCTTTAATATGTTCTTCCGTTTTTTTCAGTAATTCTTTAATTGGTGGAATACCAGAAAAGACCTTTTTTCCACCTTCACGTAAGGTGGTATACAGTTTGCCTGATAACAATTGAGCAAGATGATTATTCAATGCACCAACATTTTCGGAGATTGACATCTCATTGTCATTAAGTACAACGAGCATATCTGGCTCAATGTCACCAGCGTGGTTCATTGCTTCAAAAGCCATACCTGCAGTAATTGCACCATCACCAATCACACAAACTGTTTTTCTGTTCAGCTTTTCTTGTTCAGCTGCAACAGCCATACCTAAACCTGCACTGATAGAGGTTGAAGAGTGGCCGACACAAAGTTTATCGTATTCACTCTCTTCTCGCCAAGGGAAGGGGTGTAACCCATTTTTTTGACGGATAGTATCAATGCGGTCACGGCGACCCGTTAAGATCTTATGGGGATAGGCTTGATGACCAACATCCCAAATAAGATTATCAAAAGGGGTTTTATAGACGTAATGAAGAGCAACCGTTAACTCAATAGCACCTAAACCTGAGGCGAAGTGACCACTTGAGCGGCTGACACTGTTAAGAAGAAATAGCCTTAGCTCATCACAGAGTTTAGGTAAACTCTCTTTTGGTAATAGGCGCAAATCTTCTGGTGTTTCAACCAACGCCAATGTGGGATATTTTTCGATATCAATGCTCATGTGATGCCTATTAATTAATCTCTTGTAATAGGGAAAGAACAGGTAAGCTGCTCTCTTTATTTTTTATTAGTTTTTCCGTTCGACGATAAAACTCGCTAATTGTTTAAGCGTGGTCGTATCGTACTCGTATTGCTCAAGAAACGCTAAGGCATCCAGTGCTTCGTTATACAATTCCTGTGCTTTCTTTTGAGCTTGCTCTAACCCAAGAAGAGCCGGATAGGTACTTTTTCCTGATTCTTGGTCGCTACCTTGTCGTTTTCCAGTTTCTTCAGTACTACCAATGACATCTAAAATGTCATCTTGCACTTGGAATGCAAGGCCAATGGAGTGAGCATATTTATCTAATGCGGGTAATACATCATGACCTTTAGAACCCGCACTATATGCTCCTAAGCGAACAGCCGCACGAATTAATGCACCTGTTTTATGTAAATGGATTTTTTCAAGGGATTCGAGATCAATCGATTTATCTTCAGCTTCCAGATCAAGTGCCTGACCACCACACATACCTGAAAGTCCACTGGCTGTGGCTAATTCAGCAATCATTGCGACGCGATCAGCCATTGATACATCGGGCATTGGGTTTTTTGCTAAGATCTCAAAAGCTAATGTTTGCAGTGCATCACCGGCTAAAATAGCATTTGCCTCACCAAATTCGATATGGCACGTTGGTTTACCTCGGCGTAGATCATCATCATCCATTGCAGGTAAATCGTCATGAATCAGGGAATAAGCGTGAATACATTCTACTGCGGCTGCCGGAGCATCAAGGTTGAGTACTGGAACTTTAAACATTTCGCCAACAGCATAAACAAGGAAAGGACGTAAGCGTTTACCACCTAAAAGAGCGCCATAGTGCATTGCCTTACCTAGAGGCATATCAGCAAAAGGGAGCGATAATAAGGCTTGGTTTAATGCATTATCAACACGCTGGTGGGTGGAATTTAATTTATGACGGAACGCATCCGTACTTGAAGTTGCGTTGCTCAATTATTCTGCCTCTTGGATAAAATCATCAGGAGTGGCATTGTCATCTTCTTTTAAAAGAATACGAACGCGTTGTTCAGCGTCTTGTAATGTTTTTTGTCCAACACGGGCTAGACGAATGCCATGTTCAAACTCATTAAGCGCGTCTTCTAAAGGGAGCTCACCGGATTCTAAGCGGTTTACGATTTGTTCAAGTTCTTGCATAGATGCTTCGAAACTTGGTGCTTGTGCGATGTCTTCGTTAATTGATGTCGTTTTCTTAGCCATAATATTTTTGATAATAAAGCATGTGAGTGCTGAATAATAGCGATCATCTTACTACAACTAAGAAGAAAATTTCTTATTCAGTCGATGATTTTTGCGGGTGAGGCCTAAATATTGGTGATATACTTTGTGACTTTTATAAACTCCAGTCAATTTACATCACTGTAGTTTATGTTTCTACTTAATAACCTATGACCATTGACTATGAAGTTTATTATTAAATTATTCCCCGAAATCACGATCAAAAGCCAATCTGTTCGTATACGTTTTATCAAAATTCTCACTAGCAATATCCGTAATGTCTTAAGTTCAATTGGTGATGAAATCACAGTTGTCCGTAATTGGGATAACATTGTGGTTGTGAGTAAAGATGAAAGTAAAAGTGAAGCAGTATGTGATGCATTAACACGTATTCCTGGTATTCATCACTTTTTACAAGTCGAAGAACATCCTTATACCGATTTACATAATATTTTTGAGCAAACTTTTGCAGCATTTAAGCATTTAGTTGAAAACAAAACATTTTGTGTTCGTGCCAAACGTCGTGGTAAACACAGTTTTACTTCAAATGAAGTTGAGCGCTATGTTGGTGGTGGTTTTAACCAACACGTTGAAAGCGCTAAAGTGAAATTAACCCGTCCAGATGTCACCATTAATTTGGAAATTGAAGATGACAAACTTATTCTGGTGAATGCGCGTTATGAAGGCATTGGTGGTTTCCCAATTGGTACACAAGAAGATGTTTTATCACTGATCTCTGGTGGTTATGACTCAGGTGTATCGAGCTATATGTTAATGCGTCGTGGTAGCCGGGTTCACTATTGTTTCTTTAACTTAGGTGGTTCTGCTCACGAAATTGGCGTTAAACAAGTTGCGTATTATTTATGGAACCGTTTTGGTCGTTCACATAAAGTGCATTTCGTTGCTGTTGATTTTGAGCCTGTTGTCGCAGAAATCTTAGAAAAAGTCGATGATGGCCAAATGGGTGTTGTATTAAAACGTATGATGGTACGTGCAGCATCAAGAGTGGCAGAGCGTTATGGTGTTCAAGCAATTGTTACAGGCGAAGCATTAGGGCAGGTTTCTAGCCAAACCTTAACTAACTTACGTTTAATTGATAATGCGACAGACACGTTAATTTTACGCCCTCTTATCACTCATGATAAAGAGAACATTATCAATATCGCACGTCAAATTGGTACAGAAGATTTCGCTCGCACTATGCCTGAATTCTGTGGTGTGATTTCAAAAAGCCCAACAGTGAAAGCGGTAAAAGCGAAGATCGAAGCAGAAGAAGAGAAGTTTGATTTTTCTATTCTTGATAGCGTTGTTGAAAATGCTAAGAATATGGATATTCGTCGTATTGCCGAAGAAACCGTACAGCAAGTTACTGAAGTTGAAATGGTCTCTGAATTTGGGGCTAACGACGTTATTCTGGATATTCGCTCACCAGAAGAGCAAGAAACGTCACCATTAAAGATAGAAGGAGTTGATGTTAAAGAGCTACCTTTCTATAAACTAAGCACTCAGTTTGGTGATTTAGATAAAGCAAAAACCTATTTACTGTATTGTGATCGTGGAATGATGAGCCGTTTACAAGCGCTTTATTTACGTGAGCAAGGTTTTGAGAACGTTAAAGTCTATCGTAAAAAATAATATATAACGTTTATATTTTTGATAAAAAGCCACTATAAAGTGGCTTTTTTTAATTATACAACTTTTATGTTGGGGAATGTCGTTGCCATTCTCCGGATGATTACTTTGCTCTTATTGCTTGACCATCATCATGGTGCTTGCGCGAGCCCACATTTTTTACAAAATGCTTCATATTTATAGAGCCAAGGGCGTATGTTGGCTCTTAAGCTAGAAATATTATCTAGAACTAAGGAATATATATTAATCTTAAAAAGAGATCAAATTCAAAGATTACTTAAAAGGCAGATTGCAGTAGAACATGTTAATCCTGATCTATTTAATTTTATAGTTGCTGTATTTAATGTTGTTCCCGAAAATAATATTATAATGATTTAATCTATTAATATCGAAATCTGGGTTTATTTTCCAAGAAGAAAATAATGCCGAATTTTTTTTGGGGACTTTTTTAATTATTTCTTTATTTAAATAGCTGTTAATCACTTCATCCACAGTATATTTAATAAATACATTATTGTAAGATATCGATCTTAAACGACGAGAGATCCGTCTTGTCAATGAGAATGGTATTGTTGTCGATAATGGCATAACGATGAATAAAATATCTTCATTTGTTATCTTAGATCTTATTTTATTTAAAATGATTAAGAAAGAAGGTTTAAATTTATATAGCTCACTTATTGTAATTTTATAGTTATAGATTCCTTTTAACGAATATATTAAAGGGTTGCCATCTTTATCGTTATTACTCGACGTTCATGCTGAGTATTTAAAGTAATTATTTTATTTTCAGAAATATCTATACCCGGAAGATTGTATCCTTATATATTAATTGAGTAACTAAATTTGTTTATAATAATATTAGCATGTTGAAAGCATTCTAAATATAAAGAATATCAGGAATGAAACTAGAACCACTTAAACAATATTTATATTTTAAACAGTTCTAGTTATTTTTCTATCTATCCCCGAACCCAGTAAATTCATCTCGGTAATTATAAATACCGGGTGGTAATACAAGTTGTTTGGCAACATCGGCAGCGACTTCTTTACCTTTTAAGCGTTCGATAATTTTCAGTGCAAAATCGATAGATGTTGCGGGCGCTTGGCTAGTAATTAAGTTTACTCTTTCATCAAAATAGACTCGGTAATCAACCCATTTTTTCGGTGATATTTTATCTTTTAATGCAGGGAAGCCTGTCATATTTCCTATAGGAAAAATATTATGAGTTTCAAGAATGATTGCAGGAGCAGCACAAATCGCAGCCACAAGTTTATTTTCACTGTGCATGCGACGTACTTTTTCGACCACTAAAGGGCTATCTCTCAATGTTTCAGTACCTTGTAATCCACCGGGGAGAATAATAACGTCATAGTGATGATCAACAACACGAACTAGAGGCGCATCAGCGACAAGTTTAATACCACGAGAACAAGTGATAACAAGATCATCAACATCATCTTCTGCACTAGCAAGTACCACATGAATGCCCGCTCTTATTAATAAGTCTGCGGTGGTCACGACTTCTGTTTCTTCGCTTCCATTAGCTAGGCAGATGATCGCTGATATGGTCATAATTACCTTCCTGTTGTTTGATAAATTGAAAAAGGTGGTTATTTTCCGGTAAAACAAGGCCTTGCGCTGACGCTCGACGTAATAAATAACCGGTAATATAGTCAATCTCTGTGTGACGTTGATACTTCACATCTTGATACATAGATGAATAATTATTTGCCGTTTGTTCTATGGTATCAATAATGTAGCCATGCAGATGTGTTTTAGACGTAGGGATAACACCTTCACGCTCCATCACTTGATAAACTTCATCACAAATTTTGTGAATATGCTCAGGGTAGCGCAATAAATCCCCATTACGACACTGATAATAAACAGTTAATGGATTAATAACACAATTTACAGCTAATTTTAGCCAACTAATGGTATGGATATCATTGTGCCAAGCAACATCGGGTAATGCATGATGAAGTATTTCTGCTAAATGACTGTATTGCTGAGCAACACTATTTAATGGGCCAATATGTGTTATACCTGTAGCTGTGTGAATAACGTTCTGGCCTTGTTGATAAGCACCATGAGTAATAATGCCTTGCAAAATGGGTCTAGTGATAAGGTGTTGTGTTGCTGTTAATTCATCAGCAGTTCCCATACCATTATGAATTAATAAGATAGGACATTGTGCGGATAAATAAGGTAGAAGTGCATTTACAGCATCTGAGACTTGCCACGATTTTAAGCAAACAATAAGTAATTCGCTTTGTTTTAACCATTCAAGTTGATTCGCGATAATGCGCTGATAAAAAGGCTCACCATTAATATTATCGACACTCACATCTAAAAAAGGTTGTGGCACTCTTAGCCAGCCTTGTACTTCATGAGTTTGAAGTGTTAATGCGGCGATCCAAAGTTTACCTATTGAACCACATCCTAAAACGGTAATTTTCATTGTGCCTCTTCTTTTAAAAATCGTAATAGAGTAAGGCGGTGACTTGCTATCACTAGAGTATCTTTCTGAAATTATAACATTGATTGTGCTTCTCTGTTTAAAGTATGTTTGCTCTTTACTATCAGTATGAATTTGAGTGATAAAGTCGTTATTGAATGTGCAATGCTTTTTTGCAACCTTAAAAGAAGCTATTATTTGGATTGTATTTATTTATTGAGGAAGAAAGAATGCCATCTTTTGATATCGTATCTGAAGTTGACTTACATGAAGTGCGTAATGCGGTGGAAAACGCACAACGTGAACTGACTACTCGTTGGGATTTTCGTAATGTCGAAGCCAGTTTTGAATTAAACGAAAAAGCAGAGTCAGTGAAAACAACCAGCGTATCTGAATTTCAAGTTCAGCAATTATTAGATATTCTGCGTGAGAAAATGGCAAAAAGAGGGATCGATGGTGCAGTATTAAATATCCCCGAAGAAATGACTCACAGTGGAAAAATGTACAGCGTAGAAGCCACTTTAAAACAAGGGATTGATACTGTATTAGCAAAGAAAATTGTTAAGTTAATTAAAGACAGTAAATTAAAAGTACAAGCTCAAATTCAAGGTGAACAAGTTCGTGTTACAGGCAAATCCCGTGATGATTTACAAGCTGTAATGAAATTAGTCCGAGAAGGTGAGCTAGGGCAGCCATTCCAATTTAATAACTTCCGTGACTAACAATTTATTTAGTCATAAAAATGCGCTGTTTATTCAGCGCATTTTTGTTTTCATTCTATAGAAGAGATTAAGGACTCTAATGTTGCTCTCGGTGTTTGTTTGGTGTCCACTTTGATATAGGCGCTTTGCTCATCAGCAATAATCACAACTTCATTAACACCTGGTTGTTGTTTAAATATTTGTTGTAGTTTTTGTTGCTGACCTAAAGACAGATTAGACGGTAATTCAATACGTAAACTGCTAACATAAGCGGGTTGACGTAAGGTTAAACTAATCAAAAACCAAATAATGCCAATCACTAAACAGCCTAGAAATACGATTTGTGCATCATAATGCTGATAAAGCCATCCACCTAAAATACCTCCCAATGCCACACCTAAAAATTGGCTGGTGGAATAAATTCCCATTGCTGTACCTTTATAGCCAGCGGGTGCTTCTTTACTAATTAATGAAGGTAGTAGTGCTTCCATAATATTAAAGCCAATAAAAAAGACCTGAATGCCAGCAATAATTAGCCATAAACTAGAGTCAGAGCTTATTAAAATAACTTGAGCGATAATCAGTAAAAAGATACAGAATAAGAAAACCTGTTTCATTTTACGTTTTTTTTCTGCGTAGATAATAAAAGGCAATACAGTAATAAAAGCGATAAGCATGGTGACAAGATAAACAATCCAGTGTTTTTCTTTTGCTAAACCGGCGCTATTCATAACCAGAGGAAGCGCAACAAATGCAGCCATTAATAAAGTATGTAGTGAAAAAATACCCGTATTCAACTTAAGAAGCTGTGGGTCAAATAAGACTTTTTTTACACTGCCACGGACAAAACCAGATTCTCGATTAAGAATATGGTGTTCACTATTGGGAACGGTAAAAAGCGTAATAAGAATTCCACCAAAGGCAAGTAGGGCGATCCCCCAAAAGAGTCCATGTAAACCAAAAATATGTGTTAAGACTGGTCCTAAAACGAGGGCTAAAGCAAAGGTTATCCCAAAGCTGATACCGATAAAAGCCATCGCTTTTGTTCTATTTTGTTCCCGAGTTAAGTCAGACAGTAAAGCCATAACTGCGGCCGATATGGCTCCCGCACCTTGTAGCGCTCGACCAATAATAATGCCATAAATATTGTCACTCAGAGCGGCAATGAGACTTCCGACAATAAAAATAATTAGGCCGAAAACAATCATAGGTTTTCGACCAAATTTATCAGAGAAGATACCAAAAGGAATTTGGAATACCGCTTGTGTTAATCCATAAATACCGATGGCTAATCCAATGAGTGATTCTGTTGCATGCTGTAGTTGAAGCCCATAAGTGGTTAAAACAGGGAGTACCATAAACATGCCAAGCATGCGAAGAGAAAAAACAGTGCCTAGTCCCCATGTCGCTTTGCGCTCTAATGGGGTCATTTTATTATCATTCATGGATTACCTCGTATTACTGATACCCCATTGTAATGACATTTTATAACGAGGTTAATCAATAAATAGAATGCAAAAAAGCCAAAATTGTACTGATATCTTCTTAAGTCGTAAAAAAGGATAAAAAAAGACCAGTCAGAAGGCTGACTGGTCTTTCGGTTATTTTAATAAATACATTATCTTAGATAAGCAAGGACAGTTTCTGTTGAGCTTGTTGGATCAACCGACATCATTACACTTAATGAAGTGATTGCTACAATAGAGAAAATAAATAATTTTCGTGCCCACACTTTATCATTGGTTGCTTTGTAACCGGATAAAGCCATGCCTAACCACCAAATACTGACGGCTGAAGCGACTATCAGATATTTATAGCCTGCATATCCAACTAATGTCAGCATTAAGGTTGCAATCATAAATGCCAGAATATAAAGAATGATATGGCGTTTAGCGACTGAGATCCCCTTAATAACGGGCAATACTGGAATATTGGCTGCTTGATAGTCTTTAAATCGGAAAATCGCAATGGCATAAGAGTGAGGCATCTGCCACAAACTAAAGATAAGTAATAGGATTGCCGCACCCGCATCAAACTCACCGCTAACGGCACAATAACCGATAACAGGTGGTGCAGAGCCAGATAAACTTCCAATCAGCGTACCGTAAACAGATTTACGCTTCATGTAGAGGCTATAAACCCCAACATAAATAATAAAACCAAATACAGCGATAAACATTGCAAGCGGGTTGGCTGCTACATAGAGCAGCACAACACCTGCAATACCTAATACTGAGGCATAAATCAGGCTAATTCGAGGGTCAATTAATCCTTTAACTAATGGGCGATTCTTCGTTCTTTCCATGATACGGTCAATATCACGGTCAATATAGTTGTTAAAAACACAACCAGAAGCAACGACCAGAGACACCCCAAGTAGAGTCGCGACAAATAGGGGGTAGTCAATTTCACCTTTGGAGGCGAGAAGAAAACCACCTATTACAGAAATTAAATTTCCGAAAATAATTCCTGGTTTGGTGACTTGTAGGTATTGCTTAATCATAGCGACAACTCTTAATCCATCATCATATTGATGTTCAGGTTGTACATAATCCACAACGAGCCTACGACAACAATGCCGATAATAAGCAGTGTGAACAGGAATGCGACGACGTTCCAGCGCTCTTCTGATGACGTATTCATATGTAAGAAGCAGACTAAATGAACAATAATCTGCACAACTGCCATACCGACAACGGTCCATAGAATGGTTGCTGGTGTCGCTGTTCCTTCCATCACCATCCAAAATGGAATAACGGTGAGGATAACAGACAGAATAAAGCCAATCAGATAAGACTTCATGCTGCCGTGGCTTGCGCCTGAAGGAGAAGTATTTGGGTGACTCATTACATCGCTCCCATCAGATAAACTACGGTGAACACACAAATCCAGACAACGTCAAGGAAGTGCCAGAACAGACTTAAACAGCTTAAACGAGTACGGTTAACTTCAGTTAAACCACGGCGTGATACTTGGATCATCATAATCACAATCCAAATTAAACCTGCTGTTACGTGAAGGCCGTGCGTTGAAACTAATGCAAAGAATGCAGATAAGAATGCACTGCGATCTGGGCCATAACCTTCTGCAATCAATTCATGGAATTCGTAAACTTCCATGATGACGAAACCTAAGCCGAATAAGAAAGTGACAAATAACCACAGATTAACTTGGCTAACACTGCTTTTATTCATGCTCAGCATAGCGAAACCAAAAGTAATACTACTAAACAGCAGTAAGAAGGTTTCAACTAAAACAAAAGGTAAGCTAAAAATTTCTTTACCAGAAGGACCGTCTGCAATCCCGTTGACAAGCACCGCATAAGTGGCAAATAAGCTGGCAAACAGGATAAGGTCGCTCATTAGGTAGATCCAGAAGCCGAAAACTTTCGTCGCTCCTGCATCGTGGTGCCCATGATGCTCATGGGCGTTTGTGTTATTTACAGTTTGAGTAGACATTATTTTACACCTGCTTTTTTCAGTTCTTCATAATGCTTATTCTCGATAGCTTCAATTTCAGGTACTTGGACATAGTAATCGACATCTGTATCGAAGCTTTTCACGATCCAAGTGACAATCATGCCAGCGAAACCAACGATAGCTAACCACCAGATATGCCAGATCATGGCAAAGCCAAGGACTAAGCTGAATGCTGAAATAATCACACCTGCGCCTGTATTTTTTGGCATATGGATGGGTTCGTATTTCGTTGGGCGCTGGTAAGCAGTGCCTTTTTCTTTTTGATCCCACCACTCATCACGAGTTTGCACATTAGGTTCAACAGCGAAGTTGTAGAAAGGTGCAGGTGAAGAAATTGACCACTCGAGAGTACGTCCACCCCATGGATCGCCCGTTAAATCACGGTTTTGATCACGGTCGCGAATACTTACGTAAATTTGGATAACCTGGCAAGCAATACCGATAGCAATTAGTGCAGCTCCCCCAGCGGCAACTAGCAGCATTGGGTTAAATTCTGGATTGATATTTTGGCTTAAACGACGAGTCATACCCATAAAGCCAAGAATATACAGTGGCATAAAGGCCATAAAGAACCCGATAAACCAGAACCAGAATGCACGAATCCCCCATTTTTCATTTAGGGTGAAACCGAATGCTTTAGGGAACCAGTAAGTCATACCAGCGAAACAGCCGAACACTACACCACCGATAATCACGTTATGGAAGTGAGCAATTAAGAATAAACTGTTATGTAAAACAAAGTTTGCACCCGGAACGGCTAACAGAACGCCGGTCATTCCCCCTACAGAGAAGGTAATAAGGAAACCGATAGTCCATAACATTGGGCTTTTGTATTCGATACGACCTTGATACATCGTAAACAGCCAGTTAAAGATCTTAACCCCTGTCGGTATGGCGATGATCATGGTGGCGATACCAAAGAAGGCGTTTACGTTAGCGCCAGAGCCCATGGTAAAGAAGTGGTGTAACCAAACGATAAATGATAATACGGTAATTACAACAGTCGCACCGACTAATGAGGTATAACCAAATAACCGTTTTTTAGAGAAAGTTGCCGTGACTTCAGAGAACACGCCAAAGACAGGCAGAACAAGGATATAAACTTCTGGATGACCCCAAGCCCATACGAGGTTGATATACATCATCATGTTACCGCCCATATCATTGGTAAAGAAGTGTGTACCAAGATAGCGGTCTAACGTTAACAATGTAATCGTGACGGTTAAAATAGGGAATGCTGCGATAATCAGGACGTTAGTACATAAAGCCGCCCAAGAGAATACTGGCATTTTCATCATGCTCATACCCGGCGCACGCATACGCAAGATAGTCGCGAAGAAGTTAACCCCTGTTAGAAGTGTACCAATACCAGATATCTGTAAACTCCATATCCAATAATCGACCCCGACTCCTGGGTTATATTCCAAGCCTGAAAGTGGTGGATAAGCTAACCAACCTGTTTGCGCGAATTCACCAATACCTAAAGAGATGTTGATTAACAACACACCCACGACAAAGAACCAGAAGCTTAATGAGTTTAGGAATGGGAATGCCACATCACGAGCACCAATCTGTAAAGGTACAACGAGGTTCATCAGACCCACAACAAAAGGTGTTGCCATGAAGAAAATCATGATAACGCCGTGTGCGGTAAAAATCTGATCATAGTGATGAGGAGGTAAGAAGCCTGCTTCACCTGCAGAGGCGAGTGCTTGTTGGCTTCTCATCATAATGGCATCGGCAAAGCCACGGAACATCATGACCATTGCAACGATGATATACATAATACCAATTTTTTTATGGTCAACGCTGGTTAACCATTCGCTCCACAACCATTTCCATTTACGAAAATAAGTTAGTGCACCAACAACAGCAAGCCCACCAAGAACAATACCGAGTAAAGTGACTACGATAATTGGTTCATGTAGCGGGATTGCATCAAGAGTTAATTTTCCGAACATGCCTTTATTCCTCTGCTCCTGCATGCGCCGCATGGCCCATGTTCATATTCATTGTTGCATCAGCATGTGCTGTCTGATTGCTACTGGTGTGAGCGCCATGACCAGTGTGACCAAATTTAGAAATGGTCTCTTGGAATAGCATTGGCTTCACGCTTGAATAGTAGGTCACTGGATTTTTCTGGCTTGGTTTAGCAAGTTCATTAAATGCAGCAGTGGTATTTAACGTATCTGATGATTGTTTTACTTTCTCAACCCATGCATCAAAACCAGCACGATCAGGCGTTGCTATTGCTGTAAACTTCATATCAGAGAAACCATGCCCACTATAGCTTGCTGATATTCCTGGGTATTCTCCAGGCTCGTTAGCAATTAGGTGAAGTTTGGTCTGCATTCCAGCCATCGCATAGATTTGGCCACCTAAGCGAGGGATAAAGAATGAGTTCATGACGGAGTCAGACGTGATTTTGAAATTAACAGGCACATTAGCAGGAAACGCTAATTCATTGACTGTTGCAATACCTTGTTCTGGATAGATAAACAACCATTTCCAATCCATTGAAATAACTTCAATAGTGATTGGTTTTTCTGTGGACTCTAAAGGCTTGTAAGGATCAAGCTCATGGGTTGTTTTCCAAGTGATGCTAGCCAAAATCACGATAATGATAATTGGCACAGTCCAAACAACGAGTTCAATTTTATTTGAGTGAGCCCAGTTTGGGCGGTAGGTAGCTTTTGTATTGGATTCACGGTAGCGATAAGCGAAAACAATCACCATCAATATTACCGGTATCACAACAATCAACATTAAACCAAGTGCAATGAGGATTAATGTTTTTTGCTCAGCGCCGATAGCGCCTTTGGGATCCATTAACGCCATCTCACAGCCACTTAATAAGAGCGTGGCTACTAATAGCGAAAATGTCCCAATACTTTTTATGTATTTCATAAGTCTCATCCAACGACCTAAATGACAAAGGTTCTATTGTTGTTTCATCAGTATCAGTAAGGACATTTTACGGTAAGGTTGCGACAGTGTAAACAATTGTAATGGTAAGTAAGGTGTTGGTTAGTCTTTTGTGTTAATGTGATCACAAGTAACTGGGTTATTAAATAATTGTTAACTTAATTATTAGATCTTAACGATAATTTCATAAAGTACCATACTTATAAAATAAATACATATTTTTACAAATAAAAATGCAGTAAAAAGTGTAAGAAAACGTATTTTGAGTAAAAAAGTAGCAATAGGGAGGTCGGAGGAGAGTTTGTGAGATAAATTCTTTTTATTTTGACGTTTAATATTTAAATTTGTCTACTACATAATTTTTAATATCGATAATAGATTGTTTGTTGAATGTTTATATCCAATGAGAACATTTTACTTTAAGTGAGAAAAAAGAATTACAGCGGATAAAAACCAATCCGCTGTAATAAAAATTAACAATTTTCTATCAGAAATTATATTTCAAGCTATATACAATACCGTCTTGCAGAAAATTCTCTCCTAGCTTTTTATAAGCATAACGATATTGAATACCAGTAGTGATAGATGTTGTTGGATGCCACCAAATGGCTAAAGCGCCATTAATGCCATTTTTACCTCCATTGCCATAACGTTTATGTCTCTGAAACTCCATTTCATGCCAGTTTGTCAGGCTAAATTTTTGATTTTTTATATTAAAATCATACCCTGCAATCCAACCAGCGACATAACCGTTGTTACCTGAATATTTAGACTGGTCGACATAATGAAGGGCAATAAAAGGTTTGAACCACAAATTAGCAATTTGTGTGTTATAGCCAAAACCGTAAAGTGTATTTACTTCATGGAAGTTGCCACCGTATTTTTTACCGGGAAGTGACCATGTTCCATAAACATGTCCATATAAATTAAAGTTACTATTACCTAAATAAATACGAGCGGTGCTTTTAACGGTATAGCGCTGATTATCTCCTGGTTGAGTTTCTTTTTTATTAAAGGGGTTTTCTAAATCGAAAAAACCATAAAACTCTCCCCATGAAAAATTGGCGCCACCTTCAAGTTCTAAATAGGCAAAATCATCTTTATGGGACGTTTTGCCAGTTTTGTGTGTGGTATGTGTTGTCCAATCTAAGTAGTTAATACTGGTGCTGGCAAATCCTCCTAAATAACTTGCTTGAGAAGATAAAGAGAATGTTGTTGCGATGACAAACAAAAATGGTTTTTTGATCATAAATTTTCTCGATGGTTTATGGTCGATTATAGTTGCGGTGAATGTTTAGCTTTTCTTTTTTATTAGAATAATAAACTATAAAAATCCATTTTCTAGAAATTAGATGTTTAAATGAGATCTGTTTCTGGAATTTTTATATTAGTTTAAAAAATAGGAAGTTTTGTATTTTTTATTTGTTTTTTTCGAGTTAATAGTAAAAATAAAAAAAAGAACACGTGAAAAGAAGAGGAAATTTAAGAAGATAATGATAGAAAAAGGTGCTTAGATTAAAAAGTAATATGAACAGTGAAAAAATACCTCACGACACAAGAATGAAGGGGTAGTATCATTAGTTAATATTTATTTTTATCTTACTTGGAATTTTCATTGTGACCTCATTTGCTGAACTTAACGCACTGCCTGCTGAACAACTCGCTAATCTTAATGAATTGGGTTATTTAACTATGACTTCTGTTCAAGAAGCTGCTTTACCCGCTATTCTTGCAGGAAAAGACGTCCGTGCTCAGGCAAAAACAGGTAGTGGTAAAACGGCGGCTTTTGGTTTGGGCGTATTACAACATATTGATGCAAAACAGTTTAATACCCAATCACTAATCTTATGCCCAACGAGAGAGCTTGCTGATCAGGTTGCAAATGAATTACGTCGCCTTGCTCGTTATTTACCTAATATTAAAGTATTAACTTTATGCGGGGGAGTTCCCTTTAGTATTCAACGTGATTCATTAATTCACGCAGCTCACATTATTGTGGCGACACCGGGGAGATTGCTCGATCACTTGAAAAAAGAGACGGTCACTTTAGATGATGTAAAAACATTAGTACTGGATGAAGCTGATAGAATGCTGGATATGGGTTTTTTTGATGATATCAATGATATTATTTCTCGTATACCAACGGCTCGCCAAACACTACTTTTTTCTGCAACATGGCCAAATGAAATCGCTACAATTAGCCGTAAAATACAGCAAAATCCGATTACTATTGAAATAAATTCAGTTGATGAGCTTCCTGCTGTTGAACAGCAATTTTATGAAATATCGCGTCATGGCAAAATAGGGTTATTGCAAAAATTATTAAGTCGTGAGCAACCCGCCTCTTGTGTGGTGTTCTGTAATACAAAAAGAGATTGCCAAGATGTGTATGAAACACTGACAGAAAGCAATCAGAGTGTGCTTGCATTACATGGCGATATGGAGCAACGGGAACGTGACCAAACTTTAATTCGTTTTTCTAATGGTAGCTGTCGTGTGTTAGTGGCAACAGATGTTGCAGCTCGTGGGCTTGATATTAAAGCGTTGGAAATGGTGATTAATTACGAATTATCGTGGGATCCTGAAGTGCATGTTCACCGTATTGGCCGTACAGCAAGAGCGGGTGAAAGCGGATTAGCAATTAGTTTTTGTGCTCCCGAAGAAATTCAGCGTGCTAATGCATTAGAAGAAATGCTTCATATGAAGATAAATTGGCTACCTGTCCCTAGTGGTCTGCAAATCACCCCACTTGAGGCGATGATGGCAACATTATGTATTGATGGTGGTAAAAAAGCTAAAATGCGTCCGGGTGATATTTTAGGCGCATTAACTGGGGATATGGGGTTTAGTGGTGCTGATATTGGCAAAATTATGATTAATCAGACCCATGCTTATGTTGCGGTAAAACAATCTATTGCTAAACAAGTTTGGAAGCAGTTACAACAAGGCAAAATTAAAGGTAAATCAGTTAAAGTAAGACTATTTAGATAAATAAAATAATCAGTAACTGTTTTTGTTAAGATAAAGAAAAAGGACAGCTTAGGCTGTCCTTTTCTCATTAACATACAGAAATATAACGAAACTAGTGTGTTGTTTTTCTGAGTGCTAAATAATCTAATATTGTACCAACAACGAGACTTACGGCACCAATAATGACACCATATAAAAAGAGTGATGATGCCCAATGACTTAATAATTTAATATTGATTGATTGAATAAAATCAATAGATTGAAATAGTTCTAAGCTTGGCAGTGAGTTAGTAATAACTAGTATTAAGCTACAAATAAAGAAGAGTACGGCCAGTATCAAACCATAGAGAGCAAAACGGTATTGTTTTATAAATTGTGTTCTTCTAAGAAATTCGCCCGTTTTTTGCGTATAAATAAGTGTGTTTTTTGAAATTAGCAGTAGGATAAGACCAGGAACAGAAGCAATGATAGAGAAAATATAAAAGGCTTCCCAACCGTGACTTTCAACATACCAACCTGCAACAGGGCCAACATAAACACGACCTATAGCAGAGAGTGCAGAAAGAAGAGCAAATTGTGTTGCTGAAAAGGAGAGGTGACATAGTGTCATTAATAAAGCAACAAATGCTGCAGTTCCCATACCGCCACAAATATTTTCAAAGGCAACCACAGCACCCATGCTATAAATGCTTTGTTCTGAGACGGCGAGATACCAATATCCAATATTTGAGCCACCTTGTAAAATACCAAAAACCATCAGAGCTTTAAATAAGCTCCAGCGACGCATTAATAAACCACCTAATAATGCACCCACAATAGTGGCAGCAAGTCCTAGTGTTTTATTAACTAATCCGACTTCACCAGCATCAAATCCAGCACCACGAATCAGAAAGGTTGTACTTAAACTAAGGGCAAACGCATCGCCCATTTTATAAAGTACAATAAGTAGTAAAATTAACCATGCATTATTACGAGAGAAAAATTCATATAAAGGCTCAATAACTGCTTCATAGAGTGTACGAGGTGGTTTTACGGCGGTTTCTGGCTCTTGGGCAAGTAGTGTGGCAAGAATACCTACGCCCATTAAGGCTGCCATTAACCAGTACATGTTTTGCCAGCCAATATATTTATCAGCAAGCCAAAGCGCCATTCCGCCAGAAACAAGCATTGCTATGCGATAACCTAATACAGAAACCGCAGCACCAGTACCGCGCTCATTGGCTTTTAATATATCCGTTTTATAGGCATCAAAAACAATATCTTGTGAGGCAGAGCAAAAAGCAACAATAACCGCTAAAGAGGCAAGCCACCATAAATGGTCATTAGGATTTAAAAAACCCATTCCCGCAATACCGAGTATTAACCCTATTTGGGTGAGTAACATCCATCCTCGACGTCGACCAAGAAAAGAAGGGGTATAGCGATCCATAAAAGGCGACCAAAGAAATTTAAAAACATAAGCTTGTCCCACCAATGAGAAGAAACCGATGGTTTTTAAATCAATATTTTCTACTGTCATCCACGCTTGTAATGTACCTGCTGTTAACGCCAGTGGTAACCCAGAAGTAAAGCCAAGTAACAGAAGAATAAATGATTTATACCAAGTGGTTTGTTTGAAGGCGGGCTGAACCATGCAAAATTCCTTTCAACGACCTGTTTTAGACAACAGGCCGTTTATTTTAAATAAAATTAACGAGCGTTAGATTTGATAAATTGACTGATTGAGGCGTCTTTTGCCATATCGCTAACAAGTTCACTTAAGACATTGTTAATCGCAGCCGCAATTTTCTCATTGGTTGCACCAAATGGACCCTGAACATTGTAGCTAGTACGGAATGTTTTGGTATTGGAACTGCCATTTGGTAAGGTGACGATAACGGAAATATCTGCTTTGGCACTGATATTATGACGAACACTACCTTCGCCAACATCTGCATTGAGTTTATTGATAACAATAATCACATCAGCACTAGCAGGAGAACCCACCATAAAACCACGGGCTGTCATTTGTTTTTGCAACACTTCTTGCATTAAAAATGCAATATCACGTGTTGGAACAAGTACTTCTAGTTTTCCGTTACGGTTAATTTCCGCGAGGTTTTTTGATGGACGTTTGTCTTGGCTTGAAATATTCAGTGAGATTGGGCGCATAGTGGGATCGGCCGCAGGAACTGACATCACAGGCTCAATAGAAAGTTTGTTACTAGGAGTTGCACAACCTGAAAGCAGTGTTAATGCAAAAACAGCACAGAGTAAATTTTTAATCATGAGGTCATCTCGGTTAAATATGTCTGTTGTCTTAACAAGTAGAATAGGCTTCAAACTTTAGCCTATCATACCACTGCTGATAGGTTGCTAATATCCCTTTAACGAACGAAATTATCTGATTTTATCAATTGATTTTATTTCAAATTACCCCCATTTTTGCTCATGCATTTGACAATATTTAGTCAATGGTTTTACTCAAGATGAAAAATAAGCGATTATCATCAGCAAAATTAAAAAGAATAAGCTCATCATTTTGTATTGATAAAGACTTTATCAATATAATCTGGTCAACTTATTTTTTGTTCGCCATGATATAAAGGCAGAGTATTAGGGGCAGAGATGATCCGTGATAATATTGAGAATAAGCTGATTTCGCGCTTTTCACCGCATTTTTTACAAGTAATAAACGAAAGCCATCGCCATAATGTGCCTGAAGGCTCTGAAAGCCACTTTAAAGTCATTATCGTTAGTGATGAATTTAATGACAAACGCAGTGTTTCACGCCATCGCGATGTGTATCAAACTTTAGCGCACGAAATGGAAAATGGTGTTCATGCACTTGCATTGCACACTTTTACGTTGAATGAATGGAATGAACAACAGGATAAGGCATTACGCTCTCCTGGATGTCGTGGTGGAAGCCAAGAAGATTAACGATATTGTCGTTAATCATGAGTAAATAGATCCTAAGATGCGTATTTTTTGTTCTTTGTAGAGGGAAAAAGGGGCGACTTACTCGATTTTATGAAAAAATTGAGGAATAAAACGGCTCTTTCTCGACTCAACCCCTCTAGATCGTTATAATGTCGCGTCTAATTTTCAGTAAGGTTTCGGGATGCTTCTGATATCAGGGATCCTCGTTTTTTTAAATGTGGCGGCCCCGGTTCTGAAAGGAAAATAACTCTCAATATGCCAATGTCATATTAGTTTCCTTTAAAGTAGACCGAGCACTAAAACTTATTTTGAGGTAACAAGATGCAAGTTTCTGTTGAAACGACTCAAGGCCTAGGGCGTCGTGTCACAATCACCGTACCAGCCGCTGATATCCAAACTGCTGTAGACAGTGAACTGAAAAAAGCTGCTAAAACTGTTCGCATTGATGGTTTCCGTAAAGGTCACGTTCCAATGTCTATGGTTAAACAGCGTTACGGTATGTCTGTACTGAATGATGTTCTCGGTGATTTAATGTCGCGTAATTTCATTAACGCTATCATCGAAAACAAAGTAAACCCAGTTGGCGCGCCTGACTACAAACCAGAGCAATACAAAGAAGGTGAAGACTTTGTTTACTCTGTGGAATTCGAAGTTTTCCCAGAAATCGAACTGAAAGGTCTGGAAAGCATTGAAGTTGTAAAACCTGTTGTCACTGTTAAAGACGAAGACGTTGATAACATGTTAGAAACACTGCGTAAGCAACAAGCAGAGTGGAAAGACAAAGACGGCGCAGTTGCTGCAGAAGATCGCGTAACTGTTGATTTCAACGGTTCTATTGACGGTGAAGAATTCGAAGGCGGAAAAGCTGAAGATTTCGTACTGGCAATGGGGCAAGGTCGTATGATCCCAGGTTTTGAAGAAGGTGTTATCGGTCATAAAGCTGGTGAAGAATTCACAATTGATGTGACGTTCCCGGAAGATTACCACGCTGAAAACCTGAAAGGTAAAAAAGCACAATTCGCTATCAACCTGAAAAAAGTTGAAGAGCGTGAACTGCCAGAATTAACGGAAGAGTTCATCAAGCGTTTTGGTATTGCTGATGGTTCTGTTGATGGTTTACGTGCAGAAGTACGTAAAAACATGGAACGTGAACTGAAAAATGCAATCCGTACTCGTGTTAAAACACAAGTTATTGATGGCTTAGTTAAAGCGAACGAAGTTGACGTACCTGCAGCCGCTGTAGACAGCGAAATTGAAGTACTGCAACGTCAAGCAGCTCAACGCTTTGGTGGTGACGAGAAGCAAGCTCTGCAATTACCACGTGAACTGTTCGAAGAACAAGCTAAACGTCGTGTAATCGTTGGATTACTGTTAGGTGAAGTGATCAATAGTAATGAACTGAAAGCAGAAGAAGAACGTGTTAATACATTGATCGACGAAATGGCTTCAGCTTACGAAGATCCATCAGAAGTTGTTGAGTTCTACAACAAGAACGAACAACTGATGAATAACATCCGTAATCTTGCATTAGAAGAGCAAGCGGTAGAAAAAATCTTAGCAAATGCTAAAGTAACTGAAAAAGAAACTAACTTCACTGAACTGATGAATGAAGTTCAAATGGGTTAATTCTTAACCGCGAATATCGGTTTTAAGCAAAAACCCGTGGTTTTTACCACGGGTTTTTTTCAGTTTGTATATATTTATCAAAATTTGCCTTGAAATCTGAGCGATTATCTCCAGATAATTCTATATTCTCTTTATCACTCCTCGCGAGGCGCCTTGAATGTCTTGTGAGAGATTAGATCATTAGAAATGGTCATGATCAATTATCTCAAGTAAAATTGTTGTCATTGGCACCAATAAGAATGCAATAGGAGACAGACATGTCATTTAACGACACACAGGAACAATTCGCACCTAATATGGCTCTGGTGCCGATGGTTATAGAGCAAACTTCGCGAGGAGAGCGTTCTTACGACATTTATTCACGTTTATTAAAAGAACGTATTATTTTCCTGACTGGCCAAGTTGAAGATCATATGGCGAACTTGATCGTCGCTCAAATGCTATTTTTAGAAGCAGAAAACCCAGAAAAAGACATCAATTTATATATTAACTCACCAGGTGGTGTGATTACAGCAGGTATGTCTATTTATGACACCATGCAATATATCAAAGCAGATGTCAGCACGATTTGCATGGGGCAAGCGTGCTCAATGGGCGCTTTCTTGCTATCAGCCGGTGCTAAGGGTAAACGTATTTGCTTACCTAATTCTCGTGTGATGATCCACCAACCACTGGGTGGTTACCAAGGTCAAGCAACAGATATTCAAATTCATGCGCAAGAAATTTTGAAAGTAAAATCGCGTATGAATGAGTTAATGGCTCAGCATACGGGGAAATCTATTGAAGAAATAGAAAGAGACACTGAGCGAGATCGTTTCTTATCCGCTAACGAAGCGTTAGAATACGGATTAGTGGATAAAGTCTATACACAACGTAGCTAATTATCGCGCGTTGTAATAGCAAATGAATTAATACGTTTCCTTTGTTAGTCAATAACATAAAGGAAGCGGCTATCAATATCTATGTAAAAAAGTCTTTCTTCTTCTTATAAATTGATAAGAAGAATAACTAAGTGAGGTTGACTGATGACAGATAAGCGCAAAGATAGCTCCGGGAAGCTTCTGTATTGCTCTTTCTGCGGTAAAAGCCAGCATGAAGTGAAAAAGTTAATTGCTGGTCCGTCGGTTTATATCTGTGATGAATGTGTTGACCTTTGTGTCGATATTATTCGTGAAGAAATAAAAGAACTGGCGCCTCATCATGAACGCAGTGAATTGCCGACGCCACATGAAATTCGTAAGCACCTTGATGACTATGTTATTGGTCAAGAATTGGCTAAAAAAGTTCTGGCTGTTGCCGTTTATAATCACTATAAACGCCTGCGTAATGGCGATAAAGCCAATGGTGTTGAGCTAGGGAAAAGTAATATTCTGCTGATTGGACCGACTGGTAGTGGTAAAACGCTATTAGCGGAAACATTAGCACGCTACCTTGATGTCCCTTTTACTATGGCAGATGCCACAACGCTGACAGAAGCGGGTTATGTGGGTGAAGATGTTGAAAACATTATTCAAAAACTGCTACAAAAATGTGATTACGACGTGCAAAAAGCACAACGTGGTATTGTTTATATTGATGAAATTGACAAGATCACACGTAAATCTGAAAATCCATCAATCACACGCGATGTGTCTGGTGAAGGTGTACAACAAGCATTATTGAAATTAGTTGAAGGGACAGTGGCTTCGGTTCCTCCGCAAGGAGGGCGTAAGCATCCACAACAAGAGTTTTTACAGGTTGATACTTCTAAAATCCTCTTCATTTGTGGTGGTGCATTTGCTGGTCTTGATAAAGTTGTTGCACAACGTTTAAATACACACTCAGGCATTGGCTTTGGCGCAGAAGTGAAAAGCCAAAAAGAGAAAGCCAGCGAAGGTGAACTATTAGCTCAAGTAGAGCCAGAAGATCTAATTAAATTTGGACTTATTCCTGAATTTATTGGACGTTTGCCTGTTGTTGCGACATTAGGTGAATTAAACGAAGATGCGTTGATCCAAATCTTACAAGAGCCTAAAAATGCGCTGACAAAACAATATCAGGCATTATTTAAGTTAGAAGGTGTGGATTTAGAATTTCGTAAAGAAGCACTGACCGCAATCGCGAAAAAAGCCATGGTACGTAAAACGGGTGCTCGTGGTTTACGTTCGATTGTTGAAGCTGCATTACTTGATACGATGTATGACCTTCCTTCATTTGAAAATGCAGAGAAAGTTGTTATTGATGAAGGTGTCATCAATGGAAAATCTGAGCCGTTGATTATTTATAGTCAACCAGAAAACCAGGCATCAGGTGAATAATGCATCGTAATTTGGCAATGTCTCTTATCTGACATTATCTGTAATTCTTTCCTAATTAGGCGAGAAATTTAAGATAAAGCGCGCCAACGCAATAAAAATGAGGGAATTTTCCCTCATTTTGTTTTTTTAATGGGTAAGGCTATTGAATGTCAGAAAAGTGCCCTTATATATTTTGACAATCCGTGGAATTAATTTTATTTGGTACATACGAATAAAATTACCTGTAAAAGCGTTAAGCTAAAAACGAAGAGAGAGCTCTATGAATCCTGAGCGTCCAGAATGTATTGAAATACCTGTATTGCCACTGCGTGATGTCGTTGTATATCCGCATATGGTGATCCCGTTGTTCGTTGGTCGTGAAAAATCAATTCATTGCTTAGAAGCGGCGATGAACGACAACAAACAAATTATGCTGGTTGCGCAGAAAGATGCATCTACTGACGAACCAGGTGTTAATGATCTTTTTTCTGTTGGTACAGTAGCGTCTGTTTTACAGATGCTAAAATTGCCTGATGGAACTGTGAAAGTCCTTGTTGAAGGTATTCGTCGTGCGAAAATTACGATGTTATCTGATAATGGCGAGTATTTTCAGGCGAAAGCAGAATACCTTGAAACGCCAGCTGTTGATGAGCGTGAACAAGAAGTTTTAAATCGTACGACGATTAATCAGTTTGAAGGTTATATCAAACTGAATAAAAAAATTCCGCCAGAGGTATTGGCCTCATTACACGCTATCGAAGAATCAGCAAAATTAGCAGATACCATTGCGTCTCATATGCCGCTGAAACTGAAAGATAAGCAAGCTGTACTTGAAATGTCTGATGTAACTGAACGCCTAGAGTATTTAATGGCGATGATGGAATCAGAAATCGATCTGCTACAAGTCGAAAAACGCATTCGTAATCGCGTTAAAAAGCAGATGGAAAAAAGTCAGCGAGAGTATTATCTCAATGAACAAATGAAAGCGATTCAAAAAGAGCTAGGTGAGATGGATGATGCGCCTGATGAAATGGAATCGCTGAAACGTAAAATCGATGCTGCAAAAATGCCCAAAGAGGCGAAAGAAAAGACAGAAGCGGAACTTCAGAAGTTAAAAATGATGTCGCCAATGTCAGCAGAAGCTACGGTTGTACGTAGTTATATCGACTGGATGGTTCAAGTTCCTTGGAATAGCCGTAGCAAAGTTAAAAAAGACTTAGTGAAAGCGCAAGAAGTGCTTGATACTGACCATTATGGTTTAGAACGAGTAAAAGAGCGTATCCTTGAATACCTCGCGGTACAGTCTCGTGTTAGCAAAATTAAAGGGCCAATTTTGTGTTTGGTAGGGCCTCCTGGTGTAGGTAAAACCTCACTAGGCCAATCCATTGCTAAAGCAACAGGCCGTAAATATGTTCGCATGGCGTTAGGTGGTGTGCGTGATGAAGCTGAAATACGTGGTCACCGCCGTACTTATATTGGTTCTATGCCGGGTAAATTAATTCAGAAAATGGCAAAAGTTGGCGTGAAAAACCCACTTTTCCTATTAGATGAAATTGACAAGATGTCATCAGATATGCGAGGCGATCCTGCATCTGCGCTGTTAGAGGTGTTAGATCCCGAACAAAATATCGCATTTAATGACCATTATCTGGAAGTTGATTACGATCTGTCTGATGTTATGTTTGTGGCGACATCTAATTCCATGAATATACCGGCACCGCTGTTAGATCGTATGGAAGTGATTCGTTTATCGGGTTATACCGAAGATGAAAAGCTGAACATTGCTAAACAGCACTTGTTACCAAAACAGATTGAACGTAATGCATTAAAACCAAATGAGCTGACAATTCATGACAGCGCCATTATGGGCATTATTCGTTATTACACTCGTGAAGCGGGTGTACGTAGTTTAGAACGTGAAATTTCTAAATTATGCCGTAAAGCCGTGAAACAACTGCTCATGGATAGCACCATCAAACATATTGAGATCAATGAAGATAATCTCAAAGACTACTTAGGTGTTCGTAAAGTCGACTATGGTCGTGCTGATACAGAAAACCGAGTAGGTATGGTAACAGGACTTGCATGGACTGAAGTTGGTGGCGATCTCCTGACAATTGAAACAGCGAGTGTACCGGGTAAAGGCAAGCTAACATTCACAGGTTCTTTAGGTGAAGTAATGCAAGAGTCTATCCAAGCGGCAATGACGGTTGTTCGTGCTCGCGCGGATAAGCTGGGTATCAATAGCGATTTCTATGAAAAACGCGATATACACGTTCACGTTCCTGAAGGGGCGACACCAAAAGATGGTCCAAGTGCGGGTATCGCAATGTGTACCGCATTGGTATCAAGCTTAACGGGTAACCCTGTTCGTTCTGATGTTGCTATGACGGGTGAAATTACGTTACGTGGACAAGTATTGCCAATTGGTGGACTGAAAGAAAAGTTACTTGCTGCACATCGTGGTGGAATTAAGACAGTTCTTATCCCAGATGAAAATAAACGTGATTTAGAAGAAATTCCTGAAAATATTGTTGCTGACCTGGATATTCATCCGGTGAAAACAATTGAGGAAGTTTTATCGTTAGCCCTACAAAACTCGCCATTTGGCGTGGAAATTGTGACGGATAAATCGCACTAAAGAGTGATACTAGTCATAAATTATAGCTAAAAAAAGGCTGGATAAGTAATAAAAGCTTGCCAGCCTTTTTTTGTGTCGCTAATTTAATGGGGATTTTAATTAAAAATGCTGTTTTATCGGTCTTGCTATATCTAAAAAGGCTTGATATAACGACGTTTGCAAAATTTGCCATTAATGGTGAAAAATAACGCATAAAATTATGGGGATGAAAGCGTGAATAAAACTCAACTGATCGACAAAATTGCTGCAAATGCAGATATCTCAAAAGCGGCAGCGGGTCGTGTTGTAGATGCTCTGGTTGCTTCTATCACTGAATCTTTACAAAAAGGTGATGATGTAGCGTTAGTAGGTTTCGGTACTTTTACTGTCCGTGATCGTGCAGCTCGTACTGGCCGTAACCCACAAACAGGTAAAGAAATTCAAATTGAAGCTGCAAAAGTTCCTGCATTCCGTGCGGGTAAAGGCTTAAAAGACGCAGTTAATCAATAATAGTTGAACGAACTTTCTGCCAAAGAGTTATTAATTTAACGTTATGGATAAACAGAAAACGACTCAATTAAAAAATGAAGCGCATCTTTTTGAGATGCGCTTTTCTTTTTTTAGACGTTAAATCACGATTAAACCTTGAATTCTCTAGCGATAAGACGTGAAACTAAAGTAGTCATTTGATAGAATATCGCGTTGTTCTATAACTAAAATAGACAACAATGAATGATTCAGTGGTTAATCAAATCAATGAATCAAATATTGCTGTTTAGTTTTATTAGCGATAGAAGTGCGTGTTAAGACTGTATATTGAATACGGGACTGGCTGTTTTTAATGATTGTCGCGTGTCGCGATATTTTGATATTAAGCCAGCATGGGCATATTATCTTTTCGCTGTGCTCAAAATAGTCGTGTAACACTCATAAAAATAATTTTTATTTCACCAAACGGAGCCTCGTCTCGTTATGATGGACAACATTCGTTCAACTGCTAATAATCCCTTTATCAAGATTTTATTAGCTGTGATCATCCTCTCTTTCGTCCTAACTGGTGTGGGCGGATATCTTTTTAGTTCTGGCGTTAATGATGCTGCGGAAGTTAACGGATATAAAATTAGCCGTTCTCAATTAGAACAAGCTTACCAGCAACGTCGTGCTCAGTTGCAACAAGATATGGGTGAAAACTTTGCTGCTCTTGCTTCATCAGAAGAAGGGCAGAAACTGATCCGCCAACAATCACTTGATTTATTGATTAATCAAGCATTACTTGATCAATTTGCACAAAACCTCGGTATTTCAGCGGGTGATCAACAAATTAGAGATGCAATTTTTGCACTTCCTTACTTTCAAACTGATGGTAAATTTGACAATAAGAAATACGTCGATTTATTGAAAGGCAATAATATTGATGCAGATGCATTTGCGGAAGGTATTCGCCAAAATCTGATTAATCAGCAAGTGAGATTCTCTATTCAAGGTACTGATTTTGCCTTAGATAGCGAAGTTAAAGAATTTGCGGGACTGATGCTACAAAGCCGTAATGTACGTTTAGCGTCATTAGATATTCAGCCATTCCTTGAAAAAGAAACGGCATCTGATGATGAAGTGAAGGCGTTCTATGAACAAAATAACCAAATGTTTATCGCGCCAGAGCAATTTAAAGTGAGTTATATCCAATTAAATGCTCAAAAAGATCTTAATGGTATTAACATTACTGATGATGAAGCGAAAGCGTATTACGACAGCAATATTGATGAATTTACTGCCGCAGGACAGAAACAATACAGCATTTTAGTATTAGCTGATGAAGCAGCAGCTAAAGCCGCAGCAGAAGAACTGAAAAAAGGTGCTGATTTCGTTACGTTAGTCAAAGAAAAATCAATTGATACGTTCTCTGCAAAACAAAATGGTTCTTTAGGTTGGATAACTATTGGACAAGAGTTGCCAGAACTGGCTAAGGCAAGTTTGACTGAAAAAGGTCAAATTTCTGCACCTGTTAAAATTAGCAATGGTTACGCAATTTTCCGCCTTGATGACATTAAACAATCTGTTGTAAAACCGTTTGATGAAGTCAAAACAGATTTATTGGCAAAAATGCGTGAAAACAAAGCCATTGATGATTTCTTTGCATTACAACAGAAAGTGAGCCAAGCGGCTTCTAATGATAACGATACATTAGCACCTGCAGCTAAAGCAGGTAATGTGACTGTTGTTGATACAGATTGGTTTGACGAAAATACCGTACCAGCACCATTAAATAATGAAAAGCTGACCCAATTAATATTTGGTGGTTCATTAGTTGATGAAAATGGCCCTACGGGCATGAATTCAGATATGGTAACGTTAGGTAATGATAGTGCATTTGTCGTGCGTGTAGAAGGTTATAAGCCTTCAGCGAGTCTACCGTTAGATAAAGTACGTGATCAAGTTGTTATGCTGGTTAAACAGCAAAAAGCATCACAAGCAATGAATGCACAAGCTCAAAAACTGTTAGCTGCATTGAAAGAAGGCAAAGGTGAAGAAGCACTGAAAGCTGCAAATATTTCGTTTGGTAATGAAGAAAGCATGGTGCACTCATCTGCAACAGATGTGGTACAAACCGCTATTTTTGCTATGCCAAAACCAGCTGAAGGTAAAAAAGAGTATAGTATGACTAATGTACCTGGTACTAAAGTCGTCCTTATTCAATTAGATAGCGTAACAGATGGCAAGCCAACATCAGAGCAATTAGAGTTTATGACTAACCTCTATCGTGCACAGATGGGAGAAGAAGCCTTACAATTGATTTTACGTGACTTAAAAGACAACGCTAAAATTGAGATCTTCGACAAAGACTATCAATAAGTTATCTTTAAACTTAAACAAAAGACCCAGCTTAGGCTGGGTTTTTTTATGGATATTAAATATTGATATAGTGTGTTTATATCTATTTTTTCTTAAAACAGGATATTTGGGAGCAGCCCCGATAATTTTTTTGTAACTCTATCTTTATTCATTTTATTTTTCCTGTTTCCTCGATATTTTATTTTTATGTAATTGTATATTTATCAATATGTTGTCATCATTTCTTGGCATTCAGGAAATACTGTTTGCTATTGAATTTAAAATTATTTTATAAAAGGAAATTATGATTATGACGATGGATAAAAAAACATTATCAGGATTTATGGCTTCAATCTGTCTTGCTTTAGGATTAGGACTTTCCCCCCTTTCTTATGCAGAAGAGACGCCTGTTTCAATACCAACCATTTCTATTGAAACGAGTACATCCGTTGATAAAGAAGCTAAAGAAGTAAAAGCCAATGTAGAAGGTAAGGTTGATTTAAATACAGCGACGGTTGATGAGTTAATGACACTTAAAGGCATTGGTAAAGCGAAAGCTCAAGCTATTATTGATTACCGTGAACAACTAGGTCGATTTACTTCTATTGAACAACTCGAAAAAGTATTTGGTATAGGAATGAAATTAGTCGAACAAAATCGTGATTCTATCGTCATAAATTAATAGGCTAGATTACACTTTATATTGAATGTAGTGCATTTACTGAAAATATAAATATCGATTTAATAACCTGTGTTTCTCTTTGTAATAAGGGAAACACATTTACATCAATTTGATTCGTTAAAAGAGGTGAAAGATAAAAGAGTGAGTTTAAAACATTACTAAATTTATTTTTTTGACTATATTAACTGTATCGCAAAGAAACGTTATCAAAAAAACTTACTATAATAATCAAGAGGTAATGGATTTATATGAGTACATTAATTAAAGTTTATGGTTTTCATTTAGATGTTTTTGAACATGTAAATAATGCACGTTACCTTGAGTTTTTAGAACAGGCTCGATGGGATTGGATTGAACAACATTTAGACTTTGCTTGGTTTAAGCGTAATGGCTTAGCGTTAGTGGTTGCTAATATCAATATTAATTATCGCTTACCTGCAAGCCTTGGAGATGAATTACTTATTGATTGTGAAGTTGCTGAAGTTGGGATTAAAAGTGGTGTGCTATCTCAAAAGATAGTGAGAAAAAAAGATGGTGCACTTATCTCTGACGCATTAATCACATTTGTTCTTGTTGATATTAATACTAAAAAAGCACTGACATTAACGGATCAATTAAGGGAAAAACTAGAATATGTACGTCAGTCATCATAATACAGCGTAATTTTTCATTATAAATAAAAGTAATGCGCTCAATATGAATTAATTTAACATAATTTAAGGCAGTGATAATGCCTATTTAGTTATCACTGTCTTAGCGAGTAAGTTGCAGTGATAACGATAAGCGGGCGATATTATAGTATTTATTTCAATCCTATCTTCTGTTTCATTGCCTGCATAATTAGCGTTTTATCGGCTAAATAGGTGCTTAATCCGCGTTGTCTTAAATGGCAAGCTGCGCATTCACCACAACCATCACCTTGAATACCGTTATAGCATGTTAAGGTTTCATGACGAACGAAATCTAATTTTTGATAATAATCCGCTAATGCCCAAGTTTCTGCTTTATCTAGCCACATTAGGGGGGTGATAAATTTAATATCACGTGCAATACCTAAATTGACCGCATGATTTAGCGCTTTGACAAACTCATCACGACAATCAGGATAGCCAGAAAAATCAGTTTCACAAACGCCAGTAATGACACTTTCAGCCCCAATCTGGTAAGCGTAAATGGCGGCTAAAGTGAGGAAAACAATATTTCTACCTGGGACAAAAGTACTTGGAATATCACTTTTTTCACTTTCTTTGAAATCAGGAACAGGTATATTGTCGCGAGTTAAGCTACTGATAGCGAGTTCATTGAGTAAATTTACATCCAAAACTTTATGCGCAGTTGCCCCCAGCAATTGACTTACTTTTTGTGCTACCTCAATTTCTTCTTTATGACGTTGTCCATAATTAAATGTAATGCAATGTACTTCATCGTACTTTTCTTTTGCTTGAATAAGGCATGTTGTCGAATCTTGTCCACCACTAAAGACAACGACCGTTTTTTTCATCGGAATACTCCTGAAAATTGAATTTACATAAGGATTAGTACGCATAAAAGTACATATATTATGACAATTTATTACCGATTTATCATTAGATGATTACTCTTATAGTCAGGGGCAGGTTATCATTATTTTTGTAGGGGCATATTTTGAAGGAGTATCTATGTTAGATAAGATTGACCGTAAATTATTAGCGCTGTTACAGGAAGATTCAAGCCTCTCACTGAATACTTTGGCTGAGGCTGTTAACCTAACCTCAACACCTTGCTGGAAACGATTGAAACGACTTGAGGATGAAGGGTATATTCGTAAGCGAGTTGCTCTACTTGATAGCGAAAAAATTGGGCTAGGTCTAACAGTTATTGTTATGATTAGAACACAGCAACATAATAGCGAATGGTACGAACAGTTTGTTTCATTTGTTAAGCAAATGCCAGAAGTACTGACATTCTATCGAATGGCGGGTGAGTGTGATTATCTAATGCATGTTGAAGTGGTAGACATGAAAAGTTACGATCTGTTTTATAAGCGTATGGTTAATGGTGTACCAGGCCTTATTGACGTGACTTCTAACTTCGCAATGGAAAAAATTAAATACACAACGGCAATGCCGATACCTGAATAAGGTTCATCTTTACCAACTGGCACTTTTATTTTTTGTATAACCTTAGGATTTAAGGCGTGGCTCTATTTTCACAGCTCAGTTGGTATTTCCTCAGTGAATGGCGTCGTTATGTCGGTGCTATTTTCTTATTGATGGTTATCGCAGTATTACAGGTGATCCCGCCTAAAATTGTTGGGATCATTGTGGATGGTGTCGATAACCATAATCTGTCGTTTAGCCAAGTAATGAATTGGGTTGGCGTGATGGTGTTAATTGCTATTGCGGTTTATCTTTTGCGTTATTTTTGGCGTCTTTGGTTATTTGGGGCCTCTTATCAATTAGCTGTAAAGCTACGAATGCAGATTTATCAACAGCTTAATCAGCAATCTTCCTCTTTTTATCACCGCTATCGCACTGGTGATTTAATTGCACGTACCACGAATGACGTCGATAAAGTCGTTTTTGCTGCTGGCGAAGGTGTTTTAACTTTAGTCGATTCAATGGTGATGGGACTTGCTGTACTTGTGATGATGAGCATCCAGTTAAGCTGGGAACTCACTTTAATTTCACTGTTACCTATGCCATTAATGGCAATGTTGATTAAACGTTATGGTGATAAATTACATAGCCGTTTTAAAACCGCACAGGCACTTTTTTCTTCATTGAATAATCAAGCTCAAGAAAGCCTGAGCAGTATTCGCATGATCAAATCATTCGGGCTTGAACAACAGCATGCCACTCGTTTTGAGGATGTTGCAAAAGAAACGGGGCGACAAAATATGCGTGTCGCAAGAATTGATGCTTTGTTTGACCCCACCATTTTTATGGCGATCGGTTTTGCTAATTTATTCGCCGTTGCTGGCGGGAGCTATCTTGTACTCAATGACAAGATGACACTAGGTGAATTAACCAGTTTTGTTATGTATTTAGGGCAAATGATTTGGCCTATGTTGGCGCTGGCATGGATGTTTAATATTGTTGAACGTGGTAGTGCAGCTTATAGCAGAATTAATAGCTTATTGAATGAGAAACTCGATATGATTGATGGTGATTTATCACCAAAACAAGGCCGAGGTGTATTATCGGTTGATATCGAGCGCTTTCAGTATCCTGAACAAACGACTGAGGTGCTGAAAAATATTCATTTCATCTTATCCCCTGGTGATATGTTGGGAATTTGTGGAATGACAGGAAGTGGTAAAAGCACACTGCTTACTGTTATTCAACGACTTTATGATGTGACAGAAGGGGAGATTTGTTTTCAATCCATACCTATTTATCAATTAAAACTCGATGAATGGCGAGCACGTTTAGCCGTGGTTAATCAAACACCTTTTTTATTTTCAGATACCATTGCAGGAAATATTGCACTAGGACGTCCTAATGCAACCAAAGATGAAATTGAAGCAGTGGCAAAACTGGCGAATATTCATGACGATATTTTACGTTTACCTGAAGGGTATCAAACACAGGTAGGTGAAAAAGGCGTGATGCTATCCGGTGGGCAGAAGCAACGTATTTCTATTGCGCGAGCACTACTTTTAGATGCGGAAATCTTGTTATTAGATGATGCATTATCTGCCGTTGATGGGCAAACTGAATATCAAATTTTACAAAATTTGTCGCAATGGCGAAAAGATAGAACGTTGATTATCAGTGCACATCGTTTATCTGCTTTGGTCGGCGCCACTCATATCCTAGTGTTAAAACAAGGTGAAATAGTAGAACAAGGTACGCATCAACAACTAATATCAATACCTGGTTGGTATCAAGATATGTACCATTATCAGCAATTAGAGGCTGCGCTGGATGACGATGAATAAAAATAAATCCGTTAAAGCGCTATTCCCTGCATTAAAGCGCCTGTTAACTTATGGTAAAACTTATCGCAAACCTATGACATGGGGTGTCATTATGTTGTGGCTCGCGGCTGTTGCAGAAGTGGGTGGGCCATTAATTGTGGGTTATTTCATTGATGCGAAAGTGGCTACGAATAATGTTGAATTAGTCTCTTCATTAAGTTTGGCATTGGCATTTATTCTCTTACAAATAATTGCTGCTGCTCTTCACTATTATCAGGCGATTGTATTTAATTATGCCGCGGTCGGTGTTGTGCAACAATTACGCACTGACGTAATGAGTGCGGCGCTAAAACAACCTTTAAGTGCTTTTGATAATCAGCCAGTAGGTCAATTAATTTCTCGTGTAACAAATGATACTGAAACAATTAAAGATTTATTTGTTAACGTATTACCGACATTATTCCGCGCCATTGCGTTAGTGGTTGTTATGTTAATTGCTATGTTCTTATTAGAGTGGCAAATGGCATTAGTGGCGATGACTATCTTTCCTGCCGTTATTGGTGTGATGATGCTTTATCAGCGACTCAGTACACCGATAGTCCGTAATGTGCGCCATTTTCTTGCCAATATTAATGATGGTTTCCATGAAGTCATCAATGGGATGTCAGTGATCCAGCAATTTAGGCAACAAGCTCGATTTGGTAAAAGAATGTCTGATGATAGCTGGCAACATTACCAAGCTCGTATGAAGGCATTAAAACTCGATGGTCTGTTATTACGTCCTTTGTTAAGTATGCTCTCTGCATTGGTTTTATGTGGCTTATTGATGCTATTTGGTTATCAAGGCAGTGCTGTTATTGGTGTTGGGGTCATTTATGCGTTTATTAGTTATTTAGGACGTTTAAATGAACCCTTAATCACACTGACATCTCAACAGTCTATTTTGCAACAAGCAGTTGTTTCAGGTGAGCGAGTGTTTGAATTAATGGATGCACCTTTGCAACATTACGGTTCATCATCACATATCATTACTCAAGGTCATATCGATGTTAATTCCCTATGGTTTGCCTATCGCGATGAACAATGGGTATTAAAAGATATCAATTTAGCCATTCCTGCGCGCCATTTTGTGGCATTCGTTGGGCATACTGGAAGTGGTAAGAGTACGTTAGCAAGCCTGTTAATGGGAAATTACCCTTGGCAAAAAGGGAATATCTATTTAGATGGCCAACCTTTAGAGGACTACTCTCATTATGCGTTGCGTAGTGGTATTGCCATGGTGCAACAAGATCCGGTCTTATTGTCCGGTTCGTTACATGACAACATTACATTAGGGCGAGAATATGACGAGTCACGTCTATGGCAGGTGTTAGAAACAGTACAACTCGATCAATGGGTGAACGCATTACCTCAAGGATTACAAACAGAACTCGGTGAACAAGGTAGTCGATTATCAGCGGGGCAAAAACAATTACTTGCATTAGCTCGTGTATTATTACTACCACCTCGCATTCTTATACTTGATGAAGCAACAGCCAATATTGATTCAGGAACAGAACAAGCCATACAGAAGGCATTAAAAGTCGTAAGAGAGAAAACAACCCTAATTGTTATTGCCCATCGGCTTTCTACGATTATTGAAGCTAATGAAATCGTGGTGCTTCATCGTGGTGCAATTGTAGAGCAGGGTGATCACGCGAAATTGCTCTCACAAAAAGGGCGATACTATAATATGTATCAATTACAGCAAGTCAGAGAGTCTTTACAAGAACAAGCTCCTGTTGAAGTAGAATAATTGACTTAAAATTAACATCTGATTTTTTAGAGGGCACATAAAAATTATGTGCCCTTTTTTATTTTCCCGACTATTTTGCTTTTATCAAAATAGTCGGCTTATTGTTGCACCAATACGGTGAATTTATTTATTTTATTTTTTGATGATTTAATTTTCTTTTTAAATATCAATGTATTAATAGTTGGCATATCTTTTGCTCTATAAACGTTGTTCTTTCTCACATCGACGAGGTTTATATGAAATATATCATTGCCATTATTAAGCCATTTAAATTAGAAGAGGTCAGAGAATTACTTTCTGAGTTAGGTATAAAAGGGATGACAATTAGTGAAGTAAAAGGATATGGACGGCAAAAAGGGCATGCTGAGCTTTATCGAGGAGCTGAATACGAAGTTAATTTTCTCCCTAAAGTAAAAATAGAACTCGCTGTCTGCGATGAACAACTAGAGCCTGTTATGCAAACGATCATGCAAGCGACAGACACCGGCAAAGTGGGAGATGGCAAAATTTTTGTTTTGGAATTATTGCAAGCTGTTCGTATTCGTACGGGTGAGTTTGGTGATGAAGCACTTTAAAGGAGAATTTTGATGAAAAGCTTATTTTCTTTATTATTAATGTTAGTGCTTACAAACTTTCCTTCATCAGCACTTGCCACTGAAGTCACTGTAATTGATAACGCGGACAATGGTTTTATGTTGATATGTACTGCGTTGGTCTTTTTTATGACTATTCCTGGCATTGCCTTGTTTTATGGCGGATTGCTGAGAAGTAAAAATGTACTTTCGTTGATAACACAAGTGATGATGATCTTTAGTGTTGTGGTCATTCTTTGGATAACGTTCGGTTATAGTTTGGCTTTTACTGCAGGTAATAAAATTTGGGGTGGGTGGTCACTTACTTTCTTGAATAATGTTTCTCTAGGATCTGTTTCTGGTTCAATTAATCAATATGTTCATATTGCCTTTCAAGGCTCTTTTGCTGTGATAACGATTGCATTGATTGTTGGAGCACTGGGTGAACGTGTCCGTTTTTCAGCATTGGTAATTTTTACGGTTATTTGGTTCACGTTTTCTTATATCCCGATTGCTCACATGGTATGGGGAGAAGGCGGCTGGTTAATTGATGATGGAGCACTCGATTTTGCCGGAGGAACAGTGGTTCATATCAATGCCGCTATTGCAGCCCTTGTTGGTGCTTACTTACTTGGAAAGCGTCGTGACTATCAACATACAGCACTTAAACCGCATAATTTACCGATGGTATTTACAGGAACGGCTGTACTTTACATTGGTTGGTTTGGCTTTAATGCCGGCTCTGCTGGTAGTGCAAATGCGATTGCGGCATTAGCATTTTTAAATACGGTAATCGCAACGGCAGGAGCTGTACTTTCTTGGACTTTATCTGAATGGTTAGTCAGAGGAAAACCATCGATGCTAGGCAGTTGCTCTGGTTGTATTGCTGGGCTGGTGGCGATTACGCCAGCAGCTGGTACTGTTGGTGTTATGGGGGCGTTATTTATTGGTGTAACAGGTGGAATTATCGGACTTTGGGGCGTTGTTATTTTAAAACGGTGGTTAAAAGTTGATGATGTTTGTGATGTCTTCGGTATTCATGGTACTTGTGGTATTGCGGGATGTTTGTTAACGGGGGTATTTACGGCTTCATTTTTAGGGGGAGTGGGCTATAGCGATGGCATGACATTAAGCAAGCAAGTTTTAATACAGTTAATGAGTGTCGTTATTACGGTGATTTGGTCAGGTGTTGTGGCTTATATTGGTTTTAAAATCGCAGATAAGCTGGTGGGATTACGTGTTTCTGAAGAAGAAGAGCATGATGGGTTAGATTTAACGTCTCATGGTGAAAGAGCTTATCAGCAGTAATTGTCTATTCCCCCTCTTTTGAGGGGGGAATATGCTGATTTATTATTTTGTATGCTTAGGGCGTTTTTGGCGAATAACCCCTTCTTGAACAGATGAAGCAACTAACTGACCATTTGTATTAAAGAATTTCCCTCTAACAAATCCTCTTCCTCCTGATGCTGATGGGCTTTCAATCACATACAGTAACCAATCATCAATACGAAATGGACGATGAAACCACATGGAATGGTCAATTGTGGCCACTTGAAGGCTTGGATCCATAAATCCTAAACCATAAGGTTGAAGTGCCGTAGGTAAGAAGTCAAAATCAGAAACATAACCTAACATATATTGATGTAGAAATGGATCTGATGGCATGTCGCCACGACTACGATACCAAACATAGCGTTCTGCGGGGGCTTTAGAGTAGCCAAAAGGGTTAAAGTATTGCACTGGGCGTGCTTCAAAAGGCGTTTCTCGTAATGCTAAAGATTTAATGGGTTCTGGTAATTTAGGAGCCATTTTTTTCAAAATATCATCTTGAGAGATAAGCTCATTGGGAAACGGAACATCAGGCATTGTATCTTGATGTTCAAAGCCCTCTTCAAACTCTTGAAAAGAAACTGTCATATAAAAAATGGGCTTACCATGCTGAATCGCACTGACTCTACGAGTACTGAATGAACCACCATCACGAATAAACTCTACGTCATAAACAATGGGTTTATGGCTATCACCAGGACGTAAAAAATAGCTGTGAAAGGAATTGATATAGCGGTTATCTGCTATTGTTTGTTTTGCTGCGTACAGCGCTTGTCCTACAACTTGTCCACCAAAAACTTGAGGTAGCCCTAAATCTTCGCTTTGCCCTCTAAATAGGCCTTCTTCTATTTTTTCAAGTGCCATCAAGTTGATGAGATCTTTTAATGCCTGACTCATAGTGTACCTGTACCATTAGATCGGGTTATTTTTTATAAAGTGATTATATACAATCCTAAGAATATAAAAAAATAATCTCCTTTTTATCTTAGATCTCAACCTAATGTTTTATGAACATAGTTGATGAGATTATTATTTATTAGCTTATTGAATACGGTCTGATGGATTTATGAGAGGCAAAAAGAGTGTTAAAGGCTATTAAATAAGAGATAATCCTTGATTTGGGTAATTAATCATCACTTAGGCTTACTGTCCTTGCTATTTTGGCGAGATTAAAACATAATGCGTGTCGTCTTAGCAATAAGGCAATCTATGGGGTCTTGTTGGTTCTCCCGCAACGCTAACTTGTTAACTCGGTCAGGTCCGGAAGGAAGCAGCCATGGCAGGTGTCGCGTGTGCCGGGATGTCGCTGGCAAGGCCCCACCCAATTTTAACCCTCTTAAATTCGTACCCTCCTATTTTTTATCTCCAATAATAGCATTTTTTGCATGTTATATTTTCTTGCGAATATCAATATCGTCTATATGGGAAATAATAAATTTAATGTATTGATGCGTCATTTGAAAATGAATGATGATATTTGTAAATGGGGTATTTTGGGTAAAATAGTGCTGTCATGCCGTAATAAGTTAACGGCATGATGGTGTGTAATCATTCTACTGATAAGAAAACGTGAATAAAAAAACGATATCTAAATTAAGAAATAATAACCCTACTATAATAAAAAATAAAAATAGCAAAAATAAAATTAAGCTAATTAAATAGTGCTAGATTATCTTACGAACTTCCAAACAGAAGCTGGAATTTTGTCATAGAGCTTATTCATAGTCAGTTCAGCCAAACGATGATCAGCTGCTGAATAAAACAGCTCTAGTTCATCATCAGAGAGCTCATATTTGTTTTTTTCAATTACTCGCTCTAATGTTTCGATTGAGGTACATTTTCTTAAACGCATTAGATAGTCTGTCTTAGTCATGTTGTCTTTTCTCTATTATTTCAAATAAAACTAAAGATAATTAAATTTACTTAATATAACTTTTGGGATTTTTAGCAATAAGAGTTAAAAGCGAATGGTTTAACTCTTTCCAATTATTGATATCTGTGTAAGAAATTGAAGTATTACCAAATAAACGATATGTCTCTTCAAGGTACTCTTCCATAAGAGTATTAATTACTTGTTTATCTGGATGTTTTATCTTAAATTTCCAACTAAAGTCCATAATGTGTTCAATTAAGACATTGAGGTCAACACTTTTTGTGCTACTCAGATCATTGTGCCAAACAGTGTTATTTTTATCTAAAGAGTCTAAAGCTTGCTGTAATAGCTCCTCACATAAAAACGACAATTCAGCTAAATCTACTTTTTCTGGTGAATATTCGTCCATAACTTATCGTGGGTGAATTAATAGGAAATATTCATTAATAATGGTAAATACGTAGAATGAACAATTATTAATGAGACATATCACATAATTCATTAATGGATTAATAAAAAAAACATAAACTTAAAATCAGGTATTTATATTTACCTGTATGCTAAAAGCGTTTAATAATTATATTTATTATTTCTAACAAAGTAATAGCATATCGAAAGGCGATATCAAACACTCGATTGCATACATGAGAGTTTAAAAATGACACAATAAAATGTTTCTTTGCTTAATATAGCACTATTATCGCATAAGTCACTATCTGAACAACAGAAATTTGTCTATTTTCGTAAAAATTAAGAAATCCCAATCAAGATGATCATTTTTTAACATCATGATTATCTTTATTTTTATTGGTGTTTACATGTTTAAGCGTGTAAATGAGGTATATTTACTGTTGTTATTTATAAATAACAGTATTGTTTGATTTTGACAAAAAGTCATATATAAGAAAAAAAATAAAATGCGTTTATTGATTAAAGGGATATTTTTTTAAAATAATATACTGAGAGAAGTTTTCATTTTAAACGATATATCAATAGATAAAGAAAAAGGCCACTTACGTGGCCTTTTTGTATTCACAACAAATTAGTGTGAATTACTTGGATGCTCTAAATCTTCATTTTTCTTCGTAAATCGTCTACGGATCACGACGAAGAAAATAGGAACGAAATAGATAGCGAGGGAGGTTGCGGCAATCATACCACCGAATACACCTGTACCTACAGAGTTCTGTGCACCAGAACCCGCACCATTACTTAATACAAGGGGAATAACCCCTAACATAAAGGCCAGAGAGGTCATTAGAATTGGACGTAGACGCATTCTAACAGAGTCTAACGTTGCTTCTATGAGTCCTTTTCCTTCTTTTTCCATCAAGTCTTTGGCGAATTCAACAATCAAGATTGCGTTTTTCGCCGATAACCCAATGGTTGTTAAGAGCCCAACCTTAAAGTAAACGTCGTTCTCAAGACCCCTTAATGAGGTTAATGCAAGCGCACCAATGACACCCAGAGGGACGACTAACATAACGGAGAAGGGGACTGACCAGCTTTCATAAAGAGCAGCAAGGCAGAGGAATACGACTATCAAGGAAATGGTATACAGCGCAGGCGCTTGGTTACCAGATAAACGCTCTTGATATGACATTCCTGTCCATTCGTAACCGATACCACTTGGTAATTTACTTGCGAGATCTTCCATCATCAGCATTGCATCACCACTACTTTGACCCGGTGTTGCACTACCTTGAATTTGGACAGCAGGTAAACCGTTATAACGCTCTAAACGTGGAGAGCCATATAACCAAGGATCTTTACTTGTATCAATGAACGATGAGAATGGAACCATCTGACCGACATTGTTACGAACATAAAGATTACCGATATCTTGTGGCAACATACGGAATTGTGATTCAGCTTGAACATAAACTTTTTTAACACGACCACGGTCGATAAAGTCGTTGACGTAGCTGCCACCAAACATGGTACCTAATGTTGAATAGATATCGCTAATTGCAACACCTTGAGCTTGCGCTTTTTCTAGATCGATATATAGACGATACTGTGATGTATCTTCCTGACCATTAGGACGTACACCCATTAACATTTGAGGTTGTTGTGCCGCCATTCCGAGTAATTGATTTCGCGCTTCCATGAGTTTTTCATGGCCGAGGTTAGCTTTATCGACTAACTCGAATTCGAACCCCCCCGCAGAGCCTAACTCAACAATCGCTGGAATATTAAATGAGTAAACAAAGGCTTCTTTAATTTGAGATAATGCCATATTGGCACGACCTACAATTGCCGGAACCTTGTCTTCATCTGCTTTACGTTCATCCCAATCATTCAATACCACGAAGACTAGACCCATATTTTGCCCTTGACCACCGAAGCCGAAGCCACTTACGGTAAAGACGGACTTAACGAGTTCTTTTTCATCAGTATTGAAGTAGTCATTTACTCTTTCTAATACGTCTTGAGTTTGTTCCTGTGTAGAGCCAGCAGGTAACTGAACCATTGTCAGTAATACCCCTTGGTCTTCTTCAGGTAAGAACGATGCGGGTAAGCGGATAAACATTAACGCCATGCCCACGACTAATAAAACGTAAATTAATAAGTAACGACCAGTTCCACGAAGAGTACGGGATACACTGTCAGTATAGTGATGGCTACTTTTTTCAAAGGTACGGTTAAACCAACCAAAGAAGCCAGTTTGCACACCATGACTGCCTTTGGGTACAGGCTTTAACATTGTTGCACAAAGTGCAGGTGTTAAAATCAATGCAACGAAAACAGACAGGATCATGGCTGATACGATGGTGATCGAGAACTGACGATAGATAGCCCCCGTTGAACCACCAAAGAATGCCATTGGAATAAATACCGCAGAAAGCACAAGGGCGATACCGACCAGCGCACTTTGGATTTGCCCCATAGATTTACGAGTTGCTTCTTTAGGTGACAACCCTTCTTCTTGCATAACACGTTCGACGTTTTCTACTACAACGATGGCGTCATCCACCAGAAGCCCGATGGCAAGAACCATTGCGAACATCGTCAAAGTATTTATCGAATAACCAAACGCCGAGAGTATGGCAAAAGTACCTAATAAAACAACCGGTACTGCGATTGTTGGGATTAACGTAGCTCGGAAATTCTGTAAGAACAGATACATAACTACGAATACCAGCATGATGGCTTCAATAAGCGTTTTTACCACTTCGAAAATAGAGATCTTAACGAATGGCGTTGTATCATAAGGATAAACGACCTCTAATCCCGCAGGGAAAAATGGTTCCATTTCAGCTAATGCAGCACGTACAGCCGTTGCGGTATCTAATGCGTTGGCCCCCGTTGCTAACTTAATACCAATACCAGAAGCAGGTAGGCCATTAAAGCGAGCAATAGTACTGTAGTTTTCAGCACCCATTTCAACAATACCGAGATCTTTTAGCTTAACCTGCGAACCGTCAGTGTTGACTTTCATTAGGATGTCGCCAAATTGCTCTGCGGTATTAAGTCGAGTTTGAGCAATAATAGATACGTTTAAACGCTGACCAGGAACAGGAGGGGTGCCCCCTAATTGACCCGCTGCCACTTGGTTATTCTGTGCTTTTATTGCACCAATAACGTCAAGCGTTGTCATGTTATATTTTACTAGTTTATCGGGATCTAACCAGATACGCATTGCGTATTGGGTACCAAATAACTGAGTTTCACCCACACCAGTAACACGGCTTAACGGGTCTTTAATTGTTGCACCTACATAGTCTGCGATATCATCTTGTGACATTGAGCCGTCAGCAGAGATGAACCCCGCAACCATCAAGAATGAACTTGAGGATTTATCAACACTGATCCCTTGTTGTTGCACTTCCTGAGGTAATAACGGCATAGCAAGTTGCAGTTTATTTTGCACCTGTACTTGCGCGATATCAGGATCAGTACCTGCTTCAAAGGTCAGAGTGATATTCATCATACCGGCTGAATCACTGGTTGCAGACATATACACCATATTATCGATACCATTCATATTTTGTTCGATAACTTGGGTAACAGTGTTCTGCACAGTGGTGGCGTCAGCACCAGGATAAACCGCAGAGATAGAAATCGCTGGCGGTGCAATCGTTGGATACTGGGCAACAGGCAGTTTGATGAGTGCCAGAAGACCTGCGAGCATGGTAATTATCGCAATTACCCACGCAAATATCGGTCTATCTATAAAAAACTTAGGCATGGATCACCGACTCCTTATTGAGGATTCTTAGCTGGCTCAGTTTGTTCAGGTGATGGCTTTGCATCTAAATTTTCCTCTTGAGGCGTTACTGTCATTTTGGGTTTTGCTTTTTGCAATCCAGAAACGATAACGCGCTCACCCGCCTGAACACCACTATTCACTAGCCATTTATTACCAACAGCTTGTGACACATCAATGGTACGAACTTCAACAACATTGTCTTTATTAACAACCATTGCTGTTGCATCCCCACGAGCTGTACGAATAACGGCCTGCTGTGGGATCAAAATTGCATTTTGACGAATACCATTTTCTAATTTAGTACGGACAAACATACCTGGTAATAATTCACCATTGGGGTTAGGTATGATAGCACGCATCGTAATTGAGCCTGTGGTTTCATCAACAGTCACATCAGAAAATTCTAAATGACCTTTCTGTGCGTAAGCTTGCCCATTGGTCAATGTTAAATGAACAACAGGTTTACCTTGTTCTTGACGGATAACACCACTTTCAATTTCATTTTTAAGTTTCAGGTAATCTTCACTCGATTGTGTCACGTTGACATAAATCGGATCGATTTGCTGAACAGTGGTGAGTGCCACTTGTTGACCTGGCGCGACAAGTGCGCCTTCAGTCACAGTAGACTTACCTGAGCGACCTGAAATGGGCGCAGTCACTTTTGTATATTCAAGATTAATCTTTGCTGTCGTTACAGCAGCTTCACCTGCTCTAACGGCCGCAACAGCTTGCGCATATTGAGACGTTGCAGTATCAAAATCTTGTTTGCTGACATAGTTTGTACCCAGTAGAGGCTTATAACGCTCCACAGTGAGACGAGCTATTTCAGCATTAGCTTTAGCTTTCGCTAATTCAGCTTGCGCACTATTTAACGTTGCTTCAAAAATAGCTGGGTCGATTTGGTACAAAGATGTACCTGCTTCTACATAGCTACCTTCTTTGTAATTGCGGTTTAAAATAATGCCGCCAACTTGAGGGCGAACTTCAGCAATACGGAAGGCTGATGTACGACCTGGTAGATCAGTGGTGATTGTCAGAGATTGCGCTCCTAAAGTCACAACACCGACAGCCGGTGCAGGAGGTGGACCCCCAGCAGACTGTTTAGCTTTGTCGTCACATCCAGCAAGAACCAAGCTGCCTGATAGCACTAACAGAGCCAGAGGCAAAACCCCTCTGTTTTTTCGCATAAGAAAACCTCTATTCAAACGTTGTTTCCCGGGATAAAAATAATTAAGTTGATGATTGATTGCGATGTATAGTACAAACATACATGAATGTATGTAAATTAACTTCAGTCAAAATCGAGGAATAATGGCACGAAAAACTAAACGACAGGCACAAGAGACAAGACAGCAGATAATTGATGCTGCACTTAGGCTGTTTACTGTGCAAGGCGTTTCTGCCACATCACTTTCAGATATTGCCACCGCTGCCGGTGTTACTCGTGGTGCAATATATTGGCACTTTAAAAATAAAGTGGATTTATTTACTGAAGCGTGCGAACTCACCGACTTAAAAATAGAATCTTTAGAAATAGAGTATCAAACAAAATACCCAGATGATCCACTATTTGTATTAAGAGAATTGCTTATTTACATATTGACATCGATTGTCGAAGATCCTAAACATAATGCACTTTTGGAAATATATTTCCATAAATGCGAATTTGTCGGAGAAATGACACCAATTGTTGAAATTCGTAGAGAATTGTGTGCAGCTGATTACTCTAGAATAGAGCAATCTTTATCTCGTTGTGTTGAAAAAAAACAACTCCCATCCAACCTTAATTTAAGAAGGGCCGCCATCATGTTAAGAGCCATGATGACTGGTCTTGCCGAAAACTGGTTATTTTCACCAGAAAGTTTTTCTATCAAAGATGAAAGTCAATATTTGGTTGATAGCTTTATTGATATGATAAAGCACAGTGCAAATATGAGAATATCTGCACCCTCTTAATCTATTATTAAACAAAAGGGAGACATTCATGAGTAAGGTATTAGTTATTGCTAATGGTGCGGCTTATGGTAATGAGTCATTATTTAACGCGTTGCGTTTATCTATTACATTAAAAGAACAGCACCCAGAAACTCAATTAAATATCTTTTTAATGTCGGATGCTGTTACGGGAGCTTTAGCTCGCCAACAGCCTAAAGAAGGTTATAACTTACAACAAATGCTGGAAATTTTAACAGCACAAAATGTTCCTGTTAAATTATGCAAAACATGTACAGATACCCGCGGTATCAGTGACTTACCATTAGTTGATGGTGCAGAGTTAGGCACATTAGTTGATTTAGCACAGTGGACGCTAGATGCAGATAAAATACTAACCTTCTGATCATTATTTCGGTTTCTCAGGCGAGAAACATCCAAGCAACTTGTTCTGTTTACACTGCCAATTTAACGTAATTGGATTATACTAATAAACAGTTTTTCAATATTAATTGAACAAGTTGCTTAATCATGCGGATACATACTTTTTTTTCTTCCTTTAATAATCGAATGACGACGATTGTCGCTATCACGGTTATTATTTTTATTCTTTGGTGCCTCTCCATCACCTCCGTTTTAGCTGCGGTTCCCACCAATTTACCTACTCAAGAAAATATTCAAAATCAGCTCAATTTATTAAACAAACGTAGCGAGTTAAGTGCAGAAGATAAATTAACTATTGCGGATTTAGAACAATCACTTTTATTACTTGATAATATTCAACAGCTAGAAAAAAAATCAGTAAATTATAATAAAACCGTAGAGCAACTACCTGAGAAACTGCGTAGTACGCAATATCAACTCAATCAATTAAAACAAAAAGTTGCCAATAAAGAAGTGGATGACTACCAAAAATCATTGGAAACATTACCATTAGCAACATTGGAATCACAATTAGAAAGTGTCTTGCAATCTTTACAAAAATCTCAAGATGATTTGGCTAATTACAGTAATGAACTTATCGTATTACAAACTCAGCCTGAAAGGGCGCAATCTATTTTATTTAATAATTCAGAAAGACTGCAACAAATAAGAACATTGCTGAATAAAAGTAGTGCAGATAAAGCGCAGATGCGACCTTCTGCTGTGCAGTTATTGCAATTAGAGCAATATTACCTTCAACAACAAAACAATTTTCAAAAGCGCACGCTACAGTCAAATGTGCAATTACAAAGCTTATTACAACTTCAACGTGACTATAGTTCTGCGTATATCGACCTTTCACAAGAACGTGCACAGTGGCTTCAAGAAGCCATCAGTGATAAACGCCTAGATAGCTCAGAAGAAACAGCGAAAGAAGCGCAAAGTACGGAGCTTGATAATCAAGCCATTAATAATGATCCCTTTTATTTAGCGCAAACAGAAATTAATAAGCGCCTTAGTGATAAGCTAATTGTTACAACACAAAATAATAATGAGTTAAATCGCCATAGTTTAATGGTGAAAAACCGCCTAGACAGAGCTATTCAATCTGAACGAAACCTAAAAGAACAAATTGATGTATTAAAAGGAAGTTTGTTACTTTCCCGAATTTTATTTGAAGAACAAGTTGATTTACCGGATGGTATTTTTATTAATAATTTACCTGATAAAATCGCTGATTTGCGGTTAGAGCAATTTGAAATTAATAAACAACGTGATCAGATAATACAACCCAATATCTATCTTGATCAGTTGATGCAGGAATACCAAACAGCTCATCCTGAAGTTACCGATCCTAATGCACTAAAAGAGTTACGTAGTGCATTAGAATTACTTGTTGATGCGCGTCGAGAGTTGCTTGATAAACTTAATAATCAATTAGGTAATCAAATTTCAGGTTCGATAAATCTGCAAATGGATCAGCAACAATTACGCAGTGTTGTAAGCTCTTTAGAAGGTACATTAGCACAACAGATTTTCTGGGTGAGTAGTAACAAACCTATCAATCTCAATTGGTTTTCAACGTTTCCTTCTCAAGCAGTGGCAGAATTTCAAAGTTTTAAATTGAATTGGTCAAATGAAAATCTGTTGATCGGGGCTAAGAAATCACTCCCTGTCCTTATTGCGTTGATTCTGTTTGGTTCAATACTGATTTGGCAACGTAAAAAACTAGATACTCAGTTTGAAAAGCTGAATGGGGATATTAATAAGCTCAATAAAGATTCTCAGCTACATACACCTCTGGCGTTAGGCATTGTTTTCCTAAAAACATTACCTCTTTCTTGTTTTGTTTTAGCGATTGGTTATTGGCTAATAAATAGTTTTAATGTGCAACAAGAATTTATCTGGTCTTTTGCTTGGCAATTTGCGGTATTTTGGCTGATGTTTGAATGGTCTTATCGTTTAATGTCTGATAATGGCGTTGCTGTAAAACATTTTAAAATCCCTGTAGAGCGAGTTCAGCAAAATCGTAAACGTTTATTACGTCTTTCTTTTCCTATGCTACCAATTATTTTGCTTTCTGCTTATGGTATTAATAACCCATTATTACTGGTGGGTGATGTTATTGGGCAATTGGTTGCGATTATTTCACTGTTTTGTATTAGTTTATGTGCGTTGCCATTTTGCCGTGAAATGTGGCAAGAAAAGGGCAATCATGTTGTTAGAACGGTTGTGATCACCCTATTAACGTTCTCGCCTTTAATTTTAATGGGGTTAGTGATTTTTGGTTATTACTATACGGCGTTACGTTTAGCAAATCGCTGGATTGATAGCTTATATCTGCTTATGTTGTGGTTCATTGCTTATCATGCCAGTTTGCGGGGATTAACCGTGGCGGCTCGAAGGCTTGCTTACCGTCGAGCTATCGAGCGTAGGCAAGCGATGTTAAAAGAAAAAAAAGAGAGCGAAGATAATAGCCTTGAGCCAATTCAAGAGCCACCCATGGATATGGAGCAAATCAATCAGCAATCATTAAGACTGACAACAATGATTTTATTTATCATTTTTGCGTCTAGCTTCTACGGTATCTGGTCTGATTTTATTACTGTATTTACCTATTTAGATGGTATCTCGCTCTGGAGTTACACTTTACCTACTGAGTTAGGCAATGTTGTCAAAGCTGTCACCGTAGCAGATCTCTTATTGTCTATTTCTATTATGGCAATTTCTTGGTTTTTGACGCGAAACTTACCCGGTTTATTAGAAGTATTAATTTTATCGCGCATCAAATTGCAACAAGGCGCTTCTTATGCCATTACGACCATTCTAACCTACGTTATTATTGCTATGGGTACTATTGTTTCTCTAGGAATATTAGGTGTGGCATGGGAAAAATTACAATGGTTAGCTGCTGCTTTAACGGTAGGGTTAGGGTTTGGTTTACAAGAGATATTTGCAAACTTTGTGTCTGGTTTAATCATCTTGTTTGAAAGACCGGTCAGAATTGGCGATACCGTTACTATCGGGAGCTATTCTGGTACTGTTAGTCGAATTCGAATAAGGGCAACGACTGTGACAGACTTTGATCGTAAAGAAGTGATTATTCCCAATAAAGCCTTTGTAACAGAACGTCTTATTAACTGGACATTATCGGATACAGTCACACGTATTATTATTCAGGTGGGGGTGGCTTATGGATCTGATCTTGATAAGGTCAAAGCTATCTTAATGAAAGCGGCAAAAGAGAATGCCAGAGTGATGACTGAGCCTGAGCCAGTCGTCTTATTCACTGAGTTTGGCGCCAGTACGCTAAACCACGATTTACGTTTTTATGTCAGAACATTAGGGGATAGAAGCATTGCAATTGATGAAGTTAATCGTGCTATTGATAAGCTTTGTAATGAAAACGACATTAATATTGCATTTAATCAACTTGATGTTTATTTGCATAATAAACAAGGTGATGAAGTACAAGAGATAAAACGCCCTCTTGATGGTTCAACACCTGAAACGAATCCCCCTTTGGCTTAATTAAGGGGAATATTTGTTGATTGTGCCGCCAATTTGTTTTCATAATCTTGGCGCACAATCTCAAGGGCTTCTAGTGCTGTTTTAGGATCAATATGGTGACTTTCAAGTAAATAGATAAGATCAACAGCCAACTGAACAGATTCTGGGGCTTCTTTTAAACTCATAATAATCGCCTTTAAAATTTATCCTCTTGTTTTTCAATGCTTTTTTCGATAGAGAAAAGGGCGTTTTTACAGCGTGCTAGGCGATTCTCCAGTGTGGCAATTTCTTTTTGCAATTCTTGTTGCTGCATAAAACTCTGTGCTTGCGTTAATGAAAGTTCTCTATCTTGGATCATGGCCTGTAGTCTGCGCTCATAATCCTGATGTTGGGCAAGTTTTTGGTATAAATCGACACTTTTTTTTCGTTGAGTAAGTTGGTTCTCTTGCTTTCTTAGTGTTTGTGTCGATAATTCACGAGTTAATGCTTCTATTTGTTGTAGGATTTGTGTGGCCAGAAATTTAACTTGCTGGCTTCGTTGTGCCTCAACACAAGCGATTAACTGGGTAAAATTATCGCGGATCTGTTGCATATAGCCGCCAAGAGAATCACTTCGGCGGTGGAATAGTGCTGTGTCGAAGCAAGGTGCTGCAATTTTTTTGTTTGCAATAGGCGCCAGTGTTTCGGCAAGATTGTCTATCTGTTTTTTAAACAAGCTTAAAGGATCAGGTTTATTCATCAGGTTCTTGTCCTTGTTTTGATAAAAACATGAATTGACTTAAAGCAACAAAAAAGAGTTGTTAACTGGCTTTCTGTTGCATTTTAACGGCATATTGCATAGATTCTATCGTTTCGTTTTTTATTATGGCACTGATTATGACTGCTAACGCGCAACAACTGCAATTTATTAAAGACAGTATTGAAACCATTCCTGATTATCCAAAAGAAGGGATATTATTTCGTGATATCACTACATTACTGGATAATCCTGCTGCATATCAGGCAACCATTGATTTATTGGTAGAACACTATCAAGGTCAGGGTATCACTAAAGTCGTGGGTACCGAAGCTCGCGGTTTCTTATTTGGTGCTCCGGTCGCTCTACGTCTTGGTGTTGGTTTCGTTCCTGTTCGTAAAAAAGGTAAATTGCCTCGCGAAACGCTCAGTGAAACTTATGATTTGGAATACGGCACAGATACTTTAGAGATCCACAAAGACAGTATCACGGATAAAGATAAAGTATTAATGGTTGATGATTTACTGGCAACAGGTGGCACCATTGAAGCAACTGCACGTCTTATCCGTCGTTTAGGTGGAACTGTGACAGAAGCAGCCTTTATTATCTGCTTACCTGATTTAGGCGGTATTGAACGCTTAGAAAAACAAGGTGTTCACAGCTTTACACTAGTTGATTTTCCAGGACATTAATATCTTCACTGTTTAGAGTGTGGTGATTCACACCATTATTTTAAACATGAGTAATAGTGCGGGTACTTTTGTGTTATTTGTGTGTGATATATAAATATCCATGGCCCGCACAATTGATTTTCTTTTCTGACACACGTCAAATATTCGACGGTTCTTTCATCAATATCTCATTTGTTTCTGACAAATCTCGCTCAATGGGGCGTCCCTGTGTTAGCATAGAGATAAATCTCGTTCAAATTTAGCGGAATCAATGAGCTATCAGGTACTTGCCCGTAAGTGGCGCCCACAAACTTTTCACGATGTTGTCGGTCAACGTCATGTGTTGACGGCTTTAGCTAATGGTCTAGATCATCAGCGACTTCATCACGCCTATCTTTTTTCAGGCACTCGAGGTGTCGGAAAAACCACTATTGCCCGCTTATTTGCTAAAGGGCTCAATTGTGAAACAGGCATTACGAGTAAACCTTGTGGTCAATGTGCAAATTGCCTTGAAATAGAACAGGGGCGTTTTGTTGATTTAATTGAAATAGATGCTGCATCGCGTACCAAGGTAGAAGATACCCGTGAACTGCTTGATAATGTGCAATATGCGCCAGCACGTGGACGTTTCAAAGTCTACTTGATTGACGAAGTTCATATGCTTTCTCGTCACAGTTTTAATGCGCTATTAAAAACATTAGAAGAACCACCAGAGCACGTTAAATTCCTACTAGCGACGACAGATCCACAAAAATTACCGGTCACGATTTTATCGCGTTGTTTACAGTTTCATTTGCGCGCGTTAGATATCGACCAGATTGCGACTCAACTCGAAAAAGTACTTACCGCTGAGCATATTGAAAATGATGTAAGAGCACGTCAGCTTATTGCTCGAGCAGCCGATGGCAGTATGCGAGATGCTTTAAGTTTAACGGACCAAGCTATTGCAAGTGGTGAAGGGGTTGTCAGTACTGAAGTTGTTAGCCAAATGCTTGGTACTATTGATGATGCTCAGCCTTTAGCACTGATTGAAGCTCTAGTAAAAGCAGATGGTCAACAAGTGATGTCACTAGTTAATGAAGTGGCTTCAAGGGGCACCGATTGGGAAAACTTCTTGGTTGAAACACTTTCATTATTGCATCAAATTGCCATGTTGCAATTATTGCCAAGTGAAGATAATCCCCAAGAACAATTTACCCAAGAACGTTTGCGCCTATTGGCTAAATCTGTTTCACCACAAGACTTACAACTCTATTATCAAACCTTATTGGTTGGACGAAAAGAACTGGCTTATGCACCAGATAGACGCATGGGCGTTGAAATGACGTTATTAAGGGCGTTGGCTTTTCATCCAAAAACAGTGATTGATGAGGTTTCTTCTGCACCATTAGCACAAACTTTACCTTCTACGTCATTGCCTACGAATAGAATGTCTGAACACAATGCCCAACAAGTGCCTCAGATACATTCGTCACAAAATACACGTTCTTCTTCACCTATGGATAATACCTCATTAGGTAATAGTCCAGCAGCACAACTTTTAAGAGCACGGCAGGCGATAAAGGGGACGGAACAACAAACTCCGCCAAAAAAGTCTGAACCGGCAATGCCAAATCAGGCTAAGCCGGCTGCTAGTGCATTAGAGCGGCTAGCAGCCGTGAGTGAAAGACGTCAGCAAGTTGCTAAGCGTCAATCTAATCCTAATGCACTCGAGAAAAAGAAAAAAGAAGCGTATCAATGGCGTCCACAAAATCCTGAGTTGATGTCAACGCAAGAGACGGTATCTTCGCCTAAAGAGATCAAAGAAGTTCTCGAATACGAAAAAACCCCTGAATTAGCGGCAAAAATCGCGAAAGAATCACAAGAAAGAGATGCATGGGCTGCTGAAATTGAAAAAATGCCATTACCTAAATTGGTGCAACAACTGGCATTAAATGCGTATAAAGAGACAGTAAGTGAAGAAAACGTGATTTTGCATTTACGAACGAGACAGAAACATTTAAATTCTGCAAATGCGCTACGCACACTCACAAATGCATTAAGTGAATTGCATGGAAAAGCAATTTCACTCACAATTATAGAAGATGATGATCCCGCGGTAAAAACTCCGCTGGAGTGGCGACAAGCCATTTATGATGAAAAGTTGGCGTTATCGCGTCAATCGATTATTACGGATAAAACAATTCAAACATTACAGCAATATTTTGATGCTGAATTGGATGAAGAGAGTATCCGACCTGTTTAATCGCAACATGTTGTATGACTTCATACTGTGTGGCTTTTACAAAGAGAGACAATTATGTTCGGAAAAGGTGGTTTGGGCAATCTGATGAAGCAAGCCCAACAAATGCAAGACAAAATGCAACAAATGCAAGAAGAGATCGCGAACTTAGAAGTGACCGGTGAATCTGGCGCTGGCTTAGTCAAGATCACTATCAATGGTGCTCATAATTGCCGTCGTGTTGAAATCGATCCTAGTCTGCTAGAAGATGACAAAGAGATGTTAGAAGATCTGATTGCAGCCGCCTTTAATGATGCTGCGCGTCGTATCGATGAAACACAAAAAGAGAAAATGGCCTCTGTCTCTAATGGTATGCAATTACCACCAGGCTTTAAGATGCCATTCTAATGCAAACTAGCCCACTTCTTGAATCATTAATGGAAGCGTTGCGTTGTTTGCCTGGTGTCGGGCCTAAATCAGCGCAACGAATGGCTTTCCAACTGCTTCAGCGTGATAGAAGCGGTGGTATGCGACTTGCACAAGCGTTAACGCGTGCAATGTCTGAAATCGGTCATTGCTGTGATTGCCGTACTTTTACTGAAGAAGAGCGTTGCACCATTTGTGCCAATGTTCGTCGTCAGCAGAATGGGCAAATTTGTGTTGTGGAAAGTCCTGCAGATATTCATGCTATTGAGCAGACAGGGCAGTTTGCGGGCCGATACTTCGTTTTAATGGGGCATTTATCCCCTTTAGATGGCATCGGACCGATGGATATTGGTTTAGATAGACTTGAAGAGCGTTTGAGCCAAGAAACGATTTCAGAAGTTATCTTGGCAACAAACCCGACAGTGGAAGGTGAAGCGACAGCTAATTATATTGCTGAGATCTGTGCTCAGTATGATATTACGGCAAGCCGAATTGCTCACGGGGTTCCTGTGGGAGGCGAGCTTGAAATGGTTGATGGTACAACGCTTTCACACTCTATTGCTGGACGTCAAAAAATCTATTATTAATATAATAAATATTTTATTTGAAAAGCACCTTTTACTTAATGTAACAAGGTGCTTTTTTCATTTAATATTATGAAAAATATCGTAATTCTAATTTAAAATAATATTTTTAAGTCTTAAAACCGACTTTTTCTAAGAAATATCTTTATCTTCAAATTATTGTTTTTTTCTTTCTGATGAATTTTGCGCCTTTATGTTACATTAATCATTATCATGAAAAATAATAACTGAATGATGGAGCATCTTATGATCCCTGACGTAGCCTTAGTTGATAACAGTGAACAACGTACCCCTCTGATCTTAGTGTTAGATAGTTCTGGTAGTATGTATGGTCAGCCTATTCAACAATTAAATGAAGGCCTTAAACTACTTGAACAAGAACTAAAAAATGACGTTATCGCAGCGAAACGTGTGCGTATTTTAGTGATTGAATATGGTGGATATGACCAATGTACGGTGCATGGTGATTGGAAAGATGCGATGGACTTTACGGCTCCCGTTTTAGAAGCAAATGGCACAACCCCAATGGGACAAGCAATCATGTTGGCGCTTGAAGAGATAGAAGCTGAAAAACAACGCTTTAAACAAGCGGGTGTTGCTTATACTCGTCCTTGGCTATTTTTAATGTCTGATGGTGTACCAACTGATCAGTGGGAACAAGCCGCACAGCTTTGTCGCCAAGCAGAAGAAAGTCAAAAAACAGCAGTATTTCCAATTATGGTTGATGGTGCATCAGCAGAAGTGATGGGAAGTTTTAGTCGTAATGGTGTTAATGGTGTGAAAATGCTTAAAGGGCTGCAATTTAAAGAATTATTCTTGTGGTTAAGTGCCAGTATGCAAGTGGTTTCTCAATCAACACCGGGTGGCACTGCACAATTACCTTCAACAGATTCTTGGGCGAGTGTACCTGTTTGATGAATGATTGGTTAGCTTATGGGGCATCGGTGACAGGTATTGCCCATCAAGAACGTCAAATTCCTTGTCAGGATGCGTATTTTATTCGCCGCAAGGGCGAGTATCTTATCGCAGCTGTTTGTGATGGTGCTGGTTCATCTCGTTATAGTGAGCAAGGTGCTCAACTTGTGGCGCGGTTATTTACACTACGCATTACAGAGTGGCCAAATATTGATTTATTAACCGAAAAACAGATAGCACAGGGTACAAAACAACTTATTGAAGATATTCGCATTCAACTTGCTGAATATGCAGAAATAAAACAGTGTGCACTTAATGAATATGCATCCACTCTTGTGGCATGTTGGATTGGTGATGAAGGTGGCTACTTATTCCATTTAGGTGATGGTATTGCGGTTGTGGAATACAGTGATGGTACAAGTTATGTTTCTCAACCAGAAAATGGCGAATATGCCAATCAAACCTGGTTTGTGACGTCTGAGAACTGGGAAGCACACCTACGTGTTATACCTCTCAATAAACCAGTGAAGCAAGTTATTTTAATGTCAGATGGTGTACAGCCTTTTGCCATGAATAAAGCGTGTGATGCTCTTTACGAGCCTTTCATTACCCCCGTTATTCGTTATTTAAAAACAGTCTCAGAAGACTGTGGAAGTGAAGCACTCGCGGGAACATTGGCAGATCCTCGTACACATTCAATTACGGGTGATGATAAAACTTTAGTGATTTGCATCAGGGATGAAACGTTGTGGTAAAAGCGAGAAAAAAAAGAATAGTGACATCTGGTGCGACACAACTGCAAGATGAAAATGGTAAGATTTATCAAATTGGTGAGTTGATAAAAAGTGGGGGGGCAGGAAGTGTTAGTCACATTAATAATGCCTCTTTCCAAGTATCAAAGGTTTATCATGATAAAATTGATAAAGCTTATTATCTGAAAAAGATCACGGCAATGCAGAAGCTAAAACCTGCATTAGAAGCCATTTCTGTTAATGATACCCCAATAATTCAACTCGCATGGCCAGAAGCACGTTTATACAATAGCCAAAAGCAATTTGTTGGCTTTGTAATGCCTGAACTGGATGTGAAAAACACCATAGAGTTGGAGTATATTCTTCAAGAGCGTCAAGCAAAAGCTCATAACTTACCCACAGGGATGGGCGCTAAGGTTAGTCTGGCTTATAATCTTTGTACATTGATTGATGCATTGCATCAACAAGGACATCGTATTATTGATATGAAACCGTTAAACCTGCGGTTTTATAAATCAAGCTTATACATGTCTCTTCTTGATTGTGATGGTTTTAGTATTCAAGGTGAAAATATACGCTATCCCGCAGGGCAATTTACGGTTGAATACTTAGCGCCAGAATTTCAAGCAAAGCAAACTATTCCACAAGAGCAAGAAGAGTCGCAAGACCGATTTGCATTAGCTGTCATTATTTTTCAACTGCTTAATTTTGGTATTCACCCCTTTAGTGGTCGTCCTAAAAATGACAGTGTTCCTACTGATATTCCAAGACGTATTGCTGGTCGTTTTTATGGCTATGGCGTAAAGGCACATAATTTAATTACACCCAGTGTGGCGAGTGGACATAAACAATTACCTGATACATTAAGAATACTTTTTGATAAAGCGTTTTCTGGTGCACCTTCATTAAGACCAAGTGCCAAAACATGGGCGACGGCACTTTATGAATATGCACAACCTGAAAAACAGCAAATGGTGGTTTGTCAGAAAGATAAAAACCACCAGCATTTTGCAGGTAAAGCCTGTGTAGCATGTGCAAGACAAGCTCAATTACAGCAAGTTGCAACGACTCAAAAACAAAACCAAACGCAACGTGAGCAAGTTCGTCAAAAAAGAGTACAAAATGCGAATATCCGACAAGCGCCAATTCAAACTACGCCAGCGAAACCTATTCAACCGCCTGCGATATTTATTGCAGTTAAAAATGCAATAAACCAAGTACCCAAAGTCATATTACATACTGCTATTGCCATGATTGTTCCTGTGATTTTGGGGGTATTACTGATGAACTTTATTCCACAAGGAGCCAGCAGTAGTTTAGGTTCTAGTTGGATCGCTGATTTAATCAAAGCGGATTATATTGAACAAATACTAATAACGATGTTGAGTGTGATGTTTTTAATGGTTTCAGCCATTATCTTGTTAGTTATTTTTGTTTTCCCTTCAATGCATATTTTGAAAAGAAAGCCATAGTTTAGGGAAATAACATGAAAAAAAGAATAAAGCTGATCCTCATTATTATTGGCGTTATAACGTTACTGTTCCCTTTTTGGTTGCCAGCCTTCTTAGTTTCAACCTTTAGTTTGATTGATGGTGTTAATAGCCAAATTCTCCCCTCATCTGTTCGCTTTGATGAGCGTAATTTCTTACTGGGATTATGGCTAGGCTCTCTCATTATGACGATTGTAATGTTATTGCAATCGTGGAGAGCTAAAAATATTTACTATTTATTCGGTGGGGGGCTAGTGCTTTTAATGGCGCTGGGCGTGTCATTTTCAGTGATCCCAACGAGTGAATTGGAAGATCGTCGTCGTTTTGTTTTACAAAGTATCGAACAATCTGAATGGCAAAATTATCATTATCTTGTTGTTAATAGTGAAAATGAGATCCGTAACATTATCCGGTCTAATCAATCTAAAGCGCTGGCATCTATTAGCGCTATTGAGAAAGTGCGAATTACTTTACCAGGATTGGATTATTTTAGTGATGATGTGGCAGTAGCGACAAAAGCGAAAGAAGCTTATTTAGTTCATACCAAGGGAACATCAGAATATGCGGAAGCTGCAAAAATACTCAATTTTTATGGCGACTGGCTATTAAATCAACCTGAGATTATGGTTGCTCAGGCATTAGCTTCCCTTTCAAATAGTAATGATGCTCAATTAACGCAATCAGGTATTAATGTTATTGCTGTTGCACCATTATCACCTGAGGCATGGCAAGTTTTAGCACTTACTTATATTGCTCATCGTTCTTTGGATACACAAATTGAAAAAGCGATGTTAGCTTTAATGGTGGCAGATACGCTCAAGCAAGCTAAGCAAGGCCATAATGATATTTCAGCACAACAATTGTTGAAAAAAGCAATTTCAGAGCTTACTGAAAATCAGCGCCAGATTTATCAAATATTACAAGCGCGTGTTGTTGAAGATCGTTTTTATCGACAAAGCAGTACACCACCAGAAGAAGTCACTAAGCTTGCTAATCAGCGATTACCAGTGAGTAATGCAATTAATAATGATTTAACCACTTATCTTGAAATGCAATCAATGATGGGAAAAGAGTATCCCGGAGAAGTGATTGTTGAATCACCTAATGAAGTGAAAAACTTAACTGAGATCCGTTATCCAACAATCAGAAAATATATCCCTCGTGCAGATGTTATTTTATCCGTTGATGTTGATCCTCAAGGGCGTATTTCAGGGCTTTGGGTGCAAAACAGTAGTGGTATTCATGCTTTCGATGATCAAGCTGTGAAAGCTGCTCGTTATTGGCGTTTTATGCCAAACAAAGACGGATATCGCCAACGTGTGACAGTCCGTTTTGAAAGTACCCGTCTTGGTTGGAAAGAGTATGCGGTTAAGCAACAATCAACATTGATAACATTGGTTAAAGCTTATGCGAGACAAGATGTAAAAGGGATAACACTGACTGAAAATGCTTATACAGAACTGAAAAAGCAAGCACCTGAATTAGAAGATGGAAGAGAAGCAACTCGCTCTAGCTATGATCCTTATGCTTCTTATTACCCTAGATTATCTCAACAACAGCAAGAAAAGCGTGCAGCGTTACAAGCTATCTTAAAAGAGTTGCAGACATTGCCTAATGGTAAAAATAACCATGAAAGTTGGGATAATAGCATTCGCTTTTTAAATGAAAAACTTGCTCTTCATCAGGATAATGCTGATATCGTGAGAACAGTGGCACGTTTTGAATTGCAATATTACAACGTAGGAACCAATAATTTAGCCAGTTCTCCGAAAATTTATCCTCAAGATAAAGAATATTGGCAAACTTTATTACTCAATGCGCGTACTCACTTTGAACAGGCCATTGCATTAGAACCCGATCGTGAAGATGTTTGGTTAGGTTGGGGGATAACATGGTTAGATGAAGATCCTGAAATTGCAGCAGGTGCATTTGCTAAAGCGGCACAGCAAAAATCAAAAGAGAGTATTAGCTCTTTAATGCAAATGCTAGAAATGAGAATGGTGATAAATACACTTGAGGGTGCTCGCTTAGAGCGCTATCAAACCTTGCGAGCAAGAATGGATATGCGTTATTTACCAGAAGGTATTGAAGTCAAACCTTCAGATGATTATCTCAGTGATGACTTAACACAAATTCAGTTAGCTCAACGTGCAATACCAGCATCAGAACCGAATAGCAAAGTTATTCGCTCACCGTTAAGTGTTGATAGAGTTGAGCAATCAAATCGGATATTTAGTGTTGATTTCTCATCAGCAAATATCAAAGGCAGTAATCAGCCGTTACCAAAAGTGAATGCACCTAACTCCGCACCTAAAACAGGGGATATGATCTTACAACTTGATATTGATCCTCAAGGTGTTCCTACAGTGGTGATGCTAAAAAGCAGTAGTGGTGATATGAGCATTGATAATGCTGTGATTGATGTTGCTTATCAGTGGCGATTTAATGGTTCACCTTCTCGAAAAGGTAATGTACTTTTGATATCCGTTCAATTTAGTCAATAATCTTACTTTGTTTAAATAATGTTATAAAAAAACGCCTTTTTTGTTGATGTTGAGGCGTTTTTTTTTGTATTTTATTATTCTATAACTTATTGAAAGTCATAAAATTGTTATCTAGATCACAAAAAAATCGCCTTTTGAAAACAGCAAAACCACTTAACTAAGAAAATAGACCGCTTAATTCGGTATACAACCGCTAAGCGATTTAGTCACACCATGTCAGTGTCAAAATTCTTATTATGTAGCTGCGGGCAGTTATCTCTCAGATTCGCTTAAATCATTCTTTACTGTCCCGCATTACTCTTTGGCTGTTCGGTCTTGCCTGAAAAAAAGGTGTCTCATGAACAAAAATGCATTTTTAAAGCACGTACCTTGGGTGGTCCTCGGGATTATCGGTGCTTTTTGTCTTTCAGTGGTTGCACTTCGTCGTGGTGAACACGTTAGTGCTCTATGGATAGTTGTTGCTTCTGTAGCTGTCTACTTAGTTGCTTATCGTTATTACAGTCTTTATATCGCTCAAAAAGTGATGAAGCTTGATCCAACGAGAGCAACACCTTCTGTTGTTAATAATGACGGATTGAACTATGTTCCGACTAACCGTTATGTTTTATTTGGTCACCACTTTGCGGCTATTGCAGGCGCTGGTCCTTTAGTTGGCCCGGTTCTTGCGGCTCAAATGGGGTACTTACCCGGCACACTTTGGTTATTAGCAGGGGTTGTGCTAGCGGGGGCAGTACAAGACTTTATGGTGTTGTTTATTTCAACACGCCGTAATGGTAACTCACTTGGTGAGATGATAAAGAAAGAGATGGGTCCAATTCCGGGTACTATCGCTTTATTCGGCTGTTTCCTTATCATGATCATCATTCTTGCAGTACTTGCACTTATCGTTGTTAAAGCATTAGCTGAAAGCCCATGGGGTGTGTTCACTGTTTGTTCAACAGTGCCGATTGCCCTGTTTATGGGTATTTATATGCGCTATATCCGTCCAGGTCGTGTGGGCGAAGTTTCGGTTATTGGTATTGTCTTACTGATCGCAGCGATTTGGTTTGGCGGTGTTATTGCGAATGATCCGTACTGGGGGCCAGCGTTAACCTTTAAAGATACAACAATTACCTTTGGTCTTATTGGTTATGCTTTTGTGTCTGCATTACTGCCAGTATGGTTAATTCTTGCGCCTCGTGACTACTTAGCAACGTTCTTAAAAATTGGCGTTATCGTTGGTTTGGCCGTGGGGATTGTTATTTTAAACCCTGAATTGAAAATGCCGGCGGTTACTCAATATATCGATGGTACTGGTCCATTATGGAAAGGGGCTTTATTCCCATTCTTATTTATTACTATCGCTTGTGGTGCCGTTTCAGGCTTCCATGCTCTGATTGCTTCAGGTACAACACCTAAGCTTATCGCAAATGAAATGGATGCTCGTTTTATTGGTTATGGTGCCATGTTAATGGAATCGTTCGTTGCGATTATGGCGCTAGTGGCTGCATCTATCATTGAACCTGGTCTGTATTTCGCAATGAATACACCACCTGCAGGCTTAGGCATTACTATGCCAAACCTACACGAATTAGGGGGTGAAAATACGGCAGTGATCATGGGGCAACTAAAAGAAGTTACTGTACATGCAGCTGCAACAGTAAGTTCATGGGGCTTTGTCATCTCTCCGGAAGAAATCTTACAAACAGCGAAAGATATTGGTGAGCCTTCAGTATTAAACCGTGCTGGTGGTGCACCTACTTTAGCGGTTGGTATCGCGATGGTATTCCATAAGATCATTCCTGCTGCAGATATGGGCTTCTGGTATCACTTTGGTATTTTATTCGAAGCGCTCTTTATTTTAACGGCGTTAGATGCCGGTACACGTTCTGGTCGCTTTATGCTTCAAGACTTGTTAGGTAACTTTATCCCTTATCTGAAGAAAACAAATTCGTTTATTCCGGGTGTTATTGGTACGGCGGGTTGCGTAGGTTTATGGGGATATCTGTTATACCAAGGTGTTGTTGACCCACTAGGTGGTGTTAAGAGTCTATGGCCATTGTTTGGTATTTCAAACCAAATGTTAGCGGCTGTTGCTCTGGTATTAGGTACGGTTATCTTAATTAAGATGAAACGCACTAAATATATTTGGGTAACTGTTATTCCAGCAGTATGGCTATTGATTTGTACAACATGGGCATTAGGTCTGAAACTTCTAAGTGATGACCCACAAATGGAAGGTTTCTTCTACTTAGCAAATGAATACAAAGCGAAGATTTTAGCAGGAGGTGCCGACTTAACCGCGGCAGAGATTACCAATATGAATCATATTGTAATCAATAACTACACTAATGCAGGCTTAAGTATTCTGTTCTTAGTGGTTGTTTACAGCATCATTTTCTACGGTTTCCGTACCGCAATGAAAGCACGTAAAAACCCAAAAGAAACAGCACAAGAAACACCATATGCTCCTATGCCAAAAGACGTTAAAGTGTCCTCTGGTCACTAATATTCGGTAAACAGTTTAACTCCGTACTGGTTTAGCTGGTACGGAGTTTAGGAGAAACGTATGTTTGGCAATTTAGGACAAGCTGGAAAATATCTAGGACAAGCTGCACGTATGCTGATAGGTATTCCTGATTATGACAACTATGTACAGCATATGAAAGATAACCATCCAGATAAGCCAGTTATGACCTATAACGAGTTTTTCCGTGAACGTCAGGAAGCTCGTTATGGCGGTGGTGACGGTAAAGGCGGTTTTCGCTGTTGCTAATAATCTGTAAAGGAGACACATTATGGAACCTATTGCAGTTACGATATTGACTGGTTTTTTAGGATCAGGAAAAACAACGCTTTTGCGTCATATGCTCAATGAAGAGCATGGTTATAAAATCGCTGTTATTGAAAATGAATTTGGTGAAGTGCCTATTGATGACGAAATTATTGGTGATAGAGCCACTCAAATTAAAACGCTTACCAATGGTTGTATTTGTTGCAGCAAATCGAATGAATTAGAAGACACGTTATTAGATTTATGTGACAGTCTCGATCGTGGTGAAATTCAGTTTGATAGATTAGTCATTGAATGTACTGGTATGGCTGATCCTGGCCCGATTAGCCAAACATTTTTTTCTCATGAAGTAATTTGCCAACGCTATTTGTTGGATGGAATTATTACTGTTGTCGATAATATTCATGCTCAACAACAGCTTGATCAATTTACGATTGCTCAGTCTCAAATAGGTTATGCTGACCGCATTTTGTTAACGAAAACAGATATCACACCAGCCTCTCCTGAATTAATGGCGCGTTTAAGACGTATTAATGCAAGAGCCCCCGTTAATACCGTTATTCATGGGCAAATTGATTTAGGATTATTGTTTAACGTAAAAGGTTTTATGTTGAACGATAATCTTGATGTAAAACAGCCTTTGTTTCGTTATCAAGCAGATAAGCAAGATGATATTCATTCCATTGTGCTGAAATTCGATTATCCCGTTGAATTGCAAAAAGTCTCAGATGTAATGGAAAAATTATTATTAAGCTTTGCTGATAATCTTTTGCGTTATAAGGGGATATTAAATATTAAAGATCAACCTAATCGCTTGTTATTCCAAGGAGTACAACGTCTTTACAGTGCTGATTGGGATAGACCATGGCATGAGGATGAAACTCGCCAAAGCACATTGGTCTTTATTGGCATTCAATTACCAGAAGAAGAGATAAGAGCCAGTTTTGATGCATTGATGCCTAGCACAGAAGAGAAGACATATTAACCTAATACCCTGTAGTGAGTGTTAGAAAGTAGTAAGAAGTAGAGAAGTAACCGTAGTAGTCGTAAAAATAGCAGTAACGAATATTGATAAGCTCCTGACTTGAGGAGGATCCTGTTCCTAGGATCTTATGTTTCACCCCATAATAACCAACATTATGGGGTGCTTTTTTTTAAACGTTCAAATTAGCCATTAGCAACAGCTTTATATTCCATGATCTCAATAATTTGGACATCAGTATGTTGCATTGCACGGCTTGCTAATGCACACAGATTTTCAATTGTAGAGTCAACATCATGAGCGACAATACCGTCATTACCTGTCACATAAGTATTATCTAGCGCCATTAATACAGCTTTATAAGCCGCACTTGCTCCTGTTGAAACTTTCATTGCACAGCTATTTGATGCGCCATCACAAATTACACCACTAATATCACCAATCATGCTACTAATTGCCATTGCCATGGATTCATAGCGTTCATCCATTAGCCATGCAATTGCACCTGCAGCACCCATTGATGCGGTTGTTGCTGCACATAACGCAGATAACGCGGGGAATTTATGATGAATATAGATTGCGAGTAAATGAGAAAGCATTAATGCTCTCGCCATTTTCTCTTCGCTGACCTTCAAATATTCAGCAACGACGACGACAGGCATTGTTGCCGCAATACCTTGGTTACCTGAGCCAGAATTACTCATAGCAGGTAAAACGGCACCACCCATACGTGCATCAGATGCAGCAGAAGTACGGATCATAATTTCAGATAATAAATCTTTTGCTAATAAACCACGCTGTTGTTGGCGTTGTAAAGTTTGCCCAATATGTAAACCATAAGTATTGTTCAAACCTTCTTTTGATAACGCATCATTTAAGTGTGCTGATTCAAGGATAAAAGAAATTTCTTCTACTGGTATTTGAGTAACAAATTGATAAATTTCTTGGGTATTTGTTTGAGTCAGTGTTTCTTTGATTTCGCAAGGCGATGTTGATTGTTCAGCATCGTCACAAGTGTTATCAAAAATCACATTGTTGTTATGAATGATTTTAACAATATTGGTGTGATTGCCTGCAATAATGACAGTTGCGCTGTTTTCGCCATCTTCAACAGTAACTTCGCTGTAGAGTACTTCTTGGCATGCTTTTTTAATCGAAACATTCACAATGCCAGAAGCTAATAGTGCTTTGCTTTGTTCAACATGGTCTGGTGTTGCATTTTTTAATACTTCGAGGCCAGCTTTACAATCACCACCAACGGCACCCAAGCTTGCGGCAATGGATAAACCTACCATACCCGTACCTGGTACGGTTACGCCCATGCCGTTTTTCATTAAATTAGGAGAGACTTCTGCACTAATGCGGGTAATCGCGTGTTGTAAGTAACTTGCTGCTGTTGCAGCTGCTAATGCAAGCGAAATAGGTTCTGTACAACCTAAAGCGGGTTTGACTTGTTGTTTTACTGCCGCTATTAATATTTTCCAACGAGAGGATAATTGTTCTTTCATTGCATGTATCCAATAAACAGTATGAAAATTAATGAGTTATTCTATTTTTAATACCATCATAATACTGAATTTATAGGAGAAAGTTTTTTCCGAATTTACTAGCATTGCGTAAAATTTAAGAAATTATTACTCTTTATGATGTCAATCTTGGTAGTTTTTTCCACAATAAATAAAAGTAAATATTTTGGCGCCCTTGTGCAATTTTTTAGTGTAAAAGCGGGTGTTTTGTATCTTATTTATTAATAAAAAATAGAATGAAATAATTTGAATATCTAACGGTGAGATAAAATAAAAAGGCAATAGAACGAATACACAGTTCTATTGCTAGTATAATATTCATACTGAATGTGGGCTAACTTAGGAATGTTAAAATAAAGGCAATGAGTGCTTCAAGCATCACACGATTATCTTAACAGAATAGATAATAAGCTCTTTATTTTCGAGAGTATAAGAATAATCTTTTATTCTTTTGTTAATATTTTCATAGTAATAGCATCAATGCTTTATTTGAAAATAGAAATATATTTTTATAAAAAGATATAATTAATTTTTTATTATCTAAATAACAATCAAATATCTTTATCTATTTTTAATATGTTTATTATTTGAAAATAACCTGAAGCAAAAATATGGCTTCAGGTTTATTTATTAATAATAGAAAATAGCAATAATAGCGCTATGGAATATAAAACCAACCATAAGTGGTATTGCTGTCCTTTTTACAACATCAAATGGTTGTAGCTTTGCACCACTAGATACTGCAATGATAACCCCAGCTACAGGAGACATACCTCGTCCCATATGTGATGCTTGTTGCATAGGTAAAATCATCGCAATTGGGTTTACTCTCATACTATGAGCAATTTGTGGAATTAGTTCAACGAATGCAAGGAATGGCGCATTACCTGAACCCATAATAATCGCGGCTGCTAATGTGACGATAGCGAAAACGAGTGCCATTGCAAATGGAGGCAGGCCAACAGACTCTGCCATAATGATCAAACTCTCTATAGCACCACTCACTTTAATACCATGAGCAAAAACACCTGCAGCGACTAATAAACCCACAACATTACTAAATGCAGAGCCCATACCTTTTAAGAAATGCTGAAAGCCGGCACATACTGATTTAAAATCACGTAAGCGTAGGGATTCAATTAGCATACAAATTGCCATTGAAATCAATACGATTGTGACCACATCAAGGTGAATGCCTTTAACAAATAGGCTTGATGAACTTACCGCCATCATAATGGGTAACATTGGCAATAAGGCATAAAAGCCAGGTACGTTTTTATTACTTTTTACTTCTTCAGATATTGTGCCTAATTGAGGCATAAATCCAGCTTTGCGGTCACAATGACGTTGCCAAAAGATATGCGTAATACCAATAGCTAATACGGTTGCGACAGCTGCTGGCCCTTGGTAATAAAGCACATATTCAACAACCCCTAAATCAACGGCTTTTGCACCACGAATGGCATCAATTGCAGTCGGGGTATAAGCAACACCCAATGAAGTTGCAATCACACCCGCAGCAGAGGCTGGAGATAAACCAAGTCCTATCATAATCGGGAACATGGTGCCCATTAATAGAACGGCCAATCCAGTTGCTGAAGGAATAGCAAGTTGCAAAATACTCGCGAGTAAAAAAGAGAAAAATAGCAACACATAAGGTGAGCGCATATTTTTCAATGGGCGAGTTGCAACACGTACAACGGCCTCATTGGCGCCAATATGATCCATATAATGCGCAAATCCCATCAGTGCCATGATCATTAAACCAAGATCAGCCGCACGACTACTAAAGAGATCACGCATTACTTCAAAAGGATCTAACCAGCCAATACCTGTTGTTTTGACATTTTTAGGAAGAATATCTCCCCAACCAAACAGCATGGTGAGTGCCATTAAGGCTAAACCTGCTATTAACAAAACAGGTTCGGCTTTATATCCTTTCAAGATCATTCTGGCGACAATAACGACGACTACTAAGGCCGCAAGAATTTGGATCATGCTTTAGCTCCAGGTGCAAAACGCTCCGCCGTGATCGTCACGACAGATTTTAAGACATCACTAGCAGCGTAAAGCGATTTAACTGGCAGATATTCATAAATAGAGTGGAAATTATGCGCACCGGTAAAGATATTAGGACAAGGCAGGCCATTTTGAGAGAGCGCTGCGCCATCATAACCACCACGCATTGGAATTGGACGAGGGGTAATGCCATTTGCTTCATAAGCAGCCACAGCAATATCAATCGGATAACGGTTATCACCTTGCAGGCTATTAAAGACGTTGGCATAGCGGTCAGCTTGTTTACAAACGACAGAACCTTCCCCCCATAAGCCTTCACAATATTCTGAAAGCTGCTTTAAAAATGCCATACGTTGTGCATAGCCTTTTTCGGTAAAATCACGCACATCCATTTTTAATATCGTGCGAGCACTATTACCAGCTAATTGTTTTACCCAATAATAACCCTCACGGCCTTCGGTATATTCTGGAGCTTCACCGCCCGGCAACATTGCAACGAATTTGTGTGCCATTAATAATGAGTTTTTTAATTTACCTTTTGCTGACATCGGATGAGCTGATGCACCCGTAAATGTGATTTCAACATCACCTGCATTCCAGTTTTCATAAACTAATTCACCAATACCGCAACAATCCAATGTATAAGCAAAATCGGCGCCAAATTCTTTAGTATCAAAAGCTTTTGCACCTCGTAGACCTTGCTCTTCATCTGGCACAAAACCAATTTTAACCGTACCATGTTTAACTTCAGGATGTTGTTTAAAGTACTGCAACATATCCATAATAGAGGCGATAGCTGCTTTATCGTCAGCACCTAATAAACTGGTACCATCAGTGACAATAATATCATCACCAATATAGTTCTCTAATTCAGGAAATTCACTTTGACGTAAATAAATATCAAGATCTTTATTTAAGCAAAGATCACCCCCTTTATAAGGTAAGATTTGCGCTTTGGTATCATTAGTCTGTTCTGCACTAGTGTCTAAATGACCAAAGAAAGCAACAGTAGGTACTTCATAATCAAGATTAGAAGGTAGTGTCGCAGTAACAATCGCAGTATCACGAATTTTAATATCTTCAACACCTAACGCTTTTAGCTCTTCGACTAATTGTAGAGCAAGCACTCGCTGACCTTCTGAGGAAGGCATAATGCCAGCAGCGCCATTTTCTCTATTTGTTGTTGTATTCACTTTTGTATAAGAAATAAATCGTTTAACGAGATTCATAACAAGACTCCATTGTATTTTTAATTGTATTCTCTGTATTGATGATTAGTGATCTCATTTATTAGAAAATGACTAATGCTTACTTGTATCATAAAAAAAACAATAGGGAATTAGAGAAAAAGAATTATTTTTACAAAAAAAATTTAATGTTGAATATTATTTAATCTTTGGTTTTTCTTTTATTAAAAAAAATAGTGTTTTTTGTAGGTGAGGTTATTTTATTTAACTTATAGGACTGTATTTCTGTGATCTTAATCATGAAAAAGGCTCTTCGCATAAAAAATGTTAAAAATATAAAATTAATCATTATTTATTTTAATGTATTGATTTCTTTAATGGTTATAATTTATTTATCTTTTGATGGAATTTAATCGAAAATAATGAATAAAATAACGTAACTTATTGATAGAAAATAATTATAATGTACGATTTAATTCTCTTAAAACGAATAGGAGGATATATGTATATAAATAATGTAGTTAGAAGCACATTTTCAGCGATACAAAATATTGAAAATAAAGGCGATAATTTTAAAATTAGTTTAAATAGCGTAATATTGGTTTGCTATAATACGATTGTTAGTTTTATAAAACCTATTTTAAATAAAAATATAAATTATCTGGGGTTGAATAAAAATATTTCTAACATTGAAAATAAAATCCATCGAAGAAAAAGTAAAATTATACTATTAAAAAATAATAATGAGCTTAATAGAATAGAAGTTAATGATTTTGTAGATGAGCATTTATCTGAAGCTAAAAGAAAAGTAAAAAGTGATAAAATAAAAGAGAGTGTAATTAGTAATATTATCTCTTCTTTAGAAGAAATATCTACGTTAGATAAAGAAATAATTATAAATTTCAATAATGAATTACATTTTCACTCTAAATGGATTTTATTTTCTGGTAATACAATTTCATTGAAAGAAATAAAAAATGAATTTTTAGAGTCAATAATAGATACTATATTAAATTCAGATTATAGAATAAAATCTAAATTTGGCAATATTGATAGTTATAAATATTTTTTACGCGATGATATCAACAATGCTGTTGAGAGCATTCTTTATAAGAATTAGTTTGATGTGTTTATTTTTGAATAGTATTGGTTATATAGATGGTGGATAAATGGTAGATGGAAAGAAAATATAATATAGAATATTGCCTATGTTAAATTCATAGGATGATCATGATGTATTATACGAAAATAACAGATGTTAAATTACAAGGAAGTTCTTCAAATATATTAAATCAATCATCAAGTGATGCTCTTAGCATTAAACCTAGAAAATTTTTCTAAATAAGAAATTCAAAAATTCAGATTTCTAATGCTAGCTCTTCCGATAAAAAAATCTAATAGATGATGAACCCATTTATATGAAAATGAATAAGAGTGTAGATAACGTTACAAATACTTATAATAATGATTCATATAGTTATCTTTTTTAGAAAAGTTTATTCATTAATAATAAAAAATAATTTTTTTGTTGAGTTAATTGAGAAAGAAGTAGAATTAATATTTAGTGATCTAAAAAATAAAAATGATGATATTAATAAATTGAAAACTATAGAGTCATTAAATTTACCCGTTGATAGTTTAAAGAAAGACATTGTTGAAGAAAATATTTATGAAGAAATAGATAATGATTGTTATTTAAGTGAAAAATTAGAGTAAATAGATGCTTTGTCTGAAGCTGTTTCTAAGAATAAAAAATTAAAAGGAATTTTTAAAGATCATCTAATTATAATTTTAGATAAAATTTCATTAAATGAGTTGTTTTTTTAAGTGATAGGTATGAAGAGTTATATGAAATAGAAGAATTTTTTAATTAGTAAATTTATTTTACTATTTATAGAAAGTTTTAATAAGTTAAATAAAAATAAAATTAGATGATAATTTAAAAAGAGAATTAAATTCTATTATCCTTTTGAAAAGCCTAAAATTAAAAGATAATAAGATTATTTATCAAATTCCCCCGATAAAAAAATATCGGGGGAATTTAATAGTTATATATCTAAGCGCTTGGCTTGCCATCTACGAGAATGCCAACGCCATGCGTTAGTTAAGCCTCGTAACCACTCATCACAAAGAAAACCAATCCAGATACCTATTAAGCCCATTTCCATCTTAATACCAAGGAAATAACCCACAGGAATAGCGACTCCCCACATAAAGCAAATTGCGGTTATAAGGGGGAATTTAGCATCGCCGGCCGCACGTAAGGCATTAACCATCACGATATTAAATGTACGACCTGGTTCTAAAAAGACCGATAAAATAAACAGAGGAATTAATTGGTTGATAATGCGTTGATCTTCAGTAATGGAATACAAAATAGGATCACGCATAAACCAATAAATAATAACAACCCCAATCGTGAATATCACACCGGTTTTTAAACTTTTCCAACCACGATTAAAGGCATCATCAAAGCGTTTTGCACCAACTAAGTGACCCACTAATATTTCATTACCAATACTAATCGCAATACCAAAAAGCATTAAAAATAGTGATAATTGGAAATAAAGCGTTTGTGCTGCAAGAGGAACTTCACCCATTAAACCAATAAAGGCAGATGCAGTCATATAATGTAAAATCCAAACCAAGTTTTCTCCCGCGGCGGGTAAACCAATATGTAGGATCTTCCCTAACATATTTTTAGACCACACGACGAGTTGTTTGGCTTCGAATTTAATACGTAAACCGTAGAACAGTAATCCACACAGTAAAATAACGGCAATAATACGACCGACAACGGTAGACCAAGCAACGCCCACTAATCCGTATTGTGGTAAACCAAAGAAGCCGTAAAGTACAATCATATTACCAATCACGGTAACAATATTGGCTATCAATGTGACATACATGGCTGCTTTAGATTTGCCATAAACTCTCAGACAAGCTGCAAGAATAATCGAGATTGCCTCAGGAATAAGGCAAATACCAATAATATGTAGGTAATTGTAGCCATCTTGCACTAAATGCTCAGGCGTATTCATAAGATGTAGAATATTGTAGCCAAAGAAAAGAATGATCAAAGCGCTACTAATACCTAGCAAAGAGTTAAAAGCGATAGAAATATGGATGGCTTGGCTGGCTTTTTCTCTTTTACCTGCACCTAAATATTGTGCAATAACAACGCTACATCCCACACTAATAAAGCTAAAGATGGTGATAAAAAGGTCAAAAACTTGGTTACCGACGCCCATAGCTGCTAAGTAAGCAGTGGAAACGTGGCTTACCATGTAAGTATTAATTAATAGTGTGGCTAGATGTAGGAATATATCTATAAATATCGGCCAACTAAGAGAGAAAAGCGAGCGATCCGCTACATCAGATTGATGCATTGAAAACCTTCTTAAAAACAGAGTGAAATCGATTTATTAATATAACGCGTAGGAAGGTAGAAGATTCTACAAGGTTTATTTATAAGGTAATAGCGCAAATAATGTTTATCTGGCAAAAAAGATATTTATATGGTTTATTCATTGATAACTAATCACTATTATCATTAAGAGATGATTAACGTTAAAGTCAGGGGAATTAATGAATACTAAAATAAAAGTAGCGATTGTAGGTTATGGCAATATTGGTCGATTTGCATTAGAGGCTGTTCAAGCGGCTCAAGATTTTGAATTAATAGGTGTTGTTCGTCGTGATATTAATAATATTCCAGAAGAACTGCAAAATATTACCGTGACTAACGATATCAAAACATTAGGTAATGTTGATGTTGCGCTCTTGTGTTCACCGACACGTGCAATTAAAGAGTTAGCTAAATCTATTTTAAGTTTAGGCATTAATACAGTAGATAGTTTTGATGTTCACAGTGAAATCGTGTCATTGAAAACAGAACTAGATGAAGTCGCGAAAAAACATGATCGCGTAGCTGTTATTTCTGCGGGATGGGATCCGGGTTCTGATTCCATCATTCGAACTTTAATGTTAGCCATGGCGCCAAAAGGGATCACTTATACAAACTTTGGCCCTGGTATGAGCATGGGGCATAGCGTAGCAGCCAAAGCTATTGATGGTGTAAAAGATGCGCTTTCAATGACTATTCCATTAGGGACTGGTGTCCATCGTCGTATGGTTTACGTGGAGTTAGAAGCTGGGGCAAATTTTAATCAAGTAGAGCAATCGATTAAAACTGATAGCTATTTCTCTTCTGATGAAACCCATGTTAAGCAAGTCGATTGTGTCGATAGCTTAAAAGATGTTGGGCATGGTGTTCATATGACTCATAAAGGTGTTTCGGGTAAAACGCATAATCAATTATTTGAATATTCAATGCGTATTAACAATCCTGCATTGACGTCTCAATTTATGGTCTCAGCGGCAAGAGCTAGTATGAAGCAACGCGCGGGTGCATATACGGTTATTGAGATCCCACCTGTTGATTTCTTAGCGGGTGATTTAAATACATTAGTTGCAAAATTGGTCTAATTTTCATTAGTACTTTCTGTATAAAATATTGCCCACATAATGTGGGCAATATAGGTTAACGCTTAGGCAAACTTGATGATTTTGAATTAGCGTTTAATACTTTTAAATTCTTTGGTCGTTGCGGTTAATGCCACTTCTGTTGGTAAACGTTCCATTGAACTTGCACCATAGAAGCCGTGACAATCAGGGCAATTATCTAAGATATATTGTGCATCTTCTGGCGTTGCAATTGGACCACCATGACAAAGCACAATGACATCAGAACGCACAGCTTTAGCGGCTTTTGCCCAGTCATTAATTAAAGGAACACAGTCCACTAATGTCAGCGCGGTTTCTGCACCAATGTTACCGCCAGTAGTTAATCCCATATGTGGCACAATAATATCTGCGCCAGCCTCAGTCATTGCAATGGCGTCTTCACGACTAAAGACATAAGGTGTGGTTAGTAGATCTTTTTCGTGAGCTAGACGGATCATCTCCACTTCAAGCCCATATCCCATACCCGTTTCTTCTAAATTCGCACGGAAATTACCGTCAATTAAGCCAACAGTTGGGAAATTTTGTACACCGGCAAATCCTGTCGCTTTGACATCATCTAAAAACTTATCAAAGTTACAGAATGGATCGGTGCCATTTACTCCTGCAAGTACTGGGGTATGTTTAACAACAGGTAAGACTTCTTTTGCCATATCCATCACGATTTCATTAGCGTTACCATAAGCTAATAAACCTGCTAAAGATCCTCGGCCTGCCATACGGTAACGACCTGAGTTATAAATAACAATAAGGTCTATACCACCGGCTTCTTCACATTTAGCAGAAAGGCCGGTGCCTGCACCACCACCAATAATTGGTTCATGGCGCGCGATCATTTCGTTGAATTTTTTTAGTAATGTTTCACGTGAATGAGTCATTCTTCTTTCTCCGTGGTTAACAAATAAGTTCCTGGTGTAAATCATAAATTTGCTGAGTAAACTCAGCTGAGTTTATGTGATAAGGACTGATGACTAATTGACGAGTCTCTGTCTCTTTAAATGTTGTTATAAATGCATCAAAAAACGCTTGATTTGCTTTTGGATCCCAAAAAGGACCCCCTTCAATATCCAGAGCAGAAAAACCGCCCTGTGGTAATACAAACCGTAATGGACCTTCACACTGATTCATTTTTTCAGCGATCCAAATACCCAATTGACGGTTTTCCTCTGGTGTTGTGCGCATTAAGGTGACTTGTGCATTATGATGATAAAATTGACGCCCTTTATACTTCTCAGGAACACTAGAAGGGCGACCAAAATTCACCATATCTAATGCACCGCAAGAACCGATATAAGGGGTTTTAGTACGGGCGATTGCACCAAAACGATCTTCATCACAAGCAAGTACACCATCAAACAAGTAATCACATACTTCGGTTGTGGTAAGATCTAACACACTATGAAGTAGGTGACTGTCTGCCAGTTTTTCCATGGCTTTACCGCCACTTCCTGTTGCATGAAAAACAAGGCAGTCATAATTATTTTCAAGTTTTTTTGTGAGTTGTTGTACACAAGGCGTGGTGACACCAAACATCGTTAGTGCTACCGCAGGCTTATCAACAACATGTTCTTCTTGGTAAAAATAAACAGCACCAGCGATTTGATTCGCTGCATTTCTTAATACCTTGCGAGAAATGCGATTTAAGCCGGATACATCCGTAACGGAGTACATCATTGAGATATCACTTGCGCCGATATAGCCTGAAATATCGCCAGACGCCATCGTCGATACCATCAATTTAGGTACACCAATTGGCAAAGATTGCATTGCTGGTGTAATCAGTGCCGTTCCCCCTGATCCGCCTAGCCCAAGAATGGCTAAGACATCATCTTGGTGAGTTAAATAGTGTTCAAATGCGATTGACATTGCTTCTATTGCTTTCCCTCTGTCGCCACAGAAAACAACTTCTGGGCCATTGGGGTGAAAGCGTGCAACTTCAGCTGCTGTGACATCAGCTTCTCTTGCTAATGCCGTGGGTTTTGTTGTCAAATCAACTGTTTTAACAGGAAGGCCTGCTTTTTTAATTAAATCACTGACATAAAAAATCTCAGCACTTTTAGTATCAAGCGTTGTGGCAATATAAATAGAACCAGCATACTGTTTCATAAGCCTTCCCATACCTTTTATGATTATCGACGAATAGATTATAATCATAATGAGACTTGAGTTTCATTTATCATAGCACCATTTTGAGACACCTGTCTCATAATTTTTATTTTTTGTACGCTAAAGGTCGATAAGGTGTGATTAATCACCTAAAGTAAACGTCAAGTTTTGTGAGTATTTAGCTTAAGGTAAGCTAGGCATATATAAGTCAGACATATAAAAAAGTAGAAATAACGAAGGATTTTTTATGAGTTACAGTGATGAAACGGATGCAATGTCCGGTACACGAAAAAGGACCCATCAATTATTGGTGACAACAGCGTTGGGGCTTTTCGAGCAAGGGATGTTACCGACAGTGTCGGAATTAGCGACACATGCAGGTGTTTCGAGAGCAACCGCATATCGTTATTTTCCCACACAAAGTGATTTAATTAGTGCTACAGTTGATGCAAGTTTAGCACCGATCATTGCATGGACGCCAACTCCTGAAGATAATACGCAACAGCGTATTACTAAATTGCTCGATCTTGCCTACCCACAAATGTTTAAACATGAAGGTGCACTGCGTGGTGCATTACAAGTTTCATTACAGCAATGGGCAAAAGAGAGACAATCGAGTGAATACGCAGAAAAACGATTTATTCGCGGTCATCGTAAAGAGATCCTACTCAAAGTAATTGAGCCTTTAAAAGCACATTATCCTCAAGAAATGTGGGATAAAGTGATTAAATCATTCTCTTTGATTTATGGTTCTGAAGTCTTTTTAGTAATGAAAGATATCTGGAAAATGGATGATCAACAGGTTATTGATATGACTCAATGGATGGCAAAAGCTATCCTAAATCAGGCAAAATCTGATTATCCCGCAGATAACGATTAATTATTTGAATAAATCGGTTAAAATTGTATAAATCATTTACGTTTTAGCTATTGCAGGGATCGTTATGTCACACAAAACAGAAGACCAAGAGTGGCTGGTAGAACAACTACAATTTATTGCACAAGGCATTGGTAAAACATTATCGCCTTTTTGTGAAGTTGTACTTCATGATCTAACCGATAGTGAAAATACCATTATGGTCATTGAAAATAACCTATCAGGTAGAAAAGTTGGGGACAGAGCAACTGAGCTGGGAATGGCGCGTATTGAATCGTCAGATTTCCCTCAAATAGTGGCTAATTATCCCAATCAGTTCCCTGATGGTAGAACAGCAAAAAGTACTTCTATCGGTATTAAAGATAAGCAAGGCAATTATGTCGCAGCGTTATGTTTAAATATTGATATTTCAATGATCAAAGGATTACAAATGGTACTTAACCAATTTGCGACCCTTGAAGAAGGTAATGACATTATTGAAACCTTTAGTTCAGTGACTGAAGATTCGCTGAAAAAACGTATTGATGAGTTTTCTGCGACTTATTCGGTCACTCCAAGAGCATTAAAACCGCATCAACGACGCGAATTGCTACTGTGTTTACAGGATGAAGGTTATCTTTCACTGCGTAAGGCAATGGAAATTACCGCACAATACCTTGGTGTTTCAAGAGCGACCGTGTATAACGATTTAAAAGAGTAGTATTTTTTAAGTATAATGATTAGTCATTAATAAAGAATAAATAAATTTTTTTAAAAAAAGATATCATTTATTGATATCTTTTTTTATTTATATTTTTTTAGTTTTATAATATGTCGTATTTTTATTAAAAGTGGTTAACTGATTACTATTGTGTGATTTTTATAAACATAAAAAAAGGAGAAGAATAAAATGAGTGATAAATAGTTTAATTAAGTATTTAGGTGAAAATTATGAATGTAAATGGATTGAAGAGTTTTGATGCAAGAATTTCGTTTTCAACTAGTCGTGTTGTTTTTGATAACGATAAATTAACTATTACGAAAAATATAAAAAATATATCTAACACAACGACAAAGTTTAACTTTGTCAAGAAAGTATTTAATGCAATGAGAAAATTTTCTACGCTATTAATGATGAGTCAAAGCGGGAGAATGGGAATAGAAAATAGAAAAGGAAATATTGTTAGATATACAGATGAAATGAATATTCTAAATAGCAGATTTAATGAATGTTTTGAACTTCAAAATGAAAATTCAAAGGAGTTAAAAAATAAAGGCAATGAATTGGATTCATTGATAATAAATAGAGAAAATTTAAAGTTAACATTACTTAATAATGATATATTTAATGAATTTATACATAACGAAAAAGAGTTGGAATTGATTTTAAATGATCCTGGAAAATTAAAGGAATTAATAAATAACAATGAGAGTTTTAAAAGTAAAATAGATAATGATGAAAAAATAGGAAAAATAATAAAAAATTTTTTAAAAAGTAATAGAATAGAATTAGAAAAAAATTTAGAAAGCGCTATTGATTTAAAAAATAAATTAATAATAGAGGAAAGAAAAGTAGATCATTTTTTATCTTTAATAGAAAATGAGAATGTATCCTTCAACGATAGATATAGTTTTTTTAACTACTTAAATGAGTTAAAAAGAGCAGAGTCTTTTTGCCAACAATCTGGAAATCCTAGTGATGAGCAACTTGCTGATGTATTTAAAAATATCTTTGAAGAAAGAATTTCAAGAGTAAAAGAAAGTGATGTTAAAAAAATATATAGTGAAGTAATAGACACTTATCATTATGAAACCTTTTTTTTAAAAGAAAATAAGAGCATTTTAGCTAATTTTTCCTCCAATAATGAGAAAGAGAAATTTCTTTCTAAAATTAATTTCTTAGTTTCCATCTCAGAGAGTCACCCAGATATATTGAATAATCTTTTTGATCAAAATATCTCTGATAAATTACATGATATAATGCATACAATACTTAATGAAGAATATCATGACTCTGGAGTGAATATTTCTTATTTTAATACTAAGAATACTTGGATTAAAGAGTACATGAATGAGTTTTATGGGAGTGAAAGAAAAATAACAACTCAAAGTGTAGGTACAAATACTGAAAATGAAAAAATAACTCAAAGTGTAGGTACAAATACTGAAAATGAAAATGAAAAAATAACTCAAAGTGTAGGTAAAAATACTGAAAATGAAAATGAAAAAATAACTCAAAGTGAGGGTACAAATACTGATATTCAAGATGTAGATAGTTATAACAATAATGCTGTTTATTCTAATGAAAAATCTCATGATGGAGAGGTTTTTTTTGAGATTGAAGGCTTAGATTCCATTTTGAAAGAATTCAGCACTGAATTAAAGAATAGGGATATATCTAATTATAGTCAATTCAATGATGCTATCAAAAATATGTTGGATAAACTTTCTGTTTTGAGTGATGTTATTACGGAAACTCTTGAATCACCAATAGTAGAAGAAAAAAAATTATTGGTCTCAGTAGAAAATATGGAGATTTTTTCAAAGACTATTTATTCTATTCAACAACAACTAGTGTCAATTAAACCTGATTACGCTTCTGGATTAGGTAACATCAATAACTTTTATCCTGAAATTCAGCGTTCAACAGAGGATATTTCTGATGCATTTGAGAATATTATCAATATAATAACGCCATCTCGTGGTAGTGATTCAACAAAATCTGAAATAAAAACATTATTGAGTCGTGTTTTTAATAAAATAAATACGTCTAAAATCGTTTTAAGAAAAGAAATGCTGAATGTTGCTATAGAATTATTTGATAAACTAGTTAAAGAATCAGAATCTAAACTAACGGATGATTTTTCTGAGGTAAAAGGGAAAAAAAACACTGTATTAACTAATAATAAGATTAAATAGATGAATATATACCAACGTTGGGAAGGCGTATTCGTATTAATAATAAAGTAGCATCAAATAATAAAGTAGTATCAAATAGTGATTCAAAAACAAACAGCGAACTTTCAAAAAGTAAATCAAAAGAAAGATACAATGCTATCAATAGGTCGATTGATAATGTACTTTCAGATATTAAGGAGCTTATTGAAGGTAATGATAAAAAACCAGTGATAATCAAAAATATTTCCTTAAATAATATTTTTTATCACTAATCGGATAATTTTCTAACGTGCCAAATATCTCAAATCCCTGCTTTTGGTAAAAAGGCAGGGCTTGAAAGCTAAAGGTATCGACCTCAGCATATTTGGCGCCTTTCTCTTTTGCTGTGTTTTCCATTGTTTGCAGTAATTCTGTACCTATGTTTTGTCCACGATAGGCTTTATCTACCCATAAATAGCGGATCCGTAGCCAATTTCCTAAAATATCCCCCGTGATCCCACCTATTTTTTTACCGTTCTCTTCTTTAAAAACAGCAAGTGGAGTGTATTGCTCCATCTGAATATAATGAAGATTGTGGGTTAGCAATCCTTCATAAATTTCATTGATCTCATTCGGTGTTGGATTTGTGGTAATTTTTAACGACATAATTGGCTCTTAATATTAATAAAAATAATAATTACATTATCACTATTTGGTTATTAAATATTTATATAAATGCTAGGATAAAACAATAATTAAAAAACTGGATAACACAACATGTCGTTTTTAAAAACTCTGCCTGGTATTCTATTTTGTGCATTAATAGGCGGTGTTCTTACCCTTTCAGGTTTACCCATGGCACTGATGTTTGGGCCAATTATTGTCGTTATTATCGCTTATCGCTTTAAATGGGAGCTTGCGGTTCCTAAGCATACATTAACCTTTATTCAGCTTACTTTAGGAACCTCGGTTGGTTTAATGTTTAACCAAGTTCATTTAGGTAGTGCTGATAATTTAATGATTTTATTACTCACTCTTGTTGTTTGTTTAGCTATTCAGTTTTTTGTTAGTTATTTTTGGTTCTATCGTCATATTGGTTGGACGAAAGAAGAGTCAATGCTTGGTGCTGTGCCCGGCGCGATGGCTGCTATTCTAGCATTAACTGATCATACGAAAACACCTCCTCAAAAAATCGTTATTTCTCATACCATCCGTTTAATGGTGCTGATTATTATGGCGGGTTTTATTGTTGGAGCAGATAAAGCCAATATGCCTGAGTTTGCTATACCCGAAATGACGTTGATTTCATTGTTGTGGTTATTATTGATTGTGGCTTTAGGGCTAGGTGCGGGGCTTTTATTGCAGAAAATCCGATTTCCAGCTCCTTTTATGTTGACTTCATTAGGCAGTGCGATATTAGTTCAATCGTTTGTCAGCGAACCTATTGCTTTTCCTATGTTACTTAATGAGTTGAGCATGGTTTTAATTGGTATGAATATCGGGGCACATTTTGTTGTTTTCCCTTTGTCATCACTGATTAAAAATGCCTTTTCTTCTGTACAAGTTGTTATTATTAATGTGATTTTAACGGTGATTGTAGCGTATGGGGCTGCCTATTTAACGGGAGTGCCTTGGGCAACATTAGTATTAGCATGGGCGCCGGGAAGTATGGAAGCCATGACCTTTGCTGCTATCACCATGAATGTAGATGCTGCTTTTGTGATGTCGAATCATATTTTTAGAATGCTGATTATTCAAAGTATTCCTTCTATCGCTCTGTATTGGAATGAATATAGACAGAAGAAAGATAGCTAGCACAAAGAAGAATAAAGAGTAGGAAAGCAAATCAGCTTTTTTGATAACCTCTATTTAGTTGCGTGATAGTGTTTTTATTAAATAAGCAGACTATTTTAAGAGGTTATCTTGTCCTATTAATCTCGCTGTAACTCATCAGGTGTGTTAATAATTTAATAAACTTAATGACTTATTTGCGAGTAACTGACATTTCTTATTGTGTGGCACTTCAATACCTTTTAAATCATTGTAACTATCTTCATTTAATTGGCTCATCGGTAATATTGAATAATTACTGACATCCCATTGTTGCGAACGAGAAAAGACCATCAAGGCTCTTTCAATTTTAGATTTTGATATTTGCTCATAACCACAATCTTTATTTAAAAAAAGGTAGATGGCGGTTAAATCTGCCAAGTCTTCTGCTTGTGTATAGGTTAATGCTTTTGCACTTGAAGAAACGAGCATAAAAAAAGAAAGCGTTAACGTGCAGAACAAGGCGAACATTTTTTTCATTAGGTATGCTGTTCCTTTGTGTGATGATTTAGCAAGTTTTGTTATTTGGCTTAATGTAGTTAAAAGTTTTGCAAAGACCCGCTATTTTGTTGGGTTTTAAATTGACCTTCCAGTAAGGGGAAACTTTAGCATCGGTAATAGGTTACAAGGCTTTTTTATTCGTCTTATCTCAATAAAGACAGAATAACTTGTTTTTATTCAAAGGAATATATTATGCAACGTCGTGAATTTTTAAAATTAGGCGCAACATTGAGTGCTGTAACATTATTGCCGAGCTGGAGTCGTTTTGCGTTCGCCCAAAGTAACACGCCTTCATTGGCTATTCCACCTCAAATTACGCCTGATGCTCAACAAAAGATTGTTCTTAATATTCAACAAGGTGTTTCCCAATTTATTCCCAATGCAAGCACAACCACATGGGGTTATAACGGCAGTTTATTAGGTCCCGCTCTGAAACTTAAACGAGGCCAACCAGTCACTATTAATATCAATAATAAATTGCCAGAAACGACAACGGTTCATTGGCATGGTCTTGAAATTAGCGGTGAAGAAGACGGTGGCCCACAAGCAATGATTGCACCTGGGAAATCTCGTACAGTCACTTTTACACCAAATCAAGCAGAATCTACGTGCTGGTTCCACCCTCATACTCATGGCGTTACGGGACAACAAGTCGCTATGGGATTAGGCGGATTGGTCATTATTGAAGATGATGAAACCGCAAGCCGTAAATTGCCAAATCGCTGGGGTGTTGATGATTTGCCCGTTATTTTACAAGACAAGCGTTTAGACAGTGATGGACAAATCGATTATCAACTCGATGTTATGAGTGCTGCAATTGGTTGGTTTGGCGATATGATGTTAACTAACGGTGCAATTCAACCACAACATATTGTGCCAAAAGGCTGGATCAGATTACGCTTCTTAAATGGTTGTAATGCGCGAAGTTTAAACCTTGCCACAAGTGATGGTAGACCAATGTATGTTATTGCTAGCGATGGAGGGTTGTTAGCGGAACCTGTCAAAGTGACTGAATTGCCGATTTTAATGGGTGAGCGCTTTGAAGTTTTAGTGGATACGTCTGATGGGCGTGATTTTGATATTGTTACTTTACCCGTACGCCAAATGGGGATGGTTTTAGCGCCATTTGACAATGTACTCCCTGTGTTGCGTTTATTACCATCAGCAGAAAAAGGGCAAGGCTTATTACCTGAGCAATTAGCACTTATTCCAGCATTACCAACACTCAGCAATCTTTCAACGCGGACATTACATTTACGTATGGATATGCGTTTAGATATGCAAGGTATGATGCTATTAACAGAACGTTATGGTGATAAAGCATTAGCGGGCATTCATCATGGGATGAGTCATATGCGACAAGGTAACGGCAGTGGCATGATGGGCGGTGGGATGAATTGCGGTCATGGAAATGGTGATTTAGATATCTATAATGCCAATAGTATCAATGGTATTCCATTCTCAATGACTGAACCTGCATTTGATGTGAAACAAGGCGTTTATGAGCGTTGGGTTGTTTCTGGTCGTGGTGACATGATGCTACATCCATTCCATGTTCATGGTACACAATTTCGTATTTTATCTGAAAATGGTAGAGCACCAGAGAAGCATCGCCAAGGTTGGAAAGATATTGTGAAAGTTGAAGGACAACTTAGCGAAATTCTTGTAAAGTTTGACCATTTAGCGACAAAACAGCACCCATTTATGGCACACTGCCATTTATTAGAACATGAAGATACGGGGATGATGGCAGGATTTACCGTGAGTAAATAATCTATCACTATAAAAATTATTAATATCAGTAAGATAAATTGATAAAGAGCACAAGATTAATATTTTGTGCCTTTATTTTCATTAAATCAGATCATCGCATGATGAGGGAAGTTCTGGTACAATCGTTTGCTTTCCCCGTTAACCCAATCGAAATTAATCATGAAACATATTGTTGATGTCATGATCTCTGAAGAAGAGATCAAACAGCGTATTGCTGAGCTAGGTCGTGAAATCACAGAACATTACCGCCCACGTCAAGGTCAACATGATCTTGTCTTAATCGGCTTGTTAAAAGGTTCTTTTATTTTTATGGCAGATTTATGCCGTGAAATTGACGTGAACCATGAAGTCGATTTTATGACTGTATCAAGTTACGGTAATGGGATGACGTCAACGCGTGACGTTAAAATCATTAAAGATCTCGATGAAGATATCCGTGGTAAAGATGTTCTGATTGTTGAAGATATCATTGACTCAGGTAATACCTTAAACCGCGTTAAAGAGATTTTAAGCTTACGTGAGCCTGCTTCTATTTCTATCTGTACTCTGTTGGATAAACCCTCTCGCCGTGAAGTAGATGTACCCGTTGAGTGGATTGGTTATTCCATCGAAGATAAATTCGTTATTGGTTACGGTATTGATTACGCACAGCGTTATCGCCATCTGCCTTATATTGGGCATGTAACATTATTAGATGAGTAATTATTTGTTGACTTAAAATAGAAGTGAAAAAACCCGCTTTAGGCGGGTTTTTTATTGAATAGAATGTGCTTATTAACGTGGATGACTTAATTTTGCCATTGCTTGACGATAAGAAAGTTCAAGCTTTTCACGGCTATCTGAGGTGACATCGAGATCGTGCAATTCACCATTATTTAAACCATAAACCCAGCCGTGGATCATCACTTTTTGCCCACGTTTCCACGCGGCTTGCATTATAGTAGAGTGACCGAGGTTATACACTTGTTCGATAACGTTGAGTTCACAAAGTAGGTTTAACCTATCTTGTGGGGCAAGTTCACCTAACATTGAGCTGTGCTTGTACCAAATATCGCGGATATGCAGTAACCAGTTATTGATAAGTCCTAATTCAGTTCCTTCAATGGCCGCTTCAATGCCACCACAGCCATAGTGTCCACAGACAATAATATGCTCAACTTGTAATACATCAACCGCATATTGGATCACTGAAAGGCAGTTTAAATCGGTATGGATGACTAAGTTTGCTACATTACGGTGAACAAATAAGTCACCCGGTGCTGCATTGATCAATTTTTCTGCTGGAACGCGGCTGTCTGAGCAACCAATCCATAAAAAATGAGGCTTTTGACCTTTACAGAGATCTTTAAAAAACTGAGGGTTTTCTTCAGTAACAGATTCTGACCATTGCTTGTTATTGGCTAACAGTTCTTCAATTTTTCTCATCATGACGTGACTGCCTGTAAATTCGGTTTCCCACCATTTGCGCTGACAGTACGCCAACACGAAATAGCTCTTGTGTTATTGTTGGATGCGAGAGATCCATTAAGAAAGGGTATTTTTATACCATTACTTTTGAATTAATCAGAGGGCTTTTTAAAGCCAATTGACAGATAATTGTCTATATTTTTTCGCTTTCAAATAAGATAGATCTTTTTATAGCATTTGTTTAATGAATTTATCAATACATTCTTTGATGTAAATCAAATGTATAAAAAGATAACTGTTTGTTAATCTTGTCATTGTCTTATTCGAAAAACAATTTCCATAAACATTATATAAATAAATCTTATGTTTATGTTTTTAGCTGTTTTTACTATGGTGAGCAAATTGATATGCAAATCTATAATCATCATTGATTGGGAGCGATAAATAGCGAGATGATATCTATCAGTCAGATTGAGGAACAAGGGCAATAATTTTATTGCTATCAGTTAGGCTAAATGATTGCATCAAGGGATGAATGGATTAAGACATTAGGAATATAAGCAAGAAATAACAGTACAGAGTATCTTAGCCGTTTATTTTTGCTTACACTGAAATTTATTTTTATTAACTGTAATAGTTAAAATAAATTTATTTATTCATTTGTGTCATGAGCTCTAAAACGGTTTATTTACGGCCCGATTTTCTCTAGAATATCTTATTCCATTTTGATTTTATTGAACTAAGTTTATTTTCTAATTCGAAGCGTGTGAGCAATACGTAGCATTAGTAAGACTTAGTTGAATAGCTACTTTCTGATTTCAGCTCAGTTAATGCTGAATAATGCTGTTGATAAAAGGTAATTCCCACTTATGACGTATGCATTGGAGTTAACGGAGTTAACGAAAACTTATCACAATGGCGTAAAAGCGCTAAAAGGAATTAATCTAACCGTTGAAGCGGGTGATTTTTATGCTTTATTAGGCCCAAATGGTGCAGGAAAATCGACCACTATTGGTATTATCAGCTCTTTAGTTAATAAAAGCAGTGGCAAAGTCAACGTCTTTGGCTATGACACCGATACCGATATGGTTAATGCAAAACGCCAGCTAGGATTAGTGCCACAAGAATTCAATTTCAATCCTTTTGAAACCGTATTACAAATAGTCCTCAATCAAGCTGGTTATTATGGTGTTCCACGTAAATTAGCATTAGAGCGTGCTGAAACTTATTTAACCCAGTTAGATTTATGGGAAAAACGTGATGATAGAGCTCGTTTTTTATCTGGAGGAATGAAGCGCCGTTTAATGATTGCTCGTGCATTAATGCATCAGCCAAAATTACTTATTCTCGATGAGCCAACCGCTGGTGTTGATATTGAATTACGTCGCTCAATGTGGACGTTTTTAAAACAACTAAATGCTGAAGGGACAACGATTATTTTAACGACGCACTATTTAGAAGAAGCAGAAATGTTGTGCCGGAATATCGGTATTATTCAACGTGGTGAATTAGTTGAAAATACCAGTATGAAAAATCTATTAAGTAAATTAGAGTCTGAAACTTTTATTTTAGATCTCGCGCCAAAAAGTCCATTACCTGAATTACAAAATTATCAATATCGATTAATGGATACTTCAACATTAGAAGTCGATGTTAAAAGAGAACAAGGCTTAAACAGTGTTTTTGCTCAACTTAATGCACAAGGCATTCAAGTGTTAAGTATGAGAAATAAAGCCAATCGCCTAGAAGAATTATTTGTTCATTTGGTTAATGAAGAGCATACAGTAGAAGGAGAGAGGGAATGATTCAGCTGTATTGGGTAGCCCTCAAAACAATTTGGATTAAAGAAGTCACCCGTTTTGGTCGTATTTGGGTGCAAACATTAATTCCACCTGTGATAACCATGTCTCTCTATTTCGTTATTTTCGGTAACCTAATTGGTAAACGAATTGGCGATATGGGGGGGGTTGATTATATGCAGTTTATTGTTCCTGGCCTGATTATGATGGCCGTAATAACAAACTCTTATGCCAATGTTTCCTCTTCATTTTTTGGCGCCAAGTTTCAGCGTAGTATTGAAGAGTTATTAGTTTCGCCTGTGCCCACGCATGTTGTTATTGCCGGTTTTGTTGGGGGGGGTGTTGCTCGTGGTATTTGTGTTGGTATCTTAGTGACTTTAGTTTCACTGTTTTTTGTGCCATTAGAAATGCATTCTTGGACAATGGTGGTGGTGACATTACTGATGACTTCCATTGTTTTTTCTCTCGCAGGATTATTAAATGCAATTTTTGCGAAAACCTTTGATGATATCAGTATTATCCCAACGTTTGTTTTAACACCATTAACTTATTTAGGAGGGGTGTTTTATTCACTTTCACTCTTACCTGAATTTTGGCAAGGCGTGTCTAAATTAAACCCTATTGTGTATATGATTAGTGGTTTTCGTTATGGTTTTCTGGGCATTACGGATGTCTCTTTAACCGTAACGATTAGTGTTTTGTGTCTTTTCATTGCCGTGTTTTACGTTATTGCATGGTATTTAATTGAAAAAGGCCGTGGTTTAAGAAGCTAATCAAAAAGCAAAATAGAAAGTGATAAAAGTTGGAAATCGGTGTCTTATTTAGAGATACCGATTTTTTTTAGCCGTTTTTTCAGCATAAATGTTAATTTTTCTTTAATTTAATACTTTGCTATTAACAAAATGGTTTTTCTTGTTTAGTATACTAAACACTTTGATAGGGGATAGAAAGGATATGTAATGACAACGGCAAGCCAAACAGGCAAAGCGCCTGAGGCAATCTCTCGTAATAAGCTTTTATGTATCGCTGGTATGGGCTGGACTTTTGATGCAATGGATGTGGGGCTACTTGCTTTTTTGCTCACCGCATTAAAAGAAGATTGGGGATTAACAGCATCACAATTAGGTTGGATTGGCAGTGTAAATTCAATTGGAATGGCGGTTGGCGCTTTCGTGTTTGGCATTATTGCCGATAGAAAAGGGCGAAAACCCGTCTTTATCTTTACTTTATTGCTGTTTAGCTTAGGGTGTGGCTTAACTGCATTAGCAAGCTCTTTGATGGTTGTCCTTGTTTTACGTTTCTTTATTGGAATGGGATTAGGTGGGGAATTACCCGTTGCTTCTACACTTGTCAGTGAAAGTGTTGAAACGCATGAGCGAGGCCGTATTGTTGTTTTATTAGAGAGTTTTTGGGCTGTCGGTTGGTTAATTGCGGCTTTGATTGCTTATTTTATTATTCCTGATTATGGCTGGCGTATGGCGATGTTATTAAGTGCATTACCTGCGGTATATGCTCTTTATTTACGATCAAAATTACCTGAACCAACCTCATCTCATATTTCACAGAAAAAAACACGTTTATCGATTCGCCAATCAATGGCATTAATTTGGTCACCCCAGTATCGACGTTCAACGCTAATGCTGTGGATCTTATGGTTCTGTGTTGTTTTCTCTTATTACGGTATTTTCTTATGGCTACCAAGTGTGGCTATGTTAAAAGGCTTTAGTTTAATTAAAAGCTTTCAATATGTACTTATTATGACCTTAGCTCAGCTACCTGGTTATTTTACCGCTGCGTGGTTAATTGAACGCTATGGGCGAAAGTTTGTGTTAGTCTCGTATTTAGTAGGAACCGCCGTGAGTGCCTATTATTTTAGTGTGGCAGAGACCACGACAACGTTACTTGTGTTTGGCATGTTGTTGTCATTCTTTAATTTAGGAGCTTGGGGAGCCTTATATGCTTATACACCAGAGCAATACCCTGATGGAATACGCGCAACAGGTGCAGGAACAGCAACAGCAATTGGGCGTATTGGCGGAATATTAGGGCCTTTAATGGTAGGATATTTAGTCCAATATCAATTTGAAATAAGTTCTATATTTCTTATTTTCAGCTTTTCTATTGTGATTGGGATATTGGCAGTGATGTTATTAGGTAAAGAGACAAAGAATAAACCACTTAACTCAATTTAATTACACTTTGTGTGACTAAAAATACAGAAATCCCCTTACTTGTAATATGATAGCGATTAAGAATTTTATGAAGAAAGGGGATTAATCATGTCTCATTATGATGAAGTGGTTAAACAGGTTGATGATGCTATTGCAACAACGAGTATTGAAACCATGAATGAACTTTTAGTTGAATTAGGCAAAGATAAAACGATTGAATATCCACTGCGTTATGAGCAACAAGAGCGTTTACGCACGGCTATTTTTCATCACGGTGAAAAACAGCGTTAATTGGATTGTCGCTAAGAAATAAGCATTAAAAAAGCGTTTAACCGTTTTAATAAACAGGTGTAAACGCTTTTTTCTTTTTACTGCATTGTATCAATACGGATCAAAAAGTCTTTTTACCTTCAAGTACTGCAATTCTATTTTCAATGGATGGGTGAGTTGAAAAAATAGAATCTCCTTTATTAAAAATAAAGGCCGCTTTGCGATAAGCTCGTCCTGTTGAACCATCTTCAAAATTTTCAGTGTCATGTTGTGCTGAAATTTTCTTTAATGCATTAATCATCGCTTGATTATCTTGAGTTAAATCAACGGCTACTGCATCAGCCATATATTCACGAGTACGAGATAAATAGAAATAGAGCACTTGTGTAATGATCGGTAAAACAAAGTTTAAAATAATTAAAATCAGTCGTGCTTTGCTTGCAGCATCATTGCTTTTACCCCCTCGGCTACTAGACGCAATATACAAACGGCTACCAAAGATATTCGTGACCGTTAAAATAACGTTAGCGAGTATACCGACATATAATGTTAATCGTGAATCACCATGAATAATATGCCCTGTTTCATGCGCTAATACGGCTTGCACTTCTTGACGATTCAGGCGATTGAGCAACCCTGTTGTGATACCAATAAAAGCATTTTTCTCAGACCAACCGGCAGCAAAGGCATTGGCTTCTGGTGTATCAAGAAGATAGAGTTTGGGTATATAGCCTAGTGTTGCACTTAAACTAAGCTCTTCAACAATATTAAGCAATTGGCGCTCTTGTGCATTTAAAGTATCATCTGGACTAATTAATCGTGCATTCATCCCTGTTAGCATGATTTTGTGCCCTTTAAAGTGGATAAAAAGAAGCAATAAAATCGAGATGGCTAAAATAATCAGTGAAGCAATGGGGAGAGACTGGAAAGTCAGAAATGCCAACATATTATCGGTTAGATTTAAGTCGGGATTTGCCCCAATAGCGGTATCCACTAGTAAACCAATGATGAGCATTAATAATAAATAAGTTGCTATAACCAAACGAGTTCGAATAGCATTTTTTCGTAGAACATTTCTGAAATCCATTAGTGACTCCAAACAGCACTGTTAAGTGCTGTTTTTATCAATCTAGAAAGAACAAATCTCTTTTTATTACGCTAAAATTAATCAAAATTAATGCGACGGGCTTCTTCTGTTTTAATTGTTTCTTCATCCAAGCGCCAGTACTCTTTATCAATAACCAGACTTGGGAAAATTTTGACGATAAACACCGCGGGAATAGCGGCAATAAAAGCGCGATATTGTTCTAAAGTACGGTTATAACCGCGTTTTGCAAAAGAGAGTTTATTTTCCGTTGAAACAATCTCTTCTTGTAAATTTGCCATAATGGTGTCGGATTTTAATTCAGGGTAATTTTCAACCGCAACATTAATGGCACCACTCGATACAATTTTTGATAATTCATCTTCAGCCGCTTTGGCTTCTTTGCCATTTGCACTTTGGGCTTGTGTTCTTAATTCAGTAATTTTAGTAAAGACTTCGGATTCATGGCTGAGGTATTTTTTGACAGTGGCTAATAAACTATCAAACACTTTGCCACGACGATCTAATTGTACTGAGATTTCAGTTTCACTTGAGATCACCGCTTCACGCATAGAGATAATACGGTTGTAATAATAAAAAATAAGACCCAATAACGCGATGGTAATAATTAATCCAGTCATGGTGAAGTGCTCTCTTTTTTAATAGTAAACAGGGAATTGTATTAAATCTTTGATGCTAATTTTGCCTATTATTGATAAAGATAGCTAGATGATTATTTCATCAAAAACAAAAAGAGTGTGAGTTAAAGTAAAATATAATGATATTAGTGAGATAAAAAATACCCCGAATAAATTCGGGGTAAAATTAAAGGTAGCGTTAGGGTAAATAAAAAGTATCAAGTGAAACATAGGGGATGAATCTGAGTTAAATAAGCATGTTAATGTGGCTATTTAACTCAGAGATAAACTATTTAGAACCAAGGCGCTTGCGCCATTACATTGCCATAAAACAGCATTCTTCCCGTGATTTCGCCACTAAATAGTATCAAAATGGCGGCAATAGAGAGCGAGATTTTGGTAAATGACGTGCTGTGAGACAAAGTAATAATACAGATACCAATAATCAGACTAGCAATCACTTGCCACCATAATAATAGACTTGCAACATCTGCTCCGGGCACTTGTGTTCTCATAACCAAGCCGACAAGAACTAATAATGTACCAACTAAGGCTCCTACTTTTAATGAGTTACTAATGGTTTTACCTTGTAAACGCAACCAAGGTATCATCGAGCCAAAACCAAGCAATAACGCTGTGCCAATAAAACTCATTTGTGTTGCCGGTGTATGCCAAAGAGGGTGAGTCTGCATTTGGTAATAGATTTGTGCTGTCACTAAAATAACAGGTAAACCCATTACGCCACAAAACAACCCAAGCAGACTATTACGGCGAATAGCATGAGGTTGTACCCAAGTGGCTAGCGCCCATAATGAAATTAAGCCATTTAACATCACAAAGGCAATTGCTTCGCGACTTAACCAAGAATGCGCAATACCTAATACAGAACGATAAGCACCAAGTGGATCACCTAAGTGTCCCATCGACATTGATGAACCCACAACTTCAATCAGCCAAATTAGTGCAATGGTTGTTCGTAATGCTTTGGAGCTTAACATTGCACCGTTTTGAGTTTGGTTTTGCCATTGATACAGTGAAAGTGCCAAGACCGCACCAATCCCCCATTGACTCATAACCGTAAACAGGACTAACGGCAGTTGATAATCATGCATGATTAATCCTCCATACCAATAATGACAATATTAGGATGACTAATGGTGTGATCGGGTACACCATAGCGTTTTTCTAATAAAGCCCAATTTGTCGTGTGTTTTTTACGTAGATCTTCAATTTCACCAAACTCAATGGCGCCAGTAGGGCAAGATTCAACACAACGGGGCTTCAGCCCTTCATCAAGTCTATCTGCACACATATTGCATTTACTCGTTTTTCCTTCTGCCGGATCGTAAACCGGAGCGTTATAAGGGCATGCCATGATGCACATTTGACAACCGATACATTTGTCATGATCTTGCACGACAATACCATCTTCACGTTTAGTATAAGTGTCAGCAGGGCACACTTTTAGGCACTGTGGATCGTCACAATGATTACAAGACATGGTAATAAAAGCTTGTGCATTGGGTTGGTCTTCATTGAATTCACGAACTCGACGCCACAGCACACCGGGGGGAGTCACGTTTTCAGATTTACAAGCCATTGAGCAAGTTCGGCACCCATAGCAATCTTTGGTATTTATTAGAAAACCATACTGTTTCTTCGCCATGATCATGCCTCCCGTCTTACGTTAACCAAGGTACTATTACAGCAATGACCATTACCTAAAGGTTCAACGTGGTCATTGGTGACATGGCTACTGCTTCCGCCTTGTTGTTCCCACCATCCATTATCTAATGAAACAACGCCTTGCTTAATATGCGTGGTCACAACGGCAATTGCGCGGTGCTCTCCTCGATCATTAAACGCGATAGCCCATTCACCGTCTTTGATTCCTCTGGCTAAGGCATCATTAGGATGGATAAGAATATTAGGTTGATTACGCTGCACTTCTAAGATCCACTCATTCATACCATGGCTAGAGTGAACACTACGAGCGAGTTTGCGTTGTACTGCCATCAGTGGATATTTTTTAGCGAGTTCAGGTGAGCCTTTTGTCGATTCTTTTACGGGATAATAGGTGACAATAGGAGAGAAGTTTTTATCCTGCCACTCTTCAATAAAGAAGTGTGCTTTTTTCGTTGAAGTACGGAAAACACCCTCTTTAAAGGGGATCCAATCGCCTTCAACTGGACGCACTGGGCCTTTTTCTAACATTTCACGAGTAATGCCGGAGCCTTCAAGACAAGCATCAATATAGTGTTCAATAGGTTGGTTGAACACGTCACCAAATCCAAAACGTTCGGCTAGACGAGCAAAGATCCAATAATCAGGTTTTGCTTCTCCTGGTGGCTCAACTGCTTTTTCCATTAATTGTACATATTGACTACGAACGCCAGCCATTAAACTAGTATCTTCAAAAATAGTGGTAACAGGGAGTACAAGATCGGCATAAAGTGCAGTGGATGACATCAAGTTATCAGCGACAACAACAAAAGGCACTTTTTTCAGTGCATTACGCACCATATTAGTGTTAGGAAGTTGCGTCATCACACCCATGGTCATGATCCACCAAAAATTAATTGGGTGTGGTCTTTCATTGACAATCCAATCACCGACTTTTGCAACAGGGATAGGCTTGATGGGTTTTGTATTAGGTGCTGGTGGAATAATTGGACTAAATTTCGCCATTTGACGAGCACCACCAGCATCACAAATTCCAGCGCCTTTTTTACCGATATTGCCGGTTAATAAGGCGAGATAAAACTGGCTAGCAGCAACATAAGCACCGAATTCTGTTCGTTGAGCACCGGACATATTTTGCACAATCATCGCGGGTTTAGTCGTGGCATAATCACGCGCTAAACGAATAATCGTTTCTTTCGGGATATCCGTTTCTTGACTGGTTTTTTCGACAGTCCAAGGTTGTGCTTGTTGATAAATCTGCTCAAAGACAGTCACATAATCAGCGTTAGCAGGTAGTTCATCATGCGTTAACGCAGGGATAATATTCGGTGTGTCATGGTGAACAAGTTGCTGACTTAAAGTATCAAAAACTAGATAACTATCTTGATCATCATCAGATTGACGTAATAGTTTTTGTTGTGAGTTAACAAGGTAAACAGCACCCGTATGCGCACGTAAAAAAGGTTTATCAGTGAGATTTTCTTCAATGATAATTTTTATCATACCTAATGCAAGTGCCGTATCAGTACCAGGAATGATAGAGATCCACTCATCGGCTTTAGCCGCAGTTTCATTAAAGCGAGGATCAATAACCACCATTCTGGCACCATTTCGGCGAGCTTGATTGTAGTTTTTAAAATAGGCTTGCATGGTGACAGCCGGATTATTCCCCCAGCAAAGAATATAGCGACTGTCTTTTACAGTATCACGTGTATCAGCATAACGTAGGCCGACCATTGGGATCATCGCCGCGGTTACCGCAGAGCAACAAAGAGAGCCAGCTTGTTTTGTTGAACCGCCTAAGTAATCAAAAAAGGCCTTACCCATATCATTTTTAATTGAGTCCATATTGCCCGCATGAGTGGAGATAAACAGTCCCTCATTACCAAACTTATCAATGGTTTCTCTAATATTTTTTTCAATGAGATCGAGCGCTTCATCCCAACTAATGGGTTTGAACTCTGCTTTTCCTTTTTCACCAACACGTAATAAAGGTGTCGTTAGACGATCTTTATGATATACCCATTTAGTTCGACTCATGCCACGCAAACAGCATTTCACATTAAAGCCTTCGGTGGCTTCAATTTTGATGAGTTGTCCTTTATGTGTAAAAGCTGTTAGGTTGCAGTGTAAACATTCCATCGCACAGGTTGAACGAAAGGTTTTATATTCGGATAGTTTGATCCGTGGTTTCTGGTTAAATATGGGTTTATTTTCATTAGCTAGACTGAACACGTTAGGGGAAAGAGCTGCCACACCAATGGCACCCATTCCTTTTAACAATGCTCTTCTATTTAATTCCCATTTTTGATTTTTAGACATAGACATTCTCACGCACAAGAAAAGTTAACTATATATAAACTCAATTCATATATAGTTAACATTGAGGTAGATCATCTAAAAACAGACAAAGAAAATAATCGATAGAAAATGATTAAAAAGCCCTATTTAAAATAAGGTTTCAGTGAAATAAACTAGTAAAAATGACTAAAAAAGAATAATGAGATATCGTCATAAAAAAAAATAAGCAACGAATAGGTGTGGGAAAAATAAATGCAGAATTCTCAAGGAGTTAACTCGGTTGATATTGCTATTACTATTCTTGAATTTATTGCTTCGAATGGAGGTATTGCCCGATCGTCAGATATTGCAAAAGCCTGTTCGCTTTCAAAAAGTCGCTTACATAAATATTTAGTTTCACTTTGTCGCTCTGAAATGTTGTATCAAGAGTGTGAAGGAAGCCAATATTGTTTAGGCAGTAAAATTCTCTTTTTAGCGCAGGCGACGCCAAAGCCACAATCCTTTTTAGATGAAATAAACCAACTATTATGTGAGTTTAGAGATGAACATAATATGTCTACAGGATTAGTGGTTGCACAAGGTAATAAGCTATTTTTAACACGATATAATCGCAGCTTTAAACATGTCGATATCGATTTTCTACCCGATACGCCTGTACCTTATAAAATTAGTGCCGCAGGCGCTATTTTTGCTGTTTTTAGTGATTTAGAGATAGATGCAGGCTTGTCAGAAAAACAGAAAAATACGATCCGCCAACAAGGTTTTGCTATTCGCCATGAGCCAGCTGATGGTATTCCTGGTGCTCAATCTATTTCATGCCCCGTGTTTAGTAAAAAAGGAAATATGGTTGCGGCAGTATTAACGATGGGTTTTATTGAACCTGATAGGCAAATAGAGCTTGGTAATGCATTAAAAGCAAAAATGACATCTTTTTCACATTAGCCAAATAAAATCATGATATTAGGCACTTTGCTTTGCCTGCCAAAGTGCCTAATATGCAGAGAAGAATTAATCAAATAGCCCTTTTGCAAGGGTATCACCTTGGTGTGAAATACCGGGTAATACAAAGTAGTATCCACCACCAAAAGGCTTTATATAGCGCTCTAAAGGTTCACCGTCTAAGCGTTTTTGGGTATCAATAAAGCCTTTTTTAAGGTTATTTTGAAATGAGATAAAAATCAGCCCCATATCTAGTTGACCTGAAGGTGTTAAACCTAATGAATAGCTGTAACTGCGTCGGCGTAGTTTTGCACTGTAACGCTCTGGATTTCTTGGTTCAGCTCTTCGCATATGAGAATCAAACAGCACTCGGTCGCCATGAGGATCTTTTTCAAACTGTGGATCGTCCATCTCTTGCTTCATACCTATTGGGGCACCTGTTGATCGATGACGACCAAAGTTATTCTCTTGATCTTCAAGAGGTGTTCTATCCCAAAATTCCAATGCAAACCGAATAAGACGCACTGCTTGATAGCTTCCGCCTAAACACCATTGCGGCTCTTTTTGTTCTTCCGTGATCCAGACTAGCGAGTCCATCAAGCTATTGTCAGATGAAGGTGCGTTGCCTGAACCATCTTTAAAACCAAAAAGGTTAATCGGTGTTTGGTGATTATCAATATCACGAGCAGGAAGAAAACCATCAATTTTCCACACAGCATAAACTTGACCAGAAAGGTATTTTAAAATATCTCTTAACGCATAAATGACGCTTTCTTGGCTATTAGCACAAAACTGGAGTAGAACATCGCCACCACACCATTTAGGATCAAGTCGGTCATTAGGAAAGGGTTTCATGGGTTCTAAGCGTTTGGGTTTTTTAGGTTGGAAACCAAAACGATTATCAAAAAAGCTATCACCTAACGCGACAGTGATGGTTAATTCATCTGGGTGTAATTGAGTGCCCAGAATACCAGATTCAGCAGGGGGAAGATGAGGGTTTGTTCTCTGCTCTAGTTCACGAGGTTGTGTTAAAAATGCAATTCGTTGTGTCAGAGTTGCGAATATTTTTTTCACTTCATCAATAGTCGTGACCGTTAGATTAAGTGCAATAAAGGAGGCATGTTTTTGTTCTGGTGTAATAACACCGGCTTGGTGTTTACCTAAGTATGCAATAGCACGCTTATAGCGCGGTATTGATACTCCATGAGTTGAGGCTTCTGTTTTTGCACCAATACTTGCCAGTAATAAGCTCCCGCCTAGCCATTTTAGCGTCGTACGTTTTTTCAGGTTAACGGGCATTTTTATTAATGATTTAACGAGATTTTTATTTTTCATCACTTGTTTCTTTATAGTGATAGTAAACATCAATATCGAGCATGCTACGTAAATTTGCCACTTGCTCTGCTAATTGCGTTACTTGAGAGAAAAGCCAACTTCTTTCTGTTTTAGAAAGTGTATTCAAAGGTTGAAATAAACCGTCATCACGCTGATATTTTAAAAGCAGAGCACCAATATCATCATATTGCTTGATCAGAGATTGATATTCAGTGGAGGGAATATGCTCGGATAAGATCTCCACAATTAAGCGTGATCCAGATAAATTTGCATAACTATCACCCAGATCGCTATTTGAGTATCGGTTTTCGATCCCGGCTAATTTATCCGTTAAAATAAACTCTAAGTTATCACCCGCCGATTGGACTAATTTAGGAATGGGAATATCTTCAATAGTTAAACGTTTCTTTAAATCACTAATGCCTCTTAATAACGCTTTTGCGGACTCTGTGGTTTTTTGTGTGTCTTTTAATTTAAAGAGTTGATATTCAACTAAATGAAATCCTGAAAAACGAGGTGAATTCTCTCTTTCAAGAAAGAAATCAGCTCGGTTATTTAATAAACGTTCACTTGATCCAAAAAGCGCAATAATAGGGCGGATGACTTCATAATGATAATGCGCTTGTTGATAAGCATTTTGAGCATTAATAAGCTGATTTTTTTCGCTACTTACTATTAACTTATTGAGCGCTTTTTCAACTTGGGTTAATTGCTCAACGGCCTTTTCTCGATATGTTAAAATATCGGTTTTAAATTTTTCAGGAGTAGGAATATCTCCTTTTGCTACGATGATATTTTCGCTATTTTGAATAATACCTTGAATGATTTTTTCAGCGTAAATAGGTAGAGAAAACAGCAAAAGAAAGAAAAAAATAGCCATGTTTTTACTTTTAAATTGTGTGTTATTTAGCATATTTAGCACCTCGCTGAAATAACAGTGCAACAACCACCCAATACACAATAAATGTCACTACACTTAAACCAATGGGTTGAGAGCGATAAGCGAAGAATGAGACTAAGAAATTACCAAAGACACTTGAATCATCCAGAATATGGCTGATATCCCAAAGCGGATATATCAAGAAATCAGGTAATTCAAAATCTATTTCAATGAGTAGATTTGCAATTTCTTCTACGGCTTTTAAGAGCAAAGAAACAGCAAGGAATAGCAGTAAAAAACCCGTTACAGTAAAGAAATAACGCCACGAAATAACTTTTGACGTCAGTAAAAATAGCCATAGAGTGAATGCTGCAACAAATAAACCAATAAAGACTTCAATAAAGAAAGGCAGTGCTGTTTGTGCATTTAAGGCCATTATATGGCTAGATAAAAAGACCACAACCTCGCTACCTTCTCGGGCAATAGCGATGGCAATAATCAGTAATATTCCCCATGCACTTTGTTGCTGTGTCTTTTGTGTGAGCTCATTTTCTATATTGGTTTTTAATGACTTTCCTTGCCTATTCATCCAATAAACCATTTGAATAATAAGTACACAGGCGAGGATCTCCATGGCGATCATAAATAGAGATTGCCACACATCCTCTAGTGAGCTAAATACGCCATAAATGCTCAGCGCTAAGATAACAGCAAGAAACAGCCCTAATATAACGCCACTCCATAGGTATTTCATACCTTGTTTTGGCGTTGGAGAGCGCTTTATCCACGCATAAATAATGCCAATAACTAATAGCGCTTCAAAACTTTCTCGCCACACAACAAACAGAACTTGTCCCATATTTACTCTGCCTTTTCAGTTGCAACAATTTCACCGTGAGGGTGAGAAAGGTGAAAATCATCAAAGAAGGTATAACGACCCGGTTTTAGTGGCGCTATCACAACGACAGAATTTGCGCCGGGTGCTAATACTTTTTCTTTACGTAACTGTGTACTTTCAAATTCAACAGGGCTGGTGCCTGTATTACGGATTTTTATTCTAATGGGAGTTTTGGCAGGTACTTCAAGTACTTGAGGAATAAGTTCACCATCTTTCATTTCTAATTCAACGGTGTATTTCTCTGCAGCAAAAACAGAGCTTGTTATCATTAATAGCAGTAATAACGTGTATTTATAGAGATGTTTCATCATCAGCATTTCACTTAAAAAAAGAGAAAAAGGATAAACCCTGTTTTGTTGGGTTTATCCGTTATCAAGCTAATTAATAACTACCTTTGCGACCTGTACCGCTGTAGGTGAAATCCCATGAAACTTCAAAGGGTTCAAACCAAGGCGCAACACCGGTTTCTTTATCGATATGGCGACCAAAAGCAATATCTTTATTGTATGAAGGCGGGTAAATCTTATAAGTGACATTATATTGACCATTACCATCGAGTTTTAGATTCTCGCCATAGTGAGGGCCATCATTAGCCACCATTGCCATAAAAACGCCTTGTTGTTTTTTCGCTGGCGCATCTGATTTTGTCACGGTGTATTCAACAGTGAGGTAAGGGATCCAGTCACCTTCTGCAAAGCCATTAGGATTATCTTCTGTAGCATGGATATCGGCTTCTAAATGGATATCAGCTTTATCCGCGGCGAGATGGTTCATTGCATGATGACCTTCTTCGGTATCCATCGTGATAGGTTGAAGGTAAACCCCTTGAATTTCCATGCCATTTTTAATAATCGGATGGCCTACTGGGTACTCTAGAGCAAAAGCCGAGGTGGAGAGAAACGATAATGCAGTAAGAGAGAGTGCATAGCGATATTTCATATTTAACCCTTATTTATTGAATGATAATTGTTATTATTCTTAATAAGGTTAACACAATTGGTGTTAGGAATAGGAGATAATCGATACGAAAAATATCGCTTAAGTTTAGGAAAAAACCAGTAAGAAATGTATTAACATTTTCTTTTATAAAAGAAAAAAATTTGTTGTTTTAAATGGAAAGGATAAATAGAGTTGATCGTTATAAGTGATAATAACCATAAAAATCATCAAATTAAGAATGGCATATGGAAATCTTATTTATTATAGCAAGGTGATAAAAAGACAGATTTCCATATATGACATTAAATTTGGCTTTGAGCGCTCCAAAATTGTTTGGATTGTGTCAGCGCTATAGCAGAAACTTGTTCTTCATTAGGTGGTAAAAAAAAGGCAGGTGTCACTTTGAGTTCTTGCGCAATATGAAAAAGCATATCAACATCAATTTTGCAGAGCCCATTTTCATATCGTGAAAATTGTTGTTGGCTAATACCTACTCTTTCAGCAACAACCTTTGCTGATAAGCGAAGTTGCTGACGTTGCTTACGAATTTTATGCCCAATAATTTGAGAAATGGGATAAATCTTTGACATTAGTGACCTCATTCTTCCTATCAACCACCAATAATATTCAATAATTTGAATATCCTGTTTCTGTGATGGATCTTCAAAGTAAACAAGCACTCCGGCTTGAATGAGTAAAATCCATTCTATAGTGTTATCGGTTAATGGGATGAATTATTTATACCCGTCAAGCTATAAGATGATATTAATTTTCATTAAACAATTTTGATATCTTTCTTTTTTCTAGCAGGATAATCGAGATAATTTTGATAAACAGTGCTATATATTGCCTAAATACCATTTTATCTATTATTTGTGCTCGCATTTATGATTAATAAAGAGTAAATAATGACGCTATAACAAAAAAGATAAAGCCCTCTTTGACTGTGTTTATACTCGAAAATACCTTTTATATATTTTTTATGATGGTTATTTTTGAGTTTTTTTTTGTATTGGCGAAATGTTGCTTCTTAAATAGCGCAAAATCTAAATACCTCTTTTTACTTTATTGAAATTAATAAAATTACATTCACTTCTAATAGCCTACGGCGTTAAGATTGTTAACTATAATACTTAGGCAAGATTATAAGTATTACAGGGTTATTATCTATTTATCGTCAAGGTCGAGATTATGAATGTAAAAGATATCATTCGTCATGAACCATTTGGAACATTGCTAGGTTATGCGCCTGGTGGTGTCGCGATTTACTCATCAGATTACAGCAGTATCGATAAAGAAGACTATGCCGCTAATGATTCATTTCGTAGCTATATTGGTAATGAATATATGGGGCATAAGTGGCAATGTGTTGAGTTTGCTCGCCGTTTTCTCTATTTGCATTATGGCGCTGTGTTTACTGATGTAGGAATGGCTTATGAGATCTTCTCATTGCGTTTTTTACGTAAAACGATAGATGACGATATATTGCCATTACAAGCCTTTGCAAATGGTAGCAAACAACCGCCTGTAGTGGGAGCTTTGCTGATTTGGCAAGAAGGTGGTGAGTTTAAAGTAACAGGGCATGTTGCGGTTATTACTGAAGTACTTGAAGATAAAATTCGTATCGCAGAACAAAATGTTATCCACACGAGACTGCCGGCAGGGCAACAGTGGACACGAGAATTACCTCTTAAAGTGACGGATAACGGTTACTTTATTCAAGATACTTTTGACAATACAATACTATTAGGTTGGATGATCCAAACAGAGCCTAATGCTTACAGTCTTCCTCAACCTAAAATAGCTTCCGAACTGTTAAATATCCATGCCGAACAGCTTGATAATCAAGGTCAATTAGATGGCAAATGGTTAGATGAAAGCTCTCCATTAGAAAAAGCGTATGTCCTTGCGCAACATGGTCATGTTATCAACCAAAATAGCTATGAATACTTCACTATTTCAGAAAGTGCGGAGCAAGAGCTTATTCGTGCAAGTAATGAAATGCATTTGATGTATTTACATGCCACAGAAAAAGTGTTGAAAGACGATAATTTATTACGTTTATTCGATATTCCAGAGGTGTTGTGGCCTCGTATCCGTTTATCATGGCAAAACCGGCGTCATCAAATGATCACCGGACGATTGGATTTTTGTATGGATGAACGCGGTGTCAAAGTTTATGAATATAATGCGGATTCCGCCTCTTGCCATACAGAAGCCGGTTTAATTATCGAGAAATGGGCACAGAAAGGTGGCGTTAAAGAGGGTTTTAATCCGGGGGAACGCTTACTTGATGCATTGGCCGATGCTTGGAAACACAGTGATGCGAAACCTTTTGTGCATATTCTTCAAGATGATGATAGTGAAGAAGATTATCATGCTCTTTTTATGCAACAATCGCTGACGCAAGCAGGCTACGACAGTAAAATTCTACGTGGATTAGATGAGCTTCATTGGAATAGTCGTGGTCAATTAATTGATGCAGATAAACGGGTTGTTGAATGTGTCTGGAAAACATGGGCTTGGGAAACGGCTTTAGATCAACTCAGAGAAGAGAGTGAACAACAAGCACTGATCCCTATTCGTACAGGGCACCCAGATGGTGATGTACGTTTAGTCGATGTGCTTTTGCGTCCTGAAATTACGGTTTTTGAGCCACTTTGGACGTTGATCCCAAGTAATAAAGCGATTTTGCCGATTTTATGGCAACTTTTCCCAGATAACCCTTATCTGCTAGATACGGATTTTACGATCACTTCACGTCTTACACAAAGTGGTTATGCCGTTAAACCGATTGCTGGCCGTTGTGGTAGCAACATTGGGTTAGTTGATCATAAAGAGAATGTACTAGATGAAACTAATGGCCAATTTGATCACCAAGAAAATATTTACCAAGAATTATGGTGCTTACCAAAAGTCGCTAATCGTTATATTCAAGTTTGTACCTTCACTGTGGGTGGGCATTATGGCGGATGTTGTTTACGTTCAGATCCTACAAGGGTCATTAAAAAAGAGAGTGATATAGAACCGTTGATTGTGGTTGAAGATAAATACTTTTTAGAAAAATAAGACAACCATATTTTGGTATTAATAATAGCCCGCCTTATTGGCGGGTTTGTTTTAAATAACAGTCGATTGTGAGGTGAATAAATAAAAATGATAAAAACATTCTTAACCCTTGATGAATTATTAACGTCGCTCTCGATACTTGAGCCAAATGAATGGATATATACTGAGATTACAACATGGAATAGTTATCCTGAGCAGGCTGTTTTTTATTATATTCCTTGGGATTACATCCAAGAATTACCTGATGATGAAATTTATCTGGATGATGAAGATATGGAAATGCCAAAAGCTGTTGAAGATAAAAATTTATGGGGCTGGATGGTGGTTTGTGATTTGGTTTTATTTTATCAAATCCAACAAGCCGAACAAAAAAACTTGCAGTGGATCATTGAAGAAATTAACTATTATCGTGAGTATGATGCTTATCGATGTTTGAGTTAGGTTTTATTTTAACGTTATGTTTAATAAAGAATAGTCTCAATATTAGGCCAATCATCAGCATAATGATCTGTCATTAATAAAAAACATTCGGCAATAGCACGGTTGAGTGATTTATGTTCAACAGTGTCTTTTTCTACTGAAGTGACAGACCATACTTTGTTTTTTTGATGATAAGAGCATGTCATTTCACAATCTTCTAATAAAGAAAGCGCATCATCTGCATTTTTGAGTAAATCAAATGGTGCACCATCGGGATCTAAAGCGCTCCAAACTTTTTCGGTTTCTGCATCAAATTCGATTTCATAACCATAACGGCGATAGATAGCGGTTAGGTTTATTTGAAAATCCGTATAATGACTATAGTGATGAATAGGTGGCTGATAGGTCTCTGGCTCTTGGGTTTCTCGATTATTTTTATAGTCTTGAATTTGTTTCTCGCGAGCTTGTGCGCGTTGATAGCCCTCGTCGCTAAATTCTAAAATACCTGCTTTACGATGAACGTTACTAAAATCCAGTATCGCCGCTCCGTAATAAAGTCCTTCCTCTGTTTTCACATCCAGCAAATCAACGAGGATATAGCGTTTATTTTCTGTGATATTTTCTTTATTAGTGATCGTTAGCCCTGCATATTCCGAAATAGCAATAATCTGTTGTGTTGTAAAGGTCATCTCTTTCATCAGATTTTCCTTAAAAAATTACATGCTTTCCTTGATTTGTTTTTTCAGCCACTGAATGAATAATTGTACTTTAGCATTATTTTTTTCATTTCGGGTCACTAGGTAATAACGCTGAGCACAAAAAAGCTCACAATTATCAAAAGGAATAATTAATTCTTTATTGGCCAATTGTTTTTGTACTAAACGCTTTCTTCCCATTGCGACGCCAGAGTGATTAATGGCGGCAATCACAGCAAGATCAGAACGATCAAAACAGATATTACTGCGATTAGGAAAGAGTGAAAGATCCATATATTCACTCCACGCTCGCCATTCATCAAAATCAGAGTTATTGCTCCATGCTTGTCTATCATGTAGTAAAGTGCAGTTAGAAAGATGATGAATATTATTTATAAGCTCATGTTTTTTAGCATATTCTGGGCTACAGACAGGAATAATTGATTCTGAAATTAAGTCTTCACAATACAGATTTTTTAACTGTTTATCGTCAAAATAAATTGCAAGATCAATACCATAACCTCGAAAGTTAATATCATCATTTCCTGTGAGTAGATTTAATTCAATGGATGGATAACGTTCCGTAAAATCTGAAATACGAGGAACTAGCCAACATTGAGCAATGGAAGGGCGTGAATAAACAGTTAGCACACCAGAAATTTCTTGATTATGAATATCCAAAATTTCTTGGTTAATATCTTCTAACGTTTTTTTAAGTGCCCAATAAATACGTTCACCTTCTTCTGTTAACTCAATTCGACGATGAAAGCGATTAAAGAGTTTAATGCCCAACTCTTCTTCTAATGTATTAATACGGTGACTAATGGCACTGGGGGTTAATGATAACTCTTCTGCAGCTAAAGCAAATGAAAGGTGACGCCCTGTTGCTTCAAAAGTGTGAAGTCTGGCTAATTGATAACTGGATAATCGTTTATTTCTTAAAATCACGCTAGAAGATTCAAACATTCTTTTATTCTCATTTCATTATTGATAGTAACCATGGTTAACAATCAAGGTAATATTAAGATGAAACACTATGCCACTATTCGTCATAATATGATTATTTGTGATTTTTATCACCTAATTGAGTTAATTGAGTTCATCTTAGTGCAAGTTTTCATCATTTGTAAGTACCGAATGATTAATATTCAATATGTTTAACAATAAATAAAATGTTTGGGATGGATATATGGATTCAACGTTATGGGTACTAGGTACTCTTATAATTAGTATCTTGCTCATTGTTTTTACTATAATAAAACTTAAGTTTCATCCGTTTTTAGCCTTACTATTGGCTAGCTTCTTTGTCGGTACCGCAATGAAGATGAACCCTTTAGAAATGGTCAATGCGATTGAAAATGGTATTGGTGGTACATTAGGGTTTTTAGCGGCAATTATTGGTTTAGGTACCATTCTCGGTAAGATGATGGAAATATCAGGTGCCGCAGAGCGCATCGGTATTACATTACAAAAATGCCGTTGGTTATCTCCAGACGTTATTATGGTATTGGTTGGCCTTATTTGTGGTATTACACTTTTTGTTGAAGTGGGTGTGGTATTACTTATTCCTCTTGCTTTCTCTATTGCGAAAAAAACAAATACATCATTATTAAAATTAGCAATTCCATTATGTACAGCATTAATGGCTGTTCATTGTATTGTTCCTCCTCATCCTGCTGCTCTATTCGTAACAAATGAATTAGGTGCGGATATGGGGACCGTGATTGTTGCCGGACTTGCTGTTGGTTTAGTTGCCTCATTAGTCGGTGGTCCGTTATTTTTAAAAGTACTAGGTGAACGTTTGCCATTTAAAACCGTACCTGAAGAATTCTCAGATATGGAAATTCGTGAAGAAAAAGATTTGCCTTCATTAGGTGCCACACTTTTTACCGTATTATTGCCAATTGTTCTGATGCTGATAAAAACGGCTGCAGAACTAAATATGACAAAAGGTACCTCGCTTTATACTGCTTTACAGTTTATTGGTAACCCAATTACTGCAATGTTTATTGCTGCTTTTGTCGCTTATTATGTGTTAGGTATTCGCCGTAATATGGGGATGAATATCTTATTGAAGAAAACAGAAGATAGCTTTAGCTCTATTGCTAATATCTTATTAATTATTGGTGCGGGTGGTGCTTTTAACGGCATTTTAAAAGGCAGTGGTTTAAGTGAGTCTTTAGCACTAATTCTTTCTAACTTGGATATGCATCCTATTTTATTAGCTTGGTTAGTTGCCATTATCCTTCATGCGGCTGTTGGTTCTGCAACGGTTGCAATGATGGGAGCTACAGCAATTGTTGCACCACTGATGCCTTTATACCCAGACATTAGCCCAGAAATTATTACCTTAGCAATTGGTTCTGGTGCTATTGGTTGTACCATCGTCACAGACTCATTGTTTTGGTTAGTGAAACAGTATTGTAATGCAACTTTAAGTGAAACTTTTCGTTTTTACAGTGTCGCGACCTTTATTGCCTCCTTTGTCGCATTAGGCGGTACATTTATGCTTTCTTTTGTCATATAAAAGAGAACGACTATGAACCATATAGATATAAATAAATTAATAAGTAGTTATCCACTTGTCCGTGACTTAGTGGATTTAAAAGAAGTGGTTTGGTTTAACCCAAAAGTGACCACCACTGACCAGGGACTTCCATATGTTGGTTTAACGCAAGATGACGTAATTGACGCACAAGCACGGTTACAACGTTTTGCACCTTATTTAGCTAAAGCATTTCCAGAAACATCTGTTACTAAAGGGATCATCGAATCAGAAGTGATTGATATTCCTAAGATGAAAGTTGCTCTTGAAAAGCGTTATAACACCGCCATTAGTGGCCAATTGCGTTTGAAAAAGGACAGTCATCTGCCTATTTCAGGTTCAATTAAAGCACGTGGTGGAATTTATGAAGTACTGACTCATGCTGAGAAATTGGCGATTAACGCAGGATTATTAAGTACAGATGATAATTATGAAAAATTATTTTCTGATAAATTCCGTGAGTTCTTTAGCCAATATAGTATCGCAGTAGGTTCAACAGGCAACTTAGGTATGTCTATTGGGATCATGAGTGCGAAATTAGGCTTTAGTGTGAGTGTTCATATGTCTGCTGATGCACGTCAGTGGAAGAAAGATAAATTACGCTCTCATGGCGTAAATGTTGTTGAATATGAACAAGATTACAGTATCGCGGTAGAAGAAGGTCGTAAAGAAGCAGAAAAAGATCCTAACTGTTTCTTTATTGATGATGAAAACTCAAAAACCTTGTTTTTGGGTTATGCCGTTGCCGGATTACGTTTGAAACATCAATTTGAAGAACAAGGTGTTCGTGTTGATAGTGAACATCCTCTGTTTGTTTATCTACCTTGTGGTGTTGGTGGTGGCCCTGGTGGTGTTGCGTTTGGGCTAAAACTGGCATTTGGTGATGCAGTGCATTGTTTATTTGCAGAGCCTACACATTCGCCTTGTATGTTATTGGGCGTTTATACCCAATTACATGAAGGTATTTCAGTACAAGAAATTGGTATCGACAACGTGACTGCTGCTGATGGCCTGGCTGTGGGGCGCGCATCAGGCTTCGTGGGGCGTGCAATGGAGCGCTTAATTGATGGTTATTACACTATTGATGATCAAGAGCTTTATGACTTGTTAAGTCTGTTAAATAAAGAAGAAGGAATTAAATTAGAACCTTCGGCTTTAGCTGGAATGGCGGGAGCTGTACATGTCACTCAAGCTAAAGATTACCTGCAAGGTTTATCACTAGATAGTCAAAATATGCAAAATGCAACGCATTTAGTGTGGGCGACAGGTGGTGGTATGGTGCCAGCAGATGAGATGCAGAAATATCTCACTCAAGGAAAATAGAGTGCAGGATAAGGACGAGAAGCTTTTGTCTTTATCGTCTCATATAAAAACAAAAGGGAGTGGTACGAGTATCCATAATTGTTTTTTAAAATAATAAAATATAAGCAATGTATTACACCAAGTGTTACATCAAATATTCACACCAGGATGTCACACCAGGGAAAAATGTCGTAGTATTATAATCATAAAAAAGAGGCACCCATTGGGTGCCTCGCTTATTTAAATGCATTGTTAAATTAAAATATTTTAGAAATCAATTTTGACATTGACCCCATAATTTCGACCCGGTAAAGGAGCTAAATATTTTAGTTGAGAAGAAGCCGGTCTTGCTTCAGTATCGGTGAGGTTATTAATCATAAAATCGACAGAAACATCAAGTTTATCTAAATGATATTTTTTACCTATACCTGCATCGACTAAAGTATAGGAAGGAAAAGTAATATCTCCACCATACATTAATCCGCCACTTTCTTTTTGTTTTTTATAGTAAGTAGCGCTACTAAATGCGGTTAATTCACCGTGTTGGTAATTAATACTGACACCATGTTTTTCGTTAGGTAAGTTTGGTAAATAATTACCGGCAATAAATAGCTTTCTTTTACTTTTATTTTCGACAAAATCACCGAATAGCGTAAAGGTAAGGTTATGCTCGTGAGGCATTTCATATAAATACTTAAATTCGTATTCTAAACCTTTTGTTTCTAGATCAGTTTCATCCCATTCCATAACGGTAACACCACCACGACTAATTCCTGTTAATCGTCTAAATTTAAAATCACTGTAGTCTGTTTTATACAAATTAAGTTTATTAGAGAAATTACCAATCTCAATAACAGATGATAATTCAATACTTTTACTTTTCTCTGTATTAAATTTACTATTTCCCTGTTCTTCAATCAGATAAGCGTAATGAGGGCCATGCGTATAAAGCTCATTAATTTCTGGTGCTCGATAGGAAATATGTTGTTGTAGCTTTAATGTCCATTCATCAATTGGCATAAAAGATAATGCTAATGTATTCGCACTGGTATCAAAATGACGGTTTTGTAAATTTGAACCTTGTCCTCTACCACTATTATAATTATCTGGGATATTAAGATGGTGTTGAGTATAACCTTTACGGTATCCCGCGGTGATTTCAAAAGGAGATAAATTTAGCGACTCAATCCAATATATCCCGTACTCTTTGGTTAATACACTTGGTAAATAAGCATCATAACCAGACGTTTTCAGATCACGATAATTACCGTTAACGCCAACTGCACCATTTAACCGATTAAAGAGTGGCTCGTGTGCTGTTTCCAATGCTAATTGGTGACTTTTTGTCTCAAATACTGATGATGCAATTTGCCCCACTAATTCTTCATCTTTAGACTCAGAATAAGAGTAATAAAAAGCACTGTCTCTTAAAAAAGGCGTTAAGTGATCATGTTTTCCTTGTATATCTATCCGCCGATTATGATTTGAAACTGAAACTGGTTTATACATTTCTCGGCTAGTCTTTGTGGTGAGGTAAGCATATCCCGGTACACCGTAAGAGGTTTGAAAATCAGTAATAGATAAACCTAAATAACTATCATCTCTAATATAAGAAAGGGATGCATTACCACTTTGGCTTTTTAAAAAGCTATTTGGGATCTCTTTATTGTTATTTTCAACATAATGCTTAGGCGGGGTGACATGTTCAATCGATGTCGGGCTACCTGGCTTATATTGTGCGTTTGGTTCATTATTGACATAGCCAATACCTGAAAAATAATCTTTATCTTTAAAGGTGTATTTATCACCTTCACTTAACTCATATTCAACCTTATATTTTTTCCAGAACTCACTAATATAAGGATAAGCTTCAGGGTTACGACTGGTAAAAACTTTCATATCCACTTGGCATTGATCACGTAATGCAAAGTGTTCTTTAAGTTGCTGAAAGCTGTAGCAAGGCCCCGCTTTAGAATTCGTAGGAATTTTATATCTAGAGACACGCTTCGTCGCACCAGAAAGATTAAAAATCCAATTTTCTTCATCGCTGAGTTTAATATTTGCAGAGCCACCATTACCGTTATTGGTACTTCCATTAAAAGTCACTGCACCTGAAATGGCTTTTTCAGGTAACTGTGTCAGTATCCTATCATCCCATAAATGAATGGCACCACCGCTTGTACTACCACCATAAAAGAGTGCTTCAGAATTCTTACTGATCGATATTTCATTAATTCGGTTCATATCAATGGGAATAGGCATATTTCCACTAATAAATGAAACATCATTAATTGGCAGATTATTGACTAAAATACCGACACGATTTCCTGATAAACTTCGAATAACAGGTCTTGCAGCATTAGGTCCAAAACCTTCGGCTTGTACGCCAGCGACTTTTGTAACGGTATTACCAATAGTATTCGTTTTTATTTGTTCAAGTTCTTTTCCTTTTATTTCTTCTCGGTTATTAAGTAATAAAGAGGAAAACGTCTCTTTATTTTTTATTAGTGTGCCTTTAACTGTTATTGCATCGTTTTGATTTTCTTTTTCTTTGCCTTTATCATCATTGCTCTCTTTTCCATATAAAGGAAATGACAAAAGCATAAGAAAAATAATAGAGAGTTTACTTTTTTTCATGATATTTATATTAGAATGTAAGAGTAGCGCCTAAGATAATATTACGACCTGGTAAATACATTTCATCTTTAATATAAGAGGTACTGTCTTTCCCTTTTGCATCAAAGATATTATTAATCTTGGCATATAAGGTATAATCGGTGTTGTCTAAATAACCAATATATTCACTACCTAAACTAACCGTGTTATAAGCATCCGTAGGTGTTTCATACTCGGCTGTTTTATTCTGTTTTCCAAAATGATCAATACGGATTTGTCCCGTTAAGTTTCCTGAAAAATTATGTTTAATATAAGTACTTAATCGATAAGCCGGTATTCTTGGTATATTTCCTTTGTTATGAAGTAAATTTGCTCTGATATAATCACCAGAAATACCAATTAAGCTATCTTGGTTATAGTAATAATCAATATTTCCTTCTACACCTTTAAATTGTGCATCATGTTGAACATATTGTAATGAACGATAACCATTATTTAATTCAGCACCAGTAAACTTACCGTAAATATAATTATTGATACGATTGTAATAGGCACTCATATTAAATTGAATATCGCCTGTTACTTTAGTTACTCCAATATCAATATTATTTGCGGTTTCTGCAGTTAAATTAGGATCGCCTTTTTCAATGGTTCTACTTGCGGCATGAACACCATTCGCATAGAGCTCTTCTGCGACCGGTAATCTTTTTGTGTGTGATAGTGATAAATTTAAAAAATAGTCTTGTGTAAAATTCCAGGCTAATCCAGTAGAAATGGAAGATGCACTTTGTTTATTGGTTTTTTGAGTTTCTCTATTTAACAGTGATTGCCACTCTTGGCGAAATCCTAATTCATAGCGAAAATCACCTAATTGATATTCTTCTAATAAAAAGAGTGAGTGATTTTTTGTTTTTGTTGCGGGGACATAAGCCTCTTCACCGTCAGCACTAAAATCACGTTGATTAAATTGCCCGCCAATAACACCATGCCAACCTAAAATAGGTTGATGAGTGAAAGAAAACCTTAATTCATCTCCTTTGTTTTTAAATTGGGTACTGACTTCATGACCTTCTTTTTCATCATGCTGATAATCGGTTCTGGCTGCACTGAAACGTAGAGATTCAATACCAACAAATGGATTGTTTTTTTCACCACGTAGATCCCATCGCTTACTCTCCATAATAATATAAGGAATACCATGTTCATGTTGTTCATCAGGGTATCCATGATTGTGATCATGATGATGATGGCCGACTAAAGGAGGGGTTATAGATGCGTGGTGGTGATCCTCATCGTGATCGTGAAAATGAGTATGACCAGGCAATCCATATCGACGATGTTGTTCGCCATAACCAATACCAATATAACCGTCATCGAAGATCCAAGATGCGCCGATATTGGCCGATTGATTATCTTGATAAGAGCCAGCTAAACGGCTAGGTTCTCCTTGATGCAAGGAGGCTGGTTGTTTGTAATCGCTTTGATAACGTTTAGTGCCTTCAATACGCAACGCTAGATTATCTTGTCCTAATGTTAATCCGGCTGATCCTGTATTTCCTTTAGAAACAGAATCGTACTGATACTGTAATTCTCCCTCGTAGCCTTTTTCAGGCACTGACATAGGAATTTTGCTATCAATCACATTAATTGCACCGCCTATTGTTCCTCCACCATAAAGTAATGTTGCAGGTCCTTTTAGTACTTCAATTCGCTGGCTTAAAAAGGGTTCGCTTGTGATTGCGTGATCTGCACCAATAGAGGAAACGTCCATAAGATCACTGCCACTGTGTAATACCTTGACTCTATTCCCTGACAGCCCTCGAATAACGGGATGTACCGAACCGCCACCAAAAAAACTGGCATGAAAACCTGGCAAGGATGTCAACGTTTCAGCAATAGATGCACTACGATTAGCACGTAGATCCTCTTGTGTCAGAACCACAACGGGTATTGCCATTTTTTCTTGTGGTGTATGCAAAGGGGTCGAATAGACCTTTAATACATCAAAAGTCTGATTTTCTTTTTCCTTTATTGCAGAGTCTGCATTTACAAACAAAGAATAACTTATTGAAATAAAAAGTGTTGTATAACTAAAAATAGATTTTTTCATACCATTTATCCTCCTTGTTTTATTATGTTATAACGTAACATTTTGTAAATATTGTAAGTAAATATAATTATCATTAGCAAGTAATGATTTTTTAAAAACGATAAAAAATTTATAATTATTTGTAATTTAAGAATAAAAAAACAAAAAAGAGAATGTAAAAAAGAAGGAATAAAAAGGCGCCATAATGGCGCCCTGAAGAGAAATGATAAAATAGGGTAAAGGTGCTTATTCTAAAATAAACATACCATAAGGATGGATTTGGAGATAATAACTGTCGCCTACGTTAGGTTGAAGCTGTGTGGCATTGACTTGTAATAGCAAAGTTTGATTTTGCCATTCGACGGTTACCTCATATTGAGGACCCATATAAGCTACATGCACGATTTTGCATTGCTGACAGGCTTCGCCTTGTTGAGATAAGGTGATCGCTTCAGGCCTAACACCGACTCTGACTTCTGTTTTAGTCGTATTAAACGTGTCTGGCTTTGGTAGGCGATATTGGAAGATATCAACATAATCAGCGCCTAATGTGGCTGGGAATAAGTTTGCATCTCCCATAAAACTGGCCATAAATTCAGACGCAGGTTGGCGATAAAGGGTTTGTGGAGATCCTAATTGCATTATCTTGCCTTTATTCATCACCAATACCATGTCAGAAACCGCAAATGCTTCACTTTGGTCATGGGTCACGTAAAGAGAAGTGATATTAAACTGTTGTTGTAATTCACGAATTTTCTCTCTCATGCTACGACGTAAATTTGCATCAAGGTTACTGAGTGGTTCATCAAAAAGCAGTACTTTAGGTTTTAAAATTAAGGCGCGAGCTAATGCAACACGTTGCTGTTGCCCACCCGATATTTGGTCAACAAAACGGTCTTCAAATCCTGCTAAATCCACCAGCTCTAAAGCTTCTGTTACTCGTTGCTTGATTTCTGCTTTCGGGCGCCCGAGCATTTTTAACCCATAGCCAATATTTTCCCCTAATGACATATGAGGAAAAAGCGCATAAGACTGAAACACCATACAGATATCACGTTGTTGAATTGAGCGATCAGTCACATCTTCACCGTCGATAAAGATTTTACCTTCTGTGGGTTTTTCTAGTCCTGCGACTAAACGTAAAACGGTTGTTTTACCGCAACCAGAAGGCCCTAATAATGAAACCATTTTACCTTGTGGAATAGACAAACTGAGCTCTTCAATAACCGTATTAGAGCCAAAACGCTTAACGACATTTTTCAGTTCAACGAAATGTTGTTGTGTCATGATTTATACTCCGTATTACTGTGCATTTTTGGCTTTAGAGCGTGAAACACGGGCTTCGCCAATCAAATAGTCAAATAAGAAAATAATTGCCAACATCACGACGATTAAAATCGAGCCGTAGGCAATTGCGACGCCGTATTCACCGTCTTCAACACGGTTTAAAATATAAGCAGTTGCAACACGTGTATCAGGTGTAACAAGGAAGACAATGGCACTGACAGTAGTAATTGCACGCACAAAACTATAAATCAGCGCAGACAGAATAGCAGGGCGTAATAACGGTAATAGGACATAGAAAATGGTTCTCATTGAATTTGCTCTCAAGCTTAAAGACGCTTCATCGAGAGATTTATCAATTTGTCCCAATCCCGCAATACCCGCACGTATCCCTACTGGCACATTACGCATTGTCATAGAGATAATCACAATCGCAGCAGTCCCTGTTAAATAGAACGGGGAGTCGTTAAACGCAAGAATATAAGAAACACCCGCAACGGTTCCTGGTACGGCGAAACAAAGCATTGTTGTGAACTCAATACTTTTCTTACCTTTAAAGTCTTGGCGCACAACGATATAGGCGATTAACAATCCAAGAATAGCCGTAATAGGTGCTGCGATGCCGGCATATAACAAGGTATCCAATAACGAAGGCCATGCACCGTCACTCATTCCTTGACCAAATAACTTGATAAAGTTATCAAGGGTTAAGGTGTAATCAACACCCCAGTTAACGGTAAAGCTACCGTAGAAAATACTGCCATATAATAAGATATTAAAGACAACCCAAATACCGAGAATGGTTGTTACAAAGGCAATCAATGACGATGGCAAAGGTTGAACATCACCACGATAAGATTTCCCTGATACGGTGACGTAAGAGCGTTTACCAATCCACATATACTGCACACAGAACACTAATAGTGAGAATACTAAAAGTGAGGCACCTAATGTACTGGCGGATTGATAATCCAGTTGAGAGCCAGTGATATAGAAATAAATCTGTGTGGCAATAACGTCAAAGTTACCTCCTAAAACCAGAGGATTACTAAAATCAGCAAGCGATTGCACAATAACAATTAAAAATGCATTAGCTAACGCTGGCTTAAGTAACGGTAAAAAGACGTTAAAGAAGGTTTGATAACGGTTGGCTCTTAAGGTGTAAGAGGCCTCTTCTAATGACGGGTGAATGGTTTTAATTGCACCATCTAAAATCATAAACGACATTGGTGTAAACGCGAGGACTTGTGCTAACCAAATACCTGTAAATCCATATAACCAGTTGGTATTTTCAAGGCCAGCATAAGTAGCGAGAAACTCTGTCACATAGCCAGAGCGTCCCATCATGAGTGTGACCCCTAAACCCACAACAAAAGGTGGTGTAACAATGGGTAAGATGGAAAATACACGGCCAATAATGGCAGAGCGCACCGCAATACGTGATGTGTAAATAGCTAGAATTAAACCAAAGAAAGTACAACCCATGCCGACCGCGATAGAAAGTGCGATAGAGTTCAGCATCACTTGTACAATATGGGCTTGGCTTAAAATGGCGATAAACTCAAATGGGGCAAAATTGCCTGCACTATCTTTAAACATCGGAATAAAAATAGCGATACTAGGGAAAATAATAAAGGCGCCAATCAAAGCAACAACGGTGATTAATGATCCAATAACGAAGCTATCACCGCCAAGCCATTCCAAGCGTGTTAAGGCGGTTTTCATGATCATTCCCAGTGAAATAAAGAGGATGATCGCAGAGTAACCTAAACCACGTCCTTCAAGTGTTGCGCTAACTATCGTAATAAAAGCACAAAGTAAGGCAAAACTCGCATCAAAATAGTGGCGAGAACGGTTTTCACGCTTAGGTGCGATTAATGGGCGAAAGAGCAGTAAACTCGGTAATACAAACCAGAGCCAACTAATATTGACGCTACTCCAGCCATAAGAGGTGAGCAATTCATCTGCTGTAGAATCTAAAAGACCGTAATCAAGGCTCCATGACGGCAGTAAAGCAAATGCCATCCAAGCAATTAGGATCCATAAAAATATGGGATCCCGCCTCTTTTTTTCAGGTAAAGCGAGTGTGTGAGACATAAATCCCCCGAGAGTAAATGTATTTATTATTATGAGAAAAAGAGAGCGAGAGGTTATCTCGCTCTGTTAATGAGCTATTTACCCATTTTTACTTCGGTTACCCATTTATTAATCAACTCTTTACGCACATCACTATCGCCATATTTATCCATGTCGTAGTTAATGAGTTTTAAGTCTGATAATTTTAGTGCCATTGGTGAAGATTCGGCCGTGGTATTGGTGAGAATTTGGTAAGATTTACCTTCTTTCCAGCTAATTTCTTGTGCTTCTTTTGAGAGTGTCCAGTCTACGAATAATTTTGCATTATCCATATTACGGGCATTTTTAATGATACTGACTCCCCCGATTTCATAACCAGTACCTTCACAAGGTGAAATTAATTCAAGTGGGGCGCCATTTTCAACTTCTAATGAGTAGTCATGTAAGAACCCAATACCAATGGCGGCTTCACCACGGGCGGCATTTCGTGCTGGGGCAATCCCTGACTTGGTGTATTGTGAAATATTCGTATTAATTTTTTTCAGATAATCAAAGGCTTGCTCAGTACCCCATAACTGGTCAAAGGTTGCCAATGCGGTGTAAGCGGTTCCTGAGCTTTGAGGATCGGCAATTTGAATTTCACCTTTATATTCAGGTTTAATTAAATCTTTCCAACAAGTTGGAATAGCGATGCCTTTTTCTTTTAAGCGATCTTTATTGACACCAAAACCTAAGATGCCGACATAAACCGCAGAAGAGTAGTTACCTTTACGTTTCGCGGGATCACGAAACTGTGGCATGATTTGATCAAGGTTAGGAGAGACATAAGGCTCTAACAGATCCATTTCACCCGCTTGTGAATGAGGATCCATCGTTCCGCCATACCAAACATCAGCTTGTGGGTTACGTTTTTCAGCTTCAATTTTAGCTAAAGTACTCCCTGAACCATTACGAACAAAGGTCGTTTTAACATCATATTTTTCGGCAAAGGCTTTTGTTTCGGCTTCACACATCGCATTTGTCGCACTACAGTAAACCACTAAGCGACCTGCAGCATTTGTAGATAAGCTAACAGCAGAAAGTGCCAGACCAGTAGCAACGAGTGTAGAGAGGGTTTTCAATTTCATGTTCAGAACCTTTTAAATGTGTCGTCATCGGAAAATGAAAGAGGGCCTACTAAATGCTCTTGTTTGCTGACATCAGCAATCAATAACGGCATTAGCAGAAGTCCCATTAAGGCCGCAGCACTGGTTAATAATGCGAACATCCCAGTCCAACCATAATGCGCCATGACCTGACTTAATGGCCAACCTGCCATTGCTGCCCCTAAGTAGGCATACAATCCCAAGTAGCCAGTTACCGTGCCTGCTGCGTTTTTATGGCAATATTCTGTTGCAGCAAGCCCGATTAACATCTGTGGTCCGAACACGAAAAAACCGATACTAAAAAAGCAGGCTGCGAGCAGAGCATAATGATGAATTGGAATTAACCAAAGTGCTGCTACTGCGGTAAAGAGTCCGAGTGAAAACAGCAATATCATGGGTGCTCGTTGGCCTCGGAATAATAAATCCGAGCCCCAACCTGAACATAACGCCCCTAATAAACCACCCACTTCAAATAACGAGAGAATGGCATTAGCACTCAATAAGTTGGCGCCATGTGTTTCTGATAACCAGATATTTCCCCAATCGTTTATCGCCATACGTATGAGATAAACCAAAATATAAGAAAATCCTAGCAACCAAATCATTCGGTTAAATAAAATGCTCTCTTTCAAAATAGTCAGCATCGGTTTGGGGGGAGAGGCTTGCTCTTGACGTAATTCAAAAACATCGCGTCGCCACACACCGACAGTAGGCAATCCTTCTTCTACTGGTGTACCTTTTAACTGAACACAGAGCCATAACCCAATAATAATGCCGATAATACCAGGTACAAGCAGTGCCACTTGCCAACTATAATGCGTCGCTAACCACGCTGTTAAAATGGGAAGACTCATCCCGCCAAGGTTGATTGAGATATTCCATAATCCCCACCAGAAACCGCGTTCATTGCGAGAATACCAGTGTGTTAACAACCTTGCACAAGGGGGCCAACCAAAACCTTGAAAGAAACCATTTAATGCCCAGACCAAAAGTAGTGCAGGAAACGAAAGACAATAGGCAAAAATAATATTCATAATGCCTGTCATCACTAAACCCACACCCATAAACCAGCGGTATCCCCATTTGTCATGGAAAACACCAGAAACAAATTTAGATAAACCGTAAGTCAGATAAAACAAGCTGGCGAGCCAACCGATATCCCCTTTATCTAAATTCAATTCAATTTGCATAACAGGCATAACAAAGTTGACGCTTTTACGTGTGAGGTAGAAAGTGGCATAACCAATAATCATCGACAGCATTAAGTTTCTGCGCCAAAAGTTATAGGTCTTATTTATTGATGCCGAATTTTTACCTGACATAACATCCTCTTTGATGTTGCAAATGTAAAAAAAATGTCGCGAAAAAGAATGAGATAAGGTTGTAGATGACTAAGACTTATTCTTAGTTTTCACTGTTTTCTTTTGAATTTGTGGGTAAGTTAACAATTATTTTCGTGCCGTGATGATTGATCACTTCCCATTCTCCGCCTAAAGCGCGAATGCGCTCTTCAATGCCACGCAATCCAAAACCGCTACTTTGTTGTGTTGATAATGATGTGGGGAGCATACCAATACCATTATCACTAATGATCAGTCTTAGGCGGTTTTTGTTTTGGGTTAACGAAACTTCAATATAGGTTGCGTTGGCATGTTTACTAATATTATTTAATAACTCTTGTACTAAACGGTAGAGGGTAAAAATTATGGTTTCGTTTTCAGGCTCTTTATCTAATGAATAATTAAAATTACAGGTGATGCCATTATCATTGAAGGCAAATTCATTGATTAAATGGTGAAGGGCTTTTTCAAGAGACATTTCTTCTAAAACAGGTGGGCGCAATTGTCGGAGTAGTTGACGTGTAGATTGATGAATTTGTAATGCTAGACGTTCTATTTGTTCACCAGTTTGTCGCGTTTTATCGTTATTGGCTGTTTTCTTCATTAGCATTGATTGAATTTGGATTGCGGTGATATTTTGTCCAATCTCATCATGTAATTCACGGGCAATCGCTTTTTTCACATCTTCTTCTGTATGAACCAGTTGCTCCATTAATTCACGTCTGGCTTGAAGTTCTTGCTCTAAACGTAATCGATAATGGCGTAAATTATGGGCTAATTGCTGTTGGCGGCTGATTGCTATCCCTAAACCAATGCCAATAATGGCTTGTGTAGTTAAGAACATTTCTAATTCACGTAAGTCATTAAATGCACCGTTTACTTGTCGAGCAAAGGTAATCATTAAGCTTCCGAGTAATGCCGATAATACGCCACCTTGCCAGCCATAACGGTAGGCCATAAAGACGTTAGGAATAAAAACGAGAATAACTAATAAGCGCTCTATTTCAGGTGTTAAAAAAAACTGAGCGCTTAATCCGATAAGGCAAAATAGAAATCCCCACATCAGTAAGGAGGTTCTTAGTGGTGGATCTGGGGTGCCATCAGCAATTAACGTTCGACTTTGTAATTCACGAAGATACTCATAAAGTAAAAAAACAAAGGGCGCGAGCAAGATCCCTCCGGTGACGGAGGTTAGAAAAATTCCGCTGGTGGTATTAATAAAAAAGCCAAGCATAAAGGCTTGTAATAGGCTATTAAAGCCCACAGCACCAATTAGTAGGGTTAAGCGTTGCCAATAAAGCGGATACCGCCACCAAATGCGTTGAACTTCTAAGGCGATAATTAGGCTCAATAATGGGGAAAGATAAATAATAGCATGTGTAATTAACTGCTCTTGTGTTAGCCAGTAATAAAGTCCCCATTCAGCAAACAACATCGGGAGCCAAAAGCGTCGCCAAAGCAAAATAATTAAAGCTAATCGCAAGCCTTGAGGTAAGAAAAGGGCGGCTTGTTGCCCATTCTTACTTAAATAGAAACCAATTACCCAAAGTGATAGCCAAAGTAAAGAGTAGGTAAGTAATAAAAAGAGGGATTGAAGAAGAAAACGCAGTCCTCTTTTCATGTTACAGCGATCCTGTGATCAACTGATTTTTTAAGGCGAAATGGACTAAATCGATGGTTGTCTCACAACTTAATTTGCCAAGGACATTGGCACGATGAACGTGCACCGTTTTATGGCTAAGGTTAAGTTGTATTGCAATTGTTTTGACATTAACGCCTTGCACTAAAAGATTAAAAATTTCTTTTTCACGGGGGGTTAATGTGTGTAATGCATCTTCTTTTTCAGGAGTATGCCGTAATGCTTTCATGGCGTCAGCGCAGAGATAACAACCACCTTGATGTACAGCTCGTACAGCTTGAACTAACTCTTCGGGGCCACAACGTTTTGTTAAATATCCATGAGCACCTGAGTCTAGCGCACTTTGAACGAAGGCTGGGGTATCGTAAATACTTAAAATAATTGTACGAAAGTCAGGGCGTTTTTGTTTTAAACGGCTTTGCAGTTGCAAACCACTTTCACCTGGCATTGAGAGATCCATGACGGCAACATCAATATCATCATGGGCTAAATAAGGCCAAGCTTCTTGCCCATTAGAATATTCACCGACTATATGAATATCAGGTTCCAGCATTAGCAATTGTGCAAATCCAGAGCGCACAACAATGTGATCATCTACTAAAGCAACTTTTATCATAATTTTTTATTAGTCAGAGAGTAGTCAGACAATACTTATCTGATTTATAACAAGCTACAGAAAGATAAGCGAGGAAAAAGGGAGAAGAAACTCGGTTTTGAATCTTATGTCTCGTTTTTATCGAGGTGAATCGTGACAAGCAAATAATAATAGATTATTTATTATTCTTGTTATGATCTCCCATAAGCAGGGAACCTCTGCTTATGGGATGTGAGTAATACTTTATTGATTAAGCAACTTGAACAGGCACGGCTTTTGCAATACGTTTCATTTCATTATTGTCTTCAAAATAAGCAATATTGGGTTTATGGCTACGCGCATCACTATCAGGTATTTGCACATAAGAGCAAATAATTAAGCGATCGCCAACGGCGGCTTTACGCGCAGCTGCGCCATTAACTGAAATAATTCGTGAGCCTCTTTCCGCGCAAATGGCGTAAGTTGAAAAACGTTCACCATTATCTACGTTATAAATATCAATCGCTTCATTTTCAAGAATACCCGCGGCATCCATAAAATCCTGATCAATCGCGCAAGAGCCTTCATAATGAAGATCGGCTTGTGTCACTTTTACGCGATGAAGTTTACCTTGTAACATAGTGCGTAGCATTGTTGTGTTTCCTATATTCTAATAATTAATACACCAGATTAACCTGCTGGTTATCAATAAGGCGAGTATTACCCAGCCATACAGCCATTAAAATAACCGCGTGGCGACTTTCTTCTGTTAATGGTGTGAGTGTATCTGCATCGCAAATAAAACACTCATCTGCACGGAAACCTTGTTGTTCTAAGGTGCTTTTGGCATTTTGAAGTAGCTGATTAACATCATGATTGCCAGACTTTAATTGTTCAGCGATTTCTTGCATTGCTTGATAAAGTGCAGGGGCTTGCTGTTTTTCACTATCAGATAATAGGCGATTACGTGAACTTAATGCTAAACCCTTTTTGTCACGGACGATAGCAACAGGAACGATGCTGATATCCATACATAAATCACTGACCATCTTCTTGATAATTTGTAGTTGTTGGAAATCTTTTTCACCAAATATCGCCACATCGGGTTGTACAAGATGAAAGAGCTTACTAACAACCGTTGTTACTCCACGAAAATGCCCTGGACGGCTTGCACCTTCCAGAACAGTAGAAAGTACTGGTACATCAACGGTTGTTTGGTTTTCCATGCCATGTGGATACATCTCTTTTGCTGAAGGAGCGAAGATAATATCGACATTTTTATCACGGAGTAATTCGCAATCTTCTTGTAAAGTGCGGGGATAATTGGCTAAATCCGCTTCTCTATCAAATTGAAGTGGGTTAACAAAAATAGACGTGATCACTACATCTGCGTGAATACGTGCTTCTTCTATTAATTTTAAGTGACCTTCATGAAGATTACCCATTGTTGGAACCAATGCAATGCGTTTACCTTCTTGCTTTAATCGCTTGATTTCTCTGCGTAAGATAAGCGTGGTTTCAATAATTAGCACGGCGTGACTCCTTTAAATGATGTTTATAAATTGAGATGATAAATCAGTTAAACGAATGTTGTTCTTGGGGAAACAGGCCTTGCTCTACTTGCTGAACATAAAGGCTGACAGCACCTTTTAATGAGCCCGCTTCTTGTAAAAAATCTTTTGAGAATTTAGGTGCTTGAGGTGTTAAACCTAATAAATCATGCATAACAAGAATTTGTCCATCAGTGACATTTCCTGCACCAATGCCAATAACTGGCATCGTCAGTGCGTCTGTGATCATTTTTGCCAGAGTCACGGGAACACATTCTAATACGGCTAGTTGTGCGCCTGCTTTTTCAAGGGCGATAGCATCTTGCTTCAATTGTTCTGCTTCATTGCTCTCTCTTCCCTGAACCTTATAGCCACCAAATACGTTAACAGATTGAGGTGTTAGACCTAAATGAATACACACAGGAACTGCACGTTCTGCCAGCATTTTGACAGTAGGAATTAACCAATTTCCCCCTTCAATTTTCACCATATTTGCCCCTGCTTGCATCAAAATACCGGCATTAAGACAAGCGTGTTCTGGGGTTGAATAGGACATAAATGGCATATCAGCAATTAAAAAAGCGTTCGGCGCTCCAGCTCTAACACAACGGGTGTGGTAGGCGATTTGTTCAACTGTAACCGGTAATGTACTGCTATGGCCTTGTAACGTCATTCCCAACGAATCACCAATTAGCATGGCTTGAATACCTTCTTGTGCAAAAAGGCGAGCAAAGCTTGCATCATAAGCGGTGATCGTAGCGAATTTTTTCTTTTCTTGCTTATAGCGATTTAGCGTTGAAAGCGTTGTGGGTTTCATTATAACAAACTCCATCATTGTTGGTTTTTTGTGTGCAGAGAAAATAAATTGCTTTACATAATCATTTGTTTATTAAGGGAATTATTAAATCATCAATATAAAGCCGCTTTCGATTGTAGCACTTAAGGGCTAAAAACGAAGAAAAAGTAATTAAATGAGTAATAAAAAAGAGTAATTAATAAGTGTTGTTTATGTATATCAATAAGTTAGCGATGGAAATAAAGATAGAACTACTCAAAAATTGAGGAAATATAAAAGCGGGGATGACTTGCTGTGAATGCATGGACTATAAGGCAGAGGCTGATACTGTGCTTATTTTTGACAGTATCAACCTTTTAGCTTTAGTGATGTATTTGTTTTGATTCACCACTTTTCCATGCCGTTTTCAGGCACTAACGCTAATCTATCTGCTAATAATTCACCATCAGGAAAGCGAAGATCAGGTGCTAATTCGGCTAATGGATAGAGCATAAATTCACGGACTTTTAATCCGTAATGAGGCACCGTTAAACGCTCTGTTTGAATAATCTCATCACCAAATAACATGATATCGAGATCGAGTGTTCTCGGACCCCAGCGGTTGCCTTTTTTTCTGACACGACCTTGTGCTAATTCAATCGCTTGGGTGTTATCAAGTAAGGCTTCCGGTGTTAATGTCGTATCAACGGCAACAGCAACATTAAGAAAATCTGGCTGGTCTTGTGGTCCCATTGGGCGAGTACGATACCAGGAAGATTGAGCAATCAGTGTAGTTTGTGGGATTTCACTGATTGCTTTAATTGCTGAATTCACCTGATTTTCGGGTGAATTCAAATTGCTCCCTAAAATGATATAAACACGTTTTGTCTGTTTACTCATTGTTGTTCTCTTGTCTTGATGCCGGTTTTGCACTTGGATGACGAGGACGCTTGCGTGGGCGAGGGCGTTTACGAACGGGCGCTTGACCTAATTCTGAGACCATTGATCGCTGTTGCGTATTGTTAGAGACTTGGAAATCAGCCCACCAGCTGGCTAACGCTTCAAGTTCTGGATTACGTTGTACATTGGCGCGTAATTCTAGCAAATCAAATGCTGCACGGAATTTAGGGTGCTCAAGCAATTTATTTGCACGGCGACCTTGGCGTTTAGGTAGACGTTGTTGTAATTGCCAAATATCACGCATCATGGTTGTAATGCGCTTTGGAATTGCAATCGTACGGCATTGTTCATCTAAAATATCATTCATCGCCATGGCGAAAGAATCATAGTAGGAAAGACCACTTTCTTGGACTAATTTCTCAGCATGCTCGATTAATGGATACCACAGCATGGCCGCAAATAAGAATGCTGGATTGACACGCATATTTTTATTGATGCGATAGTCTGTGTTTTTGAGAACTTGATCCAGCATTCTCTCCATCGGCGTATCATGTTGCTCTGTCATTCTAGATGCTACCAGAGGGAATAGTGGCTCAAGCAGTTGGTGACGACACATGAGCTTGTAAGTTTTATAGCCTTGCCCTGTTTGCAATAATTTCAGCGACTCTTCAAAGAGGCGAGCGGATGGAATATTACGTAATAATGGTGCAAGCCTGCTAATTGGCTCTGCGGTTTCAGGGGCAATTTGCATATCAAGCTTACTGGCAAAGCGAATGGCTCTTAACATCCTAACAGGATCTTCGCGATAACGCGTTTCCGGATCGCCAATCAAACGAATAATACCCGCTTTAAGATCCGCTAAACCACCAACGTAATCACGCACAGCAAAGTCATCAACACCGTAATAGAGGCTGTTCAATGTAAAGTCACGACGAATAGCATCTTCTTCGATGGAGCCAAAAATATTGTCACGCAGTAACATACCGCTTTGTGCTTGTTGTGATTGATTGTTATCTGAAATTTCATGATCTTCATGAGAGCCACGGAAAGTAGCCACTTCAATCACTTCAGGGCCAAACATGATATGTGCAAGACGGAAACGACGACCGACTAAACGACTGTTGCGGAATAATCGACGTACATCTTCAGGGGTTGCATTTGTGGCAATATCAAAATCTTTTGGTTTTTTTCCCAGTAATAAGTCACGGACACCACCACCGACTAAATAAGCCTGAAAGCCAGAGTTATTTAGGCGATAAAGTACTTTTAATGCATTGTCACTGATGTCTTTACGTGAAATTGGGTGTTGATCTCTTGGGATCACGGTCATTGGCAAATCACTCCCGTTCGCCTTTTCTTTATTACTCTTTTTCTTACGGGGACGGTCTGCAGATATAGCAGGACGCCGACGCACAGGTTTCTGTGTTTCTTGAATTGGTCGGTCAGGTGCAGTTGTGACTGGCCTTTCACTTGCTACCGATGGTGTGTCTGATGACGTTGTTTGTCGCCCTAGCAGATTACGGCAGAAATGTGCTACTCGATTAAAAATATGACACCTCGAATAATAAATTCTAATAATTAAAAAAATTAAGCGGCTAATCATAGCCTACTGAACATTTTTTGAGAATGCTTTGTGTCGTTTATTCGTACCCTTGTTGTTGATGATTGTGTTTTAAAATCACAGAAGGTGACCATTGTGCAATCGCAATCTCTAATAATGATGCTAACGAATAATCTTGCCAGCCAGCGATAATAGGTTGATTAAGAAACTGTAAAGCATCAATAATGACGGGTCTTGGATCAGAATCCGGCAATGCATGTGCGTGATTTTGCTTCGATAATTTATTACCGTCATGATTTATTGCTAAAGGCAAATGTGCATAACGCGGAATAGGTAACTTCAGTTGTTTATGTAAACTGATTTGTCGCAATGTAGGAGCGAGCAGATCAGCGCCTCTCACCACTTCGGTCACTCCTTGATAATAATCATCAATTACCGTCACTAGATTATACGCAAATAAGTTATTTTTTCTGTGAATTATCATATCTTCGAGTACGATAGATGTACTTTTAGAATAATACGTACCTTGAATAAGGTCTTCAAAATGATAAATAGGATGCTGTTGGATCAGCCTCCATGCACTGTTTTTATCAAAAGGTGTATCGCGATTCGTTAATGGGGTGTGGTGACGACATTGGTTATCATATACGCCCCCTAAGTCATGTAAACGATGACGACTACAATGGCAGTGGTAGCAAACACCTTCTTCCCAAAGAGTGAGTAATATTTCACGATAAACATCATGGCGTTGAGATTGGTAAAGGATTTCGCCATCCCAGAACAAACCATAATGTTCTAATGTGTGAATAATTTGGGGGACGATGTTGGGAGGTTCTCTAAGAGGATCGATATCATCAATGCGTAGAAGCCAACGCCCGTGGTGTGCGCGAGCTTGAAGAAAACTGCCAAGTGCGGTAACCAATGAGCCAAAATGAAGTTGACCCGTTGGCGATGGCGCAAAGCGCCCAATATAGTCTGTAATCTCGTGCATCGAAAGATTCAGATAAACGCCTCAACGTATTAGGTTGAGGCGTTGGCTCATTAATTAGCCAGCCATCTGCTTTTCACGGATTTCAGCTAGCGTTTTACAATCGATACATAAATCGGCTGTAGGGCGAGCTTCTAAACGGCGGATGCCGATTTCTACGCCACAAGATTCACAGAAGCCGAAGTCATCGTCTTCGACTTTTTTCAGTGTCTTCTCGATTTTCTTAATGAGTTTACGTTCACGATCACGGTTACGCAGCTCAAGACTGAATTCTTCTTCTTGTGCAGCACGGTCAACGGGATCGGGGAAGTTCGCCGCCTCATCTTGCATATGAGTAACGGTGCGGTTGACTTCATCCCTGAGCTGATTGCGCCAAGATTCAAGTATTAGCTTAAAATGCGCTAATTGGGCTTCGTTCATGTACTCTTCGCCCGCTTTTTCTTGATATGGCTCAACGCCAGCAATAGCGAGAATGCTCATGGACGATGTTTTACGCTTTTGCCCTTCTTGCATAATGCTTCTCCTACATACGCATTTCTGAATAATCCCCACCTTCAAAACAGGAAGGGGAAAAAATAGGGCGCTATAAATAGCAGATGCCCGCGAGGATAGCAATTATTCCTTGAATAAGTTTTCTCATGGTGTGAAGACACGCAAGTAAATGTCCCTTTTTAGTTGAAAAATATTTAACTAAAACGATGAGAATCAATTAACCATTTGAAATAAAAGGTAATTGCTGTCCAATTGTTAAATTGTATTCACTAATATTGATGCGATAACACAAGATTTCAACCCCTGCGTCATGTGCTTCTTTTAGTAATGAAGCATAGTCAGGGTCAATCTCTTTAGCAACAGTCACTTCCGTAATGCCAGTATGGGGAACTGCGTAGAATAAGACAGCCCTTAAACCCAATTTTGCGATAGCGGTCAACTCTCGAAGATGTTTCTGTCCACGTTGTGTTTTGGCATCAGGGAAATAACCTATTCCATTGTCTAACAATGTGACTGATTTCACTTCAATATAACAGTCAACTTTATGATTTGATTTAAGTAAAATGTCAATACGGCTATTCTCATTCCCGTATTTCACTTCTCGTTTTATCTCTTCATATTCAGATAATTCTGGAATGTCACCCGCCTCAATAGCATCAGCAATAATCCCATTCGCTCTTAAAGTATTTACACAAATCCAATCGTTGGTTTGAGTTTGTGTAAGTTCCCAACTGTGCGGGTATTTTCTTTTTGCATTTGAAGAGGTGGAATACCACACGGTATCACCGGGCGTCGCACATCCTGTCATTGCACCTGTGTTGGCGCAATGGAGCGTGAATTCTTCCCCATTTGGGGTAACAACGTCTGCTAAAAAACGCTTATATCGTTTTAGTAAAGTAGCAGATTGTAGAGGTTGCTCAAATTTCATGACAACTCCGATGAAAATACGATCTTTAGTAAAGCGCTAATGCTACAATGCCAAGCCGAGAAAGTTAATGAGTCATGGAGTCTGTGTGCATTTATTGCCAATCTTTGAAGTAACGGAGAATATCCTTACTGCGTTAAAACAATTCCCACAAGTCTTACTTCATGCACCAACAGGTGCAGGTAAATCAACAGCACTTCCCCTCTATTTACTTCAGCAAAACCACTTTGATGGCAAAATCATTTTATTAGAACCAAGACGAATAGCCGCTAAAAGTATCGCTTATCGTTTAGCAAGTCAGCTTAATGAAGCGGTGGGTCATACGGTAGGTTATCGTATGAAAGCGGAAAGCAAAGTGAGTCAATATACTCGACTGGAAGTGGTAACAGAGGGGGTATTAAACCGCATGTTACAACAAGATCCGGAATTGACTGGCGTAAGTCTTGTGATGTTAGATGAATTTCATGAACGCAGTTTACAGGCTGATTTAGCGCTGGCGCTATTACTCGATGTTCAAATGGGATTACGCGATGATTTGCGTGTTTTGATTATGTCCGCAACTTTAGACAATCAAAAACTTACCTCCTTATTACCCGATGCTCCCATTATTAGTGCACAAGGACGCAGTTACCCTGTCGAAAGAGTTTATTTTCCAATCAATACGCATCAACCTTTTGAGCAAGAAATTGCTAACATGGCTTTGCGATTACTGGCGCAAGAAACTGGTTCCATGTTGATATTTTTGCCGGGTAGCGCAGAGATTATGCGCGTGACTGAAATACTAAAAGATAAAGTGGATAAACATGTTTTGTTATTCCCACTTTATGGGGCGTTGTCATTAGCAGAGCAACAAAAAGCGATTGAACCTACAGAAAGAGGTTATCGAAAAGTGGTACTTGCGACCAATATCGCAGAAACCAGCTTAACAATTGAAGGTATCCGCCTTGTATTGGATAGTACGATTGAGAAACGCGCTCAGTTTGATTTAAAAAGTGGTGTCACCAGCTTGCTACGCCAGCGAATTAGTCAATCATCACAAACACAAAGAGCAGGGCGTGCGGGTCGCCTTGAAGCTGGAATTTGCTGGCATTTAATGAGTCAAGAGCAGGCTGAACGAGTTGCCTCTCATCAAGTACCAGAAATTTTAAGTAGCGATTTATCCTCATTATGGCTTTCTGTTTTGCAATGGGGATGTCGCGACATTAATCAACTAAGTTGGTTAGATACACCAACAACACAAGCATTAAATGTAGCTAAAGATTTATTGTATCGCTTAGGCGCTGTTGATAAACAATGTGGATTAACACCTCGAGGCTTGCGCATGGCGCAATGGGGAATAGAACCTCGACTTGCAGCAATATTGGATTATGCCAGTGAACAAAGTGACAATCATCTGGCGACGGCGGCACGCTTATGTGCAATCTTAGAAGAGCCTCCTCGAGGGCAAGAAATTAATTTAGAGTGGATTGCTCAACAAAAAAATACTTTCTGGTCTCGGCGTGAAAAGCAACTGTCTCAACATCGAAAAGGTGTTTTTTGTCCGGAATTATTAGGTTTATTATTAGCTGTCGGATTTCCGGATAGAATTGCTAAAAATCGTGATAATCAAGGTCGTTTTCGCTTAGCGAATGGGCAGGGTGCAATGATGGACGACACTCAAGCAATAAGTGGCGCACCTTGGATTTTAGCGCCGTTGTTACTTCAAAGTACACATTATGCTGATGTGCGTATTTTATTAGCGCTACCTATTGATATTGATGAAATATCAACGACCTTTTCTGAACTTATTGAAGAGAATACCACGGTTGAATGGGATGAAAAACGCGGTACGTTAATCACTTGGCAACAACGTCAATTAGGGCGACTAACCTTAAGCCAGCGTCAATTAGACAAACCCAATAAACAGCAAATGCAACAAGCACTATTGAACTGGTTAAGAGATAACGGTTTAAATGCATTAGCACTTAGCGAAGAGACTAAACAGCTTTTTATTCGCCTTGCTTTAGCGAAAAAATGGTGCCCAGAAGCCTTATTACCTGATTTAGATGAAGCTGTGTTACTTGAAACTTTAGAAACATGGTTATTGCCTGAGCTTGGTGATGTACAAACATTAAAAGCATTACAACAAATTGATATTAATATGATGATTAAAAATCAATTAACGTGGCATGAAAATCAGTTGCTACAAAGTTTATTTCCAACGCATTATTTAGCGCCAACTGGTACAAAAGTGGCGATCCAATATGATTTAGAGTTACCACCGGTGATCGCGATCCGCATTCAAGAAGTTTATGGTGAGAAACAAAGCCCTATTGTAGCGAATGGTCAATTACCCGTTGTGATGGAATTATTATCACCTGCTCATCGACCTATTCAGAAAACACAAGATTTAGCAACGTTTTGGGCAGGAAGTTATAAAGAGGTGCAAAAAGAGATGAAAGGGCGTTATCCAAAACATTTATGGCCTGATTCACCCGCAGATACAGCCCCCACACGGCGAGTAAAAAAATATAGCCAATAAATGTAAGTTTTACCCTAATATTATTCGTATTTGAGAGCTTTCTTGTGTGATCACACAGAAAAATAGCGACAATGTTAGGCTTCTTTATCCCGTGATAAAGGGGTTTTAATGAGAGATACAGTTCATGAGTAGAAAGAAAAGACCAGTGAAACAAGCCAAAAGAGGTCGTTCTTGGTTTTGGTTATTTGTCAAAATCGCCATTGTGGTTGCGGTTTTAATGGGGATTTATGGGGTTTATTTACATTCTCAAATCAAAGAGCGCCTTGATGGCAATGTTTGGGAATTACCTGCCGCAGTTTACGGACGCACCGTTAACTTAGAGCCGGGCATGAATTATAGCCAAAAAGAGATGGTGAGCTTACTTGAAGGCATGCAATACCGTAATGTCAACAAAATCACACGTCCCGGCGAATTTGTGGTAAGAGGCAATACAATTGAAATGTTGCGCCGACCTTTCGATTTCCCTGATGGTCGTGAAGAGCAAATTTTAGCTAAATTAGCCTTTGAGCAGAACTCACTCGTTAGTATTACTAACATGGATAATCAGCGCCAATTTGGCTTTTTTCGTCTTGATCCTAAATTGATCACTATGATGCAATCCGCCAATGGTGAGCAACGTTTATTCTTGGCAAGAGATAAATTCCCACAATTATTAGTAGATACATTAATTGCGACAGAAGATCGCCGTTTCTATGAGCATGACGGTATCAGCCTTTATTCTATAGGACGTGCAGTATTAGCGAACTTTACTGCAGGTAGAGCTGTTCAAGGTGGTAGTACCTTAACGCAACAATTAGTCAAAAACTTATTTCTCACTAACGAAAGAACCTTAAAAAGAAAGCTTAATGAAGCCTATATGGCGATCATTATGGATGCAAGTTATAGTAAAGATCGCATTCTAGAATTATATCTAAATGAGGTTTTTTTAGGGCAAAGTGGTGATGAACAAATTCGAGGCTTCCCTTTAGCTAGCCTTTACTATTTTGGTCGTCCCGTTGATGAATTAAGCCTTGATCAGCAAGCACTTTTAGTCGGTATGGTAAAAGGTGCATCGGCTTATAATCCATGGCGTAATCCTAAAGCAACGTTAGAACGCCGTAATGTGGTATTAAAGCTACTGCAAACACAACAGATCATCGATGAAGAACTTTATAACGTACTCAGTGCGCGTCCTTTAGGTGTGAAGCCTCGTAGTGAAGCATTAACCCCTCAACCCGCATTTATGCAACTCGTTCGTCAAGAGTTACAAACAACCTTAGGCGATAAAGTGAAAGATTTATCAGGGACGAAAATTTTCACTACATTAGATCCTGTTTCGCAAGATGCAGCCGAAAAAGCGGTTGAAGTAGGGGTCGCAGATTTACGAAAAGTGCGTAAAATTGACGATCTTGAAGGGGCGATGGTTGTTGTAGATCGCTTAAGTGGTGAAGTGAGGGCCTTAGTGGGAGGATCACAACCACAATATGCAGGCTTTAACCGTGCTTTATCAGCTCGTCGTTCTATTGGCTCTCTGGCAAAACCGGCGACCTACTTAACAGCATTAAGTGAACCTGAGCGTTTTCGTTTAAACACATGGCTTGCGGATGAACCTATTTCTGTGCCAATTCCTGGGGGAAAACCTTGGCAACCCCGTAACTACGATCGTGGTTATAAAGGTAAGTTAATGCTGGTAGATGCATTAGCAACCTCACGTAATATCCCTACTGTAAACCTCGGGTTAGAAGTGGGATTAGACCGAGTGATCAAAACATGGATTAACTTAGGTGCACCAGCGGAAAATCTAGAAAAAGTACCCGCCATGCTTCTTGGGGCGTTAAATTTAACACCAATGGAAGTGGCTCAAACCTTCCAAACGATTGGTAGTTTAGGGAACAGAGCAAAATTATCATCACTGCGCTCTGTTATTGCTCAAGATGGTACCGTGCTTTACCAAAGTTATCCTCAAGCTGAAACGACGGTTTCGCCTCAAGCCGCTTATATGACGTTATTTGGTATGCAACAAGTGGTTAATTCAGGGACAGCATGGCGTGTATTAAAACCAAAATTTGGTAATTACAACCTTGCAGGTAAAACTGGTACCACTAACGATTTGCGTGATAGCTGGTTTGCGGGAATTGATGGAAAAGAAGTCACCATTGCATGGATGGGGCGTGATAATAATGGTCCAACGAACTTAACGGGTTCAACAGGGGCATTATTGCTGTATCGTAATTATTTAGAGAATCAAGCTCCGCTGAAACTAACGCCATCTGTGCCAGAAGATATTGCTGAAATGTCAGTGGATGCTCAAGGTAACTTTGCTTGTTATGGTGGTGGTGTTCGTACACTACCTGTATGGACAGCGAATCCAGATGGATTGTGCACACCTATTCAGCAAGATACTGATGAAAGTGGTGCACCAAAATGGTTACAAAATCTGTTTTCTGAGTAGGTAATCACATAGATTAGCTAAAATAAAAACGGCACATAAGTGCCGTTTTTTGTTTATTCGCATCTTATTTTTATTAAAAAACGAATCGAATATTAGCTCTTCATCTGAGCAAAAGCATATTCCGCAGCATCAATAGTGCGCTGAATATCTTCTTTAGTATGAGCAATAGACATAAAGCCAGCTTCAAATGCAGAAGGTGCAAGGTAGATGCGTTTTTCTAGCATTAAATGGAAGAACTGTTTGAAGCGTTCAACATCGCAGTTCATCACATCTTGATAGCAAGTGACTTCTTTTGCATCGGTAAAGAACAGACCAAACATCCCGCCAACATGGTTAATAACCATTGGAATACCCGCTTGTTGTGCTTTTTCAAGCAAACCATCAGCCAGCATTGTTGTTAGCTCATTTAATGTTTGATGAACACCCGGTTGTGATACTTCGTGTAAACACGCGAGACCTGCTGCCATTGCAATTGGGTTACCTGATAAAGTACCTGCTTGATAAACAGGACCAATTGGTGCGAGTTTAGACATCACTTCCATATGTCCACCAAAAGCACCCACTGGCATACCGCCACCAATGATTTTACCTAAGCATGTTAAATCAGGATCAACATCGTAATAAGCTTGTGCGCCACCTAATGCCACGCGAAAGCCGGTCATAACTTCATCAATAATTAGCAATGCACCAAACTCATCACATAATGCACGCAAGCCCGGTAAGAAGTCGGCTTTTGGTGGTACGCAGTTCATATTGCCCGCAACAGGCTCAACAATGATACAAGCGACTTCTTCAGGGTAATTTTCAAATGCTTGGCGTACAGAATTCAAATCGTTGTAAGTACAGGTTAAGGTGTGTTTTACAAAATCAGCGGGTACACCCGGTGAATTTGGTTGTCCCATCGTTAATGCGCCAGAGCCTGCTTTTACTAATAGACAATCGGCATGACCGTGGTAGCAACCTTCAAATTTAATGATTTTGTCACGACCTGTATAACCACGAGCAAGGCGAATAGCGCTCATTGTCGATTCTGTACCTGAGTTCACCATGCGAACCATATCCATGGAAGGTACAAGTTCAGTCACTAGGTTTGCCATTTCAACTTCAGCCGCCGTTGGTGCACCAAAGCTTAGGCCTTTTTGTACCGCGTCAGTAACAGCATGGCGAATAGAAGGGTGGTTGTGGCCTAAAACCATTGGTCCCCATGAGCCGACATAGTCAAGGTAAGCTCGTCCATCAACATCATAAATATACGCACCATTAGCACGTTCAATAAAAAGAGGGGTTCCACCTACACCGTTAAATGCTCTAACAGGTGAGTTGACACCGCCGGGGATCACTTGTTGTGCGAGATTATAAAGCGTTTCAGACTTGCTCATGTCAGACTCCTAATGATGGGTGAGCGTAAGATTAAGGCGTATTCTAAATCACCACGCAGATGAAGCCAAATATACGGCAACAACATTTTGATTTATCACTGTTATTGAGGGTACGTGGTTTATCGTAAAAAGTGATAGGTAGCAAAAAGTGTATTTTATCCACAACAAACTTGAAGGTTATGAGCAGGTATTAGATAATCATCACATTATATCAGCAAGAAATATAAATTTTTGCTGGCTGTTTTTTTGCTGGAATACCCAGTCTGGAGTGAACAATGAGTGATGATATGGCTCTGCCGTTACAATTTACTGACGCGGCTGCAAATAAAGTAAAAGATTTGATTGCGGATGAAGAAAATCCAAATCTGCGTTTACGTGTTTATATCACGGGTGGCGGTTGTAGCGGATTCCAGTATGGTTTTACCTTTGATGATGCAATGAATGAAGGTGATATGACCATAGAAAAACAAGGCGTTGCCTTAGTGGTTGATCCGATGAGTTTGCAGTATTTAGTGGGTGGCTGTGTGGATTATACTGAGGGGTTGGAGGGTTCGCGTTTTATTGTGACGAATCCTAATGCTAAGAGTACGTGTGGTTGCGGCTCCTCCTTTAGTATCTGATCCTTCTTTGGCGTCGTGGCTGTGCAGTAGTGCCACGGCGTTAGAGCAGTGCTCGCAATGCTCACATACTAATGTATGCTCCGCTTACTGTGCGCTGTCTGCCTTGTTGCACTGCTTGCTCGCTCACGACTTTTGTCTGTGAGAGTTTGTTGGTTACTCTTTTCTTTTTTTCTTCTCTTCTCTTCTCTTCTCTTCTTTTCGTTATTTATTCTTTCTGAGCTTATTTCATAAAATCACTCTATGGGTGATATTTTTGCCTCTATTTAAATAGATCTTCTGCGATACACTAAATTTTAGGTGCGCATTTTTTGTCCTTTGAGAATAAGAATCGTAGTTTGCGTATTATTTTGAAAATAGGACTATTTTTTCCTTACAAATCAACGCTATTACAATTTGAAAAAAATACACATTTTGTTACATATTAAAAATCCATGTACATTAGAACTGACTGGCTTTAGCGAGATTTCGGATATTTACGAAAGAGAATGATATAAGTAAATACACTTATTTTAAGAAACGAAAGCAGTAAATAACGTGTGAACAATTATTTTACGCTAAGTCACTTATCCTACGAGGATACAACGTCCTTCTTACCCGTTATCACAAAACACAACGGGTGACGTTCATCAGCAACACCCTGTATTTGAAAGCTATGGCCGTTTTCAAGAAGAGGCAGAAGCTCAGTCATTGAATCAATTGCGCTATGAGCAATCTCAAAATTATCGTCAAACAGGCTCAGCAAGCACTAACTGTTTTGCGTTAATGCCGGGCAAAGTGTTTACCTTAACCAATCACCCAAGTGCGCGTATGAATTCGCGTTGGCAGGTGATCAGCGTTTCACATCATGGTGTACAACCCTCTGCGGATAACGGTGGCGGTGAGGGAACTCAACTTTCAAACAATGTCACTTTTATTCCCGGTACGCAGGAATGGCGACCGCCTTTTCATTATAAACCGCTGGCAGATGGTGATGAGTTGGCGACAGTCGTTGGCCCTGAAGGTGAGGAGATTTACACCAATGAACAAGGCGCAGTAAAAGTTTATTTTCATTGGGATAGACGCGGAAAGCCTGATCATAGTGGCTCGTGTTGGTTGCGCGTTGCACAGGGTTGGAATGGTGATGGCTTTGGCTTTATGGCGATCCCTCGCATTGGGCAAGAGGTGATTGTGTCTTATTTAAATGGCGATATTGATAGACCAATTATCACCGGTTGCACCTATAACGGTCGTAATGCTCTCCTGCTTGATTTACCCAAAGAAAAAACCCGAACCACATTTCGTACCAAAACGCATAAAGGCAGCGGGTTTAATGAACTGCGATTTGAGGATGCCGGCGGACGCGAAGAAGTGTATTTACATGCGTAGAGGGATCAAAATACGCATATTAACCATAATAAATTTCAATATATTGGTAAAAATGAATCTCATGAAGTTGCAAATGATCGCAAACATGAGGTTTGTCATGATGAATTTATTCGTATAGTTAATGAGCAACATATAAATATTGGACTAAACCAATTTGAAGAAATTAATAAAGATAAAATTATAAAAATTGGTAATGCTAAGACAGAAACGATTTTCTCTAATTTCATAGAAGAAATCGGTGAGGATAAATTATCTAATATAAAGAAAAAATATCATATAAATGCATCAGATGGAATTCATTCAAATACTAAAATATATACTTTACAGGCTAGTGAAACTATTTTAATAAAGAGTAAGTCAGGTTCTATTTTGATTGACTCTCAAGGCATAAAGTTAACAGGTAATATTAATATTTTGGGGAATTTCTCGATTGAATCAGGGAGTCCAGAATCAGTATCATCTTTAGATAATGCCTCAAATGAAGGATTAGCATTAGCTGAAGACTGTCAAAAATTGGATGATTGATAAAGGGAGTTTAATGTTATCTCTATTTGAAAAAATTAAAAAAATTTGGGTTCTTGAGTATTATTTTGAATCAACTGAAAGTAAAATTGAGGGAAAGCTATTAGTAAATTCTGATACTGAAGAAAGCGCTATAGAAAAATTTAGAGATTATTTCTCTACATATGAAAAATCTTTTTTCTATTATAAATCAATATTGTTATTTGAAAACTATATTAATCAAAGTGAAAAATCAGAACTATTATGTATAAATGCAATGGATAATATAGATAAACAGGATGTGATTATTTTTGAAGAACGAGAAGTATCGTTTCCATTAGCAATTGAAAGTTCAGCTATTATATTGAGTAAAATAGAAATAGAGTATGATTTTATTGATAGTAATACTTTTATATTAATTGATGCTAGTAAATATGAGCATTTAAGTGGTGATTTCGTTTTAACTAAACTACATGTTCTTGGGTTTGATTGGACGTGTTTACTTAAAGGAAAAACTCAATCAATTCTAGAAAGAAGTGCTCCTTATTTAATAAAAATAAAAAATAGAAGTGAAATGGATATAATTCAAAAGCAATTTGTAAAATTATGCTTGGATAATCCAATTTGCATTTTCATTAAAACAAGTTTAAGTTTACTTGAGTTAAGTAAACATTTGAGAAAGTTTACATATTTAGAGGTGTATGGAAAAGATAATTGGAGCTATTTTAGGTTTTATGATCCTAATATATTTTCATTGGTTTTAGAACATTTGAATGAAGTTGAGTCTAATATTTTTTATAAAAATATAGATGAGTTCTTCTTTTTAAAAGATAATTGTTTTTTTCTTTGAAAAATAATACTGTTGATTATAATTTTGATTCAAAAAATAAATTAATAATAACACCATATTTACAAAAAGCTTTTAATGATTATCAACAATCTATTTTTATGAAGAAAATAGCTATTAATTTGCCAAAGTATAAAATTAATAAAAGAGATTTAAATATTAAAGAAAAAAAGAACTTATTAATGAATTAAACAAAGCATATTTATTGGGTTTAACAAATCCTAAAGCAATATATTATTTTATAATTGCTCAAATTGATTTTTTCAATGAAGAATTTTTATCATTATGGAATGAAGCAAGCCATTACTCATCATCACAAGAAATTAGAGCATTACATTATCTTGATTTAACTATTAATAAAATGAGTAGAGATAAAATATGAACTTTCCAATAAATAATAATCTTATAAAAATAGTTGTCAAGAAAAAAGACAACCGTGCAAACCTTGTGGTTTTTTACCTATAAAGAAAGATGTTAAAAATATAAGTATATTATTTAGTGATGTACCTTTATCGAAAAGTATTCTGGAAAAATTAAACAATAATATTGCCTATAGAAGGCATATGATGCAATTTATTAATTTAGATACAGAAGAAAACTATTCATTAGAGTTAAATAAAGAAAATTTATCAGATTTAGTTGAAGATTATAAGATTAAGAATGAGCAATTTAATTGGTGCTATAATGAATTGAAATTAGATGATGGTTGTGGTTATCAATTGAGTTATGGTACTACACAACAGAGCTATTATATAGATCCAGAAAAAAAGATAATATATTTAGAGCTTATTGTAATAAAGGAGAAAAAGGAACTTTAGTTATTTTACATGACCCTGTTGGTAGACAAAAAGATATATTGGAAGTTTATAGTTTTTTAGTTACATACTTAAAGTCTTATATGGAAAGTTATAATTATCCAATAACTATTGGGAATTATATTGAAGCACTGCTCAAAAATGACTCTAGTGAAGTCCGTGAAACGGTAAGATCAAGTTTGAATGAAGATGAATGGAATACTAACTGGAAAGAAATTAAAAATAATATTTCCAATATTCATGCAAGAACGGCAGAAATTTTATCCTTATATAATGCATTTGCTTTTAATTATAAACTGTCTTCAGAAAAATATGATGGGCTTAAATTACATTTGACAGGTTTATTTAGTTTTTTAAATGAAACTGAATTGTCAGGTGAAAGCTATATTGATGAGGTTTATATTTTTTCTGGATTATTTTTTGATATTACAAATTCTCTTCAGTTTACAGAATTAGGCTCTGTAATATTAGATAGATTCTTTAATAAAGAGTTAACACCAAAATCTGTCATTGAAAAACTCCAAGAACGCTCTAGCCTAGGAAAATACATACTTACTTATTCATTAATGGAGTCATATGATCTTTTGCCTACTGTCGCAACAACTATGCTTGATACAGAGGTTGGTAAAAAGGCATTTAAAAAATTTTCAGATACACTTCCAACTGAAGATGATAATTTAATTGATGATTGGAAAGATACTTTAGTTTCATTAAGAACATTTCTGGATAATAAGCTTGTGGAAAATCCAGAATTAAAAAAATTATTAGTTAAATCTTTTGATAAATTATTAATTGTTTTTGGAAAAAGCTTTTCAACTTCACTAGTTTATATGGGGAATTTACCTAAAAATTCATCCATTCTAAAGGGAAGAAAGTTGATGGCTGATTTTACTATTGAAATTGCTAAATTATCAGGAATTAAAATTAATATTAATATAAGTAAGCTCTTTACAGGGAGTCAGTTAGAAATTGAGTTGAAAAAAATTGGGGTGTTATTAAAAGATAAACTTAGACCTGACAATTTAAAAATGGGCAATAAATTGTTTAATTGGGATAAAATAACTTCAGGATTAAAAAATGAAGCATGGATAAAATTGCCAAGTATAGATAAAATAACATCATCATTAAAATCAATAGGTTCTAAAAATAACCGGTTAAATGGGAAAAGTATAGTTCCTTATATAGATAAAGCTATTCCAGGATTAGCATTTTGTGTTAATACATTAATAGTATTATCTTTAAATAATCAAAGTTTTTATAATAAAAATAATCCATTAAAGGCAAGAAGTCTAGGATATTATTCATTTAAAATAGCTGAAGGTTTTGTTGCTATTGCTGAAAATAGTAAGTTTACAGTAATGGGAGTAAATCAACTACAAAAAATGAAATTATTTGCTAATAGCAAAATAATGCGTTCTATTGCTAATATACCTAAACCACCTGAAATAGTAAAAAGAGTAATTATAAAAAGTTTTCAGTATTTATCAACAATTAGTTTTTCTGTATTAGCTGGGATTTCTTTTTACGAGGCTTATAACTCTTGGCGAATTGGAAATGATTTAAATAGTATTTTCAAAGGAATTACTGGTGTTGGCTATAGCTTATTAGCTATTGAAACTCTTGGTGCTATATTCTTCGAATTAGCTCTATGGCCTATTTTTATATTTTTAGGGATAGCTTCAATGCTAGTAGGAACAGTTGGTGATTTAGCTACAACATGGGGGGATTTAGAAATATTAATTAAATGTAGTTTTTGGGGGAATTCAGATAAATATCCATTTTTGAATACAGAAAAAGGAAATTTCAATAAAAGATTTAAATTAATAAACAGTGATGAAATAAAAGTCACTAATGGTTTTTTAATAGAAAATCAAGAGTTTATAAATATATTTCATATGCCGAAATTAGAATGGGAATATAGTACTAAAAAACTAACCATTAAAATGGAGTTAAATAACTTTATACCTTATGAATCTCAAGTTTTTTATCAAATTTGCCGTAAAATGACCTCAAGAATTCCAAGTGTTTATACCGAATACAGAGAAAAAGATAAATTATTTCATTACGATAATAGTATATACAAAAAAATAGATTATACAGAACTAGATGCTGAGTTTAATGAGAATATAAAAAATAGTTATATTGATAATAATGGAAGTTCTATCTTAGAAATGGTTATAAAAACACCAGAAAATTTTTATTATGGAAATGAAATATTTTTCTATTACAGACCATTTGAAGATAATATTGTACCCTTACGATATGATTGGGATGATAATGAAATTTTAGATCTTGAAGTAAAGCATTATGGGTTAATGAAACAGAGAGCAAAGGGAAATCCATGGAGTTAAAACACAAACTCAGTGATCATTGTGAATCACTACTACAAACAGAAACACCAAAAATGACACAATATCAAGCAGGTGCACTTGATTTTGTGGAAGAAATAGAAAATTTGCGTATTGGTAATACGCCATGTTTTTTCTAATGGAAGGACTATGTTAGCGATTCCTTTTGTTATCGGCTTACTTTGGGCTTTTAGCTATGGTGTTAAAACAATTTATATTGATCCTTGGAAAAATACAGAATCTCTTTTCCTTAGAATATTAGATAAGAAAGATAATAAGAATAATATATTTATATTACCTCAGCATAGGGATAATGATGAATTAGAAAAAAAATATATTCAGAATGGAAAGCTTTCTTTTATAAATTATTGGGACTATTATTACTATAGCAATTCATTTATAAGAGAGAAAAGCATTATTTTAGATTTGTTTTTACTATTATCTCCATTATTATGTTCTTTACCAATGATCTATTTTGGTTTTATTGCTAGAAATAGACCTTACCTAATATGTGATCGAGAAAAACAATTATTTTATACTTGGGATATGAAAATGAATGTTTATGTTGCTAAATATTCTCAAATTAATTTTTCAGATATGAAACCAACATTAGCAGTTATTTTATATCGAGTTGATGAAAATAATAAGTTGATAGAACATAAATATTATCCAAACTTAACGATGTTTAGTTTTTTAGGAGGTGGAAGTAGTAATGATAAAGCATGGGGATTAGGATATATTACCAAATATTTATTTTATGGATTAGCACCTTTGATTGAAGGTAAGTACACAAGAAAAAAATATTCTATTTTTAGAGAAGCGCCTATTCCCAAAGATCTTGATAAACAAATAGAACAACAAGTTGTTCTGGTTGATAAAGAGCTGCCACCTTGTAAAGAAATAGAAGATAAATTATCGGAAGCAATTAAGCATTCTATTTAGATTTTTTAGCTAAGTTTACTGTTAATAGTTTATAAAAGGATATATAAACATGCGTAGCTCAATTCAAGGACGAAAAATCATTTTAAAAAATGATACTACCAATACTAAAGGAACCGTATTAAGCGGTTCTTTATTAGCAAAGCAAACGCATGAAATTGCCTGTTTAGACGATGACGTCTATTGTCCCGCTTGTCAGCAAAAAGGCAAGATAATAGAAGGGGATACCATGATGAAAATAAACAATATCCCTGTCGCGTTAGAAGGACATAAAGTGCAATGCGGTTGTTTAAAGGGTTGTGTATTAGTGGCTATTGAATAATTAATTATTTTGCTAATGGTTTGTTGCTATTGCCTCACAAATTTGCTGTGCTGCATTAATAATACGCAGTGCAGGTCGGCTAAAACTGTCTTCATCAATAGCAATAACCGGTACAGTAAGCTGAGGTTGCCAAAATGCTCGTACTGTAGGTATTTGATCTGCCTTACCACTGAATATAATTAAATCAGGTTGCTTTGTAAGTACTTGCTCACGACTTACTTGAGGCCATGCCACAGGGCTATTAGCGAAGATATTTTCACCACCACAAAGTTCAGTAATATGGCTTTGTAATGTACTGTTTGATGTAGTAAATAACGGCTGCATCCCAAATTGAATAAACACTTTTTTGTTGGGTTGATTCGATATAGTTGATGCATATTGTTGCTGTAACATTTGATATTTCTGGCGTAATTGTTGGGCATTTTTTATTGCAATATCAGGATGATGGCTATAGCTGGAAAGAGTAACGAGATCGTCTGCGATTTCTTCAATACTTTGTGGATCAGAATAAATGATAGAAATACCCAAAGCTTTTAATTGATCTAATGGGCGTTGTGGATTACCGCCTTGCCATGCAATCACTAAATCAGGCTTTAATAATAGAATGCGTTCGATATTAATACCCTGCCAATTGGCAACTTGTTCGATACTTTTGGCATCCTCTGGATAATCGGAGTAAGCACTAACTCCGACAATATTATCCCCCATCCCTGCGGCATAAGCCATTTCAGTGGCTGATGGTGATAGCGTAATAACGCGATCTGCAGGCGTGATAGCAATAGCAAGGTTTAGCCAAAATAATGAACAGAGTAATAATCCAAGATTGATAAGTAAACGCATTGCTTTTCCAATAATAAAAAATACCCACCTATTTTTTATCTTAGAATAAACAAAAAAATAAAGGTGGGGTATTGATAAAACGATATTAGGATTATCTCGACTTAATTAGTCTTTTAATTTATCCAACATCGCGGTCACCATTAAACTTGATTGTTCTGCGGCAACAGATAAAAATTCATCAAAGCTTAAATGCGATTCTTTATCAGCTACATCAGAAATAGCGCGAACTACAACGAATGGTGTGTCGAACTGATGGCAAACATGACCAATCGCGGTGGATTCCATTTCTACGGCAGCAACATCTGGGAATGTACGTCGAATGCGCGCTAAAGGCTCTGCACCATTAATAAAGGCATCACCACTACAAATTAAACCACGAACAGCATTTAATTTTAGCGACTCAATACACTCTTCTGCGATGCTAATAAGTTTAGGATCTGCAATAAAAGCAGGCGGACATTGTGCCATTTGACCTGGTTCATAACCAAACGCAGTCACATCTGCATCGTGATAGCGAACTTCTGTTGAAACAACGATATCACCGACATTTAATCTTGAGTCTAAGCCACCCGCAGAGCCAGTATTGATAACGACATCAGGGCGAAAATGCTCAAGCAATAAGGTTGTACCAATCGCAGCCGCAACTTTACCAATACCTGATTTTAATAATGCAACATCAACACCGTTGATTGTGCCTGTATAGATTTCACAACCGCCACGAGATAAGATTTGGCAATCTTCAATTTTCTCACGCAGAAGTGTGACTTCTTGCTCCATTGCACCTATTACGCCAACTCTCATTGTGTCATACTCACTTGTAGGTTAATAATAAATAGAGTTTAACATCTATCGGAAAAACACGATATAACACAAAGAATAGAGAATTCGTTTCATCGAAACCAGAAAGAGGACAGAAATGATCGATTTTAAGCTGAAGTTAAATTATCAACGCAAATATAACAGCAGTGATATCGATATTAACGATGAAATACAGGTTTCTCGTCAATTTGAAAGTGATCGTGGCCGCATTATTAACTCAGCTGCCATTCGACGTTTACAACAAAAAACACAAGTCTTTCCTTTAGAGCAAAATTCAGCAGTCCGTAGCCGTCTTACTCACTCTCTTGAAGTTCAGCAAATTGGTCGTTATATCGCTAAGCAAATTATCGGTGAATTAAAAAAGCAAAATAAGCTGGAAGTGTATGGCTTAATTGATCGCATCGATAGCCTTGAAAGTTTAATTGAGATGGCGTGCTTAATGCACGATATTGGTAATCCACCTTTTGGGCATTTTGGTGAAGCTGCTATTAAGCATTGGTTTGAAAAAGTATTATCACCAGAGGCGACAGCAGAATTCGATAGTTGCCCGTTTATCCCAATGCAGTATTCAGCAAAAGTGCAATTAAATGAATTACGACAAATTTTACGCCAAGATTTATGCCAATTTGAAGGCAATGCTCAAGCTATTCGAATGGCGCATCATCTTCTTAAATTGAATTTAACCTATGCTCAAATTGGCTGTGTATTAAAATATACTCGTCCTGCTTATTGGCAAGGAGAAATCCCCAAAGAATATAGCTATTTAATGAAAAAACCGGGGTATTACTGGTCTGAATTAGCTTTCGTAAAAGAAGTGCAAGAAAAATTAGATATGGATGAATTTTGTCGCTTTCCTCTCACATATATTATGGAAGCTGCCGACGATATCTCATATTGCATTGCAGATTTAGATGATGCGGTAGAAAAGGGGATTTTTGATATTAATCGTCTGGTTCATTTATTACGTGATGCGTGGCGTGAAAATGGTGATGTAACTGAAGGTGATTTATTCGATATAACCGTTAATCGAGCTTATAAAAAAGTCGACCAAAATGAAGCAAAACGCAGTATGCAAGATCAGTTTTTTATGTACTTGCGAGTTTATATTACAGGAAAGTTAGTCCCTTATACCGCACATCGTTTTATAAAAAATCTTCCTCAAGTTTATGAGGGACGTTTTAATCATGCTTTGTTGGAAGGAAATAGTGCTGAACATCGTTTATTGACGACATTAAAAAATGTGGCTAAGAAATGGGTATTTAGCCATCCTGAAGTAGAAGAGCTAGAAATGAAAGGGTATCGCGTGATCAGTGGATTACTCGATATCTATAAACCTTTATTGTTATTATCAACTGAAGATTTTTTAAGATTGCATAAATATAATGAACATCCTAAATATGTTATTGAGACGCGTTTATATCATAAGCTTTCTGTTAAACATAAACTGGCATATAACGAAATGTTAGAAAAGCTAAATGATATAAATACGGAAAGAGGTAAAATCTTAGAGTTTTATTATCGGACAAGATTAATTCAAGATTATATCAGTGGAATGACTGATCATTATGCTTATGAAGAATATAGAAAATTAATGGTTTGTGATTGATTTGTAATCATTAAGAGAAAAGCTATCTAATTGATTGGTGTTAACTTTTAGAATTTTCCTAGTGATAATAAAGATTTATTAAAATAACAGAAAATAGATGTTATTAATTGTAAATATATTCAATATAAAAGTTATATATAATATTTGTTAGTTATAGAACAATATAAAATTCATAAAACGAGTGCCTTAGGTTGTTATCATTAAAAGATTTCTCAAATTAACAAAAATATTGCTTATATCAGTTAAGTAAATAACTTGTTCGATGTTATACTCTTCCCATGTTTTCTTTTGAAATGCATAGTCATTCATGTCACGCTGAAAAACGTACAGCGTATTCTAAAACGGCGTCATTTCACTGTTAATCTGTCATTGATACTTAATTTAATACTATGGTGCAGTTTTATTCCCCTAAAAAACGCCCTGTGAAAAAACAGGCAACAACGTTGGAAGTGACCGCCAGCGCACTAGATGCAAATGGTCAAGGTATTGCTCATGTTGAGGGCAAAACGATTTTTGTCAAAGGATTACTCCCACAAGAAACTGCTCGAATTCGTTTAACAGAAGAAAAGCGCCAGTTTGCGAAAGGTGAGGTTATTAAGCGTTTAACGACCAGCGAACAACGTATCACACCTTATTGTGAGTATTATGCGCGCTGTGGTGGTTGTCAGCAGCAACATGTGCCAATTACATTACAACGAACAACAAAAGCGAGTGTGTTATCGCACCTTATTAAGCGTGAAACCGGTGTCCTGATTTCAGCTGAGCCTGTGATTGCAGGCTCTGAATATGGTTATCGTCGTAGAGCAAGATTGGGATTACGCTATCAACCTGAAAAAGGGTTGGTAATGGGCTTTCGGCAAGAGCGCTCGAACGACTTGGTAATGATAAAAAAATGCCCTGTGTTAAAACCACAGCTAAATGATTTATTAACACCTCTTTGGGAGTGCCTCAAGCAGTTATCAGCAGTGCGTGATTTAGGGCATGTTGAAATGGTGCTCGCTGATAATGGGCCGTTAGTGATTTTACGCCATTTATCACCATTGCCAGAGTGTGATAAACAGAGTTTGCGTGATTTCTCTCAAACTCATCAAGTTACGATGTATCTTGCAGGTGATAATAGCGAGATAGCACGATTAACTTCAATTGAGAAGGAACCCTTCTATCAAATAGAAGGTCTTAATTTACGTTTTGCACCCACTGATTTTATTCAAGTGAATGATGAAATAAATCCTAAGATGGTTGCTCAAGCCATTGAATGGCTTGATTTATCACTAGAAGATCGCGTATTAGATCTGTTTTGTGGTATGGGGAATTTTACTTTACCTATCGCGAAACGTGTTAGTGAAGTAGTGGGTATCGAAGGTGTGCCCGCATTAGTTGAAATGGCGAAACAGAATGCAAAACTAAACCAATTAGGTAATGCGCATTTTTGGCATGCAGATTTATCGGCTGATTTTTCTGCGATGTCGTGGTCGAAAGAAGGATTTAACAAAGTGTTGTTAGATCCAGCAAGAGCAGGGGCTTTGGAGGTAATGTCACATATTGTGAAGTTATCCGCAGAAAAAATTGTGTATGTCTCCTGTAATCCGACCACGTTAGCCAGAGATAGTAAGATATTATTAGATTCTGGATATCAGCTAACCGGTTTAAAAATGTTGGATATGTTTCCACAAACGGGTCATCTGGAATCAATGGCACTATTTAGTCGAAAATAAACAGTTAGCCAGTAATAAGTCGCAAATAAGATTTATACCGTGTAGGGAGAGAATATGGTTGCAGTAAGAAGTGCTCACTTAACACCTGCAGGCGAGTTTGCTGTTGATAAATGGGTCAACAGTTTGAACTTAACCCATGCCAATGCAGGTAGTGAAATCATGCAAGCCTGGGAATACTGCCATCGTACTGTTCAAGGGCGTGAAGATGCCGAACTGTTATTGTGGCGTGGTATTGAAATGGTTGAGCTTCTTTCGACACTAAGCATGGATAAAGACAGCATGAGGGCAGCGCTCCTTTTCCCGCTTGCTGAAGAAAATCTTATTGATCAGGAAGTCGTTACTGAACATTTTGGCGATGCTATTTGGAGCTTAGTGCGAGGTGTTATGGAAATGGATGCCATACGCCAATTAAAAGCGACACACACTAATGAAACAAGTTCGGTTCAGGTGGATAATGTACGTCGTATGTTGTTATCCATGGTGGAAGATTTCCGTTGTGTGGTCATCAAACTTTCAGAGCGTATTGCCCATTTACGTGAAGTGAAAGATGCCACAGAAGATGAGCGCGTACTGGCGGCCAAAGAGTGTTTTAATATTTACGCGCCATTAGCCAACCGATTGGGTATTGGCCAATTAAAATGGGAATTAGAAGATTTTTGTTTCCGTTATCTTCATCCTGATGAATACAAAAAAATAGCAAGCTTGCTTCATGAGCGCCGTATTGATCGCGAACAGTACATTGATAATTTTGTCAGTACAGTACGCGGTTATATGAAGGAAGAGAATGTCGATGTAGATATCTATGGACGTCCCAAACACATCTATAGTATTTGGCGTAAAATGAAGAAAAAGAATCTCGCATTTGATGAGTTATTTGATGTGAGAGCGGTACGTATCGTCGTTGAACGGCTTCAAGACTGCTATGCGGCATTAGGGATTGTGCATACTCATTTCCGCCATTTGCCTGATGAATTTGATGATTATGTTGCAAATCCAAAACCTAATGGCTATCAATCTATTCATACCGTTGTGTTAGGGCCTGAAGGCAAAACGGTTGAGATCCAAATTCGTACTCGCCAAATGCATGAAGATGCAGAATTGGGTGTGGCTGCGCACTGGAAATATAAAGAAGGTGCAACTGGCGCTGCGACGAAAGGCGGTACAGGCAGTTATGAAAACCGTATTGCATGGTTACGTAAACTGATTGCATGGCAAGAGGAGATGGCAGATTCTGGCGAAATGTTGGATGAAGTCCGTAGCCAAGTCTTTGATGATAGGGTTTACGTCTTTACACCAAAAGGTGATGTAGTTGATTTACCAGCAGGCTCAACACCACTTGATTTTGCTTATCATATTCATAGTGATGTAGGGCACCGCTGTATTGGGGCGAAAATTGGTGGACGTATTGTGCCATTTAGCTATCAGTTACAGATGGGCGATCAAATTGAAATCATCACGCAAAAACATCCTAACCCAAGTCGCGATTGGTTAAATCCTAACTTAGGTTATGTCACCACAAGTCGTGGGCGTGCGAAAATTCACAATTGGTTCCGTAAGCAAGATCGCGATAAAAATATTCTTGCGGGGCGTCAGATTTTAGATAACGAATTGGCACATATGGATATCAACATGAAAGAAGCAGAAAAACTGCTGATTGCGCGTTATAACGTGCATAGTGTTGATGAAGTATTAGCTGGTATTGGTGTCGGTGATATCAGAATTAACCAGTTAGTGAACTTTATTCAAAGTAAATTAAATAAAGCCACTGCGGAAGATGAAGATAAAGAAGCATTACGGACACTAGAGAGTAAAACACCAGCACCAAGAAACACAGGCTCAGGGAGTAGTATTGTTGTCGAAGGTGTGGGTAACTTAATGCACCATATAGCACGCTGTTGCCAACCTATTCCAGGTGACAATATTGTTGGTTTTATTACTAAAGGACGAGGTATTTCGATTCACCGAGCAGACTGTGAGCAACTTGCTGAACTGCTTTCTCATGCACCAGAACGTATCGTTGATGCTGTATGGGGAGAAAATTACTCTAGTGGTTATTCATTAGTCGTTCGTGTTGTTGCTAATGATCGAAGTGGATTATTGCGCGATATCACCACTATTTTAGCGAATGAAAAAGTTAATGTGCTAGGCGTTAGTAGCCGTAGTGATGTGAAGCAACAAATTGCGACAATCGACATGAATATTGAGATTTATAATCTCCAAGTATTAGGTCGTATTTTGGCAAAACTTAATCAGTTGCCTGATGTGATAGAAGCGAAACGCTTTTCTCACTAAAATATGAAAATGATAAGATGCCGAGACAGCTGTTCTCGGCATTTTTTTATCTAAAAATCAGAAAAACTGTATATTTAGTTAGTAATTAAATTGTTATGGTTTATTTAAAATAAATATGGTTTTAAATAAAAGGGATCTAGTAGATAAATATGAAGATAACTAAACAATATTATATTAAAAATATGTGTTGGGGGTGGTTTATTGGTGCTCTATTTTTATACTCTTGCTTAGAATATGAGTTGAAGTATGAAAGTCTGATGTTGTTAATTAGTATTGCTGGTATTGGACTATATCCGTTGGCTAAATGGGGGATTGAATGTTTTTTTCTTCAATTTACTACCAAAGAATTTTGGAATCGAGGACTATTTTCAGATACAGCAGGTAAAGCTGGTGGCTTGGCTTTATATAGTTTCATTGTGTTTTTATTATCTATATTTTTATTTGCTTGTTGAGCTAGAATATCAGCAATTTGGAAATTGCGATGTGTAAACGTCATATTATTATGGAAATCTTGGCATGCGGATTTAAAATTTTGATCTCTAATATATTTTTGCATCTCAGGAAAATTATTTATATTGTCTGCGCCTTTATCTGCATATAAGGCATGTAAGGCTAATCGTACTGAGGGTAGCCAGCGGGAATATTCCCCAAATTTTTCACCTATATTTTGTAACATAGGGTCTGGATGAGGACTAAAATGAATATCAAAGAGAAAACCATTTATATAGTTCATTTTTTGGTAAAACATTCTACTTAGATTCAGATCTGCTTCGAATATATGACCTATATTTTCATTATTTAATGGAATATTGTTTTCTTTCATATTCAATAATAGTAATGGAGAGCTTTCATTAAACTCGTTTGATCTGTGCATTAAAGCACGGCCATAAGGTCGCATTCTTAATGCTTTTTTTAATGCTAATTCGGTTTTTTGTTTTAAGTAAGATTTACATTCATTTTTAAATGCTGGGCAATTTTTCTTTCCACAAACTGGGCATTCTTGGTTTTTATTCTGCATAAAAGCATTGCAAATAATATTTGTAGCTTGATTAAATGAAAAATTATTATTAAAAGCATACTCTGGAATATAAGCACTATGTGGAGTTACAGTTAATGAACTAAATTGAATTACATTTTCACTCATTTTATTAATCCTTTGATAAAAATGACGTATTTATATGGTGTTTAAGAGTGGATTTATAGCGAGGAGTATATTTGTAAATAACAAATTCATAGTTCAATTTAAAATGTCATTATTCTTTCAAAAAAGTTATTTTTAAGATCTTGAGCTTGAAATGATAAGATGCCGAGACAACTGTTCTCGGCATTTTTTTATCTAAAAATGTGTTAAACAGGATAACGCTCACTCTTATTTAAAAGGCTATGTGATGTCAGAAAATCGTGAAATCTTTCGTTTATTAGAAATTATGGCGCAACTACGTGATCCTAATACTGGATGTGAATGGGATAAAGTGCAGACTTTTGACACTATCGCACCTTATACCTTAGAAGAAACGTATGAGGTGTTAGATGCTATTACTCGTAAAGATTTTGCTGATTTAAAAGAAGAGTTAGGCGATTTGCTTTATCAAGTTGTTTTTTATTCAAGAATGGCGCAAGAGCAAAAGTTATTTGATTTTAATGATGTTTGTGAAGCCATTAGTAATAAGCTAGAACGTCGTCATCCTCATATTTTTGCCTCCGAAAGCGAAAATAATTTATCAACGGAAAAACATCGCTGGGAAAAACTTAAAGCGCAAGAGCGTGAGGCTAAAGCACAATTTTCATTATTAGATGATATTCCCGCCACATTACCCGCTTTGATGAAAGCAGAAAAAATTCAGAAACGATGTGCTTCTGTTGGATTTGATTGGAATGAACTTGAACCTGTTTTAGGTAAAGTGTTTGAGGAAATTGATGAAGTGATGGCTGAAGTGAAAAAAACACCTCAAGATGCGTCTAAAATTGAAGATGAATTGGGTGATTTATTATTTTCAGTTGTAAATTTATCTCGGCATTTAAAACAAAAACCAGAACAAGCATTAAATCGAGCATGCCGTAAATTTGAACAACGCTTTCGCTTTGTTGAAAAAACGCTCTCGGAAGATGGCATAGGCATAGAAAATGCTTCATTGGAAGAGATGGAGATCTGTTGGCAGAAAGCAAAGAAACAACAGATTGAGTGAATTGTGACACGCAAATTAACGCAAGCGTGACATAAAATGCGATAAAAATAGTCTATAACATCTCGTTTTTTCAGCCATTTTTATAAAAAATTTTAAAAAGCGAAATTATAAAAGGTAATTTCGTTTTTTTGTTTTTGGGTAATTTTAAATATTGCCGTTACATTTCATTGCATTGAAAATGTGATTAACCTCAAAAAAATTAAACGCATGATCAGAAGCAAAATATCGCGCTAGAAACCTGCTACACTTAATATCGTGAAAAAAATAAAGCATCTCTTCTGTAAAAGTGATATCTTAGCTGAAAGGATTAAGCTAAGATGCTTGAGAAATATTTTCACGGGTTTAGTTTATTGAATTTTTACTGTTTTTTCGTGTTTAAACGGATAAGTGGCGTGATGAAAAAGAACTTTATACTACTAAGAATGTTTGTAGCGAAAATAAGGTTCGGGTATACTGTGTTCCCGTCCAGTTATATCCATCATCCTAATACACCTAAACTTTCAGGTTCAGCATGAAAACGAATTATATTTTTGTGACCGGCGGGGTCGTATCCTCTCTGGGTAAAGGCATTGCCGCAGCCTCTTTGGCGGCTATACTCGAAGCCCGTGGACTCAATGTCACCATGATGAAGTTGGATCCGTATATCAACGTCGATCCAGGTACTATGAGCCCAATTCAGCACGGGGAAGTCTTCGTCACTGACGATGGTGCTGAAACTGATCTCGACTTAGGACACTATGAGCGCTTCATTCGCACGAAAATGACTCGTCGTAATAACTTTACGACTGGTCGCGTATACTCTGAAGTATTACGTAAAGAGCGTCGTGGTGACTACCTTGGGGCTACAATTCAAGTTATTCCTCATATCACTAATGAAATCAAAGAACGCATCATCCGTGGTGGCGAAGGCCATGATGTCGTTTTAGTTGAAGTCGGCGGGACTGTTGGTGATATCGAATCTTTACCTTTCTTAGAAGCGATTCGCCAAATGGCAGCAGAAGTGGGTCGTGAGCACACATTCTACCTGCATTTAACGTTGGTGCCTTATTTAGCCGCTTCAGGTGAAGTGAAAACCAAGCCAACACAGCACTCTGTAAAAGAATTACTGTCAATCGGTATTCAACCTGATGCGTTGATTTGCCGTTCAGACCGCGTTATTCCTGCTAATGAACGTGCAAAAATTGCGCTGTTCTGTAATGTACCAGAGAAAGCGGTTATTTCATTAAAAGACGTTGATTCCATTTATAAAATCCCTGCACTATTGAAATCTCAGGGATTAGATGATTATATCTGTAAACGATTCAGCTTGGATTGCCCAATTGCAAATCTTGCAGAGTGGGAACAAGTTATTTATGAAGAAGCTAACCCTGAAGGCGAAGTAACCATCGGTATGGTTGGTAAATATGTTGAATTACCAGATGCCTATAAATCAGTGATTGAAGCCTTAAAACATGGTGGTTTCAAAAGCCGTGTTGCTGTAAATATCAAACTCATTGATTCACAAGATGTTGAAACCCGTGGCGTAGAAATGCTTAAAGGGTTAGATGCAATTTTGGTACCAGGTGGTTTTGGTGAACGTGGTATTGAGGGCAAGATTATGGCTGCTCAATATGCACGTGAAAATAAAATCCCTTACTTAGGCATTTGCTTAGGTATGCAGGTTGCTATGATTGAATTTGCACGTAATGTTGTTGGTATGGAGGGTGCGAACTCCACTGAATTTGCACCAGATTGTAAATATCCAGTTATCGCATTAATTACCGAATGGCGCGATGAAGACGGCAACATTGAAGTACGCTCAGATGAGAGTGATTTAGGTGGCACGATGCGCCTCGGTGCTCAGCCTTGCCATTTAAGTGGTGATAGCTTAGTACGTACACTGTATGGAAAAAACACCATTACAGAGCGCCATCGTCATCGTTATGAAGTAAATAATCTACTTTTAAAACGTATCGAAGATGCGGGTTTACGTATTGCAGGTCGTTCAGTAGATAACAAGCTGGTGGAAATTATTGAAAATCCAAACCATCCTTGGTTTGTTGCTTGTCAATTCCACCCAGAGTTTACCTCAACGCCGCGTGACGGCCATCCGTTATTTGCAGGCTTTGTGAAAGCAGCCTTTGATAACCAAAAAGGTTTGCTGAAATAGGATATATGAGAAGAGATAGGGTATCTCTTCTCGGAAATTTAACTTGTACAGAGGAAAACCGAATGTCCAAAATCGTTAAAGTACTTGGTCGTGAAATTATTGATTCTCGTGGCAACCCAACTGTTGAAGCTGAAGTTCATTTAGAAGGTGGTTTTGTTGGTATGGCGGCTGCTCCATCAGGCGCATCAACAGGTTCTCGTGAAGCATTAGAATTACGTGATGGTGATAAATCACGTTTCTTAGGTAAGGGTGTTCTGAAAGCGGTTGCAGCTGTTAATGGCCCAATCGCTAAAGCTATCCTTGGCCAAGATGCAAAAGACCAAGCTAACATCGATAAAATCATGATCGATTTAGATGGTACTGAAAACAAATCAAACTTTGGTGCAAACGCAATCCTAGCGGTTTCTTTAGCAAACGCAAAAGCAGCTGCTGCTGCAAAAGGTATGCCTTTGTACGAGCACATTTCTGATCTGAACGGTACTCACGGTCAATACTCTATGCCTCTGCCAATGATGAACATCATCAATGGTGGTGAGCACGCAGATAACAACGTTGATATCCAAGAATTCATGATCCAACCTGTTGGTGCACCGACTCTGAAAGAAGCTGTGCGTATGGGTTCAGAAATCTTCCATCACTTAGCAAAAGTGCTGAAAGCAAAAGGTATGAACACTGCAGTGGGTGACGAAGGTGGTTATGCACCAAACTTGGAATCTAACGCTGCTGCATTAGCTGCTATCAAAGAAGCCGTTGAGAAAGCAGGTTATGTTTTAGGTAAAGACGTTACTCTGGCTATGGACTGTGCAGCTTCTGAGTTCTACAACAGTGAAACGGGTAACTACGAACTGAAAGGCGAAGGCAAAACCTTCACTTCACAAGAGTTCACTCATTACTTAGAAGAACTAACTAAACAATACCCAATCGTTTCTATCGAAGATGGTTTAAATGAATCTGACTGGGATGGTTTCGCATACCAAACTAAAGTTCTTGGTGACAAAATCCAACTGGTTGGTGACGACCTGTTTGTAACTAACACTAAGATCCTGAAAGAAGGTATCGACAAAGGTATCGCTAACTCAATTCTGATCAAATTCAACCAAATCGGTTCACTGACAGAAACGTTAGCAGCAATCAAAATGGCGAAAGATGCAGGCTACACAGCTGTTATTTCTCACCGTTCTGGTGAAACAGAAGATGCAACTATCGCTGACTTAGCAGTTGGTACAGCTGCTGGTCAAATCAAAACGGGTTCTATGAGCCGTTCTGACCGTGTTGCTAAATACAACCAACTGATCCGTATCGAAGAAGCATTAGGTAACAAAGCGCCTTTCAATGGTCTGAAAGAAGTTAAAGGCCAAGCATAATCTTGTATCTTTGATTAAAAAATCTTATTAATTATAAAGAGGCGAACCTTGTGTTCGCCTCTTTTTTTTGGATTTTTTTATAGGAAAAAAGAATATTTATTCTGGAGCACTTTGAAAAAGTGTGACGTGTAAGAGGAAATAGTGTTCAATTATTACTCTTTTATTAATAAATTGGTTAATTCTCGTGGATGAGATCCCAATTATACGTTTTGCACATTTTCAATGGTGCGAAATGTTTTTATATTTCACATATAACCTATTTCGTTAACAATTATGGCTTAGTGAACCTAATGTTCATATCAGCTAATGTGGAGTATTATCAATGGACGCGTCCAATTTAGCCCCATCGGCGAAATCAAGCCCGATAAACAAACGAGGGTTAATTATTCTGGCAATCGATGTCGTTTTATTATTACTTTTGCTTGAATTTTTACCTTATGATCCGAAGGCCAATGCAGGTTTAGCATTAATGGTGTTTGTGGGAGTGTTATGGCTAACTGAAGCTGTTCACGTTACGATCACAGCATTATTTATTCCTATTTTAGCCGTCGTACTTGGGCTAATGAATACAAATGAGTCATTAAAATCATTTGCGAATCCTATTATTTTCTTGTTCTTCGGTGGATTTGCTTTAGCAACGGCGCTTCATATTCAAGGGCTAGACCGCTTAATTGCTAACCGTTTATTAATGATTGCAAAAGGTAAACTCTCAATTGCGGTATTGTTGTTATTTGGTGTCACTGCATTATTGTCAATGTGGATCAGTAACACTGCAACAGCAGCAATGATGTTACCTTTAGTGTTAGGTATCTTATCTAACTTAGATATTCGTTCAGAACGTAATACTTTCGTATTCGTATTATTAGGTGTTGCTTACAGTGCGAGTATTGGTGGTTTAGGTACGTTAGTAGGAAGCCCGCCAAATGCGATTGCAGCAGCTCAATTAAACTTAGATTTCATTACGTGGATGAAGTACGGTGTCCCAATCATGCTGGTATTATTACCTATCATGTTTATCGTGATGTATCTGATGTTACGTCCTAACTTAAAACATAAGTTTGACCTGAAATTAGAAGTCTTAGAGTGGAATAACAAACGTGTTATTACCATGATCATCTTCTTAGTTACTGTATTTTGCTGGATCTTCAGTTCTTTCATTAGCAGTGCTTTTGGTGGTGTGAAAGATTTGGATACCGTGATTGCTGTAAGCGCAGCAATTGTTATCGGTGTGACAGGGGTAGCAAGTTGGAGCCAAATTCAAGAGAACACAGAGTGGGGTGTATTAATGCTGTTTGGTGGTGGTTTAACACTGAGCGCAATTCTACAATCTTCTGGTGCAAGTTTGGTGATGGCTGACTTTATGAAAAATACCTTTGGTAATAGCCATTGGTTCGTGATTATTCTTGCAGTAACGACCTTTATTATTGTGTTAACTGAATTTACCAGTAATACGGCGAGTGCGGCGTTATTAGTGCCAATCTTCGCCACAGTAGCTCAAGCATTAGGTATGCCAGTTATGGCATTAACAATGATTATTGGTATCGGTGCATCATGTGCGTTTATGTTACCTGTTGCAACGCCACCAAATGCGATTGTCTTTGGCTCCGGTTATATTAAACAGACAGAGATGGTGCGAGTCGGTGGGGTGCTTAACCTAGTTTGTATTTTAGTTATCTCTCTGTTTGCTTGGTTCTTCTGGCTGTAGTTAATACACCAAATTAATCTAAATAGAGCGCTTGATAGTCATATCAGGCGCTTTTTTATTGCCTACATCTTGTTATTCTTTGAATTGACGTTGTTAAGGCCATAGAGATCGCTTTAGAAAATAAATCAAGCAAGGGGGGAATGGCATGATTTGTCTTAGTCATAAAAAACCATCAATATTAAGACCAAAGATGTCATAACATTGATGGCTTTAATCAATATAGAATATAAATTAGCTATTTTGTGTAAAGTGTAAGTTGTGTACCCGGTTTTAACATTTTAATGTCTGAGTTCCAACTCATTAATAATTTAAGGTTAATACCGTGGCGACGAGCGATGCTGTAATAAGAATCTCCCTGTCGAACTTTGTAATAACTCGGAGACGGTTTTGTCGGTTTTGTTACCGTGCTATTACTGATACTACCTGCATTATGAATTTTTAATGTTTGTCCTACTAATAGGGTGCTTTTTGCATTTAATCCATTAATACGTTGTAAGTCTTTTATGCTCATATTGTAGCGACGAGCAATAGCGTAAAATGAATCCCCAGAGCGAACTTTATAAATACCTTCTTGCTTAATAGACTGATTTGTTTTGGCAACAGCTAAACGAATAGTCTCTAATACCGCTTCATCTGCAAAAGCATTACGGAATTGCTCAAGCTTATTTCGAGGCAACATAATGACATGAGGGCCATTTGGTGCGGTTATTCCTCGTTTATAGCCAGGGTTATAATCTTTCACTGTATTTATAGGTAACTGGCTTAATTCAGCAACTTTATTTAACGTGATTTGTTCGCCGACATCAAATGAGGCCAATGCTTTATCGCGATAGTTACTTTTTGGAAAAGTAATATTTTGTTCGTTTTCACGAATAACTTTACTTAATGCGAGAATTTTCGGTACATAATTCATCGTTTCTTTAGGTAAAGAAAGAGACCAATAATCTGTTGGTAAGTTTTTACTTTCATTTGCCTTTATTGCTTGCATAACACGGCCTTCACCAGCGTTATAAGCAGCAAGGGCAAGTGCCCAATCACTATCAAACATTACATACAGGCGTTCAAGTAAATCAAGTGCAGCTTTGGTTGACGCCATGACATCACGACGGCCGTCATACCATTGGTTTTGTGCCAAACCATAGTAATTACCGGTTATTGGAACAAATTGCCATAAACCAGCTGCATTTGCAGATGAGGTAACATGGGGATTAAAGGCACTTTCAACAACAGGAACGAGAGCAAGTTCCATCGGTAATTCACGTTTTTCAATTTCATCAATAATTGAATACATATAAGGTTCAGCGCGAGAAGCTACGCTCTGTATATGTTTGGGATTATTTAAAAAATACAACTCTTGCTGCGAGATCCTTTCATTTTCGGGGAGTTCCATTTTCAATTCACTTACCACATAACCCCATAAATTGGTTTTTACATCATATTGAGGTTGGTGAGAAGTTGAAGTCCCTTTCGTTGATAGTGGTGTGATCGCAGACAAATTAGGTTTAATGTTCTCAGATTGCTGGCAACCCGCCAATAGCAATATGGAGAACAAAATCGCTTTTGTCTTCATAATAGAAAAATTCATCCTGTGTGTTTTTTGAACCAAATGATACTTAGTGTGCCCAAATAAAACAACCAATAGGCACTAAAAGTTGTCTTTTAATTCTCTTAATTTTGTAAATGTCTTAATTGGAGCGTAAGTATTAGTGGTTATACCTAAAATCCTTTGTAAATCAATATCGTCAGATTTCAAAAAAAGATTAATACTCTTTTCATTTTTCAGTGTTATCGGCACAGTAGGCTGCAAGTTTTTACGCATTTCACTAACTTGGGCTAAATAATCGGTAATAAGTGCATTTTCTGGCATGATATGATGTGCAAAGTTCATATTTGAAAGCGTATATTCATGCGCACAACAAATTAATGTGCTATCAGGTAATGCACTTAATCTTTGTAATGAGCTAAACATCTGTTGCGCAGTCCCTTCAAATAAACGGCCACACCCCCCTGAAAACAGGGTATCGCCACAAAATAGATAAGGCTCACAATAATAAGCAACATGACCCAATGTATGGCCTGGTGTACCAATCACATTAAAAGTAAAAGAGCTAATAATAATATGCTCTTGGTTATGAATAATATTTTCAGCCCCTTTACTTTGTGTTTCTTGTGGGCCAAAAACGTCGATGTTAGGATATTTTTTTACAAGTTCAGCGACACCACCAACATGATCATCATGGTGATGGGTTAATAAAATTGCGATAGGTGTTAGTGACCGTTGTGAGAGTATTTCAATAACAGGCTTAGCTTGTGAAGGATCAACAATCACACATTCACTATTTTCATTACTTAATAGCCAAATGTAGTTATCGGATAAAGCAGGAATTCTGATAAGCTCCATATAAGTTACCTTACTTATAAATTATAAAGGGTTAAACGATGAAAGCAGCACGTTCAGCAACACCGATTATTATGCCAGATTCTTGGCGAGATATTCCTTGGGGAGAATATTATCGCATGGCGATTGAATTGCGTTTACAAAATTGGTGGCCGAAAATGTATGGCTTTCATTTGTTGAAACTCGGTCAACTCAGTGCCGAACTGGATACCAAATTAAGTATCGTTTCACATCAAGTCAATGTGACATCAAATGCAATAAATGCGGATGTTATCGCGTCTTTAAATTATCTACCCTTTGAAAATAAATCGATTGATGTTTGCCTTATGGCACATATGCTTGATTATAGTGCGGATCCCCATTGGCTATTACGAGAAGCTGATCGCGTTTTAATCGATGATGGCTGGATAGTATTAACGAGCTTTAACCCAATTAGTTTATTAGGACTGGGAAAATGCACGCCTTTTTTACGACAAAAACAGCCTTATTCTAGTCGTATGTTTTCACTTCGTCGCCAAATAGATTGGCTTAGTGTGTTAAATTATGAAGTGATGACGCAACAGAATTTCCAGATTATGCCATTTTCAAGACCAATAAAACGTGATGGTAGCCGCTATCATACTGGTGGCTGTTTAAATTTAATCATTGCACGTAAAAGAACGCTTCCTTTGACACCCACAGCCTTGAAATTTGCCTTACCACGCATGAGTGTAAAAGGTCGAGTTTTAGGGGCGACTCGTAATCATCCAGAGTCATAATGCTTACTAATCTGTGGTTTTATCTTTTTGGCTTTCGATATAACCTGTGTCTTCTTGAGTTGGTGCTTGTGCAGCTGCTTTCGCTAATTCATCACAACGTTCATTTTCATCATGACCTGCATGGCCTTTCACCCAATGCCATTCAATTTCATGACGAGTAATAGCACTATCTAATCGCTTCCATAAATCGACATTCAGCACAGGGCTTTTGTCTGCTTTACGCCATTGACGCTTTTTCCAGATATGGATCCATTGTGTAATACCTTGCCTGACATATTGGCTATCTGTTGTTAGTGTAATTTTACAAGGGAATTTTAACGTTTCTAATGCTACGATAGCGGCAAGAAGTTCCATTCGGTTATTGGTGGTCATAAAAAAACCTTCACTCAGGGTTTTTTCATGTTGTTGATAGCGTAAAATAGCGCCATAACCACCGGGGCCTGGGTTGCCTAAGCATGAACCATCGGTGAATATTTCTACCTGCTTGTGCATAAAGGCGACTTATCCTTTTTGATTAATACGAAAAATTAACCCTAAGTCTGACATAAAAACGGATTATGAGCACTCCAATCACACGACAAATTGTACTTGATACCGAAACTACCGGTATGAATAAACTGGGCGTTCATTATGAAGGTCATAATATCATTGAAATTGGTGCCGTAGAGGTTATCAATCGTCGATTAACAGGGCGAAATTTCCATGTGTATATTAAGCCTGAAAGATTAGTTGATCCTGAAGCCTTTGAAGTTCACGGTATTAGTGATGAGTTTTTAGAGGATTGTCCTTCTTTTGCGGATATTGCTGACGAGTTTTTAGAGTATATTCGTGGCGCTGAACTGATTATTCATAACGCATCGTTCGATATCGGCTTTATGGATTATGAGTTTAGAAAACTTAACCGTGATATTCCGCCTACCGAAACGTTCTGCCAAATTACTGATAGCCTTGCAATGGCAAGGGCATTATTTCCCGGTAAGCGAAATAACCTTGATGCTTTATGTGATAGATACTTAATAGATAACTCTAAACGTACTCTTCACGGCGCGTTATTGGATGCTGAAATACTTTCTGATGTCTACTTGGCAATGACCGGTGGACAAACCGCATTAGCATTTTCAATGGAAGGCGAATCAAGTAACGAACAAGAGCAAAATGATATTCAACGTATTGAGCGTCCAATTTCAGGATTAAGAGTCATAAGAGCAACCGCAGAAGAGCTTGCTGAGCATGAGTCTCGGTTAGATTTAGTTGAGAAAAAAGGCGGGCATTGTTTGTGGCGTCCTGCATCAAATGATGATGCCGTTTGAATATAAAAAAAGCAGAAATGGTTAGCTGAGATTAAAAACTATCCAAATGCATCTTTTTGTTAGAAAAACAGTTGACGACAAGGCAAGAGATTCGTAATATTCACCTCGTCCGAAAGGATACGCGGAGCGGTAGTTCAGTTGGTTAGAATACCTGCCTGTCACGCAGGGGGTCGCGGGTTCGAGTCCCGTCCGTTCCGCCAATATTCCAAACCCCAGCATTTATGCTGGGGTTTTTGCTTTTATAGCCTTAAATAATTTCCTCTCTTCATATTTTTCTAAGTTATTATTCTTTACTTTTAATATTTGATACCACTATCTTAGAATTTATTAATGAAATATATAAAGAGTTATTTGAGGATAACCTCAAACAATATAATGAAAGGTTAAATAGGCAAGATCCAGAGCATTACTATGAAGGTACTTTCTCTCAAATGAATAAATTTTTTGTTAATTTATCAGAAAAATAAAGGCTGTCAGTAATTAATATATTGAAAATCGTGATGACAGATACGGCATCAACAATATTCGGAACACTCGACGGTACATATTTTATTAATAATATCGATAAAGATTTTCAGCTTATTTATGATGACGAGGAAATTCAAGGCGACCTTCAAGATCATTTTTTAGCGTTAGTGGAAGATAATCATCGCTAAACAAAGATTTATTCTAGTAAGGATCTCATTGCCATAAAGGATATTACGTATTTTATCAATATTCATACATTTAGGATCAGCATGTTATGTTGAAATCAGATAGAATTAACGTAAAAATAATTGAGTCTATTAGCCATGAGCTTTTTTAACGAAATTCAACAAAAAATGGGTACTACTCCTTTTTTTTCTAATATGGGAAAGGGAAACTTCGATGATAAAAAAATTATCTATTTTCACAGTATCCAAGCTTGTTTTGAATCGCCTTTAAATGTCGTATGGTTGCCAACTTCCCCCACTCAAGACGATCCTTTCTATATAAAACAAGAATATCCCAAAGATTTGGTTGAGATGCGATTACTTGTCAGTAAAGCGGTGATAGAGAGTTTAAAAGCGTTCCCTGTGCCAGATAATCAATTTCAATTCGATGCACATAACTTTAAAATTGCAGCAAGAAATGCGATATGTTACGCCTTTAGACAGTATCTTACTGAAAAATATTTCAATTATGGTGATAATTGGGAAAATATTATTCAGATTTACTGCCAAGGCCATTTTCCGATAGGTTTTTGTAAAAAGACATTAGTGGTGATTTAGTTCTGGTTATTTAAAATAATTTTTCAGTTAGAGTGAAAAATAGAATTAAATTTGTTTTTATCCTTTGTTATTAATATTAAAAAGCAACATTTGCTTTACGCTGATTTTTCCTTTAATTCATATATGATGTAAATGAAACTTTTATTATGTAATCAATGAATTATCTTTTTTTTTATCTTTTTTAATCTCTTATAATTCTACGTTCTCGTAACAAGTACAGTCAGTTATTAGGTTATGATTAAAACAAAAGCGATATTTATTTGATTTGTTGGATAATTCGGCAATGAAATTTTATCTTGATTAGTCACATCAAGCTAAGGTTTAATAGCTGCTTCTCAATTGCGCAAATAATTATGTTTTTTGTTTTTTGTTGCGCAATAATGCAGTGATGTAATGTTATTTTCCGCTTTTATCGTAAAAAATGCTGTGTAAATCAAAGAATTATTGTTTTAAGCTAATTACGATAACCACCTTTGTGGATTTTTTATATTGCGGTTTTTTGCCTGCATTGAGAGAATCAGCTATCTAGATGCTTTTTATCCGACTTGGAGTAGAAAATGACCACTCGTAAAACCCTTGCTAATGCGATCCGTTTTTTAAGTATGGATGCTGTGCAAAAAGCGAAATCAGGACACCCTGGCGCCCCTATGGGTATGGCTGATATTGCAGAAGTATTATGGCGTGATTTTTTAAATCATAACCCGACTAACCCTAACTGGGCTGATCGTGACCGTTTTGTATTATCTAACGGCCATGCTTCAATGCTGATTTATAGCTTACTGCACCTGTCTGGTTATCAAGTTTCTTTAGATGATTTGAAAAACTTCCGTCAATTGCATTCTAAAACACCAGGTCACCCAGAATATGGTTATACCCCGGGTGTTGAAACAACAACGGGTCCTTTAGGTCAAGGTATTGCAAATGCAGTGGGTTTTGCAATTGCAGAACGTACATTAGCGGCTCAATTTAACCGTCCTGGTCATGATATCGTTGACCACTACACCTACGCCTTTATGGGTGATGGTTGTATGATGGAAGGTATCTCTCACGAAGCGTGTTCTTTAGCTGGAACATTACAGTTAGGTAAACTGATCGCATTTTATGATGACAATGGTATCTCTATTGATGGTCAAGTGCATGGTTGGTTTACCGATAATACAGCAGAGCGTTTTGACGCTTATGGTTGGCATGTCATCAGTGGTATTGATGGTCACGATGCAGCAAGCATCAAAGCAGCTATTGAAACTGCAAAACAGATCACTGACAAACCTTCACTGCTGATTTGTAAAACCACTATCGGTTTTGGTTCTCCTCATAAAGCAGGTACTGCAGATTCTCACGGTTCTCCATTAGGTGATGCAGAAATCGCTGAAACACGCAAAGCGTTAGGTTGGGAATACGGCGCATTCGAAATTCCACAAGAAATTTATAAAGAGTGGGATGCGAAAGAAGCAGGTAAAGCAAAAGAAGCAGCATGGGATACTAAATTTGCAGCCTACGCAGCACAGTTCCCTGAATTAGCGGCTGAATTCAAACGTCGTATTTCTGGTGAATTGCCAGCTAATTGGGAAAAAGATTCCAAAGCATTTATTGAAAATCTGCAACAAAACCCTTCAAGCATTGCAAGCCGTAAAGCGTCTCAAAATGCATTAGAAGCATTTGGTAAAGTATTACCAGAATTCATGGGTGGTTCTGCGGACTTAGCACCAAGTAACCTGACTATGTGGTCTGGTTCTAAAGCATTAAACGAAGATAAAGCGGGTAACTACATCCATTACGGTGTACGTGAATTCGGTATGTCTGCAATCATGAACGGTATTGCATTACACGGCGGTTTTGTTCCTTACGGCGCAACCTTCTTGATGTTTATGGAATATGCACGTAATGCTGTACGTATGGCTGCTCTGATGAAGATCCGCAGTATCTTTGTTTATACTCATGACTCTATCGGTCTGGGTGAAGATGGCCCAACTCACCAACCTGTTGAGCAAATGGCAAGTCTGCGTGTAACACCAAACGTGAGCACATGGCGTCCATGTGACCAAGTTGAATCAGCTGTTGCATGGAAATATGCAATTGATCGTAAAGATGGCCCAACAGCTCTGATTTTCTCTCGTCAAAATCTTGCACAGCAACCACGCACTCAAGAGCAATTGGCAAACATCGAGAAGGGTGGTTACATCCTGAAAGATTGTGACGGTACGCCAGAGCTTATCTTTATCGCTACGGGTTCAGAGGTTGAACTAGCCGTCAATGCTTACGATCAATTAACTGCAGAAGGTCGTAAAGTTCGAGTGGTTTCAATGCCAGCAACGGATGCGTTTGATAAACAAGATGCAGATTACCGTGAAGCAGTATTACCAACATCTGTGAAAGCACGTGTTGCTATCGAAGCCGGTATTGCTGACTACTGGTTCAAATATGTTGGTTTAGATGGTGCGATTGTAGGTATGCACAGTTTTGGTGAATCAGCTCCTGCAAATGAATTATTTGAAGAGTTTGGTTTCACTGTTGAAAATGTGGTCACACAAGCAAAATCTTTACTGAAATAATCAATAAGTGTTAACAAGAGCACATTTTTGGGAAGAATTTCTCAGATGTGCTCTTTTTTTATCCTTCCATCTTTGTTTACTATTGCGATCTTCTCGCATTTCTCGTAATCTGATTATCAGTAAGCTGAACCGTTTCAGTTATCTCTAAAATGTCGGTGACTGCACAATTTCTAGATTTACTTGATTTATCGTTGTTGATTAGTATCGTGCTCTATTATTCTAAGCGGTTGCAAATTACTAGTTATCAAGGAAGTCACATGACAATCAGAGTCGCTATTAACGGTTTTGGTCGTATAGGGCGTAATGTGTTAAGAGCGCTTTATGAATCAGGTAAACGGGCTGAAATAACGGTTATTGCAATAAATGAATTGGCTGATGCGCAAGGTATTGGGCATCTTCTCAAGTATGACTCCAGCCACGGACGTTTTGCTTGGGATGTACGAATTAATAACGATTTATTGCAAGTAGGTGATGATACTATTCGTCTCTTTCATCACGCTGATATTACTGATTTACCTTGGGGTGAACTTGGTATCGATGTCGTACTTGATTGTAGTGGTGCTTACGGCTCTCGTGTTGATGGCGAAGCGCATATTGCACAAGGTGCCAAAAAAGTGCTCTTTTCTCATCCCGGCACAACAGATTTAGATGCAACAGTGGTTTTTGGTGTTAATCAACATGAACTTAAAAAAGAGCATCGTATTGTTTCAAATGCATCTTGTACAACAAATTGCATTATTCCCATCATTAAAATGATGGATGATGCGTTTAATATAGAATCAGGAACAGTAACAACAATCCATGCAGCCATGAACGATCAACCCGTGATTGATGCATATCATAAGGATTTACGCCGTACTCGTGCCGCAGGACAATCTATTATTCCTGTTGATACGAAATTGGCCGCAGGAATTACTCGGATTTTCCCAAAATTTAAGGATCATTTTGAGGCAATTTCTGTACGAGTTCCTACAATTAATGTGACGGCAATTGATTTAAGTGTGACTGTAAAAACAGCTGTAAATGTGTTAGATGTCAATCGGTTAATTCAAAAATCAGCAACTGGCGCATTTCGTGGTATAGTGGATTACACAGAATTGCCATTAGTCTCAACTGATTTTAACCACGATCCTCATAGTGCTATCGTTGATGGCACACAAACAAGGGTCAGTGGGCAACACCTGATCAAGACGTTAGTCTGGTGTGATAATGAATGGGGCTTTGCTAATAGAATGCTTGATACAACGTTAGCTATGGCTGCAACTGGTTTTAAATAATCATGTTTTAATGACGGTGTCGCGTAATATTACAACGCACTGAACAGAAGATTACTAAATTTTAGAGAATCAATGAGAGGATTCATCATGTCTGTAATTAAGATGACCGATTTAGACCTAGCGGGTAAACGAGTTCTTATCCGTGCTGACCTGAACGTTCCAGTTAAAGATGGTAAAGTGACTTCAGATGCGCGTATCCGTGCTTCTTTACCAACAATTGAAGCCGCGTTAAAACAAGGCGCTAAAGTGATGGTAACTTCTCACTTAGGTCGTCCTACTGAAGGTGAGTACAACGAAGAGTTCTCTTTAAAACCAGTTGTTGACTATCTGAAAGACAAATTAACCGCACCAGTTAGCCTTGCTAAAGACTATTTAAATGGTGTTGAAGTCAATGCAGGTGAGTTAGTTGTTCTTGAAAACGTTCGTTTTAACAAAGGCGAAAAGAAAGACGACGAAACACTGTCTAAACAATACGCTGCATTATGTGATGTATTCGTAATGGATGCATTCGGTACGGCTCACCGTGCTCAAGCATCAACTCATGGTGTAGCTAAATTTGCACAAGTTGCTTGCGCGGGTCCACTGTTATCAGCAGAGCTTGAAGCATTAGGTAAAGCATTAGACAAACCAGCTCGCCCAATGGTTGCGATTGTTGGTGGTTCTAAAGTTTCAACTAAACTGACTGTATTAGATTCTTTATCAAAAATTGCTGACCAATTAATTGTTGGTGGTGGTATTGCAAATACCTTTATCGCAGCAGAAGGTCATCCAGTAGGCCGCTCTTTATATGAAGCAGACCTTGTTGATGATGCCAAAAAGCTAATGGAAAAATGTGATATTCCAGTACCAAGCGATGTTCGTGTTGCGACAGAATTCTCTGAAACAGCTGAAGCTGTTTTAAAATCAGCAAGTGACATCAAAGATGATGAACAAGTACTGGATATCGGTGATGTAACAGCTGAACGTTTAGCTGAAATTCTGAAAAATGCAAAAACTATCCTGTGGAATGGTCCTGTAGGTGTGTTTGAATTCCCTAACTTCCGCAAAGGGACAGAAATTATCGCGAATGCGATCGCAGAAAGTGAAGCGTTCTCTATCGCTGGTGGTGGTGATACGCTGGCTGCGATTGATTTATTTGATATTGCAGACAAAATCTCTTACATTTCAACCGGTGGTGGTGCTTTCTTAGAGTTCGTTGAAGGGAAAAAACTGCCCGCTGTTGCAATGTTAGAAGAACGCGCTAAACAGTAATTAAGTCAGCTCATTTACAGGTAGAAAGTTACTTTCTACCTGTTCCAAATATAGGATCTTATTACATGTCTAAAGTTTTTGATTTCGTGAAACCGGGTGTCATCACGGGTGATGATGTACAAAAAGTATTTGCAGTAGCAAAAGAAAATAAATTTGCTCTACCTGCGGTTAACTGTGTAGGTACTGACTCAATTAATGCTGTGTTAGAAGCTGCGGCGAAAGTTCGTTCTCCTGTTATTGTACAGTTCTCTAACGGTGGTGCTGCATTTATCGCAGGTAAAGGCCTTAAATCAGATGTACCACAGCAAGCTGCTATTTTAGGCGCAATTTCTGGTGCGCATCATGTACACCAAATGGCTGAATATTACGGTGTGCCTGTTATTTTGCATACTGACCACTGTGCAAAAAAATTATTACCATGGATTGATGGTTTGTTAGATGCAGGTGAAAAACACTACGCGAAAACAGGTAAACCTCTGTTCTCTTCTCATATGATTGACTTATCAGAAGAGTCATTAGAAGAAAACATTGAAATCTGTGCTAAATATTTAGCGCGTATGGCTAAAATCGATATGACTTTAGAAATCGAATTAGGCTGTACTGGTGGTGAAGAAGACGGTGTTGATAACACGGGGATGGATAGCTCAGCGCTTTATACTCAACCAGAAGATGTTGCTTACGCATACGAAAAACTGAGTGCAGTAAGTCCTCGCTTCACTATCGCTGCTTCTTTCGGTAACGTTCACGGTGTTTATAAACCAGGTAACGTTCAGTTAACGCCAAAAATTCTCCGTAATTCACAAGACTACGTATCAGAGAAATTCAACCTGCCACACAATAGTTTAGATTTTGTTTTCCACGGCGGTTCGGGTTCTTCAGCAGAAGAAATCAAAGAAGCAGTTGATTACGGTGTTATCAAAATGAATATCGATACTGATACTCAGTGGGCAACTTGGGATGGTATTTTACAGTTCTACAAAAAGAACGAAGGCTATCTACAAGGTCAGTTAGGTAACCCAGAAGGTGCAGATAAACCTAACAAGAAATACTACGATCCACGTAACTGGTTACGCCAAGCACAATCATCTATGGTTGTTCGCTTAGAGCAAGCATTTAAAGAATTGAATGCGATTGATGTTCTGTAATTAATTCGTTCTTTGAAATGAAAAAAAACCCGCTTATTTTGCGGGTTTTTTATGCTTGATAGAAAGTTATCAGGTAGCCTGGCTATGATGACATTTATATTCAAAAATTAGGTATGAAATTGTGTCGATAACCAATATCTTTAGTCTCTAGTCGTGATATTTGACCCACACGAAAGAAGATCTAATATTGAGATAAAGCAGACATAAAAAAGCGCCTATCAATAAATAGACGCTTAAATTTAGTAATCTATTAACTGAAAGATTAGCCCGTGACTTTAACGCTTTTGCTTTCTTCTTTCATCATTCGGTTAAGTAGAGGCACTGTTGCCCACATAACCAGACCTACAATTAAGGTCACCATACCAATTTTACCAAATACATCGGTATAAATAGGTAAAGTCTGTAGCGGATCTGTAATACCTTCTGGTGCAGCGGTGAAGGTGGCAACATAACCACCTAATAAATAGGCTGTTGCTTGAGTCAAGAACCACATACCTAAAATAAAGCCCATCATATATTGCGGTACAAAAGCCGCAACCATAGCTAAGCCTAACGCACTGATCATTAGCTCACCTAAACTCTGGAATAAATAAACCAGAACGATAAACCAAGGTGATGTTAAGCCTTGAGCATCTGCAAACCACATCCCCGATGCAGCAGCTGTAAGGAATCCTAACGAGCACAGAAGCATACCTGCGGTAAACTTCGCTGGCATTGAGAAGTCTTTGCCTTTCGCGCCTAAACGGCTATATATGATCGCTAAGATTGGGCTCGCAATAATAATCCAGAATGGGTTTAAAGCTTGGAAGCTTACAGGATGGATCTCAAAACCCAATAAATTATGATGAACGTTGTGAATAGCAAAGAAGTTTAGTGAGGTTGGCATTTGTGCGTAAAGGATGTAGAAAATAACGGCTTCTAACATCAGAACAAAGGCAACATACATTTTATTGCGCGCAACTCTGTCTTTTTGTTTAAAGGCTTCACGGAAATAAATGAAGACAACAATAATAGACAAGCTAACTAAAACAATATTCGCAATCATTACGTTGTGCAGTAACCATGCACAAGCAAATACCATAGCTACAGAGCCCGCGATGACTAATAGCAGTTTGTTGTAATTCATTGGTAAATGGTCTGGTTCAGACCCAATATTTGCCACCATCTTACGACAGAAGAAATAAACCAATAAAGCGATAATCAAGCCAATACCACAAATATTATAAGTCAGGCTATATCCATAACGATCGGCAAGCACTGGCGCAATAGATAAAGAGATTAGTGAGCCGACATTTATCGACATATAAAATAGTGTAAATGCACCATCAAGACGAGGATCTTTAGGGGGATAGCATTTTGCTAATAAGCTTGCAGGATTAGCTTTAAATAAACCGTTACCTACAGCGATAGTTCCTAATGCGTAGAAAATTAAATTAGGGTACATGATTGACATACCCGTCATGAAATAACCGATAGCCAGAACAATAGCACCTAAAACAATTGTTCGTTTTGTTCCTAATAAGTGATCACCAACATAGCCACCAATAGAAATAAGCCCATAAACCAGTGCTGAGAATGCACCAAAAGTAATAAAAGCTTGTTCTTGAGAGAAACCGAGTTTACTAACAAAATAAACGGCAAGAATACCTTGTACGCCGTAGTAACCAAAACGTTCCCATAATTCTACAAAGAAAATCATAAAGAATGGTTTAGGTTGTTGTAATAAACCGACTTGAGCGGGTTTATCCATATCTGTAATGCCCCTAATTATTATTTATTTTCAACAACGATGTTATTTACTCAAACTGATGAGATATGTTACACGACGATAACATTATCTGCCGTATTTAGAGTGATGTTTGCAAATTTAAGAAGGTAATCAGCAAGTCGAGTAGACTAATATATTGATAGAATGACTTCTCAAAGGTTGATCACACTGTAAGGAAGATTAATACCAGATTGAAAAAAATATTCATTAATTTATTTTCAAATAAAGTCATTTAATGGATTTTTGGTATAAAATATCACCTGTAAGATTATTCTTTGTGCATGTTTTAATCTGATCAAATTAAATAGAGATGAATGATTAAAGCGAAAAGAAAATATTTTTTATGATATGACTGATTGATTATAAGAAGAATTTTTTCATTATAATTAAAATATATTCTTTTATAACAAACGGATGTTAATAAAAGTTTAATAAAGACTAAAAAATTAGGAATCATTACTTAAATAAATAAGTATTCACTTATTTTAGATAAATATTTATTTTTATGAAGACATTAATAAAAATAAAAAACGCCCTTATTAAAAGCGCGTTTTCATCTTGAGCCAGAAATAGTCAACGTTTAAATGGAGATAGGCACCAATTCATTTTTAACAGAATGGAAACGACGTTTAAAATAAATGAGTCCGTCACCATCTTCACGTACAGCAATATTTTTAATTTCAGCCATATAAACAAAATGTGTGCCAACTTGGCGAACATCATAAATATCGCCTTCTAAGCAGGCGAGTGCATTTGTTAATACCGGTTGTTGTAATTGACCGTTTTGCCATCCTGGTTGGGTAAAACGTTCTGCCATCGCAAGCCCAGTCATTCCGGCGAAATGACAGGCCATTTCTTCCTGTTCATGATTCAATATATTAATGCTTAATTTTCCATTTTCTTGAAAAATGGTATTCATCTGACTTTTACTGTTGATACAAACCATCACGGTTGGTGGGGTGTCAGTCACTGAGCATACTGCTGTTGCGGTTAAACCACAGCACCCAGCATGGCCATTTGTTGCAACGATATTGACCGCAGCACCTAAGCTTGCCATTGCATCCCGAAAAAGTGGGTTAGCCTGTTTTTCCTCAGACATTCTTTACTCCTACTGCCAGACTTCTCGTCTGTGGGCGTCTTCACTTAAAATAATGATTAGTTAAGGTCGTTAAAACATGTTCTAACGACTTCGCTTAACAAAGTTGTTATGAACGCTGGTTTCTTTGCTACACGAGTTTAAAGCCGTAACGCTACCGCGCATAAACAAAGATAGCAATCTTTCTTTGTTACAACCTGTTAACTTTATCTCAAAAAAACGTGAGTCAACCTTATCGCTATGATTATTATTCCTAATTTATCGCTAAGGTAATAGGTAAATTAGGCGACTTTTTTTGATTGATAGAGGAATAACACAAATTGCAAACTAATAATAATTGCAGATAAGCCAAATGGTTGTGAAAAGAGGAGTTAAAATCAATAAAAGGAAAGGGTGATAAATTGCACAAAGAGAATAAAATTGCAAAAATTGAGTCAACTTTATTTATTTGTTAATATGAATAATTGTAACAAATAGTTTATTCTTAGAATATAGTCATTTTTATAAACCATAAATAGCGGTACTTTTTCACTGTCTATACTGAGTGATTTTTCGTCCATTCACCTATAGCACCATATAAAGAGCTTCTTGATTATGCATGAATCATTAACTATCGCGCTATTGCAAGCTCGGGAATCTGCGATGGGGTTTTTTCGACCTGTTCTTAAAGAGCATAATCTGACAGAACAACAATGGCGGATTATTCGAGTGCTTGCTGATAAGCGTTCTATTGATTTTCACGAATTAGCACAAAAATCGTGTATTCTTCGACCAAGTTTAACGGGTATTCTTATTCGAATGGAAAGAGATGAGCTTATTTGTCGACTAAAACCCGTTAGTGACCAACGAAAGCTTTTTGTTTCACTTTCTACCAACGGTCAGAACTTATACGATAAAATTCAACCTAAAATTGAAGAAGGTTATCAATTACTTGAGCAAAAGTTTTCAACTGAAAAGTTACAACAGTTATCAGGATTATTAAAAGAGCTGATGGCACTTAATTCAGATAGTGTAGAACGTTCAGAAAAATAAAAGATTGAGAGTTGATTGATAATAAAAAGGAGATGCTAGAGCATCTCCTTTTTTGCTTTTTCATGTAGATAAAATTATTGCTTACCTAACACATGTAAAAAGTGAATGTGTTTTTCATACTGATCAAGAATATCGTGAATGATTTGTTCTTTTGTCCAACCCATGACATCGTAATCTTGTCCACCTTCTTTTAAGTGGATTTCCGCACGATAATATTTATGTTCTTCGTCTCTTTCTTCATCACTTAATCCAGCTAAAGCAAAGGCTGGTTGGGTATAAAAACGCAGACGAACTTCATAGAAGAAATTCATGTCATCGCCTAAATCGACTTCGAAGCCAATGCGATCATCTTCTTCATTATGTATATAGCATTGAGTTGCTTGTTTGCTTAATTCAGCAGAGACCATTTCCATTGAAGGTTGAATTACTTCATCCATAAAACGTTTTACATGGGAACGTTTTGGAAAATAAGCAATATTTCTTAAACGACGTTGCCAAGGAATTGGATTACGGCTTGCTGGTGGTGCAATCGTAGTTAACTGTTGGCTGTCTCGTTTATACACATCAACTCTTAGTGCTTTTATTAACCCATAAATAGAAGCGAGTAATACAATAGAGAAAGGTAATGCACTTGCAATCGTAACAGTTTGAAGTGCCGTTAATCCACCCGCTAATAATAAGGTGATGGCTGAAATACCCATTAAGGCAGCCCAGAAAATACGTTGCCATACAGGTGTTTCACTATCTCCCCCTGATGCTAACGTGTCTACAACCATAGCTCCAGAGTCCGCAGATGTTACAAAAAATACAATGACCATCAGCATCGCAACAAAGGATAATACGGTTGAAAATGGAAAATAGTTTAAGAACTCAAATAAAGCCAAGGAAACATCTTGTTGCACAATATTGGCAAGTGTTTCGGCACCTTTGTCTTTGATTAAATGGATTGCTGTGTTACCAAACACTGTCATCCAAAGTAAAGTAAAGCCAGCAGGAACAAACAGAACACCGACAACAAATTCGCGGATAGTACGGCCACGAGAAATACGAGCAATAAACATACCGACAAATGGGGACCATGATAACCACCAACCCCAATAAAGTAGTGTCCATCCTCCTAACCAATCGCTCGATTTTGGTTCATAAGCATAAAGATTAAAGGTTTTACTCACAATTTCAGATAAATATCCACCAGTATTTTCAACAAATGATTTTAATATCAATACTGTTGGGCCGAGAATGATCACTAATAAAAGAAGAATAACGGCTAAACCTAAGTTGAGCTCGGATAAAAAGCGGATCCCTTTTTCTAATCCAGACACAACGGAAATAGTAGCAAGAGCCGTGATTACAACAATTAAAATAACTTGAACAGTTGGATTAATCGGAACACCAAAAAGGTGATTTAAACCGGCATTCACCTGTAAAACACCAAAACCCAGAGAGGTTGCAACACCAAATACCGTTCCCATAACAGCAAAAATATCTACAGCATGGCCAATAGGGCCATGTATGCGATCACCAATAATAGGATAAAGTGCTGAACGTAATGTTAATGGCAAACCATGGCGATAAGAGAAAAAAGCCAAGATTAAAGCGACAATGGCATAAATAGCCCATGCATGTAATCCCCAGTGGAAAAAAGTAAGTCGCATAGCTTCTTTGGCTGCTTCTATGGTTTGGGCATCGCCAGTAGGAGGCATTAAATAATGCATGACGGGTTCAGCCACACCAAAGAACATTAATCCAATACCCATTCCCGCAGAAAAGAGCATGGCAAACCAGGCAAAATAGCTAAAGTGAGGGCGTGCATGATCGGGACCTAGTTTTATTTGACCAAAACGGGAAAGACCTAAATAAGTCACACTCAGCAAAACCAATGCTACGGCTAGAATGTAGAACCAACTTGCATTCGTGAAGAGGTTTTCCTGAAGATGACCTAATTTATCATTAGCCAGCTCTGGAAATAACGCAGAGAAGCCAACGACCAATAAAATTAACAGCGCTGATGTATAAAAAACGGGAGGATTAATTTTCATCCTAACTTTTTGAGGGGTTATATCGTTTTGTTGACTCATAGTTAACCTATTTTTTGTTATCTTCCTACAAATAAACTTTCCACTATCTGATTGCTTACGTTATCAGAAAAGAAAAGTTCATAAGAAAATTTGAATAAAATATCAAATCAATCTGATATTTTATAAAAGAACGGAAATAAATTGTTTTTTCCGTAAGGTGAAGAAAACTATATTTAAAATCAATTAATTACTATTGTTGTGATATAAGTGCTTTCGCTCTTTAATAGGTTTCTCCTGTTGAAAAAAGGATAACATGGTTACATTTTTTGCTTAATCGATCAACCCTTGTCTTTTTTTTGCACAAAAAAAACCAGTGGAGAACCACTGGCTTTCAATTCATCAAAAATTCTGAAATCTGATTATTTGTTCTCAGCTTTTAAATCATCAATTTTTTGTTTTGCTTGATCGGTCAATTGATCAGCTTTATCAAGTGCTTGATTTTCTGTCTCTTGAGCTTGTTGCTTTATATCGCCACTTGTTTTTGAAGCATCACTTTTTAGCTGATCAACTTTATTGTCAGCTTCTTGCATTAGGTTATCAGCCGTTTTGCTGGCGTCTTGTTTTAGCTCCGCAGCTTTTTCAGAGAGTTTATTACTTTCAGCTTCTAGACTTTGTTTGATCTCTTCCACTTTTGTTGCACTTGTATCTTTTAATTCATCTGTTTTTTGTGAAATATTCTCTTTTAGCGCATCTGTTTTTTCATCAGCTTGTGCTTTTAATTCTGCAGCTTTTTGTTCTGCCTTATCTTTGAGCTCTTGAGCTTGTTGTGATAATTCATCAGCTTTTGCTGATGCATCCTCTTTCAAGTCGGTTGCTTTATCTTTTGCTTGCTCTGTCAACTCGTTGGCTTTATCTTGCACTGTTTCAGTGACTTGAGTTGCTGTTTCTTTTGCCTTATCAATACCTTCATCCACTTTTTTAGATGAATCATCACAGCCTGCTGTGATAGTAACAAGACCCGCTAGAACCAATGAAGTAAGTAGTTTTTTATTCATTTTTTTCTCCAAAATGTGTGTTCAAAAACAATTCAGTGATATCCCGCGTAAGTAGTAGAAAAGGCGAGAAGCTATTACGCTGATAGTAAGATATTACAGTCAAACTATCGTAATAAGTATAGTGTCAGTCTTAAAATCAACAAACCTTAAGTATATTAAGTGTTTCTTCTTAGTCAAATATCATGAAAAATAATTTGAATTTTATCAGGATAGCGTTTTCTGCTTTATAATAATGAGGGCAGACATTATTGAAAATGTGAGATACAAATGGAATATTACTTTCTGGTTATTATTAAATTTATTATTGGTTTCACTATTATATTAGTTCATATGAATTTATCAGGGAAAACACAACTTTCTCAATTAACTCCCATTGATTTTATTGGTAATTTTGTTCTGGGGGGAATTATGGGAGGGGTGATCTATACGGATGCTATTCCTCTTTATCAATATATTACTGTCTTTTTAATTGGTGTTTGTTTTATTTCTTTGCTCAATTATATCAGCAAACGATTCAATTTTTTTCGTGCAGTTGCGATTGGAAACCCCATTCCCATAATAAAGAAGGGGGAATTTATTATGGAAAATATTACGGAAAAGAAAAATAAAATAGATATTCTTAATATTACTTCACGTCTTCATGCTCAAGGTATTCATACATTTCAAGAAGTTAATTACGCACAAATCGAACCTGACGGACAAATCACCGTAGTGTGTGATGGGGCAAAAATGCCTTCCTTGATTGTGATGAAAGACGGCATTATTCGTACTTCAGAATTAGTACAAATAGAAAAAGATGAAGCATGGTTACAAGAAGAGATGAAAAAACAACATATTGATAAACCTGAAGATGTTTTTTTAGCTGAGTTTTGGGATGGAAAAGTGAACTTTATTTTGCAAGATGGCAAGATAAAACGTACCGCATCACTGCAGGAGCATTAACGAAAATACAAGCGATGCTCCTGTGCTTTGTGTAGAGTAACAACGGCAACATCATGTCGCTATTGTTACTGTGTGATTGTAAAGCTACAACCTAAAAATGGCAAAATCAGACGCAATTTCCGTATGGCTAAAAACGTGTTGGCTTTCTTTGAGTAACTCAACATAATCTTCTGGTAAATAACGGCTACTAATATGCGTAAGAATCAACTTTTTGACATTCGCGTTTTTTGCTAACGTTGCTGCTTGTACTGTTGTTGAATGCCCACGGCTATTTGCTTGCTCTGCCATTTCATGCTTGAACGTTGCTTCATGCACAATGACATCTGCATTATTGGCAAGATTTAATGCATTTGGTGTGGGTTGCGTATCACCAAAAATAGCAATACATCGTCCTTTTATTTCGGGGCCAATATACGCTTTGCCATCAATAGCTCTTCCATCTGGCAATGTAATGGTTTTACCTTGTTTTAAATCTTGTAACCAAGGGCCAGTCGGAATATTTTCAGCTTTTAGCTTCTGGGCATCGAGTTTACCCGGACTATTTTTTTCTTCTAAGCGATAACCAAAACAAGGAACGGGATGAGAAAGCGCTTCACAACTGACTTTTATGCCTTCTTCATCAAAAAGAAAACCAGCATCTTCTATTTCCATAATATCAAGAGGATAAGTCAGATAAGATTGGCTTAATGTCAGGGCTGTTTCTATAAAGGCTTTTATACCTTTAGGGCCATATACCGTTAAGCGAGTCTCAGTTCCTCCCATTGAACGACTACACAGTAATCCTGGCAAACCAAAAATATGATCACCATGTAAGTGGGTAATAAAAATTTTATTTAAACGTGGTAATTTCACGCGGGTATGCAATATCTGATGCTGTGTGGCCTCACCACAATCAAACATCCACATACTTTTTTGTTTATTTTGTAAATCAAGTACCATACTGGTGACGTTACGATCTTTAGAAGGTACACCTGCATTAGTGCCTAAGAAGATAAGCTCCATAATGATATATTATTCTCCATGTTGAATTTGTTCCCAGCTTAAGCCAAATTTTGCAAGGTATTTGCGTAAGCGATCGGCATCGTTGGGTTGTTTTTTGTTTTGCCTTGATACAGCGAAAAGTTTTCTACCAGCCTCTGAGAGCGTTGATGATTGCTGGCAAGTTTGGATAACCGTATTCAGTTGACTGAGATCGAAAAGATCGATATCCGAGTCCTTTAATAAAGAAGAGCTTATTCCCCAATTATGTTTTAAACGGCCAATTTCTTCCTCAACAAGTGTTAGAGTAATACGACCATTTTCGGCAAGTGTTGCCATTCGCGTTATGCTCGCACTTAGTTCACGAAAATTACCACGCCATAATGCCTGCTCAGATGTAGCAAACCGAATATAGTGAGATTTTGCATCTGAATTAAAGCGGATCGCTTTTTGATAGTGTGTTGCAAAATGATGTAGTTCATAGTCAATATTGGGTTCAATATCCTCTTTGCGATCGACTAATCCTGGTAGTGAAAAAGACCACATATTAATCCTTGCATAGAGATCTTCGCGAAAAAGCCCTTCCTTAATGTGCTTATCCATATTTCGATGTGTACCTGCTATCAACTGGAAATCGCTTTGTACTTCAGTATCTGAGCCATACGGATAAAACGATTTTTCTTCTATTGCTTTCAGTAACATCGCTTGCTTATCAAGCCCTAATTCTGCAATTTCATCCAGAAATAAAATCCCTTTATCGGCTTCTCTTAATAATCCTTGTCTTGCTTGTAATGCGCCTGTAAATGCGCCTTTGACATGGCCAAATAAGGTAGACATGGCATTATCACCACGCAATGTTGCACAGTTAACAGCAATAAAACGCCCTTTTACAAAATGGCGAGATTGCCGTAATTCATAAATACGTTGAGCAAGAAATGATTTTCCTGCACCGGTTGGGCCTGTTAATAAAATGGGGGCAAAAGAGCGCAATGCGACTCGTTCAATTTGAGCAATTAAGGTATTGAATCGTTCATTACGTGTGGCAATCCCCGATTTTAAGAAAGAGAGTGACTCTTTATGGTAGTGTTCAAATCGGCTCGTTAATTTTGTATAACGACTTAAATCGAGATCAATAACAGCATAACTGCCTGTGGCTGACGGTATGGTTTTGACACCGTCTTTATTGTCTACTTTAGAGGAGGGAGAGGTTTGTAATAGTTTTGCTGGTAAGTAATGTGCTTCTGTCAGTAAAAACCAACAAATTTGAGCAATATGTGTTCCCGTTGTGATATGCACATAATATTCTTCATTTTCAGTATCAAATGGATAATTTACTGCAAAATCAAGAAAATGGCTGTAAACCTCTTCAAGATCCCACGGATCACAAATAGCAATTTCATAAGGACACACCTCAGTATTAGGCGAGATAGTATGGATATCTTGTGTAATTTTAGATGCTAGCATTGTGTCATTAGGCTGGTGGATCATCACTAATCGGCTAACAGGGAAATCCTTTTGATGACAAATGGAAATTGTTGGGCGCCATGAGTTCCACCTTTTATGGCTTTTGCCTCTTTTATCTAATGTTGTGCCTAAAACACCAATCACGACTTTACGTTTCATTAAGTTATCCCTACTTATCTTTTTATCTATTTTTATAAATATATAGATAAAAAGATAGTGATCTGTTGTTTTTAATTTAATAGGTAAATATCTAAAAATAGGCATTCAAATATTTTTGTCAATAAAAACAACAAATTAAAAATATTTTTTGTGTGTTTTAAAAATTGGCACGATATTGGCAATGTTATGACTGTCTTGAGCAGATTTTAAATCTGGTAGGCACATAAAGAACACGCTGTGGTGTTATCCAAATGTGTTCCTCCACATCGAGACTCTGTAGGTGAAGAGGGTTATTTTCAGGTTCGATTCCTGACACCAAAACCATTACAAATCCAAATGTAAAATTAACGATAAAAAACCGTTGTGACAGCAGTACCGTCACCTTACTTATCCACCAGTAGCTGAGCCGGGTTGAAAGCAGAAGAAGAGACAAACAAAGTATCGTTCCTCTCTTGTTTACCTTTCAGTTTCGCAAAGCTTGCCCGTGGAAAAGTAAGTTACGATAAATTGCACGATATAAAGAAGAAAAGAAGAAGGAACGAAAAATGATAAAAACAACAATAGTAGTAAAACAGGGGCAATTAGCACTTCTAAAGAAAAGAGATGAGTATATTGATGTGCTAATGGCAGGTGAACATAAATTTTTTGATTTAGGGCGTCAGCTCAGTGCGGATATTTTCCCTTTAAATGGTGGGGCATTAGAAAGTGAGAAAGCAGAATTTTTGCGTCAATATTATCCTCAATGGGTGACTGAGTATGGTTTTGATATCGTGTTATCGGATGAAGAAATTGGTCTTTTATATGAAAACGGCTCTTTAAAAGAGATCTTAGCGCCGGGAACGCGACGTTTATATTGGCGTTATGCTGACCGTTATTTGGAAATTGTATCTATCGATGAACTTGAAGTATCTGCAACATTGATGAAAAAACTTCAGCATCCCAAATTACGAAATCAAGTCATAAAGGGAAGCGAAGGGGTACTCAATGTGGATATACCTGCTTGGCACGCAGGTATTATTCGAATCGACGGTGAAACGCAAGCTTTATTGCCACCAGGATCAAAAGGCTATTGGCGTTATCAGCATAAAGTGGATGTTGAAGTAGTCGATATGCGTTTACAAACACTGGATGTTAGTGGGCAGGAGATCCTAACGAAAGACAAAGTGACACTGCGTATTAATTTATCAGCTAACTGGCGTTATAGCGAGGTGCTTTTAGCATATCAACAACTAACTTCACCGTTGGAGTTCTTATATAAAGAGTTGCAATTTGCTTTACGTGAAGCAGTAGGAACAAGGACGCTTGATGAATTATTAGAAAATAAAAGCCTGATAGATAGTTTAGTCAGTGAAAAAATCAGTGAAGTCACTCAAGGATATGGTATTGAAGTGGCTTCATTAGGGGTAAAAGATATCGTTTTACCCGGTGAAATGAAAACGATTTTAGCGCAAGTCGTTGAAGCGGAAAAATCAGCACAAGCTAATGTTATTCGTCGAAGAGAAGAGACATCGGCAACACGTTCTTTATTAAATACCGCGAAAGTGATGGAAAATAACCCGGTCGCTTTACGACTAAAAGAGCTAGAAACGGTGGAACGTATTGCAGAACGTATTGATAAGATCTCCGTTTATGGCGGTTTAGATCAAGTATTAAACGGATTAGTCCAAATTAAAGGAGCACAAGCATGATATTGGATCACCAAATAGTAAAAGAAGCAGGGACTGCTGAAATAAAAATGTGGACGAATGGTGTGCCTGTTGAAGTAGATGCTCTAAAGCAGCTTATTAATACCGCCAAGATGCCATTTATCTTTAAACATATGGCAGTCATGCCTGATGTTCATTTAGGTAAAGGTTCAACAATAGGGAGTGTTATTCCAACCAAAGGGGCGATTATTCCTGCCGCTGTTGGTGTGGATATCGGTTGTGGAATGATTGCCGTAAAAACATCATTACACGCAAATGATCTACCTGATAATTTATTTGCCATAAGAACGGCAATAGAGCAAGCCGTTCCTCATGGAAGAACAAGTTATCATTCAGGGAATGATCGTGGTTCATGGAAGGAGCCACCTAATATTGTCGATCAACATTGGCAACAGCTTGAAGGGCGTTTTAACGCTTTAACCGATAAGTATCCATGTTTACGTAATACCAATAACTATCGTCATCTCGGTACGTTAGGAACAGGAAACCATTTTATTGAATTGTGTCTTGATGAATCGGATAACGTTTGGGTAATGCTACATAGTGGGTCTCGTGGTGTTGGTAATGCGATTGGTACGTTATTTATACAAATGGCGCAAGACGATATGAGAGAACATATCGCTAATTTGCCAGATAAAAACTTAGCGTACTTAAAAGAAGGAACACTTTTCTATGATGACTATATAGAAGCGGTCGAATGGGCACAGGATTTTGCGCGACATAATCGAGAAATCATGATGGAACGCGTGTTAGTTGCATTATCAACACAAATTGCTAAACCTTTCACGACACAGCAACAAGCTGTCAATTGTCACCATAACTATGTGCAAAAGGAAATGCATTTTGGTGAGGAAGTACTGGTAACACGAAAAGGGGCTGTTTCAGCGCAGCGTGGTGAAATGGGGATCATTCCAGGTTCAATGGGGGCTAAGAGCTTTATTGTAAGAGGAAAAGGAAATGCCGAAAGCTTCTGTTCATGTAGTCATGGTGCCGGACGCGTAATGAGTCGAACGGCTGCGAAAAAAGCTTTTAGTGTTGAAGACCAAATTCGAGCTACAGCGCATGTGGAATGTCGAAAAGATAAAGATGTCATTGACGAAATTCCAATGGCTTATAAGGACATTGACGCTGTTATGAAGGCACAATCATCATTAGTTGAAATTGTTCATACTCTAAGACAGGTAGTTTGTGTGAAAGGATAACAAGGCGTTACACGAAATAATTACATAACTATCCCCAAACAATTATGTAGGGGATAGTGAGATATGATAGCGTGTGCATGAAATGCAAATGAATAAAAATTTTAAGAATGGAATTTTTCTTTAAATAAGATCCTTATTTTTTTGATTAAAAATCAAACAAAGAATGTTTAGTATTATTAATAAATAAAGATTGATATTAAATTTATTTCTCTCAAATAAAGATAATCAAAAATAGAATACTAATATTGAATTACTCTTTAATTAGAGAAAGATTATTAATAACAATAATCGTGATTATTTATTTAGTATAAAACAATTCCTAATTTTCTTAATTATATTAAAATTAACTTTATTCTTATTGAAAAAGTATAGCCTACTCTATTTAGTGTATTAATTTTCAGCGAGTATATTAATTAAACACTACTTGTTAATTCCTTGCATCCCAAATGTGAACAAAACGTTTTGAATTACTTGCAGTATAGATAACAGTATGTGAAATATTTCGATGTCCCAAGTAATCTTGAATTAAACGGGTATCTCTACCTAAATCTGCTAGTGCATAGCCACATGCATGGCGTAGCATATGGGGATGAGGAGAAATGGATACATTAGCATCTTTACCTAAACGGCGTAGTAATCCGTATACTTGTTGACGAGAGATTGGACCTGTTTTTTGGGATAAAAAGACCCATTCTGAATCTGATTCTCGCCATGTTTCCCTTTTTTTCAACCAGTTAACTAATGCTTCATATTCCTCTTCTATAATTGGTTGTGTTGTTGATAACCCCCCTTTTAAGCGCCTGACATAGAGTATTCGACTTTCTAAATCAATGTCGCTTAAGGTTAATCTGCATAACTCACTCACGCGAAATCCATGTAAAAAACACATTAAAAACATGCAGTAATCTCTTTCTGGATACCGGCCTTCCTTTGCTTGCTTCAAAATAGAATTGATCTCAAAACGTGTAAGAAACTTTCGTTGCTTCATTTTCATAACCTTTTCAATGAGATAACAAGGAACAAACGTCAATTGGTGCATCACTATAACAAGTAATATACATCAATAAAGAGTTGTGTTTTTTTTATGCATTTACTTTTACTTGTTCATTTTAAACAAGTTTATTGAAAGTTTATTTGTTTTTAGAAAATGAAAGTGATTGATAAAAAAAGTGAAAAATGACTATTGATAGGAGTTTGGTCATCTTTAGAGAAATAAACAGAATACACCAAATTGTTTACTATTATTCTCTGGCTTCTCACTTAAGTCAAATTTAATGTTAATCACATATCTTCATTTATTTAACATATTGATATTTATCATAATTCTAAAAAACAAACACGATTGGTTACTTTGTTTAAAATCCAGAAATAATTTTTTTTACTTTTTTCACAAATTATAGTATTTGCACTTAGAATTATAAACTCTTTTTCTGTCATTTAAAGTTTGATTATCTAAATACGTTTAATTTCGAGATGAAAATTTTTAACAAAACAATTTGGTGTATTTTGTTTTGTTTCTAACGATATTTAATTTCGTTTAGGGCGGGCAAAAGTATACCAAAATTCAAAAACTCAATAAATGAGTCATTCAATTAGGAATAATTCATTCCTAATGAATTTATTATTTTTAATGTCTTCGTCCTTTATATTTTAGGAAACAAAAAGATGAAATTAAATAAATTAGCGTTAGTTCTTGGCTTAGGTTTATCTGTTGCTGCGGGTTCTGCATTTGCTGCTGATCAAGGTCACGGTACTGTTAAATTTGTTGGTTCAATTATTGATGCTCCTTGCTCAATTACTCCAGATACAGAAAATCAAACAGTTCCATTAGGTCAAATTTCTACTGCTGCATTAAAAGATGGTGGTCGTAGTAATTCTCGTGACTTTAAAATTTCTTTAGAAAATTGCACAACTGAAACTTATAAAACAGTTCAAACAACCTTCACTGGTTCAGAAGATGCAGACATTTTAGCAGGCTCTTTAGGTATTGAAGGTATCGCTAAAAATGCTGCTGTTGTTATCACTGATGCGGGTGGTAAACAAATCAAATTAGGCACACCAAGTGCTGCTCAAAACTTACGTGATGGTAATAACGATCTGAACTTTGCTGCTTACTTACAAGGTTCTTCTGCAGAAGCTGCTGTTCCTGGTGACTTCACTGCAATCGCAACTTTCGCACTGACTTATCAGTAAGAAAAAATAAGTTCTGTACAGGGATGTACAGAGCTTTATTTCCTGTGTCTATTTTTAAACGATTTTTTTCTTACGGAGAAAAATATGAATCGCAAGATGACACCACTATGGCTATGCCTTATTGCCAGCTTACTGACAACATCGGTAATAGCAAGTGATGTAAAACAAGATAAAAACATGCATCAGCGATTTGGGGTACTTAATCTTTCAGGTTCTATCTTAGAACCCTCTTGTACGATTGCAGCAGGAAGTGGTGAACAAGTTATTCCACTGACAACGGTGTCTATTCCAATGCTAGTGACTGAAGGACAAGGGCCTATTGAGTATTTTTCTATCAGATTAACGGAATGTACGCTAATTGAACAAAAAGGTCAGGAAGCGGACAACCCTCGTTTTATTGCAACGTTTGAAGGACCTTCTAACGAAAATGGTAATTTTGCACTTTCTGGTGAAGCAAGAGGTGCGTCATTAGCGATAGCTGATCGTTATGGTAGACAAGCTATTCCAGGGCAACCATTGCCTCCTGTTGGTATTGATTCGAAATCAATGGCGTTACTTTATCAAGCGCGAATAGTCAAAAATAACGAAATACCCAAAGCAGGGAATTACCGTACAACGCTGCGATTTAAGCTGGAATACTATTAAATGGATCGGGTTGGATAATTTATGGCGAGATCATTCAAAACCGTTGGTTTAGGGACGGGAAAAAAGAAAAAACAACATACTATTCGGCCTGTTGCTGTACTGATCTATTTAATTCTTACTGGGGCTTCCAGTATTTCAAGTTCAGCTTTAGCAAATAGTGATATTGAATTTAATGCCGATATTCTGGATCTAAAAGATAAGCAAAATATTGACTTATCAGATTTCTCTCGTGCAGGCTATATTATGCCTGGCCGATATGAGTTTGTTGTTCGTGTTAATAATAATGAACTCCCTGAACTTTATAATATTAGTTATGTAGTGCCTGCCAATGATCCTAAAGGTAGTGAACCTTGCTTGCCTCCAGAATTGATCCATCAAATAGGGCTCAAACCTGAATGGGCTGAAAAAGTTAAATATCAAGATAATGGAAGTTGCCTTGATATCTCGTCCATTCCAGGAATGACGGTAAGTGCAAGCCTGGGAAGTGGCAATCTTATTTTGACTATTCCTCAAGCTTATCTTGAATATTCAGCACCAAACTGGGATCCACCTTCTCGTTGGGATCACGGTATATCTGGAGTACTTTTTGACTATAACGTCAATGCTAACGTGACAGACCCTGCTAAAGGGAAACAACGTCAACAAGTGACAGGCTTAGGAACCGTGGGAGCAAACCTGGGGGTTTGGCGTTTCCGTGCTGATTGGCAAGCGAGCTATCAGCACACAACGGGTCTTCCTGATAGTACTGAAAATAATTGGAAATGGAACCAACTCTATCTTTATAGAGCAATCACCCAATTGGGTGCTCGTCTTGTTATGGGGGAAACCTTCTCGCGTTCTGATATTTTTGATAACTTCCGCTTTACTGGGATTAATTTATCCACAGATGACAACATGTTACCACCTAATTTAAGGGGGTATGCACCTGAAGTTACTGGTGTTGCGAAAACAAATGCCAAAGTCACCATCAGTCAACAAGGTCGTGTAATTTATGAAACACAAGTTGCACCGGGACCGTTTCGAATTCAAGACATTAATGATGCGGTGAGTGGCAAATTAAATGTTCGTGTCGAAGAGCAAGATGGCTCAGTCCAAGAATTTCAAATGGATACAGCGAGTATTCCTTATTTAACACGCCCTGGACGAGTGCAGTATAAGCTATCTGCGGGTAAACCGTCTGATATGAATCGCAACACAGAAGGCCCCGTTTTTGGTATGGGTGAGTTCTCGTGGGGGATTAGTAACGGTTGGTCACTTTATGGTGGTTCATTAGTGTCTGGCGACTATAACTCAGTGTCTGCTGGTATTGGCCGTGATCTAATGATGTTTGGTGCTATCTCTTTTGATGCCACACACTCTTGGGCCAAAATCCCAAGTGATAATAAACGTTATCACGGTGGTTCTTATCGTTTAAGTTACTCAAAACGCTTTGAAGAAATAAATAGCCAAGTAACCTTCGCAGGCTATCGATTCTCTGAGCGTGACTTTATGAGTATGAATCAGTATTTAGACCGTCGTTATCGTGATGGTGAAGAAGATAACAATAAAGAACTGTACACCATTATGTTCAGTAAGCAATTTCCTGAATGGGGATTAAGTGCTTACTTAAACTATAGCCATCAAACTTATTGGAATAAACCTAATAACGATAACTATAACTTGTCGTTAGCAAAAACAATGGATATTGGTGATTTTAAAAACATCAATCTCAGTTTGTCGGCATTTCGTAATAAATTCAATGGCACTAATGATAATGGTGTTTATATGAATGTCAGTATGCCTTGGAGTGATCGCGCAACAATTAGCTATAACACTGTGATCAATAAACACGGTAATTCACATAATGTCAGCTATTACGATCGTATTGATAACAATAGTAGCTATCGTGTTGGTGCGGGTTTAAGCAGTAATGGTAAGCCATCAGCAGATGCTTATCTCATGCATTATGCCGATACCGCATTAGTGACAGCCAGTGCGAGCCATATTACTGGTGAATACACTTCTGCAACATTATCACTACAAGGTGGAGCAACAATTACACCAAAAGGTGGTGCTTTACACCGTACCAGTCGTACAGGTAGTACTCGTTTACTTATTGATACAGATGGTATTTCTGATGTACCAGTGAAAAGTATCGGTGCTATTACGCGTACTAATGCTTTTGGTAAAGCAGTATTGCCTGATATCAATGATTACTATCGTAGTAGTGCCAGTATCGACCTTGATCAAATGCCAGATAATGTTGAAGCATTACGCTCAATTCAACAATTAACACTCACTGAAGGTGCTATAGGTTACCGTCATTTTGATGTGGTTTCAGGACAAAAAGCGATGGCTGTTATTCGCTTGAAAGATGGTTCTAATCCTCCGTTTGGCGCCACTGTGACAACAGAGAAAGGACGTGAGTTGGGTATTGTGAATGATGGCGGAAATGTTTATCTGACAGGTATTAATACTGGTGATGTATTAAGTGTGCGTTGGAATGGAGAAGAACAGTGTAAAGTCCGCATTCCTGCCTTAGTTGAAGGGCAAGTCCTCTCTTCATTTTTGCTGACCTGTGGTGATGGCGATATCGCGCCATCAACCTCTAATCCAAGAACCGAACCCTTACCTCAACCTCAATTGATCACTAAATAAGGTTAGGAAAAAGGGAAAGAAAAAAATAATTTCAGACAAAAAGAGTAATTTAAAATGATGTTATTAAAGCGCTTATTTGTTGTAACAACCACTTTATTAACTGGAATGATGTTTACTAGTCAAGCCATTGCTGCGATTGCTTTAGATAGAACTCGCGTCATTTTCAATGGTGCGGATAAATCGATTAGCTTAAATGTCAGTAATCAAAATAAAGAATTACCTTATTTGGCACAAGGTTGGATGGAAAATGAGAATGGGGAACGTATCGATTCTCCATTGCTGGTTTTACCACCGATCCAACGTATTGAACCTGGTGATAAAAGCCAAGTAAAAGTGCAGTCATTGCCAGATATTGCCAAGTTACCCCAAGATAGAGAAAGCGTTTTCTATTTTAATTTGCGTGAGATCCCACCTCGCAGTGACAAACCCAATGTGTTGCAAATTGCATTACAAACACGAATTAAATTGTTTTATCGCCCAGCAGCGATTTATGCCACTCAAACAGATTTGACTCATCCTTGGCAAGAAAAAATCATCTTAACCAAAAAAGGGGATCGTTACGAAGTGAATAACCCGACACCTTATTATGTGACATTGGTTGATGGATTAACGGGATTACAAGGAAAAAGCCTTGATGGTTTTCAGCCATTAATGATAGCACCTAAAAGCACAGGAACGATAAATCTAAATGCCTCTGCATTTGGTGCATCACCAGTATTAAGTTACATCAATGATTATGGTGGACGTCCACAGATGAAATTTAGCTGCAATGGCAATGAATGCAAAGTGACAGAAACATCAGCAGGATACTAAATAGGTCTATTTTATGAAAATGGAACAGCGGTTTAGCCCAAGCAAAGCAGTGTTGATTTTTATTCTGGCAACATTTACTGGAGGCCTAAGTTTTACTGCTGTTGCGAATTTACCCGCGAGAGCGGTGAACAATGCTATTCCTGGAATTGTTTATATCAATATTACTGGAAATGTTATTGCACCACCGCCTTGCTTGATCAATGACGGCAAAATGATTGAGGTAAATTTTGGCGAGGTGATGAGCACGCGTATTGATGGCACCAATTATAAACAGCCAGTTCATTATACAGCGACGTGTCAAAAAATGCCGACAAATGCGATGAAGGTTTATATCACTGGTAGCGCAACGGGATTCGATTCAAATGCACTACAAACAGATATTACGGGATTAGGGGTGCGTATTTTATATAAAGGCCAACTATTAGATTTAGGTAAAGCGATTAATTTTACCTATCCTAATTTGCCTGATTTAGAAGCGATCCCTGTTCGTGATCAGAGTGCCACATTAATTGGTGGTGATTTTGTCGCCAGTGGCACACTGCATGTGGATTATCAGTGAGAGGTCAGAAAATGAATAAATTAAAATACATGTGTCTGATTATATTACTGAATTCTTACTCTGTTATGAGTGCTGACACACCAAATATGAAATTATTTGGCACATTATTAGTACCACCACCTTGTGTTATCAGTAATAACGAACTGATTGATGTCTATTTTGGGCACAACGTAGGTATTCATAAAGTGGATGGCATTAATTATACCGAATCAGTGAACTATCAATTGGTGTGTGACCCAAATTTAAAAGGTTGGGATTTGGGACTTTCTATTATTGGTCCCAAGACACAATTTGACGAGGCTGCATTACAAACCAATATTCCCGATTTAGGTATTCATCTCACTCAGGATGGTCAGCCTTTTAAATTAAATGAACGCATTGCGATATCTCCGGATAAGCCACCGGTGATCCAGGCCGTACCTGTTAAAAGACCGGGAAGTACTTTACCCGAGGGTGCATTTGAAGTTTCAGCAACACTTCTTGCTGAATACCAATAGGAGCGCATTGATGAAAATAAAAAGATTGTCGATCCCGTTCGTTTTGGGTTTAGCCACATTTATGGGATTAACACCAACTGCGTTCTCTGCACCAGACAATATGTACTTTCACGGGATATTAGTTGATGAACCTTGCACCATAAAACCGGGTGATGAAACCGTTGAATTAGATTTTGGCAATATTCCCGATAAGAACCTTTATGCGTATCAAAGAACACCGAGCAAATTATTTCAAATTCGCTTATCTGAGTGTGATTTAACGATTGGTAAGAGTGTCAAAATTACCTTTAAAGGTGATGAAAATCAAGCCATGGCAGGACAAGGCTTTTTAGCTATCAGTCCAAGTAGTCAAGCAGCAGGCATTGCGGTTGGATTGGAGTCTGAAAATGGAAATGCGTTACCTGTTAATAAAGAGACAGACAAACTTTCATTAAATGCAGATGACACGATTTTGAATTTTTATGCCTTTATTCAAGGTGAGCCGGATGCGATTGCCAACCAATCCATAAAACGCGGTCCATTTAGTGCAATAGCCACATTCCATTTGAATTATGACTAATTAGTAGGATTGAGGTTTTACATGTTGATATTAAAACGATTTCCGGCTCTATGTATCGCATTAGGCTTGTTATTTTCAGCGCCTGCGATGGCATCTATTTTTTCTTATATTACACATTCTGAAGGTGAACCTGCTCACGCCACTTATACCTATGTTATTCAGCGTTGGGATCCCGAAGATCCCTATACCCCAAATCCTTGTTATGGATGGAGTAAATGTTGGATAACAATTAACCATAAGCATGATGCAAATGGTTCCCCAGGTTCTGCGGTAAGAAGTATTGTTCGCGTTGAAAAAGAACGCTATTTAGCGGGTGTTCGTGATGCGGTCATGAGGGTTGAAAGTTTTCCAATACAAGGAACTGCGCGACATGATGGTGATCCACTGACCTCAAACCAAGAATGTGTCGGGCTATTTTATGAATCAAGGGAAGGGGGATGGTCTCCAAATGGACGCTTATTACCGGGATCATTATGTGGTATTGCTCCGCCACCTGTAGGGGCCTGCAAAATAACGGAAGGAGCTGTAAACCTTAATTACGGGGATATTGACGAAGCAAGTTTAGACAATGCAGCTCGTGCTCAAAATATTAATGTGACTTGTAACTTAGCAATGAAAGTTTTGGTTATTGCATCAGGCTCAGACAGTGGCCGAGTTCCATTACGACCAGATAACAGTCTCTATGCTGATTTATTTCTTGATGGTTATCCTGGTGAAAAAGGCTCCGTTATTAATGTACCTAAAAATGGAACAATACCCGTAGAGGTTAAATCAATTCTACACACCAATGGCCGAGTTGCACCGGGCTATTTCTCTGGTTCTGGCTCAATTATTTTAACAATGCCTTAATCATGATAATGGATGAATATATGAAGAATTACGATTTTACAGATATTGATGTTAATGCGTTAGTTGGCAAAAGAATTCAGAAAAAACGTAAAGAATTAGGTTATACCGGTGTGCAGATTGCTGAGAAAATCGGTGTAAGCCAACAGCAATTTTCTCGCTATGAGCGCGGGATGAATAAAATAGATTTAAGTTATCTCGTTTTGTTGGCGAATTACCTTAATACGCCTATTTATTGGTTTTTTGAAGACTGTTTTATACCAAAGACCTCATCTGAAAATCAGCGTATTGATAAACGCAGTAGTATTATTGCGGAAGCGACGCCTGATGTTTTTTTATACTAATACATACCACTAGTGCGATCTAAACTTGGTGTTTTAGTGTGTATGTATTTCTTTGATTGATTACCTGATTGGTAAGGCAAGGGAGACCTTGCCCTTTTTTTATCGTTACTCTTTAAGATTATTGTGTTTTTATGTTTTTCATATTAATACGTTTAATTTCTGCCATAAAACCACGAGTTAATGTTACAAAAAAGCTAAAATTTTAACCTGTCATGACCATTTATTTGTCATTATTTCCTCTTTAATAGTAATTACAACCGTTACTATCAGGTTTGGCAGAGTGTTTAATCGTTTCTGAGTATTTATTCAAGAGATTTCTAGCGATAAAAGGTTAGTAAATAATCACAATAATGTTAAAAAATGTTATCTTGTGCACATTTTTTAATTTTAGATGTTATTAATTAGTTTTTATATAAGTGATTTGTAATTGAATTATTTTGTTTTATCTTATTGTTTTTTAACTTAATAAATAATTTATTTGCTCTGTTTATTCCGATGATTATCTTAAATAACCTATTAATAATTGGTATTAACAGATAGTCATAATAAAAAAGCTTGTGTACTGTGCATTTTCTGTTTTTTTATAAAAAGGATAAATGATGCAAACAAAAAAACAGGGAGGCAGTCGCTTTCTACGCACAGTGGAATGGTTAGGAAATGCGCTACCCCATCCCGTTATTTTATTTATTATTTTAATTGCTATATTACTTGTCTCTTCAGCGGTTGGTGAATATTTTGGTGTAACAGTACAAGATCCTCGACCTGAAGGCGCTAAAGGCCGTGCAGAAGATGGCTATATTCATATTATTAGCTTATTAGATGCTGATGGTATTCGTCGCATATTAGCCAATGTTGTCACGAACTTTACAGGATTTGCCCCTTTAGGTACGGTGCTGGTGGCATTATTAGGTGTCGGTATTGCCGAACGTGCAGGTTTATTATCTGCAGTTATGCGTTTAGTCGTCATGAAAGCACCTCGTAAAATGACCACGATGGCCATTGTATTTGCGGGTATTATGTCAAATACTGCCGCTGAATTAGGTTATGTGGTATTAATTCCATTATCCGCGATTATCTTCCATTCGTTGGGACGACATCCTTTAGCAGGTCTTGCCGCTGCATTTGCGGGGGTTTCTGGAGGTTACTCTGCAAACTTGCTCTTAGGTACGATAGATCCATTGTTATCGGGTATTACACAGCAAGCAGCGCGTATTATTGATCCAACCTATATCGTGGGTGCTGAAGCGAACTGGTATTTTATGTTTGTCAGTACATTCCTAATCACTTTCTTAGGTTACTTCATCACAGAAAAAATCGTTGAACCTCAATTGGGGCCATATAACGGTAATGAACTTGATGAAGAAGAAAATGATTTAAGGAATGCAGCAGAAGTTACACCACTAGAAAAGAAAGCGTTATGGGCTGCCACAGGTACATTCATTGTTATGGGCGTGATTTTGGCGCTCACTGTTGTTCCTGAAAATGGTATATTAAGAAACCAAGAAACAGGACTAATTGGTAACTCACCTTTCTTAAAATCTATCGTTGTCTTTATTTTCTTGTTCTTCGCAATCCCGGGTATTATTTATGGGTGGATTGCTAAGACAATGCGTACCGATAAAGACATTGTTGATGCTATGGCGAATTCAATGAGTACACTTGGGCTCTATTTAGTGATCATTTTCTTTGCCGCTCAGTTTGTTGCTTTCTTTGGCTGGACAAACATAGGACAGGTTATTGCTGTTAAAGGTGCCGCATTACTTAACAGTATTGATATGCCAAGTGGTTTGTTGTTCTTAGGGTTTATTTTAATCTGTGCCTTCATTAATTTAATGATTGGTTCTGCATCAGCACAGTGGGCGGTAACTGCCCCTATTTTTGTCCCCATGCTAATGCTTGCAGGTTATGCACCAGAAACAATTCAAGCCGCATATCGAATAGGAGATTCTGTCACTAATATCATCACACCAATGATGAGCTATTTTGGTTTGATATTAGCGGTTGCGACAAAATATAAGAAAGACACAGGTATTGGCACCATGATCTCTATGATGCTACCTTATTCTGTCATTTTCCTCATTGGTTGGTCACTCTTATTCTATTTATGGGTATTTGTATTCCATTTACCAGTAGGACCCGGTTCACCAATCTATTACACACCAACAGCAGGTTAAATATCTGCTTATGCCTGAAGCTTATACAGGGATGTATAGGCTTTATTCTTTTTGTTTTTTACTCATTTCTTTTTTTGTGATTTGCCAATTTTTCAGTTAGTTGAATGGCATAGTCTGCATGTAAAAATTGAGTATCTAAACCTGCTTGTTGTAGTTTCAACTCAAGTAATGCTAAACGCTTTTGTAGTGATTCCTTCTCTTCTCCTGTTTCATTTAGCGTGCTTAGGATTTCGGCTAGCGATAATGCGTCTTTTCTATCTTGCATTTCAGGTGGCAAAAAACCTGTATTTTTTAATAAATGATAACTTGCTCTAAGTGACTCTGGGACATGGCTATTATCATCAAGGATCAGTGGTTTTCCTTCACCTTTAAGTGATGATAGCTCACCTTTTTGTAGCGCTTGTTCAATATGGCGTTCAGCCCATTCATCAATAATTGACATTGTAAACCTCGTTGTTTTGAGATTGTTTTAAAGAAAAAAGATCACACATACACAATTTACCTTGATTAGATTATATTGTTTGATATTATATTTTTATATTATATAAAAATATATATTAAGTAAGGGATAGCTAATGAGCAAGTACAAAGAAATAGTAACAGACATTGCAAATAATATGGGCGCACTGTCTCAAAATATTCCAGAAGTGATGAAAGCTTTTATGAGCACCACTAAAGCAGGGGGAAAAGAGGGGGCATTAGATGTAAAAACAAAAGAATTGATTGCTATTGCAATTGCTGTTGCCAATCGTTGCGATGGTTGTATTGGATTCCATACTAAAACATTAGTGGAACTGGGTATTACGGAACAAGAACTAGCCGAAGCATTAGGCGTTGCTATTTATATGGGCGGTGGCCCTTCAGTGATGTATGCTGCTAACACCATGGGCGCTTTTAAAGAGTTTAGTCAATAAGATATTTATTATTATATAATTAAATCGAGTAGTAAAAAACCAGAATAAGTTCATTCTGGTTTTTTTATTTATTGTTGTTTGTTGATTTTCTGTTTAATCTAAGCGTTTATTCTTTAATAATGAATAAACTACTGACAAAGTCATAAAGTAAGAAATATTTATTATTAAAAATAGATTAATAATAAATTTAAGTATTATTTTAAAAGCAAAAATATATATTTTTTATATGGTTATATGATTATTTGATAAAAACAAAAGGGTTGCATATTTTGTTTTTATCAAGAAGTTACATACCATTTAATTATAAATTAATAAATAATAATTGAATTTTTTATAAGATAACTCTTCTAAGTACTAGTTTGTGTAAGGCGAATTTTATTTTAATGAGGAATGTATGAGCGTCAATTTTGTAGAAAGGTACAAATGGTTTCTACTTTTTATTTTTATATTATTAACTTATTTCATTCCTTTAGAAACACGATTATTGTGGCAACCAGACGAAATTCGTTATGCTGAAATTAGTCGAGAAATGTTGGCATCAGGTAATTGGTCTGTACCTTATTTACTTGATATTCGCTATTTTGAAAAGCCTGTTTTAGGTTATTGGCTAAACAGTGTTGCACAGTGGTTATTTGGATCGGGGCATTTTTCCGTTCGCTTTGTTGTTGTCACTTCAACATTGTTAACAGGTCTATTTGTTTATCGGGTAGCTTTGTTAGTTTGGCATAATCAAGCGCTCGCTTTTAATGCATTAGTAGTGTTTTTATCTTCATTTCTCGTGTTGTCTATTGGCACTTATAATATCCTTGACCCCATTGTGACCATGTTTGTTACTGTGGCAATGTATTATTTTTTAAGTGGATTATTGGCAACAGATAAAAAATCAAAAATTTATACTTCTGTTTTAGTGGGTATTTTTTGTGGGCTAGGTTTTTTAACTAAGGGGTTTATTGCTGTTGTACTACCCGCATTAGTTTTTGTGGTTACGGCAATTAGTCTTTCTCGATTTAAAGAAGTACTTTGTTATGCCCCTATTGCATTTATGGCTATGTTGTTTATCGCTGCACCTTGGGTAATATCCGTTGCGCTTCAAGCACCTGATTATTGGCATTACTTTTTTTGGATTGAACATGTTCAGCGCTTTATCGCAAAAGGATCAGCAAGATCACAACCTATATGGTTTTATTTACCTATTGTTATTTTAGGTATTTTACCTTGGTTGGGATTTTTATTCGGTGCACTTAAATCGGCACTTTTTTTGAAAAAAGGTACTCTCTATTTTTCATTTTGGTTATTTCTCTTTTTTACGTTCTTTTCCGCTTCAAGTGGCAAGCTATTAACTTATATGTTGCCTTGTTTTGTTCCATTATCGATTTTGATTGCGAGCTACATGGAAGAGTTGAAAAGTAAATCAAATGAAAAAATTCATACTCTAAATGCAATAATAAATACAGTTTTTGGAGTAATAGGTGTTTCTATTATTATCTATTCACTTTATTCCTCTCGATTTACACTATATGAAGCCGATGAGCAATATAAAGCACTGCTGGCGATAGGGGGATTTCTTGTATGGAGCATGATGGGAATTATTTCATTCTTTAAATCAACACGTTTGTTAACTTTATTTTGTTCTATTGGATTAAGTCTTGTTATTGGTTATGCCATTCCTCATAAAATTGAAAGTAAAAATACGCCTGAAAAAGTGATAAATGACTATTATAGCGAGTTGGTAGATAAGCCTTATATTTTAACGGATGAAGTCGGCATTGGAACCTCACTCGCATGGGGATTAAAGCGTACAGATATTCGTTTAACGGAGACAAAAGGGGAGCTAGCTTATGGTTTGGCATATCCTGATGTGCAAAATAAATACTATGATATTAAGCAGTTGGTCAACTTAATTGAAGAGAATAACTATCAAGGGATTGCGATTGTTTTAGTTCGGCCTGAGCGAAAAGAGATATTATCCGTTATAAGCCAATTAAAGGTAAAACCTACTGTGGAGAAACAAGATGATTTAACTTTTGTTTTCTTTAATTAGCTGATATTAAACTCTATTTTTATTTTATCAAAGGCTGAAGAAATTTAGCTTAAGCTTAGAGATGACTAAAATTTGATTTTTTGTGTTGTTTTTATGTGATCTAAGCTAAAAAATAGATTTTGTTGAGAAATATATTTTGCTCTTTTTCGTTTTAATGGTAGGTTTAAAATGTGTCCATTAAATCGGAGTTAGCTAAGCATTATATGACAAGTCACTTTACTTTATCAGAACCCCCGCCCAAACAAAATGTACTTATGAATGGGGGTAATTTATGCTGATTTTTCTTGCTGAATGTTTTATCGGTCTAGCATCAATTGCTCTTACTCACCGTGTATTAACGTTGTACGGTACTAAAAAGAAGTGATGATCCCCGCTAGCTAAAATAAGTAATCAATGATTATTTATAATATAAAGTCCTATATCTATGTATGATGTAGGACTTTTTTCTTTATATTAAAATGCTATTGAAAATAACCTTCAATGAGCTTTATTTTTTCAAAATCCAGTGTATTAGTATATTGATGTAATAATGCCCAAGCTTGAATATAATCATATTTAGCTTTCATCAAATCTTGCTGAGCACGATATAATAACTCTTCAGCATTAAGGACATCTACCATTGTTCGTTGCCCTCCAATATAGCTTTTTTGAGTCGCGTCTAATTGTAACTTAGCAGAGGAAACAGATTGTTCATATGCATTTAGTTTTATATTACTGGTCGTACAAATTTGATATTGATGATGCAACTCTTGTGTAATTTGCTGAATAATAGCATCTCGTTCAAAAGCACTCATTTGATACAATGCCGTAGATTGACGCATGGACGCTGTTGTTTTCCCACCATTAAATAAAGGTAAACTGACATAAAAACCGATATTAGCGGATTGATATTTTTGATTTACCGTATTATTACTATCGGAATTACTATTAGAGTAAGAAGCATAGAGCTGTACCGTTGGAAAAAACTCACCTCTATTTTTTTCGACTTCTTGTTTGGCAATTGCCATTTCATAGCGTGCAGTTTGAATATTGAGATTATTGTGCATTACTTCTATTTCCCAAGCTTCATAATTATTGGGAGTGATGGGTTGTAATATAAAATTTTGGTTATTTAACTTTGCAATATGTTCATCATTAGGAAGGGGAGTACCAATCATTGAACTTAGCTTATTTTTGGCATTTTCTAGTTCAAGTTGAATATCAGTATATTGAGATTGAGTTAAATATAATCGTGTTTGGATTTCTGAAATATCTGTTTTCGTTCCTTCGCCTAATTCAAATAAACGTTGGCTAGAAGTGAGCTGTTTTTTATAAATCTCTTGCTGAGAAAGATTTAATAATAATTTATCTTGTGCGTAGGCTAGTTCAACATAATGGTCAACTAATCTAATCACTAGCTCAGAGAATTTTACTTGATAGCGACTATCTGTTAATAACGTTTGTATAACTGATGATTTGTAATCACTAAATGCGGTGTAATCAAATAGAGGTTGGCTAATAATTGCACTGATAGAGTGACTTTGATAATTTTGATATTCCGTTTTTTGAATATCTCCCTGATGAGTATTAATCGGATAAACTTTACGTTGCCAATTTCGTGGATTATTTTGGTAATTGACATGTACACTAGGAAGTAACTGGGATAACCCAATATTTTCATACTCTTTACCTGCAACTTGTTCTTTTATCGCAGCATTAAAAGTGGGATCGTTTTTTACAGCTAAGAAATAGAGATCAGATAATGAGATAGCAAAAGTGTGAAAACTTAGCATCCATATAAATATAATGGCAGAGAGTTTTTTTATTAGCATCATTATTCTTCCGTCAATGAAGTATGAACTCTATCTAAAACAGGCTTGAAGAGGTAATTGAGTAATGAACGATCACCAGTGTTAATAAATACATCGACAGGCATGCCCGCCTTTAATTTGTTTTTATTACCAACAAGAAGTGTATTATCTTTTACATTAATAAATACCTGATAATAGGGTTCAGTTGTTCTTTCATCGATGAGTCTATCTGCTGAAATTAATGCGACCTCCCCTGGAATTTTAGGTGTTGTATTTTGATTAAAAGCACTAAACATTAAATCAACAGGGAGACCTGGGATCACTTTATCAATTAGGTGAGGTGCTAAGCGTGCTTCAATAATTAATTGATGATCTTGAGGAACGACTTCCATTAACGTTTGGCCCGTTCTAACAACACCACCTTGTGTAAAAACAGATAAATCCATTACGGTTCCTGAAATAGGAGCAGTAATTTGCATGTTAGCCAGTTTGTCCATTTCAATAATGAGTTGTTTTTCAGTTTCACTTATTTGTAATTGAATTTGATTCAGTTCAGTACGTGCTGATTGATAGAAATTAGCATTGCGTTGTAATATTTTCTGTTCATATTCTAGTTTTTGCTTTTCTAAGGTACTTATTTGTCCAAATGTATCATTGAGATGATTATTGTTTTCAGCTAGTTCACGTTCAACCTCTTGAAAACGATGACGAGGAATATAGCCTTCATTTGCAAGAGTACGTAAGTCTTTGATTTGATTTTGTAAACTATTAATTTGATTTTGTTTATTCTGTGTCGATCTTTTTAGATGAACTAAACGATTTGAAATTCCATCAATAATGGCTTTATAGCCATTTATTTCACTATGTAATTCAATATATTTTTCATTTAGTAATCTATTTTGTAATTGCAATAATTGATTTAGGCTTTCTGAAGATGAGTAGTATTTTTCATCAGGATCTAAAATAAATTCTGTTCTTTCATTAAGTTGAGCGTAGAGACGTTGCTGAGTAATAAGTAAATTATCATATTGATCTGATAAGGATTTTACTAAGGCTTTTGATTGAGTAGGGCTTAACTGAATCAGTGTTTGACCTTTAGTTACACTATCACCATTTTTCACTAAAATATCAGTGATAATACCTTCTACAGATGCTTGAACACTTTTTTTATTGCCTGAAATTGAAACGTTACCCGTAGCTGATACACCTTTATCTAAAGGTGCAAATGCAGCCCAAAAAATAAATATAGTTAAACCTAAAAGAATTACAGACCATCCTATTATTAAGAATTTTCTAGGATCATCGGAAATGTTTTTGGTTATATCGATTTCATTTTTTTCTGTGATCATCATTATTTTCTCAATATTAAGAATTACTTTGAGTAATAGGTGTACTTGGTGATGTTGGCGTGTTTTTTATTATTGATGAGTTATTTAATTCAGCAATAACAGCGGTTGTGGAACCGAATAATTTAGAGTGCCCATCAAAAAGAACTAAGAGTTTATTGGTCACGGAGAGCAATTGTTTTTGATGAGTAATTAAAATGACTGTTTTTTTATTTTGCTTGAGCGTTTGAATTGCCTGTATTAATGCCTTAATACCTAAATCATCTAAATTAGAATTAGGTTCATCTAAAACGATTAATGCAGGATTTCCATATAATGCACGAGCTAACGCAATACGTTGTCGTTGTCCACCCGATAAACCTTCACCATGAGCGCCAATAACGGTTTCATAACCTTCAGGAAAACGTAAAATCATTTCATGAACATTGGCCATTGTGGCGGCTTGGATAACTTTTTGTGAGTCTATTTCTGAAAAACGAGCAATATTCTCGGCGATAGTACCTGGAAAAAGAGCTATTTCTTGAGGTAGGTATCCAATATATTGGCCTACTTCATTTTTATTCCATTGATATATATCTGCATTATCAAGACGTATGGAACCTGTTTTAACTTCCCATATACCCACAATAAATTTAGCTAAAGAGGATTTACCTGAAGCACTAGGACCTATCACACCCAACACGTCACCTGGGCTTAGTGAGAAATGAATATTATTTAATAGTGTCCGCTCTGTTTGAGGGTAATGCGCCTGATTAATATTAACGACTAATTCACCTTTAGGTGCAGGTAACGCCATTTTTTTATTTTCTTTAGGATAGGTTTGTAATAATGCCGTCAATCTTTTATAGGCTTCTTTACTGCTATCCCAGTTTTTCCAGACGCCAATAACTTGTTCAATCGGTGCGAGAGCTCGACCTAATAATATGGAGCCTGCAATCATCATTCCTGGGCTAATCGTATTGTCTATTGCAAGCCATCCTCCTAGGCCTAACATCAAGGATTGTAATGCCATACGAGTGACTTTAGTTATTGCATTAACACTCGCAGCATTATCACTTGCATGAGTTTGTGCTTGTAGATATTTAAAATGGGCAATTTGCCATTGGTTACGTAAATGTCCCAGCATACCCATTGCTTCAATGGGTTGTGGATGTTCAAAATGATGCCCCTGTATTATTTGTGCCTGATTAGCAAATTTGTTGGCTTCTTTTAATGATGATCTGGATAAATACTCATTAAGAATAGCTAATGAAAATAAAATGAGTGCACCACAAAATGCAAATAATCCTAACCAAGGGTTAAATAAAGCAATAACGAGAAGATAAATAGGAAACCAAGGTAAGTCAAAAAAGGCAAAAATAGCATGGCTTGTAATAAATTGGCGGATTGTGACTAAATCATTAAAAGCTAAGGAAGAGTCAATTCCCTGTGTTTTATTTAATTTAGCTTGATATGCGGCAGTATAAATACGCGAATTAAGTGATAAATCAAGCTTATTACTCATTCTAATTACAATAATGCTTCTTAAATATTCTAATCCTCCCATAAAAATAAAGAGAGCTAACATAATAAGAGTTAGCATCAATAATGTCATTTCATTACCAGAAGGTAATACGCGATCATAAACTTGCAACATATAGATTGAAGGAACTAGCATTAAAATATTTATTAGCGCTGTAAATATACCAATAGAAAGAAACACTTTCTTTCTTTCTTTTATAATACTGGTTATTTCATTGTTATGTTTTCTTTCTGGCATAATGTTATTCCTGATTTTATTTTTATCTACTTGTTTATACTTGTGATTTTTTATCTATACGCATGATAATTTATATTTATTTTTTTAAAAAAATATAAAAATAACTCCATGTAAGTAAAAAAGAGGGCAGGAGAATACTATTTCTCCTACCCAATAAATCACGACTTAAACAATAAAATCAGTTTCGTAATTAACAAATCCTACAATATCAATTTTGAAATCAGCGCTAGAGTCATAACCATAAGCATTAATAGCGAGTTCACTTGAGTTTGTTGATTGATTATATTTTATGGTTGCCTCACCTGAGTGACCTGTAAATTTATCAACAAAATTAAGGAATTTATGACTGAAGGTATTTTCGATTAGCTCTGATAGATCAATCTTATCAATGCCTGATTTGAAATCCATTATCTTGTCCGCGGCTGAGACTAGAGAGTCGGAGATTTCTTTATAGACAAAGGTATTGCTACCTGTACCGCCCCATAATGTATCTTGGCCGCCACCGCCGATGAGAATATTATCAGCATCATTTCCATAGATAATATCATTACCAGAGCCACCGATTGCGTTTTCTATTGTAACGCCTTGGGCAATAGAAACGTTTTTCTGTAGTCCGCCAACATCAGAGAAATGACCCTCACGTAAATCAATCACTTGATCTTGATAATATCCTGAGAAGTCAAATGTATCGTTACCACCACTGTCCCAAACGGAGAATATTAATTTATCGTTACTGCTTGTTGCAGTGTAATAATCAATACCCGTATTTGAGTTGAAGCCGTAAACATCATCACCTGTTCTGGTTGTTGTATTTGCACCATAGAGGTATTGCATTGCTGAAATATCATGAAGTAAAGGAGCACCAGCATAAGCACCTTGGAAGTGTGCACCAGTTTCATATTCATCCCAATAACTCATTACAGTATATTGGCGACTATCTTCAGCATAATCAGATTTTAAATAACCCGGTACGTTTTCTCCTGCGTTATAATCTCCAGGATGCATTAAACCAAGTGCATGACCAATTTCATGAATAATAGTTAAGCGACCATAATTTCCTAATTCAGGCGTTGTATTACCCGCATAATAATAATCACTAAACCAAGCTTGGCCTGAAACATCACGCCCATAATAATCATGAGTGTTTGGTAATGTTGCATAAGCTTGGAAATTGCCATATGGATCAGTAATGTTCCCAAAAGTAATGTCTGATTTTACATTTGGCCCTACTTCTGTAAATTTAATATTTGCGATATCAGACCATGCATCTAAAGATTGTCTTGCATGTTCTTTCTGGGTTGAATTAAATCCATAGGGATTTTTATCACCAAAATCATTAAACTTTTTACCCGCCCAAGTTGGGAATGAATACGTCACTTCAGCCGCTTTTCCAATAACATATTTTCCATTCCATGTGGAATTTTCGCGTGCAATATGTTTTCCTGCGGTATCATAATCAAAAGAAGGTAGAGTTTTAGTTGAAAAATTATAAAAAATTCCACTTTTATCTAATAAATCAGAAATATTAGATAATCCAGCTGCTTTTTTTAATAAAGAAGAACCCATAATATCCTCCGGATATCAAGTTTAGCTTAAGTTTATTTTCATGTTGAAAATAGTTTATTATCTGGCGAGCGCCAGCGATAATAAAGATAGCTATTTATTGATATTAATCTAGAGGGGGAAAATATGTTTTTAAATAATTGTGAAGTGAGGTGTGTTTTAAGTCAGAATAATTTAAATAAGTAAATAGAATTAAAGTTACTTTTCCGGATGGTATTTTTTTCATTGTTATTATTTTTTTTGTTATCTCTATTTAAAAAATGAATATAACTTAAATTTTATAATTTAGTCATCTAAGTTATATCATTAAGTTATTTACAGGTTGAATATTTCATTAAAAGAAAAATTTCCAATAAGATCTATAGTGTGAAAAAATTTTGTAGATTGGGTTTCTTTTACAATGAATAGATGAGTGGTATTATTTGTGTTGTGATAATTACTTGATATTACAACATTATTGTTTTTAATAAAATCTTTAATATTAAAGACATCCTTATTATTATCAGTAAAGAATATAAAATCCTCGTCTTTATCAAAGTCCATAATTTTATTATGGCTACTAGTATTATTAAGATTTATGATAAATATGTCTTTTCCTTTACCACCGCTGAGTTGGTTATATCCATTGCCTGCCCAGAGGATATCTTTTCCATCAGAACCGTACAGAATGTCATCTCCTTCACCACCATAAAGCCAATCGCTTCCTTTTCCACCATAAAGTACATCATTGCCACTATCACCATAAATCATATCGTTGCCATCGTTACCATAAAGATAATTATTAGCACTGTTACCAAGAATAATATCATTATTACTACCACCAATAGCATTTTCAATGACAGTACCATAAGCGATAGATACGTTACCTCGTAATCCTCCTATATCAGAAAAAGCGCCTTCATTTAAATCTATCTTCTGTTTTTTAGTATATTTATGAAAATTAAGGGTATCAATTCCTCCTGTATCCCATATACAACTGATGATAATATCATCTGGCGAATTTAAACTATAAAAGTCTCTTTGTGTGTTAGAATCAAAACCATAAATAGTATCATCATTTCTCGTAGTCATATTAGCTCCATAGAATTTTTGGATGATATATATATCGATTAATAATGGAGACATAGGAAAAAATCCATTAAAATTAGCATCTTCTATTTTTGGATATCGGTATGCCATTACTGAATATTTGAAACTATTTTCTTCAATATCAGGATCATTTGAATTATTATTAAAGATATGAGGTAAACCTAGAGCATGTGCTGTTTCATGTATATAATTTTTAGTTTCTCCATTTCCTTTTTCTAATGTTATTGATTGATTATTTATATGCCCATCCATATTTGTATTTTTATATAAATTAATATGTAAATCTATTTCTATAAAATAATATTTTATATTGTCTGATAGTTTCTTAAATAAATTTACTTTGTATTTCTGCTCTTCAGTCATATCATTTTTATTAAATTTTTTGATAAGTACTGTTGAAGATATATTGATCCAAACTTGCCCACTATTACTGTAATCAGTAATCTTCTCTATTCTTTTATTTTGTTTTATATTATTAACCGGATATGTTGCAACTCCACTGACTAAGTGAGAAGTATCTTTTGTTATTTCATTTACATTATTATAAACACCAAATTTAATATTAGTATCATAGTTATTTTCTTTTTTTATGAATTTAATATTTGCGACATCTGACCATTGTTGTAACGTTTTTTCTGCAATATTTTGTTGTGACTTATTTAATGTGGTGAGAGTTTTATATTCTTTTCCTCTTAACTTACTCCAATCAGGAAAACTATATGATATTTCTGTAAAAATATCTTCTTTATTTTTTTTACTCCATCTTTTAAAAGGTGATTTGGTTTTTATTACATCAATAATAATACCTACTCCAGGTGAATATTTATGATGAGACATTTTACTTCCTTTTTAAAAATCTATTTTTGTATATATATACTATATGCTAGTCATTATTTTTCTTTTAAAAAAAGAAGTAATTCAACATGTGTTAAATTTAAAATTTAACTGTAAATGAAAATGATAATAAATCCTTTATAGATTTATTATCATTAATATAAGGTAGTAAGTGATTTATGATAATTATCAGTAAGCTATTTTTTTATTCTCTTTAAATGCAAATACAAAGATAATGGCTAATATTAATGTATATGATGCAAAAATTAACCAAATAGATTGCCAATCTTTCATTCCATTTATTGTAAAATGATCTACCACCATACCACTTAAAATAGAACCCGCGTACGCACCGACGCCATTTACCATGGTCATAAATAACCCTTGAGCACTAGCTCTTATTTCAGGTTTAACTTCATTTTCTATATAAATAGACCCTGAAATATTAAAGAAATCAAACGCACAACCATAAACAATCATTGAAAGCATTAGCAATACAAAACCCCAAGGTGAAGGATCACCATATGCAAATAATCCAAAACGTAAAGTCCATGCAACCATACTAATTAGCATGACCTTTTTAATACCAAAGCGTTTTAGGAAGAAGGGAATAGCTAAGATAAAAGCGACTTCAGCCATTTGTGATACGGATAATAAAATTGATGGGTATTGTACAATTAAACTATCTGCAAATTCAGGATTTTTAGCAAAATCGTGAATAAATGGGCTGCCGAAGGTATTTGTAATTTGAAGCACAGCACCTAATAACATTGCAAATAAAAAGAATATTGCCATGACAGGTTTTTTAAATAAGACAAATGCATCTAATCCTAAACGGGAAGCCCAAGATGTCGATTGTTTATGCTGTACTGTTGGAATTTTAGGTAAACAGAATGAGTAGAGTGCTAAGCAAAGCGATGCAACGGATGCAATATATAATTGAGTATTGCTAAGCTCTAATCTAAATAAGCTGACACACCACATTGCAATAATAAAGCCTATCGTACCAAATACACGAATAGGGGGAAAATGAGCAACTGAATCTAGTTTATGTTTATTTAAGCAAAAATAGCCAATGGAGTTTGAAAGTGCAATGGTTGGCATAAATGCTAATGCATTAATAAACATGACCCAAAACATAATAGTTGGATCAGTGACTGAAGCCGCAAAGAATAAAGCAGTAGCACAAATAAGATGACAAATAATATATAAGCGATTTGCAGGAATAAATTTATCGGCAATGATGCCTAATAAACCAGGCATAATTAGGGCAGCAATACCTTTAGATCCATAAACCAATCCAACTTCAATTCCAGTGAAATTCAATGTTTGCATCATGTATGCACCCAGGGTAATTAACCAACTTCCCCAGATAAAATATTGCATAAACATCATGCCTTTGAGCTGTATTTTTATACCCATAACAATCTCCACTGTTGGGGATATTGATTTAAGTGGATCATAGGCAGCTATCTATGATCCATTTTTTCTTTTATTGATAAAAAGTTATAAGCGAGCGATCACTTCGCTGATAAGTTTTAAAAAGGTAGATTTTACGCGTTCTGCGGTTTCAATGACTTCATCATGGCTAAGAGGTTGTTCTAAAATGCCACAGGCCATATTGGTTAAGCATGAAATACCAATGGTATCAATGCCTGAATGGCGAGCAATGAGTGCTTCTGGAACCGTTGACATGCCCACAGCATCGGCACCTAATGTTCTTATCATGCGAATTTCTGCTGGTGTTTCGTAAGTTGGACCTGTCCACCATGCATAGACACCTTGACGTAAGGTAATGTCTTGTTCTTTAGCTGTATCAATAACAATTTGGCGCATTGTTTTATTATAAACTTGACTAACATCTAGAAAACGAACACCAAGATCAGGATTATTTGGTCCAATAAGTGGGTTATTAGCAGTGAGGTTAATGTGATCTGTAATTAGCATGAGATCGCCCGGATTAAATTCAGTATTTACTGCACCACATGCGTTAGTGATAATCAGTTTTTCAACTCCCAGTGCTTTCATTACACGAACAGGGAAGGTGACTTCATCGAGTGAGACGCCTTCGTAGTAATGAAAACGACCTTTCATAGCTACAACTGTTTTTCCTGCAATTTTACCAATTACTAATTCATTAGCATGCCCCACGGCACCAGATGCGGCAAAATAAGGAATGGTGTGGTAAGGAATATGTACAGCATCTTCTAATGTATCGGCAAAAGAGCCTAAACCTGATCCTAAAATGATCCCAACCGTTGGTTTTTCTGTCGTTTTAGATTGAACAAATTCTTTTGCTTTATTGATTTCGGAAACCTGATGCATGGCTTTCTCCTGTATAAACCGTCATTACATTTTAAATAGTGGTTGAGAATACTTTGCCTGATAAACAGAAATGAACAACCCCCTTTTTCTCATTTTGAGATTAAGATCATGTTGTTTGTTTTGATTAAGGAACTATTGCTTTTTTTACAGTAAGATAGCGGTATTCTTCTCTTTTGCTACCCAATAATTAAATAAAGGAAGTCGCTATGCTATTGAAAAATTTAAAAGAACTTCAGTCTTCTAAGACTTCAAAAGCATTGAAACTTAAAAGTCTTTATAAATTAGTGGCAGAAAATGGTCCGATAAAAACAGAAACATTAACCGAATTAGCACAAATGAAGCCTGCGACTTGTGCTCGATTATTGGATGAATTAAATGCTCTTCAATTAATTACAACTGCAGAATTAGGGGAGTCAACCGGTGGACGAAAACCTATTTTGTATAATATTAATACAGAAGGTGTGTTTTTAGTTGGTATTGAATTAAGTAAAGTCTATTCAACGATTGTTTTAATGGATTTAAAGCTCAATATGCTGGACAAAATTAAAATATCACCAGAGCCTTACTTATCTGCATATGAAATGACAGAAAAGCTATTACCTAAAGTTGATGCCTTATTATTAAAAAATAAAATCAGCTATGAAAAAGTTTTAGGATTAGGTATTTCTATTGAGCATGTTGTCGAACATCAATTGGCTTCAAAATCCCTTGATGAAGAATTTTGTGAATTAGAAACGTTATTACGTAAAAAAGTTCCTACTTACGTTACCGTAGGAAGCGGCGTCCATTTTGCCGCTTTAGCCGAATATCGTTTATATTATCGCCAAAAAACACAACGATTTTTATTTACCTCTTGTGATACCGAAGTAAGAGGATGTGCCATTATTGGTAATCAGTTTCTAACTGATACCTCAGCAACGATGAACTGTTTTGGTCATATGACGATTGATGTAAAAGGGCCATTGTGTGAATGTGGCTCTTATGGTTGTTTAAATACATTGTGTTCTTTAGATGCCATAAAAAATAATATCATTCATCAAATAAGACGAGGAAAGCATTCTCTATTAACTTCTCTGGTAAGTACTGATGATGAAATTAACTATCACACTATTTTTCAAGCAATAGAAATGCGAGATCCTTTATGCATTGATGCATTAGAAGAAGCCGCTTATTACTACGGGCTTGCTATTGCAAATACGATTTTAATACTCCGACCTGATATTGTTGTTTGTGGTGGAACATTAATACCTAAATATACGTTTTTTGATACCGTTAAAAAAACGATTGAAACTAAACTCGCACTTTTCCCAAATATAAAAACAGATGTTTATTCAGCAAGTCATGCCTATGAAATAGTTTCTCAAGGCGCTGGTGCTATGGTATTAGAGCATTTAGTTAATTAAATAATGAAAAAGGCGCTGCAATATCAATTACAACGCCTTTTCGTTTTTTATTGTTGTTTGTTTTTACTGCTTTAACCCTGGTGAGGTTACCTGCTAGGAGACAGGTTTATTGATATAGACTAACTTTTTACTGCAAACTTTTTTTATTTACCTCATTGTGAGGAAGGTGATTCTTTTTATTTTTGGTTTAATTTAAACTATCTGAACTAACATCTTATTGTTGTGCCGTTACTTTACCCTGGTACTTTGTGCATTTGGGAGCCAATTATAAATATGCCTTACATACCTAGAGAAAAAATAGATTATCAAGCCATTGGCTATCGCTTGCGTGCTTATCGCATAGCCTCTTCATTAAAAGCGGAAGATGTCGCAGAAAGCCTGGGTATTTCTCGCGCTGCTGTATATCGGTTAGAAAAAGGCGAAATTGTTAAAATTGAGACGCTTGACAATCTTGCTCGATTATTAAATACCTCGTTAACGAGTTTATTGGGTATTAATACGGAATATTATTCAAGTGCAAATGGCTTTTTTGAACGAATGCGCCAACTTGAATCTCAATCTTCACATATTTACACCCACTTCGAACCTTTCTCTTACTTATTAACTTCAGATTGTTATGATAAAACATTGGTTGAAATGCTAACAGAAGCATCGCCTGTAAATCTTTTATCTGAAAAACAACAAGAAGTTTTGTCTATTTTAAAAGAGCGTAAGAAACATCAGTCCTTACATTCACCTCATATTTATAACCTTATTAGCCAACAGCAAATTGAAAAATTTCTTTATGTTGGTATGTTAGGTTCCGTTAATTTAACGAAAACATTGCAACAAGAAAGAAAACAGCGAGCAAAAAGCGAAATTCTTCATTTAATTGAAAAGCTAGAGCAAAAAAATAATTATCTTAATATTGCAATTATTTCAGATACTATGCCGTCTTTAACTTTCCAATTGTTTTATCAAGATAAAGTACCTCTTTCTTTAGCCGTTAGCCCGTTCCGTTTAGGTGAATTTCCTAATGTCAGTACGGGCATTGCCACCGTAACTTCTTCAACTGAGGCGATATTTCAATATCAATCTCTCTTTGATAAATTATGGTTAAAAGCGACCAAAGGGGATGATGCAATTAACCTTTTAAAACAAATAGTCAGTCATTATTGATTTGCTAATGTGCCTAGTGTTTCTGCTAATAAATCTGCAGCGACAGCAATATCACTAAACTCGGTAAATTCATCAGGATGATGACTAATACCGGCAACTGAAGGTGTAAAGATCATCGCAGTTGGATAAAGTGACGCCATATTCATTGAATCGTGGCCTGCACCGCTTAACATTGTCATATAGTCGATATTGTGTTTTTGGCACAAATTTTCAATAACTTGGCAAATTGAATCATCTAATTTTACTGGCGATTCAGCAGAAATTGGTTGAACATCAATAGCAACACCAAAATCTTTTTCTGCTTTTTCAACACTGTTATTTAAACGTTGTACAACACGCTGAATACTTTCAGTATCAATACCACGAATATCAACAGAGAATTTTACTTGCCCTGGAATGACGTTCATGGAGTTCGGAACAACGTTGAGTTTACCCACTGTACCTACAGTGCCATAAACGGCTTCAGTACATGCTGCACGGTTGATATCGGTAATAATCCCCGCACTTGCCACTAACGCATCTTGACGTTGATACATCGGAGTTGCACCAGAGTGATCCGCATGACCATTAACAGTGACTGAAAAACGTGTCGGTGCTGCAATACCATTAACAATACCTATGGTTTTCTTGTCATTTTCGAGGCGTTTACCTTGTTCAATATGAAGCTCAACAAAAGCACTATAACGATCCTCTTTGACTAAACAACTATCCAAATTATCGTGCTGATAACCTAATAACTTCAAAACGTCAAAGAAGTTATTGCCATCATCATCTCTATTTTGTTCCCAGCGTGTTCTATCTATTTTTCCTGTTAATACTTTACTGCCAATACATGAAAAGCCAAAACGACTAGATTCTTCCGCACGGAACACAACGAGTTCAAGATCACGTTTAAGCTGTTGTGGCTTGTATTGCATTAAAGCATAAAAGCCCGCAATCACACCTAAAGCGCCATCATAAGCACCACCTTGAGGCACAGTGTCGAGGTGAGAGCCTGTTCCTACTGCGGGTAATGAGCGATCTTTACCTGGTAAACGTGCATAAAGAGTTCCAATACCATCACGATAAACTTCAAGGCCCGCTTCTTTCATTAAACCCGCAAGATACAAGTGTGCGGCTTCATCTTCTTCACCATAGGCAATACGTGTGATCCCTTTGCCACTGTTGTCTTTTTTATAAATTTGCATTGTTTCAATTAATGTTTTCATATCATCAATTGAGTAATGAATTGCTGTATCTTGTTGAGTCATAAGAGAATTCTCCCGTGGTTTCAGTAATATCTCTTTGTCTAAAAAATGAGACAATTTAAGGATTAAAAAAGCCATCTTCAAAGATGGTCACTGTTTTTATAATCATTGCTTATTATATTTACTGCTGTAGCTATATTTCGTCAATGACAATTAAGGTGAATTTCATATTTTGTGAGGTAGGTATTAATTAAAAGGAGATATATATATGGAGTATTTCTTAAATGAACCTAATTTGTATGATAAATGTTATAAAAGCGATCTTTTTTATTTTAAATATATAAAAACTTATATGTTTAAAATTTCAAATAAAAAAAGAATTAGTATTAATATTGCTTCTTTACTTTCATTAGGGTTCTAAAAATAATAAAAATATCAATGTATTACTGTATTACTGTATTCTGTTGCCACTTTTATTTTATATAATAGAAATCTTTATTTTCTGTATAAAAGGAGAGTTGGAATTTATTTGCCAATAAAATATTGATGTTTAAGTTTATTTTTATTTTTATTTTTATTTAAATAATAATATTAAAAATAATCCAATATACCGTTGAGCATTTATCTCATTATCGTATATGAAAATATATGATATCAATTTTTATTTATATCATATATATTTTATTTATGGTAAAATTACAGATTGAATACCACTAATGGGTTGGGTAACTAATTGAAAAATAATATAATAAGGATTATTTTAGATTGGATAGAAAAAAACATAAACAGTCCATTATCTCAAGATGATGTAATAAATAAGTCTGGGTATAGCAAAAGACATTTTCAAGATATTTTTTATAATGAAACGGGAAATACGATTGCTCGATATATTTTACTTAGGCGATTATCACTATCTGCAACCTTATTAAGATTAACAAGCTTATCTATATTGGAAATATCTGTTAATTATCAATTTAATTCTCAGCAAAGTTTTTCTAGAGCTTTTAAACGTCACTTTAAAGTGACTCCTATTGTTTATAGAAAAGATGCATATTGGGATTTTACATATTATCTTCCTCAGTATAATTATTTTGACTTTAAAAAATTAGAATCTAAAAAAGTTTTTATTGATATTGCTTTTAAAAAAAGTAAAGAGAAATTTTTTCATGTTAATATTCCTTTTGAGCTAACTGCATTAATATCAAGAACAGGAATGGGATTTAAAAATAAAGATGGAATAATTAAATTAAAAAATCTCATTAAAATGAACCAATATGAATATTTAAATATATATTATCGTTATGAAAAATCGCCATTCACTAAAAATATCTTAACTGTTTTTGACTATTATGAAAGTATGCATGCAATCGACTCTATTTTTTCTGAAAATGGAGATAAATATTATAAGTTTTCATTTTATGGTACCTGGGATGAATATTTAAACCTATCAAACGTAATCTATTCTAGAGAGCTTTCTAAATTGAAAGCTAAAAAGAGAAACGGATACGATATTGAAATATTTAACATTAAAGATATGAAGAGTAATAACAATATATGTTCATTAGATTATTTTATCCCAATTCTATGATTTTTTAATAATTTTTTAGGTGTTGATTTGTAATATTCTTTGAATTTTTTTATAAAATATGAGGTTGTTTTATAACCTAATTTATTTGAAATAGTATTGATGTTTAGATTTGTCGTTGTTAATAAATTTATTGCGTGCTCCATTCTTGTTTTTGTTAATATTCTTGTAAAGCTTGTTTTTTCTGTCTCTAGTTTTTTTCTGAGAGATGATGTTCCAATGTATAGCCTTTTACTAATGTCTTTTATTGTCCATTCATAACTTAAATCCTCACTAATAATATTAATTATTTTTTCTGTATATGAGGAGTTATACATCTCATATATAAAACTCATAATATTTATTTCTAATCCACTTAATAGATATGCCAATTTTAATATATGGCTATGCTCTATTTTTTCAGATGTAATAATTTCGTTGTTAAATTTACTTTTCAATTTATTAAATAGCAAGATATCTTCTGGTTGTGCTTTTTTTATTAAAATATTATTTTCAATGCTGTTTTTGTTTTCTTTTATTTTAAGATGATTAGAGGCAAGGTTTATTTTTAATGCATCTCTAAGCGTATCACAAGATAAATAAATCAAAGTAGGTTTGTTTATATTCGAAAAATACACATCAAATTTTATATCTTTTGATATTAAAGCAATACTATTTTTATCTATTGTTTTTTTTAGGCTATTAGTTTCTATTCGTATCTCACTATCTTTTGTTAAGAGCATAATGTAGTTTGATAGAGTTAAGTTTTTTAAATGAAAATAAGAATTTTCCATATAAATAGACTCACTTTAATCTGGGTTTTATGAATAAAATAGTAATTAAAATTATTAATAATCAGTCTATGATTTTATTTTTATAAATGAAATTGTATTTATTACCATGTGATTAATAGTAATACTTTTTTATCTTTTAGTGTTATTTTTCATTGGAATCATCATGTTCAAAGACTAATGACGATATTTAATTTTATGCGCGTAAGTATAACGTTTCTCATACGAATGGATTTTAACATTTTTGGCAATTTAATTAAGTTTTATGGTTGTTTTTATTTTTTTCTTCGATTGTATTTTATTGATAAATACCAAATTTATCATTTTGTGTTATTTATTTATTTCTTTGTTTGATTTGAGGCGTGATGCTAAATGATACACTGAACTTAAGTAAAATTATTTCTGTAATGTTTTTATCTCCATCCCTTATATCGGGCAGGAGTTAAGGTGCATAGATTGAATATTAATTATGTAATAGGAAGTGAGGTTAAAGCTATAAGGAAGGCGAGGTGTCTGACTGGGCTTAATATGTCAAAGAAGATGAATATAAGTCAACAGCATTATTCTCGCCTTGAACGAGGAGACGTTAAATGGTGTGTTTCTACATTAGTAGAAGTTTGCTTTATTTTAAACATTTCTATACTTCACTTTATAAAAATATTAGATAGCAAAAAGAAAATAATTATTGATTGTAATTGTGATTACGTTTGTAAAGAAGAAATAATATAAGGAGAATAAAGAACAAATTAATTTCGTAACTTATTGTTAAAAAATGTTTTTAAATAGGTAGGTGCTTCTCTATACATGTATAGAAGTTCTATTTTAACGCTAGGTAATTATTATGAGATTTATTTTTTCTGAAAAAAATTCAGATACACAAGTGCAGTTAAATCCTAATGTAAAGCACACCGTAACTGCAAAACCAAATGAAGTTTATCAATTAATTGATACTGAAACCAATCTTTCACCATTAGATATTAAAGCAACTCGTAAATCGGATGATCTTATTTTATCGAGTAAAGAACAAGAACTTGAAGTTGTCATTAAAGACTTCTGGGAGGAGTGCAAACCAGGAGAAGAGCAGTGTTATGCAACTTTAAATGTATTAGATCAAAATGGGGTAATGGGGGAAGTCACTCTTACTCAAGATGGTCCTGTTTTAGAGCATTTAGTTGCTGGTGAAACAGGGACTCTTTCTGATAACGAGGATGGAATCGGCCTATTTTTATGGGTTGCTGGTTCTATCGGCAGTGCATTAGCAATCTTTTTAGCTAATAGAAATCATGGTGGTGACAATAAAGGTGATGAGGCTGATGTTACTGCGCCAAGTAAACCAGGATTAACCGCTGAAGATGACGGTTCTGTTTCTATTGATTTACCAAAAGATGCAAACAAAGGTGATTCTGTAGATGTTACTTTTGAGGATGAAGAGGGGAACTCAAATACTGTCACATTAGAGAAAGGTGATAATGGCTGGACATCGAGTAATCCAGACTTAATTCCTGATACAGATAACGATAAAGTCACGATTCCTAATGACAAGATAAAAGATAATAGTGATGTTACTGCAAGTGCGAAAGATCCAAGTGGTAATAAAAGTGATGAAGTTACTGTAACTGCAAAACCAGATCCTGTAACGGATATGCCTATTTTAAGTATTCCTGAAGTGGCTGATGGTTATGCGAATGCTGATGAACTGAAAGATGGTTTACAAGCTGAGGTGACACTGCCTGCAGGTACTGTAGAAGGCGCTGAAATTACGCTAACAATTACTCGTCCGGATAAATCCACTGAAACGGTTACACATACTGTCACTAAAGATGAAGCGACAGTGGGTAAAGTATCAATAGATATTCCGAAAGACGCGGTACAAAACGGTCAAAACAGTGTTGATGTTAGCTTAACGCAAGGCAGTAACCCAGCCAAACCAGGGAATAAAGTTGAATTTACCGTTGATGGACAAATTCCAGGTGATACGGATGGTGACGGTGTGGTAGATACAACACCTGTGGTCACAATTCCTGAAGCGACTAACGGCGTAAATGCTGAAGAGCTAAAAGACGGTGTACAAACTGAAGTCACTGTGCCGGGAGGTAGTGCTGAAGGTGATACATTGACGCTGACTATCACTAAACCAGATGGTAAGACAGAAACAGTTGAGCACACACTGACTGCAGATGAAGTGAAAGCAGGTAAAGCGGATATAACTATCCCAGCAGATAAAGTTACACCAGATGGTCATTATTCTGTTAAAGCTGAAATTACTGATCCTGCGGGTAACACCAGTGGTGAAGGTAAACCAGCAGACTTTATGGTAGACACAGTTGCACCATCGGCACCGGTATTAAATGCGGAAGATAATGGCTCTGTTTCCGTCGAACTGCCGAAAGATGCGAATAAAGGGGATACTGTTGAAATTACTTTTGAAGATGAAAACGGTGACAAACAGACTGTAACAATGGAGAAAGGGGATAATGGCTGGACATCCAGTGATCCTAATTTGATCCCTGACAGTAATGGCGATAGCACCACAATTCCGTATGATAATGTAAAAGATAACAGTGAAGTCACCGCTGTTGCTAAAGATCCTAGCGGTAATGAAAGTGATCCAGCAACTGCGACATCCAAAACTGATGTGTTACCAACGGTGAGTATTAGTGTCGATACAACATCAACAGATGATAAAGGGGATAAGATTGGTGCAGCTGCCTCTGTTTCTGGGAAAGTTATAGATGTTCCAGCAACCATTGAGGATAACGATGATACTACGGGATTAGTGTATACCGTTGCTCTGGATCACGTTGCATCACAGGATGTGACCGTAACAATCTCCTTAACAAATGGTGCGGGTTATGCGAGTGCGCCAGATTATTCAACGTTGGCTGGTTCTCAACATGACGGAAAAATAACCTTACATGGTGATACAGGCAAAGTGACATATGATGGAGCCTCAACAGTAACGGTTGTTATTCCTGCTGGCTCTAAGAGCGTTTCATTTATCGTTGATCCAACAATGGAAGCTAACCAGAATGCATTTAATGCAGAAGGTATGGAGAAAGTGGTTGCAACCATTACGGGAACATCTGATAACGCTACAGCGGTGACGGATACTGTAAATAATGCAGGCGCTTCAGCCACGGGCGTTATTTACGATGGTAACCCAATTTCATTACGTAATTTAGACGGTGATTTCACACTAAAATACTCATTATCGTCATCAGTGGCAGAAGGTGGGGATTTTGGATATACCATTGGTGTTAATAGTGGCAAAAATGACCCAATGGTAACCACCAACTATAATGACACACTTTATGTTGGTTATTACCAGGATGGAATGGAAACAGCATCATATAGTAACGTGGCTAGCTCTCTGGATAACGGTGCTGACGGGGCTAAAACAGACGGTAGTGCGAGTATTACTACGGTTGATTTAGGCGCGGGTGATGACTTGATGGTTATTCGTGGCAATATGTTAACGAATACACGAGTCTATGCTGGTGAAGGTAAAGATACCTTTACTATGGATGGCATGAATACAGCAATGCGTGTTATGTATGCGGGTAGTTATCTCTTTATGGAAGCTGGTGATGACACTGTTACCATTAAACGTACAGGAAATCTGGCGAATGATGGTCAAATTTATTTAGGGTCGGGTAGCGATACATACATTCAGGGAGATGCGAAGACTGAAAATAATACTGAATTGTCTGGTTTATTAGATCTAGGTAGCGGTACTCAAGCTAAGTCAAATCTGCCAAAAGAGTATCTTTCTGTTTATCAGGACGGCAGTAATTTAAGCCTGGGTAATGATAATAATATTGACGCGACCACAGATGTTAATACTGTCACTATTTATGGCTCTGTATCCGGTGAAATTTTAGGTGGATACGGTAGTGATAATATTACGGTAACTAAAAACCTGACTGGTAATATTTCTGTCGGCGACAATGCGGATACCTTAACAGCCGGATGGATTTATGGTGGTAATACGGTCTCTATGGGTGACGGCAATGATACTGTTACTGTCCTTGATGGTGCATATAACACAACTATTTCACTGGGAGCAGGCGATGATGTATTTGATACCACTTCTGGCGTAATGGGGGATTCTGTTTATAACACCATAGTCAATGGTGAAGACGGAAATGACACTTTTAAATTAGGCACAATTGCTAAAAATCTGATCATTGATGCTGGTGCTGGGGATGACACTGTTGTTCTGACAAAAGACTATGATTCTACCTCCTCTGGTAATCAAGGTTATATTAAAGGCGGAGAAGGTAGCGATACCTTGGTTCTGACAGGAACAATCTCCGTCAATCTAGCATCCAGTAAAAATGAAGGTATTACTGGCTTTGAAAAAGTGGATATGACTGTTGGTTCTGATCTGAAGGCTAGTAATGAATCTCAATTAGTCAAATTAACAGCATCGGATGTATTGGGTATGAATACAAATTCAACCATTTATATTTCCGGTGATGCTAATGATAAAGTTGATTTGGGTGCTGATGGTGCAGGAAGTTTAGGAACATTCACTGCAACGGCGACAACAGTTAAAGCAACCGCATTAGATGGAACTGAGCATACTTATACGCTTTACAGCAGTGTAAGTGGGGCAAATGTCTATATTGATAATAATATTATCGATAACGGAGGCGTTTTTTAATTATCAGTTTTAATTAAATCTAAGGCTACCCATTCGGGTAGCCTTATTATCCAATCATAAATTTTTTATATTTAGATTGCGCTTGCTTATTAGAGGTAATATCTGTGTTTTCTATAAATAAACTCAAAATAATAACAATTATTATTTTTGGAGGCGTATTTTTTAATTCACATGCAAATTCTTTGAAATATATATTAAATAATTCATTAAATAATGCACCAGAGTTATTAGAAGCTAAGGCTGATGTAGATATAGCTGTTGCTCGTGTTAATCAGGCTCAAGCTCAGCACTTTCCTATATTAAGTGTGACTGGAAATAAATTATTAGGTCAATATCATCGTGATAGCCGTGATTATGATGATAATAATTTTATTCCCGGACTTCACGGTGAATTAAATCTCTATTCTTTTGGTGGAATAGAAAGTGATGTTGAACGTAATGAAAAAGAACAGCTTTATTATCAATTTAAATACAGCGAAACTAAAGAAAATATTGCTTATACTATATCTAATCTCTATTTAAAAGCATTGCTAGCCAAAGAATCTATTACGGTAAAGAAAAGAAGTTTAGATAGACATAATAAAATTATAGCTGAATTAAATGTGATCGCCCGTAATGATGAAGGGCGTATTTCTGAATATGTTCAGGCAGAAGCAAGAAAAATATTAGTAGAACAAGATATTAATCATTATGAAAAAGAATTAATGACAACATTAAGTACGTTATCAAAATATACAGGATTTCCTGTTGGCGAAAGTGATCTTGTCAATCCTTTTGAAGGAATGACGGTTAGTGATATGTATCGGGAGTTTACTGCAGAAAATAATAATAAAAATCCAGCCTATCTTGTCAGTCAGGCTGATATCGATGCTAAAAAAATGGGCGTTAAAGTTGAAAATAAAAAACAACTACCAAGAGTTAATTTAACTGGAAATATAACTAAAGATGATCGTCAAATAGGTATTGATGTGACATGGGATATTATTAACTTCTCATCACTCTATTCTGTGGATGAAAAAGTAAGTCAGTTAAATGCAGCTCAGCAGAGAATGGATCGGGTTATTAGAGACATTGAAGAAGCAAGGCGCTTGTCGGTTATTAATATTCAAAAAAGTACCCAAAAATTAAAGATATTAGATGCGCAAATTTTGTCATCGACAAAAGTCGTTGATTTTTATCAACTGCAATTTAATGTTGCACGCCGTTCTTTGTTAGATGTTTTGAATGCAGAAAAAGAATTATCAGATGTTGAATTATCTTATGCCACGACATTGAATGATCTCAGACAAGGGATGCTTGATTATTTGTATGCACAAGGAACGCTTTCTCACTGGGCGCTTAACTCACTCACACACTAATAAGCTAAGGTAAATATTGTAGTTATGAAATTGATCATAGAAGGTCTTTCTCTTACAACTCAGTTATTAGGTACACACTTATCTGTGGCTACACTGACTGCGCATACAATCCGTACCGCAAAGATGGGAATTGATTTTTCATCGCTGATTGAGTACCTGAAGAGTGAAGGATTTGAAAACACATTATCACAACGTTTGTTGGATGATATTCCCTCTTTGGCGATGCCAGTGTTGTTATTATTAAAAAATGAAGAGAGTGCTGTTTTAACTGAAATTTCATTTGATGAAGCCGGACAGCGAAAATATAAGATTCAACAAGTTGATGGTTTATCTGTATGGTTTACTCAACTTGAATTAAGTGAAAAGTATTTAGGTTATTGCTGGTTTATTAAACCTCGTACTATAGTTGATGTTCGTTCAGAGTTGCCTGAATATACAATGCCTAAAGCATGGTTTTTTAAAGTGATATGGCGCTTTAAAAAATATTATTATCAAATTATTCTCGCTACATTCGTTATTAATTTTCTAGCACTTGTTAGTTCATTATATGTCATGAATGTTTATGACAGAGTTATACCAAATAAATCTTATGAAACGCTTTGGGTTTTAAGTATAGGGGTTATTATTGCGATATTATTTGAATTTACAGCAAAAATGATCCGAGGGCGGTTAACTGATATTGCAGGCAAAAAAGCAGACTTAATTATCAGTTCTGCTTTATTTAGAAAAGTGACTAACCTTAAGTTGAAAGAACGTCCTCAATCATCAGGTTCTTATGTTAATAATTTGCGAGATTTTGAATCTGTTCGTGACTTTATGACGAGTGCGAGTTTATTAACATTAGTTGATATGCCTTTTTTAATTTTATTTGTATCTGTAATTGCAGTTGTTGGTGGTAGTTTAGCTTTTGTACCACTGACGATAATTCCACTAGTTATTGTTGTCGGATTTTTAGCTCAAATCCCTTTATCTAAATATATTAATGAATCGATGAAGGAATCATCTCAAAGGCAGGGATTAGCGGTAGAAGCTATTGAGGGAATAGAAACATTAAAAACGAATAATGCCATGAATTGGGCGCAAAAGCGTTGGGACTATTACACCGCAAAAACAGCATCTTCATCAATGAAAGTTAAAAATATCAGTAATTTTGTCATTTATTTTGCAGTTATGATGCAACAATTGAATACGATATTTTTAGTAATTATAGGTACTTATTTAATTCATAGTGACGACCCTGCAAATAAAATTACGATGGGAGCATTAATCGCAACGGTTATTTTATCAGGCAGAGCCTTATCACCATTAGGACAAATTGCGGGCTTAGCTGTGCGCTTTCAACAGGCTTGGGTCGCCTTAAAAGGCGTAAATGACATTGTTGAACGACCTTCAGAGCGTGAACCGGAAAGAAAATACATTACGCTGAAACAAATTAATGGAAATATAAAATTCCATAATGTTTCATTTGCTTATAATCAAGATAATAGCAGTGTGGTCAAAAATTTATCATTTGAAATAAAACCTGGTGAAAAAGTTGGCATACTCGGACGTATTGGTAGTGGTAAATCAACGACCTTAAAATTAGCTACTGGGTTATATCCGGCGGAACAAGGAAGTATCACTCTGGATGATGTCGATATTCGCCAAATAGACCCTCATTATTTACGTAATCAGGTTTTGTTATTAGAGCAGGAGCCAAGGCTGTTTTTGGGTAGTTTAAGAGAGAATCTTGATTTAGCCCGTATGGATGGTTTTTCTAGTGATCAAGACTTAATCATGGCTTTAAAGCGATTTGGTTTAGATAAAGTCATTAGAAAACACCCGAGAGGGTTAGATATGCCCTTGGGAGAGAATGGGTTAGGTCTTTCCGGCGGGCAAAAACAAATTGTCGCCTTGGCTAGAATGACGATGAGAAATCCTAAAGTTGTCTTACTGGATGAACCAACAACGGGACTTGACCAATATTCAGAAATCCAGGCATTAAATGCTATTTCAGCATGGTGTCGCACAAGAACATTATTAGTCGTTACGCATCGGCCTCAGGTACTCAGTATCGTCAACCGAATAATTGTTGTAGATAACGGTAAAGTTGTGATGGATGGGCCTAGAGATGCGGTTTTACAGCAGTTAGCCAAAAATGAAAAAGAAAAACAAAAACAAATAACTGTTCACTCAAATGCCCAAATAGATAAGTAAGATTGAGAACGTTGAAATGGAAGAATTAAATAAAAAACAAGTGACGCCTTCAAGTCATTCTAAAGAAGTCTTTTCTAATAAAGACTTAGCACTTTTAAATGACTTACATGCGGCGCTTCAGAATGAAAAACATCATAAAAGTTTTATGATGATCACAATGTTACTGATCTTTGTAGTTATTTTTGTTATTTGGGCATGGAATAGTAGTCTCGAAGAAGTGACTCGGGGGCAGGGCAGTATTATTCCGAGTAGCCGTGAACAGATAATTCAAACACTGGATGCTGGTATATTAAAAAGCATGGAAGTCAAGGAGGGGGATATTGTTGAAAAAGGGCAAGTTTTGTTAACGCTGGATGATACTCGCTCATCAGCCATTTTGAGGGAAAGTGAAGCAAAAGTTGATAATCTTGAAGCGATTCGAGCAAGACTGAAAGCGGAGGCCTATTCTACTGAACTTAAATTTCCAGAGGGGTTAGCTACTGATTTAGTGGCACGAGAAACAACAGTATATAATATACGTAAAGAGGCGCTCGAATCAGGGGTAAATAATTTACAAAAAAGCAAAGCCTTATTAGACAGAGAAATAGCAATAACAAAACCTATTGTTGCACAAGGCGCTATGTCTGCTGTGGAGTTATTGCGAATAGAACGTCAGTCAGCCGATATTCAGTCACAGATAAATGAAAAGAAAAATAAATATTTAACGGAAGCAAGTGCGGAATTAGTTAAAACAGAAGCAGAATTAGCTCAGGCAAGGGAAAATATGGCTGGGCGTGCGGATCCAGTAGAACGAGCATTAATACGGGCACCATTAAGAGGAATTGTTAAAAATATACGTATTAATACTGTTGGTGGAGTAATTTCAGCTGGTCAAGATATTATGGAAATTGTTCCATTGGAAGACCAATTATTAGTTGAAGCTTATATCAACCCAAGAGATGTTGCATATGTTCGTACAGGAATGCCGGCCTTAGTCAAACTGACCGCTTATGATTACGCTATTTATGGTGGATTGGAAGGTACTGTGACTTTAGTCAGTCCAGATACATTACATGATCAAAAGAGACCCAGTGATTTAAAACTTAATCAGGATGAAGCTTTTTATCGCGTATTAGTCACAACGCAGAACAGCCATCTTACTGATAAAAATGGAAAGGAATTACCCGTTATTCCCGGGATGATTGCTGGTGTGGATATTAAGACGGGTGAGAAAACGGTGTTTCAATATTTGATTAAGCCAATTACAAGAATGAAGCAGGCTATGCAAGAAAGATAACACTATTCTAATACATTACAGCCTTATTAATATAATAAGGCTGTAATAGAAATTATCTTATTAAGAAAATAAGGAAAGTAATAAGACAACAAAGGAAATTTTCATGTTTAAACGAGTCGGTATTAGTTTTAATATTGAAAATTTATAAACCTAGAAAGCAAAAAACCAGCCATAAGGCTGGTTTTTCTAAAGATGGTGCCCGAACTCGGAATCGAACCAAGGACACGGGGATTTTCAATCAGTTATTAGAAAAATATATTTGGCATCTGTCACTGATAATACTTTATCAGGTGACTTATATGCATGTAATTTCAGTTATTTCTACAAAAGGTGGAGAAGGTAAATCTACTCATTCTGCGAATCTTGCAGGAATATGTGCTGATGCAGGGTTAAAAACACTACTTATCGACGCGGATTATGCACAGCCAACCGCTTCTAGTTATTACTCTTTACTTTATGAGGCTCCTTGCGGTCTCTATGAATTACTAATGCAAACAGTGGATCTTAATCATCCAGAGCGATTAATTTCTCACACTTGTATTCGTAATCTCGACCTTATTATCTCTAATGATCCTCATGAACAATTAAAAACGGCCATGATGCATGCTCCTGATGGTCGAATTCGTCTGCGTAATCTATTACAACACCCACTTTTTACTGCTTATGATGTGATTATCATCGACTCACAAGGTGCTCGTTCTATTATGTTGGAATTGGTACTACTCGCAACTAACCATATTGCTGTTGCGATGGTTAAGCCTGTATTACCCGATGTTCGAGAGTTTTTGAGGGGAACGGTAACACTAATGGAAGAACTGTTACCGTATCAAGGTTTTGGTATTGAATTGCCACCGATAAAAATTCTGATTAATTGTATGGATTATACAGTCTTAGCAAGAAAAGTCCTTAAAGCACTAACTGAAATTATTCATAACAGCTCATACAGTCAAGAAAAAATCCCACCTATCTCATTACTGCAAACCCAAGTTTATGATCTCGATATTTACAAATTAGGTCATAGCAAAGGACAACCGGCACATCGTCTAGAGTATCAAACAGATCGCAAAAGTTTACCTGCTGCACAAACAATGCATAACTTAGCTTGTGAATTATTCCCTCAATGGGAAGCGCGTTTCGATTTGGTTTTAAAGCATCAACCAAAGGGGAATGCACTGTGAAATTTTATTGCGTAATACTGAATATGCCGAACTCCCTGTGTCGAGGTGATGATTTATTTAATTCATCACATATATTCAATGAAATGGGAGATAATAATGAGTAATCAAAAACAGAAATTACCTCCTCATTCTATTCATGCCGAGCAAGCTATATTAGGTGGACTCATTCTTGATAATGAACGTTGGGATGATATTTCATCGATCATTTCTGCGGACTATTTTTACTCTCGCCCTCATAAAATTATTTTCTCTGCAATACAGTCATTATTTCAACAAAATAAACCTGTTGATTTAATTACATTAACTGAATCAATGGAACAGCAATCTATTTTAAATCAATGTGGTGGTTTTGGTTATCTCGCGGAACTTTCTAAAAATACACCTAGTTCAGCCAACATTGTGGCGTATGCAGAACATGTCGCCAATTACAGCCAAAAGCGTCAATTGCTGGCATTAGGACATGAACTTGTCACTCAAGCGAGTGATGTGAGTAGTGATTTATCTGGATTGTTAGAACAAGCAGAACAACGTATTTTTAATATTACTGAGCAACAACGTTTAGATGGCAATGTGGATCTCCCTTCATCAATTGAAACCTTTCTCAATGAACTAGAGCAACGTTGTAGCAATGAAAATCTGATCACGGGAACACCTACGGGATTTGAGGAATTAAATGATATGACCTGTGGTTTCCAGCCTAGCGATCTAATTTTATTGGCTGGTCGTCCATCAATGGGGAAAACTGCATTAGGTCTTACTTTCTGTGAAAGTGCATTGAATGAATGTGTTGATAAAACTGTACAAATTTATAGTTTAGAAATGCCAACCACGCAGTTATTAATGCGCTTTACATCCATGTTAGGGCGAATACCTTTACAACATTTGCGTAACGGCAATATGCAAGATGAAGATTGGGCGCGAGCCAGCAGAGCAATGAATGTATTGCTTGAACAATGGAAAGGGCGATTAATTATTGATGATTCAAGTTATATGACACCAACAATATTGCGCTCTAGAGTTAGAAAAAATATTCGTAAATATGGTTATCCCTCTCTTATTTTAATTGATTATTTACAGCTTATGCGGTGCCCAAATCAAGAAAATCGCACTCAAGAAATCGCCGAAATTTCTCGTTCCCTTAAAGCATTAGCCAAAGAAATGGGATGCCCTGTTGTTGCCCTTTCTCAACTTAATCGCTCATTAGAAAGTCGAGTAGATAAACGCCCTAACAATGGTGATTTACGGGATTCAGGCGCATTAGAGCAAGATGCTGATTTGATCATGTTTATTTATCGAGATGAAATTTATCACCCTGATAGTACAGAAAAAGGGAACGCTGAAATTATTTTAGGGAAGCAACGTAATGGCCCTATCGGTACGGTAAAAGTGCAATATCAGGCAAATATCACACGTTTTGAAGATAGATTGAGTGGGCATTATGCAAGCTGAAAAAGTAATTTCTTTAGATGAAAAAATGCTTCAACGAGGTAGAACACCTAAACAGTTAGCATCAAAAAGTGTATTAACGATAAGTGAAATGCCGATGGTGTTGACCTTAGAGCAACTTCGACCTAATCCCGATAATCCACGCACTTCACGTAATCCTAAATATGATGATATTAAGGCTTCAATTCGTGCTCGTGGTTTAGATTCTGTTCCTAAAGTCACCAAAGATCCTGATTGTACTGACGATATTTATATTTTTAGTGATGGGGGCAATACACGTTATGCCATTTTAACAGAACTCTATGCTGAAACTGGGGATGAACGTTTTCATTCACTTCAATGTATTGTGAAACCGTGGCCAGGTCGATTGCAATGTATGATTGGGCACCTTGCTGAAAATGATATTCGAGGTGAATTATCATTTATTGATAAAGCATTTGGCATAAAGAAAACACACACAATTTACGAGGAACAGTTAGGTCGTGAAGTAAGTCAACGGGAGCTATCTGATCTTCTCAAGAATACGGGATACCCGGTTCATCACTCCAATATCAGTCGAATGTTTGCAACAATTGAGTATCTTTATCCTTGGATCCCCAATTTACTGAATTCAGGGATGGGAAGACCACAAATTACGCAGTTAATAGCATTACGGACATTGGCTGAAAAAGCATGGAAAACCTTTACTCAAAAAACAAAGATATCACCAGAGCAAAGCTTTAATGATGTTTTTGGGCAAGTTTGTCACTCTTTTGATAACGCGGAATATTACTCAATAGAACTTCTAAAAGATGATTTGATTAACTCATTATTAGAGGTTATTCCTGAACCTACTATTACTTATGAGAATTGGTTGATTGAGCTATCGCCTAAAACTCAGAACTCCTCTTCGGAGATTATAACCTCGTCAATTAAGGATGATGATCTCCAAGAAAACTCGCCTATTAAGCAACCTGAAAAATCGAAAGCTAAAAAACGAAAGATAAAACAAGAGTCTCAATCTCAAGTTATGTCAGTTGTAAACGAATTAGAGTCTGTCACAGATGTCTGGCATATCTCTGCATTACACGATGATATTGAACATCTTCAAGATATTACCTTTCGTTTAGCGTTTGAACTTGCTGAAGTGATGGGTGTTGAATCTACCATTCAAGAAAATAAGTCAGCCTTAAGTGCAGGATTTTCGCTTTCACACAATGCTCAAAATGGACTTTTTACTGCTTTAAGTGGTGATGAATCGAACGCAACTTTAGCGCCATTTATGGACGCATTAATAGGAAATGAGAACTCACTTGGTGAGCCGTTGTTTGATGATGCTTATACGATGAAATTTCTGCGATTAATTAGGATTATTCGACGATTACGCGAATTACAACGAAAAAATTCTGCTGAGATAAATGAATGAGCCAACCAATAGTATCAAGGCTGATTGTGTTGTTATGTTTTGTTGTTTGGGCGATCAATATTGTGATGATTTATGGAGGAATAACGCAATGAATGCACTATTAACGGAAATCGTGATGAAACTAAAAGCAGGAAAAATTCGTCACATTGAATCAATGGGATTAACACTGGATGAGATCCAAGCGCTTGATAAATTGACAGTAGAAGATCTCTATTATCTTGTGAATACTCCAGTGCCATTTTTGACGTTAAATATCAATCATTGCAATCTTAACACAATGTTGAAGCAAGCTCGTCAAGAGCAAAAACGGATCAAATATATTAATCGAGCATTAGCATTACAGGGTTCTATTGAGTTAATGCAGCACTTTTTTGGGCTTACTGCGATTGAGGTAAGTTCTCGACGTCGATTGGTAGGCATTGTTGCTAAACAAGGGCGCAACATCAATCCAACAGAAGAACAAGAACTATTGGTCTGGCAACAATGGAAAATAGCAGAAATCCAGAATATTGATTCATTAGAGGCTTTAGAAGTGATGATGGATATTGCTGAGCAACAAAAAATTCCACTTGCGGTCGTCTGGTCATTAACTAAAGAGTGGAGTGCTATTTAATGGCAACTATGCCGGTCGATAATATTATTCAACAAACACTAACAAAGATGCAGGATCGGATTGAGCAAAAGGCGCAATCTGGTGATATGAGTAATGAGCAAAGTGGATTGCTGTTTTTAGGTAATGTACATGATGCTATTCCTCGTCGGCTATTTTTAGATAGCCGATTATCGCCATTAGATAAAATGGCTTGGGTCATGATCAGACTTTATGCTCAACAAAATGAGGGTACTATTTTTCCAACCTATGACGAGCTACAAAGCCAACTTGCATTGCCTCATTCTGATAAAGCATCCCGAGAGACAATCAGTCGAGTCTTGTTGATGTTACGGTTAACTGGTTGGCTAAGTTTATGCAAAAGAGTCAGAGATAAATCAGGACGCATTCGAGGTAATATTTATGCACAACATGATGAACCATTAGGTGTGTTTGAGTGTGAATATTTTGATCCCAGTTGGCTTGATACCGTTGCTCAAGCATGTAGCCATAGCAATAAAACAGTACGCTTAACAGCAATTGCCGTTTTACAAAGTATCAAAACCGAGAAACGAATGCGTCACCGACATGCTCGTGTCGCTCTTATTGAAGCGCGTTTATCATCACCACAAACACCACAACAAATGGTGACGAGAAAACAGAAAAAAACAACCTCTTCTAAAATCGAACTCAGTTCAAAAACCCCTAGTTCGGAAACCGAACTCAGCAATGAAAACATCACTCAAATACCGAGTTCGATTTCCGAACTAAGCCGTAAATCAAGGGATTGCGACCCAGTTCGAAAATCGAACCGTTACGTACGTAGTTTTACACAGAGTGTAAAAGATACGTATACAGCAACAAACTCAGAGCTGTTTTGGTCAACTCAAGTCACTGAACGACTCAATCCAGAGGACAAAATGATGCTAGAGAGACAACTCAAGGCATTACCTGATGGATTAGGGCAACGACTCCTAGATGATTTAGCCGATAAAATGAAAAAAACAACAGTCAGAAATCCCACTGCGTACCTGTTAGCCAACCTCAAACGTGCTCGAGAAGGACGATTTAATTTGGGCAACAGCGCTACCGATAAGCCATTGGAACAAATACAGCCAAAGCCTCCTGAAACCGTGTTAGTGGCAGAAAAAAGAGTGATTAAACGCGCAAGAAGAGAATATGTGTCAGGAGTTATGGCAGAGCTTAGGGAGGCCTATTTTAGGTAAGGAGAGGAGTGTTGACAGTGTCAACATGTGGGAAAAAGAAGTGGTGATGATAAACAATATTTTAAGGAAAACGGTTTAATTTATTATATAAAAACAAATTTATTGTTTTTATATATTTTAAAACCTTCTTATTTTTAGTTTTTTTTATTATTGTTTTCGATGTGGAATTTATATGTAATGAATGAGTTTGTTGTCGGTATCTTTATGTTTTTATTGGTTTATGCTTGTTATTTATAGAATTATCTTTTGCCAAAATGAAAGTTATTATCTGTCCACTTCCTATTAATTAATAAGAACGCTGAATTAAAAAAATTAAATGTTCATATTGAGGAGGTTGTTTTGTTATACAAAACAACATCTAAAAAGAAAAACGAAAATGTTGACTATGGTGCTATCAAAGCCCAAAAGAACGAATTGCTTTAGTGTTTTCAGTAGGATAAGAAGAAAACAGAACAAGATGGTCAAATTTTAGTGAAAAAATTTAATTTATTTTAATAAGAAGGGTTTTCTGATGGAAGAGTTTTTTTGTAAAGCCTACCACTTTGACTTTATTTAACATTACTTCTTTATGAAATTGTTTGAAATATAATAAAATATTACATTAAACTCTTTCATCAGATAATAGGGAATATTTTTATATTATTTTTAAGTTGAAAATATTCAAGACCATATATCTAATTCAAATTGAATTAGATATATATTTAAATTTATAACATATTTAATTTTATAGAAGAGATTATTAAATCTACTTTGGAACTTTCATTAAGTGAGAAAAAACGTATTTTTAATAGCCTCATTAGGTTTTCAATTGAGGTGTCTATATCTTTAATTTTATTCGAGTTGTATTCAAATGAGTTTAATTTTATTCTTTCTATTACATTTTTTTTAACATAAACTTCTAATTCACTTCCGCTATTAATGGCGTAATTTATTTTTTCAATGTAGATGCTATTATCATTCCCTTTTATTTCGTTATCATATATTTTTAATAGCAGAGCATACTCAATCCAAGTCCAATAGTTGTAGTCATTTTCAAAATCAACATCACATAATAAATTTAATAAATTTTTATATTTTTCATTTTCTTTGAAATATAGTTTATAAGTTATTTTTACAATATTTTCTAAATAACTTTTCTTTGTTTTTTTTTCACTCCGTGATAATAAGTTCACATAATTATCATCTTCATTTAGTTTCTTTATTAAACTATTTAAATTCATATTATTCTCTCTTTATTCAACAACAATTTTTACCTTTGTTCCATCAGGATAGGGAGATAATGCATGAGATATAGATGAACCAGCCCCTCTATTATCGCTAATACTAATATACCTTACACTGGCTCCTTCCCCCCCTTCTTTAAACATAGCCATAGGAAACTCATCTCTATCAAATCCTGTTTTAGTTGGATAGTCTTGAAGGGATTGACGCCTTCTTTTAGCTGCACCAGTTCTATCAATTGTAAAAATATTATTCCCACTTTTAGTTATGACATCAGATGCGTGGCCAAAAGCTTCTTTATATTCTGATTTTGTTAATGTTAAAACTATATCGTGAGTTTTTTTATCACCAATAGTTACTTTACATCCTAATAGCCCCAGAGGATCAACCCACCCCGTTGGACAATGCACATACCCATACGGATTAAAGCCCCCTAATAATCCGATAGGGTCTGGTGAAATATATTGCCCAGTATCCTTATCATAGTAGCGAAAGCGATTGTAATACAAGCCACTTTCTTTATCT